>LQAI01000012.1_pt1 | contig 211422 bp, 273 predicted proteins | sample 1535821 | NCBI WGS metagenome assembly LQAI01 (sample SAMN04331586, study PRJNA305678) | bioreactor metagenome | isolation source: bioreactor_5 inoculated with Wadden Sea sediment 1st replicate of a... | place: Germany:Bremen
GATTGCAATGGAAATCTATTTTAAATTGTTGAAAACCGACACCACCCTGGCAAAGCCGGAATTCGTGCAGTTTTTTGAAAATTTAACCTGTTGTATCAATTCTCTTCAGACATGCCAGTTCACAATGTACTCATATACCTTAGAACCGCCTTTGTCTAAATATACCCCCGATCTAATATTAGGCTTGCTCATGCAATACCTCCCGGCGCTTGCTGTTCGCTTGGTGGATTTTAGTCTCTACACTAAAACATGGACAGCCGTGACCGGTATTTCCATTTCCAACTCTGAATTCTTAAAAGCTGGAGAAAGAGTTCATGTGCTTGAAAGATACATGAACACGAGAGAAGGAATTTCCAAAAAAGATGACACCCTGCCTGGCCGTATGTTGAATGAAGGGCGTGGGTGCGATGCTAAAGCCAGGACCGTCCCTTTGAATAAAATGCTTAAAAAATATTATAAAATAAGGGGGTTTAACCCAAACGGCATACCGACAAAAGAGACCTTGGAAAAATTGAAAATAAAACCGGCCATTGTCTCCGGAGTCGGGATGACACCTGGTACGAGGCTATGAATTTAAATCAACTCAATGCCCCCAAAGACAAAAAGCTTAATCGTGAGCTTATAAACAGTTTGTGCATTTAAACCATAAAAAAATCACAAATCAGGAGATATTAAATGGGAAAGACAGAAAAGATGATTGGGTACACCAGCCGGATCGAAGATGACATCCTATATATGGAGTTCGGCAAACTGAATAAAGAATCCGCCATGGAAGCGGCACAGGCATTCAAATCCGCCATGGAGAAGCCGGAAGTTAAAAAAAGCATCTTCATAGGGCGCGAAGGATTTCAAATGCTGGGTGCCTTCGGCATTTTCGACAGGGAAGTCAAAAAGATGGATACAAGTCACCTCACAGCCACTGCAATTGTTCTCATAAGCAATGCGTTAAAAATACTTGTGCAAAAAATGATTCCCAAAGGCGACCCCACCGATACCAAAATTTTTTCTCCCAAAGAAGAAGTGCTTGCCCTCAATTGGATCAAAGCATGGGAGAGCAAGGAGCAGGCCGAAGAGTGGTTGAAACAAAACAAATAAGGAGACACAGCGTTATGGAAGCGATGAAAAGATTACCTGTTAAAGGCATTGAATGGGAAGAAATCAAAACCAGTTTGAAAAAGTTTAAAGACAGTGACCACCCGGAGATGAAGAACCGATTATTACATGGTATTCATAAGGGAGACGAAAAGATCCACGAGGTATGCAGGAACGCATTTAATCTTTATTTTCATGGCAATGCATTTTTAGGCTCCTATGAACAGGGCATGGCACAGATGCAAAAAGAGGTACTGGAGATGGCCGTGGGAATTTTGAACGGCGGAGATGAGGGGCGGGCAAATATGACAGTCGGCGGGACAGAGAGTATTTTCTGCGCCATGCACGCTGCCAGGGAATGGGCCAAGGAAAATCGACCGGAAATCAAGGGACCCTGTGAGATGATCATCCCATGGACCGCACATGCGGCATTTGAAAAAGCCGCGCATTATCTCGGCATTGAATTGAAGCGTATCGACTGCCAGGAGAACTACCGCGCCGATGTTCAGGCCATGGAAGAAGCCATTACCGAAAATACCATCATTATTGTGGGATCTGCCCCCTGTTGGGGACTCGGTGTGATTGATCCCATTCCGCAACTTGCCGAAATTGCGGTTAAACATAATTTATGGATGCATTCCGATTGCTGCGTGGGCGGGTATCTTTTACCCTGGATCGAAAAACTGGATTATTATTCAATTCCGCCCTATGACTTTCGCGTGCCGGGTGTATGCTCCATTTCAGCGGATCTGCATAAACACGGTTATGCAGCAAAACCCGCTTCAACGGTTCTTTTTAGATCCGAAGAACTGCAGAGTTATAACCCGGTTCCTGTTGATGACTGGCAATCCGGCCACTATGAAACACACGGAATGGTGGGCAGCCGCCCTGCCGGTTCCATCGCCTCTGCATGGGCGGTAATGCACTATCTTGGCGAAGAGGGATATATCGATGTTACACGCCGTTCACTGGAGATAAAGGAACGCATGATAAAAGAGATCGAGGCCATCGACGGTCTGAAATGCATGAAAAATGAATGCCTGTTGATCCCCATCGGTTCGGAATCCATTGAAATGGTAAATGTATTCGGTGGAATGGTTGAAAAAGGCTATTTGCCTTTCGGAACCCTGGACCCATTGATGCTCCACGTGTCCGCAGAAAATGTCGGCGACGAAGTTATTGAACCGTTTCTTAAGGACCTCAGAGAAGTTGTTGAAGGTGTCAAGGCCGGCACGATAACCGCCGAAGCACTGGCAAGATACATGTAACCTTATATAAATGGAGCAGGGCTGGATGTCATCAAACCGATGACAGGATAAGGGGCTGATCTCTCCCGAGTTATCTCGGTTCACAATGATAAGAACTTTTTGGAACCAAATCTTGATATTTTGGTTCATTATCCCAGCTCCTGGAAGCTTAACCTTGACCCGGCCAGAAAGGCTTTGGACCAGGTTGTAACACTTTCCATAAATCTTTCTGGCCACCAATGGGATGGGGAAAACGATTGGATATTTCAGCCCCACTGATTGGCAGAGTTTGGCTGGGTTGGTTGGGCTGATGAACGAGGGGGATGCAGACCAGGTAATTTCTGTTATTCTTCTTGTGATCATGAACTACTTATTTTAATTGTGATATCCAATTTACGACACCAGTAATGACCTGGCAGGGTAATTCTGGACACTTTCCTAAGAGTGAAATAATAATTCATTCAGGAGGGTGTTTATGAAAAGCAAAAAGCGAAAAAAATTATACCAAGGCCTTTAAAGAAGAGGCCGTGAAGCTGATTACCGATGAGGGCTATTCATTTGCCGAGGCCGGGCGAAATCTGGGAGTGAACCCCAATTTAATCAGCCGCTGGAAAAGAGAACTGAACGGAGATGGATCGGAAATGCCACCAGAACCGCTTGTTGCCATGCGGGCAGAGCTCAAAGAGCTGCGCAAAGAAAATAAACGCCTTAAAATGGAACGTGAAATATTAAAAAAGGCGGCAGCCTTCTTCGCAAAGGAATCAGGCTAAGATATCAATTCATTGATGTCGAGAAGAAGGCATACCCGATAAGCCTGCTATGTAAAATCATGGAAGTCAGCAGAGGTGGCTATTATACCTGGAGAAATAATGGAAAATCCAAACACCAGAAGGAAAACGAGAATTTGGTTCCCGTTGTATTGTATGCCCACCGGGTGTCGAAGGGAAGTTACGGCGCCAGGAGGATGGCCGAGGAAATCTCCGATCATGGAATCCGATGCGGCCGGTATATGGCAAAACAGTTATGGCGATGGCCGGCGTGACCGCAAAACAGAAAAAGAAATTCAAGGCGACAACGGATAGCAAGCACGATTTGCCAATTGCTCCGAACCTGTTAGAACGAAATTTTGAAACCCAAAAGCCAAATGAAGTCTGGGTGGGAGAGATTACCTATGTCTGGACGGCAGAAGGCTGGATTTATCTGGCTGTTGTTCTTGATTTGTTTTCAAGAAAAGTTATTGGATGGGCAGTGAGTAGCAGAATTAAAAAGATCTTGTTATTGAAGCTTTTAGGATGGCCATAGGACGCAGAGAAATTTGTCCAGGTCTTATCTTTCATTCAGATCGTGGAAGTCAGTATTGCAGCCACGAGTATCAAAAAATACTTTCTACCCACGGCATCATCCCAAGTATGAGTAGAAAAGGCGATTGCTGGGACAATGCAGTTTCTGAAAGCTTCTTTGGAAGCATAAAAACAGAACGAATCTCGGATTCCAATTATAAAACCCGTGGGGACGTCAGGCGGGATATCTTTGACTACATTGAAATGTTTTATAACTGCCGACGACGTCACTCATTCATAGAGAACAAGAGTCCACAACAATGGGAATTGGAAAAAGCAGCTTAGAAAAAACGTCCATTTTTGCTTGACCACATCAAAATCAGATGGGCACAATTTTGGGCACAATCGCTGTTTTTCAGGATAAAGGGGGATAGTTGATGATGTTCATAGCTCTTGCTAAAGGCCTTTAACTGTGGTATCTTCGGCACCAATTTGTAACCACAATGCCCCCGTAGCTCAGTGGATAGAGCATAGGATTCCTAATCCTTGTGCGCAGGTTCGATTCCTGCCGGGGGCACCATGATAATGGGTCATTCCTTTCATGCCAGAGCCATTTACAAAACCGGAACTTCTCGCACCGGCCGGAAACGTTGAAAAGCTTGAGATTGCCATTCATTACGGAGCGGATGCGGTTTATCTGGCAGGCACGGATTTCAGCCTGAGAAACTATTCAGGCAATTTCACCGATGAACAGCTGGCCCGGGCCGTATCACTGGCCCATGCCCATCACGTGAAGGTGTATGTGGCATGCAACATATACTCCAGAAACGACGAACAAAAAAGAATCGGGCATTTCCTGGATACCATCGGCCATACCGGGGCGGATGCAGTAATTGTGTCAGATCCGGGAATTATCCGTCTGGCGCAGCAGATCATTCCCCATATCCCCATTCATCTTAGCACCCAGGCCAACACCACCAATATTAACTCTGCGGTTTTTTGGCGTTCTTCAGGGATCAAACGGGTCAATCTTGCCAGAGAATTGTCTCTGCAGGAAGTGGCGGATATCTGCCACCATGCGGATATCGAGACCGAAATCTTTATCCATGGGGCCATGTGCATTTCCTATTCCGGCCGATGTCTGCTGAGCACCTTTCTGACCCACCGGGACAGTAACCGGGGGTTGTGCAGCCATCCGTGCCGGTGGCGGTATGCGCTGATGGAAGAACTACGGCCGGATGAATTTTTTCCGGTCACTGAAGATCCCCGGGGGACCTATATTTTCAATTCCAAAGACCTGTGCATGATCCGGCATCTGCCTGAACTGATTCAAACCGGAGTGACATCCTTTAAGATTGAAGGCCGAATGAAAGGAATCCACTATCTGGCAACTGTGGTCAAGACCTATCGAGATGCGATCGATGCCTATGCAGCCGATCCTCAGGCCTATACTTTCAATCCCCGGTGGGAAGAAGAATTGTCACAGGTGTACCACCGGGAATACGGCACCGGATTCTATTTTGGCGAACCTGAGGAGATCGCTCCCAATTACCAAGACCTCCATCAAGGCCAGATCCACCGTTTCATTGGAAAAATTCTGAAATGTCACGATCACAACTGCCATCTGGTGGAGATCCGTAACAAACTGTGCCGCACAGATCCCGTGGCTGTGCTGTCCCCCGGTGTACCGGTCAGAAACACGGTCATCCAGGGATTGTATGATGAACACGGCACTGCCATCGACCGGGCCCAGCCCAATACCCGGGCCATCCTGGAACTGGTCCAGCGATTTTCCATACATGATATCGTTTGTAAAACCGGATGAATCCACATTAACAAGGTCAAGACAATGATCCGAAAAGCCATACTGGATGATGTGAACACCATCCACGCATTACTCCAGCTGTACAACAAAAGGGGAGAACTTCTGGCCCGGCCTTTGAGCAAACTTTACGACCACCTGCGGGATTTCTGGGTGTATGAAGATCCTCTGTCCAGCCGGGTGACGGGCTGCTGCGCCCTTCAATTCTGCTGGGAAAACCTGGCGGAAATCCGGTCACTAGCGGTAACACCCGAACATACTGGACACGGCATCGGCACCATGCTCACGGAGCGGGCGATTCAGGAAGCGTTCTATTTCAAAGTCAGAGACCTGTTCACCCTGACCTACAGGCCCAGCTTCTTTAAACAGTTCGGATTCACAGTGATCGATAAAAATGAATTGCCCGTGAAAATCTGGGCCGACTGTATCGGGTGTGTCAATTTTCCCAATTGTGATGAAACCGCCATGCTAAAGAAACTCGATCCACAGCGATCCTTAGGGATCGGTCAGGACCCGTCCGTGGCATAGATCATTTTATAGGGAATCGGGGCCCGATGCAGGACCGCGGGTTTGGGCCAGATATGTTCCTCGGCTACGGTGAGCCAGTTGGCATCCAGCTTGACTTCCCGCAGCCGCCCTCCCTCTGAAGGTAGGGCATGGGGTGTGTAGTCATACCGGACATTCAGGATGCACACCACACTCTTTCGCTGGCGGGCCACCACATAATTCTTGGTAAAACTGTTCCGGGACATCTCCCCCAGTTCCGCCAGAGACTTGACCCGGTCATCCGGAATCTTCACCAGCACGGCCTTTGAGACCCCTTCTCATCGATCCGCAGAAGTCCTCTGGATTCACTGGACGCCACATATACCGTGGTGATGCCGCCCAGCTGCCTGAAATACTGGGCCGCCACCACAGCGGCCGTCCGTCGGCCGCCAGCCATCACCGGGACCCCGTAATACTCAAACAGTTTCTTCTGAAGATCCTCCGCATATTTATCTCCTTTTTCATACAGATCCTTGGAGATATACCGCAGGTGTTTGGCCAGATCTTCGGAGGCATCAGCAATGGGCCAGTCCACCCGGACGTGAAAATGGGTCAGGGCATACTGGATCCGGGTCTGACGGGAACGCTGGATGAGCAGGGCATAATCCACGGGCAGCAGAGACCGGAGCAGGGCAAAAAACTGATCGGTTTCAAAATATTTAATATTACGATTGAAATTCTCCACATTCGGAAAATACTTGTGGCGCAGGAGATTGGTTTTGGTGGTCTTGTTGGCATCAAAATACCGGATATATTTTTTATGCTTGTCGTCAACAGCATCTTCACAGAAGATGATCAAAAAAGAATTCTGGGCTTCAAATTCAATGGAAGGTATTCTTGCCCGGGGTTTGAGTTCCCGCAACTCCACGAACGGATACGGTGTTTTCATTCGCAGAAAGTTGTTGTATGATCCCACCAGGGAATATCCGATGACAAACTGATCCAGTTCATCTCTGAGCACCTCATAGTAAGATCTCCTCAGCCGGTCCTCCCGGCTCAGACATTCCCTTTTTTACAGTATTCCACCATCCATCTGCCACCTTGTTTTAAAATCACCCCAGTGCCACAACTCCAGGCAACAGCTTGCCCTCCATCAGATGCAGAAAAGCGCCCCCCCGGTCGAAATATAGGACAGCTGATTCGTCACTTTGCACTCACGAGCGGCCAGGCCGGTATCTCCACCGCCAACCACACTAAAGGCTGAGGCAGAGGCAATTGCCTGAGCCACGGCACAGGTTCCGGCCATGAACGGTTGCATCTCAAACACGCCCATGGGGCCGTTCCATACAATGGTATTGGCGGTGGCAATCACCCGCTTGAAATCAGCTGCGGTTTCAGGTCCGATGTCCATCACCATCCATTTGTCGGGGATTTGGTCAAGAGACACCGTTTCGGTCCGGGCGGATTCAGCAAAGCGGTCAGCCACCACCAGATCACTGGGCAGATAAATATCCACCCCTTTTTCTTTAGCTTTACTGAGAATTCGGGCCGCCGTATCCTTCAGGTCCGGTTCAATCATCGATGCTTTGGTGTCAAAGCCCCGGCTCAGCAAAAAGGTGTTGGCCATGGCACCCCCGATAATCATCTGGTCCACCGTGTTGAGAAGGTTTTCCAGCGCCGCCAGCTTGCTGGAAACTTTAGCGCCCCCAATCACGGCCACCAATGGCCTTTCAGGGTTTTCAAAAGCATCGGCATAGGCGTTCATCTCCCTCTCAAGCAGAAACCCGGCCGCCGCCACCGGCACATGGGCCACCATCCCCGTCACCGATGCCTGATCCCGATGTGACACAGCAAAGGCATTGTTCACGTAGACATCACACAAGCTGGCCAATTGTTCGGCAAAACCGGGATCATTGGATTTTTCCTCTTTATGAAATCTCAAGTTTTCCAGCATCAGGACATCCCCGTTTTTCAGAGCCGCCGCCTCATCTGCCACCGCCTTTCCAATGCAATCGGATACAAAGGCCACTTTTTTTCCCAAAAGACCGGACAGATGCTCTGCCACCGGCGCCAGACTGAACCGTTTTTCATATCCCCTTTTGGGCCGGCCCAGATGAGATGCCAAAATAATCTTTGCCTGCTTTTTCCCAAGATACTGAATTAAATCCAGAGTCTGACGGATTCTGTTATCATCGGCGATCCTGCCTGATCATCCATGGGCAAATTATAGTCCACCCGGACAAATACGCGCTTTCCTTCCACAGAAATATCTCGAACCGATCTCATTCAATCCTCCTTTTTTGACCTGGCATGAATGCGCCGGTGGACCTGTTTTTCCTGGACCAGCGTTCAAAAAAAGTCATCATACCGGCCTGTTCGCTGCGGTCGATCAATTCTTCTTCCACGCTGGCTCCGTCTCTGGAAGCCATGGCCTGCTTCAAGCAGCGGGTTTTGACCGGACAATGAAAAAAGCATGACTCCGGTGTCTGTCTCAAACCGTTTTCCAGCATGGGAAATACTTTGTCAAGCTCGCCGAAACACGGCGGCAGTTTATTCTCTTCCATGGTCATCCGATTGGTTGAATTCCTTTTGAAAACGGGCCATCAAGCCCTGGGCGGCAAAGCTGTAAACCCCCTGACCACCCACAATTAAATGTTCATGTACCGTAATTCCCACAACCCCCAGTGCAAACAGCAGTTTCCGGGTGATATCTTTGTCACTGGCTGATGGGGTCACATCCCCTGACGGATGATTATGGGCAAAAATCATGGCAGCGGCCTGATGGTGAAGCGCTTTGATCACCACCTCCCGGGGGTAGACGGCGCTGGCGCTCAACGAACCTGAAAACAGAATTTCCGATGCCAGGACCCGGTTTTTGGCATCCAGAAAAACACCCACAAAATGTTCCCTGCCCTTGAACCCGATGGTATGGTTCAGGTAATCCACCAGATCATCCGGGTTGTTCACCACATCCCGTTCACTGACCCTGGTCTCCAGATACCGGTCCGCCACTGCCTTGATCAGGCGGATGCCCATGCTGTTGACCGGCCCGACGCCAGGCACCCGGCACAGATCGTCCACATCCGCTTCAAGCACGGCCTGAAAACTCTTGAACTCTTTCAGCAGTGACTTGGCCGTGTCTTTGCAGTCCTTTAAAGGCGTATTCAAAGTCAACAGCAGCTCAATCACCTCGTAATCATGGAAACCGGTAAGCCCGGCCACAAGAAACCGTTCACGCAACCGTTTCCGATGTCCCGCGCCTTTATGACAGTCTTTACTGCAGGCTGTCTCCGCTTTCCGGCTGGATTTCTGCATTGAGGTCGTCCGCGTCTCCGTTCTCATCAAAAAGCCGGGCAATACCGATGAGTTTTTCGCCGGCCCCCAGATTGATCAGTTTCACGCCCTGGGTGTTGCGGGAAATGATATTGATCCCCCCGATATCGGTGCGGATCAATTTTCCCTTGTCCGTCACCATCATGAGTTCGTCTGTATCATCCACCAGGGCCAGGGACACCATTGTACCATTCCGTTTGGATGTCTTAATGGAAAACACCCCCATGCCACCCCGGTTCTGAGTCTTATACTCTTCCACAGCGGTACGCTTGCCATATCCGTTTTCCGTGACAGTCAACAGGGTCTGCTGTCCTGCCAGCACCTCCATTCCCACCACATGGGCGGCTGACGGAATCCGCATGCCCCGGACCCCCATAGAGCCTCTGGCCGTGGCCCGGACATCGGATTCATGGAACCGGATGACCTTGCCGCCGTCCGAACCCAGAAACACATCCATGTCTCCGTCCGTAATCCGTGCCGCGATGAGTTCGTCATCCGATGCCAGTTTCACGCCGATCAATCCGCCGGTCCTCGGCCGGGAATAGGCCATGAGATCGGTTTTCTTGACCCGTCCTTTCCGGGTGGCCATGATCACATACCAGTTTTCAACAAATTCGTTCACGGTCAACAGCGTGGCCAGGGTTTCCCCTTCATCAAACTGAAGCAGGTTCACAATGGCCTTGCCCAGACTGGAGCGGCCGGCCATGGGCAGTTCATACACTTTGGCCTGATACACCTTTCCGAAATTGGTGATGAACAGAACCGTGGCATGGGTGGACGCCACAAACAGATGCTCCACAAAGTCATCGGATTTTGTCCCCATGGCGGTCTTTCCTTTGCCGCCGCGGTGTTGGCTGGCATACAGACTGACCGGATTGCGTTTGATGTATCCGGACCGGGTGACCGTGACCACCATGTCCTCTTCGGCGATCAGATCTTCGATGCTGATATCTGCGGTGCTCTCCACTATCTTAGTCCGGCGGTCGTCTCCAAATTCTTCCACCAGATCCGAGAGTTCATCCTTGATCAACCCCCTGACCACCTGGTCACTGCCCAGAATTTCCCTGTACCAGGCAATATCCTTGAGCAGGGCATCATATTCCGTGATGATTTTCTCCTGCTCCAGTCCGGTGAGGCGCTGAAGCCGCATGTCCAGAATAGCTTGGGCCTGGACCGGTGTCAGATCAAAGGTGGTGATCAGTCCGGTTTTGGCTTCTTCCGGGGACCGGGATGCCCGAATCAGGGCCACCACCTCATCCAGATGATCCAAAGCGATTTTCAAGCCTTCCAGAATATGGGCCCGCTCTTCCGCTTTTCTCAGATCAAACCGGGTCCGCCGGATGATGACTTCCCGCCTGTGTTCAATGAAATGCTGCAGAATGTCCTTGAGGGTCAGCAGTTCCGGCCGGTTGTTCACCACCGCCAAAAAATAATGCCGAACGAGGTCTGAAGGTTGGTGTGCTTGTACAGCTGGTTGATCACCACCTCGGCAATCTGGTCCCGTTTAAGGCCCATGGCGATACGCATGCCCTGTCGGTCGGATTCATCCCGCACGAACGAGGCTCCGGTGATGATCTTGTCCCGCATGAGTTCGGCGATTTTCTCCACCAGTTTGGCCTTGTTCACCTGGTAGGGCAGCTCCGTAACCACAATGGTTTCCTGGCCGGTCTTCTTGTTCTCCTCCACCTCGACTCTGGCTCTCAGGGTGATGATGCCCCGTCCCGTGCTGTAGGCTCATAAATCCCCTGAGTGCCATAGATATGGCCGTAAGTGGGAAAATCAGGGCCGGGAATATACTGCATCAAGTCTTGAATACTTAGATTGGGATCATCAATCAGGGCCTTGATGCCGTCCACCACTTCCCGGATGTTGTGGGGCGGGATATTGGTGGTCATGCCCACGGCGATTCCGGATGATCCATTGACCAGCAGGGCCGGAAACCGGGTGGGAAGCACCGCCGGTTCTTCCAGGGTTTCATCGTAGTTGGGGAGAAAATCCACGGTTTCTTTTTCCAGATCTGCCAGCATCTGGTGGGAAAGTTTGCGCATACGGATTTCCGTGTACCGCATAGCTGCCGGAGAATCTCCGTCCACCGACCCGAAGTTGCCCTGCCCGTCCACCAGCATGTATCTCAGCGAGAAATCCTGGGCCATGCGCACAATGGTGTCATACACGGCTGAATCTCCGTGAGGATGATATTTACCGATGACATCCCCCACAATACGGGCGGATTTCTTGTACGGCTTGTTCCAGTCATTGCGCAGCTGCTGCATGGCGTACAGCACCCGACGGTGAACGGGCTTAAGCCCGTCCCGCACATCCGGCAGGGCCCGGCCGATAATGACGCTCATGGCGTACTCGAGATAGGATTGTTTCATCTCCTTCTCGATGCTGGTCAAATTGGTTTCTTTCTGGATCATCTAATGTTCAACTCCGATAATTGTTTTTTTCTGTTTTGCCGGTTCCACCATGGTTTGGAAACTGGAAAAATATATATCCGACAGGGTGAGAAACAGGGTTGCGATCAAAGGGCCGTAAATAATGCCCATCAACCCATACACATTGAGCCCTCCGATGATGGCAAAAAAGACGAGAAGCGGATGCATAGCCACCCGATCTCCCACCAGCTTGGGTTTATAAATATATTCGACTCCCCAGGAAAGCACGCCGTAGTACACTATTATTCCGATACCCGTGGCCACGGAGCTTTTCAGTATGAAAAACACGGCCGTGGGCACCAAGACAAGACCGATACCCACAATGGGCAGAAATGCCATAAATCCCATGATCAGGCCCCAGAGAACCGGAGAATTCAACCCTAGAAACCAAAACAGCAGTCCGCCGGCAACCCCTGGATCAATCCCCCAGTCCATTGACGATCAACACGGCCCCGGCCATTTCATGAAACTGAGTGAACAATTTCCTGTCATGTTCATCCGGCAGCGGAGACAGATCACACAGATATTGAATCAATTGTTTTCCATCCACAAGCATGTAAAAGATGACGATCATCATCAGGCAGAAATAAAATACCAGATTCAACAGATTGGAAGTAATGAACCGGATCTGCTGGAACAGGGACAGACCCAGCATTTTTCCCAGCTCCGATACCGGGGCGAACAATTCCTGCCAGGTAATGATTTTCTGAATTCCTGCCCGGGCCAGCAAATCGTTGATCCGCTCCAGGGCCCGGGTGTTCTCCAGGGCCTGAATCAACTGGTTTGAAAAAACCGCATCCCTGGCCAGGTTATACAATCCCAAGGCTTCCCTGGACAAAACCCCCACCATAAAGACCACCGGAATGAACACCACGAAAAAGATGACAATACAGGTGAGGATCGATGCCATCCGGGGGGAGACCTTTCCGGCAAATCGGTTGAAAACCGGTTGAAACACACCGGTGATCACGCCACCAAGAACAATGGTGGCGATGAACGGTGCGGCCAGTTTTCCCAGCAGCAGAATGGATATACAGAACAGAGCCAGAAAAAAGAAAAATACCGCTCTTTGAATAAGGGTCTGATCCAAGATATCACCCGTCGGGATATCAGCTGCTGAAAATGCCTAAAACTGCAGTCACCAGAAGTATTTCAAACACGGCTACCTGAACAAAACTGTCAAAAAAATGGTAAACGATTCCCCCGCCCACAATCGCCGGAACGGCCGTGTAGATGAGTATGCCCAGTCTTCTTGGAATATCCATGGTGAACACATCCTTTCAGGTCATGATGGGGTTAAAGCCGGTACGCCGACCGGCCTTAGCCCCATGTTGATTTTAACAGCAGAAGTTATTGGAAATTATTATCATTTTTGCCATTTCAAGTAAAGGAAAACTTACTTTTCAATGATCATGGCCATGCCCATGCCCCCGCCGATGCACATGGATATCAGGCCGGTGCCGTATCCTTTGCGTTTCATCTGGTGAATAGCGGTGACCATCTGCCGGGCACCGGTGCATCCGATGGGATGGCCGATGGAAATTCCGGACCCCAGTTCATTGGGTTTTTCCATATCGATGCTCAGCTCCCGCATGCACCCGATGGCCTGGGCCGCAAACGCCTCGTTCAGTTCGATCAGGTCGATATCCTTGATGCTCATGCCGGTCTGTTTGAGCACTTTTTCACTGCCGGAACGGGGCCCAGTCCCATGTAGGCGGGATCCAGGCCGCCCGAGGCAAACGCCTTGATTCTGGCCAGTTTTTCCAGCCCCAGCTCATCGGCTTTTTCCTCAGTCATGAGCAGCACGGCCGCAGCCGCGTCATTAATGCCTGATGCATTTCCGGCGGTCACACTGCCGTCCTTCTTGAAGGCCGGCCGCAGTTTTGCCAGTTTTTCCATGCTGGTGGCCATGGGCCTTTCGTCCTTGTCCACCACAATGTCCCCTTTTCGGGTGGCGATGGTCACCGGAACGATCTCCTGGGCAAATGTCCCGTCCTGAACCGCGGCCAAGGCCCGGTTATGGCTTAAGAGGGCCAGCTGATCCTGTTCTTCCCTGGAAATACCGTATTTTGCCACGATGTTTTCAGCGGTCAGGCCCATGTGATACCCGTAAAAAATCTCATACAGCCCGTCAAACACCATCAGGTCGTGCACCGGTCCCTGACCGGTCAGTTCCATGCGGTGTCCCCACCGGGCTTTGAGCAATGCCATGGGTGCGTTGCTCATGCTTTCCTGGCCGCCTGCCAACACCACGTCTGCACTGCCCGCCATGATGGCCTGGGCCCCCAAGGCAATGGCCTTCAAACCGGAACCGCAGATCTTGTTGATGGTCATGGCCGGTGTGAACCGGGGAAGGCCAGCTCCGATCATGGCCTGCCGCGCCGTATTCTGCCCCTGTCCCGCCTGGAGCACATTGCCCATGATCACTTCATCCACAAACAGTTCCTTTAGGCTGTCGTCATAATCATACCCTTTTTTCGATATCGATCATCCCCTGATCTTTGAGGGATTCCGGTCCGTACGCCGCCTGTTCGTCCGTCACTCCCGGGCGCAGACCCGCCCGTTTGAGTACCTCTTTCATGACGCAGGTCCCCAGATCCTTTACCGACACATTCTTCAAAGAACCGCCGAAAGATCCCACAGGTGTTCTGACGCCGCTTACGATCACCACATTTTTCATTGTATGCCTCCACAGGTATTTGGTTGTTTTTGTCACCCCGCTGTTTGCAGAGCACGGTTTTTGTTCTTCAAACCATAGTCACATTATAACTGTTCCTTTCCATCCCAAGGTCCATAGCAGACAGCCGCATAAAAAACAAGAGATTATGACGGCGCCGGCCAATTGACAAACCGGTTTTTTTACGCAAGACTGTTGTCTTTGCTTTAAACCGAACCCTTTTCAAGGATCTGAATGCGTATGGAGACACATGTGGTGGTGGCCGGATGGGGCCAGGTGACCCAGCCCAAAGAAGCGGAATCTCCCCGGGATGTGCCGGGTCTTATGATTCAGGCGGCCCGCCGGGCCGGCCGAACTCTTACGGATCCGTCCATGCTTTCGAAGCTGGACGGCATCCTGGTGGCAAGGCCCCTGAGCGCCCACTGCCCGGACGCCCCGGCCAGAGTGGCAAGGGCTTTGGGGGCTGATCCCGGATTCACCCATATCTCGGACATCGGCGGCAACTCCCCACAAACCCTGATCAATCTGGCAGGTGCCATGATCGCGGAGAACCGGCTGGAAAGGATCCTGGTGGTGGGGGCAGAGGCCTATGTGCGGCGGGATCCCAAAAGTCCCCGGCCCGACAGCGCTCTGCTCCAGGGAATTCCACCAAACTATGCCGGAGATGATGCCAGAGGCACGCTGCCTCTGGAGGCCCGGCACGGCATCCAGCATCCCATGCAGGGATTTCCTTTGTTTGAAACCGCGCTGTGGCATGCTTCGGGACTGGATCTTTCCGCCTATTTGGAAAAAGTCGGGGCCCTGTGGTCCGGTTTCAGCCGGGTGGCAGCCGGCCACCCGTTTGCCTGGAGCAGGATTGCCAGGACCGCTGAAGAAATCATCACCCCGTCTCAAGCCAACCGGCCCGTGGCGTTCCCTTATACCAAATTCATGAACGCGTTCATCACCGTGGACCAGGCGGCAGCCGTGGTTCTCATGTCAGAAAAGCGGCCGGCTCCCGGAAAAAGGACCAGACACCGGTGTATTTGCCGGAGGCGGATTTGCGAAAGACCGGCAGCGGTTCATGGCCCAGAAAAGCGATTTCACTATGAGCATCCCCATGAAAACCGCGATAGACAAAGCGTTGGACCGGTCCGGTTTCACCCTGGCTGACATGGACTGCTTTGATTTTTATTCCTGTTTTCCGTGTGCCGTGACCATTGCAAAAAATGGCGGGCCTGACGGACAATGATCCACGGCCCCTGACCCTGACCGGCGGACTGGGCTTTTTCGGCGGGCCGGGCAACAATTACAACCTGCATGCCGTAGCAACCTAGCCGAACAGATAGCCGGCAACCAATACCGCACCGGCCTGGTCACGGCCCTGGGGTGGTTCATGCACAAACATGCCGCCGGCGTCTACACCAGCCGCCGGCCGGAAAAAGCCTGGCCGGCACAGCAGCCTCAGATCATGATAATCCTTTGGCCGGATCTGATCCGCTCTCCATTGATAAGAACCCAGCCGGCAAAGGAAGGATTGACACCTATACCGTAGTGTATCATCCGGACCATACTCCGGCCTACGGGGTGATCTACGGACGGACCGTTCAGGGAAAGCGGTTCGTGGCAAACACCGTGAAGGATCCGGATCTGTTTACGGCCCTGACCGGCCGGGATCTGGTGGGCACCACTGTCCGCCTGGTACACGACACTACTACAAAGATCACCACCGCGTATCTTTAAACCGGAAAAAGCTTCACACGCCAACCGGTTATTTCCGACCGTCCCTCAGGGCAATCCAGGCTTCCAGCCGCTGTTTGACTATTTTTTCATACCCCCGGCCCGTGGGAAAATACAACCGCCGTCCGTCCAGAGAATCCGGCAGATAGGACTGGGGGGCATATCCACCTTCATGGTCATGGGCGTATTTGTATCCGCTGCCGTACCCCATCTCTTTCATCAAGCCGGTCACCGGATTGCGGATATGCAGGGGAACCGGCTGGTAACCGGTTTTTCCACCAGATCGGTCACCTGTTTCTGGGCCATGTAAACAGCGTTGCTTTTGGGAGCCGTGGCCAGGTAAACCGCCGCCTGGAAAAGAGATCCGTCTCCTTCGGGACGTCCCAGCATCCGAAAGGATTCCCCGGCATTCAATGCCATGGTTAGTGCTCCGGGATCGGCTATGCCCACATCTTCAGTGGCAAACCGGACCATGCGGCGGATCAGGTAATACGGATCTTCTCCAGCCGCCAGCATGCGCTGAAGCCAGTAGACCGCCGCATCCGGATCACTGCCCCTCATGCTTTTGATGAATGCGGAAATCAGGTTGTAATGCTCTTCGCCCTTTTTGTCGTACAACAGGGCCTTTTTCCCACCACCGCTTCCAGATCTGCCAGGGAAATACATGCCTTATCGCTGAAATGAAAGGCGGCCGCCTCCAGAGCGGTCAAGGCCATGCGAGCATCCCCGTCCGCGCTTTGGGACAGATAGGTCAAGGCCTCTTTTCCAAACCGGTCGCCCTCCCATCCCAGGCCATGTTCCGTGTCAGTGAGGGCCCGCATGAGAATGGCCTGGATATGACGGGGTTCCAGCCCCTTAAGTGCAAACACGCGGCACCGGGACACCAGGGCCGGAATCACCTCAAAGGAAGGGTTTTCCGTGGTGGCCCCCACCAGGGTAATCAGTCCGGTTTCCACATGGTGCAGGAACGCGTCCTGCTGGGCCTTGTTGAACCGGTGGATTTCATCCACGAACAGCAGAGTCCGTTTTTGAACAAGGCCCGCTTTCCCTGGCTGTGTCAATAATCTGGCGGACCTCTTTCACCCCGGACAGCACGGCCGAAATCCGAACAAATTCACATTTGGTTTCATTTGCGATGATATTTGCCAAAGTGGTTTTGCCGCAACCGGGCGGTCCCCACAGGATCATGGAAAACACCCGGTCATCCTGAATGGCCCGGGCCAGGAGACTGTCCGGGGCGATGAGGTGATCCTGGCCCTTGAGTTCGGATAACCGCCGGGGACGCATCCGATCAGCCAGCGGCGCTGTTTTTCCAAATGCGGATCAGAGTGGGTGTCAAACAGGTCCATCAGACCCCCGGTTTCCCATCCCGCTGCCGTTTTCTGCGGCTCTGTTCTTTGCGCTGTTTTTCCGCTTCAAGGTGATCCGTTCCTTTTTATCAGCGATCCGTTCCTTTTCCCTTGTTTTGTCCGAAAATCGATCCGGCCGGTTTTTCCCGGAAATACAGCCGGACAGGGGTCAGGTGCAGCGGGATCATCTGGCGCAGCTGGTTGATCAGATACCGCTGATAGGAAAAATGGACCGCTTTGGGGTAATTAACAAAACAGACAAAACTGGGCGGCCGGGTGGCCACCTGGGTGGCATAGAAAAATTTGAGGCGGCGGCCCTTGTGCAGGGACGGCTCCTCCCGCTGAACCGCATCGCCAACGATCCGGTTCAATGTGCCGGTATTGATGCGGAACCGGTATTCGTCATACACTTTGGCCGCCAGATCCAGAATCCGGTGGCACCGCTGGCCGGTCAACGCGGAAATAGTCATGGCCGGGGCATAGGATAGAAACTTGGCCATGTAACGAAGTTCGGTGATAAAGGATTTTTCACCTCTTTCCTTCTTGTCCACCATATCCCACTTGTTGAGCAGGAAAATCGCGCCGCACCCTTTTTTTCCGCATACCCGGCAATGGTGATGTCCTGGTCGGTGATGCCTTCGGCCGCATCAATGAGAATCAATGCCACATGGCAGTCATCCATGCTTTTCAGTGATTTGAGAATGGAAAACTTTTCCAGTTTTTGGGTGACTCTGCCCTTACGCCGGATCCCTGCGGTATCCACCAGCACAAACGTCTGTCCCTTGCGGCACACCGACAGTTCAATGGCATCTCGGGTGGTGCCGGCCTGGTCATTGACCACCACCCGGGAAGATCCGAACAGCTGGTTTGCCAGACTGGATTTTCCCACATTGGGCCGGCCCACAATGGCGATACGGATCGGTTCATCTGCAGGCAGTTCCTCTTCTCCGGCATCAGGAAACCCGGCTGTCAGATCCTCCAGAAAATCATCCATTCCGATGCCGTGTTCCGCGGAAACCGGGTAAAACATCTCAATCCCAAGGGAATAGAACTCACCCAGATGGGCCTGCTGGGCGCGGTTTCAATTTTGTTCACCAGGCAATACACTGGCTTTCCGGATCTGCGGAGCATGGCTGCCAGATCGTGATCATAGGGCGACAGCCCGGCCCGGCCGTCCAGTATGAACACCAAGGCATCCGCCTGTTCCACTGCCGCATTCAGCTGCTGTCTGATCTGCGGGGCAAACGGATCGTCATCCCCGGTCAGAAACCCACCGGTATCGATGACGGTGAACGGTTTGTCGTTCCACAGGGCTTCACCATAATGGCGGTCCCGGGTCACGCCGGGCAGATCGTCCACCAGGGCTTTACGGCCCCGGACCATCCGGTTGAACAGTGTTGATTTGCCCACATTGGGCCGGCCCACCAGGGCCACCACCGGTTTCATATTGATCTCCTGCAGTCTATTTGAGAAATTTTTCTGTCAGATCGTTCGGTCATACGTTGTTGTGCCTGTCTGAGCAGAATCTGTTAATACCTGAGTATTCAGTTGCCGGCAGTATACATCATGTCATGAAATTGTAAAACCGGCATGATCCGGATCTGGTGACACGGGCCGGGCTATCGGGTCCAGGAAAACAGCCGGGTCTATTTTCAGGGCTTCCGGAATGTTGAGGTGCTCATGGTTTGGCACCGGATCCGCCACCGGAAACACGCCGATTTTGAAATGTTTTCCGGCATCCGGTCCAAAGGCGATACTGAATGCCGCCACCAGTAGAAACGGAAACAGGATGTTCCAGCCAAAACCGGCCCGGTCCCGAATGAACTCCAGATTGCGGGCCGTAAAAAGGGCCCACATGCGCTTCAGGATCATGGAGTTACTCCCTCAACTGCTTACCGGTCAATGCAAGAAACACCGATTCCAAATTCCGGGATTCCGAAGCCATGTCCGAACAATGCGTTTCAATCAGTTCCCCGGGTGACCCATGGGTAATAATTCTGCCCTCATCCATGATAGCGACGATGTCGCATAAGACCCAGGCCTCTTCCATATAATGGGTGGTCAAAATGGTGGTCTTTCCCCGGGAACGGACCCCTTTGATAATATTCCACACATGCTGCCGGGCCTGCGGATCCAGGCCAGTGGTGGGTTCGTCCAAAACAGCAGATCCGGATCATTGATCAGGGCCAGTCCCAGCAGAAGGCGCTGACGCTGTCCACCGGATATTTTATTGTTCCGCTGCTTTCTGATCTCTTTAAGCATACACAGTGTCATCACCTGTTCCACCGGCAGGGGGTCTGCGTAAAACGATGCAAAGGTCTTCAGGGTTTCCTCCACGGTCAAAAACGCCATCAATTCGGTCTGCTGAAACTGAATCCCCACCTGCTCGTTAAAGGACCGGTCCCGCTCTTTTCCCTTGAACCGAATCCATCCGTCGTCCGGGGCCTGAATATTTTCCATCATCTCCACAGCCGTGGTTTTCCCCGCCCCGTTGGGCCCCAGAAGTCCGAAACAGGTTCCAGCCTCGATGGACAGGCTTATGCCTGCCACTGCCGGCCGGCCGTTGAATAATTTCTTAAGTCCGTCAACCTGTATGATGATCTGTTTCGACACAGCAATCAGGGTCCTTGAAGGGTCATATAAAAGAACCATTAGATTTTCCGTTCTTTTCATGGGTTGTCGTGTTCATCCGAACAGACCTGTTTATGCACTGGCATTAACAAATAAAGGCCTCCAGCAAATTGCTGAAAGCCCTGATCCTCCGGGTGACGTCCCCCAAGGAGGACGTGTTCTGTATCATAGCTAACTGCGCCCGTATCGGTTATCGCATAAAGGTTTGATAGTCGATGAATTTTTCACATTCATACCACTTCCAGTTGAAACCGTTTGCCAAGCGCCCTTGCAAACCTTTCCATCGTTGACAACTTGATATCCCCAGCATGGTTTTCAATTCTTGAAATCGCAGATTTTTTGATATTGAGCCGCAATGACGGTTCTTCTTTGAGTTAAACTGCTTTCTTCACGGGCCTGCTTGAACAAAACAACAAGTTTTAACAGATTCATATCCGAAATCAAAATTCTTCGCAAACTCCGTATCTCATGATATTTAACTCCCACGCCACTTTTTGGGCCTGTTTTGCATCCAGATCATCAAACAACTCATCAACAGGGTATTTTTCTGATTCAGGCCTGGAAAATATTATCTCTTTCATGCACGCAGCATGTTAACACGAAGGTTAACATTGTCAAGATATAAAAAACCCCTTCTTATACAATGCCTTCCACCGGTAAAAACCATTTTTCAAACCATATGGGATAGAAACAGCACACATTGCCTGCTTACCGAGTTTGGACTCTCCGAAACAATACCAGAAAACCTCACTCTGAATTGGCGCTTCCTATTTCACCTTGATATTGCTTTTGCCTATGCGAACAACCAAACCAAATTCTGTCTTGTGCCACTTGTTTTTTGGTAATATAAATATATAAAAAACGGAGAAAAACAATGGAATTATTAGACTTGTTACATACTGATTTTAAAATAAAAACCAATTCAAGAGAAAATAAAGAAAGGGGACGTTTTTCTTGCCTTAAAGGGGAAACGAGCCGATGATGAAAATATGAACGCTCATCCTTTCGTAGACAGGCGATTGAAAACGGAGCGTCTTATGCTATTGTTTCGGAAGAGCTACCTTGGATTCCTGATCAAAAATTAATAAAAGTAGAAAATACTTTAGATGCCTATGCGATTATAGGAAATAATTTTCGAAAAAAATTTAACAAAAAAGTTATCGGAATTACGGGGAGCTCCGGGAAAACTTCAACAAAAGAAGCACTAAAACAAATGTTATCGAATTTTGGAAAAGTGTATGCAACTCAAAAAAACCTAAATTCTCAATTAGGAGTTCCAAAAGTTTTATGCGACATGGATATGACAGCTGATTTCGCTATTATTGAAATGGGAATGAGCCATGTTGGAGAAATGCAAAAACTTACCAAAATGGTCGAGCCGGATATTGCAATAATAACAAATATTTATCCTATGCATTTGGATTATTTTAATTCGATCGAGCAAATTGCTTTTGAAAAATCTCAAATTTTCAATGGCTTACATAAAAATGGAATAGCTATTTATAATGCAGATTCCCTTCAAGTTGAAACTTTGAAAAAAAATGCAAATAATTATAAAATGTTATCTTTTGGGGAGAAGTCTAGAGATATTTGTTTGAAAAAAGTAGTCAACACAATTGCCCATGTTTTAATAAAAAACAAAATGATTCAGTATGCCCTACCTGAGGATAACATAGCTTTTCGGTATAATTCTTTGGCAGTTATTGCCGCATCGATGGCGTTGGAATTAAATTTAGATAAACTTTTCCCACTATTAAAAGAAATAAAACCTGCTGATGGAAGAGGGGCAATTATTCCAATAAAATATAAAGGGGAACGAATTTCCTTAATAGATGATGCTTATGCAGGCGGTCATGCCGTAGCTATGGAAATCGGACTCCAAAGACTAATGAATGCAAAAGGAAAACGAAAAAATTGCAGTAATAGGAAATATGGCAGAGCTTGGAACTCAAATGAAGGAACAACATAAACGGGTTGGTAAGGTTCTAAATAATCTAAAAGTTGATAAAATTTTTCTTGTCGGAGAGCCTACGAAATGGATTAATGAGGAACTTTCAAATCATAAAAACGTTACGCAGGTTGAAAAAATTGAAGATCTTGGAACGCGAGTTGAAGACATGTTAAAATTTGGTGATGTGCTGTTAATTAAAGGGGCGCGATATTCTTCACAAGTATATAAACTTGCGAATAAATTAAAAAAAGGTTAATTTTTTTATATTTTTGCCGAATTAATATCTCCAAAACTCATCAACCAGTCCAACATTGCTTTAATTGCGGGTTGATCAACGCGGTTGGGATGGCAGACCACATAATAACCCTGTTGGGCTTTGATTGGCATGTTAAAGGGAGTCACTAATTTACCACATTCAAGATCAGCCGCGATTATCCTATGCCGTCCCATGGCAATGCCATTTCCATTTATCGCAGCAAGTGCGGCCAAATAGGAAACATCAAAAGTATAATTATTCTTGAAATCAAAACCCGTCAATCCGGTCTCACGGCACCAGTATCCCCATTCTGACTTTTTACGTGCCTCAGGCCAGGCACAGACGTCATGAAGAAATCTGCAATTCTCCATATTCCCCGGTTTATTGTAAAGATCATGTTTGTCTGCATACAAAGGTGAGCAAACAGGCTGCAGGTACTCTTGCATAAGAAGTTGCGCAGAAAGTCCTGGATAGTTGCCGCTTCCATAATAAATAGCAATATCAATATTATCTCTTGAGAAGTCGTATAAACGATCATAGGTAAAGAGATGTATGAAAAGCCTTGGATACATTTTTTTCAAAATCGACTAATTTCGGAGTCAGCCAGCTCATGGAAAAGGATGGTGGTGCTGAAAGAAAAAGGTCTCCGCTACAATCATTATTTTGCAAATCGCAAATAGTTGTACTCAGTGAATGGAATGATTTTTCCAATGTTGCCAGCAGTTGCTTGCCTTCTTCGGTCAGTTGAATGCTTCGATTGAACCTGAGGAAAAGTTTGAAACCCAAGTATTCTTCGAGCTTTTTTATACGGCTGCTGACAGCTCCCTGAGTCAAAAACAGATCTTTTGCTGCAAGTGTAAAACTCAAATGGTTGGCGGCACAGACAAAACAGTACAAACTCCCCAGCATCATAATACTCGAGTCATTCAATTTCGCATTAAAAAAATTAATGCGTGCATGAGATTTTATCGTTTGCACTCCAATTTTTTCCTGTGTTACTAGCCACTAAAGTTATATTAAGATTTTACACATTTTCTATTTTAATGCAAGAGGGGTTGATGCGTCTTCCAACTATAAATAACATTTTAATTGACTCGTGGTATGAATCTCACCCTCTATTCCGCTTTTTTGCTGCTACTCAGGAGTTAACCTGGTTAAACAGTCAATTACAAAATTTCAGCGATGCAAGAGAGAAGCTACCATTGGGGCCCGGTGATATTACCGATGCTGCAGAACGTCTGGCCAGGTTTGCACCATGCATCAGCCAGATCTTTCCGGAAACCGCTGTAAACCATGGTATTATCGAGTCTCCGATTGTACCCATTCCACATGCTAAAAAAGCGCTGCAAAAAATGACTGGCCAACAGCTCCCGGGAAAACTCATGCTGAAATGCGACAATTCCTTACCGGTGTCAGGTTCTATCAAAGCACGTGGCGGAACCTATGCGGTTTTAAAATACGCTGAAACCATCGCTCTGGAGGCAGGTCTGCTTAAAACCAGTGATAATTATCTAAAATTGAATTCAGAAACCTGTCGTACTTTTTTTGGTGAACATCAAGTTATTACTGGGTCAACAGGCAATCTCGGATTAAGTATCGGGATCATAAGCACCCAGTTAGGATTTAAGGCGACGGTGCATATGGCGGCAGATGCCCGTCAGTGGAAAAAGATCTTTTGCGATGCAAGGGGGTTCATGTCGTTGAACATCGAGGCGATTACAGCAAAGCAGTGAGGGAAGCTCGCCGGCAAGCCCGGACTGCAAACCGAAGTTATTTTATTGATGATGAAAAGTCTATAGATCTCTTCCTGGGGTACAGTGTTGCAGCGCAACGGTTAGCACAACAATTTCTTGAACAAGGTATAATGGTGGATGAGCATCATCCCCTTTTTGTCTATCTTCCGTGTGGTGTGGGTGGCAGTCCGGGTGGCGTGACTTTTGGCTTAAAGCAGATTTTTGGAGACGATGTGCATTGTTTCTTTGCCGAACCGACCCATTCCGCATGCATGTTTATTGGGATGTATACTGGACTGCATGACAAGATCAGTGTTGCAGATTTCGGGGTTGACAACATAACCTGTGCAGACGGGCTGGCTGTTGGGCGACCTTCGGCTTTTGTCGGTCGACTTATGGAACCGTTGCTGAATGGGATCTATACAGTAACCGATGAAAATTTGTACCGGTACTTGGCACTGCTTAAAGACAGTGAGGGCATTGAATTGGAACCGTCAGCTCTCGCCGGATTACCAGGTATCTCAAAAGTTGTGGCAGATGAACATTATTCTGACAAACAGAGTAAATCTGCTGTCCGGATGGAAAATGCAACTCATTTGGTATGGGCAACCGGCGGGAGTCTGGTTCCCGCTTCTGAATGGAAGAATTATTACCAGAAGGGGAAGATACTTCTGAATGACTGACTATTTTTACATTGTTATTCATAGTGAATAACGGAATTTAGAACAACCATACTAACAATTAGGAGACTGTTTATGAAACGATTGATTTTTACTCTTCAAATTTTCCTGTGCCTGATACTGACCGGGTTACCTGTAACAGGAATAGCGGCCGGAGTCGACACTTTGGTTATTGGTGTCTCCACTGACATCCATACCTTGGATTCAGCGGTCTCAAGCGACAACTATGATTGGCGTCAAATCTATCCATGTTACGACCGGTTGGTAAAATATCGGACAATCGATGGAGAAGGCTCCACTGAAGTAGAGGCCCAGGCAGCGGAATCATGGTCTGTTTCTGATGATGGCAAAACCTGGATTTTTAAGATTCGTAAAGGAATTCTGTTTGATGATGGGACCCCACTCGATGCGAATGCAGTAAAATTTTCATTTGAGCGGACACTTTCCATAGGGAAAGGGCCTTCGGATAATATCAGTTCAATCAAATCTATGCGAATCCTTGACTCTCATACAATTGAAATTACACTGAAAAATGCTTTTGCACCATTTTTACAGGTCCTGGCAACTGACGCCGCCTCCATTGTTAACCCTGCAATAATGAAACATGAAAAAGAAAGGCGATCTGGGGCAAGGCTGGCTGGCTGAGAACACCGACGGCAGTGGCCCTTTTCGACTGGTGGAGTGGTCCCGTGGACAGCAGGCTGTATTAGAGGCGAAACCAAATTACTGGGGTGGTGCGCCAAAGCTGAAAAAAGTTGTCATTCGGTTTATGTCAGAATCTGCAGACAGGCGAATGGCGCTTGAGCGCGGAGATATTGATATCGCTGAGAATATCCTCATCGATCAGATTCCAGCTTTGGAAAAAATGCGGATATTGTTGTTAACAGGTATCCATCTCAGCTTGTAGAGTATGTATATGTGAACAACCAAAAACCACATCTGAACAGCTCGAAAGTACGCCAGGCATTGAGCTATGCTGTCGATTACAAGGGTATTATTGACTATGTTCTTCAAGGTAACGGAGTTCAGATGCGGGGTCCGGTTCCCAGAGGGATGTGGGGCCATAAAAGCGACCTTTTCCAACATTCCCGTGATATTGAAAAAGCCAAATCCCTTCTCAAAGAAGCCGGGGTTGATTCCGGCCTGACGCTGACATTGCTTTATTCCAATAGAAGGGCCTCCTGGGAGCAGATCGCAACGGTTCTCCAAAGTAACTTTGCAGATATCGGTGTAAGCTTAAAACTTCAGTTGATGGCTAATCCGGCAATGCGTGACCTGGTTGACAAAGGTGATTTTGAACTGTGTCTCGGAGCTTGGAGTCCGGATTATGCGACCCGTCTATGTTTATGAATTTCTGGTTTGATTCAGATCGCTGGGGACTTCCCGGGAACCGTAGTTTCTACAAGAATGACAAGGTTGATACGATAATTCGCAAAGCACTCACCTCAAACGATCAAAAAGAACGCACAATGTTGTATCAAAAGGCACAGGAAATAATCATGGATGATGCACCCTACCTTTTCCTATACCAGGTTCAGACCATTGTCCCTGTCCGAAAAAACGTGCAGGGTTATGTTTATAACCCGATGCTCGAGTTCATGTATAACGTTGAAACCATATCTAAAAAATAAATCGTAGGGTAAATTGACGGGGAGAGTGCATGAGATGCACTTCCCCTTCATTTTTTTTCGAATCGAGATTCTATATGAGAATACTGCGCTTTATATTTAAAAGACTATTGTATATGATTCCTGTCCTTGTTGGCGTGTCGGTGTTGATTTTTATAATTTCCCATGCCATCCCAGGAGATCCTGCAAAGATGATGGCCGGTCCCAAAGCCAGCAGGGAGGCCATTGAGAATATACGAGAAGCCTATGGCTTAAATCAGCCCCTTCCCAAACAATACCTAAACTATATGATCGGTCTGTCTAAGGGAGACTTGGGAATTTCTATTCGGAATCATCGCCCTGTAGCCCATGATCTTTACGACTTCTTTCCTGCTACGTTGGAACTGACACTGGCAAGCATGATTATCTGCATTTGTGTGGGTATTCCACTTGGCACTATTTCCGCAATCAAACGCAACCGTTTGACGGATCATCTCACCCGGGTCTTCTCTGTTTTTGGAGTGTCAATGCCGGTTTTCTGGTTGGTCTGATGCTGCTGCTGATATTTTACAGAAATTTGGGTTGGCTTCCTGGATCAGGGAGGCTTGATATTGATTTCAGTCCACCTGTTTTTGTTACAGGTCTTTATTTGATAGATACTTTACTGGAAGGACGTCCTGATAAATTTCTAAATGTCCTTTCCCACTTAGTTCTTCCGGCCTTCTGCCTCTCCTATGTTTACCTGGCAATCGTAACTCGGATCGTCCGGTCATCGATGATTGAGGTTTTGGGGCAGGATTACATTACCACAGCGCGTGCAAACGGCATCTCCGAGATTATGATCGTGATAAAACATGCCTTTAAAAATTCACTTATCCCTACAGTAACCATCATCGGGCTTTCCATTGGCGAGCTTTTGGGCGGCGCTATTTTGACAGAGACGATCTTTGGCTGGCCAGGTATGGGAAAGTATGTGGTTGACTCGGTTAACTATCTAGATTTTCCGGCGATCATGGGTTTTACTCTCATTGTTTCACTGGCCTATGTCTTTGCAAACTTGTTTGTGGATGTATTGTATGTATTTTTAAATCCCAGGATAAAATATTGAGCCTTATGTCATGAAATCTTTCTTAAAAAATAATTTAGCCTGGCAGGAGATTAAATTAACCGGAGCGTTACTCAGGCAGAATCCAGTTGCCATGGGCGGCCTTATTATTCTTTTGACGTTAACTCTTGTGGCAGTTTTTGCAGGTATACTTGCCCCCTATGATCCAATACGTATCAGCTTGAGCGAACGTCTTATGCCTCCGGGGATATCCCACTGGTTCGGCACAGATGAAATGGGACGGGATATTTTCAGCAGGATATTGTTCGGGGCCCGTATTTCTTTGAAAATTGGTTTTATTGTAATTGCCATATCCGGAGGTGTTGGTTCAATATTAGGCTCGGTGGCGGGCTACTACGGCGGACGAATTGATAATTACATCATGCGGTTGATGGATGTCATCCTCTCCTGCCCTTCGCTTGTGCTGGCCATGGCTCTTGCGGCGGCCATGGGGCCCAGCCTCAATAATGCGATCATGGCGGTCTCGTTTGTCATGATACCCAAATTTGCCCGGCTGGTACGTGGGGATGCCATGGCTGTCAAAGAGATGCAGTTTATTGCCGGGGCCAAAGCCTCCGGTGCAGGTGATGTATGGATTATTTTTCATCATATTCTTCCCAATTGTACCAGCTCTGTAATTGTACTGGCAACGCTCACCCTTGGAGATACCATCCTCATTGCAGCCTCTCTGAGTTTTATCGGTCTTGGAGCCCAGCCACCGACACCGGAATGGGGCGCCATGATCAGTGTTGGAAGAAAATTCCTTATGGATCAATGGTGGTATGCAACTTTTCCAGGGCTTTTTATTTTGACTACAGTGGTCGGCTTTAACATCCTGGGAGATGCCTTAAGAGATATCCTGGATCCCCGAATCCGAAGGTGATGGTAATGAACCCATTATTGAAAATAGATAGTCTGTCAATAGCGTTTTCCAATTATCAAGGGACCTCAAAAGTCTTGGAAAATATAAATTTCACTATTGAAAAGGGTGAAATCCTTGGTCTGGTTGGTGAAAGCGGATGCGGCAAATCAGTGACGGCTCGGGCAATCCTCCAGCTTATCCCACAACCGCCTGGCAATATTTCAAGCGGTGAGATTCACTTTAAGGGTGTCGATCTTTTAAAGGCTTCCTCAAAACAAATCAGGCAGATCCGCGGCAATGAAATCTCCATGATTTTTCAGGAACCGATGAGCAGTCTCAATCCTGTTTTTACCATCGGGAATCAGATGACTGAAGTGGTGAGGCTCCACAGAAATGTCAAAAACGGGCAAAAGAGATGTGCATAGATATACTCAGGCAAGTTCAGATGCCCGATCCTGAACAGGTGTTAAAAAAATATCCCCATGAACTTTCCGGCGGTATGCGGCAGCGAGTGATGATAGCCATGGCAGTTGTCTGCGAACCAGATCTCCTCATCGCCGATGAGCCGACCACAGCCCTTGATGTGACGGTTCAGGGCCAGGTCCTGGCAATTATTACCTCACTGAGCCGCAAACGGGATCTATCAATTTTAATTATCACCCATGATATGGGTGTTGTTGCACAGATTTGCGATAGAATAGCTGTCATGTACGCCGGGAAAATTGTTGAACTGGCTACAGTGGAAGAGCTGTTTAAAAACCCCATCCATCCTTACACCCAGGGACTAATCGCCTCTATCCCTGACATGAATGACGAGCAAAATATAGACCCGAAACTTGATAAGCCGAAAAATCTTTATTCAATACCCGGAAGCGTACCCAATTTGATTCATCCACCAAAGGGGTGCAGGTTTCATCCCAGGTGTGATTTTTGCGTTGCGTCCTGTAACCAAAACGTTCCTGAGCTGAATTGGATTAACCCCGATCATTCAGTCGCGTGTCATAACAGTAAGGCTAAATTATTATGATGCCCATTATTAAAACCGAGAAACTTATAAAAAAATTTCGAGCAGACAAAGGATTTTCTGGCAGCAACCTAAATATCTGACTGCTGTTGACCAAGTATCGCTCAGTATTAACAGTGGAGACACGCTTGGTCTTGTGGGCGAATCCGGCAGTGGAAAATCAACAGTGGGGAACTGCATACTAAGGCTTCTTCAGGCCACCAGCGGTTCCGTACTCTATAAGGGGGAGGAGATTCTCAGTAAAAATGAACGTGAATTCAGGAAACTTCGTGGAAAGCTTCAGATCGTTTTCCAGGACCCCCAATCGTCCTTAGATCCCAGGATGACAGTTGAGAAAATCGTAGGAAACCCTTTGCGGATCCAGCAGGGAATTAAGGGCTCATTGCTGGCAGATCGGGTTTTATCGACTTTAAAAGATGTTGGACTGAGCGCAGAGCATCTATACCGGTATCCCCATGAATTTTCAGGAGGGCAGCGTCAAAGGATAGGTATTGCACGAGCTCTCATTACCCAGCCGGAATTCATTATTTTTGATGAACCGACCTCAGCCCTGGATGTTTCCGTGCAGGCCCAGATTCTCAACCTGATCACGGAACTCCAGAAAAAGTATCATTATGCCTATCTGTTTATTTCCCATGATATAGCCGTGATAAAACATATAAGCACCCGCATTGCGATTATGTATCTGGGAAGAATTGTTGAAACGGCACCACAAAAAATTTTCTCAACCCCATCACATCCTTATACAAAGGCATTGATTGCCTCTATACCCAAACCCGACCCATTCAACAGGCAGCAGCTATCAGTTGTAAAGGTGATATCCCAAGTCCGCTGCAATTACCGGCCGGCTGCCGGTTTTCCACCCGTTGTCCCGAGGTGATGGATATTTGCAGAAAAGAGGCCCCACCCAATTTAAACATTGCATCTGATCATTGGGTGGAGTGCCATCTATACAGGTAACGATTGTCATATGGCACCAGTCATGACCATCTTTCAAATTTACCAGTACCCACGCCAGCAAAAGGAAAGCCAATAACAGGAATGTCTGAAAGGGTACTTAAAAATTTTAATAAAGCTCAAATTCAGAAACCAACGAAACCCAGTACTAATTTTAAAATAAAAGAGAAAAAAATGATAAAAGCTCAGCCCATAGATGCATCTACTCCGAAGATAATTCTGAACGGTATAACTTATGATTATTTCTGTGGATGTGGATACCACGATCTTCAGGATTCGGTGGAACTGCGACAAGCGGTGTCAGAAAGCCTCAAAGACAAACCATTCAAACATGGTTCCTCTTCTTATGGATATGGATCTAATCCTGTTCAAAAAAATTTACTACAACAGCCAGCCAGTATTTTAAAACGGAGACGGTGTTAACTTTTCCTTCGGGCTACATGGGAAGTACAATTCTCTTAAGAGCGCTGAAAGAGAAATATGATAAAATTTTCGTAGATGAACAATCTCACTACTCTATGAAAGATGCCTTGGAGTTATCCAAAAAACCTGTAGTACAGTTTTCACACCTCAACTTTTCAGATTTATTGCAAAAGATTAAAAACCATTTAAAACCACAGGAAAGGCCCCTAATTGCAAGTGATGGCGTGTTTCCTATGTCCGGTGCGATTGCACCGATTCCCGATTATTTAGAAACAATTAAAAACATTGAAGGGGCGATCATCTGTATTGACGATTCACATGGAACAGGTGTTTTGGGCAAAAATGGAAGAGGGACCTATGAATATTTTGGCCTAAACCACCCCAATTTGTACTATTGTGGAACGATGAGTAAAGCATTTGGAAGCCATGGCGGGATTATTCCCTGCACTCAAAACGTTTTTCAATGAAGTGAACAAAAGTTCCTATATCCTCAAAGGAGCAACAAAAATTCCTATGCCAACATTAGCCGCATCAATTAAAGCTATGGAAATTTTGATGAGCACGCCCACATTGTTAAAAAAATCTTTGGGCGAATGCAATTTATTTTAAAAAAGGGTTCAAAAATCTTGGATTTGATATTGAACTATCCCCGAGTGCAATGTTATGCCTCAGTTCATTTAGCAATATTAATTTAAAAAAGTTGTTTAATTTCTATAAAGAAAACCACATTTTACCTAGATACAGTCATGAAGGTTCATATACAAGCGTTCCAAAGGGTGGCGGAATAAAATTCACGATTTTCTCAAACCACTCAACATCTCAATATGATAGGGTTCTGGCTTTAACCAAAGAATTTTTAAAAAAAAAATTTATGACCCCTATCCCTATCAAAAAATATTTGTCAAACTTATTGTTTTCTTAAAATAAGAGGAGAAATACTAAAAATGAAAATTACGAGTCTAGAAATTTTCAAAATGGATATGAATTATACCTATGTACTCACCACATCCCTGGGGACCATCCCGTCTGCTGAAAATATTTTGATCAAGATCAATACAGATATCGGAATTGTCGGCTGGGGAGAAGGAGCCCCCTATCCTTTCATTACAGGCGAAACGCAGGCTACCTCGATTGAAGCAGCAAAGTTTTTGGGCAAACTGATAATAGGGAAGGATCCCACGGCCATTGAAGAAAACCTGACTGGCATCAAACGCTATTTGCCTACGCATCCCTCAGTGAGATCTGCTTTTGATATGGCCATGTGGGATATTTTGGGAAAACACTCAAACCAACCGGTCTATAAATTATTGGGAGGTACAAATCGTCAGCTGCAAACCGATCAAACCATAGGGCATGAAAATTCTGCTGAAGATGTTCAAAAATTAGCCCAAAATTATCTTGATGATGGTTTCAACGAAATAAAAATAAAAACCGGCCGACCGGGAAATACTGACTATCAGCATGTTAAAGCGGTCCGAGAATTGACTGGAGACGATGTTAAAATTAAAATTGATTCGAACCAGGGCTGGGATCTTGCCGAATCGTTAAAAAATGCCCGCCTTATGGAACCGCTCAATTTGATGTATTTTGAACAACCTCTGCCGGCTTGGAACCATGAGGATATGGTACGGCTCAGAAAAAGAATCAATATCCCAATCTGTGCTGATGAGTCGGTATTCGATGAGACTGATGCGTTTAAGATCTGTAAATTGGGCGCTGCAGATTACTTGAATATTAAACTAGGTAAATCAGGCGGCATCCATACAGGATTAAAAATAAATGCCATTGCTGAATCTTACGGTGCGAAATGTATGATCGGGTGTTTCAATGAAAGTAGATTAGGATTAACCGCCGCTGCCCATCTTGTTTTGGCGCGTCCGAACATCAAATTCCTTGATCTTGATTCAGCCTTGTTTCTTAAAGATGATCCGGTCATCGGAGGAATGGAATATGGCAAGACAAACAAAAGCCTCATTACCGTACAGGAAAAGCCAGGATTTGGAGTCGACATAAAGGAAGGATACCTTCAGAAGTGGGAGAGCTTTAAAATAGTTTGAAAATTTTAGAGGTCAAACTCATTTTTTTCTTTGAAAACACGAACCCCAAAATATCGTGTTTTTAACCTATTTCACATCAAGAGCTCTGAGATATTCCAAGTGGACCGGTTTTAATGGCTTGATCAGTTGCCGTTGATTTCCGATTTTTATAACAAGGGCCGTTGCCTGTAATAATGCAGGTGTCGGCCCATATCGCTTACATGACCTCTCAGACATACCCCCTCACAATACCAATATGTCAAAAGCAGGTGTTAATCAGGTTGTAGCAATGAAATTAACAAGCTACAAAACTAACGCCGCGTTCAATCACTACAGTCACATTGATAAAGAAATCGGTGACAATGCAATGGGAAAACTTGAGAATTTCATTGTCTCCCAAAGCAAGGCAAGTGAGTGTGTTTGATAACCAACTGGAGACATGGAGAGTGTCATTATTTCCTATGTACTTCCATGAATAAAAAAGCTTCCAGCAAAAACGCTGAAAGCCTTGATATAAGTGGCGTCCCCAAGGGGATTCGAACCCCTGTCGCCGGCGTGAAAGGCCGGTGTCCTGGACCGGGCTAGACGATGGGGACGCATCTGGTTTTCTGGTCTCTTGTGTGCGTTAGTGGTGGGCCGTGCTGGGCTCGAACCAGCGACTCTCTGCTTAAAAGGCAGATACTCTGCCGACTGAGTTAACGGCCCGAGGGCACTCCCAAAAACAGACGTGAATCTATATGTTTTTCCCATTATTGTCAACTCTTTTTTTCATTTTTTTCAATTCTACTCCATATCACTCATCTGATCGACAATCCGGGAAAATGCATCCACAACCTCCGGATCGAACTGGGTTCCTGAATTATCACGGATAATCTTGATCACCCGGCTTTTTTCCATCTGGTTCCTGTACGGCCGGTCAGACGCCATCGCGTCAAAACAGTCCGCAACGGACATGATCCGAGCCAGTTTAGGAATGGCCTCCCCTGCAAGCCCATCCGGATATCCTTTTCCGTCAAACCGTTCATGGTGATGCCGGATAATATCCACTTCCCGGTCCCACAATCCCAGTTTGCTGATGATATCCGCCCCAATGGCCGGATGTTCTTTGATTTTTTCAAATTCTTCATCAGTCAACCGGCCGGACTTGAGGAGGATATCATCCCGGATCCCGATTTTACCGATATCATGAAGCATGCCCGCCACATTGATCACATCCAGTTCTTCTTCGGAACAGTTCATCTCCTGTGCAATCATCCGGGCAAAACTGGCCACCCGGGTGGAATGCCGGCGGGTATAGAAATCCCGCACTTCCAAAGCCGCCACAAATGCGAACAGGGTGGCAAACAGATTGTCATAGATGTTTTCATACAAAGCGATGTTCTCTATGGCAGCAGCCGCTTCCGGGCAATAAAATTCATGTAAATAAATATCTTTTCACTGAAAATCCGATTTTTTCAAAATAAAAGCGGATGTCACACCAAAAACGTTTTCCCGAATTCTCAACGGAACCATCATGAATGACTGAACCGCCTGATCCATCCGAGGGTTTTCCGCAGCATCCGGTACCAGACAGGGGGATGCATTTTCCGCCAGACAGCCCTGAATACGGGACTTGATTGTATCCGGAATATCTGAAACGAATCCATCGGGCAAAAGAAAACCATTTTCTTGGGGACAGGCACTGGATACCTGAATCAGCTCACCCGACTCTTCTGAATAAATATGAAAAAAACCTTGTCCGCATGGAGTTCTTCCACGCCCAGCTCCACCATCATATTGAAAATGCCGTGGCTGGAATCGGTGGAAGAAAAGTCCTCCATCACACGGTTTAGCGTATTGACCTCTTTCACGCGTTCCAGAAGCTGGTCATTCAACTCTTTGAGCCGGGTCTGGCGGGCCACCTCTTCCTTGAGAATCAAATTTTCCACAAAGAGCTCCCGCTCCCGGAGAACCCGCCGGAGCGTCAGTTCCATCTGCTCAAGATTCACCGGTTTGATAAGATAGTCCACCACGCCGTTTTTGAGGGTCTGAATAGTGTTTTCCAGGGATGGATACCCGGTCATCACCACGACCGGCAGTGTATTTTCGATCTGTCTTATCTTTTCAGCCAGCTCAAGACCGTCCATTACCGGCATGTTGATGTCTGTAAAAATGCAGGAAAGCTGCGGCACCTCATTGATGATATCCAGGGCCTGGGCGCCGTTTTCAGCTGTATAGACATCATAGCCCTTTCTCATGAAATATCCTTCGGTTACATCCCGAATACCTTCTTCATCATCGACCACCAAAAGCTTTATGGGCTGATCCATCAATGTCATGTCTCATCTCAGTCCGCAGAAAAATTCTCTAGATGCTGCATCAATTTCCTTAACTTCACTGTGTATATGAAAGCAACCATTTAATCAACCCAAAACAAAAACCGACAGTTATTTGAGCATAATGAATATTGTTCTAAAAAATTAGAATATTTTAATCATTTATTCTTGACTTTCAAAAAAATTAAAAATATTATTTTGAAATAAATCAAAAACAATATATTTAAGATTAAAATGCTTCCCATGGATAAAACTGATTTACAGATTCTGGAAATTTTACAAAAAAAGCGCGCATTCCCAATGTTGAAGTGGCCAGAACCATCGGAATGGCCCCTTCCGCTGTCCTGGAGCGGATCAAAAAACTGGAAGCGTCCGGGGTGATACAAGGATATGAGGTCCGTCTCAATCCGGATATGTTTCAATGCGCCATGGTGGCATTTGTCGAAGTCATCGTGGCGGATCCGGCCTGTTTTCCGGAAATCGGCCAGACCTTGTCTGCCATCGATCAGGTCCAGGAAGTTCATTATCTGGCCGGGCAGGACTGCCTGATGGTCAAGCTCCGGGCAAAAGACAACAAGGAACTGGAAACCCTTTTGATGACACGCATCAACAGTATTCACAATGTGTCATCCACCCGGACCCATATCGCTTTGTCCACATTTAAGGAGAGTGCAAAAATTGTCATCAACCCCATTTCCTAATGTCTTTTTTGACCGGAATTCCATATGTCTTACCCCGATGATCCCAACGACTGAGTTTTTCAAGGAAACCGCCCATGCCCATGTCACCTGCTTTTAAAAAGAGACTGTTCCGGATACTGCCGGAGGCGCCGAGACCTTCGGTACACCGTTCCATATTTATGATGAAACCGGAATTTGTGAGACCTGCGACCACCTGAACACCTCATTTGCCCCCCTGGAAGGATTTCGGGAGTATTTTGCGGTCAAGGCCCTGCCGAATCCGGCCGTCATGGCCCTTCTCAGACAGAAGGGGTTCGGCTTTGACTGCAGTTCGGTTCCGGAACTGGTGCTGGCCAGACGAATCGGAGCCAGCGGCAACGATATCATGTTCACGTCCAACAACACCCGGACAGACCAGTTTCAGGCCGCCCTGGATCAAGGAGGATCCATTCTGAATCTGGATGATCTCTCGCTGATACCCAAACTGCCCCGGATCCCGGACCTGATCTGTTTCCGTTACAACCCCGGCCCTGAAAGATCCGGCAACCATATCATCGGCAACCCGGTGGAAGCCAAATACGGACTCACCCGGGCCCAGATTCACACCGCCTATGAAACAGCCGTCCGGAAGAACGTCAAACGGTTCGGCATTCATACCATGCTGGCATCCAATGAACTGAATCATACCTATATGGTGGAGACCGCGGACATGCTGTTGCAAGTGGTTTCCGAACTTCACCGGAAACTGTCGATCCGGTTTGAATTCATTAATATCGGCGGGGGACTGGGCATTCCCTATTCACCCAATGATTCCCCTTTTGATCTTCAGGCCATGGCGCAGGGCATTATCCGTTCTTTGGATAAATTCAAACAGACCAGCGGCTGGGTGCCCAAGCTGTACATGGAAAGCGGGCGGTATATCACCGGTCCCCATGGGGCGCTGGTCACCAGTGTCATCAATCACAAGCAGATTTACAGAAATTATGTGGGCGTGGACGCGTCCATGTCCGCATTGATGCGGCCGGGAATCTACGGAGCCTACCACCACATTCATATCCACGGAAAAGAGAATCTGACCGAATCCGGACCGGTGGACGTGGTGGGAGGGCTGTGTGAAAACAATGACAAATTCGCCATTCAGCGGGCTTTGCCTGAAACCCGGGAAGGAGATCTGCTGATCATTCATGATACCGGTGCCCACAGCCACTCCATGGGATTCAATTATAACGGGCATCTTCGGCCCAAAGAACTGCTGCTGAAAAAAGACGGCCGTGTGATTCTGATTAGACGGGCTGAAACCATGGATGATTATTTCGCCACCCTGAATTTTGAGTCCAGGGCCATCCCCGCGCCGCAACCGTTATTGGCAACCGGCAATAATCCTTTAAAGGAGGCATCATGACCTACTGCATGGTTCTTGTCACCTGCAAAGAAGACACCGAAGCTCGAACTCTTGCGTCGAAGATCGTTCATGAAAAGCTGGCGGCCTGCGTACAGATGAACCCGGTGGTCAGTATCTACACCTGGAACGGGCAGGTGCAAACCGAAACGGAAACGCGACTGACCATTAAAACCAGAACCGATCTGTACAGGCCCTTGGAGTCATTCATCCGCAAACATCACTCCTACGAGGTTCCACAGATTCTGCAGGTACCCATATCCTGCGGCCTGCCGGAATTTCTTGAATGGATCGATCAGACCACTGACGGATGAGACAATCCGCCGGACCGGCTAACCGGACAGCTTTTTCTCCACCCATGCCCTGGCGTCCGCCGGATCCCCTTGGGTCACCCGGGCCTTTGCCAAAGCATATGCCAGGGCTCTGTCCCGTTCTTTTTCAGCCACCGCGCACCACATCAGGCCGGATAAGGCGCCCACCCCTTTGTCGTTGAAAGACAGGGCTGTCTCAAAGCAGGATTTTGCCCGGGACACTTCCTGATTCTTATACCATCCCCATCCCAGCAGATCATGGGCCAGGTAAGAACGGGGCGATGCTTCCACGGCCCGGTCAAACCAGGTCAGGTCGATCAAATCCCCGGCAGCACCGGTCTGAGAAATATAATTCAGATACAGAGTTTCCAGTGCCCGCCCCAAACAGTCCAGACCCTTTGATGTGACCCATTCGGGCCAAAAACCGAATCGGTGCTGGGAAACGACAGATCCACGCCAGCAAGCCATTCATGGAACTGACGTCTGAATGCCACCATACCGTCTGCCGGTGACAGCGGGAGCGTTATGTCACGCACCGACCCCCGGATATCATGAAGGGCTATGAAAACCTGAATCATCCCCTCTGTTTTCAACCAGGTTCCCGTCAGCCAGTACCGGACGTTCTCCTGCTTTCCCAGGACCTGAAATCCGGAAATGGTGGAAGTCCCCGGCAATACGCACTAAAAGCGGTGGCCTTTGGAAATATTTTTTCACCCGCCATCCGAACCAGCATTCCGTCAGTCTGGGGTGAACACCAAAGAGGTTCCCAGCAAAAAATGAATCCCTAAGCCCGTACCGTCGAACGTTTGCGCCGGATCCGGCGCAAACGGCATGACAATGAGGCGGGGTTTTGAAAACGTTCCATCAGGGTCTCCTTTCATTCATTGAGCCAACCATATCCCATGATTTCAAAAACAGCAACAGTTCCGGATGATTCCCCGGGAATCCGGATTTTTTCTGTACTTTGCCATAAAAGTATTTCATAATGTCTTGCGTCAAATCCAACGCCTTTGAACAGGAGAAATAAATTCATGGATCTCAGGGATGTGTGCCCGGAAAAGCTCCTCACACCGGAAAAGAGTGTCAAAAAAATAAAAAACGGGAGCCGGGTATTTATCGGCACGGGCTGTGGGGAACCCCAGCGGCTAATCAAAGCATGGTGGAAAACCAGAGCGCCCAGGATATTATTGTCTACCAGATGCTGTCGTCTTCCCTGTCAAAATATATCCATGATAAAAAATTTCTGTCCCGTTTTTCCATCAAACTGTTTTTCATTTCCGTACTCATGCGCCAGTCTGCGTTTGAGGGCAAAATCGATTACATCCCGGTGTATCTGTCTCAGATTCCCAAAATTTTCGAACATCGGGAAATCGGACTGGATGTGGCCCTGATCCAGGTATGCCCTCCGGACAAACACGGCTACTGCTCTCTGGGTATTTCCGTGGACATCACATTGTCGGGCATGAAAACGCGGACCTGGTCATCGCCCAGGTCAACCCTCAGATGCCCCGGACCTGGGGGGATTCCGTGGTGCACATCGATGAAATCGATTTTTTGGTGGAATATGAGGAACCCATACTGGAGTCTTTGCCCAGCCAGAAAAACCAGAAAGTCATTGAACGCATCGGCCATTACGTCAACATGCTGGTGGATGACGGCGCCACCCTGCAGATCGGCTTCGGACATCTGCCGGATGCGGTCATGCCTTTTCTTTCCGACAAGAAAATCTGGGAATCCACACCCAGGTCATCACCGACGGACTTTTGCCTCTGTTTGAGAAGAAAGTGATCACCAACCGCAAGAAAAACTATCTGCCGGACCGGGTGGTGGCTTCCCTGTGCATGGGTTCCAGGGCTCTGTATGAGTATGTGGACAACAATCCGATGTTCTATTTCAAATCATCGGAATTTGTAAATGACCCCAACGTCATTGCGAAAAACGACCGACTTATTTCCATCAGTTCCGCCCTGGAAGTGGATCTGACCGGCCAGGTGTGCACCGATTCCAAGGGATATCTGTTTTACAGCGGTATCGGAGACCAGGTGGATTTCATAAGAGGATCAGCCATGTCCGATGGCGGCTTTTCCATTATCATCATTCCGTCCACGGCTCAAAACGATACGGTTTCCCGTATTGTCCCCCATTTGAGTGAAGGGGCTGGCGTGGCCACCACCCGGGGGGATATCGACATCATTGTCACGGAATACGGGATCGCGGAAATGCGGCGCAAAAGTATCTATCAGCGGGTCATGGAGCTGGCTCAGATCGCCCATCCCAAATTCAGGAAAGAGTTGATCGAGGAAGCCAAAAAACGCCATTATATTTTTCCGGATCAGGTGCCTCCCACAAGTCAGGACCTGATGTTTCTGGATTCCTACCATTATTCCCTGAAACTGGACAACGGCAAGGATATCCATTTCCGTCCTCTGCTGCCGTCCGATGAATTCGAATCCCGCCACTTTTATTATTCATTACAGGAAGATTCCATCTACTACCGGTTTTTCAACAAGCGCAAGGTGTTTTCCAGGGAAATGCTGCAGCAGCAGTGGGCTGAGGTGGATTACCGGAGAAACATGACACTGATCGGGGTGATGCAGGCAGGCCAGCGCAAACAGATCGTGGCCATCGGTTCCTATGCCGAAGCCACGGAAAATGCTGCAGAGGTCGCCTTTCTGGTAAAAGAAAACCTCCATGGCATGGGCATCGGGTCCTTTCTGCTCAAAACCCTGGAGGAAATCGCAAAGGAAAATAATTATACCCGATTCATTGCCACGGTGCTTGCGGAAAACCGCAAAATGCTCAAAGTGTTCCAAAAACGATATCCCCACGCCAGGTTCGTTCGTTCCGGCAGCGGGGAGATCGAAGTAGAAATGCCTTTTGAGTAATAAGCGCTATTTCCGGTTTTTGGAACTCAATTCAGGAAAATCCCAGTAAAAATATTCCTGAAAAGGGCTGGTACCCGCCGGATCCGATTTGGATGCTGTCATTTCCCGCAATTCGATGCGCCGGATTTTTCCGGAGATGGTCTTGGGCACTTCCTTCACAAACTCAATGATCCTGGGAATCTTGAATTTTGCCAGGATATGGGTGGTATGCTTGAACAGTTCCAGGGCCAGTTCCTGATTGCCCTCGAACCCCGGATTCAGGATGACATATGCTTTGACAAGCTGATATCTCTGAGGATCCGGTGCCCCGACCACCGCTGCTTCCGCAACGGCCGGGTGCTCGATCAGGGCGCTTTCCACCTCAAAGGGACCGATGCGGAAATCCGATGATTTGATCACATCATCGGCCCTTCCCACAAACCACCAGTAACCATCCGCATCAAACGAGGCCCGGTCTCCGGTGTAATAAAAATTATCCACAAACACGGAACTCATCTTTTCCGGATTGCCGATATACTCGGAAAACAAGCCGATCCCCCGCCACCGGCCCAGCTTGACCACGATATGCCCGACCGTATCCGGGACCGTGATCTCATTGCCTTCATCATCGGCCAGGGCCACATCATACATGAACGACGGAATTCCGAATGATCCCGACCGCATTTTATCAGCCATCCAGGGTGGATTTCCGATCATGGCGGTGGATTCGGTCTGTCCATAGAAATCCCGGATCCGGTGCCGGTATGTTTTTCCCATCGGTTGATCACTTCCGGATTCAAGGGTTCACCCGCTGATACGGACTGGCGAAGTCCGGCCAGCCGGGTTTCGGACAAATCTGAATTCACGAACATCCGCCAGGCCGTGGGCGGGGCACAAAACGTGGTGACATGTAGGGTTTCCAATGCCTTGAGATACAGTCCCGGATCCAGCACGTCAAAGGAAAACGCGGTCACGGTAGCACCCACATTGAACGGTACGAAAAAGAAGACCAGGACCATTTGGCCCAGCCGGGAGCGCTCAGGTTGTGATGAATGTCATCGGGCCTGACACCGATGATGACACTGGTGGACAGATGGCCCAGCGGATAGGAAACCGCTGTGTGGCCCACGCGTTTGGGCAGTCCGGTGGTGCCGGAAGTGAAAAAGCAAAACAAGATGTCATCGGACCGGGTGGGGGCGGCCGGCGCTTCCATGGCGTAGCTGGCAACTTCATCAAATCCGGTCCAGCCCTCTCTGGCCCCCAGCACCAGCTTGATTTTGGGATGGATACCGGTCTGTTCGGCCGCCTGATCAATGAATTCGGCACTGGCTTCATCAGCCAGCACCACGTCCGGCGGATAGGTTTCAAACCGGTATTCCATTTCCCGGGCGGTCATGGTGGTGGCCGTGGGCACCGCCACGATACCGGCCTTGATGCAGGCGAGGCTGGCAAACCACATCTCTGGAACGATAGGGGCCATCATGTACATGTTCTGTTTGTGCCCCGCCCCGTTTTCTGCCAGAAAATTCACCAGCTGGTTGGCTTTCTGTATCATTTCCAGATAAGTGAATGTCCGGGTGTCACCGGTATGGATATCATGCCAGATCAACGCTGTTTTTTCAGGGTGTTCCTTAACGTGAAACGCTTCAAAAATCTGTCCTGCCCAGTTGAACTGATCCGGAAGCGGCATCCGGTTCAAATTGCTGAAAACGTCCTGGCCCTGTCTTCTTTCCGGGAATCATCCGCCATCTGGTTGATTCGGATCAATTCCTGATAAAGTTCTTTCATACCGGTTAACACTCCTTGCAATCCTGTTAAATGTTGTATATAGCATCAGACCGAAATAAACTGCTTCATCGCACAAGGCCATGACCCTTGTCAAGGCCTTGATACAACTTATAATCAAAATTTTGTGAAAAGGATCGGCATCTGTGACAACCTGTGATTTCACCTTGATCATGGCACCGCTCCAGGGATTTACGGATGTCACATTCAGAAATGTGTATGCCGGTCATTTTTCCGGTGTGGACGAAGCGCTGGCCCCGTTCATCCCCACCATGGGGCAGCGGCGCATCAAACCGTCCCGGCTCATGGATGTGACGTCGCAGCACAACCAGGCGATACCGGTCACCCCCAGATTCTGGGAAACACGGCAGATGACTTCATCTTCCTGGCCCGGCAACTGGCGGACATGGGACACTCCCTGGTTAACTGGAATCTGGGATGCCCCCATTCCAAAATTGCCAAAAAAAGCGGGGTCTGGGTTGCTGATGTTTCCTGAACTGGTGGATGCGCTTCTGGAAAAAATGATTCCCCGGATTCCGGTGCCGCTGTCCGTGAAAATCCGTCTGGGCCGGAAGAATAAAGAAGAGATCCATGACCTGATCCGGGTTTTGAACCGGCACCCTTTGGATCATGTGATTCTGCATCCCCGCACCGGGATTCAGATGTACCGGGGAGACGCGGATCTTGATGCGTTCGAGGCGGCCATGACGGCTTGTGTTCACCCGTTTGTCTACAACGGAGATATAACGGAAACTGCATTTTTTTCCAGGGTAAGACGACGGTTTCCGGAAATCCGCAAGTTCATGATCGGCCGGGGTCTTCTGACCAATCCATTTCTGGCTGAGGAAATTAAGGGGATATCATCGGACCCGGCCCGCCGTCTGATCCGGCTTCAGCATTTTCACGATGACTTGATGGCTGCTTATTCGGCCAGGTTTTCAGGTCCCGGACACCTGATCGGGCGGATGAAAGGTTTCTGGCATTACCTGGGGCCCTCTTTCAAGGATCACCACAAACCGGTAAAAAAATCCTCAGATCTCCTTCTGTTGAGGCCTATTCCAACCATGTGTCCAATTTCTTTGACTCGGGCCCGCAGCTTTTCTCCGGATCCGGCCAAAATCACTTCCTGTAGCCACCAGGTTCTTTGTTAAGGGTTTGGCATCAGCTGTCATAACAAGATCTTCGCAACGGCCTTCCCTGTTAAATCACCCTTTTTGGACTGTCATTTTTTTCGTTAGATGCCTCCGGCGGCAGATTTTCCATGATGGTCGTGGTCTGTTCCGTGTTGTTTTTTTGCCTGCCACCTGACAGGCATCCCGCATTCAGGTGGAAATTCCCATCTTGGGCAGAACATAGATCTGCAGCAATAGATAAATACCGACAAACCCGATGATCCAAAGCATTTCCTTCATATGTCACCTCCTTTTAATCTTAAAAAAATTATAAGCATGGATGGCATCGGTTGCAACCCTTAATCGGTCAGAGCCCCCCCCGAAAAACCGGTCAGAAAGATACTTTGAAAATAAAGGAATTTTACAATCCCTATTCAGATATTGACAACAATCCAGTCATATTCTCCCGCCCGAACGTCAGATCGCCGTTCAAACAGTCCTGAAGGCACCCCCGGTATTCTCATTCCATCTGCCAAACTTTCCATGTCTGATCCGGGTCAAAGGCGGTGATTGTTTGAGCCGTTTTCTCCGTGTCTTCCCCCAGGTCTTTTTCTCTGGAAGACAGGTGATAAACTTTTAAATGATTTTTCCACCATTTGGAGAATGGGTTTGGCTATTGTTAAGAGATACTTGTGCTGAAAAAAACAAATTGCTATGATACATATAATTAAATCCGTTTTTACAACATAATTTGTCATAAGGAGGTTCACGTGCCTATTTATGAATACCTGTGCAACGCCTGCGCCAATGAATTTGAAAAACTGGTGTTTGCTGGAGATACGCCTGATATCACCTGTCCGGAATGCCGCAGCCGGGATGTCACAAAAAAATGAGTGCGGCAAGCTTTATGGGAAAAAGCATAGGCACCTGTGCTGCAGATGCCCCGAAAGGATTTTCATGAGCCAGTTAGCCTTCAGAACGGCCGGGCGCCGTCCATGTCTCCAAAACAATCTGAACAGCAAATTAACTTGCAAAACAATTATTTATGTATATGATAGGGGCTGATTTAGCGGATATATGACCATTTGTAGCCCTAACATTACTAACGGGAGAATTCCAATGAACAAAAAAATTCAGAATATTCTTTTTGCCTCTGACCTGTCGGTGGACATGAAGCCGGTTTTTGAACAAGCCGTTGCCATGGCCACCTATACCGGCGCCAACCTGATTGTTCTTCACGTGATGGAGGAAGCCAGTCCATCAGCTCAAAGACAGGTGCAAATGGCATTCGGCAAAAATCTTTACGAGGAAATCAGAGCCAAACACAAATCCGGTGCCCAGGATCTGCTTATCGGCAAGAACGTGGATGCACTGAGAATCCGCCAGGCCATTGCCGGATTTTCGAAGACCGGGAAAAACCGCCGGCCGATGAAGCGTCTCCTATCAAAAAAATCCTGGTGGTGGAAGGGCAATCCATTGCCGACGAAATTGTGTCCACGGCCGTTCAGGAAGACTGCGCTTTCATCGTCATGGGGTGCATGCAGCAGGGATTGGTGGCAAAAGCCATGGGAGACAAACTGGTTCGAAAAGTGTTGAAACGGTCCTCCGTTCCCGTGTTTGTGGTCCCCCGCGACAGAGATTAACCGTCAATTCCCGGACGTCTTTCTCACATTCTCGCTTCCCCGGGAAAATGACACGGCTATGCCGATGGCAGCCAGACCGGTTCCGGCTGCCATCACATGCCGCAATCCCGCCATGAATGCCGGGGCCATTTCAGGAACATACCGGTCCATTCCTTCTCCCTGAAATGACACAAACGCAGAAAAAATCGTTCCCGCCAGTGCCACACCAAAGACCATACCCAGGGTGCGGGCCGTGGCAATCGCACCCGAGGCGATCCCCCGCTGCCGCACCGGCACTGCGCCCATGATGCTGGTATTGTTGGGGGACACAAACAAAGCCGTACCGATACCTGCCAGCGCCATCCGCCAGACAATGTTTCTGACCCCTGATTCAGGAGTCAAAAAAATCAGACAGAACAAAGACAGACACAGAAACGCCATTCCTGCCGTACACAGCATCCTGGAACCCAGCCAGTCCGCCAACATCCCGGAAATGGGTGAAATAACCAGCAGAAACAAAAACGGCACAATCATAATGATCCCTGTGATTGACGGGGGAAACCCCCTGGATAGGTCAGATAGAACGGCATCATGAACACCAAAATAAAGAGGCTGGCAAACAGGATACCCGTTGATATCAGCGGCAGAACAAACAGCCGGATTTTCATCAGCCTCAGGTCCAGGAGCGGGTGAGAGTTGCTTTTTTCATTTTTTATAAATCCCAGGCCGCTGACTGCGGCGGCTGTCAATCCCAGCCCAGTTTTCAAAGAAACGATTCCCCAGTCCGGAACCCTTGCCAGGGTCACAATCAGGCTGCACAAAAACAGAATCAACAAAATACTGCCGGCTTTATCCAGCGGTTCCCGGCTCCCGCCGCAGGGCAGATCCTTGAGGATCAGGATACCGGCCGCCACAGCCATCAGTCCGATGGGGATATTGATATAAAAAATCAACCGCCATGAAAACCAGGCCAGAATCATTCCCCCGGCCAAAGGCCCGAGCGTCAGGCCCATGGCCACCGTTGCTCCCATCATGCCCAGAGCTTTGCCACGCTCCGTTTGTGGAAAAACATCCACCACAATCGCCGGTGAACAGGCCATGAGCATTGATGCCCCGACTCCCTGCAATGCTCTGGCGCCCACTAGTATCCAAGGCGACCATGCCTGGCCGCACAGAAAAGATCCTGCCGTGAACACGAGAAATCCGATGACATAAATCTGCTGCCGGCCGCGAATATCCGACAGTCTGCCAAATGTCAGAAGCAGTGATGACACCGTGAGCAGATATACCACCATCACCCACTGCACGGTCTTTACATCCGAGGACAAGTCGTCCATGATATAGGGCAGTGCTACATTCACGATACTGGAGTCCAGGGTGGACATGAAGATAGAAATACCCACCAGAAGGAATACCTGCCATTTTCTGCTCCCCAAAACCATATCCTTTCCACTCCACTGTTTTGATTCATCCAAGAATATGGTATATTCCCCGGGAAACAAGACAAAACTAAAGGAGCACCATGGCAACCCTCAATGACGTGATACTGATTTATCTGGAAGATGCGCCTCTGTCCTTTGCACGGGTTGAAAGTATTCTTCCGGATCCGAAAAAAGGCTGGTTTCAGATCAAGCTTCTCATGCTTCAGATCCCGTTGCAGACTGTCACCTGGATCTTGAAAGATGCGTATATTAACGGAGAGGAATTTCAGATGAACGGCCAGCGGATGCGTCTGGAAACCATTCATCCCCCTAAGGAATCCCCGATTTTTTTGAAAGATTCCGATGCAGCCGTTCATAAGACCGCAACGCCGAAAAAAAAACCTGACCGGTTACAGAAAAAAACCAATAATATCATCTCATTTGACAAACTGAAAAAACATCATGACAACCCCCCGGACTGACATGGGGAACATAGCTCCTTCCGATGAAAAGGCAGTGTGGAAAATCGGACCGGTGTCTATCCATGGAAAAACCTTTCTGGCGCCTCTGGCCGGTATCACCAATCTGCCGTTCCGACGTCTGGTCAAAGAATGCGGAACAGCGGTCGTCTGTTCCGAAATGATCAGTGCCAAAGGGCTTTTTTACAATTCGGAAAAACCCTTTCCCTGCTGTCATCCTGTCTGGAAGAACGGCCATTATCCGTTCAGATTTTCGGCGCGGAACCGGATATCATGGCCAGGGCCGCCTCTGAGATCAGCAGCTTGGAAGTCGCAGACATTCTTGACATCAATTTCGGGTGCAGCGTGAAAAAAGTCCTTAAGCAGGGAGCCGGTGCGGCCTTGATGAACGATTTAGCATTGAGCAGGAAGATCGTTCGCGCAGTCCGGCGCGCCACTTCTCTGGCATTGACCATCAAAATCCGCTCCGGGTGGGATCCCTCCGGTTCCCAGGCATTTGCCCTGGCTGACATGGCTGAAAAAGAAGGGGTGGATGCGGTTGTTTTTCATCCGCGTACCGCCTCTCAGGGATTTAAAGGCCATGCGGACTGGGAACTGATTCGAAAATTGAAGCACCGGTCCACTTTGCCGGTGATCGGCAACGGCGATATTCTGACACCGTCCGATGCCTTGGCCATGATGAATCAGACCGAATGCGATGCCGTTATGATTGGCCGGGGCGCCATGGCCAATCCTTTTCTTCCTGTCCAGGCGGAAGCGTTGATCACCCACGGTGCCACCCATCCTGCCACACCAGCAGACCTCTTCAGAAAAATGGAACGGCTCATCGAGCTGTATGTCGATTATTTCGGAGAAATCCTGGCATGCCGGATGCTTCGGGGACGGCTTCCCTGGTTTGTCAAGGGAATGCCGGGATGCACAGAGATACGAAGCTCCCTGTCCCGGATCACTTCCACAGATCAGGCGGTTGAACAGATCCGGGAATACGAATATCGCCTCAGTTTTTAAATCCCGTTCAGCCAAACGAAATTTTGGCTTATCGCCGCTGAAAATCGCAAAAACACCTTGACAAAACATCAAAAAACAGGATATATCTGTATATATAGCATTTTGAAACAATGCGCATATTCGGAAAAATATTCCGGGCCGAATTCTGAAAATTAATTATGAAGTTTACTTGCGAAAAATCAGGCAGGTTTCACGGTCAGAACAAAAAAATTCAAGGAGAATTAAAATTAAATGAATGATTTTTTACACAGCCTGCGCAACGGGCAGGCAGATAAACAACGTGCGCCCAAAACACGCAAAACCTATGACAATTCCTACCAATACAACAATGCCCCCAGGTATCACTCCTACAGCAACGGGTATCAGAATCCCAGAAATCCCAATATGAAACGTCAACCCATCCCACCCGGCCCCATGGGAAACCAGCTGCCGCCGGAAGACCCGGGCATCACCCTTCTAGCCGATGCCATTGAAAATCTGACGCATCATGTTGAAATTCTGATCAAAAACCAAGAATACATGTCCAGCATCCAGGAACGTACCGCTGACATCATTGAACGCCAGGCGTTTACCATCGAGCATATCGTCAGCCACCTGCACCTGGACCCAAAGCCGTCCCGTGAATCAGATACCGCCGCCCCGGACGTCCCGTATGACGACGTTGAAGAAACCGCTCATGCTCGGGGTGTTTCACCGGAAAAACCCGTGGAACCATCACCTTCCCAGACAGCCTCTTTTCCCGCTCAATTTACCGATACCTCCGGCGCCACCAGTCATGACACAGACATGAAAACGAAACGCCGGGTAATCCGAAAACGCAGAAAAACCGCTGCCGCCAAGACTGCGTCACCAGCCAACTCAGGCAACGCCACGCTGCTTCCCCGGGAAGAAATCATGACCATCATCCATACCATGAGAAATGAGGGGGCGACCTACGATCAAATCGCCAAACATTTGGTGGATTTAGGCCAACCCACGTTTTCAGGTCGGGGCGAATGGCATGCCCAGACCATTCACCGTCTGTGCAGCAGAAAATAAATCCGTTCGGCTGAGTCACAAAGGCATCGACTCCTGCTCCATGGGTTTCGATGCCTTTTTTATGATCCGGGCTCCAGTCGATCCAGATACACATTCCATTCCCAGGGCAGCATCTGCTGTTTTTTCGAGTTACAGTCTTTGCAGCAAGGCACCAGATTGAATTTTTCCGACCGCCCTCCCCGGACCAGCGGGATAAGATGGTCCATGGTCAGGTCCCCCGGGCGGACCGGCTGCCCGCAATAATGGCAGACCCCTTTATCGCATTTGCGCTTCCACCATTGGGTATGCCTGAGTTTCCTGGCTTTGGCCCTCTCTTTTTTCAAAAAGAGTTCATCCACGAAACAATCCGGCTCCATCATTCCCCTTAATATCCGAATTCATTGAGCATTCGCTGATTGCTCACCCAGTCCCGGGTGACCTTTACAAATAGCTTGAGAAGTACTTTTTTCCCCAGCATTTTTTCCATGTCCTGCCGGGCCCGGGTTCCGATGGCAGACAGCATGGATCCTTTTTTCCAATGATGATGCCTTTTTGTGAATTTCTGACCACATGAATACTGGCATGGATCACAATACATCTTTTCTCCACCTCAAACGCATCCACGGTGACAGCCGAGGAATAGGGGATTTCCATGCCGGTGAGGCGAAATACCTTTTCCCGGATAATTTCTTTGACCAGAAACTTCTCGGTGACGTCCGTGAACGTGTCTTCCGGATACAGGCGGGGACCTCGCGGCAGATGGGTTTCCACTTCATCCATGAGCCGGTCCACTTGAATGTTCTGCCGGGCGGATATCGGAACGACGGCGGTAAATTCAAACATCGGTGTTAACGCTTTTGTCCGTTCGAAGACGGCTTGTTTCTCCGCCAAATCGATCTTATTCAGTACCAGAAGCACCGGTTTGCCCGCCAGTTTCAACCGTGACAGAATCATATTCTCCGCTGCATGATTCATAGAGACCGCATCCACCATGAATAGCACCAAATCCACATCCTCCACCGCCTGTAGCGCCTGGTCCACGATCCGCTGGTTGAGCAGGGTTCCGCTTCTGTGAATGCCGGGCGTATCCACAAACACGATCTGGGATCCGGTCCGATTCACGATCCCCAGAATCCGGTCCCGGGTGGTCTGGGGTTTTTGGAGGTGATGGAAATTTTCTGCCCCAGCACCTGATTGAGCAACGTGGATTTGCCGGCATTGGGGGCCCCGATAATGGCTGCAAAACCGGACCGGAAATCTTGTGCCATCAGTCGGTCTCCTCTTTGTTCTGTTCGTGCCATGAGATCAGATTGGTGATTTCCTCCAGAACCGTTTCCCGTCCTGCACGGGTCTTTGCTGAAAACAGGATGACTTCACCGGCACTCCGGTTCATCTGGGAACTGATGACGGCAGCCCGTTTTAGCTGCTGAGTTTTGGACAGCTTGTCCGCTTTGGTGAGTACCACCAGATAAGGCATGTCATGGGAGATCAGCCACCGGGCCAGTTTGTGTTCCTCTTCTTTGGGGTCCCGACGGATATCGATAATCAGAATCAGCCCCAGCAGATTGGATCGATGGGTCAGATAGGTTTCCACCATGGGCTGCCAGCCTGCCCGGATCTTCTTGGATACCCTGGCATACCCGTATCCGGGCAGGTCCACGAAAGACACGGCATCATTGACCAGAAAAAAATTGATCAACTGGGTACACCCGGGCCTGGAACTGGTTTTTACCAGATCTTTCCGCTGGATCAAGGTGTTGATCATGGAGCTTTTTCCCACATTGGAACGTCCGGCAAACGCGATTTCCGGCACCGGATCGTCCGGATATTGGTCCGGTTTCACCGCACTTTTCACAAACCGGACGTCACGAATCTTCATGACACAGCCGCAAGATACCCGGCCATCCGGTCCATCCCTTTGGTCAGATTTTCCAGGGAATTGGCATAGGAAAATCTCAAATATCCTTCCCCGTTGGCCCCGAAATCGATCCCCGGAGTCACCCCGATATGGGCCTTTTCCAGGATATCGAATGCCAGGGCATAGGAATCCATTGAAATGTGCTTCACATTCACAAAAATATAAAATGCGCCGGTTGGCGGGACCTTGACGGAAAGTCCCATGTCATTAAGGCGCTTGAGCATATACAGGCGCCGCCGGTTATATGTCTCTCTCATCTGCTGAGTGTCCTTGCCAGCCTCTTTAAGGGCCGCCACCCCGGCCAGCTGAATCACGGAATTAGCGCAGATGAAAAAATTCTGCTGAAGCACCTGAAGGGCCCGGACAAATGCCGGCGGCGCGATCAGGTATCCCAGGCGCAGGCCGGTCATGGCAAAGAGTTTGGAAAACCCGTTGAGTATGAACGCCCGGGGCGTGTATTCGAAAACGGAATGTTCTTTGCCCTCATAGACCAGACCATGGTAGATTTCATCGGAAATGATGTACAAGCCGTGTTTTCCGCCACCGCCACAATCTGTTTCATCCGGTCTTCCGGGATCACGTTGCCGGTGGGGTTGGAAGGAGAATTGATAAAAATCGCTTTGGTCTTCGGGGAGATCTTGGCCTCAATGGCTTCCGGGGTGAAAACAAACCCCTCTTCCTCAAATACCGGGACAAACACGGGCACACCATGGACATAATAAATGAAATTGGCGTAACACGCATAATGGGGGTCAGAGACGATCACTTCATCACCGGGATTCACCAGCGCGGAAAACAGCAGCAGCATGGCCGGCGATGTGCCGGAGGTCACCAGAATCTGACCCGGATCCACTGAAGTGCCGTAGGTGGTTTTATGGTATTCCGCAATGGCTTCCCGCAGCCGGATATCCCCAGACTGTGGGTATAGCTGGTGGCATGGCACTCCAGGGCCTCCCGGGTCGCCCGGTTGACACATTCGGGCACGTCAAAGTCCGGTTCGCCGATCTCCATGTGAACCACATCGATCCCGGCCGCCTCCATCTGATGAATTCTCTCCATCACATCCATGACAATGAACGGTTTGATTTGTTCACACCGTGTGGCAGGTTTCATGTTACAATACCTTGTTCAAGGGATATTCAATAATGCCTTCGGCCCCCTGTTTGAGCAGCTGGGGGATCAGGTCCCGGACATACCGGGTATCAATGATGCTTTCCACCGAAAACCAGTCGGACTGGTACAGCGAGGCAATGGTGGGTGCATTGAGACTGGGCAGCAGAGACACAATCTTGGCGATCTTCTTTTCCGGCACATTCATTTTGATGCCCACCATCCGGTCCGCCACAAGCGCCCCCTGGAGCAGCAGGGCGATCTGCTCGATTTTCTCCCTTTTGGCGGGATCCTCCCAGGCCTTTTTGTTGGCAATGAGCTGGGTGTTGGTTGCCATGACTTCGTGGATCACCCGAAGGTTGTGAGCCCGGATCGTGCTTTCTGTTTCCGTGATCTCCACGATGGCATCCGCCAGTCCGGACACGATCTTGGCTTCAGTGGCGCCCCAGGAAAACTTGACCGTGACATTGATATGGCGTTCCTTGAAAAACCGGCGGGTGAACTTCACCAGTTCCGTGGAAATGGTTTGCCCTCCAGATCCGCCAAGGTCTGAATCGGGGATTCACTGGCCACGGCCACCACCCAACGGGCTGGCCGGGCGCTGACCTTGGAATAGACCAGGTCCGTGACCACATGGACATCTGATTCGTGTTCCGCCACCCAGTCCAAACCGGTCAGTCCGGCATCAATAACACCGGTCTCCACATTGATGGACATCTCCTGAGCCCGGCATAGGGCACATTCAATGGTCTCGTCATCAATGTCCGGAAAATAGCTTCTTCCCTCGACATTAATTTTCCATCCGGACCGTCTAAACAGATCAATGGTTGCATTCTGAAGGCTTCCTTTGGGGATGCCCAGCTTCAATATTTTTCCCATTATTTGTATACCTTTTCAGGATCAAACACCCTGGGGTCGACAACCTTGAGATCATTGCCGTCGACAGCCCTGTAAAAACAGCTTCTATATCCCTTGTGGCAGGCCCCTTGACCGGCCTGTTCCACTTTCAAAACCACGGAGTCCAGATCGCAGTCCACCCGGATCTCCTTGACATGCTGTACATGGCCCGAAGATTCTCCTTTTGTCCACAACTGGTTCCGGGAGCGGCTGTAATAGGTGGCTTTTTTTGTCTCAAGGGTTTTTTCAAATGCGGCCTGGTTCATATAGGCCAGCATCAGCACCTGACCGGTAAGAGCATCCTGAACAATGGCAGGAATCAAACCCCCGGACTTTTTAAAATCAAGCTGAATCATAAAATCGTGTTCATCCTTCGTTTTTTATCAAGTTAATCGAACTTTTCTATTTAACGAAATTCCCATAAAAAGTCAATTTCTAAACGATTCTGATTTTGTCCGGTTTTCCTCTGGACAAAGCAATACCGTCCTGGTTGATGTTATGAAAAAAAAGAGCTATGATCCGCACACTGAATTTTCGACCTGAATGATCGACTCATGTGGTGAGAAGATTTTGACAATAGGCCGGAGAACTGACAACAACCCACAATTTAGGTTTTCATACATCATGACCACCCGGAAAGCCAGATCTAAAATTCTGAAGAAAAGAAAAAAAAAGGACCCCCGCCGGAGGCTTTCTTTTTTTAAATGGACCATGGTTTTTGTTTTCATATGCATTTTGCTGACCGCCGGAGCTGGCGGGGATCTATATCTATCTGAGCGGAAACCTGCCTAAAATCAATACATTGGAAGATTATCAGCCCGCCACGGTTTCCCACGTGTTTTCCGATGACGGCAGAAAAATCGGTGAATTTTACAACGAACGGCGGATCGTCATCCCCTTGTCAGAGATGCCCGGCCATTTGATCAACGCGTTTGTGGCGGCGGAAGATTCCCGTTTCCGGGAACATCCAGGCGTTGATATCCAATCCATTTTCCGGGCGTTCATTAAAAATTTTCAAGCCGGCACCATCACCCAGGGGGCAGTACCATCACCCAGCAGGTCACTAAATCCTTTTTGCTGACACCGGAACGGACCTATGAACGTAAACTCAAGGAAGCCATCTTAGCCTACCGCATTGAAAAAAATTCACCAAAGATCAGATTCTTTATCTATATCTGAACCAAATCTATCTGGGACATGGGGCATACGGCGTGGAAGCGGCGGCGGAAAATTATTTCGGGAAGCATGCCAAAGATCTGAACCTGGCAGAATGCGCCATACTGGCGGGTCTTCCCCAGGCACCGAGCCGGTATTCTCCGTTTCAGTTCCCGGATAGGGCCAAACAGAGGCAGATCTATACATTGAACCGGATGAAGGAAGAAGGCATGATCACCAACGTGGAAGTCACCGAAGCCATTGACATGCCTTTGGATATCAAACCGCGGAAAAACTGGTTCATTGAACGGGTTCCTTTCTATACGGAACATGTCCGGCGCCACGTGGAAAAAAAATACGGCGCAGAGGTTCTGTACAATCAAGGGCTCCAGATTCACACGGCTGTCAATATCGAATTTCAGAAAATGGCGAGAGATGCCGTTCAAAAGGGCCTGCTGGATCTGGACCAACGGATTGGATACCGGGGGCCTTCCGGACAGCTTCTCTCTTCCGAGATCGAATCCTTTTGTGCGGCTGAAGCGAAAAAAATTCAGGAAAATCTGCTGAACCAGGGGGGAATTTATACCGGTGTGGTCCTGGACGTGGACGACAAGCGCGAAAAAACCGATGTTCAGATCGGTAACTTCAAGGGCATCATCCGGCTTGCCACCATGACATGGGCGCGCCGGCCTGATCCGAAAATCGCATATTATGAATCCAAAGTGACCGCCCCGTCTCAAGTTCTAAGACCCGGCGATGTTATCCAGATTCAGGTCAAAACCGTGCCGGAAGACGGGACTGATTATGAATTTACCCTTTACCAGGAACCCCTCGCTCAGACGGCACTGCTGAGCATCGAGGCGGAAACGGGCCATGTCAAGGCCATGATCGGGGGCCGGGATTTCAGGGACAGCCAGTTCAACCGGGCCTATCAGTCCCGGCGGCAGCCCGGTTCCGCATTCAAACCCATCATTTATGCGGCGGCTCTGGACAAGGGATATACCCCCGCTACGGTCATCCTGGATTCGCCGGTGGTTTATGAAGATGCTGATAGAAATTTCATCTGGAAACCCCAGAACTATGCTGAAACCTTTTACGGCCCCACCCTGTTCAGGGAAGCCCTGGTGCATTCCAGGAATGTGGTCACCATCAAGATCCTTCAGGATATCGGCATTCCTTATGTGATCGACTATGCCAGAAAAATGGGCATTACATCGGACATTAGCCAGGATCTGTCCATTGCGTTAGGATCTTCCGGCGTATCTCTTCTGGAACTGGTCAATGCCTATGCCGTGTTTTCCAATCTCGGATACTATATCGAACCGTGTTTATCACCAAAATTTTCGACCGGAACAACAATCTGCTGGAAACCTCCCAACTGGTACGGAAAAAGTCATCGACATGAGTACCGCCTATATCATGACCCATCTGCTGAAAAATGTCGTCACCTCCGGGACCGGTCAGCGGGTCAAGGTATTGAACCGGCCGGTGGCCGGAAAGACCGGTACCACCAACAACCTATATGATGCCTGGTTTCTGGGATATACCCCGGCATACACCACCGGTGTCTGGGTAGGGCTGGACCAGGGCGGCTCAATGGGAAAGGGGGAAACCGGTTCCAGAACGGCCAGCCCCATATGGCTGGATTACATGCAGCAGGTTCTGGAAGGAAAACCTGTCAGGGCCTTTACAGTCCCGGACGGGGTGGTATTTGCCAAAATCGATGCCGACACCGGATTGCTGCCCATCAAGGAATCCAAAAAAACCTTTTTTGAATGTTTCAAGGAAGGAACGGTTCCCACGGAATATACGCCCAAACCGGATACCGTCATCAACACGGACGATCTGTTCAAGCAGGGGATTTAACGATTGCCACCTGATCGATTTCCAGATCCGGATCGATCAGGATCTGGAAATCGATTTCTGGAAACTGCTTTTTCAAACGCACCAGATTGCGGTTTCGATCCCCCCGCAACCGGGATTCCCGGGAAGGATGAACCCTTAGCTGTAAGTGGCCGGAACGAGGCTCCCATCCAAGTGAATGGATCTTTTGGGTGATATCCCGGTACAGAATTCTTGAAAGAACCAGATGTCCGAAAGCCGGATGACAGGGCCCGGCCAGAACCGACCCCATGTCCGGGTCTGACATCTGGACTCCCATGCGGATCACCGTCGCACCGGCCCGGGTGAAAATCCGGTACGCCCGGCTGGTCACAGCCACCGCCTGTTCCAAAGTCAAAGGGTGATATTTTCCGTCATGATACCACCGGGCCAGCCGGGTATTTCCAGAACCAAAACCGGATAGATCCGAGCGGTCAACGGGTTCATGTCCGCCAGAATCCGGGCGGTCTGAACCACGCCCTCTGGCGCATCTCCGGGAAGTCCCGCCATGATCTGGACCCCGGCGTTTATACCAACTTCGTTGAGCCGGTTTATGGCCCTGCAGGTATCTTCCCGGGTATGGCCCCGGTTCACCATTGCCAGCACACGGTCATCCATGGACTGGACCCCCAGTTCCACCAGACTGATCGGATATGCACCGATCTGATCAAGCCGTTCCCGGGTCACCGTATCCGGGCGTGTGGAAAACCGGATTCCATGAACAGCCCCGCTGGTCAGAAACGGACGGACGTTTTCCAGCAGGGTTGTGATCTGCCCGGGGGCCAGTCCCAGAAAATTACCGCCGAAAAACGCCACTTCCACCTGGGACCGGGGCCTGGAACAGGCGATGAATGTCCGGATGGTTTCCGCCGTCTGTCGTGCATCCGGCAGTCCAAAAGATTTGCCGGTGATGGCTTTCTGGTTACAGAACACACATTGATGCGGACATCCTGAGTGAGGGATGAATATGGGAATGACCAGGGGGGAACCGGTCATGGCATCAACAATTTTTCAGTAGCGCCAGGGCTTTACCTGCGGCATCCTGTTCCGCTGCTTTTTTGGATTTCCCAAACCCCTGTGTCTGGATATGAGCCAGTTCCAGGCAGATTTCAAAAGTTTTTTCGTGATCCGGACCGAATTCCCGGGTCACCGTATATACCGGCGCCTGGGAAAACACCTCCTGGGCAAATTCCTGGATGCGGCTCTTGTAATCCACAGTATGATCCCTGGCCAGCACCTGGTCCACAACATCTTCAAACAGGCGCTGAATCAGATCGCAGGTGATGTCGAACCCGGCATCCAAAAAATGGCCGCCACCACCGCCTCAAACGTATCAGAAAGAATGGAATTTTTGTCCGCACCGCCGGAACCGGCTTCTCCCTTCCCCAGCCGGATAAAGCGACCCAGATCAATGGATCTGGCCATGTCCGCCAGAGACGGCTCACTCACCAGGGTTGACCGGAGCCGGGACAATTCCCCTTCTTTTTTCGATGGACTCCGCTGCATGAGAATATGTCCCACACACAATCCCAGCACCGCATCCCCCAGAAACTCCAGCCGTTCGTTGTCCGAATCGCACACCGTCTGATTCTCGTTCAAAAAAGACCGGTGGCAAAGCCCTGTCTGAAGCAGGGACCGGTCAACGAACCGATGATCCAGATTGGTTTCCAAAATATCCAGCCGGTCGTGAAGATTGCGCATGGCCGTCACCCGGTCGGTCAATGCCTTGAAACAGGTATAGGGCACCCGGATGTTGTCTTTTCCCCGGCCCAGGCTGACCCCCTGGTTGAAGCTGCCATGAAAATCCGATCCCCCGGTCATCAGCAGTTTCTTTTTTCGGGCCAGGGCTTTAAAATATGTGGTTTTCCGTGTATCATGGTCGGTATAGAAGACCTCGATACCCTGAAGCCCGAATTCCGCCAGGGTATCCACAAACCGTTCCAGATCGTTGGACGTTTTGAATGATATCAGCCCGGGATGGGCCAGCACCGGTACCCCGCCGGCATCCAGAATCGTCTGTATGGCAGTGCACAAGGCATTTTATACTTTTCCACATACGCGGGGCACCCAGTTCCCAGAAATCGATCAAACGCCTCACCAAACGATGACACCATTCCTTTTTTCACCATCATCTCGGCAATATGGGGCCGGCCAATCTGGCGGGTCTTGAAATGCCGCATCAGTTCATCCATGGTGATCTCCAGACCCAGATGCTGGAGCTGCTCAATGATTTTGGGGTTGCGCTGTATCCGGGCGGTTTTCGCTTCCGCCAGCACCTGTTTCAACTGCCGGTCATACAGGGAAAAACCGTATCCCAGCAGGTGGATACTTCCGGCCACATCAAATCCATTTGGCGGTGCACAGGAGATTTCCACGCCGGTGATGAAATCCACTGGGAAATCATGAAGATGTTCCATAACTTCCTGAATCCCGTCAATGGTATCATGATCGGTCAGCGAAATCGCCCGGACACCGGCATCCCGGGCAAGCCCGAGAATCGCATACGGAGACACAGACCCATCTGAAGCGGTTGAGTGTATGTGAAGGTCAATCAATGGTTTTTCCGGTTAAAGCCCCAGGGCATTTTCCATGTCTTCTTCCCGGGTTTTGCATTCAATGCACTGAGTGGTCACCGGCCTTGCTTTCAACCGCTCTATGGAAATCTCTTCCTCACAGGTTTCACACCGCCCAAACGTTCCGTTCTCAATTCGGTCCAGGGCTTTTTTAATTTTTTTGATCAACTTGTGCTCCCGGTCGCGAATCCGCAGTTCAAAGCTTCGTTCCGCCTCATGAGAGGCCCGGTCCGTGGGATCGGCAAATTTTCCTTGGGCTGGGTCATCCCTGTGACGGTGCTGTCGGCATGTTTCAACAGTTCATTGAGCCGTTCGGTCAAAAGCATACGAAAATATTCCAGATCTTCTTGTTTCATGGTATCCATCCTTAACTAAGGGTCAAAGGTCCAGGAACATTAAATTGGGTATTATATCAGGACCCGCGCACTTGTAAAGATTTTATTGGTTTTCCAGTATATCCAGATTAAAAAGCTGCCTGGCCACATTCAAATACAGCGAATCGTCACGATGCCCGCCGGTATGTTTCAAAAACATGATGGGATCATGAATCGCCCGGGATGCGATTGCCCGGGTCATCCGCCGAATGGCATCCTTGTCCGTCCCCGGCAGATGGGACAGGTGCGTCAGAGTCTTGTCACATTCCATGTCCACAATGGCCGTCATCTTGTCGTTCAGGGCCCTGATGGTGGGCACGATGGATAGACTGTCCAGCCATTGCCTGAACTTGATCACGGCCTCGGAAACAAACCGCTCCGCTTTGACGGTTTCCTGTTCCCGCTGCTGGATATTGGATTCCACAACGTTTTTGAGATCATCGATGTCATACACGTACACATTGGACAGTTGATTGATTTTCGGATCGATGTCTCTGGGTACGGCGATGTCGATAAAAACAGGGTCCGGTACTTTCTTTTTTTCATGGCTTTTTTGACCTGATCCGCCGTGATGACATACTCGGAAGCCCCGGTGGAAGAGATGATGATATCTACTTCGGTCAACGCATCCACCCGTTCTTCAAATCCCAGTGCCCGGCCGTTGAACCGTTCGGCCAGACAAAGGGCGTTTTCAAAAGTCCGGTTGGACACCCGGATCTGCCGGACATGATGGGAAATCAGATGTTCCACCGCCAGTTCCGCCATCTCTCCGGCACCCAGAAGCATCACTGTTTTGGCGGACAAGTCGCTGAAAATTTTGTTGGCCAGCTCGATGGCCGCATAACTGATGGACACGGCATTGTCTCCAATTCCCGTTTCCTTGCGGACCTTTTTGGCCACGGAAAAAGACTTGTGCATCATCCGATTGAGCAAAACTCTGGCTGTTCCGGCTTTCACGGCCACTCGGTAGGCCTGTTTGATCTGTCCCAAATCTGGGGTTCCCCCACCATCATGGAATCCAGGCTGGATGCCACGCGGAACAAATGGCGAACCGCCTCATCGTTATGAAAAACATACAGGGCCGGCACAAATTCAGACGGCGGGACCTGCTTGCACCCCGAAAGAAAGGTGATCAACGTGTCTTCCACGTCGCTTCGGGTGGCGACACACAAAATCTCGGTCCGGTTGCAGGTGGAAAAAATCAGCACTTCCGTGATCCCCGGGTGCTGATTGAGAGTTTCCAGGGCCGCCAGGGTTCCTTCCTGGGAAAACGAGAGCTTTTCCCGAAGTGCCACCGGCGCGGTTTTATGGTTGATACCAATGAGTACGATATTTGGCATGGGTTTTCCGCTATTTGGTAAATTCCTGGTGATGCCCGCCCAAAAACAGATTGACCCCCAGAAAAGTGAACACAATGATGCCGAATCCCACAATGGTCATGATGGCGGATTTTCTTCCCCGCCAGCCGGCATACAGCCTCAGATGGAGCAGCACGGCATAAACCAGCCAGGTCCCCATGGAAAACAGTTCCTTGAAATCCCAGCTCCAGAACCGCCCCCACAGCACTTTGGCATACACAAACCCGGTGACCAGGCCCAGGGTCAGCAAAAAGAATCCCGTGGTGATGCAGGCATGACCCACATCATCCAGAAAATCCAGGGAGGGCAGACGCTTGAAAAAAACCCCGGATTTCTGGCCTTGATACCCTGTTCCTGAAGCAGATAGAGAATACCGGCACCGCAGGCCAGCCCCAAAGTGGCGTCACCGGCAAAGATCAAAATAATGTGACAATAGAACCAGACTCCCCTAAAGGCATCATTGGGGGCTGTCTGGGTATCCGGAAGCAGCAGGACCGCCAGCATGACCACGGATAAGATCAGGGCGGTGAACAGTCCCAGCATTTTGAGATTAAATTTGTAACGGACACATAAAAACATGGTGCCGAAAGCCAGGGCTGCCATGGAAAGACTTTGAACCAGATTTTGGACCGGCAGGCCCTTGATCGCCAACCCCAAAACCACCATTCCGGCAAAGTGAGCTCCGACACCAATGGTGATCAGGTAAAACGAAATTTTTTGGATCCATTCTTTTTGACGAACCAGAAAAAACAAGTATCCGGTCAGGCTTGATATATACAGCAGAAATGCGATCTGCAGCAGGGTATTTCCGGTTTGTATTCCCATAAGCAGCTCCTGGTTATTTCGGGATCAGATCTTTGATTTCAAATCCGCACCCAGCAGATCAAAAAAGATGGCATCAATGGCGACCGTATCATTTGCCGCAAGAAGCCGGGCAGGTTTTTGTCCAGCAGGGTTCTAAAAATCTGTCGATGGCCTTCGGGATCATGGCCCGAAGCCAGCAGTTTTTTCCTAACCGCCCTCATGAGTCCCAGGAATTCGTCATATTCCGGACCATACCGCTGCATAAGATCCATTCGGATTTTTCTGGCCAGCGCCGGGCTGGCCCCACTGGTGGACACCGCAAAAACCAGGTCTCCGCGGGTCATGACCGCCGGCAGGATGAAATCCCCTTCATCCGGCGCATCTGCACTGTTGCACAGCACACCGGCTTTTCGGGCTTCCGCCAGAATCCGCTGGTTCACGGCCGGATCCGCCGTAGCGGCATACACCAGAAAAATTCCGTCAAGATCAGCCGGTTCAAAAGAACGTTTTTTTTTTTGAATTCCGGGCACTGCAGTCAGCGCCTCACAGAACTCAGGGGACACCACGGTCACTGACGCTCCTGCCGACACAAGGGTTTTTGCTTTTCTGGCCCCGATTCGGCCACCGCCTGCCACCAGACACCGCCGGTCTTTGACAGTGAGAAAAATCGGATAATATTTCATCGTTTCTCCAGGATTCCCCTCTTGTCTGTGTAAATTAGATACTATATATTGACAGTATTTTTTTTTCAATAACAATCATGGACTGAAAGACCGCAACTAATGATGGAAGCCTCAGCAGTCAGGTATCTACGCGCGCCCTATCCCTTAAAACTTGTCATTAAAAACGTTCATACAAACAATTCATAAAGGAAAGACCATGATCATTGATACACATACCCACCTGTTCCCGGATTCGTTCATCCAGGATCGGTCCGCACTCTTTGCCGGTGAACCCGAATTCACTCTGCTGTACAAAAACCCCAAATCCATGATGGCCACCGGAGATCAGCTGATACAAGCCATGGATGATCACAGGGTGGACATTGCCTGTGCCAGCGGGTTTCCCTGGCGGAACCCGACCCATGCCATACAAAATAATGACTATATTATCGAATGTGTCAACCGGTGGCCGGACCGGCTCCGGGGGTTGGCCTGTTTTGATGCGGCCTGGCAAGGGGCGGCGGATGAAGCGGTGCGCTGTATTGATGCCGGCCTGTCCGGTGTGGGGGAACTTGCCTTTTACCTGTCCGGCATTGATGACAAAGCTCTGGACATGCTCAATGACGTGATGACGGTACTCCGGGAAAAAGGCAACCTGCCGTGCATGATCCACACCAACGAGCCTGTGGGGCATGCCTATCCCGGCAAAACCCCGATCACTCTGGAACAGATTCAGAAACTGGCTGCCATTTTTCCTGACAACCGGATCATTCTGGCCCACTGGGGCGGGGGGATCTTTTTTTACCACATCATGAAAAAACAGCTCAAGCAGACCCTGAAAAATATCTGGTATGACACGGCTGCTTCTCCGTTTCTGTATGACCCGGCGGTCTATGACATGGCGGTGCAGGCAGGGGTTCTGGACAAAGTGCTGCTGGGGACCGATTTCCCGTTGCTAACCCCGGACCGTTACTACCGGGATCTGGATGCCTCCGGCCTGAAAAAACAGGAGAAACAGGCCGTTTTAGGGGGCAACGCAGCTTTGTTTTATGCTTGAGGCATCTGAGACGGCAAGCGGATATGAAAGGTGGTGCCTTTGCCTTTGACGGAGGAAACCGTGATCTGACCGTTATGATACTGGATGATGTGCTTGACAATGGCAAGACCGAGTCCGGTGCCCCCTTCCTGACGGCTCCGGCCCTTGTCCACCCGGTAAAACCGGTTGAAAATCTTGGGCAGATGTTCTTTTGAGATACCCGGACCTGAATCGATGATATCGATCTGAACATCCCTGTCAACACTGCGTACCACAATCTCCACCCGGGCATTGTCAGGACTGTATTTCACGGCATTTTCCACCAAATTGACAATGGCCTGTTCCATCAGAACCGGATCCGCCTGAACGGTCAGTTCCTCCGGACAGGTAGTCTGGATCCGGATCTGTTTTTTTCCGCCATGGGGCGGCAGGCCGTGAGGGCCCCATGAATCAGATCGGATAGCTGGTTTTCCGCAAACCGGATCCCGGTGCCCTCCAGGCGCTCCAGATGAGACAAGGCCAACAGATCATTGATTAGATCAATCATCCGGTTGACATTTTTCTCCAAAATTTTCAAAAACCGGACCGGTCTTCCGGGGTGCTGTCCGGCATTTCCTGAAGGGTTTCGATAAACCCCTTTAAGGTGGTCAACGGGGTTTTGAGCTCATGGGACACGTTTGCGGCAAAATCCTTGTGCATCTTTTCCAGTCGCCTGATCCGGGTGATGTCATGAAAAATGATCAGCGTTCCCATGCGCTGATCCCGGCTGTCCCACAAAGCGCTGGAATGAATGTTTAGAATCAGGTCACTATCCTGATGGACCAAGATATCGTCCTCCACCGGTTCATGGGTGGAAAGGGCGGTGTGAATGAAGTTCTGTAGTTCATAATTCCTGGCCACTTCCAGCACATTCTTATTTTTCAGCTCATGGGCCGGAAAATTGAAAATCCGTGCCGCCGCCTCATTGACTGTGATGATCTTCTCCTGGTTGTCAATGGCGATCACCCCTTCCTGCATGCTGCAGTGGACCGCTTCCAGTTCCCGCTGCCGGTTCAAGCTTCCCGGATCCGGTTTGCCAGATTTTCCGCCATCCGGTTCATAGATCTGGCCAATTCCGACAGTTCCTCAGTGTCCGGCAGCGGCATCCGATTGCTCAAATCTCCCTTGGCAAAGGCCTGGGCCCCTTTTTTGATCTCTTCCAGGGGCTGAATGATTTTACGGGTCACGTACCAGGAGACAACCGCTGCCGCAATGACGGTGCAAATCAGAAAAAGGAGCACTTTGTTCCGGGTGGACTGGATGTTTTTTTCAATGGCGGTAAGAGGCACGGCCGTTCGAATCACCGCCTGAATCTCATTCGCCCGCTCCACGGGCAAAGCAATATACATCATGTTCTGATCCAAAGTCCGGCTGTAACGGATAGCCACCCCTTTTTCACCGGAAAACGCGGCCTTGATTTCCGGCCGGTTTTTGTGACTCTCCATAGTTGAAACCTGGGCAAAAGAGTCCGCGATCACCTCTCCTGAGGGGATAATCACCGTTATCCGGGTCTGAACCGCTTCTCCCAGATCTTTGCACAGATCGTTGATTTGCTGCTGTTGGACAGGGGAATCCAACAGCATGCCGGCGATCTTGAATTTGATCAGTCGGGCTCTCACAATCAGTTCTTTTTCCGTGTTCTCAAGAAAAAAATCCCTGGAATGGCGATTGAAATACCATGCTTCCAGAGAAAGGGAAACAATAATGATAACCAGAAAAAAGGGAAATATCTGCCAGATCAGTTTTTGTTTTTTCATCATCAGTCTTTGAACCGGTACCCAACACCCCGGACGGTCTCAATACAGTCTGCATGGGATTTCAATTTTTTACGCAACCCGACAATGATCACATCAATGCTTCGTTCCGTCACGGCATAATTTTCTCCATGGATGGCATCCATGATCTGCCCCCGGGTGAACACCCAGCCTTTTTTTTCCGCCAAAAACGACAGCAGTTCAAATTCCGACAGTGTCAGATCCACATTTTCCCCCTGGATGGTCACCACATGCCTGGCCCGATCGATCACCATATCTCCCACCTGACGGATACCGGAACCTGTCTCCTTTTCACCGTTTTTTCTGCGGCGCCGCAGAATGGCACGGATCCGGGCCACCAGTTCCCTGGGGCTGAACGGTTTGGAAATATAATCATTGGCCCCGAGTTCCAGACCTGTAACCACATCGGACTCTTCCCCTTTGGCCGTAACCATGACGATGGGGATATCCGCGGTCTGGTCATTGTTTTCAGATACCGGGTGACTTCCAGACCGTCGATGCCCGGCAGCATCAAATCCAGAACAATGAGATCCGGCCTGGATTTTCTGGCCGACTTGATGGCCTGTTCTCCGGTGCCGGCTGTCAAAATGACATATCCTTCGGTTTTCAAATTGTATTTAATCAGCTCGACGATATCTTCCTCATCATCAACAATCAAAATGGTTTCCCTGGGCATCTGGTCTCTCTTCCTGTTCCGCAATGTTGTTCAAAAGCCATCCCCCAATCACGTATGGCGGACAATATCCCCTTCGATCAGATAGATCACTTCTTCGGCAATGTTGGTGGTGTGATCCCCGATCCGTTCGATGTGCCGGGAGATCAGGTACATGTTGATGATTTCCGCCACCATGTTCGGATGGGCCTGGATATCCGCTTTCATGGTCTGGTAAGCATCGTCTCTCATACTATTGACCGCCTCATCCATTTCCATGACATGAAAGGCAGTGGCCACATCCATGCCCACCAGCGCGTCCAGGCTCAGTTTCAGCATATTGACCGCCTGATCCGCCATGGCGGTATAGTCATATTTGAATTTTCCGGGATCACCGGCCGACGTGATGAACCGCCGGGCAATATTACCCGCATAATCCGCAATCCGTTCCAGGTCGTTGTTGATCTTGATCACCGCAATGATCAGACGCAGGTCCGTGGCCACCGGCTGATACAGGGCCAGTATCTTGAGACACTCTTCTTCCACCTCGATTTCCCGTTCATCCACTTCATAATCGGAATCAATAACCCACTGGGCAAGGTCCAGATCTTTGGTGCGGACCGCTTGAATGGATTTTCTGAACCGGTCCTCCACCAGCGCACCCAGCGAGAGAATCTCTCTTTTAATCTTGTCCATTGCCCGATGCAAATGGATTGCCATGCCGCCTCCTTAGAGTACAATAGAAAAAAAAACTGCTGCGGGGAAAAAGTGCCCCGTCCCATGCGCCAGCACTGCGTGTTCACGCCGGAGTTATCTTTTTATCTTTTTTTACTAGCGTTTGATTAGGACCATGTTATCCAACTATTAAATCAGATGAAATATATTTGTCAAGACTTGCATCACCAGTCATTTAAGGTTAAAAACGGTCAATATAAATTTCAGAATAACCAGAATCAGGAGATGTCATGAAAAAAGACACCCATGAATTTATTCATACCTACCAGGGTCTAGGCGCTTTCGGCATGGACAGAGAAACCGATGAACAGACCATCATGTTCTATCTGCAGAAATTTTCCGAAGACACGTTCATGGAAACCTTTGTTCCCCGACTGTCAGACGATGAACTGGAAAAAATATATCAGTGTATTCACGCGTTTCTCAAAGAGCACATTTCTGAAGATGAATACCATAAACTGTTTTTAAAAGACCGTTGAAAAAAAGTATTTCTCAGGCTCATGATTTTTTATGAAACATCATCATTACTCCTGAACGATTCCGGTGGCTGATGGACTATATTGCCGACGGATTCATCAAAGCGATCTTTTTGCTGATCCATCTGGATCCGGCTACGATCTCCGCCATAGCAGCCACTCTCAAGGTGTCCACCATCGCCATGATCATCAGCTTGGCCATTGGATTACCGCTGGGATTTGTGCTGGGAAATTTTAATTTTCCCGGCAAGCGCCATATCAAGACCTTGGTGGACACCCTTCTGGCCCTGCCCACGGTGTGCATCGGCCTGATCGTTTATGCCCTGATTTCCAGCCAGGGGCCTCTGGGAGAATGGGACCTTCTGTTCACTCTTACCGGCATTGCCATAGGCCTTACCGTGCTGGCACTGCCCATTGTCATTGCCATCACCGCCGCCACCGTGGAAAGTATCGATCCAGATCTGAAACTGACCCTGCTGTCTCTGGGAGCCGGCCGGCACCATATTCTGGGCACCTGTCTGTGGGAGGTGCGGTACGGTATTCTGGCCGGCGTGGTCACCGCCTTCGGCCGGGTGTTTACGGAAGTGGGTATCGCCATGATGGTGGGCGGCAATATCAAATACCATACCCGCACCATGACCACGGCCATTGCCCTGGAAACCAACAAAGGTCAGTTTGCCGACGGGATCGCTCTGGGAATCGTCCTCATCATCATCGCCCTGTGTGTCAACATCTGCCTATCCTTCTGAGGAAACAATGACCTTGACGTCCCCATATACCGACTGGAAAAATAACCCATTTCTACGGAGAAAACAGGCACTGGACATCGCAGAGCTGGAAATCGAGAAAGGCTCCATCACCGGGCTGATGGGACCCAACGGTTCCGGAAAAAGCACGTTGCTCAAAATTCTGGCGTTTGTCATGCGGCCGTCATCCGGCTCTGTTCTGTTCAACGGCCACCCCCGGTATCCGTTTTCTCCGGAAATATCCGGCAACGTCACCCTGGTCACCCAGAAACCATACCTGCTCAAACGATCCGTGTTCGACAATATCGCCTATGGTCTGAAACTCCGTCAGACCCCCCGGGATCTGACACTGCAGGTTCGACAAGCCATGGCAGAGGTGGGCCTGGATTTTGACCGGTTCGCCTTTCGGCAATGGCATGAACTGTCCGGGGGCGAAGCCCAGCGGGTGGCCCTGGCAGCCCGCCTCATCTTAAAACCGGCCGTACTGCTGCTGGATGAACCCGTGGCAAGTGTGGATATGTCAAGCGCCGCCATGATCCGAAAGGCCATCCCTGGCGGCCAGGGAAAACCGCGGTACCACCCTGATCATCACCAGCCACGATCTGCCCTGGCTGTTCACATGCAGTGACACTCAGCTGTCCATCATCAACGGCTCTTTATTTGCCACAGGCCGGGAAATCATCATCCCCGGCCCCTACACCCGGCAAGGCAGGAACGGACAGACTTGGGTCCGGCAGCTGGATGACGGACAGATCATCCAGCTGCCGGCAAGCAGTCCTCCGGGAAAAACCGCCGTCATTCAGCGGAAACATATCCGGCTGACCCGACCTGGGATCACCGCTTCAACCGAGGACAACCGGATCCTGGGGACAGTGGACTCCATGTATATGACCAGACAGCATCACGACATCATGATCACTATCGAAGCAGGCGGCATTTCCTTCATGCTGGGCATGACCTCCGGCCGGTCCGCCGGGTTGGACATCCGGCCGGGCAACCGTGTCACACTGGAATTTTCTTGCGCCGACATTTTCTGGCAGTGATACATTCCTGCCGCAACACACCTGAAAAAGGACTCCGATCCTCTCCTTCGATTGTTTATTTCATCACCAGAAAATACATGCGGCCCCTCACGGTCATGTGACCGGCCGCAAACCGGGCATAGGCATCATTGCCGCAAAACAGGTCGGCCCTGCCGGGTCCCCGGATAGCCCCCCCGGTGTCCTGGTTCATCACAAACAGGGACACCGGTTGCCAGGATGCCGGCGGTTTCCGGGTGTCCGTATCGGTATCCGTCTCTTCAGTGGCATCCTGAGAGGGCCGGTCCGGCAGCCGCGTTTCAATGAAGCAAGGCGCCTTGGGGAAAATCCGGTAATCCGTGGCCATGGACCGTAGCGGGGTCAGGGTCACGTTGATATTGCCAAAGGGTCCGCCGGTTCCGATTTTAAAAAACACCATGCTGTCATTGTAATGAAGCACCTCGTCCATCCGATGGGGATTGGCTTCCAGCCATTGGCGGATGGCCTGCATGGACATCTGCTCCCGGTCAATCTCCTGATGGTCGATCAGGTACCGGCCGATGGAACGGTAGGAATTGCCGTTGGTGCCGGCATACTGGATTTGTATGATCTCGTTTTCCGGTGTCTGTATCCGGCCGGACCCCTGAATTTCCAGAAAAAACCGGTCCACCCGGTTTTCCAGCCAGGCCACCGGCGGGGCATGCAAATAAAGATCGCGGTTCTGATTGATCTGTTTTCGGGAAAAATAAGGCACCACCTGATGCCCGTCCACCCGTCCCCGAAGCCGGTCATGCCCCTGATATCGGTCGGAAAATTTCGACAGATCGATCTCCAGAAGATCGGATGGAACCGGATACAGCGGATACTGAAACCGCTCGTCCGGAATCAGACTGCCGCTGTAGGTGGGTTCGAAATATCCGGTAAACAGCACCTGGTTTTTCTGTTGGCTGTGCTGGCATAGACATGAAACTTCTCCCGGACGAACCGATTCAGATCCGATGACGAAGGGCCGGTCTCCAGGAATGCCTGAAACGTTTTCAGAGACTCGGCTAAATGAGCCGCCGAGTACCGATCCGGTCCGAAATCCACCATTCGGGATCCCGGCAACCGGTGGTAATACATCAAGCTCTGGCCCAACGCCGTCAAAAACCCTGATAAGTCAAAGGTGTCAGAAAAATCCGGGTACCGGTCTTTGGCCAGTTTTTCCAGGGCCGGTTCCCGGACCTCGACTTGTTCCTTATCGGTCAGGATACCGCATCCTGCCAGGGGTATCAGGATCAGGGCCAGAATGATTTTTCCCAGAACTCCCAAATCCCGGGGCTGTTTTTGAATTTTACCGGGGAGATACTGCCTTTTATTCTTCACGCTCAAGCCTTTCTTTGAACAGATTTGCAACGGTACCCGGTGGATCGAGAGAGTTGAGATCCGGCATTTTCCGGGTCCCTGCCCCCATCCGTTCCAGGTCCCTGGCCGGGGGCAGGACCTGTTTTTCCATGACCTTCACGGTCCGGTTAAAGCTTGCCGTGCAGGCGCCGATGTCTTTTCCCAGACGGTTCATGCTGTCCGCCATGGCACACAGGCATTTATACAGGGTCATTCCGGATGCGCGGATCTTTTCCGCGTTTTCAATGCCTTCCTTCTGCTGCCAGGCATAGGCCACCGATTTCAACAGAGCGATCAAGGTCGTGGGAGTGGCCAGAATCACCCCTTTTTCTACGCCCTGCTCAATGAGGTCCGGCTGTTGGCTTAAGGCGGCGGAAAAAAATTCTCTCCGGGAATGAACAGCACCACAAACTCCGGTGACGGAGAAAAAGCGGCCGCATAATCCTTGGAAGCCAGCTGACCGATGTGGGTTGCCACCTGGCGGGCATGGTCGGCCATGCGGGCCTGTTTCTCTACGTCATTGTCCGCTTCCAGCGCGTCCAAATACGCCATGAGCGGCACCTTGGCATCCACGACAATGTGCCGGCCGGACGGCAGGGACACCACCATGTCCGGCCGCAACGCCCCTTTTCCCGATCCCTGAACCGGTTGTTCCTGGAAATCGCAAAACCGGGCCATGCCTGCCAGCTCCGCCACCCTTCTCAGCGTAATCTCTCCCCACCGGCCACGGACATGGGGCAGGCGAAGGGCCTTGACCAGGTTTCCGGTTTCCAGGTGCAGCTGGTGCTGAACCCGTCCCATCTGGGCCAGGTGCTCAAAGATAGCGCCGTTGGCCCGTTCCCGGGAGGCTTCCATGGCCTGGAGCCTTGTTTCATACTGGTCCAAGGCATGCTTCACCGGATCCATGGTCTGCCGGAGCGCTTCCCCCTGGAGGGTAAAATCTTTTTTCGCCTCCTTAACATACCCTTTGAAGTACCGGTCCGCCATCTCCATAAACCGGTTGGCATGCTGGTACAATGCCTGATCCGACACCTGTTTCATCCGGTTGGCAGCCATGGCCCCGGTGATGCGGACCAGCAGGGCGCACACCGCCCCCCCAGGACAAAACCGGTACCCAGATACCCCAGGTTCTCCAGGGTGACCATCATGTGTGTCACACCGGTGGGTTCAGGTTTTCAGGGACATTCGCCGCCTGCCAAGACCCGGTTTTCCCCCCGGATTTGGAAATCAGACGGATCGTGGATAGGACCATGCCTTTGTCATAGGATTTGCACATGTCGTAAATGGTGAGTCCGGCCACGGAAACCGCGGTCAGCGCTTCCATCTCCACACCGGTCCGGCCGGTCAGTGACACCGTGGCCTCAATCCGGACGGCATGGGTCTCGGGCTGGAAAAAAAGTCAATGCCCGCATGAGTGATGTTCAGCGGATGACACATGGGAACAAGGTCCGATGTTTTCTTGGCCGCCATGATCCCGGCGATCCGGGCGGTTTCCAGGACATTGCCTTTTTTACCTTGTCATCCATAATCCGGGCCAGGGTGTCGGACTGCATGACAATGATCCCTTCCGCCACAGCCGTTCTCCGGGTCTCTTCCTTATCCCCTACATCCACCATGCGCACACGGCCCTGGTTATCCAGGTGGGTAAAATCAGTCATAGGTGTTCCTCTTTCGGACAGATTATTTTTGATGAAAGAATTGGGTCACGCTTTAATTTTTTTCCCAGGTTCCTTCATGCCTGTCTGTGCCTTCCAGGGTAACGGAATTATTCAAAAAACTGGGTTTTCCGGGTCACCTCAGCCTTGATCTGGTTCAAGGTATCGGTCAACGACGCGATCACATTTTCCCGGATATCGCCGGCCACCACCAGATACATCACGTCATCCCCCACCGTCAACGGCCTGTTTTCCTGAATATGCACCTGGATATCCAGAATTCCGGGCCTGGCCCGCTCCTTTTCCAGAATCTGTTCGAGCCGGTCATGATCCACTTCGATTTCAAGCCCGGTCACCGGCTTTCCGTCCCTGGAATTTTTCCGGACCACCCCGTTGTGAGCCAGGATCATCCCGGCTTCCGAAAACCGGGGATGAGCCTTCATTTTTGCCACCATCTGCGCCAGGGTCACAGGTGTGTCTGTCATCTTTTTTTCAAGCATCCATTTTTCCTTTCATCGGACGGATGGTGGACGTATGGGGTCAAGCCTGCGTTATTGCAGCTGTTGAAGCGAATAACTACAATAACGCAGGCCTGACCCCATGAGCCCACTTATTTCACCGCCATCTGCCGGGCTTTTTCAAGATCCGCCGGCGTGTTCACATTAAAAATAAACCCCATGTCCGGGTCCAATTTTTTTAACACCGACATCGGCACCTCCCGGACATGTTTTTTTTTTATAAAATTTCTTGATCATAAATATATTGTTTTTCAAGCTTTCCTCGATCAGAGGGATACACGCCCTGGAATACACGGCGGACAATGGTTCCAGTCCGTCATCCGTTCTGGGAATGACCACCTGATCACCGGGTCTGACCCGGTCCACCAGGTGTCGGATCACCGCCTCGCTGGCAAAAGGAATATCACAGGCAGTCACATAGGCATACGGATATGAGGCATAGAACAGTCCGGCATGAAGCCCTGCCAACACGCACCGGGCCGGAATAATGTCGGTCACCACCGTCATGTCCAGCCCCATGAATTCTTTGGGCTCATTCACCACGATGATGCTCTCCTTGAACAGTTTTGAGAAAAGCGTACACAACCTTTCAAGTATGCTCATCTCACCCACCTGGTGAAAGGTTTTTTTCTTTCCCGGAAGGCGGCTGTTTTTTCCACCGGCCAGAATCACCCCAGTGCAGTCCAGTTTCATCGGCAGTTATCCTTGGCAATAATCATCTTTGGGGGTGCATTATATCCGAGTTCTCCTGAAAATCAAGGTATTGCTACGGCAAGGAAAAGGTGGTACATATTTTTCACGTTAAAAACCCCTTTGTAATGAAAGGCAGCCCATGAAACAGACGAGGCCCATTCTCAATGCCCAGGATTTCAAACGCATTCTGTCCCGGATTGCTCATGAAATCATTGAAAAGCATCAGGGGCGGAAAATCTGGCGCTGGTGGGGATCCAGACCCGGGGGGATTTTCTGGCCCACCGGCTGGCAGACAGGATTCACCGGATCGAGGAAGTCTCCGTGCCCGTGGGCAGCATGGATATCAACATGTACCGGGATGACTGGACAAAAATCAGTCACCAGCCCGTAGTCCGGCCGTCAGAGGTCCCCTTCAGTGTGGATGACACCAATATCGTATTGGTAGACGATGTCCTATACACCGGCAGGACCATCCGGGCCGCCATGGAAGCGCTCATGGATTTCGGCCGCCCTGCCCGCATCGAACTGGCCGTCCTGGTGGACAGAGGTCACCGGGAACTGCCCATTCAGGCGGATTACAAAGGCATTTTTGTGGACACGGCCCCCCAGGACACCATCCAGGTGCATGTGTCCGAACACGACAACCAGGATCTGGTATTCCGGGAAATCAATTCATGAGCACCCAAGAACACAGAAAAAACGCCGTTCATCAGATAAGGATCGCGGTGATCAGTGTATCCACCACAAGGAAACTGGCCGACGACAAAAGCGGAGCCTGGATCAAGAAACAGGCCAAAAAAGAAGGACATGAGGTGGTAATTCATCAGGTGGTCCAGGACGATATCACGGACGTTCAAAACCTGCTGACCCATGTGACGGAAAAAATCGCCCCCCATGCCGTGATCATGACCGGGGGCACCGGCCTCAGCCCCAAGGATCTCACCATTGAAGCGGTCCAGCCTTTTTTTGACAAAACGCTGACCGCATTCGGTCCTGTGTTTGCCCAGCTGTCCTTTGAAGAGATCGACTCAGCGGCCATCGGTTCCCGGGCCACAGCCGGCATTATCCGGAACATACTGATATTCTGTATCCCCGGCAGTCTTAAAGCCTGCAAACTGGCGTGCAATGAATTGATTTTCCCTGAGATCGGACACCTGCTCAAACATATGGGAGAAAAATAATGACCACGGAACTGGACCTGTTCATCTCAGACTGGAGCGACAGCGACACCCGGATCAAACAGGCATTTGAAGAACTGCTGGCCCACCTCAACACCCTGGCGAACACCGGGCTGGAATTTGTGGCACGGCCCACGGTCAGCTATTCGGTCCGGCCGAAACACGATCTACAGAAAAAGCGTTCGCTTTATGCCATGGTGGACGTGATTGACGACGATCCGGACAACCGGTGGCTGTCCGTTTGCTTTTACGGGGAAATGATCACAGACCCGGAGGAAAAAGGAGACTTGATCCCTGAGGGGCTTTTAGGGGAGGACGGATACTGCTTTGACCTGGATGAATACGATGCCGGGGATCTGGATTATCTGAAACAGAGGCTCACCGAGGCCCACACCAGCGCCCCGGAATAATCCCTACTCGGCCGGGCACAACAAATCAGGAGCAAACCGGGGCGGCTGACACAGGCAGACCGCCCCGGCTGGTAAACAGATACTGAAGGCACAACACAACCTTCCGGTCAAACCGAGAACCGGATGTTGAGGATATCTCCATCCTTGACCGGATAGGTCTTTCCCTCCACAAAAACCGGCCGGCTTTCTTCAGTTCTGGTTCAGAGCCTAAGGATATCAGATCATCATAGGAAAACACCTCGGCCCGGATGAACCCCCTTTCCAGATCCGAATGAATCACCCCGGCGGCCTGGGGGGCCGTGCTGCCTTCTCTAACCAGCCACTGGCGCACCTCGTCCTTGCCCACGGTGAAAAAGGAAATCAGGTTCAAGGATCTCAAGCACAGGCGGGTGAGCGTTTCCAGTGCGGTTTCCCCGATACCCAATGCATCCAAAAACTCCTGTTTTTCCTCGGACGTGTCCAGCAACGCAATTTCCGCTTCCACCTTGGCGGATACCAGCATGGCTTCGATGGCCTGATTCTGACAAGCCGGCTCGAAACGGGCAAGCAGATCCCGGTTTCCCAGATCATCTTCGGCCACGTTCAACGCAATCACCATTTTTTTCCGGGTGATGAACGGATAACTGCGGATCATTTTTTCCTCATCAGAGGTCAGTTCCATCAGTCGCAAAGGGATCTCTTGCTCCAGATGCTGCTGAATGCGCTGCATCAGGGCCAGTTCCTTCTGCCGGGTGTCATCCTTGATTTTTTTACTTCATCGGTCAGCCGTTGAATCCGTTTTTCTGCAAAAATCTGATCATGCATAAGCAGTTCGGCGTTCACGCTTTCAAAATCCCGCCGGGCATTCACCGCCCCGGCTGCATGATACACGGCATCATCTTCAAAGGCCCGGATAACATGGCAGATGGCATCCATGTCCGCGATGTCCCGGAAAATCTCCCCGCCGGCAATGGTTTCAGCTTCAAGTTTGGGTAGCAGCACCAGGTCCAGCCGGGCACGGACCTGTTTTTTGGGTTGATACATCTTTACCAGGGTATTGAACCGGGAGTCCAGGATGTCTGCGGCACCGGGCAAGGGTTTGCCGGCCTTTGCCGGATCTACGGCCGCATTTCCTGTCAGAATCTGAAACAGCGTTTTCTTGCCTGTCTGGGGCAGGCCGATAATGCCGACTTTCATGGGATTGGGTATATCCTTAGTATATCAGGTTAATATATGGTTCGGTTTAAAATCGAAACCTGCCATTTTTCAGGGCAGATGAATTTGCCGTTTTTCCGGATTGCTGTGGGGCCGGTACAGAATCGCCACATGCCCCACCGTCCCGGCAACCGCCGATTTGGTCCGCCGGGAAATCTCATCCAGAAGCCCGGTTTTGACCGCCTTATCCTTGTGATCCACAAACTTTATTTTGATCAGTTCCGCTCCGTCCAGGGCGGTCTCGATCTCATCCACCAGGGCCTGGGTCACGCCTTTGCCTCCCACAAAGCCCCGGGGTTCAAATGATGGGCCAGGCCACGCAGATATTTGCGCTGGCTGCCGGTCAACTGCATCACCATCGGTAATTCCTTTATCTTGAATTCTTGAATCTGTCTATATATCACAGGTCTGAAAGTTTGAACAGACCGCAGAAAAAGCCGGAAGTAATTTTTAAAATTTTCCTTGTGTATATTGCCGATTAATTTTATAAGATACTCTGATTTTAACTGGATTTGTCCGTTTCCTGCGGTCGAACCGCACAGGACAGCGGGCCGGCTCAACTGTGAAACCCTAATGATGATGCGTGAGAAAAACGTATCATCGCTTTTGTATAAACTCGACATTAATCAGTTAGGAGGTTTTATGACAACTTTGGTATTTGGCCACAAAAACCCGGATACAGACTCTGTATGTGCCGCCATTGCACTGGCAGATCTCAAGAAAAAACTGGGTGAGGATATCGCCCCGGCGGTTCAGGGAGAACTTAACCCTGAATCCAAGTTCGTTCTGAATAAATTCGGTGTGGCAGCGCCGGTAGTGGTGACCAGCTATGCGGGCAAGGATGTTTACCTGGTGGACCATTCCGATCTGGCCCAGAGCCCGGACGATCTGAAAGAAGCCAATATTTTAGGAATCGTGGACCATCACAAACTCGGGGACGTGACTACGGGCCAGCCCCTGGAATGCTGGATCTGGCCGGTGGGCTGTACCTGTACCGTCGTCTCCCGCATGTACAAATACCTGGGCAAGGAGATTCCCAAGGATATCGCCGGCATTATGCTGTGCGCCATCCTGTCCGACACCGTGATCTTCAAATCCACCACCTGCACGGATGAGGACAAGGCCGTCTGCGCGGAACTGTCTGAAATCTGTGGCGAGTCCAACCTGGAAGCATTAGGCATCGAAATGTTCAAGGTGAAATCCGCTGTGGAAGGGACTCCCATCCGGGAGCTGGTGTTCCGGGACTACAAAGACTTTAACATGAGCGGAAAGGGCGTAGGCGTTGGCCAGCTGGAACTGGTGGACCTGTCCATCGTGGACGGCATCAAAGCGGACCTGGAAAAGGACATCCAGGACCTGAAAACGGAAAAAGGCCATCATTCGGTTCTGCTCATGCTCACCGACATCATGAAGGAAGGCACCGAGCTGCTGGTGGCATCAGACGACGAATCTGTGGTGGAAAAAGCGTTCGGCGTGGCTCCCAAGGACGGTAAAGCCTGGCTGCCCGGTATCATGAGCCGGAAAAAACAGATTGTACCGGATCTGGAAAAAGCGTTTGCCTGATTTTGATAAATCAACCCAAAGGACTGAACAACGGCCTTGCCCTGCCGGGCGAACCGTCACTTGGAAAAAATCCATGAGTTGATCAGTTCTTTTACACAAACCAGAATGAAAACGGGGCCGGCGTCTGCTGAATCATCCAGATGCCGGCCCCGTGCTTTTTAAGCGTTTCGAGTGACGGTCACTCCGCGTCAAACCGTTTGCTGTTTTTCATAACAAATCAAACCGCACTGCAGGCACCGTTCCGATTCCTTGCGGGCATTTGCCTCGGAGAATCCGGTGGCTGCAGCCATGGGCTGAGCCAAATCATCCCAGGGGGTTTTCGGAGTGATTTTAACCTGTTTGATCTCCGTGACATTCTGAATGCGGCTTTGTTGAGTGATCAACAGGTCAGGATCCGGAAATTCCAGGCCATACATGTAATGGTGAACTGCAGCGGCCGCTTTCCGGCCCCCATTGATGGCCGACACGGCAGACGGATATTCGGAAATCACATCCTGTTTGGACAACAGGCCGATCTGGGGCAGGGCATCCGGTTTTTTGGGCAGTTCAAGCCCTTCCCAGGTCAGGGCTGCTCCCCCGTCAATCACTTCACCGTTTTCATCGATTTCTTTGACCGGGACAAACACCAGTTCCGGAAACCGTCCGGCCCCGATAATCAAGGTATCTGCAGCGATCTCCTGTTTTTCTCCGGTCATCAGATCCACTGCTTCAACACCGGTCAGGGTCTCGTCTTGCCCCATCACTTTGGTGATGCCGGCATGGCAAATCACGGTCACCGCCTGCAAAGCCTCTTTGTCCAGGCTTGACAGATTCACATCCGGATCAGCGGCAGAATTTCTGGAGACAAGTGTCACGGTTTCAACGCCTTTTTCCAGAAGGGTGCTCACCGCTTTTGCCAGAAATTTACCGCCGCCGGCGATCACGGCATGTTTGCCGCAGGCCACGGAGATGTTTTCATTTTGCCCGCTGCGTACCAGATCGATAAGCAGGCTGGCACCGGGAAACAACGGCACGGGATTGTCCCCTTCGTTTCTGGACATGCGGGAATCCCATCCACCGGTTGCGATGAACACCGCATCGAATCCTTCGCCTGTCAAAAGCTGAGGAATGGTGACATCGGTTCCCACGGACACACCGGTTTTAAAGGTGACCCCCAGATCCTCAATCCCCTGGATATCCCAGTCCAGCAGGTCCATGGTCAGGCGGTCTCTGGCGATGGCGGTGCGCAGAATGCCTCCCAGTACTTCTGTTTTCTCGAAAACTGTGGGGGCATGGCCCAGCCGGGCCGTGAAATATGCGGTAGACAACCCTTCCACGCCACCGCCGATCACAGCCACTTTCTTGTCCGTGGCCGGGGCTTTATATGGCTGAATCCGTTCAGACTGTTTTCTTTCGTAATCACAGACAAACCGTTTCAAATCATTGATGGCAACGGTTTCATCCTGGAGCAGGCGCCGGCAGTCAAACTCGCAAAGCTGCGGGCAAATCCGGGATATGACCGTGGGAAACGGCATTCTTTCCTTGATCACGGCCAGAGATCCGGCATAGTCCCCTTCCTGGATCAATCCCACATATTTTCTGATATCAAGCCCGGAAGGACAGGCTCTCTGGCATGGGGTGGTACAGTCCTGGACCGTGTATTCACGAATGATCCGCCTTGTCACGGATGTGAGACGGATGATGTTTTTGGGACAGATTTTTTCACAGGCCCCGCATCCGGTGCAGTTTTCTTCATTCACCACCGGCAGCCCGTCCGGCCCCATGGACAGGGCATTGAACATGCAGGCTGTCACACAGGTCCCCAGCCCCAGACACCCGATATGGCAGACCTTCATGCCTCCCAAAAGCATGGCGGCGGCCCGGCAGTCCCTGATTCCCTGATACTCATAGTTGAGATCGGCCTTGGCATTGCCGTAATAACACCCCGGCGCAGCAAACTCCGGTTCCTTGTCCATCACCGATACGCCCATGATGGCGGCAATGGCCTGGGCCACATCATCGCCTGCGGCCACACAGGAATTAACACTGGCTTTTCCCTCCACAATGGCCTGGGCGTTGGCCGTACACCCGGGCAGTCCGCAGCCGCCGCAGTTGGCACCGGGCAGCACATCATTGATCGCCAGAACCTTGGGATCTTCATACACATAAAACGCCTTGGACGCGATCACCAAGGCCGTGCCGATGACCACCCCGAGCCCCCCATCATCAGAATCGATTGAATCATGCCGTATCCTCATATGGTTGTTTTGTATTTTTCGATACCGGCCGGTTGCGCCGGAATAATCCTGTACTGTATAACCCTCTGCAGGCCAAAATGTCAACCATATCCCTTTTTTGACAGATTATTTTCAAATGTCCCTGATACTCTAAAGATATCATCAGTCCGGCTTTCTGATGGAACGACTGTTCTGTCTTTCAAGACATTGTCTTGACACTGACTTTCATTCCCGCCCGGTTTGCCGGTATGTTCAGCGTTTCAAGGCTGGTTTTTTCAACAGTAGCAGGGATTTCACGGCGGACAGATACTGATCCAGACCGCGCAGAAAAATATCGTTGTGTCCTGCACCGGCAATTTTTTTTCAATTTTTTTTCAGAAGACGGGCAGGCATCGTACAGGGACTGGCCGTGGAAAAAAGGAATCAGCTGGTCCTGTTCCCCGTGGATGATCAATGCCGGCCCGGTCCACTTCCGGATTTTTTCCTGGTTGTCCATTTCCGGTGCCAAGCGGATGCCCAAGGCCGCCGGATCGATCCCCAGCGCGCGGAGCAGGCTTTCGGTAGCGGCAAACCCACTTTCCACAATCAGGGTGTCCACCTCAGAGGACCGGGCGGCTGCCAGCTCAATGGCAGCGGCACTGCCCAGGGACCGGCCCATGACCGACAAAGCCCCGGAAAACCCCTGATTCCGGCACCACTGTATCACAAAATCCATAATCCGGTGACTGTCCGCCATCATGTCCGATACCGTAGGAGTACCGGTGGACCAGCCATATCCCCGGTAATCCACCACAAAGAAATTAATGCCCAGACGGGTGTACAAGGGTCCCAGATCATCATAATCAGACACGATCTCCCCGTTGCCGTGGAAAAACAAAAGGGTGGGGGCCTTTTTGCCGGCCACATGAAAGCATGCACCGACGTCCACATCGTCCGCCACCGGAATCAGAATGTCATCGGGGCCTGCCGGCCGCATCGACATCCTGGGATGAAAAATATACGCCAGAATCCCGGGATGGTCCAGGGCGGCGTAATCGTAAAAATTACTGTCACTCATGGCACGTTCTCCTCAAAACCCAATCCATGATCACTTCTGAGCGGTTAACCACTCTGCTTTATAATCGATTCTAATCTGCCGTCTGTTTTTTAATCCTTTGTCAGTCCCGATCCAAGGGGATCTATGGGTGTCTTTTCTTAAGAGGCCCGACACAACCGGGATCTGTGACACCCGGTTCAAGATGGCAGCCAGGCCCCACCGTACCACGGCCCTAAACACCGGCGGCACCGCCAGCACCCTGAGCAGAACGTGCGCTGTGCGGTGGAACGGCTGCCGGTTGGCTGCGGTGTTGAACAAAGACACCATCAGTGCGTCATGGTCCCGGTCTTCTTCATGAAGGCGAAGTGTGCTGCGTTTCAGCAGCACCTGATCCACATAATCAGCCCTGATATGGCCGTCCCTCAAAACCTGTTCATACAGTGGGGTGCCGGGATAGTACATCAGTTTGTGGTCGTAAATTTTTACCGGTCGCTCGATGGTGGGGTTAGGTATCCGCTTCAGCATCTCCAGATAGAACCGCAGCACCGCATGTTTATCCGCCACAGTATCATAGGGATTGTCCGAAATCACATCGATCATCACCCGGATGCCCCTTTTCATAACCATTCCCAGCTTTTCCAGGTAATCTTCAGTCTCCAGGGGGCGATGGAAGATCTCCCGGCTGATCCGTGGACTGCCGGACTGAAGCCCGATTTTCAAATACCGCAGGTCCAGGCCGCTGTTCACCAGAATATCCAGCTTTGCTTCGGTGATCTGCCGGGTGTTGGCCTGAATGTAAAACACGGGAAGACGGATCTCTTTCATGTACCGGTCAAGAACCGTGTCATCCGGTCTTTGGAATTGAGGAAAAATCATCATCATCGATGATGATCCGCCTCAAGTGGGGAACATGGGTTTTGGCCCACACCAGTTCATCAATGACGTGGTCCACCTCGACTTTACGCACATACGCCCCTTTGCGTTCGAACACCCGCTTCAGCCGGCTGTTCAGGCAGTAAGAACACTGGTAAGGGCATCCTCGGACCAGCAGCACGCTGTAGGTGGACAACGAAGACGGCACCTGCTCTTTCATGGGCACCAGACCGGATTCGGTCAGCACAACCCCGTTTTCCAGGTCCACCCGGGGAATGGGCAGGTCATTGACATCCAGCATGGGAGGAAGATCATTGACCACGGGAATACCGCCAGAGGCCACATATCCCAGCCCTGGGATCTCATCGAACGGCACCCCGGCCAGCAGCTGTTCCATCACGCTCTCCCCTTCTCCGGCGCACACCAGGCCAGCATCATCCAAAGACTGGATTGGATCGGCAATCACGGGGGGACCGCCCCAAATAATCGGGGCCTTGATCCGGTCTTTCAGATACTGGGTGATCTGGCGGCACCGGGGCAGCAGATGGGAGGTCAGAAGGGTGATACCCACCAGATCAACCTCTTTGCAAAAATCGGCCAGCACGTTGAGGGCCGATGCCGGCATCGGCTCAAACACGGCTTCTTTGCGGCTCTCATAATGGACGACCGATACCCGGAATCCCCGGGATATCAGATAGGCACCCAGGTTCCGGACACTGAAATTCTCAATATGGGCGTTGTTGATGAGCACGACATGTTTCATGATTCATTGATGTACCAGAAGCTGCCGAATTTCTCAACCCATATGACAGCCGTGGGACACAAGGCCGGCTTATCAGGCAGAATGGCCTGAACTGCACACAGACCGCCCCACCCTTTCCCTGGTAATCCGGTTAAGATTCAGTGACGAAAATTCGTTTGGATGCCGGTTCGGCATCACTGGACAAACCGGTGATCTGTCATCAAAGCCCTAACCTCGGATAAGGAAACGTCACACATCTGCCTGAACGGGGTCACCATGCAGTACCTGCTGAATGGTGATCAATAAATCGATCCGGTCGATGGGTTTGATCAGTATCGCTTTCCATCCCTGAACGGAATCCGAATGTTTGGTCAGCTCCTTGCTGTAACCGGTACACAGGATACAGGGGATATCGTCTCGTAAAGCATGTATTTTTTCAATCAATTTTTGCCTTTCATCTCCGGCATGGTCAAATCAGAGATGACCACATCAAATTTTTTCGGGTTGTTTTCAAAATCTGTCAATGCCTGGCGGGGATTGTTGAACTCGATCTCTTCGTATTCATGACTTTCCAGGACTTTTTTCACGAGTTCGGTGATCGAGATTTCGTCATCGACAAAAGAAATGTTGCCCTTCCCGGGCTTGAGCGGTATGAATATTTTTTCCCGGCTTGTTTCTCTTTTTCCGTGACAGGCAGCAGGATTTCGAACCTGAAGCCGGCGTTGACGGTGTTTTTGACCTCGATGACTACGCCGGCTTCGTTGATGATTCTCTGGACCAGCACCAGTCCCATGCCGGATCCTGTGTCGGTCGCGGCCATTTTTATGTGATCGCCGGGCAAAGCCTTTTATCCGGAAATATGCCGGGAAGCATCGAGATGCACATCCACAAGATCGACCATCAATGTGCCGCCCTGTTCATTCATGGCATGGCTGGCATTGGTCCAAAGATTCATGATAATCTGGTGAATCTGGGTGGTGTTGGCGATCACTTTTGAGCGGCTGGTGATATTGCCTCTGATCGATATGCTGCTGGGGATGGTTGACCGCATGAACTTCAGCACTTCCTTGACAATCAGGTCGATTCTGACAGGCATTATTTCATCTTCGGTTTTTCTGGAAACCGTCAGAATCCGACGGACCAGTTCCTTGGCCCTCAAACCGGCACTGTATACCTGATTCAGATCCTGTTCGATGACCGAGTCTTTTTCCGCTTCACTCAGCATCAGCTGGGTATAATCCCAGCAGCCCGGTCAATATCTTGTTGAAATCATGGGCAATGCCCCTGACAGGGTTCTTTCAGTGGACTTGGTTTCCAGCAGCAGGGAGATTCCAGCGCTTCTATCTCATGGGGCTTCATCGGGATGGATTCCTTTATCTATAAAGCCAGATCCGAATCATTGCGAGCAGCCGGTCGATGTCCACGGACTTGCTCAGATAATCGCTGGCACCGGCCTGAACGCATTTTTCTTTGTCCTGCTTCATCGCCCTGGCCATCAACGTTAATGATCGGCAGACCGGAAAACCGATGGGCCGGTGGGCATACCACCCGGCCAGCGCCAGCCTGTCTGTTTCATCACTCACATACATCAGACCCCTAGCGCTGAGACTGTTCGAGAAACTGAGCCCTGTCAAATTCATCGTACTTATAGAGATACTGCCTGATGAAAAGATTGCCCAGATGCCGGTCACCTCATTTTAAAATTCCCAGACATAGGGCCTTGTCCGCATACTCCCCAAAAATTTTATCATTGGTACAGAACGGGCAGGGTGGCATGGTTCTGCAGAACCCGGTGGCATTTTTCCCCCAGAACATTCTTTCCCCAGAACTTCTGAAACGCCTCGTTCACATGCAGCAGCTCAAATGTGTCGGGGTCTGCCACATAGATAACATCCTCAATCCCGTCGAGCACTGCTCTGACAACGGACAGGTTTTCTATCTTTTGATCCATATCGCCACCTCAGCAGACAGGAAGGGATACCCCGTCTGTCATCAACGCTGTTAACCCACCTTATAGTTCGAAATTTTGCTCATCTTTCATGATGCGGCAGCAGGCATCCACCACATCAGGATCATACAAACCCTTTGTTTTTTCAATCTCTTCCAGGGCCTTGTCCAGCCCCAGTGCCGGGCGGTAAGGCCGGTGAGAAGACATGGCTTCCACGACGTCTGCCACTGCGATGATTCTGGCTTCCAGCAGAATGTCTTTGCCCGGGAGGCCTCTGGGGTACCCCTGTCCGTTCAACCGTTCATGGTGCTGGTAAACAATCTCCGCAATCGGCATGGAAAAATGTATATCCTTGAGAATATCATACCCGACCTGGGGATGAACTTTCAGCAAATTGAATTCCGCTTCGGAAATTTTGCCCGGTTTTGAAAGAATTTCCGCCGGTATGGCGATCTTTCCAAGATCATGGATCATTCCGGCCATTCGGATGGTGCGGACCTGTTCCGGGCTGAGCTGCATTTCCTTGGCAATAGCAACGGCAATGAATGTCACCCGTTTCTGATGACCGGCCGTATAGGGGTCCCGAGCCTCAACCGTGAAGGAAAAAGAGTTGATCACCCCATCCAGAATGAGCGTCATTCTCTCAAGATTCCTGTTGAGCGCCTGGGTCATCTGTCTCTCTCTCAGAACCCGTTTGAGACGAATAACGAATTCCCCGGGTTCAAACGGTTTTTGAAGAAAATCACTAGCCCCTTTTGCAATGGCGTCTCCATATTTGAGATCTTCGGAATACCCGGTCATCATAATCACATCCGCATCATACCGGCGTTTGATAATTTCAGTCAACTCGATACCATCCATTTCAGGCATGGCAATATCGGTAATCACCGCATCCACGGATTCTTTTTCCATAACGGCCAGGCCGTCTTTCCCGCAGCTGGCCTGAAAACAGGTATATCCGATCGGCTTGATGATTCTGGTTACCAGCCGCCGGATAGATTCTTCGTCGTCAACCACCAATATCGTAACATTTTCAGGAATACCTGAAATCATAACAGCTCCTTGAATTGCTGCCCTTGTTTTTGAAGATGGCAGAGAGTGGCCTTAATTTTTAAATATTCCTCTCCTTTATATCATTCTTTCTCATAGATAACCAATGAATTGTCAACAATTTATTTCAAATCGACTGTGGTTCTGATAAATTTGGTTTATGCATCTTTTCAATCCGACCAGCGTTTGGCTCATATTATCTGCTGTTTGATTGAATGTCTCAGCTTTCTGATGGTTTCCGGAGTGGTGCCGCAGCACCCGCCGGTGATCTCAACACCCAGTGCCCGGATTTTAGCGATGTTGGCTGCAAACTGGTCATCTGTCTCCGGATACGATACCTGGTTGCCGCCGGTGGCCCGGGGCATCCCGGCATTTGGCTGAATGACCACCGGGATCTTCACACATTTCCGGATCTGTGCCGCCAGCCGCACCATGTCCGAACTCCCCAGGGAACAGTTGGCCCCCACCGCTGCCACCCCATGATCCGCCAGGGTTTTCATGCTTCGTTCGGGCGCGTTCCCGAAAATGGTGAAAAATCCTTTCGGTGTTTCCTTAAAGGTCAGGGTACAGAACACGGGTTTGTTCGATACCGACTGAATGGCTTGAACCGCGCACAGCCCGGCATTGAGATCAAACATGGTTTCCACCAGAAACAGGTCCACGCCTTCTTCGTCCAATATCTGTGCCTGGGCCGCAAACTCGTCTTTCATTTCCTCAAAAGACACGGGCCCGGTCGGGAGCAGCAACTCTCCCATGGCCCCCATATCCGCAGCCACATACTGTTCCGGCCCGCACACCGATTTTGCCAGCCGCACCCCTTCCGTGTTGAGACGTTCAAAGTCTTTGTCCGCTCCCATTTGTTTCAATTTGGGCCGCGATGCGCCGTACGTATTGGCCGTGACCACATCAGCCCCGGCATTAAAATAGTCTGCATGAACCTGCCTGATGATCTCCGGATGCCTGATATTCCAGGTTTCCGCCGCTTCATTACCTGCCAGCCCCCGGCTGATCAGGACCGATCCCATGGCACCATCCATCAGCAAACCATTTCTTTGTATTTTTTCAATAATATTCATTCGTTTTTCCGACTTTCCACAAGGAATATTTTCTTTCATATCGCTCCTTTTTGAATGACCGTCGTACATTGATCCGGCAATTGTCCATTCGGTTGTTCCATTATAGAATAATCCATCTTCGGAAATCATTTATCAACGCATTCCTTACAGATGCTGTGGCTGAACTTGATCATCCCGAATTATCTTACAATAGGACCAGATGGGCAAAAGTCCACTCGGTTTCTCCACTTTAGATAGCGCTTTATTCAGTTCTGCGGCGACCCGCTGGCACTGCTGCTCAACGTCGGTCCTTTTATCCGGATTTCGGTTGTTTCGTAATGCAATGGCGCCCGTTCACCAATCCAGTCACGATATTGGCATCGTTGCCCTTAAAATCGGCGGCCATGTCCGCCAGACCGATGATGCCAACTGCCTTTTCACTGATCATCAGCGGCGCTGATATCACATTTTTCAAGACTAAACAACCACCGATGTGATGGTTTCAAGTGACAAATAGTTATAGATCACGCCCTTCTGATGAATGTCTTTGAGTACTGCCAGCACGGATTTGGCAAAATCTTTTTTTCCTGCAGCGGCGTGGTGTCATCGAAACACTGTTCAGGAAAGAGACCGTCAAATGGCTCCTGAATCAAGAAACGACAATGGTGTTACCCGGATTGCCAGAGAGCTTAGAAACCAATATGCAGATGTTACTGGAATGTTTGCCCGGTTTGAAAACGCTGCCGCATTTTATCTCTACCGCCCAGATTTCAGATGACGGCATATTGTGTATATTCATAATATGCGTTATATATAGCCAAAATCAGCAAAATTTCGGCAAATTGCACTGGTTTTGAATGGCACCAGGAAAAAATACTACCAACGCGATTGGGGGCGACACGGCGTTCCGGTTTTTGAATGCAAACAGAGTTTTTACAACAAGCCGGCCATGGTCAACCGTGACAATGAGCATTCCCGTATGAGAGCGAAAATGATATGAATCCGTTGACCGGAATCCATGATCGAAGAATTCAAATTTCTGGCGAATAAATGAGATGTGCCATACCAGTCTTTATTGAAAATTTTCCTTAGTGAACGCATTAATTCTGAATGACGTCAACAAACTAAACAGACAGCCGCCTGACACACACAGGAGTGATTCCATGCAAATTGATCCCCTTGCCCCATACCGGTGGCAGATCCCCAAAACCGGGCAGATGCGGGTGCCGGGAATCATCTATTCGTCGGAATCCGGTATCCGGGCCATGAGCCGGGACGCAGTCTCCAGCAGGTGGTCAATGTGGCGACATTGCCGGGCATTGTCAAGGCGGCCATGGCCATGCCGGACATTCACCTGGGATACGGATTTCCCATCGGCGGAGTAGCGGCATTCGACTGGGACACCGGCGTGATCTCCCCGGGGGTGTCGGATATGACATCAACTGCGGGGTGCGCCTGGCCACCACGGCTTTGTCAGAAAAAGAGGTCCGCCCCCATCTGGAAACGCTTGCAAACCATCTGTTCCAGACCGTGCCGTCCGGGGTGGGATCTAAAGGCTCTGTCCGGCTGTCTGTCCGGGAGTTGAAACAGGTGCTGACACAGGGCAGTGCCTGGGCTGTTGCACAGGGATTCGGCGAAGGCAGAGATATCGAACACACCGAAGAAAACGGGTGTCTGGCCCAGGCAGACCCCGGTTTATTGAGCGACAGAGCCTTGAACGGGGCAGAGACCAGCTGGGCACCCTGGGATCCGGCAATCATTTTCTGGAAATCGGGGTGGTGGAAACGATATTTGATGACCGCACCGCCGGGGTGTTCGGCCTGTTTCCCGGCCAGGTGACCCTGATGCTGCATTCCGGCTCCCGGGGTCTGGGATATCAGGTGTGTGAGGATTATCTGGCAGTCATGAAAAAGGGCATGTCCCGGATGGGGCTGACCCCGCCTGACCGGCAGCTGGCCTGTGCCATGATCCACTCGGAAGATGGGCAGGCCTATCTGTCCGCCATGGCCTGTGCCGCCAATTTTGCCTGGGCCAACCGGCAGATCATGCTGCACCGGGCCCGGCAGGTGATGATGCAGACACTGTCCATCAGCCCGAACTGTCTGCGCATGAACCTGCTCTATGATGTCTGTCACAACATCGCCAAAAAAGAGACCCATCGGGTGGATGGAAAGCACCAGGCTGTGTGCGTGGTGCGCAAAGGAGCCACCCGGGCGTTCGGGCCGGGACAGCCCGGCATTCCGAACCGGTTCCGGGCCGTGGGCCAGCCCATCCTTACCCCCGGAGATATGGGCCGGGCCTCCTATGTGTTGTGCGGCACAGATATCGCCATGACCGAAACCTTCGGGTCCACCTGCCACGGGGCCGGACGGCTTTTAAGCCGAAAAGCCGCCAAAAAAGCGGGCCAGGGCCGATCCATCCAGCGGGAGCTGGCAGAAAAAGGCATTCTGGTGAAATACACCGGCCGGTTCACCATGACCGAAGAGATGCCCGAGGCTTACAAAGATGTGTCCGATGTGGTAGAAGTGGTCCATAGCGCCGGCATATCCAGAAGGGTGGCAAGATTGCGGCCCATGGCCGTGATCAAAGGATGACAAAGTTCTAACCTGTCGCTGATGATTTGCTCACGCAGGTATGCGATATGATTGATGGATTGCAATTTCCGACAATCCATGTTATGGTTTACGAAATTTAACCCAAAGGAGTATTGCGAAATGGAAACAAAATATATCTGTACCCATGTGCATTGCAGCCATCCCGGCACCAGACGATTTGAAATGTCATTCAGGCCGGAATCCATCATGGATGAAAAGAACGTGGCCACCCCGTTCTGCCCGTTCTGCAAAAACGAAATGATACTCGCACCGGTTGACTGCGATCCCCGGAGCGCTGCTGATTGCCCCGCGGTTGAGTGATGTTTGATCCCTTCTTGTCTTTTATCTCCCCTCTTCTTGGGCATCAACTGCGAAAAAAAGGGAAGCGACCACGCACAAATTTCCTTTAAAATCTGTTTACCCGGTGCTATAGTCAGATATGTGACTATGACAGCCGGCGACATTTCAGCCGCCTGTCAGGAAGCAAAAGGATCGGCGCATGAATGATGATACCCCATAGGGGAGATGATTCCGTTTACCATCACCCGTTTCAAAGACAATGCTCTGTCTGAAGAAAACACGCATGTGGCAGCGGAAGTGCCGTTGACCTTTGAGGTCAACGGCCGGGAAATCGTCACACTCATGTGTACCCCGTCTCATCTGAAAGCGTTTGCCTACGGATTTCTGGTCACCTCCGGATTCATCTCATCCGCAGACGACATCCTTTCTTTCTCACTTGATGAAACCAGATGGCGTGCCGACATCGAAGTCAAAAAATGGTGGATCCGGATCTGTTAGGTCAGCGGGTATACACCTCCGGATGCGGGAAAGGGGTGATGTACACTTCCATGATGGAACTGTCCTCCCGGCATCCCATTCAAAGCGATCTCCAGGTTCATGGAAAAAACATTATTGAGGTGATCCGGTGGCTCCAGCACTGCTCGGACCTGCACAAAATCACCGGCGGGGTTCATTCCGCATCCGCCAGCATCAAAGGACGACTTCCGGACTTTTTCATCGACGATATCGGCCGTCACAATGCCGTGGACAAGGTGCTGGGTAAGTTGCTGCTGAAAAAGACCGACTGCTCAAAGGTTATGCTGGTCTGCACCGGCCGAATCTCCTCTGAAATCGTTCACAAAGCCAGGCGCCTGGAAATCCCGGTCCTGGTTTCCAGAGGTGCCCCCACCCACCAAAGCATTCTGCTGGCACAAGAGATGGACATTACCCTGGTGGGATTTGTCAGGCCCACCAATTTTGCAGTGTTCACCCATGCCCGAAGAATTTTAGAAAATGGAGACAACCAATGACAACCCCCCAAGAGATTTTTAACACCGCCCTGGTCTATGAAAAAAAATCCGGGATCTTTACCGGTCCGCCGTGGAAACCATTGATGATCCCCGGGGAAAAGATCTGTTCCAGGCACTGGCAGATGACGAACAGAACCATGTGGCATTTCTGGAGCACGGCCTGACCCTTTTAAAGGAGAATAAGGATCAGGAACTGAAAAAACCGGCCACATCAATCCCTTTCCCGGCCCGGGATTTCGAAATAATCAAGCAGATGGCCGATCAGATCCCGAAACACATTCTGGGTGACCTCAAACGGGTACTGAACGCAGCCCTGTCCCTGGAAATTGAAACCAGCCGGTTTTACCGGAAGGCCATTCAAAAAAGTGACGGCCGGTCCGGTCCGGGAAATTCTGGAAAAATTTTATGACATCGAACAGCGCCATGTGGAAGTGGTCCAAATCGAACTGGATTTCGCCTCAAACAACGGGTACTGGTTCAATTTTATGGAAACCGACATGGAAGACTAAATGCCTGCGGACCTGTTAATGTTCCTGCCGGCCGGCATGACCGGGGAGATGCTGACGGTTTATGGGTTTCTGACTGGCGCCATTCTCCTGTTCGCCTTTGATGTGGTGCGGGTGGACATGGTCGGGCTGCTGGTCATCGTGCTGTTGCCCCTGTCCGGGCTGATCACCCCGGCCCAGGCCATCTCCGGGCTCAGCTCCAATGCTGTGGTATCCATCATTGCCGTAATCATCATCGGGCACGGCCTGGACAAGACCGGGGTGATGAACCAGGTGGCCGCAAGAATCGTAAGACTGTCCGGAAAAGCCAGACCCGGTTGATGGCGCTGGTGGCCGGCACCGTGGCCATCATCTCCAGTTTCATGCAGAATATCGGGGCTGCCGCCCTGTTCCTGCCGGCGGTGAACCGCATCTGCCGGCAATTGAACGTGCCCGTTTCCCGGGTGCTCATTCCCATGGGATATGCCGCTGTCATCGGCGGATGCATCACCCTGGTGGGGTCCAGCCCCCTGATCCTGCTCAACGATCTGGCCGGATCCTGGTGGCACGCCAACCCGAATCTGGTGGCCCATCAACCCTATTCCCCATTTTCCCTGTTCTTTGTGGCCCCCATGGGCATCGCCCTGGTGGCAGCTGCCCTGGCCTATTTCATTTTTCTGGGGAAATGGGTACTCCCCGGAACTGCCACACCGACAACAGATGCCTGCAATCTGCTGAACCATGATCTGGAATGCACCTATGGCCGGGAAGTGAGCAAGGTTTTTGAACTGACCGTGCCCGGGGATTTTTTTACCCGGCGGCTGGAGGAACTCGAACTACGCCCCAAATACCACGCCACGGTGGTATGTATTTCCAAACGCAACGGCCGGTATCGGGTCACCGAACCCGGCCGGGCCGATGTGATCGAACCGTTCGACGTGGTGGGCATTGTGGCCAACGAAGAGCACGTCCGGGACCTGGCAAAAAATCTGGGATGGACCTTGAGATCCGAACTCCGAGATCTGTCCGGGGTGTTGTCCGTGGAAAGCGCGGGCATCACAGAGGCCATTGTCACCCCACGGTCGGAACTGGTGGGCAAAACCTTTCACGAATACGGATTCCGCAAAAAACTGCGGGTCAATCCCCTGGCCCTGTACCGCCAGAACCAGCTCATCCTGGAAAATATTTCTGAAATCAAAATCCAGCCCGGCGATGCCGTTCTGCTTCATGGGGAATGGGAAAAATTCCATCTCATTCGGCAGAAACCCCTCCTGGCGTTCACCGAACACCTGAAAGGGGAGATTCTGTATCCGGAAAACGCCCTTAAAGCCATAGGCTGTCTGGTTCTGGCCCTGGTCCTGGCCCTGGGATTCAACATACAACTGTCCATTTCGCTTCTGGCCGGAGCGATAAGCATGGTGCTGACCCGGGTGATGACCCTGGACGAAGCCTACCTGAGCGTGGACTGGATGACGGTATTTCTGCTGGCCGGACTCATCCCTTTGGGCATCGCCTTTGAAAACACTGGAGCCGCCGGATTTCTGGCCACCGGCCTGACCCATCTCCTGCACGAATTTCTGAATCCGGTCACCCTGTTTCTGCTGGTGGGGGCGTTGACTTCGGCGTTTACCCTGTTTGTCTCCAACATCGGGGCCACGGTGCTCATGGTTCCTTTAGCCATGAACATGGCGGTGCAGTGCCAGGCCGACCCGAGAATGGCGGCGATGCTGGTGGCCATCGCCGCATCCAACACCTTTGTGCTGCCCACCCACCAGGTCAATGCCCTGATCATGCGGCCCGGCGGCTACCGGGTCAAGGATTACGTCCGGGCCGGCTCCGGCATGACACTGATCTTCATGGCCGTGGCCATGTTCATGTTCTGGGCGGTCTACGGCATGAGCGCGTGACCGGACCACCGAAAGTCAAATCCTTTACAAATGTTTTCGGATGACTATTGTGTAATGACAGGATGACTCTTGCATCGGACACATTTACTGCCAAAGGAGCGACCATGAAAGCATTAAAATTCTATTTTGAAAATGCCAAGGGCACCGGCATTCTGGCCACCGCTGACAGCGATGGTAAAGTGGATGCCGCCATCTATTCACGTCCCCATTTTCTAGAAAAAGACCAGCTGGCGTTTATCATGCGGGACCGTCTCACCCATCATAATCTCAGTACCAATCCCCATGCCACTTTCCTGTTCATAGAAAACGGTCCAGGCTATAAGGGAAAACGCCTGTTTCTAAAAAAGATCAAGGAAGAGGAAAATCCGGAACTAGTGGGAAAAATCAAACGCCGCCGATACACCGATGATAACCAGGAACCCCGTTTTATGGTATACTTCACCCTGGAAAAGGAACTGCCGCTGATTGGCTACGACAGCAAATAGCAGTCACGATACCATCTGACCACCATCAATTTTTTCACACCCGGCCGGGCATTGATTTTTGTCATGCCCGGCTTTAATTTCTGTGTCACTGTGACATATTATTCATCATTTACTCCTTCCAGATCGCGTGACACTATATAGCATAGTGTCACACGAATATGTCGTCAACTGCCATCAAATTCCGGGCTTGCAGACCACATTTTTCCCAAACAATGTGGATTGTTAATCGCGATTCCTTTTACTGAAGAATGTATGCCGGATCCAAACACACCGACACTTGAGTGGCAAGAACAAATTGTGCAGACCGCCCTGGAGCTGATCAATAAGTGCGACGTTACCAGGTTGAGCACCGCTGGGATCGCAGAAAAGGTGGGAATCGCCCCCTCGGACTTGCAGCACCATTTCATCTTCATCAGAAGGATGCGATCATAGATGCGGCCCTGGACCTGATTTGCTGTTATTACTATAATTGAGTTTACCATGCTGAAACCACTCTCCCAAAATATTTTGTTATAATTTCAATAAATTAAACTTAAAGTTTGAACTTAAGTAATGACATCGATTTATGGTTTTTAATTTAGAATTCTTTATCCCCTTCCGGAGTCATCATCCAGACCGGAGATTTGGGCCATTTAACGACGATCATCCAAAGCCAGAGAATGCCGCCGGTTCCCAGATAGAGGAACAGGCTTTTCCAGGCGCCCCATCCCTGTCCCAGGGTACAGCGACAGCAATCAAAAGGGCCACGACAAATGCCATCCCCCTGAACCATTGTCCCCCTTTGAGCTTATAGGGACGGTCCCATTCCGGTTTATTCCTGGCAAGCAGTATGGCGGACATCATGGTAATACAATAGGCTGCTGCACAGGCAAAGGCCATGAGCGAATAAAAATCCTGGAGATAGGAGGTAGCATTCATCAGATAGAGTGAAACAAGACTGATAACCAGAATCAGAATATTGGGCAGAATCGGTTGGGCATGACGATTTGTTTTGGCAAACACCTTGGGAAGAAAATTCTGACGGCCCATGGCGTAAAGCATACGGACAGAAGAGATCCAGAATCCGAGCAGACAGGTGGAGATGGTGAAAAATACGGATGTAATCCCGAAAAACACTGCATAGGAAGCCCATCCGAACTGGTTTTCTATGATTTTGATGGCCACAAAGGGAGCGCTGGTTCCCCCTTCGGTCAGTTGTTCCCATGGTCCCATGCCGGCCAGACAGAAAAAAAAGAAAACATAAAGGGCACCGCAGGTCAGGACGGATCCAAGAATGGCCTTGGATTGATCCTTAATGGGAAAGGTGCCCTCTTCAACCATCTGGGGCACAGTCTCAAACCCGAAAAAGGGGGTTACAATAAGTGCCGTTCCAATGATCCATCCAAGCATTCCGCCTTCTCCGGTGGCGCCTCCTCCGTTAAGAGCAGATGCAAAAAAAGGTGTGAAATTGGCAAAGCTCCACTGGCCGGAAAAAAGGAAAAATATCCCGGTCAGGGTAACCCCAAAAAGGGCTGAAAAAAGCATGAACGTCTGAATCCCCCCTGCGATACTGATTTCATACAAGGACAACATACAATATACAACCAGAATAAGGGAGCCGAGGATGACCGTTGTTTGAAAACTCATGTTCAGCTGGAATAAATGATTGATCCAGTCCAGAATGCCCATAACGGCAGCAGGAGGGACGGCAATCCATGCAGCAAGGATCAGCCAGGTTGACCAGAACCCGGCATGTTTGTTGATACCCACGGTATTATAAACCAGCTCTGCTCCGGTGTGGGGCAGAAGAGCGGAAAGTTCGCAATAGACATAGGCTATGGGCAGAACCAGAATGGTCATTAGAAAGAAGGAAAAAAATGTTGCAGGCCCTGCAACCGTAAGAAACACCCCATCCCAATAGCCGATAAAAGTCAGAATAGCGCCAGTGGCCAATGCATAGACATAAAGCAGTTTTAAGGACTTTTTCAGTTTGCCTGCTCCTCGGGTCTGTTCGCTTGATTCTCTGTCAATCGTTTGCGATTCCATATTTAATTTCCTTTTACTTAAGGTTTATATGTATTTTTTTATATACACTTCTTTTTCCACCAATAAGTTTCGGCCTGGATTTTGCCATGGTCACATGGGCATGGCCGATCTGGGTCACGCTCCCCCGAACAGGAACCAGTATTGGTCTAAGGTGCATGCCAATAAAGGTGTCTCCAATATCCAGCCCGGCATCGGCGACCAGGGATTCGACGGCCACTGGATCATTGAACCGACGATACACTTCTGTTGCAAAGGCGCCTCCTGCCTTGATTTGGGGAACCACGGATACTTCTTCATAACCCTTGGCCTCAGCAACTTGAGACTCAATGATCAAGGCCCGGTTCAAGTGTTCGCAGCATTGGGCCGCCAGGTAAAGGCTGTTTTCTTCGATGACGGGACAAATCCCCTGAATAATTTCCTGGGCTATCTCCATGACTGAGGACGTTCCGATTCTTTTGCCGGTAACCTCGCTTGTGCTGCAACCCACCACGACAATCCGGCCGGGCTTCAGGTTTGCCGCTTTTAACAGTTCAAGGATTGCTTTTCGGGCAGCTGAACATATTTTTGTTTTTGTTATCTTATTCATTGTTGATACCATCCTAAAAAACGATCCTCAGAAATTAATATCCCACACGGTACATGGTATAATCCTTATATCCGGTGATGACTCGTAAAAATCCGCTAAGTTTCGTATTTAATTGTTCATCGCCCGTATCCACAATAAGGGGTTTACCCCTTAAGCCAATCAATTTTTCCTTGGTGGCAATAACCATGAGATTATTCCGCCCGATCGCGCGGATGATTCGGGGGCTGAGCTGCTGATTGCCCCGCCCGAACAGATGCCCCTGACCGCCGATAATCGTCAGCACTATTTTAGCCTTTTGGTTGGCTATCAGATCCCAAAGCTGCCGTTCATGAACATCATTGGCCACTACCTGGCGATTTTTAATCACATCAACACCCAGTAGCGTATTTTTGAGATCAAGATATTCCATAATCGAGCGGGTGGTCGTACCGGGCCCAATGATAAAATAACAGTCATTATCGTCCATGGCATCAACGATATCCTCGGCTATGCTTGCCAGAATTTCCTGCTCAGCCTTGGCCCCGCCGGACTTAACGCTTTGTACAAACCGTGGCTCTTCCGGCACCTGCATATATCCATAAAGCCGTGCTGTTACGATACCATCCCGAAAAGCCTTTTCATCAATGTCCATGACCTCCGATACCCGGATGTTCATTTTTTTTGTTCCAGGAACATGGCTGCCACTTCTCCGGCACTTTTTGGGGTTACCGCATATACAGCCGAATGGATTTTGACACCGGCGGGGATACCCAAAACCGGCACTTTTTCACCAATGGCGTTATAAATATTGCGGGCCGTACCATCACCACCGGCAAACAAAATCAAATCCACCCCGGCATCGGCCAACTCCTTAGCAGCCCTCTGGGTATCTTGGGCTGTAGTCTGAGCTGAATCAAGGATGCCGATTACATGGGGGGTAAAGCCGGCCCTGATGCATTCCTCTTCACCCATCACGGAAGGATAAGTCAAAATTTCAATCTTATTTTTCACTCTGGCAAGAATTTTTAAAGCCGTCACTGCCCGGTTGGGGGATTCCGGTTTGGCACCCAGTGCGATTGCTCTTTTCAGTATATCTGTGCCGTCGCTACCCTTAAGTCCGACCCTTCCTCCCATGCCTGCCACCGGATTGACGATCACACCTAATTTCTTCATAATCACCTGCTGGCAATATTTTGTTAAAAAGGCTTTCCACGGCGAAAACCGATCCAGGGAAAGCCTTCCCGTCAATTATCTATTTCAAATCTTTTTTCTTCAAATACTGGCGCCAGGTGACGGCAATCCTTTCCGGTTCATCAATGGATGGTGCCGGGACCTTGTGCACCGGGAGGTTATACGGAGCATTCTTGACCAGTTCCGGATCAGAATATGCTTCATCTGAAATTTTCTGTAATACCGCAACATACTCGTCAATGTCGTCCTTGGAATAGGACTCACAGGGCTCAAGCGTAAACGGCTCAGGAACGACCCATGGATGATGGCTGGTCCAATAGTGCTGGAGACCGAAGTCTCCCATGCGGCGCATCACATCGTCCGTGCCCACCCCCGTTTCTTCCTTGAGCTTTTCCCAGCTGTAGCGTACCTGCTCCAGCCGTGTCTTTCCCTCGGCATACCAGACGCTAACACCGCGGATTTTTCGCAGTTTCTTTTCCATATAATTGCTGTTAAGCACTGCACATTTGGAAACTTCCTTGAGTCCTGCTACACCATGTTGCATGATCCAGGCATAGGCCTTCAAAGCCACGGAAGCATTGCCGATAAAGGCCCGGACCTTGCCGATGCTCTCCGGGCGGTTATAGTCCAGAAAGTATCTCTTGCCGTCAAACTCCACGCGGGGAGACGGCAGGAATTTGGCCAAGTGTGCACGTACGCCCTGAGCTCCCATGGCAGGCCCCATGCAGCCATGGGGAGTGGAAAAGGTCTTGTGTATATTAAAATGGCACAGATCAAATCCGGCTTCCCGGGCCCGGGCGATGCCCAGCATACTGTTGGCATTGGCCTGGTCATAGGAGCACAGGGCACCAACAGCATGGGCTGCATTCACATATTCTTCAATCCTGGGGTTGTAGATGCCGGTGTCTTCCGGGTTGGTGATGAAAATACCGGCCGTACGCTCACTCAGGGCCGACTTCATTGCCTCCAGATCAGGATATCCGTTTTTATCTGGCATCAAAGTGATGACCTTATAGCCGGCAGTTGCAGGTGTGGCCGCATCACAGGGATGGGAGAACATGGTGGTGATGATCTCATCGCGCTTGTCATCTCCTCTGGATTTGTGATAGGCTCTGACCACCGATGCATTGGCGTAGACGCTATGGGCACCGCCGCCAGGTTGCAGGCTGAAGTTATCAAGCCCGGAAATTTCTTTGAGAAAGCCTTCCAGCTTGTAATAGATCTCCAGGATTCCCTGGATGGTGTCCGGGTCCTGGTTGGGATGGATTTCGGTGATGCCCGGATGGCGGGCCGCCACATGCTCCTGGACCTTGGGACTGTACTTCATGGTGCAGGTGCCCTGGCTGATGTCGATGTTGACATCCGTGCCAAGGGTTTCCTGGGACAGGTGCATGAAATGGCGGTTGACCCGCATCTGGCTCACTTCCGGCAGGGCTGGGGGTTCCTTTCGCTGTAGGCTTTCCGGAATTGCGGAAATGCCATCGCCGACCTCGGCAGCAATGGCTACATCTGCCTTAGGAACCAGAATACCCCTTTCCCCGGGAACACTCATTTCACATATAATCGGCTCGTCCCATCTTGCCTCGTGAAATTTGCGAAGCAACGTATCTTTATCTCTTGCCATGATATGATCTCCTTTCATAGTTGTAAGCTGTATCTTTTCTGAAAAAAACCGGGTATTGGCTATTTGGTCACACCCTCAAGGGCATAAACCAGCTTATCAATATCTTCTTTTGTCATGATTTCGGTCACACAATAAAGCGCACTCTGACCAAATTCGGGAAATTCACCGGAAATGTCTTTGCCACCGAAAATTTTGTACTCCAAAAGTTTTTTTATTGATTTCAGCCACGGCCTTGCCGGTTTTGTCAAAATTCACAACAAATTCTTTAAAGAAAGGGGTGTTGAACTGGATTTCACGCCCGTAAGCGCCCCAATTTTTTTGGCTGCATACTGGGCATTCTGCATGATGGTCTGACCGACTTCCTGCATGCCTTTGGGACCCATCAGGGACAGATAAACACCTGAGGTTATGGCCCACAACCCTGTAGTTGTGCCGGTAAATTCCTTGCCCTTTTCCCGGGAACCATAGGAGGTTCGGTCAAACAGGACTTCACCAAAACCGTATTCGCCTTCTTTAACCGTTTCGGTCAGGCCGAACATCAGTTCTGTGAATTCAGATATGTACTTCATCTCGTCATGGGTAGCGATAAAGCCAGTCTGTCCTCCACCACACTGCATATGCATTCCCAGGGGATGACCTTCACCGCAGGCAAAGGTGGCACCGTACTGAGCCGGGGGGGCCACAACACCGCAGCTGATCGGATCAACGTAAACAATAAACTCGGCGCCGGCACTGGCAATCTGGCCGATCTTAACTGCCTGAATTTCCAGGTTTCCGAGGTAAGTTGGATTCTCGATAAATACGGCCGCTGTTTTATCTGTAATTTTGGCCTTCAGATCTTCCAGATCCAGCAACCCTGTTGTTACGTCAAACTCCACCATTGTGATGGGCAGGTCAGGTGCCGGAACCCCATTCAAATAATTTTTGATCACCATTAGGGTGTCAGGATTTATTGATTTGGGTATCAGAATGTCCTTTCGACCACTGGCCCGGGAAGCCATGCGCATGGCGCGGGCAGCGGCATGCATTCCGTCATAAGTCGGGCAACCGAGGATATCCATATCCAGCAGCTCCCCCATGGTGCTGGCATATTCGAAAAGGGCCTGCCATTTGCCATGGTCAGCGTAGGATTCACCCACATAAGCGGTCAAAAATTCGCCACGACCACTGATTTCATCACAAACAGCAGGAACGAAATGCTGGGCACAACCAGCGCCCAGAAAATTGAGATAATCATTACAATGCTTGTTTTTTTCAGCAACCCTTCCACGTGACGTCGGATGCCATATTCATCCAGAATAGGCTCGGGCAGGTTCATTTTTCCCTTGAACTTCAGATGCTCAGGAATTTCTTCATAGAGATCCATGATATTCTCCACGTTGATTTCCTTGAGCATCTTTGACTGTATCTCAGGTACGGAGTTCGGTATATACGGGTATACGATTTTGTTTTGCCTCATTTAATGCCTCCTATCTGATTGATATTAAAAGTAACATTGAATCGGTTTTCACATAAAAACCTGTTCGGCCCGGCGGTGGATATTCTCTTTTGCCAGCACTATAAAGTTGGCTTTATCCAGTCCAAAGAGATGAAATAGCAACGAGTGTGCCGAGGCAAAAAATGAAATCTAACCATTTGAATAAAAAGAAAATTTATCTCATTTTCATCTAAAATGGAAAAAATCTCTTCTCTATTGACTTGGGCAAAATTTGCCCAAAAAACTGTATAGACCAAGTATGAATATTTGCAGATAAATGGCTTGAAGGGATTTGAGCAATATAAGCCCAAAATGTGTTAAATCAGCCCGATTTTGACATGACTCAACTTTCCGGATTCATTTTGGCAACATTGAAATAGGAATAACTATTTGAATTGATACGAAAAAAAGCTTGAAGTGATATATACTAAATTCGACAAAAAACAATAAACTCAAACAGAAAAAGCACAGATGATGCGTACCAAGATTGATATGGGAACACAAGCGAAGATTAAAAATTTAGGCAAAATCGATCAGATGTATATTATAGACAAATTGCTTGAAGCTGCATGATTTAAGCAGTTTTTTGAAAGTAATTTTCACACCTTATTTCTGCAACGTTAAGGTAGAGTGCACCTGCCTGATGGGAAAGAATCGCCCGGCGAGAACGCGAGAACTCCGATTTTTTGATCCAATTCGATATTTGCATTTTTTAGGTGATACCCAGTTTTTCATTTTCTGATAAAGAGTGCGCCGGGGAATGCCCAGCAGTCGGGTCACTTCGCAGCGATTCCACCGGGTTTTGTTTAATGCGTTTAAAATTAACTCCTTTTCAAACTGATCCAGGGCCTTTCGGTAGCTGATGTCTTGATGTAAAATTTCTCTCCGGCAATTTACAGCCAACGCGGGCGATTTTTTATTGACGCAGTGATTGACAAAGACATCAAGATTTCCCTCGGTTAAATACCGTTGCAGAACATTCTGTAATTCCCGGATATTACCGGGCCAATCGTAATTGAGAAGGGTGTCTATGATATATCCGGGAATCGTTCCGGCTTCTTTTCCATTGCTCAAGATGTCCAGAAAATGATCCACCAGCAAAGGAATATCTTCCTTTCTGTCCCTTAAGGGTGGCAGATTGATAGGAAAGACGTGGATTCGATAAAAAAAATCTTCCCGTATGGTTCCATTTTTGACTGCTTCTGCCATATCCTTATTGGTTGCTGCGATGATTCTAAAATCCGAATGACATACCTCCTGACTACCCACGGGTGTATATCCTCCCCCTTCAATGGCCCGCAGCAATTTTCCCTGCATGGTCCGGTCAAGGTCTCCGATTTCGTCTAAAACAGGTCCCCATGATCCGCCCGATCCAGGTATCCCGGCTTGTCAACATAGGCCCCAGTAAACGCGCCTTTCGGTAACCGAAAAATTCACTTTCCAAAAGCGAATCTGAAATGGCGAAGCAATTCACCGGTACAAGATTTTTTTCACTGCGTCTGCTCACCTCGTGGATCGCATTGGCTACCAACTCCTTACCGGTCCCTGATTCCCCGTATATCACCACATTGGTATCGGAGTCGGCTGCACGGATAATAAGTTCATAAACCTTCTGCATGGCCGGACTTTTTCCGATGATGTCACAGAACCGGAAACGTTCCTTGATGCTGGCTTTTAATCTTTTATTAATCTGCTGGAGATTTTCCGCCCGCGCCTGAATCTCCAGTTCTTTTATTTTTTTATCATTAATGTCCCTCATCGTGCACAGCAAGGCTGCCTCATCATTCCAATTGATCAGGGCGTTATTACCCTCAGCCCAAAACTTCCGTCCTTCCCGGGTGACGCAAATCGTCTGGAAAATATTGCCGGCATGGTCGTTTTTCGAAAACTGCAGAGGATTTGCCGGAACTGATCCTGGAATTCATCTGAAATAAGAATAGAAACATCCTTCCGATCAGCTGGGTCGAATCAACATACCCGGACATTTTAACCAGGGCGTCGTTGACAAATACCACGCGGTGATTTAGCACCACCATTATTCCATCGGCCACATTTTTGGTCAAAAACCGGTAGCGTTCCTCACTTTCGCTCAGGGCTTTTTCGGCCAGCTTGCGGGAGGTAATATCCCGTTGAGATCCAAAATGACCAACCATTTTGCCTTCTGCATTATATATGCAAAAGTAATCACCCAGAAACCAAACCAAATCTCCTGCAAATTTATTGTTTTTAAAAAACCGTCTTTCACAGGTTTCGCAGGTGAGCTTTCCATGGTCAAAAATACGGCGCCACATTTTCCTTGCATTTTCCAAGTCATGCCAGAAAAAATCGTTTAAAGTCAGGCCCATGAACTGTTCTTTGGAGGCGCCATACTGCTGGAGCATGGCGTCATTGACCCTGACGATATGCTGATGGGCAAAGGCATAATCCAGTGCGGCTTCCTTGTCAATGGTATCGTCCCACGCAAACGGCTCTTCCGCCTCCATGAACCAGATTCCCGCGACACATTGGGCGAAATAGAGCTCCATAAAATGCTCACTTTCCCACAGCTTCTGATCCGACTGAATCTGCAATACCGGTCTGTTGAATTCGTCAATGGTAAAGACAGAATCCGAGAGAACCTTTGTGCACACGTTTTCATTTTTATTGATGTCGATCATTTTTTCCACCACTCTTTTAAAAATGCCGTATCCCTTCTAATTCACCTTCAATCGGCTTTGACTAAACAAATACACCGTGCTTGTGGCCTTTTGGCGGCAGAGCACGCCACTACGGATTTGCCGTTTCCCGGCGTAAAAATCCCAATCATCCGGCCCATGGCGCCGTTGCCTTCCCGAGTTCGTCCACGGGGATAGGAATGCACATACCATACTATCCCTAAAACTCATAAAAAGCCAGGCTTTTAGGTCTGGCATGTGTTTTACCCGGATTTGCAACCATCTGCATCTCACGAGATAAATTGTGTGCCATCGTCGATACCAGTGTAAAAATCTGGTTGGTATTGAGTCTTTTGCATGGATAATGCTGAGGACCATATCATTTGGGGCAGTTCCAAACAAAAATTCCTGAGATCCTTGACCATTATGAAACAGGACAACTGTTTCTGCCGATTCCGTCTTGTTGGTAACGATCACCTTGTACTGATAGGGATCGGGACAGGTCTTGAACGTTATCAACGCTGGCATCATCCATTTGGGAAAGGCTTCTTGAAATGGTCGACACATCCGGAAAATCATTGGATCGTCTTTTTAATAGGCAATTTCACGCAACCGTTTGAAACCCGGAATCAAGTGGATGACAAGAAGCGTCGTCACCAGATGATGACCGAATGTACGGGATATCTTCAGATGGGAAAAGCATCTTTTCAATCTTTTTTTAGAGCAATCCGCTTGAACAGATGCTGAAAAACAATTATGCCGGAAAAAAATATCAATTCCTGGTCTCCAAAACGGATTGTCGGAATATTGTGGAATTTAGCAATAACTCGTGCTTTACCTGACTTCACTTGGGGTAGCCTCCTGACTTTGATTGTTTTTTATTTGTTAAACTCATTATAAGCCTTATTCATAGGAATCTTCAAATTTTTCCACACATCCTCCCACATGAAATCCACACCTTCTAAAGAGGCTGTGCCGGTTAAAACTTTTAACATGGGTATCCCGAGATTTCCCAATGTTTTCGCCACTCAGCATTCCTATCCGGCCCGGACCGTGGGAGCAGGCCTGGCAAGGATGGCTCCTTCAGGGGTTATGGCAAAAAGATCGGCACAATATAGTTGATTGGGTGTCATGCCCGGAGTGGGTTCCAGCAGGTGGACATTTACCCGGTTTTCCTGATACATCTCAACCATATAATCGTGTCCTGCCCGGGCCCGGTCAAGGTCAAGGGTTTCGACAAACTGAAACTCATTGATTTTGTCCACCGGGATTGCCATCTCTTTTCCGGGCCTGTGCGCCAGGACTGCCTTTAGCGGATGTCATTCACTGTCAATACCGCAATCTGCCCACAAATCTCCCAATTCTTGCCCATAGGTCCGGATACGCGATGGCCGAGGGAAATCAGTGCCAGCGCTCCAATTCCGGAACTCGGGATTCTGCCTCATCGCAGACCAATTCAAGAAAATAATCAGAAACCTTTTGCGGTGGATCATGATTTCAGGCATCCCAGAAACAATGATGGCGTAGTCATTTTTTCGATGATGTCTATTTTTTCAATAAAAACAATTAGTTTACACCATTTTAGATGATTCGTGAAATTCAGTACGCTCAATGAATGTACCCCCACCATCACCAATGTTGATATTGTGGTGGCCATGAGACAGGTCCCCGGATACCTGGACATCACCCTGTCCGATTTTCTGACCGTATACCGGCTGAGACATGCGGTCACCGATGTGGTCAAGTATCTGGCAGATAATGATATTTCAGACCTTCCCATGATTCGGAAGGACCGAACCGTCGGATCCCCGTGGCCGATGACAACGACCGTCTGACCGGAATCGCTGGTAGTAAAAATTTAACTTTTAAAAACCTTTTTTTATGTTTATTATCATAAATTGATTCATATCAAGGTAAAGGGTCTTTATCTGCCATATCCTGTCAGCGAATTAACCGTCAGCCGGCCGGAAATATTATCTGACCCGCTGTTAAATAAACCAATCACTTAACCCGATAACCGCAAGGAGGAAACACCATGTTCTGTTTTCAATGTCAGGAAACCGCCAAAAACACCGGATGCACCGTCAGAGGCGTATGCGGAAAGGAAGAAACCACTGCCAATCTCCAGGATCTGCTGATTTTCAATCTCAAGGGCATTGCCGTGCTGGCAAAAAAAGGCAAAGAAGCCGGCGTGGATCTGACCCAGGAAGCGGGCCGTTTTGTGACCAAGGCCCTGTTCACCACCATCTCTAACGTGAACTTCAATGATACCAATCTGGTTAAATGGATCAAAGAAGCCCAGGAATTCAAGAAAACCTTGAAGGACAAAGTGGAAGGCAAAGTCCCCGGTGCCCTGCCCGACGCCGCTCTCTGGTTTTCAGACAATGAGGCGGAATTTCAGGAAAAAGCCAAAAAGGTAGGGGTTCTGGCCACGGAAAACGAAGATGTTCGGTCCTTGAGAGAACTGCTGGTCATCGGGCTCAAAGGCATCGCCGCCTATGCCGACCATGCCGCCATTCTGGGGTGGAAAAAGACGAGATCTATGACTTCATCCTCAATGCCCTGGCCTCCACCACCGAGGACCTGTCCGTGGACGAAATGGTGGGCATGGTGCTCAAAGCGGGTGAATGCTCCGTCAACACCATGGCCGCCCTGGACCAGGCCAACACCGGTGCCTACGGCAACCCGGAAATCACCGAGGTCAACCTTGGCGTGGGCGCCAACCCTGGTATTCTCATCTCCGGCCATGACCTTAAAGACATGGACGAACTGCTGAAACAAACAGAGGGCACAGGCGTGGATGTCTACACCCACGGCGAAATGCTGCCGGCCAACTACTATCCGGCCTTTAAGAAATACCCCCATCTCAAGGGCAATTACGGCGGTTCCTGGTGGCACCAGAATGAGGATTTCGAAACCTTTAACGGTGCGATTCTCATGACCACCAACTGCATCATTCCCATCAAAAAGAAAAACACCTACCAGAACCGCATTTTCACCACCGGCGTGGTCTCCTATCCCGGCCTGATCCATATTCCGGACAGACAAAACAGTAAAACAAAAGATTTTTCCGCTGTAATCGACTGCGCCAAAAATGTCAGCCTCCCCAGGAGATCGAAACAGGGACCCTGGTGGGCGGATTTGCCCATAACCAGGTTCTGGCCCTGGCCGACAAGGTGGTGGACGCCGTGAAATCAGGGGCCATCAAGCGCTTTATTGTCATGGCCGGCTGCGACGGCCGCATGAAAAACCGGGGATATTTCACCGAAGTGGCCCAAAAACTGCCCAAAGACACGGTGATCCTCACGGCCGGATGCGCCAAATACCGGTACAACAAACTGGATTTAGGCGATATCGGCGGCATCCCCAGAGTCCTGGATGCGGGGCAGTGTAACGATTCATACTCTCTGGCCGTCATCGCCTGAAGCTCAAGGAAGTATTCGGCGTGAATCACATCAACGACCTGCCCATCTCCTTTGACATCGGCTGGTATGAACAAAAAGCCGTGGCCGTGCTCCTGGCCCTGTTGCACCTGGGCGTCAAAGGCATCCGCTTAGGGCCCACGCTCCCGGCATTTGTGTCCCCCACTGTGCTCAATGTGCTGGTGGAAAACTTTGACATCAAACCCACCGGTGATGTGGATGAAGACATCGCTGCCATGATGGCCGGCAATTAATCCGGCCCATCGTAACGGATCTGTGTGTTTCCGGCCTGCACCGGGAAAACGGAACGACCGGAAACACACCATCCAGCGTTACCAACCTTAATTTGAATCAAACCGATGAAAAACGCTATCAAAACGTTGAAACCCCCGAAACAGAAGGAATCGATACCGGACAACATGAAGCCTTTCATTTGATGATCGATCAATTGACCCAAATCTATCTGAACTGAACCGGAACAGGTGTCAAGAACAAAATCATCCTGCTGGCGGGGATTTTTTTCAGATGGGCGGTGCGATCGTAACCAGGATTCTCATTTTTGTATCCGCTTCAACCCCATGAGGTTCTCTGATCTCTGAAACCAGGATATTTCCTGTTTCTGCGGGGATTTTTTCATCGTTTTTCCCAAGGAACCACCCTTTTCCCTCCAGCACCTGAATGGACAGCTCCCCGTCCAGATCATGGGAGTGAACCGGAAACACCACCCCGGCATCCAGATTGAAATTGATGATTTTAAAATATTCAGATGTTTCCACCAAAAAAACCGGTTCATCACGCCGGGTTTGAATTCATTGGTTTCACTGAGTTTGATCACGCGCATGGTTTTGTCTCCTTGATGTTTCCCTGTTTATGATTGATCCGGTTTTCCCCACAAAGGATCATGACCGAATCTGTCTTTCCACCATTCTTCTGTGGACAGGTATTTTTCCACTTCCTGAGGTTCAAAGGAATAGGCATATTGCTCACAATACAGAAGGATCGTCTGATAGGCAATGGTGATCTGACGGGTTTTTTCTTGGCACCCATCCGGATTATCCCTGTTTTTGTCCGGATGCCAGCGCTTGAGCAGTTCTCTGTAACGGGACTTGATTTCCGCCATGGTGGCGCGATTCGGTAGGTCCAGCGCTTTTTTTGCTTCAAGAATATCTTTGGAGGTCAGTTGAAACATATATCCGCCTTTACTGTGAACATTTCTGATAATACCCTCTGTGAAAAAATTATGAAGGCAAAAACACCCGGTTGTCAACCCTGACGATAAAGCTCACCATCATCCCTGGCAAAGCGATATGGAATGCGAAAAACAATCCTTGACTTTTACAGGCATGATCCCTTTAATTCATAAGGGAGAGGTTCATTTAAATCAAGGAGGCAGTCATGCATTTCAAAATCAAAGATAATATTTTCATGGTGGGAAAAATCGACTGGGAATTGCAGCATTTCCACGGAGAGGAATATTCCACCCACCGGGGATCCTCCTATAACGCGTATCTGGTGAAAGATGAAAAAAATGTGCTCATCGACACGGTATGGTCCCCGTTTTCCAAAGAATTTGTGGAAAACCTCAAAACCGAAATTTCCCTGGACCAGATCGATTACATCATTGCCAACCATGCGGAATCCGATCATTCAGGCGCTCTTCCGGAACTGATGCGGCAAATCCCGGACGTGCCTGTCTACTGCACGGCCAACGGGGTAAAATCCCTCAAAGGCCATTATAACCAAGACTGGAATTTCCAGGTGGTCAAAACTGGGGACAAACTCAGTATCGGTTCAAAAGATCTGATCTTTATCGAGGCCCCCATGCTTCACTGGCCGGACAGCATGTTCTGCTATCTCACCGGCGACAATATCCTGTTCAGCAATGACGGATTCGGCCAGCACCTGGCCACGGAGCTGATGTATAACGACCTGGTGGACCAGGGAGAACTGTTCCAGGAGGCCATCAAATACTACGCCAATATCCTGACTCCCTTCAGCGCCCAAGTGATCCGGAAAATCAAGGAAGTGCTGGCCTTAAACGTGCCCGTGGACATGATTTGCCCCAGCCACGGCGTGATCTGGCGGCAGGATCCCACACAAATCGTGAAAAAATATATGGAATGGGCCGATGCATATGCGGAAAACCAGATCACCCTGATCTACGATACCATGTGGGAAAGCACCCGAAAAATGGCGGAGATCATTGCCAAGGGCATTCTTGCGGCAGACAGTTCCGCCGCCGTAAAACTGTTCAATGTGGCCAAGTCCGACAAAAACGACATTATCACTGAAATTTTCAAATCCAAAGCAGTTCTGGCCGGATCGCCCACTGTGAACAAGGGGATTCTGTCTGCACTGGCCGGGCTATTTGAAGAGATCATCGGGCTGCGGTTCAAGGAGAAAAAAGCAGCCGCATTCGGCTCCTACGGCTGGAGCGGGGAATCCGTAAAAGTGCTCTCCGACAAACTGGAACAGGGCGGATTTGAACTATTGAACGAGGGGTTGCGTGTCCAGTGGAACCCGGACACCCAGGCAAAAGAAAACTGCTTCAATTTCGGCAAAACCATCGGAGAAGCCTAAAGTCATGACACACCACCAGCCGGCGGCCAGCCATGATTCTCATGGGCTGCAGGGAGAAATTGTCTGTTCCAATACCATTGTATACTGTGAAAAATGGCCGGAAACCGTTGCCTTTTACCAAACCGGGCTTCAGCTGCCGGTGACAGTGTCTAAAGGCTGGTTTGTGGAATTCCGGCTCACGGACACGGCCCGGCTGAGCATTGCCGATGCCGGCCGCACCACCCGGGGCACCAGCCGAGGACAAGGGCATCTCATCACCTTTCAGGTCAAGGACATAAAAAAACCCGGTCCCGGCTGTGCCGGGCCGGGCTCAACCCCACGCCTGTCTCCACCCATGCCTGGGGCGCAGAAGTGATCTATCTCACCGATCCTGAGGGCAATTGTCTGGAATTCTGGTGCTGACCAGGTGACCTAGTGTATTTCCTCACCCTCATCAGACCTGGGAAAAGATCAAATTGAAAATGCCTACATCCCTTGCCGAACGGGCAATGGGGTAGGCACATTCCGGGCAGGGCCGCAGCCCTGTAATGCATCTCATCAGCGCCGGCCCGGTGTATACCTTTCCGGGTCACATCATCCGGGTCCGCGCTCATTCCCCCGGTCAGCAGAATTAAATCACACCCGTTTTTGAGATGGGTCTCGACGGCCTGTTGAATCAGATCGGCGTCATCCGGTGCAAAAGAAATGCCGGACACCATTGATCCCAAATCTGTTAGCTTGCTTTCCAGAATCGGGGCGAATTTGTCTGTGATCAGACCGCTGAACACTTCATTGCCGGTGACAACAATACCCGCACCCCGGGAAATCAAACCGGCCATATCAGAATCCATTTCTGAAAAAGCCTTGACTATTTCCGATTGGATGTCAGTATATTCTTCTTACTATGACCTCACCCGACTTTCAAACAGCGGTCGAACTGAAGCACCTGCATCTGTCCTTTGAAGGGCAACCCGTATTAAAAGACCTGTCTTTGAGCATTTTTCACGGGGACAAGGTGACCCTTACCGGTCCGTCCGGTTCCGGAAAATCCACGGTTCTCAGGTGCATTTTGGGTCTTGTGATACCCGATTCCGGAACCGTATCAATCCTGGGAGAGACTGTCACCCGTCACAATGTCTGGCAAAAAAGGCGGCACATCGCCTATGTGGCCCAGGAACCGGATCTGGGTGCCGGCAGTGTCAAGGAAATCATTGAAACCCCGTTCACCTATCGGGCCAATGCCGGCCTGCATGACAACCTTGCCCGCCTTCCGGCCATCATGGAGCAATTCAATTTGCCGCAACCCTTGCTGGAAAAACAGATTACCCGACTTTCCGGCGGTGAAAAACAGCGGATCGCCCTGGTCATAGCCATTTTGCTGGACCGCCCCATTGTGCTGCTCGATGAAGCATCTTCCGCCTTAGACACGAAAAATAAACAGGCCGTGGCCGATTACTTCAAAAAAGCGGACAGTACTACAATCCTTTCTGTCGCACATGATTCCGAATGGATAGGGTTTGCCACCAGGGTCGTGGACATGAAAGGGATCCAAAAGATGTGAGGGAAAAACCGATGAATCAGATTATTGATATCAGTTTGCTAAGTCTTGCCGGCGGATACCTGCTGCTGATTTTTCCTCTGGCCACCATGCTGTATCTGCGGGTGGGGATGCTGAAAGAAACAGCAGTGGCTGTGCTAAGAATGACAGTCCAGCTGCTGTTTGTCGGGCTATATTTGCAGGTGGTGTTTCAACTGAACAACCCTTTTTTAAACCTGGCCTGGGTGGCTGCCATGATCCTGGTGGCGGATTTGTCCATTCTCAAAGGCTGTAGACTTAAGCTGAAGCGTTTTTTGCTGCCCATGTTCATCGCGCTGCTGTCAGGTACCTTGCTGCCCATGATATTTTTTGCCGGCATCATTCTCAGACCGCCCGGATGGTTTGAGGCCCAGTACGTCATCCCGTTGGCCGGCATGATTCTGGGCAACTGCCTGAGAGCGGATATCATCGGGCTCAACAGTTTTTATCAGTCCATCCACACAAACGAAAAATCGTATCATCAGTCACTGGCGTACGGGGCTGCATTGACAGAAGCGGTGAGCCCTTTTTTCCGGGACGCGCTTAGATCCGCGCTTGCCCCGACCATTGCCTCCATGGCGACCATCGGCCTGGTGTCTCTGCCCGGCATGATGACAGGCGTCATTCTTGCCGGCGCCGATCCCTTTACCGCCATCAAATATCAGATCGCCATCATGATCGCCATTTTTCAGGCACCTCCATCACCGTGTTTCTGGCCATCCGGCTGACAGTCGCAAACAGCTTTAATACATACGGCATTCTTCACCCGGATATTCTACGTAATCATTGACCCTGCCGGAGAAGCCGGTCAGTCCAGATGAATCACCACGGAAAAACAGGAAAAAACGCCCACACCGGATCACCCTGCCGGATACGTGACAGCCAGGGGCCGCTGGATGACATCACGGCGCAAATATGGACGGTGTCCGAGACCTTGACAATGCATTCCGTGTTGATTTTCCCCCGAATGATGCGGGTCACGGTCCCCTTGAATCTGTTTTCCGCACTGCCTCTGAAAGCGGATGCCCCGTCCTGGAGCATCACCATGGGGGCCTTAACCTCGGCGACGATCCATTTGCCGGGAACCAGCCCCAACCGGTACACACTGTCATTGGTGATCACCGTCACCACCGGATAGCCGTCCATGGTGACCATCTCCACCCGGGTCTGAATGCATCCGGTAAGAATATCAGTCACTTTACAGAAAAAAGCGTTCCTGGCACTGGTTCTGCGGCCGGACTCCTTTTCCATGAAACGCCGGGCAGTGTCCTGGATCTCGGATTCTGAAAACGTGACATAGGACGACGTCAGGTCCGCGGATGTGTGCCCCAGAATTTTCTGGACCGCCGGCAAGGGCAGATTGCCCTGCATCAATTCAACGGCCCTGGCCCTGCGGATCGCTTCCGGGCCGGCCAGTTCCTTGGCAAACCCGCAGTCAGCAGCCCGTTCATAAAATTTGCGGCGCACAAATCCCGGATCCAGATCAGACGTCCGGCTCTGTTTTGCCTTGAACAGCGGCGTGCGGATCAGTTCCAGAATCTCATGACACAGGCTTTCCGACAGATGGACCTTCCTGGATTTCGAACCGGTGTCAGGCCCGGTGATGCCATAGGTCACCGCATGATGCGTCGTGTCGATGTCTGTCAACGGGTTGACTCCCAGCACCTCATTGAGTTTGGCCCCGGTATACCGGATCAGCAAAAACGTGATCAGAATCCTGAGGCGGGAAAGCCGGACGTCTGAGCGGGGTGAATCAACTGCCCACTTTCGAAAAGCCTGCTCCAGCTGATACAGATGAGCCGTATCCAGGCATGGGGCTGTATGATCCACGGAAATAATCCGGCTGTGATCTGTTGTGTCCGTTAATACCCATTCCGGCTATCAAAAATATCGTTTTGATCCGCCATTTCGGTCTTCCCGGCTTTCAAAAAGTGCTTGCCGTTACAATCTGTTGATAAAACCATTCAATAAAATACTTGACCGCGCTTGTCAATGGCTATACTATCACGATTATAAAATTTTACGTGACTATCAGGGAGATGACCCATGTCTGAGCGTTACAAATTTAACCGAATGGAACTGGCCGGTTCTCTGGGGGATCTGGGCACACTGCTTCCCATAGCCATCGCCATGGTGCTGTTCAATGGTCTCAGCCCGGTGGGATTGTTTATCAGTATAGGGCTCTTCTACGTCCTGTCCGGGACTTACTTTGGCATGACCGTTCCGGTCCAGCCCATGAAGGTCATCGGTGCCTATGCCATTGCCACGGCCATGAGCGCCGAGCAGATCCTGGCATCCGGATTTCTCATGGGAGTGTTTCTTTTGATCGTAGGCTTGACCGGGGCCATCGACTTGATCCGGAAATTCACCCCGAAACCGGTGGTTCGGGGTGTGCAACTGTCTACCGGTGCATTGCTGATTTCCGGAGGAGTCAAGTTCATCATGGGAAGTTCGAAATACCAGGCTCTGAAGGAGGCGGTGGAACCCCACCTTACCGTACAGGCCCTGGCCGGCATTCCAATCAGCGTCATCATCGGGATCATCGCTGCCATTGTGACCCTGCTTCTGCTGGACAGCCGGAAATATCCGGCCGGTTTGATTGTTGTGGCCGGCGGGCTTCTGCTGGGCCTGTTTTTCGGGATAAAAAGTGATATCAACAGCATCACCTTTGGATTTCATCTGCCTCGGCTGTTTCCTTTTGACTTTCCGGCCAGAGCAGATTTCACCTTTGCCCTGTTTGCTTTAGTGCTCCCCCAGCTGCCCATGACTCTGGGGAATGCAGTCATCGCATACACGGATCTTTCCAATGAATACTTCGCTGAAAAATCATCGAACCTGACAAACCGAAAGGCATGCGTGAGTATGGCATTGGCCAACTTTCTCAGTTTCAGCTTAGGAGGGATGCCGCTTTGCCACGGTGCCGGAGGGCTGGCTGCCCATTATCGCTTCGGCGCACGGACGGCTGGTTCCAATCTCATGATCGGTGTGCTGTTTGTGAGCCTGGCTGTTGTTTTCGGAAACAGTATCGTTCAGGTATTCAATTTAATCCCCATGTCTATCCTTGGGGTGTTGCTCATATTCGCAGGTGCACAGCTGACTCTTGCAATGATGGACATCGATCAGCGCAAAGACCTGTTTGTCGTCACACTGATTCTGGGTATCACCCTGGCATCGAACCTGGCTGCCGGATTTATTTCAGGCATGGTGGTCGCCCATGTGCTTCGTTGGGACAAACTATCAGTATAGCAGACGGCCAAGCTACCACCTTGAAAAACGATTCGGAATGCCGCCGTCATTTCCCGGTCCAGGACCATTTCTGCCGTCAACTTGAACCGCGCTGAATTACCTGATCTTCCAAACCCCGCACCAGAAGACCCCGGAACCGGACAGCCTTATTGGCAATATGACGGAAAAAACTTACTGTAAAGCAAGGAAAAGGATAAATCGGAGAATGCCATGCATGCCACATTGACAAGCAAAGGTCAGATTACATTGCTCAAGGCCTTACGGGAAAAACTCAGCCTCTGTGCTGGAGACCGGGTTGAGTTCGTTTTTGAAAGTGATCAGAGCGTTCGGCTGATACCCAAACAGATCCAGGTCGGTCAGTTCAAGGGAATGTTCCCCAGACCATCCAAGCCGGTTTCCCTGGAAGAAATGGAACATGCCGTCAGAACAGGTTCTGGAGCCGTATGATAGGACTGGATACAAATGTTCTGGTCCGGTATCTGACCCAGGATGACCCGGATCACCCGGAGAAAAAAAATTCTTTAAAAAAATTGACCTGAATCAATGCACCTGGCATCCGGCGCTGTTACAAGTGGACACATGACTCTGTATAAATAACAGGATAAACACTTATGACAGGCAAAAATCTCTTTCCGGTTCATTCTTCTCCGTCAGATGCTGGTTTCAGCTGATATTTCTGGGAATCGTCCTTGCCGTCGGCGTTCAGTTCACATGGTTTGTCTTTCTCCTGGAAAAAGGGATCGTTCCGGATTTCAACCGGCCTCCGGGGGTGGAGGCGTTTCTTCCCATCAGCGCCCTGGTCAGTCTGAAGCACATGGCAGTTACCGGGACCATCAATGATATTCACCCATCCGGCTGGTGATTTTTCTGATCGTCTGCTCCACAGCCTTTGTGGTCAAAAAAGGGTTTTGCAGCTGGGTGTGCCCGTTCGGTCTGCTGTCCGATATCCTGGCTAAATTTCACTTCCGGCTGTTTCACCGGACCCTGGCTTTGCCCAGATGGATCGATACCTGTTTGCGAAGCCTGAAATACCTGCTGGCCGGATTTTTCATTTATTATATCTTTTACAAAATGCCGCCGCCGGCCATCGAGCAGTTCATCCAAAGCCCCTACAACCGGTTTGCCGATATCCAGATGCTGGCATTTTTCACTGACATCTCTCCTTTGGCGCTCAAAGTAATGCTGGGTCTGATCGGACTGTCTTTTGGGATACCTTATTTCTGGTGCCGGTATTTGTGCCCTTATGGAGCAGCACTGAGTGTTCTCGGATTTTTGAGCATTGGAAGCATTCAAAGAGACCCGGATCTTTGCATCCAATGCGGCGCATGCGAGCACCACTGCCCCGGCCGGATTCAGATCCGGAAAAAACAAAAGATTCGATCGCCGGAATGCTCTGCCTGCCTGTCCTGTGTCACGGTGTGTCCGGAAAAAATGCGATCCAGTTTTCTCTGCCCCCGGCCCGTTCATCCTTCCGGCATGCCCTTCCCGGCATGGTCATCGCCGTTCTGTTTGTCACCGGCATTGCCGCAGCCCGGCTGTCAGGCAACTGGCACAACCGTATCCCCAAGGAAGCCTACCTGGCTCATGTGACCCGCTCTCCATCTGTTCCGATAGGCGGACACCCGGAAATTGATGTTGAAAAAATAAAAAAAATGATTCAGGCTTTGAAGGCAAAACGCACTCAAACGGCACCGTCCATTGAGATGAAAGGAGAGTGACATGACCATCCCCGGCAATCTTCTGACCACGGCCATGGCGGTGATGCCCCACACGGATGTGGAACGGGCCCTGGACGCGGCCCTGACCCTGGACATTCCGTTCTGGCCTCAGCTGCCCAATTATTCCTATTACGAAGACATGTATGTCCAGGCGGCCGAACATTTTCCAGGAATTATCCTGGATCTGGAAAAAAAACCTTGCGGTTTTCCATGGACCGGTTTGTGGAAGAATTTGAAGCAGCCATGGACCATTTTGACAACCCGGAATATTTTGATATCAGCAACACCTATTCCGCGGTATATCACCGGTTTCTGGACCTGGACCTGTCGGACCGGGCGGCTGTCAGGGGCCAGCTGGAAGGGCCGGTGAGCTTCGGATTCAACATCCTGGACCAGGACGAACGGCCCATTCTGTTTGACGACACAGTGCGGCCGTTCATGTTCGAATTCATGGCAAAGCGCATCAATGTGCAGCTGTCAAAGCTCAAGCAGAAAAACCCCGATGCGTTCATGTTCATTGACGAGCCGGGCATGCAGTTCGTGTTTTCCGCCTTGTCCGGGTATGGGGAACAAAAGGCCAAGCAGGACCTGGATCTGTTTTTCTCCACCGTTGACCGGCCCCGGGGCATCCACCTGTGCGGGAACCCGGACTGGGATTTCCTTTTGGGCCTGGACATGGATATTCTGTCCCTAGATATCTATACCAATGCCGATATCTTCGGCGCCAGCACCCGGTCGGTGAAACGGTTTCTGGACAGAGGCGGCATCCTGGTGTGGGGGATCGTGCCCACGGGCATGGATACCTTTGAAACGGAAAACCTGGACCTGCTGGCGTTCCGGCTCAAAACCGTGTGGCAGTCCCTGGACAAAAAAGGGGTTCCCATGGATCAGATCCTGGCCCAGAGCCTGATATCACCCGCCACCTGCTGCCTGGTGAACAAGGACAGGGAAAAAACCGTGGAAAAGGCGTTTGAACTGACCCGTGCCCTGTCCCACACCCTGCGGGAGAAATACCACCTGACATAAAAGAAGAAGGCCCATTTACATCACCCGGGTCCCGGAAAATGTCAGCGTGTACGTGTCGCTGCTGCATCGGCATGGAAGACCGGATCTTTTTCCCCATGCGGAACAATTCCTTTCTCAGGAGGAAAGGGACAGTGGTTCGAATCCGCTGAAACAGTTTTTGCCGCCCACAAAACTCTGGCTCGCGACCTCAACACCCTTCTGGCCGGGGAATAAACCATCATGACCCGGAAAATCAACTGCTGGTGATATCTGGGCTGCGGCCGGCGGCATGAGGCCCGGGATGCCCTGTCCGGCGTTCACATGGATATCGCGGCGGCCACCCATATCAGACACCAGTGCAAAACCAACCAGGACCGCTACCAGATCAACCCTGAAAATCCATCTCACCCCAGGGGTGGCGATTTCGCGCTGCCGACCCCTTCAAGCCCTTCCGGCAGCATGACCATGGGTTCCATGGACACCACCACCATGTTGGGCGCAAGGACGATTCCGATATCCTCGCGCAGTTCAAGTCCGGCTTCCCGGCCATAATAATGACACAACGTGCCAAATGAATGCCCGTACCCGAATGTCCGGTACTACAGCAGATCGTATTTCTATAACACCTTGTTCAGCTCAAACGCGATGTCGCAGCACCGCGCGACGAGTTTAATCAGCTCCAGCCCCCGTTTATGAACCGCCACATTGGCTTCCCAGATTTCAAGCTCCCGGTCGGTACACGATTCCAGGAACAGGGTTCTCTCGAGCGCCGTATAATAACCTGAGATCATGGAAAAACAGTTGAGGCTGAGGATATCTCCCTTCTGCGGCTTCCGGGTGGTTACCGGATTTTGTGATATCCACCAGTTTCGCATCCGGCAGAACTCCTACCAAATGGGACCAAATCACTCATCCCGATGACTGGCCCCGCGTTGAAAAAGCATTGAATGATCATTTTGCCGGATTGACCCCATATTACAAACAACAGTATCGGGCCCGGACAAAAGATGGCCATTGGAAACGGATCCTGGGTCATGGCCGTGTGACCCGAAGAGATGACAAAGGCAACCCGGTTCAAGCCATCGGTACCCACGTGGACATCAACAACCTGAAATCAAACCTGACCGATATCACCTCTCCGTTTTCCAGAAAATTCTCCACCAGCCATCTCTGCATGACGTCCAGAGAAATTCAGATTGCCAATCTGATCCGGGAAGGGAAAAGCACCAAAGAAATTTCGGAACTTTTGGGCAGATCACTGAGTGCCATTCAGTTTCACAGATGTAATATTCGAAAAAAATCAGGGTGGCTTGGAAAAAAAATAACCTGCAATCATTTTTGCAATCCATGAATTGCCGAAATGACCGGGAAAAACAATGGCCATAAACCGGATATCCTGAATCTCACTGCAGGGACCCGGTGATATGAAACAACAGAACCCCGTGACCGGACCGGGGACCGCCGATGGTCATGCTGCGGTTGTTTTTGAGCAGGACCCGGGTTTGAAACACCGTGTCGTTTCCGTTCTGAATCCGGATGTCATACTGGATTCTGCGGCCCTGGCTGCTTGTGGGGGTCAACACCAGGGTCCGGCGGTCCGGAAGAGGGATGTGCCCGGGCTGATGAAATGCCAGAGACAGGGTCCGGTCCTTCAGCAGGGTGTACCCCGTGTACCGGAACACGGATTCCAGTCAGGCACGATCCGGCGCAATGCCGGATCAATGGTCCGGGACCGGGTGGACGCGTGAATCACCTTGACATGGGTGATGACCTGATTTTGTGCAAAGGCGGTCTGGGCCGGGCACCAGCACCAGATCACGCCCGCGGCAACGATGATGGTCAGCTGGATCCACCGGATAGAACTGAACATATCCCTCCTTTTCATGGTCAGGTCTCTGAATACCAGATAATGGTATGATGCGTGTCGGGCGTTCAAGAATCATGACCGCAGTATACTCGGTATCGATGGATGTGACAATAGCACTGGGATTGTCCGATGAAATACCGTCATTCATCAGAGCGATCCCGCCGATCAGCAGCAGCAAAGCTGATGCCGCAGCCAGCAGCGGCCGGAACAAAGGAAACGGACGGAACAGACTTCTGAAAGACATTCCTGCCCGGGATCCGGCCTGGTTTGCCGGTGGTTGCTGCATGGTCCGGTACAAGCGTTTCGGATCGATACCTGTGCAGAGCGGTTCAGTCAGTACATCAAAGGTTCTGGTCACTTCCAGAAATTGTTCGGCCAGATCCCGGCACGCGGAACAGGAGTCCAGGTGCTCCCGGAGTTCCTCAAGCTCCTTCCGGGAAAGCGCTTCGTCAATGAACCGGCTGATCTGTTTTTCCGAATATCTGCCGCATGAAGTTGTCATACCGGGTTCTCCTGGTTTTTTTTCGAGTTCAGGACCTTGGCCATCTGTTTCCGGGCATGATACAGCCGCGAAGCCACCGTGCCTTTCCTGATCTGAAGAAAAACTGCAATCTCTTCATAGGACAGCCCTTCCAGCGCATACAGCACAAAAACGGTCCGGGTTTTTCTGGCAGGTGTCTGACCGCATCCATAAGCCGTTCCCGGAACTGCTTTTTCTGCACCAGGGTTTCCGGTGTTTCCACCGGTGTATCTTCCTGAGAAATACCAGAGGCATTTCCCTGAGAGATCGGATCATGATGCCACCGGAACCGCCGTTTCCACCTGCGTTTCCAATTGAGGCAATGGTTAACTGTCATTTTTCTCAACCAGGTATACAAAGTGGCTTCCTGACGAAATGTATGGATCTGTCTAAACACGGTAATAAACACCTCCTGAACAATTTCCCGGCTTTCCTCCGAATCCAGGGTAATGCCGTACGCCACCTTGAGCAGGCGCTTCTGAAAGGTGTTGACCAGAACGGTAAATGCGTTCTGGTCTCCCTGCCTGAGCTGTTCCACCAGGTGTTGTTCATCCATGATTCCATCTTTGACAGCATCTGTCTCTGCAGCCGCCCATTGCCCGCACCGTCGCCTGTTCTGCCCGGATCAGTGCCCGCCCCGCACCCGGCGTTCTTCCCAGTATCCATCCCGCACCTTGAATGTTTCATACCGGCCCCTGCCCCGATGCCCTTTACGGTTGTAATGGCCCGGATTCCAGCGGGTTTCAAATACCGGGGCCACCCAGATCCGCTCAATTTTCCGGGGCTTGCCGGGTCTTGTAACAAACCGCCGGTCCTCCCGGCATCGACGACCGCGTTCAAACGCAGGCGGTCCGTGATGCCGCTGAGGGGTACGGTATTCCGGGGACCGATCCAGGCTCTGATAAATGGCGGTTCCCAGCACGGCAGCGCCGATCCCCAGCAGAAATCCTTCCGTGGTTTTCCGGTCAGCATGGGCCGGGACCGTAGAAAGGCAGATGAACATGGTAGCCGCGGTGGTGATCGAAATCAGCATTTTCATTTTTCATTCTCCTTTTTTTATGTTACGGGTCAATCCCTGTTTCTGTAAAGACAATTCTGCAACGTTATTTACCAGGATAGACACCGCAAAAAAGAAAATGTTCACAAAAAACTGAATATTCCCGGGACAAACCGGTACTGCTCACATCTGCCACCGGGTTTTCAATACCGGGGCCGGATCGATCAAATGACGTTTCAACCATTCTCTGGAGGCTTTTCCATCCCTGGCCAGAGATAGAATTTCCGAAAAATGAAATACCGGAATCCGGTTTTCAGGGGCACACCGGATCTCCAGATTGAGATGGCACATGGCGCAGGCCGTGACAATGCATTCCGCACCGGATTGAACGGCCCCTTTCATGATGCGGTTCACCAGCCTGGCAGAGATGGCCGGCCGGCTGACGGACAGAAACGTGCCGCAGCAGGTCCCAGCATATCCCCATTGCACCGGATCTCCGCCCAGAGCCCTCATGGTCTTTTCAATCAACCCGTGATGATTGGGCTGTTTGTTCATCCGGGGAGGCCGTGCCAGCATGCATCCATAATAGGCGGCGATTTTCAGATTTTTCAGCCGGCCGGTCTGGTCTTTGAACAGCCCGGCACCGCTCATGTCCGCCAGCAGCTCAAAAAAATGCAACAGTTTGAGATCGGCGTGAAACGGTTCCCCGAAATGCTCTTCCACCTTGCATCTTTTTTCAGCATTCGTACCCAGGGTCCATTTTGCCTCTCTCAGCCGGAGATGGCATCCCGGACAGGCGATAAGCAGCGGTTTGTCCTTTGGGGCCAGAAACAGGTTCCGGGAGGCAAGGGCAAGGGCAAGGCCGCCATCGATACTGTGGGTGGACGATGATCCGCAGCAGTTCCAGTCCGGGATTTCCGTCAACCGGATATCAAATTGTTCCAGAAAATAAGTTAACGAGGCGTTATTTTCCTTTGCGGTAGTGGCCAGGGAGCACCCCGGGAAATAGTTCAGTTCCCTGCAAGAAAAGCTCATGACAACTCCTTTGCCAGTTTGAACAGATCCTGGATCTGATGCCGGTCTTTTACTGTGGAGGGTATGAGGTCCAGTTTCCGTTTGGACAGCATTTTCAGGCCCAGATCCATGTCCGAGAAAAAATCTTTTTCAGACAGTTTATATCGCATCATGATTTCCAGCTTATGGGTCCGGCCATACCGGGAAATGGAATCAATCACTTTTTGATGAAACGACAGCACTGCCGGCTCTGCAATGACCGCTTTTTCCTGGATGGCGATGCGGCGAAGAGCATCCATCACCGCAGCCATGTCCACCGCATTGGGACATTCCATGGAACAGGTGTTGCAGCCCACACACAGCCAGATGGCGGAACAGGACAGCACATGGTGTTTCATGCCCAGCTGAACCATGCGGATGACCCGGTTGGGATGAATATCCATATCCTGTACAAACGGGCACCCGCCGCTGCAGCACAGGCAGTGCCAGCAGCGGCTCAGATTTGACCGACTCATTTCCTCCACCATGCCGGCGAAATTGTCGCTGCATTCCGGGGTCAGTGTCATTGTATCCATCGTTATGACCTTTTTGAATATTCTGGTTACTGATTATCGATCTTTTTGTCAATTTGTCAGTCAGGATGATATAACACGTAACATGGCCATTTCCTTGATACATGTCAATCAAGATCAAAAAAATCCAATTCGACTCCGATCATAGCATTGCTTTCATACGAACGGGTCCCGATTCCGTCAATCCTCTGTCCGATGACCTGAACTAAAATTTAACCTATACACTGTTTTTCCCTTAAGATACCGGCAACCGGCGAGAGGAGGTTTGATGCAGGCGAATCAAATATCTTTGCGGCAGGGATAATGAAAAGATAGATACCTTGTGGGCCCATATTTCAGGTCCATCCGGTCATGGTGCTGCTGCCCAGCCATGCTGGCCGTCTCCCATGCATCCGCTGCCGGTCATCGGATTAATGGCCTCTGGCCACTGGCCTGTGGGGGATACCAGATTTGCAACCGTATGGATCAAGTCTTTGTGACGGGTGTCCCGGTTGCGCAAAAAGGTCTGGGCCATGGGTCAGGGTCAGGTAAATATTGATGCCGGAATGAATCATATCCTGGAAAAAGGCATTGCCAAAAGGACAATGGGCCATGAGACAAGACCGGGTGTTCATGATTCTGACATCGCTATGGGGGGGGATCTGCAATGGATAATCAGCCACTAGGGATCCCGCAGCCCCGCATCCATCCGACGGTAGGGTGATGGCGGTATGGCCCGGTGTTTTTATACCCGGGAGGCTGGAAATACCCGCCCAGTTTCCGCCGGCCGGCAAACCCCTGGATCAGGCGTTCGCATCTTTGTGATAGGCCCAAGCCCAGCGGAGCTTCATCATCAGACACGCATCACCGAGCCACCCCGCCCACATGGGGCAGGTAGGTATTGCTGACCATGCAGATATTCATTTTATTCTTAGGTGTTTGTTCATCTCTTTTGAAATAAACCGTGCGTAAAACTAACAGCGCTTTATGCTCAAAACAAGGTCAGAGGACTTAGACGAAAGTTACAGCCGGCACAGTCATCTGAATCACTGCTGCCATGACTATTCCACTGTCACCGTTGACTTGCCTGATCTATATACCTCCCTTTGATCTGTATTAACAAAAGTCAATAAAATCCGGTGCTACCGCCAGGATCATGGCATGGCCTCCCTGGACATTGCAGACATTGCCAAACCCTTTCTGATTGAGTAATACCTGGCACTCATAGGACCGGGCTCCGGTACCGCAGACCAGGCAAAGCGGGATGTCGGACGGCACCTCATCCAGCCGGTCCCGAAGCTGGTCCTGGGGAATATTCATCCATCTGTCCTTGTATTTTCGATAAACGGGGCTGCTTCCTTGGGATCCCTGACATCGATGACTTGAACCTCATCTTTCGCAAATGCCTGGACAAAATCCACGGGATCCATGGGAATGTTCCGCCCCTCCAGAATGTTGTCCAGCACATTGCCGGCATTGTTGATAATATCCATGGCCGAGGCAAAGGGCGGGGCATACCCGGTTTCAAGGGAGCAAATCTCGTCCACATCGATACCGGCGGAGAGCAGGGGCGCCACCGCATCCACCCGGGCCTTGACCGCGTCACCCTGCCCGCCCACAGACTCGATCCCCAGGATTCGCCGGGTTTTCCGGTCGGCAATAAGATGAATGTACATGATCCGGGACGAGGGATAAAAATGGGCTCTGTCCGACTGAGCCACCACGGCATGGACCGGATCGTATCCGATGGTCCGGGCCTGGGCAAAGGTCAATCCGGCTCTGGCCGCAGCCATGTCAAACGCCTTGATGCAGAAAGTGCCCACGGTGCCCTTGAATTTGGAAGCCCGGCCATGAATGTTGTTGGCAATAATCCGGCCCTGTCGGTTGGCCAAAGACCCTAACGGCATGGTCATGTTCTCACCGTTGACCAGGTTTCTGAGTTCCACGCAGTCACCGCCGGCATAGATATGCGGATCTGTGGTGCGAAGCCCCCGGTCCACCAGCAGGGCACCGGAACGGCCCACGGCCAGTCCGGCATCTTGTGCAAACTGAGTGTTGGGCCGGACCCCGGCGGACATGACCACCAGATCGCAGGGCAGGGTTTTTCCCCCGACTTCCACAGATGTCACCCCGGATGCCTTATCCCCGTCGATTCTATCCACTTTCCGGGACAGCATGACCGCGATCCCGTTCTGCTTCAGTTTCATCTCCACCACTTTGGACATGTTCTTTCCCAGGGCTGCCGGCAGAATCTGGTCAGCCATTTCAACAATGGTGGTGTCCACGCCCCACAGATCGGTCAATGCCTCGGCCATCTCGATACCGATGGCACCTGCCCCGATCACCACGGCACGGCCCACTTTTCCTCCGGAGATGGCCTCTTTGATATCCTTCGCCGAGTGAAGGTTGGACACGGTGAACACCCGGGGCAGATCCGCACCTGGAATCGGCGGCTTCACCGGCGTGGCCCCGGTGGCGATGACCAGTTTGTCATAAGCCAGCATGTCCTTCTTTTCCGTGTCCAGGTGACGGACATGTAGCGTTTTCCCCTCCCGGTCAATGGACACCGCCTCCACCCGGGGCAGGATCGTCACCCCTTTGCTGGACCTGAAAAATGCCGGGTCCCGCAACACATGGGAAGAGGTGGAACAAAGCCCTTCCAGGTCATTGATATCCCCGCCAACATAATAGGGAATCCCGCATCCCCCGTAGGATATCAGATTGTCCCTGTCAATCACGGTAATTTCCGCCTCAGGATCCAGCCTCCTGAGCCGGCACGCCACCTTGGGTCCCAATGCCACCGCACCGACAACAATCACGCGTTTACTCACTTTTTTTTCTCCTTTATCTTCACCGGCCGCACTGGATAAGCCAGGCGGCCGGAAATATATTTAAAAACCTGCCCTGTCCGGACAAAGTTGATTCAACCAAATTATGCAGTATAGGGATGACCAGGCAAAATGCAAGGGAGTTTCTCTCTTCGGCCCATCCCGGAAAGCCAATGGAAACGTTGACAGATAATCAAGAATATCGCATCCTGAATAGAACGGAAACACCAGAGATGGGAGCAAATGAAAGCAGATCCCGCATCCTTCAGTGTAATGACCATGAACCTGCGGTTCGGCCTGGCAAAAGACGGAAAAAACCGCTGGGAAAGGCGCAGGGATGTGGTCAAAAATTTTCTGGAACCGATGAACACTGATTTTATCGGATTCCAGGAGGTGAACCATTTTCAGGCGGAGTTTTTAAAAACCACCCTGAAACGATACCGCCACATCGGCTGGTACAACCGGAACCATCCCTGGTGGCAGTCCAACATGGTCTTTTTTCACAAAGACTGGACCTGCCTGGGGCATCGACACCATTTCATCTCGCGGTTTCCCGATATCCCGTCCAAAATGCCCGGATCCCGCTGGCCCCGGCAGTGTGTGGCGGGATGGTTTGAAAAAAAGGGCACAAATCTGTTGATGGCCAATACCCATTTTGATTTCAACCCAGAGGTCCAGGCCAAAAGTGCCGGATTGGTGGCCGGTTTTCTGAAACGGTTTCCGCCTGGACTGCCTGTGGTTATCACCGGTGATTTCAATACCGGTCACAGCTCATCCGCGTTCAAAGCCTTTCAGTCCCACGGGTTTAAGGAGGTGTTTAGCGCTGGTCCCCCGGGCACATTTCACGGTTTCACCGGCAATTCCGACGGCCGGCACATCGACTGGATTTTGTACAGAGGCGAAATTCGGCCGGTTTCCCGGCGGGTACTGACCTTCCATAAAGGCAGCCAGTATCCCTCAGACCACTTTCCCGTGACCGCAGAGTTTCATATAAAAACCAAAAAGAATAGTGATGTCAGCGACTGTTATCCAAAAATTTCGAACAGCTGAACCCTTATGCACCATTTAATTTTTCTGTTTTTTAACTATGCCGGTCACCCCGAACACCCAATCAGCAGCCATGTTCCCCTTTTCATCAAGGAAACCGCCATGGGGCTGACCGCCATGGGTTCTACCCCGGATAATAAGTCGGCTGCTTCGGGTTTCAACCTTTAATTTGACCCGGCACCGGATTCAGGGCATACTGTTCAGGCCTGTTAACCCGATTGACACGAGGAGGATCATCCCATGTCCTTTATGATCTCTGACCCGGAAAAATTTATCATCACCATCGAAGTGGTACCTCCGGCCGGCAACGACCCCGCAGATCTTCTGGACAAGCTGGCCGCCATTTCAGGTCTGGCTTTTGACGGATTCAGCGTGGCCTTCAATCCCGTGGCCAAGCCCCGGATGTCTGCCACGGTGTTCTGCCATCTGCTGCATCAGAAAACCGGCAAACCCGCCATTTTGCACCTGACGGTGCGGGACCATAATCTTCTGGGTCTTCAAGCCGAACTGTGGGGGGCAAAAGCGTTAGGCATCGACACCCTGATCGCCATCACCGGAGACCCGTCCGCCGGCCGACAAAAGGACGGCGCCACCGCAGTGAACGATGTGACTGTGTATCAGCTGATCACCCTGGGCAACGAATCCGGCCTGACCGCAGGCGCTGTTCTGGATTTCCGGCCGGAGCGCAACGGGTTGAAAAATGAAGTCAAACGCCTGGAAAAAAAGGTGGCGGCCGGATCCCGGTTCATCGTCACCCAGCCCGTATATGACGAACCCACGGCCCAAACCCTGGCGGATGCATGCGCACATCTGCCGGTGCCCAAAATCATGGGAATCCTGCCGCTGTTGTCTTTCAGGCACGCGACATTTCTTCATGACAAGGTGGACGGCATTGCCGTGCCCGAACCCCTTCGCCGGGAAATGGAGAAATCGGTTGATCCTATCCGCACCGGTACGGCCCAGGCAAAACACATGCTGGAAATCGCAAAAACCTATTTTTCCGGGGCTTGTGTAATGCCGCCGTTCGAGAGGTTCGAGATCCTGAAGGATATCCTGTAATACCGGTTCGGATCAGGCCGGATCGACGTGTTGTTTTGGGGGCATGATCTGCTTTATTTCGAAGGGATATGCCTGGTCGGACCGGTCTGAAAAAAAGTCTGCCAGGGTCTGGCGAATCGACTCGAACGCGATATTTTCCCAAGGGATTTCTGATTCACGAAACAGCTGCACTGCTGCGCTTTCCTTGGTGGGGCCAAAATCGTTATCCAGCAGTTTTGCCCGGAACATCAAATAGATTTGGTGAACAAATACGAGATTGAACATGCGGTAAGGGGCAATGATGTCCACCCGGGACCGGGTTTCTTCCAGGGTTTCGCGCACCGCCCCTTCCTGAACGGTTTCCCCGTTCTCCAGATAACCGGCCGGCAGGGTCCATTTTCCTTTCTGTGGCTCAATATTTCTTTTGCACAGCAGCACCTGATCTCCGAGCACCGGGATGCAGCCCACCACCAGTTTGGGATTGTCATAATGGACATGGCCGCATCGATCACACACCGGCCGGGCATGGTCGTCATCCTTTGGCACCCTGATCGTCATTTCCGCTCCGCAGGCACTGCAGTATTTCACATTCATCTGGTGTTTTTTCTCTCCATTTCCCGGTCCGCTGCTATTGTCACTGCCCTGGTTACCGCCCTGATCCACTGCCGACTTTAAACACTTACATGAAATTATCGTTTCATTCAACCCCGGATCACGACAGCTTATCCTGCAGCCAGCCGGGTCATCAGACGATGCCTGGACCATCAATGAAATCGCTTTCTTCAACCTGGCCCCCAAGTTCATCTGGGGAAATGACGGACGGATGGCATACCCGACAGGGTACCGGTATTTAAATGACAGCCATATGGTGTCTGCGTTGACCGCCGTCAAGGGCCTGGCTCCGTTTCTGCCCGCCAACCAGTCGCTTTTGCGATATATGGACAGCCTTTAGCTATTTGTCCAAGCAAAGGCGGTGATGCGGATGGGTAAATCCTGGAACATTCCATATTTCAATTCTGAATCCCCGAATTTCAACTGGGTCGTATTTCCTGTGCCGCCGCCGATAAACTGGGACCATGTGGAGCTACAAGTGGATGGTGTCTGCCGTGACCGGGAAATCATCAAGATAAAACCTAAGGTTCCCGGGTTCAATTGCCGATCAGAAAACGGTTGACTTATCAACCATTTTCTCAAAAAATTCTCGAACAGATCCGAATTTTTATTGACAACCGCCGGGTTCATTCGGTATAGCCTCTAACCGGTGCTACAATATAGTTACATTGTGACACTAAAACGGCGACATGTAACCGGCAGGGGCCATCTGAGAAAAAGCATACGTCAGACCGGTCCCGCTGATTTGAGGAGGAGAGTGAATGCGAACACGATCGGTTTCATTGTTTCTAATTTTCTGTACCACCCTTTTTCTGACCTCGCCAGCCGATGCCCAGACGCGGCTGACCTATTCCAACTTCTTTCCGCCCACCCATGTTCACAGCCAACTGGCAGAAAGCTGGTGCAAGGAAGTGGAAAAACAGACCAACGGCGAGATTGTGTTCAACTATTTTCCGGCTTCCACCCTGACCCGGCCCCAGCAGACCTATATTGCCGTGGCAAAGGGAGTGGCAGACATCGGCATGACCGCCATCGCCTATTCCAGAGGCCGTTTTCCGGTACTGGAAGCCATTGACCTGCCCATGGGATACACCTCCGGGGTCCAGGCCACGACCGTGGCCAACAAAGTACTGAAACGGTTCGATCCGGAAGAGCTGCACAACACCGAAGTGATGTATCTGCATGCCCACGGCCCCGGCATAATCCATACCCGGAACAAGCCGATACATACCCTGGAAGATCTCAAAGGGCTGAAAATCCGGGGAACCGGCACCAGCGGAGAAGTAATCGCCGCTCTGGGCGGGACCCCGGTGGGTCAGTCCATGGCGGAAACCTACCAGATGCTTCAACGAGGTGTGGTGGACGGGTCGGCCCATCCCATTGAAGCCAACAACGGCTGGAAGCTGGGAGAAGTGTCCAAATTCATGATTCAGAACTTTACCAGCGCGTACACCACAACCTTTGCCGTGTTCATGAACCAAAAAAGGTGGCATCAGCTGACCCGCAAACAGCAGGGAATCATCACAGATATCAACAAAGAATTTGCACAGAAACACGGCCGGGCCTGGGATGAGGCGGACGAGAAAGGCATGGCGTTCTTTCTGTCCAAAGGCGGCACCGTCATTTCACAGACTGCAGAAGAATCCAGCCGATGGGCCGAAAAAGTATCGGTCTTGCTCCAGAGCTACATTCAAAATGTGGCAAAACGGGGCATCGACGGCAAAACCATCATCGATTTCATTCAGACAAAAGTGGCTCAGCCTTAACCGACAATAATTTTTGACACAGGATTATCCATGAAACTGATCGCTTCGACACTTACCAAACTATCCAATACCATGAAACTCATCGGCGGCATCGCCCTAGTGGGCATGATGCTGTTGACGGTTGTGGATGTCATTGGACGGTGTTTCAAACACCCGATTTTCGGATCCGTTGAAATCGTCGGATTTCTGGCCACCGTCATCGTGGCTGGAGCCCTGCCCTATACCTATAAGATCGGCGGTCATGTGGGCGTCGAAATTCTGATGCAGACCACCTCCCAAAAACCCAGACCTGGGTCCGGCTGATCACCCGGACGTTGACGTTGATCCTTTTCGGTCTGATCACCTGGCAGATGTTTCTGCATGCCGCTGAACTCAGACAGATGGGAGAAGTGTCCATGAGCCTGAAATTTCCCACCTATTACATCGCGTATATCCTTGGCTTCGGGTTGTTGATTTTTTCCGTCACCATCGTGGAAGCCATGTTTCACGACATTACAGCATTGCGGAAAGGGGATGAAAAATGAGCCCGACTCTCATCGGTATTATCGGTATCATCATCATGCTTCTGATGTTTCTCACACAGATGCCGGTGGCATTTGTCATGGCTCTGGTGGGATACGTTGGCTTTTCCTATGTCATCAATATCGAGGCCGGGCTGGCCCTGCTGGCCCTGGAAGTCTATGAAACCCTGGCCTCTTATGATCTATCCACCATCGCTGTTCATTCTGATGGGGCAGCTGGGGTTTCATTCGGGCATCAGCAAACGGCTGTATGACGTCGGGTATAAATTTTTGGGTGATATCAGAGGTGGCCTGGCCATGGCCACGGTATCCGCCTGCACCGCATTCGGAGCGGTATGCGGGTCCAGCCCGGCCACCGCCGCCACCATGGCCACCATCGGGCTGCCGGAAATGAAACGTTACAACTATGACGACGAACTGGCAACCGGATCCGTGGCCTCCGGCGGCAGCATCGGCATGATCATGCCGCCGTCCGTAGTGCTGATCATCTATGGCATCCTGACTCAGCAGTCCATCGGGGCGTTGTTTGTGGCCGGCATTTTTCCGGCCCTGCTGATCACGTTGCTGTTCATTCTGTGCATTTACATCCGCTGCACCATTTCTCCGGAACAGGGCCCCCCCGGAGAATCCTTTTCATGGGCGGAAAAGTTGAAATCCCTCTTGGGGCTGGGAGAAACCCTGGCGGTCTTTGCCCTGGTCATTATCGGAATCTTCGTGGGCCTTTTCACCCCGACGGAAGCCGCCGCCATCGGGGCTTTCGGAGTGCTGTCGATCGCTCTTGTCCGTCGGCAGCTCACCTGGCAGGGATTTGTAAACGCCGTTCTGGAGACCCTTCGCACCTCCTGCATGGTCATGATGCTGATCGTGGGAGCCGTGATCCTGAGCAAATTTCTGGCCGTGACAAGGATTCCCTTTGAGATCGCCGGATGGGTGGCCGGTCTGGAGATTCCCGCAGTACTGGTAATGAGCGTAATTCTGATTATCTATCTGATCGGCGGCTGCTTTATCGATGCGCTGGCCTTTGTCACTCTGACAGTGCCCATTTTTTACCCCGTAGTCCAGCAATTGGGGTATGATCCTGTCTGGTTCGGGGTCATGATCGTGATGATCACCCAGATGGGGGTAATCACACCCCCCATCGGCATCAATGTGTATGTGGTATATGGAGTCGCCCAGACAATATTCAAGCAGACCATTCCGCTGCAGAAAATCTTCAAGGGCGTGGTTCCGTTTGTGGCGGCCCTGATCGTGGGCGTCATTATTTTGATCCTGTTCCCTCAGATCATTTTGTACCTGCCCAACCTGCTGTACTGACACCCGCCGGAATACCGTCTATACCCGAACCGCCCGGTCCGGCCTGCCCGGCCGGGCCTTCACCGATTCCACCATATAGTGCAGCCGGTTTCTGACATTGACCTCGGAAGTACCGGCATCAAAATCCAGGTATAGCAGATTCATGTCCGGATACAGGGTTTTGATGCGTTTTTCCACACCCTTGGACACGATGTGGTTGGCAATGCAGCCGAACGGCTGAACACTGATCACATGGTTCACCCCGTCTTCGGCCAGACAGGCGATCTCACCGGGGATGAGCCACCCTTCACCGAACTGATTCACCAAGGACAAAATGTTACGTGCCTTGTGCGCCACTTGGCGGATGTCATGAAACGGCGTGTAAAATCGGAAACGCCTGAACCGGTGATCGATTTTCTGTGAAACGTATTCAGAAACGTTTCAATAAACCGCCCCAGAATATCGGTGATTTTCCGGTGCCGGATATGGGCCCGGATGTTTTCCCGGTAATTGATAAAATCCTGGATAAAATAATCCAGAATCGGAGGCATGACCGGTTCCACCCGGTTTTCCATGAGAAATTCGGCTAAAAACTGATTGCCGAACGCATTGTATTTGATATAGATCTCACCGACAATCGCTATTTTGCCCGCGACCTGATCATTGACTTCAACCCGGTTAAACTCCGTAACCGCCGCATCCAACAACGAAAAAAACCGGTCATAATCCCGGGTCAGGATACAGGCATGGGCCGCGTCAATATATGTTTGCCGCAGACGGCTGCTGGTGCCCGCCTGAACCTCTCTCACCGCTGTGGCATAATACATTTTGGCAATGCAGTCCGCGTACATGGTGGTAACAAACAATAGTTTGATCAACTTGAGCCAGTTGATGTCAAACCCGGGCTGATGGGTCAGTCCCTGGGCGCTGGTCACGGATATGACCGGTATCTGGCCATATCCGGCCGCCACCATGGCCTTGCGGATCAAAGACAGGTAACTGGAGGCCCGGCACTGTCCCCCGGTCTGGGTGATGCCCACGGCGATTCTTTCAGGATCATACCGTCCGGATTTCAACGCCTTGATGATATCCCCGGTCACGAGCACGGCCGGATAACATATGTCATTGCTCGCATATCTCAGACCGGTTTCGACGGACATCCGGTCCGGCGGAGGAAGGATCGCGACCTCATATCCCGCGGTCTGAAACACCGGCGGCAGGTATCCGGAATAATCGTCTGCAAAAAACGGGGCAATGATCTGCCGTTTCCGGTCTCTTTTCTCAAAATGAGGCGTCGTCTTCCGCTTTTCCTGCCTGCGTTCCTGGCGCTTTTCCCGGTCCTGCCGTATCAGGGATTCCACCATGGAACGGATGCGCAGCCTTACCGATCCGGTGCTGGAGATATCATCCACCTTCACAAGGGTCAGATTTTTCCCCCCCGCCTCCAGAATCTGCCGGTTTTCTTCCAGTGCCACGGCATCCGGGCCGCATCCGAATGAGTTAAGCTGGACCAGCTGGACATGGTTTGGTTGGCCTGCCACCCAGGATGCCGCATGATACAGCCGGTTGGGATACGCCCACTGGGTCAGCACCTGCAGGCCGTCAAAACGGCTGGTTCCGTTGTCCGGCACCGCGTCTTCCGTGATGAAATCAACACCGAAACCGGTCAGGAGCTGGGGAATTTTCTGATTAATCAGCGGATCGATGTGATAGGGCCGGCCGCACAGCACCACCAACAACCGTTGATCCTGTTTGGCCTGACGTACCCGCTGCTCCCCTTTTCCCGGATCATTTGCCTATATTCCTTTTGCGCGGCCACCCCTTTTTTCACGGCAGCCCGGATCCGGGACGTATTCACCCCCAGGGGCCGCAGATAGGCCACACAGGCCTTTGTCAGCAGCACCTCATCCCTGAACGTGATCACCGGTTTGTCCAGAGGAATCCCCTTCCGGGTCCGTTGATCCAGACTGCTGTCGATCACATCGGTATAGCTGCTGACAATCGGACAGTTAAACGTGTTAACCACTTTCCGGAATTCATCGTGCTCATACATGACCATCGGGTAGAAAATCCGATCCACTCCTTTTTGAACCAGATCCAAGACATGGGCATTGGCCAGTTTGGCTGGGAAACAGATATTGTCGGACATGATACTGCCTCTGGCCGTATCACTCATGGCCATGGTGGAAGGGCCAGACACAACGATATTAATACCGCAATGCACGAAAAAAGCATGCCAAAAGGCAAAATTCTCGTAAAAATTCAAGCATCTGGGGATCCCCACAGTCCATTTTGGCATCATGTGGGGCGACAGGTTCCGGTCAAACAGGAGCCGGTACTTGAAATCGGCAAAATCAAACCCTTTCTTTGCCCGGTCCCTGCCTTTGGACCCGAATATCTTTTCACACCGGTTGCCCGAATAAAAGGACCGGCCGTTGGAAAACACAAATCGTGTCACCGAACACACGTTTTCACATCCGCTGCACACAATCTGGCGGGTATTGAAATCAGAAATGGATTCCAGGTGATGAATGGCTGCAAACGTTGCCAGGGGATGATCCTGTTCGATGTCAGCGGATTTCCCCGCTGCCAGGGCCGCACCGAATGCCCCCATCATTTCCGGCATATCGGAACAGGTGACACGAACATCTGCCAGATTTTCCAAGGCCCGGACAATAGAGAGGTTCCGGCACGCACCCCCCTGAAGCACGATACGGGTTCCCATCTCTGCCATGCCCGTCAATTTGAGCACTTTGAACAGGCAGTTTTTCACCACTGCGTACGAAAGCCCGGCGCTGATGTCCGAAATCGTCGCATTTTCCCGCAATGCCTGTTTGACCCGGGAGTTCATGAACACGGTGCACCGGGTACCCAGATCACAGGGAGATGCCGCTTCCATGGCCAGTTCGGCAAAGCGGTTGACCCGGTAACCCAAAGAATCGGCAAAGGTTTCAATAAATGATCCGCACCCGGACGAGCAGGCTTCATTGAGTTCGATACGGCAAATCGTACCATGATGAATAAAAATAGCTTTCATGTCCTGGCCGCCAATGTCCAGAATAAACGACACCTCCGGATCCATGTGCTTTGCCGCCTCAAAATGGGCAATGGTTTCCACCAGTCCGATGTCCATGCCGAATGCCGTTCGGATCAAATCTTCCCCATACCCGGTCACGGCGGTTCTTGCGATGGCCAGATGCGGATGATGAATCCGAATCTCATCGCGCAGAGCGGCCAATCCCTGCACCACAGCCTGAATGGGATTGCCGTCATTATTTCGGTACCAGGAAAACAACACCTGATTGCCCGTGCCCAAGGCAATGATTTTGGTGGTGGTGGACCCTGAATCCACACCCAGGAAACAGGATGTGCCTGAATAATTGGACAGGGCTGTCCGAGGAATCGGTATCTGCCGCCGGTGCTGTTCCCAGCTTTCCCGATCTTTTTTTGTGGAAAACAAGGGGGGCAGACGGTTGTCCCGGACCTGGGACCGGGCCTGTTTCAGGGCCATCTCTTCCAACAGGCCCGACACCGACCACAGGGCCTTATGACGTCTGCTGACCATGGCCGCCCCGATGGCCGGCAGGAGGGCGGGTTCATCCGGCGTCACCAAATCATCTGCAGACAGGTCCAGGGTTCTGAGAAATGCGTTGACCAGTTCCGGCAGAAACGCGAACACGCCCCCGCACAACAGCAGTTTCGGCCGGATGTCATATCCCCTGGATAACGTATTCAGGCACTGGATGGCCACGGCATGAAACACAGAAGCCGAGATATCCGCCACCGGCACATTGCGGCTCAACAGGTTCTGTACATCGGTCTTGGCAAACACCCCGCACCGGGACGCAATGGGATATACCCCGGTATGCTGCCGGGCCAGGCGGTTGAGGTCCCCGGGGGTGCAGTTCAACAGGGCGGCCAGTTGATCGATGAACGCACCGGTTCCGCCTGCGCAGCTGCCGTTCATACGGATATCCGGAGGACGGTCAGGGGACAGGAAGATCATTTTCGAATCTTCCCCGCCGATATCCACCACGGTCCGAACCTCCGGGTAAGCCCCCCGGACCACTTCATGGGTGGCGATCACCTCCTGAACAAACGGCAGGTCCAGTTCCTGGGACAGCCCCATGCCGGCGGACCCGGTCAAAGACAGATGCAGGAGGCCATCTCCCGGATCCGCCAGCACCTGTGAAAAAAACCGGCCACCGTTTCCATGATCCGGGCGCAATGACGCTTATACCGGGAAAAATCAACCGGCCGGTACTATCCGCCAATACCAGTTTTACCGTTGTGGAACCGATATCCAGGCCGGCATGATATATCTTGTCCTGTTCCATATGATCATCTCTCGACGCTTAATCCACTGGATTGTTTTTAATCCTAATTCGCCGGAGATGCAAGAGGCGGATTGTTTTCTTTTCAAACGGTATTCCGGAAACCGGGGCGATACCGCTGAAGAGCCAGGGCCGTCAAAAGCAAAACGAACCCGGCCGCTTCGCTTAAGTAGAAGGGCCACAGCAGTCCGGCGGCGGCCAGCCAGAGCAGGACGGTTTCCAGAACAGTGGCCGCCCGGAGGCAGAACCGTTCCAGAGCCGAGGCAAACGCCACCAGTCCCAGGGTGGTGGTGACCATGGTCAGGATCACCTCCCAGTGGAACAGCTCGTACTGGTCTCCCATCCCCAGAAGAGGCCGGTATGCCATCACCAGGGGAATGATGTAGAGTCCTTTTGCCAGTTTCCAGGAAGCGAACGCGGTGCGCATGGGATTGGCCCGGGCAATTCCGGCCCCGGCAAAGCTGGCCAGGCTCACCGGCGGGGTGACGTTGGAATCCTGAGAATACCAGAACACGATCATGTGGGCCACCAGCACCGGCACCCCCATGTCCATGAGAGCCGGCCCGGCAAGCGTTGCCAAAACAATATAGCTGGCTGTGACCGGCAGTCCCATCCCCAGTACCAGGGAAGCGCCGGCAATCAGCAGAATGGCCACGGTCTTGATGCCGAAACTCAAGTCCATCACCAGGCTGGAAAACTTAAGCCCCATGCCGGTGAGACTGACCATGCCCACGATGATACCAGCGGCCGCACAGGCCACCGACACCATGACCGCGTTTCTGGCTCCGTTTTCCATGGCTTTAAGCAAAAGGTTGCCTTCTTTGGCTGCAAACCCCTGCAGGGAAATGCGGTTTTCCTTTGTGACCCCCCATCGGATGAAATTCACCAGGATGCTGATGGACAACGTGCTGACAACCGCGATGAACCCGGCCATCATGGGGGAATAATTGGACACCAGCACATAGATTAGAATCAGCACCGGAATGATGAAATGAAGGCCGTTTTGAGCACTTGAACAACCCTGGGCAGGCTCTCTTTCGGCTGTCCCTTCAACCCGAATTTTTTGCTTCATAATGAACGAACACCAGGACGGTGAGATAATACATGACCGCCGGCACCAGAGCCACCTTGATGATGGTCAGGTAGCTGGTGTTGGTGAACTCGGCCATCAGAAACGCCCCCGCTCCCATGATGGGGGGCATAAGCTGGCCGCCTGTAGACGCCGCCGCCTCAATGGCCCCGGCCATGTGGGGCCGGTATCCCACTTTTTTCATCATTGGGATGGTGAAAGAGCCTGTGGCGACCACATTGCCCACGGCCGATCCGGACACCGATCCCATGAATCCGGAAGCCACCACGGATGCCTTGGCCGGACCGCCTGAAAACCGCCCGGTCAAGGAATAGGCCATGTCAATGAAAAAAAGCCCCCCCACCCGTGGTTTCCAGAATCGCCCCAAACAGTACGAACACAAACACAAACGTGGCAGCCACGCCGATGGGCAGGCCGAAAATCCCTTCGGTGGTCAGCCACAAGGTGGTGGCGACCCGTTCGATACTGTATCCCTTGTGAATGATCAGCTCGGGCATGTAAGGGCCGTACATGGCATAGGCAATGCTCGCGGCACAGATAAGAGTCATGAAGATCCCGATCACCCGGCGGCAGGCCTCCAGCACGATCAGCACCCCGATGATGCTCACCACCCGGTCCTGAATCAGCCAGTCCCCCTGGCGGTCGAAGATGTCCGTCAGATTGCTGCAGATATAAAACGTGCAGTAAACCGACATGGCCACCAAACCCCAGTCCGCCAGCAGCCAGACGGACCACCGATTTTTTTCGCTCCTGAAAAGGGCGGTTTGAGCAGAAAGACCAGGCTGAGAATCGCGCCCAAGTGGATAGAGCGCTGGACCAGGGCGGTCAGGGCTACCACGCCGGCAGTATACAGCTGGTAAAGGCTCAGGCACACGGCAATCACCGTCACCACCCGGGCCGTGAGGATCACCAGGATCCGGTTCTGGTCTGAAAAGACCGTTTTCTTTTGTGAATTCGCCTCTGTTTCGGACATGCCGGTGTCGTTCATCGATCTTCCTTTTCAGCGTTCCTTTTTCAGGGCTATATGGGCTTGGGCCAGGATCCGGCCCGGCCGGACTCATAAAGACAGCAAAGCCTCTGGTATAGAGTCAGTGGCCGGCCGGAAAACCGGGCCCGCCGGTGGGAAAATTGCTCCGACAAATTGAACCGGCGATCCCGCCAGATCAAGGTATGGGCCACGCCCGGGCTGCCTACCCGCAACACGAACGGACCCACCGGATGATGCATGTCCACAACGGCTTCAAGGTTTCCCTTCCGCACCATCCGGCCCACGCCGGGCAGTTTTCCCATGCCGGCACCGAATTTCGCATACCGCTCCTCTTCAATAAAAATCATACCCAGGGCATCCATGCTGTGAACTTCCCATATGGGGGCGTTTTCCACGGAATGGTAGTAATGAAGGGTAAACCGTTCTGCCGGTACCAGAGGCAGTATCAGAACCGGGGTACCATCTTCTGCCAGGGTGACATGCAGGGCCACGGTTTCCGGAATCAGCCGGGCCGCTACCATCAGCAGTAAAACCAGGCCGGACATACATACAGCGGCGGCAGCGATTCCCGGCCTGGTCATGGGAGGCATTCCGGATCATCCCCGTTGTCAGGGCTTGAGTTTCTCAGGGACGGTGAGACCTTTTTCCTCCAAATACCTAATGGTGCCCGGATGCAGCGGAATCGGCGAATAGTTCACCGTGTTTTCAGGCACGGTATAGGCAGCGGTGGGATGAATTTTCGTCAGATAGTCATTGTGCACGAACAGGGATTTGGTCAGATTGTACACCAAGTCCGTGTCCAGGGATGCCTGACAGATGATCACGTTCCACACCCCGATGGTGGGCACGTTTTCATCCGCACCCCGGTAGACCCCGCCGGAAAGGTCCACTCCGGCATAGGTGGGTTCGGCTGCCAGGATTTTCCGGGTCTGTTCTTCGGTGAACGGCAGGATCGTGATCTCATGGGTGGTGGCCAGATCCAGAATGGAGCTGGTGCCCGGTCCCACACACCAGACCCCACATCGATGGTGCCGTCTCTCAGGGCATTGGCGCTTTCGGTGAACGACAGACGACTGTCCTTGTAAGAATCCAGTGGAATATCCAGGGCTTTCAACACGGCTTCAGCCATGAAATTGGTACCGCTGCCCGGGCTGCCGGTACTGATATTCCGACCCTTGACCTGTTCGATATTGGTCATACCGCTTTTTTTCAGGGCCACCACCTGAAGCAGGTTGGGATACATAGTTGCCAGGGCGAGTACATTCTGCTTTTTCTCCTTAAACGCATCCGTGCCGTTATAGGCGGCCATGGCCACATCCCCCATGACCAGGCCGATGACGGTTTCGCCCTTGTGGGCCAGTTTGATGTTTTCCACACTGGCGCCGGTGACTTCCGCCACCGCCTTGACCCCATCCACATGCTTGGACCAGATTTCAGCCACGCCGCCGCCGTAAGGATAATAGATTCCGCCGGTACCGCCGGTGCCGATCCCAGAAACGTGGTTTTCGCGTTAACCGTTCCGGCACACATCAAGGTAACGGATATCATGACGAATAAAACGGATATTTTTTTCATCGGGCATATCTCCTTATAAAACAATTAACCTTTCTTTAGGAAAAAAATACAGCATCCCATGAAAAACAATATGGACTCAAACCATGGCACCACCTCCCTGATTGTTGAAATTGACGTTTTTTTCTGAACCGCTGATTTTGCCTATAGCACAATACCCATCCCGGTGCCAGAAAATAATTTATCCGCCGCCTCAGCATTTCACTTTCTTAAACCTTGATTCAATCCTGCTGTTTTTTTGAGAATCACCGCGAATAAATATTGAAAACACCGTTTCCCAGATTCCAAAAATCCTTTGCATTTTTGACGGTTTTCACATAGATTGACAATAAAAAAATGAGATTCTCTGATGCATGAAAACAGACGTAAACCCGTGCTTATCACCGGTGCCACCGGATATGTGGCCGGGCGGCTGATTCCGCTGCTTTTGTCCGCCGGATATCGGGTCCGGGCCATGGGACGTTCCATCGGAAAAATGGCTGCCCGGCCCTGGGGCAGAGACCCCGGCATCGAACTGGTCACCGGCGATATCATGGATGTCGCTTCTTTGAACAAAGCCGTTGCCGGGTGCGGCACGGTCTACTATCTGGTCCACTCCATGATTTCCAGAAAAGGAAGCTACCGGGATGCGGACAAGACCGGAGCCGAAAACATGGTAAAGGCCGCTGCAAACCAGGGGGCCGATCACATCATCTATCTGGGTGGACTGGGGGATATTCGTCATAAACACATCAGCCGGCACCTGATTTCCAGGAACGAGGTGGGGCGGATCCTGCAAAGCGGCCCGGTGCCGGGTACCGTGCTCAGGGCCGCCATGATCCTGGGTTCAGGCAGCGCCAGCTTCGAAATCCTGCGGTACCTGGCGGAACGACTGCCCGTGATGGTCACCCCGAAATGGGTGAGCATGCCTACCCAGCCCATTGCCATCTCCAATGTGCTGGAATATTTGAAAGGCTGTCTGGAACATCCGGAAACCCGGGGGCAAACCTTTGACATCGGCGGGCCGGAGATCGTTTCCCACCGGGACCTGTTCGCCATTTTCGCAAGAAAGGCCGGCCTGCCGGTGCCGGTGATGATCCCGGTGCCGGTCCTCACCCCCCGGCTGTCCTCGCTGTGGATCCATCTGGTGACCCCGGTGCCGGCCGCCATTGCCAGACCCCTGGCCGAAGGCCTGAGCCTGCCCACAGTATGCACGGAACACCGCATCCAAAAAATCATTCCCCAGGACCTGCTCACCTGTGGCCAGGCCATTGAACGGGCCTTGGACCGGGTCCGACAGGAGCGGGTGGATACCTGCTGGGCCGATGCCGGAGACCTGATTTATCCGGAATGGACCCATTGCGGGGATTCGGATTATTCCGGGGGCACCATCCTGAAATGCGGGTACCGGGCCACGGTCCGGGGGGCGGCATCGGATCTGTGGCCGGCCGTGGAACAGATGGGTGGTAAACCGGGTATTACGCAGCCGATCTGTTGTGGAAACTAAGGGCATAATGGATGTATTCTCCGGCGGAGTGGGTCTCCAGCGGGCCGGCGTTCCAGGCACACACTGCGGATGGGGGATGTCCTGGATTTCTGGCGGGTTCTGGAAGTGGACAAGCCCACCGGCTGTTGCTGGTGGCGGAGATGAAACTGCCGGGTCAGGCCCTGCTGGAAATCCGGATTATCCCGGCCGAACCGGACCAATGCGATCTGACCCTGCTGTCCCGCTTTCTGCCCAAAGGAATATGGGGTATGGCGTACTGGTATAGCCTGTATCCGTTTCACCAGTATGTGTTTTCCAGGATGCTGGCCGGCATGGCAAAGACGTCCGGAAAACCGTTGCTGACCCGGCCCCGGCGGTTCACTCCCAAAATCACCAATACCTGCTCTCTTTCCAGAGAATAGGCCTGCCATTTAAAACAGAGGCGTTCAAAAAAAATCAGTCTTGATGCCAGGCCCCTGATGACCGTCACTACGATCAGGCAGGTTCCGGAGATTCGGTCACAAAAGAAAGTGGCAATTCAGGTGCGGATTTGATAGAATGCCGCTAAAATTCCGGCTGTCACAACCAAGAACAGGAGAAAAATGCACATTACCATGATTGTCTCCCAGGATACCCCTGGAATCATCTGGACCGCCTTCAGGCCGGCCAACATGATGCTTGAAGGCATGGAAGAGGTCACCATTTTTTTAAACGGTCCCTCCGTCGCATATGAACAGGCTGACTCCAGCCAGTTTCATTAAAGAAACTTGCAAAAATCTTTACCCTGTCAGAGGGAAAACTGCTTGCATGAGAAAAACTCATGGGCCTTCACGGCGTGAAGGAAGGATATCACATAAGAGCCGCCCGGAAAGATCTGTATGACCTGATAAAAAAGTGACAAAATTGTTTCCTATTGATCTGTCAGCAAGCATACCCTGACAGACACACAACAAACCATGAGAGCATTTCAAACGTTACAGAGATCTTAAAAAATCAACCTGTATACAGATAGTTACGATATTGGAGCTGATATGACTGACACGGAACCGACCGACCACAAACTGACATTAAGAAGCCTGAAAGCAACGGATTATCCGGATATAAAACGCATCATGGACCTGATCTATTCCGACATGGGCGGGGCCTGGGAACCCGGGGAATTCGCAGTGCTCATCGATCAATTTCCCGAAGGCCAGATCTGCATCGAAGACAAAGGCAAGGTCATTGCCGCGGCCCTGGCCATCATCGTCAATGCCGAAGAGTTTGAAAAAAGGCGGCACACCTATGAGGATGTCGTCACCGGCGGTGAGATGTCCAGCCATGATCCGGAAGGTGACGTCCTTTACGGGGTGGACATCTTTGTGGACCCAAAATACCGGGGATTACGCCTGGGGCGGCGGCTGTACGATGCCAGAAAAGAGCTGTGTGAAACCCTGAATCTGAAAAGCATCATTTTCGGGGGGCGGATTCCCGGATACGGCAGATACGCTCACGAGCTGACCCCGGCCCAGTATATCCAGAAGGTCAAGGCCACTGAAATCTATGATCCTGTGCTCTCCTTTCAGCTGTCCAATGATTTTCATATCAAAAAAATCCTTAAAAACTACATCCCCGAGGACACCCAGTCCGATTCCTACGGCGTGCTCATGGAATGGAACAACATCTATTATGAAAAAAACAGGTGTTGTTCGGCGGGCGCAAGGCTATCCCCGCATCGGCGTTGTCCAGTGGCAGATGCGGTCTTTCAACAACCTGGAGGAATTTCTCCATCAGGTGAATTTTTTCGTTGATGCCATGGCCGGATACAACTCCGATCTGATCGTATTTCCGGAACTGCTCAACGCGCCGATGCTCAAGAACTTCAATCAGGAAAATCCAGCCGAAGCCATGCGTTCCCTTTCCGAGTATACCGACGATATCCGGTCTGCTTTCGTGAACCTGGCCATTTCCCACAATATCAACATCGTAACCGGGAGCCTGCCCCAGCTCAGGGATGGCGATTTGTACAACGTATCGTTTCTGTGCCGCAGAGACGGAACCTGGGACTCCCAGGACAAACTGCATATCACCCCGGACGAAGCCAGTACTGGGGATTCAAGGGCGGGCATTCTTTGAAGGCGTTCCAGACCGATATCGGCAAGATCGGAGTCCTGGTGTGTTATGATGTGGAGTTTCCCGAACTGTCCCGGTACCTGGCGGAAAAAGGCATGACCCTTTTGTGCGTGCCCTACTGGACCGACACCAAGAACGCCTACCTGCGAGTCCGGCGCTGCGCCCAGGCCCGGGCCATTGAAAACGAGTGCTATGTGGCCATTTCCGGCAGTGTGGGCAACCTGCCAAAAGTGAAGAACATGGACATCCAGTATGCCCAGTCCGCCGTATTCACCCCGTCCGATTTCGCATTTCCCCATGATGCCATTGCCGCCGAAGCAACACCCAACACCGAGATGACCCTGATGGTGGATTTGGACAGGGACCTGCTCAAGGAACTGCGCCAGATCGGCAGCGTTAGAAACCTGAAAAGCCGGCGCAGCGAACTGTATGAAGTACTGTGGAAACCGGATTTAGACCCGGGCAGGGTCAACCGGTGAAAGGAGAGGCAATTGAAAAAAACATCAAACAGGCTGGCGGAACCAATAAATACCCCACCGGCCTGCTTTTCAATGAAGGGTTGCCTAAAAATCCTCGGAATCATCCTCATCAAACGAAATCACCTGATCCGGTCTGATCTCTTTTGTGTTTCTACCAACCGATACTTTTTTGTTCCGCTGCATCACCATGTCCATTTCAGAGACCGCAATATTCACCTGATCAATGCCATGGGCCTGTTCCACGAAGCCTGAGAAATTTCAGCTATCAACGTCCCGACTTTGGCCGCATTTCCAGGATTTCTCCCTGGGAATAAGCGGTCTTTATTTTTTTCAACGCCTCATGAAACAGCTGATGGGGTTTACGAATGGCTTGGACCGCATCCCTGATCGCTGGTTTGTCCGTTTCAAACTCATCTATCCAATGACTCATACGGCATATAGTATTGTCTTCACCGCCGTTAAACATGAGACCCAACCCTATCAGGCTTAATACCTGCTATACCAGGCGATAATGGTCCCTGGCAAAAGATTCTATCTGCCGTCCCACCGGTATCGGATCGCGCATTCCCAATGCATCAAACTGCTTGACGAGTTCCAGGTATGATCTGTTCTGTTCCCACCAGGCACTCCCGGCCTTTACAAACCGCTGTTGGATTTCTGTCCTTTACCGGCCCCATAATAGCCAATGATTCCCAGAATCAAGGTGATCAGTGCCACGGCGGAAAACCCCAGCAACATTTTGGTTCCCAGTTTCATCCGTTTCAACATGAACAGACTTCTATAATTTACCGTATTCCTGAACCAATTTTATCAAGCAGTTTTCTCAATGGCCGAAATTTCATCCGGTGACAGCACCCGGTCGATATTGAGCAGTATTTTCACCCCGCCGTCCCGCTTGGCCATGCCCAGAATGTAGTCATGCTTGAGCTGTGTGCCGAATTTGGGAGTGTCCTCGATTTCATCTTCCCGGATGTTGAGCACTTCGGACACCGCATCCACCACAATGCCGATCAGCAGCGTAGCGTTGTCGGATTCGATTTCCACCACAATGATACAGGTTCTTTCCGTATAGGGAATGGGTTCCATTTCAAATTTTGTTCGAAGATCCAGCACGGGAATCACCTTTCCCCTCAGATTGATGACCCCTTGACAAAAGCCGGGGTTCGGGGAACCGATGTGATGGGCATCATTCCGATAATTTCTTTGACCTTGAGGATCCCGATCCCATATTCTTCGTTTTCCAATGAAAAAGTCAGGTATTTCCCGGTTTTCACGGTCAATGACTGAACCGCCTGATCCATGGTTTTGGTCTCCTGTGACATTCTTTTCTCCTTCTCCCAGTGTAAACAGGTTGTTGACTCAAATTGATTTAAAATATATTTACTGTATCGACACCTCGGAGTCAAAACATTAATTTCTGTCCCTCCATTTCGATCGTTTCTTTTCACCCCTGGATGATTTTTTTGACAACCCTTAAAAATTATAGTATCTGATCCTAAATAAATTAATTTTCAACACCTGAAACTTTAGGCAAAAATCATTTTAGGCATGCGCTTCATGGTCCCGAATAAAAGGCAGATGAGAGATGAGTTGGATATCTGGACAACCTGTACACAGCACACCGCAAAACGGGAATAAACGAAAAAATGCTTGTCCGGCAGATATCAACGACTGTCCTATCCATCGAAAATATGAAGCATTGAAAAAAGCGTACCGGCGATTGAAAAAATTTTCCATCCGAGATGAACTGACCGGATATTACAATTATTCGTTTTTAATGACAACGCTGAGCAACGAGATGGAACGGACCCGGCGCTCCGGTCTTCCCTGCTGCATCATTTTAACAGATATCGACCATTTCAAAACCGTCAATGATGAGTGGGGGCACGAATCCGGAAATCTGGCGCTGAAAGCGGTGACCGGATTATGGAGAAAAAATATCCGACAGGTGGATTATCCCTGTCGGTATGGTGGAGAGGAATTTCTGTTTATTCTCCCCAATGAAAAGCTGTTCAATGCCATTCACACTGCGGAACGGCTAAGAAAAAAACTGGCGCAACACCCGTTTCAACTCAAAAAAAATCAGGTCCGACTCACTGCCAGCTTCGGGGTTTGTGAATACAACGCTCTCCACCATCAGTCCCCGAGTGAGCTGATCGAAAAAGCAGATAATCTCCTATATCAGGCCAAACAGGCCGGAAGGAACCAGACATTTCCCAAAGAACCACTGCCTGCAACTGTTCCACATGAGCTGTCCCTGGATGAACGAATGGCATTATATAAATAAACCCCAAGTGTCTCTACCAACGCCTCTGTCAAAATTTATGATGCGAAGGGAGATCCATTTGTTGCTACCGATTTTTTTGTCCAGATACATGGCTTGATCTGCCCGGTGGAGCAGCGAGACACCCGTATCTCCCGGAGATGCCACAGCCATCCCAGCGCTGAGGGAGACCTTGATATCCATCTGATGAGCGTGTGAAATGAATTTCATTCTGGAAACGAGCAACTTGAAACGATCGATCCGCGCCTGAACCATTTGGGAAGCCAATCCATTCACAAGTACTACAAACTCATCCCCCCCATACCTGGCCACAAAATCGGATTTTCTAAAATTTTTCTTCAAATTATCCGCCACCACCTTGAGCACCTTATCTCCGGCAACATGACCAAAAGAATCGTTGATCCATTTAAAATCATTGATATCCCATACAACCAGCGCCAGAGTTTCCTGTTCATCCAGCATGGCCAGTTCCCGCTCGACTTTCAGGTCAAAAGATTTTCGGTTATTTACCCCGGTCAATGCATCGATCAGGGCCTGTTTCCGATAAGTTCGGGCTTTACTGGAAAATTTGTCAGCCATAGCCTCCACAATGGAAATCTTTTTTCTCAATTCTTTTATGGTATCGTTGGCTTTTTCCAGCTGTTTTTTCGCTTTCTTTTTTTAGTTTGACGACCTGCCTGATATTTTGCAACCGGTCTAAAACGGCGGTTTTAAGCTCGTGGATATTTTTTTTCCCGACAAATGCTTCGGAAATGGCACCCATTTCTTTTCCGATGCTGTTTTCAAAAGCCTGGAATTGTTTTGCTTTGTCTCCGGGATCAAATTCCGTCAAGATCACGGATTCCAGCTGGGAAACCTGGGCCAGAAGATCTTGAAAACCGGTATTTGCGGATGAAAAATCAAGCAGTATTTTCTGCTTCAATGCCCGGCTGTATTCCAGAAAGGCTGCCACCTGATCGGCTATTTCTTTTTCCGAAACCTCCGGATCAAGATCGATTCGAATTGATTGTGCTTTTTTGTCAAGCATGTCTTCAAGGGGATAGAAATTTTCCAGAAAAAAATCCGTAACCCGTCTGAGCATTCGAACCATCTGAGCTGATCGGCGGTGCAGCCTGGTATCTGCCCCCAATCCACTGTCTGATGAAGCACTGAGTGTTGACAACTCTCTGGAAAAGATCTGGGCACGAAGCTGATTTATTTTTTTTCAATCTTTCCCGTATCCCTTTCCGAATTCTCCTGGAGCAGTACTTTGATGTCTTTCACATCGTTTTTAAAATCCGGAATAGTCTCAGCCAGCATCCCATAGGTATTGATGATTCTGAGCAGATATTCTTTCTCTTTTTCGTGTTCTGAAATGAGATTGATCATTTCCGCAGTTTTATCATGTGTGCCGTTATCGGTTTCCATATCATAGTCCGTCTGCTATTATGCTTGAAATATCTGGAAATTATATCCGTGGCGGGTTGACCAAGTCAACAAAAGATGAAACCCCGGCCGTCTTTTCATTGATTTTATCCAATGAATCTTATAATTTTATCGAATTGTACCATATAATTAAAGAAACCTGCCATGATTCAACCCATTGACAAGACACTTTCAGCCACAACGCTGCTGGATTTCATTCAACAAATGCCCAGCCTTTCGACAACGGCCACCAAAGTGCTTCAGGTATGCAACACCCCAGCCCCCTCACCCAATGACCTCAACCGGGTGATCAGTCTGGATCCGGTTCTGGCCGGCAAGGTTCTCAAGCTGATCAATTCCGCCTACTATGCCCGCAGAAATACAATCACCTCTTTGACACGAGCCATTATCATGCTGGGTATCAACACCATAAAGAACCTGGTGTTGAGCACCGCCATCGTCAAAAGCGTGACAGACGGTGCCACATCCCGGACCATCGACATGAATGCGTTCTGGGCTCATTCCATTCAAGTGGGTGTCACAGCCAGGCTGATTTCCCGTGAGATGGGAATTCCGGCCCTTGAGCAGGAATTTTTTTTTCTGGCGGGGATGATGCATGATTTGGGGAAAATCCCCATGAGCAGTCAATTTTCTGACGTTTATAAACAGATCCTGGATATCGTTCACAACCAAGCATGTGACATTTGTCTGGTGGAAAAGCAGATGCTCGGGCTGACCCATTGTGATGTCGGACAAATGATCGTAGAAAAATGGGATTTAGGAGATGAAATGACCACTGCCTTTACCCACCACCACCATACCAGAGTTCACGGCGAAAACGGTGAACAGGTCGGACAAGTGATCGAAATGGCGGATATATATGCCCATCTCACCCAAACGGCAACAGATGAAACAACCGGGCAGCCATTTTCCATAACCGCTTCCCCGGAACTGGATCGTCTCAACCGGGAGACCGGAGTCTCCCTGAAAACGCTGGCAGCGTTCAATGATACCATCTTTGTCGAAATAGACAGCGCCAAAGCTTTTTTGAACCTGTAATGTGTATGACTTGCTGAATCAACCCAATTTGAAAGAAGTGGACAACCACATTGTCAAGATCATCAATGAAAATTAAATTCTGGGGCGTTCGGGGGTCCATCCCCTGCCCCGGCCCCATACCGTCAAATACGGTGGCAACACCGCCTGCATCGAGGTGAAACTTGAAAATCCTGACCGGTTAATTATTCTGGATGCCGGTTCAGGAATACGGGAACTGGGGAACCATCTGGTGGCAGGTGGTGCCTTTAAAACCGGGCTTAAAGCTGATATATTTCTTACCCACACCCATTGGGACCATATCAACGGATTCCCATTTTTTACCCCTTTGTATATCCCCGGAACACAAGTCACCGTCCATGGTCCCATTGCCATGGAAAACCATTCTTTGGAAAAGATTGTGGGAGGACAACTCACCTACTACTATTTTCCTGTGCAGGAAACTGATCTTGCCGCAAAAATTGGTTACCGGGAACTCAAGGAAGGGCATTACGATTTCGGAGATGGATTGACCGTTCAAGTCCAGTATCTGAATCATCCTCTATTGTGTCTGGGATATCGATTCGCGTTTCAGGGAAAAATTCTGTGCACGGGGTATGATACGGAACCTTTCAGAAACCTCTTCTGCACAGATCCATCCGATCCCGGCTATGACCCGGTCATGGCGCAGGAGGGAGAGATGGCAGCCCTGCAAGAAAACCAGAGAATCCAACATTTTTTTGACGGGGCGGATCTGTTGATTCATGATGCCCAATATACCCTTGAAGAATACCGACCTGCCAAAATCGGATGGGGTCATACCGCAGTGGAGACCGCCATCGAAACCGGTTTGAAATCCCATGTCAAACGCCTGGCCCTGTTCCACCATGAACCGGTTCGCACGGATCAGGCCCTGGATGAAATGGAACAGACCTTTTTTCCCGCAGGCGCTCAACCGGACATGGACGTTTTCTTTGCCCGGGAAGGAATGGAAATCCACCTGTGAAAGACACATCAAAAAAAAAAATTAAAGTTTTTCATCCATATGACGATGGTAGAGATGAAAGGCGCTTTCCTGAAATCATTAACGGTTGAAGGGCCGACAATTTTAAGGTAATGCCATGGTTATATCGACATATCAGCTGAATACGGTGTTAAGGGTTTACGGGAATCAGCTTCGACAGGGACGGATATCTCCCCATACCGGTACCGGTCAGGCAAAATCGCCGGATACGGTCAACATCACTGCAGGGAACCGGCGGGATGCCGTCGTGGACAAAGTGGTCTCAGGGATGATGGAACGAATCGCCGGCAGGGGACCCCAAAATTCGGATGAAATTTCTGCTTTCGACCGATTGGAAAAGAGTTCGGACGTCCGTTGATTCTTTCCAGAAAAACAGCAATCATTTTGTGTTCAAAGCCGTGTCAGACAGGGGCAACACTGCAATCGACATGCCCGCGGAAACTTCTGACCATCTGGTCTCACGGTTGACCAATTATCTGACCGACATCGTCAGCCAAAACATGATTGCATAATATATCGGAGATGATTGATATGAAAATCGACAACAATTACACCAATTATGAGGTTGACAGCTTACCCCATCGCACCGCCAACGTGCCGGGGGAAAAAAACCGGTCAGACTGAAAACGCCCGTTCTCTGGAAATGGAGAAAGCCTCACCAGATACAGTGGTCAATCTTTCCCGGAAATCCAAGGAAGCACAACTCATCAAAGAAACCATTGAAAAGACCCAGGATGTCCGGCAGGAAAAAGTCGACCAATTAAAAAAAGAGATTTCAAGCAATACCTATCAAATCAATCCCAGAGCCATTGCCGGCAAGATGATCTCCTATTTTACCAATGAGACTTTCACCTCCTGATAAAAAATCAAGCGGCTCAGGGAACCATTCTTACCGTTGCAATTCCGCCACCTTTGGCAGCAACGGGGTTTTATGAGAATAATTGCTGTCCGGCATGACCAGTTGAAGCGCCACCCGGGCCGTCAAATCCATTACCAGCGGCCCCAGAAAATTTCCTGTCATCTTCTCAGGGGTTCCTTTTGGAATATTGACCACGACATAGCAGGCAATCTCTTTGAACGAGCTATCCAAATTAATCCATGCAATTTTTTTCAGATAATGTCGGAAATCCGGGTGATAGTCCGGAACAAACTGTCTGGGATTGGTAATGACAAATGCCAGATCCGGTTCATCCAGGCTCTGATACCAGAAAAAGGGTGAATTGTCCTTGTTCTGAATAATGACGAACCGCCTGTTGTCAACAAACCCGGGCATGCCGTCCGGCATCCGGATCACCTGTGACTTGTCCAGTTGTATTTCTCCAAATCGTGTGGTTCCAATTTTCACGTTCATTCCTTTTTTCCGGAAACAGATTTAAACAATTCACTCGCAATGGAAAGATCTGCCGCCGCAATCCCGGTGGCAGCTTGATTCTCCTGACACACTTTTTCATATACTTCCTGACGGTGAACGACCACATCCATCGGCGCTTCGATTCCCAATTTCACCTGGTTCCCTCTGGTTTCCAGCACCGTGATGACTATATCATCGCCTATGGCAATTTTTTCTCCCGACTTCCTTGTCAGAATCAGCATGGCTTTTTTGCCTTTTTATTTTAATATGAAAGGGCTTTGCCAACCTGCCGGAACCCGCCCCTTTTTTCTGCGGTGGCCTACAGCGCATATCCTTTATTGCAGATAGTCCAGCAAATTCATGGACATCAACTTGCTGGAAGACGACATGGCCGCCTGATAAGACAACTGCATCTGTTCCAGGCGGGTGATGGCCGCAATAATATCCGCATCTTCCATGGCAGACAACCGTTCTGTCTCGCTGATTTTCATTTCTTCAAAAATGGAAGATTTCATTTCCAGGCGGGTCATCTTACTTCCCACTGCAGAAATGTCACTGTTCAAATGATCAAAATCTTTATCAAGAGCGGTGATGGCATCATTGATGATGTCCAGGTTGTTGTCATCAAGTGCGGTTTGGAAAGCATCCAGCGTGTCAAATATCTGACTGAAAATCTGCTCTCCATCTCCTCCGATCTCCATCATGCTTCCGGTTCCGAGTTTGATGGAAACGGCTGGTTATCGCCTGATAGACAATTTCACCATCGTCTTCATTCACAGCAAATGAAGGCACGTCGGTACGATTGCCCGAAAAGATATACCGATCCTCCACCCGGGTATTGGCCAGCGACATCATCTGTTCTTTGATGTGCTGAACCATAACGGCGGCATCCTTTCTGTTTTCACCGCTGATGGGGGCATTGGCCATCTGCAAGGCCAGTGTTTTGGACTCTGAAATCAGATTCTGGGCCTGGGTCAACGCATTTTCAGACGTTGTCAGCCAGTTGTTTCCTACGGAAATCCCCCGCTCCAGCTGGGTCAATCCGTTGAGAGTGGATTTGATCCCCTCCGCCTTGACCATATCCATGGGATCATCGGAAAGGGTGTTGAGCCGCTTTCCGGTTATCACGGTTTCCGAGGCATCATTCAAATCCCTGGTAATATCCGCCAGACTGTTACGAATGAAACTGTACATCATTGAGGTGGCAACCCGCATACAATCTCTCCTTTATTTTTTCTGCCGGCTCCGCCGTTATTTCATGCGAAGCAGGATATCCAGCATTTCATCGGCCGCGGTGATCAATTTAGCCGCAGCAGAAAAGGCCGCCTGAAACATCATCAAAGACACCATCTCCTCATCCAGAGACACGCCGGACACGCTTTCCCTGATCTTTGACAGCTGGGCCTGAATCGCCTCACTGTTCTCTTTTTCCATGGCCAGTCCCGACCCGGTGATACCGATTGTCCCCAGCAGGGTATGAAAATAATTTTCCGTGTTGGTGTTGAGTTTTCCGGTATGGCCATGATCACTGCCAATGCTCATGGAGGTATACTGCAAGTCGGCAATGGCAATGGCATTTCGGTTGTCCCCTCTGGCATGGGCTCCTTGGTCACCGATGATCCCTGCTGCGATATAAGATCCGCCGCTCTTGACATGATCCGACACTGCTATGGTATCCGCGGCATCCCCTTTGAAAAACGTATTGATCCCCAATGCGGCCAGCACATGGCTGGTGTCATCGGAGAACGCGAAGGAATGATCCACGCCGGCAGCACCCTGTTTGATCTGAAAACGGCTGTCGGAAGTGATTTCCGCCTCGAAGTATGTCGCAGGAAAGGCGGTATTGAATTCGTGCATCAGATCCTCCAGGGTCATGGTTGCATCAAGGGATATTGTGAAGCCTTCAATCTCAGCGGTCGCACCATCCGAATCAATGGGCTCACCGTCCGGACCATACACCCATACCGTAAAGCTTCCAGAGGTATCGATCCGGTCATGAAAAACCAGTCCGGACGTTGACTCTGACAATTTCTCATCCACGCTGCCGCCGCGTAGTCCCCGGTCACGGTCGTGATTTTTTCCAGGCCGACCCCCTGGCTGTGCTGCTCGTTCACCTGCCAGATCAAGGCTTTGGCGGTTTCATTCAGATCCGTGAGAAATCCGGGAATACCCTCATTTCGCATATAAACCCACCCCCCGATCTGCCCGCCGCTGATGTGATCCGTCACATCCCACTGATTCCCCCCGGACCCGTCAACCATCAGCCGGTCATCCTTCATTAAAAGATCAAAGCTTTTATTGTCTCTGACCAAATCGACGCCGCTGCCTGTCATGATCGTCAACGCCCCGGTGTCCAGTTCAAACGTGGAGATATTCATGAATTCTGCCAGCTCATTCAGCTTCATGTTTCGCTGATCTCTGAGGACATGGGCGGTTTTGCCACCGGTTTCAAGGGACACGATCTGCTGATTCAGATCGGCAAGTTCGGATGTGAGCAGGTTCACATCCTTTACACCGGCATTCAGACGATTGTCTATGTCCTGAACCAGGTTGTCCATTTGCGTGTTCACCCGGTTGAACCCTTCTGTCAGTTGCAGGCTTTTTTCCGACAACACCCGCCTTTCCACCGTACCGGAAGGCAAATTGGCCAGATCGTGCCATGAATTCCAGAACTCGGACATCAATGAGGACACATCTGCGTCAGAACCGGAAATGAAAATCTGTTCGATCTGACTGATATAATCCTGCTGAGAAGAAAAAAACGATGCTTTGGATCCCTGATCCCGCAGGCGTGTTTCAAGGAATTCATCATTTATACCGGCAACCCCTTCAAACGAAACCCCCCGCCCGAAGGTCAAGGTTCCAAATTTTTCGGTTGGTGCCGCTTGCAGCATCGGCGACTGTCGCGTATAACCCGGGGTATTGACATTGGCAATATTGTTGGAGGTGACTTCGATCCCATATTTCTGTACCAAAAGCGCCGATCCGGCAATATTGAAAATAGCTCCCAAGGCTGGCATGATCACACCTCCTGGCGTAGGAATCGGACCGGTTTCCGGGAATTCAACCCGCATTGCCGGTTATACACGGCAGGAGAACTGTCTTTTCCGCTGCCGGATATCATGGTCATCATCTGATCCATGAATTGAAGCGATTCATTTATAAATCGGATATTCTGCCGTTTCAAGGCATCGATTTCCTTTTTCAGCACTTGAATTTTTCCGACCGACTCACTGAATGCCGATCTGCAATGTCGGGGCAGCACCATCAAAAGCTGGTTCAGATCAAAGGGACCCGGACAGAACGGAGCCGCTGTCTCAATCAATTCATGTTTCACATCGCTGATTTCCCTGCACAACACATCTTTTTCACTTGAAATCCCCCAGAGGGTATCGATTTCAACCTGAATCAGGGCCTCCCGTTCTCTTTCAAAACAGTCCCGCAGGCGCTGATAAAGCACCCTCTTTTTTTCCATCTGCTGTTCAATCCTCTGAACGTCATCCTGATTCATATCATCCCTTTCTCTTGATATCCAGATCGACACTCCTCCCGGATTTCTTAACCGGAATATTACTTTTCAGTGTGATTTAATTTTTCAAACAACAGCCGGCCCAGCCCCATCCCGTTTCCACTGGTCAGTGACTCCGCCATTGTTTGATTGAACATGGATTTCACAATCTTTCCGTCATTTCCCTTAAGCAGACCCTGATCACCGCAAAACTCCTGATCCGCAGTTTTCAGCATTTCATTAATAAATATGGATTCAAAATCCATACACGCCTTTTTCAGGCGTTCCGTTCCCGGTTCGACCCGAGTCGTCATGGTTCCACCGTTCTGAATGATTCCTGTCTGCATATTCATCGGCCCTTTTATTTATGTCTAAATGATTTCAAGTTCGGCATCCAGGACTCCGGCCGCTTTCATGGCCTGCAAAACGGTAATCAGATCCCGGGGGCTCACACCGATGGCGTTGAGCGCCTTGATCAACTCATCAATGGTATTGCCGGCATTCACCAGCATCAACTTATTCTTCTCTTCCATGACACTCACGTCGCTGTCCGGTGCCACCACCGTACTGCCGCCGGGTGCCACCACCGTACCATCCACTGCAACCGGAACTCCCCCCCCCCGGTTTCCGGGAGAAAAGGCGCCGGCTGGGACACTCTTTTTTCTTCTTTGATCTCAATGGACAGGTTCCCATGGGCAATGGCAACACTGGCGATTCTGACATTTTCTCCGATAACCACAGTGCCGGTTCTCTCATTGATGATGATTTTGGCCGGCCGGTCCGTCGTGATTTCCAAATACCCACCTGGGCAATCAACTCCACGACCCGCTGACGGTAGGCAGGTGGCACCGTAAATTCCAGTGTGCCGGAATCGATGGCCATGGTGCTTCCAGGCCCGAATTCTCTGTCAATGGTCCGGGAAATCGCAGATGCCGTATTAAAGTCAGGATCGTTCAGAATCATCACCAGGGATTCCTTACGGGCCAGGTGAACCGGAACCTCTCTTTCCACTGTGGCGCCGCTGGCGATTCTGGCAACCGTCGGGTGATTTTTGGTCTGTCCGCCCCCCGCCCCCCCACCGAAACTGTAGCCGCCGACAGCCAGAGGTCCTTGGGCCAGTGCATATACCTGATTGTCCACCCCTTTCAGTGGCGTCAGGATCAACGTTCCGCCTGACAGACTTTTGGCATCCCCAATGGAAGACACCGTGACATCAATTTTTTTCCGATGCGGGCAAACGGCGGCAGCGTGGCACTGACCAGAACGGCGGCCACGTTTTTGACTTTCATATCCGCCGCATTGACCCGGATCCCATTGCGCTCCAGCATATTGGCCAGTCCCTGGAGGGTGAATTCCGTTCCGCTCTTGTCTCCGGTCCCGTTCAGGCCGATCACCAGGCCATATCCAAACAGCTGGTTGGGACGTACCCCCTGAATGGAGACGATATCCTTGATTCTGGCGGATTCAGATACCATGGGCATGCAAAGTATACACACACCCACAATTCCCAGAAATCTCAGCCACCTTTGGTTAAAACGGCCAGACATGGTCCACCACCTTTCCCATCCATCCGGGTTTCTGCTTGTCCGACACCGCCCCCACACCGGAATAAAATATCCTGGCATCTGCCACATACGTGGAGGACACCTCATTGGTGCTGGTGATGTCCTCGGGTCTCACGATTCCCGACAAAGCGATATACTGGGCTTCGTTGTTCACCTTGATTTCTCTTTTCCCGTTGATGAGCAGGTTCCCGTTGGGAAACACCCTGACCACCACGGCGGACACATAGGCTTTGATATAGCCTTTCCGATCACTGGTCCCGCTTCCTGTGAATTCAGATCCCAGTTCGGAGGAAATCAGGTCATCCACACCCGGATTCTGGGCCAGCCGGGGATTTTTTTCCGCCAGGGCTTCCATGTAACCCAAAAATTTCAGCTTTGCATTAATGCCGGAGGACCGGCTGACATTGGTTTTAGCATTCAGACTGGCCTGAGGATCCTCCACGATTCTGACGACGACGATATCCCCGACCTGTCTGGCTTTTCGATCCGTATACATATCAATTCCGGTGCTGGACCACAAAGACCCTTCGGCCCGTGGTTCCACCTCCAGTTCCGGATAAACCGGGGCCTTTATCTGTTTCATCTCGGCCACATCCGAAGGGGTCTTTGATACTGCCGCACACCCCCCCATCACGAGAATCAGCCCCATCAAGGGTATTGCCATCGCTTTGACCCTTTTCATCATCGTCTCCCATCCTATATGTCCACCCGAACCGTCACTTCATCGATAACCCGGGCAAAAATCTTTTTATTGCTCATGCCATTTTCCACGGCAACGGTTTCTCCGGCAAACCCATCATCCAGAACCATTCCGGGAATCGTCACCCGCAGCAGTCCGGACTCCACCAGAATCGTTACCTGATCACCGCGAGTGACCACCGGCTTTTTTTCAACCATCCAGTGTTTTACCATGTCGCCCTTGCGAACGGTATGTTTTGCCACGAATCCCACCAGCGGACCGGCATCTCTCACCACCTCGTCCATGCTCTTTGAAATATTTCTGCGTTCCACGCACAGATCTCTTGATTTAAGAACATGCCCCTGAGGCAGATCTCTGGCAGCACATACCACGGATTCGAATACATCCAGCCAGGCACTGACCTCTGCATTATTGGCCGGAATCCCGTCCACACTGACCACCGCTTTCACCCGCACATACCGAGACAGGGGACGGTTATTCGTCCGCAACAGCTGAATATCCACCTCTCCGGCCGGCACCGGGTGGTTACGTACCACCTTCAACCTGGAAATCACCGCCTCTGAGGACTTCAGGTCTGGTTGTTGTGACACAAACTCCTCAAAGGCCTGCCGGAACAATTCCAGAGGAACGGTCTGATCCGATTGCCCGGATTGAGAGGCATTTCCGATGCCACCGCCCTGTTCAATTCCCAGGACAGCGTCATTCCCATCCACAAAAACAGCAGCAGAAAACCGATCTGCCAGACTTTATTCATTATGGAACCTACCTTTTCAGATTATTGGCAGCCTGAAGCATACTGTCGGCTGTCTGAATGGATTTACTGTTGATTTCATACGCCCTTTGGGCCATGATCATGCTGACCATCTCTTCCACTACATCCACATTGGACTGTTCCACAAATCCCTGAAGAATGGTTCCCATGCCTTCAGATCCGGGAGCACCGATGACCGGTTCACCCGAAGCGTCGGTGGCGCTGTAAAGATTGTGCCCCAGGCTCGACAGACCGGCTGGATTGGGAAATCCGTAAAGCTCGATCTCACCGAGCACTGAGCCAACCCCTTCGGCATCAAACGCCGTCACCTGGCCGTATTTACTGATGGTGATGGACAACGTACCTTCCGGAACCGTCATTTCAGGTTGAAGACGGTCTCCGTTGGCCGTCACGATATTTCCCTCGCTGTCGAGCTTGAAATTCCCGGCCCGGGTATATCGTTCCTGGTCGTTGCTGAGCACCATGAAAAACCCCTTACCTTCGATGGCCACATCCAGCTCGTTTTTGGTCTGCTGAAAATCCCCCTGCATGAACATTTTCTGGACCCCTAAGGTTTCAGTGCCCATCCCCACCTGGATTCCCGTGGGGATCTGATCTCCCCCCGGTGTTTCCGATCCGCCCTGATTCAGGGTCTGATACATCAGGTCCTGAAATTCGGCCCGGCTTTTTTTGAAACTGGTGGTGTTCACGTTTGCCAGGTTGTTGGAAATCACATCAATGTTTGTCTGCTGGGCGGCCATGCCGGATGCTGCGGACCACATTCCCCTGAGCATAATATTGTCTCCTTGTTTCTCTCATTTAAAAAAATTTTTATCATGAAAAACCGAATCCGCTGAACATGGAACTGCTCATTTCCCCCATGGTTTGAATCACTTTTTGGTTGGACTCATACGTCCGGAACATTCCGATCATCTTGACCATCTCTTCGGTGGGGTTCACATTGGATTTTTCCAAAAACCCCTGTTTGACCTGTATTTCTTCCGGCTGAACAATGTCTTCTTCCGCTCCTTCATATGTATACAGACTGTTGCCTTCCTTGTTCAGGTCCTGAATCCGATTAAAATCCACGACCACCAGTTGATCGACCCGCTGACCGCCGGAAAACACCTGACCATCAGAATCGATGGTAACCTGCCCTTCTCCAAGTTCCATAGGACCGTTTTCTCCCAACACCGGATCTCCGTTCCCATTCACCAGGATTCCTTGCGCATTCAACATGAAAGCACCATTGGTGGTGTATCGGTCCCCCTGATCCGTAGCGATGATAAAAAAACCCCGGGACGTCAGGGCCACATCCAGTTGATTCCCCGTATGAATGATGCCGCCCTGGCTGAAATCGGTATGGACCTGTTGTTCCAGCGTAAGGGAACCCATGATCCTGGAGAAAGACACCAGATCTTTTTTAAACCCGTTTGTACTGGCATTGGCAATATTATTGGCAATGGTGTGGTATCGATTTTCCTGAACCAATGAATTGTCAATCGCGTTAAATAATCCGGATATCACGATCTCCCCCCTGTCAAATGGTTGTGTGCCTCCCGGGTCAGTTAAATACCCGTTATGCAAACGGTTAATGCAAATTCAATGCCATATTTTCTTTTGTCCAAATTTCGAATGGGCACACCGGCATCCAATCTGAAAAAATTAAAAGTCAGATTTAACAGATTAGAATTATTCAATAATTTTTTTTATGAAGAAAATGATCAATCACAGACTGCCAGGGTCGACAAAAACCGGGCAAACGGCAAGGAGGAAAATTTTTCCGGTTTTCAGGACCATGGGGGACCTACACGGTTTTTCGGCCGGATTTGGGCTCGAACATCAGACAGTCCATTCCTGAACTGCTCTTGCGAACCACCCGAGAAGGAATTTCTCGGCTTTTGAAATTCATTTTGCGGCATCCATGAGGATATTTTTTTCCCAGGTGACGTAATAAAACCAGCATTGCATACAATTGACACGATGGCTCCCATCATCTGTCATTTTTTTGACTCCCGGGCATTCAATAAATAGACAAACGACAAAATATCCGCCACCACTTCATATAGGACCTCCGGGATCTCGCTATTCAGATCCACCCGGGACAACAGATGAAACAGATCCGGATCCTGGTGTATTTCAATGTTATTTTTTCTGGCCAGCTCAATGATCTTTCTGGCAAGATCCCCTTTTCCTTTGGCGGTGATCTTCGGAGCACCCCCCTTTTTGGGATCATAATGGAGCGCAACAGCACCTGGCACCTGTTTTTCATAGGTCATTTATGCCACAAAGCAGACACTGCTGCCCTCCCGGGAAATCATTTCCGTGATCAGATCGATGTTCAATTCCGATGTTGTCGCCAGCTGACAGGTGAACTGGCCGATTTCAATGCCACGGCTCTCCAGCATCTGCGTCAACAAAGGGAGATGCGTTTCAATTTTTTCAAGGGTGGGGGGGTGATCCACCCGCAGGGTTCCCTGGAGCGTCATCCCTGTCAACATCAACTCAGCCCGCACCGTTCCCAGACTGGACAAAGCCATCACCAGGGTAACCGAGCAGCTGGGTTTTCGATCTGAATCCTTTTTTTGATGCGATATGTCAGCCTCATAATGAGACGGCAGAAAAAAAGGACCTGAGCCAGTCCCCAGGTACCGTCCTGGAATTGCAGCGGAATGGGGACGAACACTTTTCCGGTTTCCTGACCGGCGTGAACATTGAGCAGCTGAATATTTTCCAACGCGTGATACAACCCTTTCAACGATGCCGCTCCGTCTCCAGCATCTGCCAGTATCTTTGAAAGCATTCCTTTCACATCTTCAGCCATCAGCCTGGTTAAAGCGGCTGGGGTTGTTTTTCTGCTGGAAAAAGCCTGGACCAGTTTGTTTTCCCAGGCAAGGCCGGCGCCCTGAACAAAGGATCTCACTCCTGAAGCACCCGGCTGTTCAACCGTGATGCGGCTTAACTTCCCCAGCAGGGAGGCCAGCCGCTTTGATCGGTCCCCGGACAGACCTCCTTCCCCCGCAGACAATGCCGCCAGGTTTTCCCAAAGATTCCGGGCCAAGACCCTGCGGATGGCCCCTGAATCCACCGAATATGTGCCGGGGGATGAATATCCATCAGCCGGAAAGATACCTGGCCTTTTCTTCCGGAAACCATCAATGTCAACAGCGCATTTTTGGGAAGCGGCATATCTGATGCCACCCGAATGTGTTTTCCGGAAACAGCCACAAGAAAGATCCCCGGAGAAAGGGGTTTCAACACCTTGCCTTCAACGATCTGTCCGGGATGAAGATTGACTGTCCCAGCAGATTTCCTCGGCGGCAACAGTGCCATTTTTCCGGTAAATTCAACCGAGTAAGGGGTAAGAGAAATCATCATCCATCCGTCGGGAATTTTTTGCCGTCAAAGCAATGAAACCATCAGACCCTATTTTTTCTTCATGTTTAATACCAACGTCACCTTCTCTTTGGGAATCGCAAGCCTTTCGGCAATCGCTTCGGCCGTCATACCGTCTTGGAAAAACTGATGGATCTGCTGATCCACAGCAGCTGACTCCAGAGACCCGGCTGCCTGATCCGCCTGCTCCATCAGCTGCTCCAGGCATGTGATCCGCTGTTCGAATTTTTCATCCATCTGCTGTAGAATCCGATGTTTGTCATCAAGTGTTTTCAACAATGTCTCTGACAGCCGATCTGCATCTGACAATAGATTTTCAAGAGTCTGAATCTTTTGGTTGAACGTGTCTTCCACTTCGAAAGATTTGAGTTTCCATATGAGCACCAAAAACAGAACCACAATAAAAAGATCTATCAGGATCAGTGCGGCAACCACCCACTCCATCTGCATATCCGGCATAATCAGATCTTGATGTCCACAATCCGGCCGGAATTTTTTTCAATTTCAAACGAATGGGACTTCCGGCCGGTTGTTTCGTAATTCTTATTGTCTGTGTGACTGCCTTCTTTTTTCAACCCTGCTTCTTCCCCGGCTTTGACCTGTCGGACCCGTTCCTGTTCTCTTTTTTTGAAAATCGCCGCTGCCTGGGCCGCCAATTGTGCATTATGTTCTGCCGCCAAAGGAGGGACAGGCTGCATCTGTTTTATGGCACTTGCCTGCCCCAGAATGATGTTCATATCTGAAATGTTCGGCATGGGGTTATCTTTCATTTACAATATGAAAACATTATCGACCACCACCTCATCAAACGGTCTGTTCGACAAAGCCTGCTTGATGGCCTGATTCGTCCAATAGGCCACCACATCCACTGAAGGAGGATTTTCCAATTTCTGCATTCTGGTTACCAGCATATCATAAATTCTTGCCCGCAGCCATTTTTTTTCCTGATCCGGCATGGTTGACCACACCGGATTCCGATACCGGATCGCCACGGAGAACGATATACAGGTGTGGGCGGCGTCTGCAGGCAAAGGGATCAAAAAATCATCAAACCTCAGCGCTTTGGATCCCGGGACCGTAAAAAACACCTGGCCGGAAATCGACGGCGGATTTTTGACAGTCTTCAGACCTCCCATCCATTTCCAGAAAAAATACCGGCGGCGGCCATTACGGCAACAATACCCAGTCCCACTCTCCATCGCCAGGCATTTTTTGTTTTCCCGGTCATGTCTGATCCTTCATGGCCTGCAGGCGGGTTCGAAATCTGGACAATATTTTTGAATGGATCTGTGAAATTCTGGACTCGGTCAGATTCAATACGGCACCGATCTCCTTGAGAGTCAATTCCTCATAATAATAAAGGGAAATAACAATCTGTTCATTTTTGGATAAATTTGAAATTTCTTCAGCGAGGAGGTCTTTCATCTGCTTGAGTGTGAGGGCATCAAACGGGGAAATCTCAGGAGAGATCTCCCCGTCAATTCTTGGGGTCGTTCCATCCGGCAGCACCTCATCCAGCTGACCAGTGAAATCCGCCGGGTCTGCCAGAGCATGTGGTGGTAATCTTCCAATGAAATTTCCAGGTGACGGGCAATATCGACGTCTCTGGGTTCTTTTCCCAGTTTTTGTTTCAGTTCATCCCGTGCCGCCTCAATGCGACGATGGTTTCGGACCACGGATCGGGATGCCCATCCCATTTTTCGGACTTCATCTACCATCGCCCCTTTGATTCGATAGGTGGCAAATGTTTTGAACTTCACGTTTTTGTCCGGTTGAAAGCGGTCAATGGCCTCGTTTAATCCCAAAACACCGGCACTGATCAAGTCTTCCCGGGAAATCCCGGCTGGCAGATGAATGGCCATGCGATCCGCAATATATTTGACCAAAGGAGCAAACTCACGAATCAACGACTCGCGATACCGGTCATCAAGCTGCCCCCCGGTGCGGCCGGCATCGGATGCCCGGCTGTATTTTTGGATCTGTGACCGCATGCAGCTATACCGCCTCCTCCAGCAATCGTTTCCAGAAAAATTTGATGTTCCCGTCCCCGGGATTGGAAGCCGCAGCCCCGCGGAGTAGACGGTCCGCCAGACTCTCCATGTTTTGACTGGCCTCGGCCCGGGGATAGGCGCAGACAATCGGCTGCCGTTTGAAGACCGCCTGCTTCAGATAATCATCCCGAAGAATGGACCCGGCATAATCCAGGCAGATCCCCACAAGGAATTTGTCTGCGACCTGGCTTAATTTTTTAAACACGGCTTTTCCCTCTTTTTCATCCTGTACCATGTTCATCAAGATGGCGAATTCCTTTGTTCTGTATTGATTGAACATGACTTTCAGCAACGCATAAGCATCGGTAATGGACGTGGGTTCCGGGGTCACTACCACGATACGTTTCTGGGCCGCCAGATTGAAATAAACGACATTGGACGAAATCCCGGCACCGGTATCCACCAACATGATATCAAACCGGCGATTGAGCTCGTCGAATTCATTGAGCAGATGGAGTTTCTGGCCCTCGGTCAGGCTGGCCATCTCTTCGACCCCGCTGCTAGCAGGTATCACAGACACCCCTTCCGGACCCTGGACAATGATCTCGGACAGTTTTTTTCTCCACGGATCACGGCGTCAATATTATCCTTCGGATGAATTCCGAAAATGATATCAATATTTGCCAGACCCAGGTCCGCATCAAACACGAGCACTTTTTTCCCCTTTCGCTGGAAAGATACCGCCAGATTTCCCACAATGTTGGTTTTACCGACCCCCCCTTTCCGCTGGTCACCGAAATCACCCATGGCGCATTGCCGGCACTGCTCCGGTCAGCATCCCTGCTTGCGATGGCATCCGCTATTTCATCCGTTTTGCTTCTGACCATCTCTCTCAACCTTTCAGCTTGATCCATTCGCTTATCTCCGATTTATTAAGCAGCTGCATCCCTGTTTTCCAACAGCAATGCCGATATTTTTTTTCCATCCGCCATTTCGATATCTTCCGGTACGCTCTGTCCGGCGGTGACATAAGATATGGCTTTAGGATATTTTACCACCTGATTGATGATATTGCCCATCATACGTGTCTCATCCAGTTTTGTGAATATATAAGTTTTAAAGACCAACGGGCTGAACCGTTGAACCGTCTCGTTCATCTCCGAAGAAGCCGTACCGACATTCAACAACAAATGGACATCAATGGAAGCGTTGCTGCCGATCATTGTTTTCAGCCCTTCAAGACGGATTCTGTCATACTGACTCTGGCCGGCAGTATCGATCAGCACCACATCTCTGGACTGCATCCGCCTTAACGCCGGCAGCAGATCTTTGGGGAAAACGCCTGAAAACACGGAATCCCTAAAATATCCGCATAGTTCTTCAGCTGTTCCCGGGCACCGATCCGATAGGTGTCAATGGAAATCAATCCCACACTTTTCTGGTGCTTCATGATCAGGGTTGCCGCCATTTTGGCAATGGTCGTGGTCTTACCCACGCCGGTGGTCCCCACCAATGCAGCAATCTTCTGTTGATTGCCTTTGCCTGAAAACGGATCCGTGACCGGCAGCATCTGTTCGATGGCCTGTGCTACCCGCCGGGCAGCCTCCCGGGAAGTCAGACCGGAGGATTCATCCAGGACACCCGCCTTTTCCAGTATCTTTCCGATCACTTCATTTTCTATCCCATGGCGGATCATTCTGGAACAAACCGGCATCAAAGCCGGATGTTCAAGCAGATGGGGCACAGACAACCCCTGCGCGTTCATGACCGTCATCATCTGCTGCAAACGAACCAGCTCTCCTTTGATCTCTTGCAAAGCGTCCGGGGTTTCTTTGCCCACAGTCTCAACCGCCTCATCCCCCGGCACCGCACTGATTTCAAAAAACAACTTTCCATCTTTTCCTTGAATCCGACTGGTTGAAACAATCATGGCATCAGGACCCAGAGAGCTTCGAATCAAGGCGGTGGCTTCCTCGATAGTGGCGGCGAAATATTTATACGGAGGCATCATTCACACTCACTTCACCAATGGATTTGAAACGGATATCGTTGAGCAGTTCACTCTGGGACATCACCATCACAGACGGCACATAACTTTCAATCATTTTTCTGAAATGGCGCCGGATACCCGGAGAGGTCATAATAATGGGCTGAACGTTGTTGATCAGAGCCTTTTCCGCCAGCTTCTGCACCGACCGGATGATGGGTTCCGAGGTCCGGGGGCTCAACGCCAGGTATGCGCCGTGATCAGTTTTTTGAAGCCCTTTCATTAACAGTTCCTCCACATCCGGCCCCAGCGTGATCAAATGCAGTTCTCCCGCTTCATTGAGATGCGGCGCCATGATCGATCGGGACAGCTTGTGGCGGACATATTCGGTGAGCAGATCCGGGTCCTTTGTCATGGGCGAAAATCCGCCAGCGTCTCCACAATGGTCAACAGGTCTTTAATGGAGACATTCTCTTGGAGCAGGTTCTGCAACACTTTCTGAACACCGCCCAACGAAAGCTGATTGGGCACCAGCTCCTCCACCACCTTGGGGTACCGGGACGACAGGTTGTCCAGCAGGGACTGCACATCCTGCCTGCCCAGAAGCTCGGAGGCGTGCTTTCGAATGATTTCAGTTAAATGGGTCGTCATAATCGTGACGCTGTCCACCACGGTATATCCGGCCAGTTTGGCATCTTCTTTCCGGTCTTCAGGTATCCACACCGCCGGCAGGTCAAACGCCGGTTCCGTCGTCTGAATGCCTTCGATCTTCCGGGCCGAATCCCCCGGATCCATGGCCATATAATGATTGACCATCAATTCAGCGGAGGCGACTTTCACCCCTTTAATCAGAATGTTATACATATTGGATTTGATCTGAAGATTGTCCCGGATATGAATCGGCGGCACAATCAGCCCCACATCCTGGGCAAACTGCCGTCGAACTGCGTGGACCCGATCCAGAAACTCACCGCCCTGCTCCTTGTCCACCAGCCCGATCAAGCCATACCCAACCTCCACTTCCAGGATATCCACGGTCAACAGATGTTCCACCGGTTCCGGTCCGGTCAAGGCCGGTTCCTCGACCAGGGCCGCTTTGCATCCGCCGCTTCCGCATCCGCCTCCTGTTTCTCAGAAAATAATTGGCCCCGGCAATTCCCAGGGACAAAAAAATAAACGCCAAATGCGGCAGTCCGGGAATCAGCCCAAAGAAAAAACCATCAACGCAGCCAGGTTCACGGCTCGGGGATACCGGGTCACCTGACGGATGAAATCACTTCCCATGGTGCCTTCGGAAGCGGAACGGGTCACTACTATCCCCGCAGCGTGGAGATGATCAGCGCCGGAATCTGAGATACCAAGCCATCTCCCACAGTCAGCAGCATGTAACTCTGGGCTGCGTCCACAAAGCTCATGTTCTGCTTGAACACCCCGATGACCAGTCCCCCCAAAATATTGATCAGGGTAATAACGATACCGGCAATGGCATCGCCTCTGACAAATTTGGCCGCGCCGTCCATGGCACCGTTGAACTCCGCCTCCCGGGTAATCGTCCCGCGTCGCTCCTTGGCCTGGGCTTCATTGATCAATCCGGCGTTAAGGTCGGCATCCACGGCCATCTGCTTGCCGGGCATGGCATCCAGGGTAAACCGTGCCGCCACTTCGGCCACCCGGGTGGCCCCCTTGGTGATGACCACAAAATTGATAAGTACCAGAACGATAAACACGATCATACCCACCACGTAATTCCCGCCCATGACAAATCCACCAAAGGACTGTATCACCTTGCCGGCCGCGGCCGGCCCTTCATTACCGTGAAGCAGGATCAGCCGGGTGGATGCCACGTTCAACGACAATCGGAACAGGGTCGTCACCAGCAGAAGTGACGGGAAAATGGCGAAATCCAGGGATTTTTCCGTTGACATGGCAATCAGCAGAATGGTGATGGCAATGGTGATGTTCAACGCCAGCAGGACATCCAGTATCACCGACGGCAAAGGAATGATCATCACCATGAGGATGGTCACCACGCCCACCGCTGTGAGCAGCTCCCCCCTTCCACCTGCATCAGTCTGAAATTCATCGAACCTTCCAAATCATGTATTCACGGCTGTTCCCGGTACGCCCGCCGGCCGGGTTCTGTTATTTTTTCCTGTGTTTGTATACATAGGCCAGAACTTCTGCCACGGCCTGGTACAACAGCGGCGGCACTTCCTGATCCACTGATACCATTTGATACAAAGTTTGTGCCAGCGTTCGGTTTTCAACCATTAAAACCTGATACTTTTTTGCAATTTCTTTAATTTTCAGGGCAATTTCCCCTTTTCCCTTGGCCACGACCCGGGGGGCAGCCATGGTCTCATCATATTTCAGGGCAATGGCATAATGGGTCGGGTTGGTGATCACCACATCGGCATCCGGCACATTCTGCATCATCCGGTTCCGGGCCATTTGCATCTGAATGCTACGGATCCGGGATTTGACCATGGGGTCCCCTTCTGCTTCCTTGTGTTCGTCCTTGACTTCTTTTTTTGCTCATTTTCAACTTGGTTTCAAACTGCCATTTCTGAAACGCATAATCAATAGCCACAATAATAACCATGGCAAGGGCGCACCGGACAAACAGCTTCAACGTTGTCAAAGCGATATAGGTGATGATCTCTTCATGGGGAAGATATCCCAGAGTCGAAATCCGGTCCATCTCCCCGAGCAGAGTCACATACCCCACGGCCCCCACAATCAACAACTTGACGATACATTTGACCAGTTCCATCACCGATTGTTTGGAAAACAGCCGACCAAATCCTTTGATCGGATCGATTTTCGAGAATTTGGGTTTCATGCTTTCCGCACTGACCATAAACCCCACCTGTAAAATATTGGCAGCCACCGCCGCCAGAACGATCATTCCGGCCATGGGCATCATGATCCCGAAGAAAGACCGAATCATCTGATCGGAAAACCGGATGAACTCCGTCACGCTCAAGGTGTTGTGAAATGGTAGTTTAAAGGTCGAGACCATCATTTCCTTTATCCGGACAAACATATACACTCCGAACAGGCTGAAAGTAATCAGGCCCGCCAGCAGCACCGCCACCGAGGGCAGTTCCCGGCTTTTGGCGACCTCCCCTTTTTTCCGGGCATCTCTGCGTTTTTTAGGGGTTGCCTGTTCAGTTTTGTCTTCAAAGGATTCATCCGCCATTGCCGGTTTTCCGCCTTTTCCTTATGAATTTCTTAAACAGCCAGCAGATTCAACAGATCCACCAGGAACCGTCCCAACTGTTCCACATATGTTTCCATAAACCGCATCAAGGCTATCATACAGATGCTGAAAAAAAACAACCCCACACCGATCTGAACCGGAAATGCCACAATCATGATGTTCATCTGGGGAATCAGCTTGGTAATCAATCCGAACGCCACTTTGGTCAGAAACAGGGCGGCAATGGCAGGGGCCCCGATTTTCAGAGCGATGACAAATATCTCTCCGGTTTTTGAAAGCATGATCCCCACAAGGGCCGGATCCGGAGCCATTGATCCGACGGGCAGAATATCGAAGCTTTCCTTTATGGCATGAATCAGGATGTGGTGTCCGTTGAAAAGCAGAAACAGGACCATGGAAACAAAAAACGCAAAATTGGCCAAAAGCGATATCTGGGCCCCGCTCTGGGGATCAAACACATTGGCAATCGCAAACCCGGTTTCAAACCCAACCACCTGTCCCATGAGGCGGATACCTTCGAAAACCGCCAAAATCATCAGGCCCAGGATCATCCCGACCGTCAACTCAACTGCCATCAATCCGGCAAACGCAGTCATGGAGTCGGGAAAGCGGGCATTCTCCATGGAGAGGACCGGAAAAAGCACGATGGTCAAAAGCAGAGAAAATCCGGCCTTGACCAGAACCGGAAACACCCGTGTATTGAAAAATGGCAGCATGAAAATCATTACGCTGAGCCGGGTCAGCACCAGATAAAAACCTTCAATGGTGTCAAAGTCGACAGGCATGCAAACCCATCCATCACTGCCGGATATATCAGGAAAATGTTCCATGACGGCAATAGTGAAGGTCATCATATGTTCCAGCATCCAGGGCGCCAGAAACAAAAGCCCCAGCAGCACCACCAGTATTTTGGCACAAAGGTCAGGGTCATTTCATTGATCTGCGTCACCGCCTGAAAGATGCTGATCACCAGACCGGCTGCCAGTCCCAGACTCAATATGGGCAATGACACCAGGATGGTCACCTGAATGGCTTCTCTGGCAAAGTTGACAACAAACTGTGGGGTCATTTCAACTCCTGGGGTTCATGGGGTTGATGAAATCGTATTCCAGGCGATGCCGAAAGGCGCATTCACCTTTTTTCAGAACTGAGGGCCTTGGTTAACCCAAAGCAAAACTGTCAATCAGAGATGTGATGATCAGGTTCCATCCATCCACCAGGACAAACAGCATCAATTTGAACGGCAGAGATATCATGACCGGCGGCAGCATCATCATTCCCATGCTCAACAGCACACTGGCAACGACCATGTCAATGATCAGGAAGGGGACGAACAACACAAACCCGATAATAAACGCAGTTTTCAACTCACTGATCACAAAGGCCGGAATCAGGACAAACATGGAGATCTCATCCCGGTTGGCCGGCTTGGTGATCTCAGACAGTTTGACGAACAGCGCCAGATCCTTTTCCCGCGTCTGTTTGAACATGAACTGCCGGATGGGTCCCATGGCATTGTCCAAAGCGGCCTGCTGGGATATTTCTTCGTTCAAATAGGGTTGAAGCGCGGTATCATTGATCTGTTTTCCCACCGGCATCATGATGAACACCGTCAAAAAAGAGCCAGACCGGCAATGATCTGATTGGAAGGGGTTTGCTGGGTTCCTAAAGCCTGCCGCAGAAACGCAAGCACCACCACCAGCCTTGTAAAAGAGGTCATCAGTATCAGGATCGACGGTGCCAAGGCCACCACTGTCAAAAGAAAAATCGTCTGAAGCAGGACAGACACGTCTGCGGGGTCATCACTGGTTTTCATCCCCAGCTGAATCGACGGGAGCACCATATCTGCGGCCCAGACGTCGACAAGTCCCCATCCCGCCAGGCACAGCAACGCGATCCCCACACACGTCCATAGAGGATTCAAGCCGTTGCGGCCTTTTTTGACGTTAAATCTCATATCCGTCATTGCCGTATCGAAGAGTTGTGATATAGTTGATTCGTCCCGGAGCCACGCCCAGAACAATGCGTTCCCCTGAGATCTCCATCACTTCGATCCGTTCCTTGGGAGACAGGTAAAACGTCCCCAGGCGTTTGATATCCAACTCCCCCTGATGGCGGTTGCCCACGGACAGAAATCGGCGCATGGCATACAAAACACCGATCATGACCGCCAGGACCAGCGCCAGCATCATCCCTGTTTTCAAAACAGTGCCGATCAGGCTTACCTCGACAATCCCTTCCATGTCGCCTCCCCGGGCTGTGGATTCAATTAGGTTTCGGAAAGCGGTTTCAGGTCAATGACTTGACCCGCTCCAGCGGGCTGGCGATGTCGGTCACCCGAATGCCGTATTTTTCTTCGACCACCACCACTTCCCCCCGGGCCACCAGTTTACCGTTCACACGAATATCCAGGGTTTCTCCCGCCTCTTTATCCAGATCGATAATCGAGCCTTGGCCCAGCTGAAGCAGATTGTTCACCAGCATTTTTGTCCGTCCCAGTTCCACGGTCAATTCCAGTGGAATATCCAGAATCAGATCAATATCGTTTTTGACATTTGTTTTGACGGATTTAGGGTCATTATTTTTTTCCTCTGCCATGATCGGTTACTCCTTTTGAATCGTATCGATAATTCTCACGGCCATATTTTTATTACAGGCCCCTGGAATGCCCTTGAATTTCGGAATATCTTCAATTTTCACCACCACCGAATGATTGGTTTCTGATCCAGCATGATCACATCCTCCACATCCAAAGACATCAGGTCCCTTGCATGAATGGTCGCGGTTCCCAGAACACAGCTCACTTCCAGGGGCAGCTTTGAATCCGCTGCATCAGTGCCGCCTGCCAGGCAGTGTCCATGACCTGGGTTTCATATCCCGCTTTCTGTTTGAATTTTTCCTTAACCGGTTCAATGGAGGCATAAGGAATACAGAAAAACAAGGTGCCGGAGCTGTTGGGCAGGGAAATGCTGATGCGGGTGGAAATCACCATTTCCTCCGGTTCCGTGATCTGGGTGAACTGCGGATCGATTTCTGAATGGGAAAACACCATTTTTACTTCATGTACGTCCTGCCAGACGGTCTGGCACTCTTCCAGAATGATGCCGCAAATTTTTTCAATGATTTTTGTTTTCAATGGGGGTAAAGGCCCGGCCCTCCAGTTTCCAGGGATTCAGGCCCCGGCCTCCAAAAAAACCTCGACAAACGAAAATACCAGCCGGCCTTCCAGCACCAGAAGCGAAGCCCCTCTCAGCGGATCGATTCGAAAGACATTCAGGCTCGCCGGCAACGGCAGGGACCGGCAGAATTCTTCAAACCTGACCAGTTGATTGGAAATCAGTTTGACATCGACATTCTGCTTGGTGATAGCAGAAAGCTTATCCCTTAAAAATCCGGTGAGCCGCTCGTTTATCACCTGAAACGTCGGCAGATTCAACGGACCGGATTCCGCTGCAAAATTATACGCCTGAACCGAATCCTTTTCTTCAGGAACATCCGTTTCCGTGGCGACACTGCCGGCATCGATCCCTCCGAGCAGGGAGTCAACTTCGTCCTGAGATAAGACATTACCCATAATTCACCTACTGCACCACAAATTCTGAAAAATAGATCTTGTTGACCACATTACTGCCGAGAATCTGGTTCACCCGGGAGATGAATTCCTGTTTCAACACAATTTTTCCCTCCACCGTGGCCAGATCATTGTAGGTTTTGCTGGACAACAGAATCAAAGCGGCATCGTCCAGCAAAGGTTTGTATTTTTCCAGCAACGGAATGGCCGTCGGATCAGTCATTCCCAGTAGCACGCCCACTTTCAGGTATCGGCTGCTCATACCGGAATTTCCCATCAGATTCACGATATAGGTATTCAGCGTATAAGTCAGCGGTGCGGCTTCCGAAGGGACAGCTGTGCCGGCTGCATTACCGGACAACATCTTTTCGTTTTCGTTTGTTTCTTCAGGCTGAAGCAACATCCATCCAAGAACGCCCCCCCTATCAGCAGCAGCAAGAAAACGGCTATTCCAATGATGATAACCAGCCGTTTAGACGATTTTTTTTCGGTGGCATCCGATTCCGCCATCACAACTCCTTATAAAATTTTAAAGATGATCTGAACTCTCCGATTCTTGTTTCTGCCCTCCGGGGTGTCATTGGGAACCAGGGGCCGGTCAGCCCCATATCCGCCCACGGCAAACCTCCCGGAGGGGATATGGTGTTGATTGACAAAATAGTGTAGTACCGCTTCGGCCCGTTTCAACGACAACTGCCGGTTGGAACCTGCCTCACCGCTTCCGGAAGGGATATCATCGGTGTGGCCCACAATAAAAATATCGTTATCACACTCTTCAATGGCGGATGCCACCGTGTCCAGAAACGGAAACATCGCTTTTCTGAGTTCGGCTTTCCCCGGACTGAAAAAAAGTTCCCCATGAAACGACACCGCTATTCCCTGTGGATCTTCAATGATATCAAACAGCGTATCGATTTTGTCCAGCACATCATCGATCTGATCCGGTCTGCTTTCATTTACCGGTACCAGCAGTTTTTCCATCAAAGCATTGTCCACCACCAGCAAATGATCGGTTGCCTGAAAGAGGCGCACGAACTCGGCCAAATTGCTAATCTCCTGATTATTCCCAAGCTCCAGCACACCAGGGGCTCCCTGAAACCGTGAAAATGTTTCCTTCAGCTTTTTGGCATCCATGGAAGACATGGACAGCAGCATGACAAAAAAAGTCAGCAGCAGCATGACCAAATCGGCAAAAGTGGTCAGCCACCCGTTGCTATCCACCACTGCCTGATTTTCCCTGTTTTTTCTTGACCTTTGTTCCATCAATCAAATATCCTGAAGTCAAAGGTATCAAACGTGAAAATATTGGACGGTCTTTTTTTCAAAATCCGATGGGTATCCAACGATTTTCCGGGGTAGAGCATGATTTCCACCCGTTCGTTCATCGCCCGGGATCGCCTCGTCAAAGTGGAAAACCGGGGCCGGTGTGTGCCGGCCCCATAAACGTGAAGCCGATTCTCCAGGTCATTGCCCCGGATTTTAAGATACGAAAACACCGCTTCCGCAATTTGAAATGACCGGTCCCAGGCGGATTCATGACTGCCATCTTCAACAGGAATCTCCCCGACATGTCCTATGATTTCAACCGGATAATCCGCCGGGCCAATCAGAAAAATCAAATTGTCCAAAAACACTTCAGATTCAGGCCGCAATTTCAGAGAGTCCGGTTCAAAAAGGAATCGGGATTCCATCACAATCGCCTGATTCTTCTCCCTGTATACCAATTCAACATGGTCTGCGATAGCCCTCTCTTCCAGATTCAGCACTTTGACAAAATCAATTTCCTGCAAATCCATTGGTGCACCCGGCTGAATAAGAGTATCCCCGGTTTTCGATGCGGAATATCCGCCTGTAAAGCTGCCGAAAGCTCCCAGGATGGAACCTATTGCCACCCGTGTCCTTTTCTCGTCGATCACGGCGATGGAATTGAGCAGAATAAAAAAAGTCAAAAGGATCAAAAACAGACTGACCGTCATGACCGGCAGCAAATCAATGGGAGAGGGTTCTTCCTGTTTTTTCTTTTTTTCATACTGCTGCTTCCCGTTGATTGGGCGGCACAAAGGCGTGAAGCTTCTGCTCAAGCACCCGGGGATTGTCCCCGTTGGACAAAGAAATGATTCCGGCCACTGTCATCTCCTTCAACAACATTTCCTCCTTGCTTCGGGTTCTGAGTTTTCCGGCAATGGGCATACAAATAATATTGGCCATGACAGACCCGTAAAACGTGGTCAACAGGGCCACGGCCATGGCCGGACCGATAGTGGACGGATCGTCCATATTCTGCAGCATCTGCACCAGGCCGATCAGTGTGCCGATCATCCCCATGGCCGGGGCATAGGTGCCCATGGTCGTGAATATTTCCGCGCCCAATTGATGCCGGCTTTTGATGAAATCCATCTCCACTTCCAGCAAATTGCTGATTTCTGCCGGCTCCAGCCCGTCGATAGACAGCTGAACCCCTTTTTTCAAAAACGCGTCATCCATGCCTTCCAGTTCACTCTCCAAGGAGAGTATCCCTTCTTTCCGGGATTTTGCGGAAAACGCCATGAGCCGCTCAATGAGTTTGCTCACGTCCGCTGATCGGGCAAAAAAGCGTTTTTCACCACTTTGAGCACTCCCAGCACATCCTTCAGGGGATAATTGATCATGGTCACACCAATGGTCCCGCCCACGACAATCATCAGGGCCGGAATATTGATAAACAGCCCCAGTCCACTTCCCATAAAAATTGCTGCCAGCACCAGTCCAAATGCCGAAACAACGCCAAGCAGGGTGGCAATATCCATAATGTTTCCTAACCTTCCATTGCTTTACACTCTAATCATTACAGGGACAGCAAACTTTATGCCATTAAATCGCCTGAAAAGCAATTGCTTCCTGAATATTCCCGGACAGAACCCGGGTGGTTGAGGGCCGCAGTCATTCAATGATCAAGCGGAGTTCGAAATTATTCGGAAAAAAAACCTCTGCGTCAAAAAAAGAGGCATCAGCCAAAAAATTGACGAATGCCCCTTGTTTTGAATTCGGCGGTGACAACCAGCCGAATCCGCAGAAAATGCTTTTAGTTTATCGTTTGAGGTTAATGATTTCAGACAGCATGGTATCTACGGTGGTGATAATTTTTGAATTGGCCTGGAATCCCCGCTGGGTCGTAATCATCTCCACAAATTCACCGGCAATGTCCACATTGGACTGCTCCAGGGATCCCGGCGCGATAGAGCCGAGTCCATTGCTGCCCGGCCGGTTGGTAATGGCTGCGCCGCTGGCCAGAGAGGCTCTGAACAGATTTCCACCCTCTTTGACCAATCCGTCCTCGTTCTGAAAACCAGCCAGAGCCACCCGATAAAGGGGGATGATCTCCCGTTGGAGTAATTTCCGGTGATCACCCCTTTGTCATTCACATTGATATCCTGGAGATCTCCGGCTCCGTATCCATTACTGTCCTTGAAAACTGTGTTGGATGCCACTGCATACTGGGTCGTGCTCAAGGCGTTGTTGGTCCACTTGTTCGTATTCGCGTTCAACGTACTTCCGAAATCCAGGCTAATGTTCATGGCATTGTCACCCAGAAAATCCGGTTCAAAGGTAAATAAACCATTTTCCACTGTATAAACTGGATTGACTGGATCGGTTCTGTCTACCAAGGATTCAGTTGTACCGTCAGCTGCCACACGGGTCATGTCAATATCGGATATGGCTCCGGATGACGGTTCGAATGTGATTGACCCATACCCCAACAGCCCCGCATTCGCCGTTCCAGCCGCGCCGGTTCGTCGATCTTCTCCAGGATTGCATGTGACCATGAATTCATAGGTTGGAGATCCGTCAGCCGTCGGTTCACCTTTATCGAAATACATAGTAATATCATGGGTGCTCCCTAAAGAGTCATAGATCTGGACCGTGGTCTGGTATTCAAACATTGTCTCGGTTATCGGTGGGGATTGAGTGCCGTCCCATCCTGCATCCAAAGACGTCAAACCGCCCAAATCCGAATAGTCTGATGCAGTTGAATCCAGATTGGTGATTACCTGAACATTGCTGCTCTGACTAGGCTGGGAAGTGAATGAATTCAATTTGATATCACCGATGGAGCCGATATCGCTGCCGGTTTCCGGATCCAGGCGCCATCCCTGGACCACATGGTTGTTGGGATTGACCATATTGCCGTCTTTGTCAAACCTGAAATTACCGGCACGGGTATAGTATTGGGTCACTCCGGATTCTTCCCTCAAAATGAAGAATCCCGCACCACCGATGGCCAGATCTGTTGAATTTCCCGTCGTCTTAAATGAACCCTGTTCAAAAGACGCAGACACATTGCCGATGGCGCTGCCGCTGCCGATCTGAGTCGTTCCGCTCATTGTTGACATGGATTGACTCAGCATATCCTGAAAATTTGCCTGACTGCTTTTGAATCCGATGGTGTTGACATTGGCGATATTGTCACCAATAATCTGCATGGTGTCTCCCATTGCCGTCAACCCACTGGTTCCGGAAAAAAGTGCGCTTGATAATGCCATGATCGTTCTCCTTAATTTTTATTGTGTTGTTTTTATCTTTATTTACATCAAGATTCCGTCGACATGCGGACATCCCGGATACTGGGAAGTGCCGCCGGGACATCTCCGACATAGAGCAAGGGGGTTCCGCCATCAAGACTCACACGATTCACCCGCCCGGACACATAGGTCTCGACAGACAATGGCTGACCAGCATTATCTAAGGCTGTCACGACAAAACTATATTGCCCTTCCTCCAAGGCGTTACCACTGTCACCAGTCCCATCCCACTCGAACTGATGGGTCCCCTCTTCCAAATTTCCCATGGAAATATTTTTTACGGCTACACCATCGGCATCAAACATGGTAACCACACAATTACCGGGAGCCTCCATGTAAAATCCCCCCTTTGAAATGATTCCTTTGGCCAGCGTCAGTTCATTGCCCTGGACATCAACCTCTTTCCCCATGAAATCCATGGCCTTGAAAATCAGATCTTCCGCCTGATTGACCTGCATGTTGGACAGATTGTCATTGACATTCTGCAATTGTTCCAGGCTGCTGAACTGAGCCAGCTGGGCCGTAAATTCAGTTCCTTCCATGGGATTCAACGGATCCTGATGCCGCAGCTGAGCCACCAGCAGAGTCAAAAACGTGTCTTTGCCAAGGATATCTTCCGAAGCCGCATCTCCAGGTTTGGACTGGATAGATGTATGGGTTCCCAACGTGTCGATATACATTTGTTTCCTTTTCCTTTCCGCTTCCCTGTGACGCAGCCGTTGATCAGGCCAGCAGATCCAGCAGAGATTCGTTGTTTGTTCGCGAAGGAACCAGGGAATCGGCTTTACCGTCACCCGCTGTATCCGTTCCCAGTTCTCCTGAATGGAGATTTTTACCGAAACGGCCTTGGGAATGATGCTGCTGATCCAAAAACCCATCTCCGTTCGCAGACGAATGATTCAGATTGCCGTTCAATTGAACGTCAAACGTTTCAACCCGGATACCATATCCTTCCGAACCCGCTTTAAATCCACATAATTGGCATGAAGCATGTCTTTTGCCGAACTGGTTTCGGTGACGACAGACATTTTGAGTATATTCTCCTTAACATCCATTTCGATATTAACAATGCCAAGCTCCGGCGGTTCAGCTGCAATGTGAAAATCCGATCTCCCCGGTGAAGAAATGCGGCAATTTCCTTGCCCACCTGGTTCACGACCGACGTCGGGTTCAGGCCTTGCTGGAATCCCGCAGCCTGTTTAGCGGGTGCGGATAAATTTTCCGCGACACTTGCATAGGAAGCTCCCGCACTTTGGTATTTTTCTGCTCCTGACGTCAGATTTTGATGAGTCTCCTGTCGTCCGGTCCCATCCGTTTTAGAAACATTCCCCGGCATCGGCAAAGCATCGGCACCGGCCCTAGAAGCTGCGGTTCCTTTTTCCGTATCCTGCTTATAAATGTCCACCGGCATGGTTCGGGATTCCATATCCGTTTTGTTGCCCGCGCCTTTTTTTACCGAACCTCGATTGAAACCATCTACCGCTCTTGTTTGTTTGTCGATCGTCATTTCCCTGGAAAAATCGAAATTCCCTGCCGTTTTCTTCATTTTCAAGGAGTCCATGGCCGGCGTGTCATCATCTGTTTCCGAAAACCTTGCTGAATTCATGGGGAAGTGTCTGAAAACCTTCTCTGTTTCACGTCCTTTTTGTTCCAAAGCCTGAACAAAAGTTTTCAGGTTATAGGGCAATCGATGATCTTTATTTGGTACCGACAATCCCAGTTTCTCAAGTTCAAAGGCCATCCGCTCGAACCTTGGTGAATCGGTTTGTAGCCCTTTTGAACTTCCAGGCAAGTCACTTGAGTAACTGTCGGTTCCTGCACCGGGTAATTTCCCGCTGGATGAGCTTTTCATCCCTTTGGTGTCTCCGGCGAAAGCCATTTTTTATTGCTTGGGATCCCAAACTGCCTGGCACAGAATTCAGCCCCTGTTTCAAGTGCCCGGTTTGAGTGGCGGCCGCGTCAGCTCCCCGGGTGGTGCCGGACGTTTTTCCATTTCGGCTATGTGGGATTTCAATTGAAACACCAATTTTTCAATATCAATCGCTCCGCCTTCCCGGGACGCCGCTGCCAGCATCGCATCCATCTTGTCAGAGGGGACCCCCAGGTCCCTTAAAATCAGCTCCAGATACGGTATTGCGGATTTATCAGAAGAATCGGTCAAAAAAGAAGACGGCAACCCGGACTCCTTAATTTCAGCCTGTTCAAATACCGACAGATTCTTTAAAAAGAGAGCCAGGGGGATCTGGCCGTCTGATCGGTTCTTTTCCATTGACCGAAAAAACGCAGACAGTTCGGACCGGGGGAGCCCCAAGTCCTCCAAAACATTGCCCAAAACGTAGATGTCTTCTTGGGAAAGCATCCACTTGTCTGGGAAAACCCCGTGATTCAAAAGTGTGGATTCAAGACTCGCGGCAATCGACAAACCATGATCATTGTCTCCATGCTCGGCAATCAGAAAAGAATTTCCAGTCCCGATTGGAAACGTCGGATTTTGAAACCCATCAGTTGGCACTGTCAAGCCCTTTCTTGACCGTTTATTCAGCCTATCGATCATCATCTCTTCGGCAAAGGCAAAAAGGTAACCGCCTTTTCCATTTTCATGGATTTCACAGCCGGCATTTCCACCACCACTTCCGCCAACCGGGCTGGATCCATGGAAACACGATTGGAAAATAATGCCGGACCCTGCACTTTTTTCTCCAGGGCCTGAATAAAGGTTTCCAGGGTAAAAGAGGGATGAGCTTCTTTGTCGGACACCGACAATCCGAGTTTCTCCAGGCCTGGCGGCATCCTCTGGAACGTCTGTGAATCCGGCTGCGGGCCATTTGAATATTTTATTGCTTCAGTATCTCCGGCAACTATCCTTTGGGATGGTGCTTTTGTTTCCGAGTTTCCCGGAACTGAATCCAGCCCCTGTTTCAGATGCACGGTTTGAAGAACGGCTGGATCGGCCATCCGGGTGGTTCCCGCCGATTTTCCCATTGATGCCGCATGGGATTTCAATTGAAACACCAGTTTTTTAATATCGATCGCACCGTTTTCCCGGGATGCAGCGGCCAGCAATGCATTCATCTTGTCAGCGGGAATCCCCAGATTCCTTAAAATCAGCTCCAGGTGAGGTACTGCGGATTTGTCAAAAGAACTGGTTAACAAAGAAAACGGAGGCCTTGCCGGCTGAAGTTTCCCCTGTTCAAACGCTGACAGGTCCTTTAAAAAGTGAGTCAGGGTGATCTGCCCGTCTGACCGGGCTTGTTTCATCGACCGGAACAACGTGGTCAACTCAGCCCGGGAAAATCCCATGCCATTTAAAATGTTGCCCAAAAAATCGAAATCTTCCTGGGAAAGGACTATGGTATCGGGAAAAAAGCCGTGATTGAGAAATGCTGATTCAAGAACGGCGACAACCGGCGAATCGCCATCTGTGGCTCCGGATCGGACAGCTGTGGCAGACGATTCATTTCCGATAGATAAGCGCGGTTTGACAAAATGGGTGCCTGCTGAGCCGGAATCTGGATTTTTCCCAGCAAGCAGCCTGGCAAACAAATTCTCTCCGGGAACTCCAGTGGAAAAGCCCGGTTTCGATCCAAGCGCCTGTGCCTTTCCCTGTAAAGTAGGTTGGGAAGACGTAAAAAAAGACTTTAAAAGTGCGGATGAATTGAGCATCTCCATATTCCTGATTCATTCAGTTGTGAAACCATTAACAATACCATTTGTACGATGGATACTTGCAAATCATGTGCCCAAGGGTATCAACCAGCTATTTATAGCAATTTTATCCATAAATAACGGTTTGTTACAATTTTCCATACTGCACAAGGAAACCCTGCTAAAAGAGGAAAAAGGAAAATTCTGCAGAACAGCGGCCCTGGCCGGGAAAAAACTTCCCTCGCGATATCACGCCTCATTGGAAATCCAGCCGCGCACCACAGCAGCAACTCTTTCCGGTTCCCGGGCACTCAATTCCGCCACGCGCTGCCGGGGATTTCGTGTCTCCTGAGATTCTGAAATCTGTTTGACCTCTTCCTCACCCGGAGGCAGGGCGTTTTTCCCGTCAGTGGCACGGGTTCCGATCTCTTTGACACTTCTGATCAGGGGGCGAACCACCAGAAAAAAGGCGCAAAGAATCAATATCAGGTTGAAAATCGTTCTTCCATATTGATCCAGCAGACGAGAAACCACCCGATTTCCCCCCATCCATGGGGTCATTTCTTCCATGGCCATGGCGGCTTTAAATGGAACGGACTGAACCGACACCTGATCTTCCCGGTCTTCATTGAACCCCATGGCGTTTTTTACCAGGTCCTCAAACGTTTTCAATGCTTCAGCGTCCCGGGGCACATATTCCCGGGATGTGGTTCCGTCATTGCGGGTGACCGTGCGGTATTCCCCATCAATCACGGCTGCCACCGAAATACGCTGAATGGTGCCGGCAGGTCGGATTACCCGGCGGTTCACCTTGTTGATTTCATAGTTGGTGGTGGCATTCTTACTGGTTTTCGACCTTCCGGCACCGGCTGAGCCAGGAAGAATCCCGGCCCGCTGGTTTGTCACCGGTTCTCCATCTATCCCGGCCATCTCATCACCGTCGTTTCCTTCATTGACGGTTTCCTCGATCAGCTTGTTGCTTCGCACCACCACCACTGTGGGATCGTATTCCTCTTCACTGAGCACCACTTCAGAGGTATCGATTTCCGCGCTCACCCGGACAATGGCGTTGCCGGGTCCCACCACCTGCTCCAACATGGACTGGACATTTTCAGAGATCTCTTTTTCAATATTTTTTGTACTCCAGCAAGGTGCCGCCCATGCCGGCCATTTCTCCGGCCTCACCGGCATCGCCTTTAAAAATCAACCGGCCCCGGGTATCCACGACACTGACCCGATTGCTGTCCAGACCTTCCACGGCATTGGCCACCAGCCGAACAATGGATTCCACCTTGACCCTGGACAGGGGCTGATCCAGGTCCAGCTGAATGGAGGCGGAAGGCTGTTTTTCATCTTCCACAAACAAAGATTCCTTGGGGATGGCCAGGAACACCGCCGCTTTTTCACTTCATCGAAATTCATAATGGTCCGGGCCAGTTCTCCCTGCAATGCCCGCCGATAATTGAGCTGCTGAACAAAATTGGTGGTCCTGAAATCCGGGTTGTCAAACAATTCAAACCCCACGGTTCCCCCACCGGGAATTCCTTCAGCCGCCAGTGCCAGACGGGTTTCATAAACCGATTGTTCTGGTACCATCACCCCGGTTCCGCCGGCAGTAATCTTATAGGGAATATTCTCTTCCTTGAGCCGGGTCACGATCCGGCTGGCATCTTCAGGGGACAACCCATTGTACAGAATTTGATAATTTTCCTGATTGGCCAGATAAAACATGACCCCGAAACCGGCGATCACCAGCAGAATCACGGCGGCAATACTGATTTTCTTGGCAAGGGGGAGCGCAGTGACAAATTGAACAAAATCCCTGAAAGAGGAGCCCATCGTGTTCATCTTCCTTTTTTTCAATCTTTTTTGTGAAATAAGGCGGCGATGCCGACCGACTTAAAACTGCATGCGGTTGATTTCCTGATACGCTTCAATGGCTTTGTTTCTGAACGAAACCAGCGTTTTCATGGAGATATCGAATTTTTGAAGTTCAATCATGGTTTTCGCCACATCCGCCTTGCCTGCCAGCATGTCGACAATGGCTTTGTCCGCCGCCTCACCCATTTGATCCACACTGGATACGGCCTGCTTCATGATCTGTCCGAAGGTAGCGGACTCTTTCCCCTTTGTTCCCTGAATGGCCTGATTGCCCGAAAAACCGCCGATATTGTTGACTGTAACGGGATTCATTGATTACCTCCCGATCTCAAGGGCGGAGAGCGCCATTTCTCTGGCGGTTTTCACGGCGGCGACATTGGCTTCGAACGCCCGTTTGGCACTGAGCATGTTCACATTCTCCACAAAAAGATCCACATTGGGTTTCTTCACATACCCTCTTTCATCCGCAGCCGGATGGCCCGGGACAAATTCTTCCTTGAACGGGGTCTTGTCTTCCACCACCTCATCGATTTTGACTCCCGAAAGGCCCCGGTCAAAGCATCTGAAAATTCCAGCCCGCCTTCGGCTGGGCTTAGCACCAGCATTTTCCGCCGGTAAGGGGTTCCCTTTTCGGTCTGGGTCGTTTCAATGTTGGCCAGGTTGTGACTGATGATATCCATCCGTTTTCTTTGCACCGACATGCCGGAAAAACTGATATCAAATGTATTCTGAAAATTCATTCTATCGTCCTCCTTCCCTGATGGTCTCCTTGATAATGGTGATCTTTCTCATCATTGCTTCCACGGCAGTCTTGTAAACCAGCTTGTTTTCCATTAATTTTTTTCATCTCGCTATCAACCCCCACCCAGTTGAGGCCGTCAAAGGCGGATGGGGCATCATGGATCTCCACCTCCACCCCCGGGCCTACTTCGCCCCCCAGATGATCAGAATGGGTTCGGGCCATTGATGGTGCGGCCATATGGCTATCCGATGCCATGGCTTTTTTCAAGGTGGCCTGAAAATCGATTTCTCTGGCTTTATACCCGGGCGTATCCAGATTGCTGATATTGCTGGCAATAACCCCCTGGCGCTTCTGGGAAATATCAATGGCTTTTTCCAGAGCCCGGAATGTGTGATTGAAAACCGACGCGTTCTGAATCATGTTTCTGTCCTTTTCGTTTTGTAATCTGTCTTTTAAACAGAGAACAATGCAACTATCATTCCATTTTTACTGAATCGTCATTTTTTCTTTATATTCATTGAGTTTGTTTCTCAGGGTTCGCACGCTGATACCCAGAATTTGGGCGGCATGGGTTCGATTGTCATTGGTGTGATCCAGGGTACTGAAAATGATGTTTTTTTCCATTTCCTTGAGTGACAGGCCGGGGGTGAACACCGGGGCAGCGTTTCCGACAAACGGTTGACTGCCCGGCATGGTAAAGTCCTCACAGGTGACGGTTTCCCCTTCGCACATCAAGACTGCCCGCTGGATTACGTTTTCGAGTTCCCGGACATTGCCTTTCCAGGAACGGTTCATTAATAAAGACACCGCCCCTTCTGTCAATCCTTTGACGTTCCGATTGTCGATCCGGTTGTATTTTCGGATAAAAAAATCCGTCAGTAAAGGGATGTCTTCCCGGCGATCTCTTAAAGGCGGCAGCTCAAGCGGAACCACATTGAGCCGGTAATACAGGTCTTCACGAAACTCTCCGGATTGAATCATTTTCTCCAGATCCCGGTTGGTGGTGGCCAATACTTTGACATCCACGGTAACGGGCCCGGTCCCCCCGATTCTGTCCACTTCCCGCTCCTGAAGCACCCGCAGCAGTTTTGCCTGAAGAGAACAATCCATCTCACTGATCTCGTCCAAAAGCAGGGATCCGCCGTCCGCTTGTTCGAATTTTCCTTTTTTCCGTCCCACCGCCCGGTGAAGGTTCCCTTCTCATGCCCGAACAACTCACTTTCCAGCAGGGATTCCGGCAGGGCCGCACAGTTGACGGCTACAAACGGCTGGTTCCGCCGCTGACTGCAAGAATGAACATACCGGGCAACCAGTTCCTTGCCGGTGCCGGATTCCCCATGGATCAGAACCGGAGCCCGGCTGTCACAGATTTTCCGGGCGGAAGCCAGAAGATGCTTCATTCCCTGATTCCGCGTGACTATGGCAAACCGGTCCGCACCCCGGTCATCCGGCCTGGTTTTTGGGTCGATCTCCGGCCAGACAATGTGCTTCACCATGTCGACCTGGACCGGCTTGACAAAAAAATCCGCAGCACCGGCTTTCATGGCAGTAACTGCGGTTTCGGGTTCTGCACCTTCAACCGCCATGACCACCGGAACAAACGGATGACGGTCCTTGATCTGCCGCAACAGCCCTAGGACTTCGGTCACGGGGGGCCGGGCTCCGATCACCACCAGATCCCATGCCTGCCTGTCCATGCTTTCGAACAGGCTGATGGGTCCGCCACTACGGCAACTCGGTGATGCAGTGTTTCAAACACCCGGACCAGATCTTCTTTATCCGTTGTCTCCGCTTCAAATATGAGAACTTTTTTTTCTTTCATAAAGGTGTCAGATTCCTTTAACCCTTTTATCAGCCGGCCCTGTCGAATCACCGGACCATTTTGTCAAACGCGGCGGATGCCAGGTGTTCTCTGGCCAGGGGACTCCAGAAAGGGTCGTTTTGTGCCGCCAGCGTCTCAAACAAAGCATGACCTTGTTCCTGCTGTCCGGACCGCCAGAGGCTCAATGCGGCCTTATAATGGAGAAACGCTGTTTCCACTTGTGAATCCGTCATGTCCAGCACATGAGAATAAACAGACCCCGCTTTGTCAAAATGACCTGCCTGAAAATACAAATCCCCGACCTGATCCCCCAGATACCCGGCCAGGGCCGGACAAAGATCCAGGGTTTTTGGATGCTGTCAAGGGCGGACAGGACGCTTTCCACATCCCGGGCCGCCAGTGCGGCCCGGGCTTTTCTCACCAGTAGCCCGGAACGGTCACAGGGGGATAGCGGATACGCCAATGCCCGGGTCATTATGGCCACCGCTTCCTGAAATTTCTCCCTGGCCATCAGAATCTGTCCCATCAGATTCATAGCATCTCCGGCATAAGGGCTTTGAGGATACGTGCGGATCAGATGGGAAAGCCTTTGTTCGGCAACGCCTGTCCGATCGGATTTAAATAATGCTTTGCCTGTAAAATACAGGACATCATCCGGCATGTTTTCCAGGGACATGGATGTACCCAGTTGCTGATAAAGGGCTTGAGCCGCTTCATGGTTCCCTGAGTGGTGATATGCCCTGGCGACCGTGAGATGTACCGAATCCAGATCCATTAACGGAAGCACGGATCGGGCTTCCTGCTGATACACGGTGATCACCCGGGCATAATCCTTGTTCGCATAGCTTTCCCAAATTATGGCTTCCAGCACATTTTTCAGTGCGAACCGGCCGTTTTCACGCAATGACCCGCCCGGATGATTTTCAAAAAAAAGACGCAGAGTTTTCAAGCTTTCGGAATAGCGTTCTTCCTCCTGATACAGCACCGCCAGCTTTAATATCGCCAGCAGGGCCAAGGGATCGTCAATGGGTTGGCCCTGATAGGAATCCCGGATGTTTTCATAAATCTGTTTCGCGGAATAGGACATGAGGATACGGTCATCGGGATATTTTTCTTTCTGCTCTGCCAGGCGAAGCCAGCTGACCGCCGCCCCTCTGGAATCCGGATACCGGTCCACCACAAACCGAAAATACCGGGCCGCGTCCATGGCCTTTCCGTCCTGGAGAAACGCATCTCCCACCCGGGCAAGGATTATGTCTTTTTCCAGGGTTTCCGGGGCAGTATTGTAGTAATGAAGCAAATGCGTTGCAGCCAGATCATACCGGCCCATCTGAAAATAATTGTTTCCCATGTACAAAGACACATCGGGATATTTAAAATAAATATCTTTGTCTCGGGATATCAGTTCTTTTAACACGGTCAGAGATTCGTTAAAAAAATTCTGGTCATACCGGATCTTGGCGGTTTCAAGAAAGGCTTCGTTCTGAATAACAGGGTTACCGGTGGATGCCAGGATATCTTCCAACACGGCCAACGCCTGGGTCATCCGGTTGGTGGCCATAAAAATCTTCGCCGTTTCCAGCATGGCCTGACTGATAATCCAGCCGTTTTGGTCAGGCGCACTGTTCCTTGCCAGTTCATAATAGGCCAGGGCTTCCGCGTGGTTTCCCATGCTTCGATGCAGCCAGGCCTGGCCCAGCAATGCGACCCCTTTGTAGGGAGAATTCGGATACCGGTTTAAGACATCTTGAAAAAATTGTGTCAATTCCCGAAAATGGGAGGCAGGATCGTCCCCATATAGTTCCTGCAGAATATCGACCAGCAGAAATCGGGCTTTTTCCGTATAAGGCTTTGCGGATACTGGTCAATGATCTGCTGAACCTTGTCCCGGGCCATGCCCCATTGCCGGTTGTCGAACAGGAAACCGCATCCTGAAACAGGCGGTTCTCAGGTGTGGTGACCGGTTCTGAGATATCTTCCAATGCCTGCCGAAAGATATGGGATGTCCGGATGGTGGAGGAAGGGGCTGGTTTCTTTGAGTCGCTTTCCCTGGGTTCGGTCGACTCAATGGCGGCGAGAACAGGCGCCAACGGCTTTTGAACTGATGCGGCAGACGGCATTGCCTGCTTTTTTTCGGAATCCAGTGTGATCACCAGTCCATCCTCGCGGCGAACCGCCCGGGCCTGGGGAAAATCAGAATGTCTGCCATCTATAGCTATCCGCAACCGGTCGGCATGATGTCCCAGGCGAACATGAGTCACCCAGCCCATGTCGACTGGCAGGATAGCCGTCTTGAACCCCGGCAGGATTTCATACAGGTCAATGAATATCACTGAAGCGACGTCCGAAAAAGCTACCTGAAACCGTTTCTCCGAATCCCATCCGGAAATGTCGATAAAAGGGTTTTCATGATTTTCCCCCGGCAGGACCGCCACGGTCAGCACACGGTCTTGAACTGCCACAGACAGAAGTTTGGCTTCCTGATTCACGGTGACTTTCGTTTTCAATACGTCCGGCAGCGCAGCAGCCCCTGACCCCCCATACAGAATCAGGTCCAGTACCATCACACAGACCAAGGGAAACTTCTTGAAAATACCGCCGGGCGGCATGTTCATTTTTATCATGAAACCCACTCCTTCTCTTCCTGATCGGCAGCGGCACCCGTGGTGCCATCACGTTTCAAACTCATTCAGACCGGCTTACCGAAATCCGCCTTCTGTTTTTGACAGTTATGCTTAAAGTGATTGTAGCAAAAAAAGTGCCAGAAAGGAGAATACCGCCATTATCCCGGCCATAAGGGCCAAACAGGAAAATTCGGTGATAATTGCAAAAATCGACGAATGACGTCTTGTCAGATCAGCGACAATTTTTTGACTGTCGTATCAGGAATCAAAAAAGGAAATATTGTGCTTTTTAATTTTTTCGACCAAGGTGGTCCGTTTGATTTTGAGCATCCGGGCGGCCTTGGCCTTGACACCGTCACTCTTTTCAAGGGCATTGCTGATGATCCGGGTTTCATAGGCCTTGACCGCTTCGGAAAGGTTCATGCCCTCTTCCAGCAGCGGCAGATCTCCCCCAAAGACATCCGCATCCGGGTCGGCCTCGTCTTCCGAATAGAAATGTTCCGGCAAATCGGTCAACGCTACCACCGGATTATCGCACAAAATGATCAGCCGTTTGATCAGGTTCTCCAGTTCCCGGACATTTCCCGGCCAGTCATACCGTATCAATGCGGCCATGGCTTCAGATGAAAACGATTCCACTGGCGTATCCTGATCTTTCCGGAATTTTTCAGAAAAAAATCCACCAGCAGCGGAATATCGGTTCTCCGCCGACGTAAAGGCGGGACATGGATGGGAATCACGTTCAACCGGTAGAACAAATCCTCCCGAACGTCCCACTTTTCACCGCTTCAGCCAGATCTTTGTTAGTGGCGGCGATAATCCGGCTTGCACATCAACACTCTGGGTGCCGCCACCCGCTCGAAAGTTTTTCCTGAAGGACCCGCAACAGTTTGACCTGGAGCAGAGAGCTCATTTCCCCCACTTCGTCCAGAAAATGGTCCCTTGCCCAGCCAGTTCAAACCGGCCCACCCGTTTTTTATGGGCCCCGGTGAACGCGCCTTTTTCATGTCCGAAAAGCTCACTTTCCAGAAGTGATTCAGGAATGGCCCCGCAATTCACCGCCACGAACGGTTTCTTTTTCCGGCGGCTGAGCCGATGAATGGTTCGCACGATCAGCTCTTTGCCCGAACCCGATGCCCCGGTCACCAGAAGCGTGTTTTCCGTGTCCGCCACTTTTTGAACCAGGCCGTGTATTCTTTTTATGGCCGGAGATTCTCCGATAAAATCATCATAACTGTAACCGCTGTCGCCGGACTGCTTTTTGGCCGTCACTTTTTTCTGAAGCCGTGACAGTTTCAGGGCGTTTTCGACATGCGTCAACAGTTCCCGGAAACCCACCGGCTTGGTGATGAAATCGAACGCCCCTTTTTCACGGCAGCGACGGCTCCGGGAATACTGCCGTAACCGGTAAGGATAATGCACAACGTATCCGGACTATGGGTCACGATATGATCCAAGACCTGCATTCCATCCGGATCGGGCATGCTCAAATCGGTGATTACCAAATCGTACGCCCCGGGAATCAGATCGGATATCGCAGCCTGGCTTTTCAGATAGGGGGTTACTTCATATCCGCCCTTGTTTTTAAGCATCTCTTCAAGCAGATTCAGGATTTCAGGATTATCATCCAGAATCATGATTTTTTCGGTGACCTTCATGTAACCCCTTTACTGCCTACACAAAATCTCCCCGATGGAATTTGGCCGTGGCGACCCGGGCGGTGAGGGACAGCTCATTGACCCATGCCATGAACGCCTCATCCGAGGAGAATCCGGCTTTGGCACTTTTTTCAAACAGGTCCATCTCATGCTCAATGACATCCACCAGCGGGGTCAGCTGTTTCAAGGTTTTGCAAGGATTTTCAAGATCAGCCGCATAGGTTTCAAGCATTGTCAGAATTTCGTCACCCCGGGCCAGAATATGTGCCATAGGGTCCGTTCCGCCTGAATCCGGCGACACATCCGATGTTTTCCGCAGGCCGGTCAGTTCCCGGTTCAACACGTCATCAAACCCTGTCCCGATTCCCGGGGCCGGAGATGACGTCTGCCTGTACCTGTTCATCGGAATGTCGATACCATAAATATTCATATCTGCCTCCCCGGGGCCGTCAGCCGCCGAAAACTTTTTCCAGTTTCTGGGTAATGGTCTCGGTGGTAAAGGGTTTGACCACATAGTTGTTTACCCCTGCCTGAACCGCCTGGATAATGTTTTCCTTCTGGGCCTCCGCAGTGACCATGACAAAAGGAATCTCCTTGATGGCATCGTCTGATCGCACCGCAGTCAGAAGATCCAGCCCGGTCATTTCCGGCATGTTCCAGTCGCACATGATCAAATCAATCTTCTGATTCTTCAGGATTTTCAATGCATTTTTGCCGTTGTCTGCTTCATAAATATGGGTGAAGCCGATCTGAACGAGAATGCTTTTCAATATTCTCCTCATGGTCGCAAAATCATCGACAATCAGCACTTCCATATTGAGATCCATAGAATGTTCCGCCCTTTTTTTCTGCTGTTTGTAGTCCAGTCAATTGTTTTTTTGTCCCGGAAAGATCCCCATAGGTGTTCGGCAGTACCGCTATCCCGGATTTAAGAGCAAATATTATCTTTCCAGAACTGTTCTGTCAAGCCCGCAGGCGAAAGAATCACCCCGATCATGGTTTGCCGGTGTCAGCCGGCGTATCAGGATAAAGTCCCCGGGTGATGCGGGCACCGGTTTCGGAATCGACAAACGACAGGATATCGCCAACCACGTCTCCCTTCATTTGGGAAAACAGGGCCGTCACAAGATCGATATCCAGCTGCTCGATCAACTGGGCCACTTTTTGGGGTTTCATGGTTGAATAAATTTTTATCAGGTGTTTAACCTCGGCTTCCTGGATCTCACTTTTCAGATCCATCGTGGCAAGGATCTCCTCCCGCAGCAAAGTCAACTCATCTATTTTCCGGGTTATTTCCTCTTTCAGCTCCAGAAGCCGGGCTTCCTGCCTTTCAAGATATTCTTCCCGGGCCACAAGGCGTTCCTTTTCCGCCGCCACCTGCTCAGGTGTTGCAGCGTTTTCCAGGACCGGTTCGCTGGGTTCATCGGCCGTTTTAGGGATCACCGAATCAGCGGCATTGGCCGATGCTGTCAAAGGAATCAGCCCCGGAGCCGCCGGCTCAACCGGAACCATCACTGCAACGGGGTCCTGTTCCGGAAAATCACGGGCGGGATCCGGTTCCACGGACCATATCCCGATGAAATAAAATGCCGCCACCCCCGCTTTCAGGATGATCATCCACGTCAGCACAGGCAACACATACTTTTTCATATCCTCCCTCCTTTGCGCAGCAGCACCAGTTCATCACTGGATTTCTGCAATTCAGTCTCCATCTGTCTTTTATGCATTCCGGCATGGGTGGATTTCAAGTTTACCAGTGATTTTTTTGCAATATACTGCTGTTTGAGCTGCGATCCCAGCATCTGAACCTTTTTCTCCTGTTTTCTCAATTCTTTCCGGGCGTCCGCAAGCTCCCTATCCAGCCGGCTGACAAAATTCCGGCAGTCCAGATATCGGCCGGCAGTGATCCCGCTTCGGCTTTCCTGTTGCAATTGAGCCTGCATCCCGGCTTTTTTGCGGCAGACTTCTTCCATTCGGGACCGAATCTCCCGGCACACCATGCGGGCTTCCGCCAGATCCATCCGGGCCTGTTCCTCCTGGAACCGGCGGTATTTCAACACCGGATCCAGTTTGAACTGAAATTGTTTCACCGCGTTCCTCTCCTTTTGCTAAAACAGATTCTGCAATTGTTCCAGGCTCTTTTCAAAAGAGATTTTTTTCATGAATGCCCTGATGCAGAAAAGCGTTCACATCTTTGATCACTTTTTTGGCAAAATCGATTTCCGTATCACTGCCATCCACATATGCACCGATACGAATCAGGTCTTCCGCCTCCCGGTAGGCAGTCAATACCCGCAGCAGCCGCTTGGCCGCCACGGCATGTTCCGGGGAAATGATGTCGTTCATGATCCGGCTGATGCTGGCCGGCACGTCCACCGCCGGATACTGTCCCTTCTGGGCAATGGCCCGGGACAGCACGATATGCCCGTCCGTGATGGACCGTACGGTATCGGCCACAGGTTCGTTCATGTCATCGCCTTCCACCAGAACCGTATAGATACCGGTGATGCTCCCGCCCTGTTCCAGGATGCCGGCCCGTTCCAGCAGTTTGGGAATCCGGTTGAACACACTGGGGTGTATCCTTTGCCGACGGCGGCTCCCCCACGGCCAACCCCACTTCCCGCATGGACATGGCAAATCGGGTGATGGAATCCATGATCAGCAGCACATCCTTTCCCTGGTCCCGGAAATATTCCGCCAGGGCCGTTGCCGTATAGGCGCCCCGGATTCTCACCAGGGGCGGGGCATCGGATGTAGCCACCACCACCACCGACTTTTTCTGTCCCTCTTCCCCCAGGCTCCGCTCGATGAATTCCCGGACCTCACGACCCCGCTCGCCGATCATGCCGATGATGATCACGTCTGCGGTGGTGTTTCTGGCTATCATGCCCATGAGCACACTTTTTCCCACCCCGGAACCGGCCATGATGGCCATGCGCTGTCCTTTGCCCACGGTCACCATCGTATTGATGGCCGAAACCCCGACATCCATCACTTCATGGACTACTTTCCGCTTTAACGGATTTAACACGTTGCCATAGACTGGATAATGGGTTTTCGCCACCAAAGGGCCTTTGTCATCGATGGGCCGGCCCATTCCGTCCACCACCCTCCCTAAATAGCCATCACCCACGGCCACATCCGGCGTATCACTGACCGCCAGGGTCCGGCTGCCCGGACGGATACCGCCCATCTCCCCAAACGGCATCAGGATGATATTTTTTTCGTTGAACCCAATGACTTCGGCTGAAATATGTTGCCCCAGAGTATCCTCGATATCACAGATGCTGCCCACGCTCAGGCGGGGGCCGTTGGCTTCTGCCACCAGACCGGTCACCTTGAGAATGGATCCGGTCAGCCGGACCGGTCGACAGGCGGTCAGGGCCTGGTGGTATTTTCCCAGGCAATCGGCGGCAGGTAATCATATGCACATACGTCAGACGGCATAGGGTCTATGATCCTTTTACCGTTCCGCCAACCGCGTGTTTCAGGACCTCATAGACATGGTTAAAACGGGTTTCAATGGTGGCGTCCATGTTCCCGTGCGGTGTTTCCAACCGGCAGCCGCCCCGGGAAACCGATGTGTCCGCAACCAGGGAGACCCGGTTCATGTCCGTGGCAGAAACCCCGTACCGGGATTTCAGAATATCCACCGTTTCCATATCCCCGGGGTGCAGCCGAAGAGTAATGGGTTGGCCGCCCGGGGCATCCTCAAGAACCTGACGGACTGTCTCATGAATCACCCGGGAATCCAGAGAAACTTCGCAATAAATAATTTTGTGACAGATGGCCAGAACCAGGTCCACCAGCTCCGCCTCATACCGTGCCACCAGGTCAGGACGGAGACCGGCCAGGGATTCAATCACCGCTGACAGTTCCGTTGCCAGTACCTGTGTCTTTTTTTCACCAGCCTGGAGTCCGTCTTTTTCACCCGCCGCAAACCCCTTGCCATAAGCCTCTTGTTCCAACAGGGAACACTGGCGGTAGGTTTCTTCCTTGAGAACGGCCATCTCTTCCTCGGTTTGCCGGATAATTTCAAGCGCCTCGCTGCAATTTTCCCGGGAACCTGGACCGGGATCAGGCGATGCCAGGCCAGAACAATCCGTGATAGGCCGAAACTCGGCCGGCCCATCCGGCTCATCGGCCAGGCTGTCAAAATTTTCTGCCGGCGATTTCAAGGAATCTTCGGTTGCATCTTCCTGGGGAACTTCGAACGTGTCAAATGTCACTCTGGAAAATGAATGCACGTTTTTCAACACCTTCGGGGGAGCATCAGACCAGGACATCTTCCTTACCTTTTCCAGGAAATATCAGCCTTCCTTCGGCTTCCAGCCGTTTGGCCGCCGCCAGAATTTCCAGCTGGGCCTGCTCCACGTCACTCAACCGGACAGGCCCTACTACCTCCATATCCTCTTTAAGCATTTCAGACGCCCGCTGGGAGAGATTCTGAAACACCTTTTCCTTCAGGTTTTCAGAAGCGGTTTTCAAGGCCTTGATCAGCAGCTGGCTGTCCACGTTCTGCAAAATCTCTCTGAAATTCTTGTTGTCAAATTCGATCAAATCTTCAAACACGAACATTTTCTGCCGGACCGACTGAGCCAGATCGGAATCCTGTTTTTCCAGATACGCCATGATGTTTTCTTCAGTGACGCCATCCACCTGGTTCAAGATGGATGCCAGTGCCTCAATCCCGTTAAACTCCCTGGAACTGGTGCCAGTCGCAATCAAATTTTTCTGTATGGTCTGGTCCAGTTCCCGAACGAATTCCATGGGCACATCCCCTAAATCGGTCAACCGGTAAGCCACCTCAATGCGGATGTCTTCGGGCAGCAGCTGAAGCACTTCCGCAGCCTTTCGATCAGACACATAGGACAGAATCAGGGCAATGGTCTGGGGGTGTTCCGCCCGGATGGTGGTGGTCAGCTGTTCCGGAGACAGATGAATCAGATTTCCAAAGGGCTCTTCTTCCAATTCAATGTCTGAATCGTCTTCTCCCAGGGTTTCTTTGACCGCACTGGCAAAAAACGCTCTACCGGAAATCATCAGCGTGTCTGTCTGATTGTATGTTTTTAAAAATTCATCCATCACCCCGTCCACCACTTCGGTGGAAAGATTAGAAATATCGGACATGGACTGGCCGATTTTCCGTATGGTTTGTTTATCCAGGGATTTCATGAAATAGGTGGTGAATTCCTCACCTGCGCTCATCAGAAAAATCGCTGCCTTCTGATACCCGTTCAATTCTCCCAGTTGTAATTGTTTCGCAGCCATGTCTTTCCCGTTTTTCCGTCAGAGGCTGTTGAGCAGGTCATCGATTCCGGCCTGATCCAGGCCGCCCCCTTTTTTCTGGGGCCCTGCCAGAAGCTGAAACTGTTCATCCACTTTTTTCTGAAGCTCTTCCGTGGATATTTGCGGATTCTTTTCCCGTTCCGTCAATTTCAACCCAAAAGAAATCACCATTTTTGTAATCTTCCCCTCGATTTCAGCCACCAGTTGGATGATCCGCTGCAGCCGCTGACCGGTCAGATCCTGAAAACTCATCTGAGTAAAAGTATCGGTGATCAAATTCTGGTATTCACTGTTATGGGTCGTCAGAAGGTCCAGGGCCGGTGCCAGTTCTTCCACCACAGACATATCCAGTGCCTTGCCGTGGACCTTTCCGTCCCGCATATCCGTAATGACCCCCTTGTTCTTGGCCACCAACTGATTCATTCGGTCTAGGTTGTCCATGATAGTGTTGGCTGCCTGCTCTGTGGTCTCAATAATGCCTTCCAGCTGGTCAGAGGTCTGGGGGATAAAAACATTGGCAATGTCCTCGATATGGGGCCGGATCTTTCGGGTGAATTCCTTTCGGAAATTGATGAGCACCAGTGCCAGTTCCTTGACATTGCCGGTCATTTCCTGGGTCACGGACCGGTAAAATTTTTCATCGTCCTGGTCCATGGCGTGAGACACCGCCTGCTTGAAAAAAAGGTCAATTCCTCCAATTCGCTCTCAGACAGTTTGCCGGATACAATATTGATGATTTCTTCTCTGTAATCAGACGTCATATCAGTTTCTTCCCAAAAAGATTAAGGTTCAAGGAGACCGACCGAATTCAACACCGTCACCACAGCCAGTTTTTCCGTTTCAGTGGTTGCCCAGACCATCATTCCTTTGATCGAATCAAGGTCTGCGGCAATCAGCGGCGAACGCCGGATCAGTTCAGGAATGCCCAGCTGAACGCGGCCATCCTTGTCAAACAGTGAAAACATATGACCGGCAATCATGTTGGTCGCTTCCTTGATGGTATCCGCTTTCTGGTCATCCGTGACCTGGTTCAAATCGATACCCAGAAAATCCGCCGTCATCCGCAACACCCACCGGTCCGGTGCAATCACGTAAACCGTGCCTTCCAGTCCTTCAGAAAAGTCAAGGAACGCTCCGGTCAAAGACTGATCGTCGAAATCGGCCATGGAAAGCGTTTCTCCCGCAGGTTGAATCTCCACAGTCTCAAAAAAGCGGTTTCGAACACGTCAGAAATCGACGTCTTCATCATCGTCGTCAGATCCGGCAACTCCACTGCTCACCTCCAGAATTGTATTCAAAGTCTGTTTGATCTCTTCAGGAACAAACGGTTTTTAACATACCCCACCGCACCTAAGGACATGGCTTGAGCCATTTTCTTTTCACTGCCTTCAGTGGAAACCACCACCACCGGAATCGATGACAGAGCGGGGTCCTGCTTTATCCGGGTGATCAGTTCCAGTCCGTTCATATTCGGCATGTTGATATCGGTCAACAACAGATCCACCCGGTGGGCTTTCATGACGGTCAGTGCTTCTGTTCCATCGGATGCGTCAAGAAACCCGGCCACTTCAAACCCGGACACTTTGATAATTTTTTTAATAATCGCCCGTATGGAGGACGAGTCATCCACCACCAGCACCGTATATGCCATTGACCTATTCTCCTGCTGAAAATTGAATCATTTCTTCGATTTGTGCATATTTTTCCCGGAACCGGACAATAATTTGCTGCATGTCCACCGCAGTCATATTGAGCCGGTCTACGGTTTCCTTGTAATACCGGTAGGCCAGACCGTCCGCCCCGACTCCCTGTCCGATCATCATGCAAATGGAGTCCGCCATGTATACGATAGGCAGCGCCAGGCTCGGATCGCCGCTGTTCAGCGGATCGTGATGATGGCGGATAATTTCCGCCATTCGAGAATCAAATCCCCATTTTTCCGCTGCCAGTGCCCCCAGTTCGGCATGGTCGATCCCCAGCACCTCTTTTTCCGCTTCCAGAAAACTTTTCCCGGCCCCGAACACCCGGTCTTTGATTTCATCAAACGCCTCAGAAATATAGACATGAAGAATTACCTTTCCCAGGTCCTTGATCAACGCGGACGTGAATACCAGAGAAACATCTTCTGCATCCTTTTCCTCGGCCAGCTCCCGGGCAAGAATCGCAGAAGAGACCGAATACCGCCACAATTCCCCCTGGTCCAGATCATAACCGGCCTGACCAGACCTGAAATTCGGCGCACTTTCCACCAGCATCACCAGAGAAATCAGTCTTTCCATACCCAGAAGACTGACCGCCTGCTTCACATCGGTCACTTTCCGGACCCCGCCCAAGGCTGCGGAGTTGCACAAGCGCAATACATTGGCGGTCATGGACTGATCGTACTGAATGACGCCAGCCAGATCCGCGCCGGTTGTTTCGGGATCATTCACCAGCTGCATCAACCGGGTGGTGATCTGGGAAACCGGTTTCAACGTGTCGATTTCGGCAATGATATCAGGGACAGCCTTCATATTTCGATCTCCTTTGCCCCGGAGATTTTCAACAGAGTTTTGCCCGTTGAAAGTTCCAGTTTCAACGTCCGGTTCACGGTGCCGCCCACGGCTTCGTAATGTATCATAACCTTGTTTTTCCAGAAAAGTTTCCGCAACATGGCATAATTTCGCTTTCCGATATTGAACAGATCGTTCTGGTCCAGGATCTGGGCGCCCCCCACCACGATCACGCGCATCCGGTTTTTTTTCGCGCCGTATCGATATGCGGTCTTAAACAGGGAGGGAATCCCGGTATCCCCGAACATATATGGATTTTTAACCGCCTTTTCTCGGGCTATTTTGGATTCCGGCAGCATATAGTGTAGCAGTCCCCCACCCGGACTTCCGGATCATAGATGGCCACCCCGATACAGGAGCCCAGTGAATAGGTGGCCAAAACCGCAGAAGGATCGGAAGCCACTTTCATGTCCCCCACTCCGACAATCAGCTGCATGCATCAATCCTCACAGTCCGGGGACAGGGAGTCATCTTCCACCCTTTTCCGAAGGGTCCGCCGCTGACGTTTGAATATGCTGCCAATGATCTTTTCCCGGGTATTGACATCCAGATCCGAAAACTTGATGCCCAGGTAATAGAATCCCCCGCATCCACCAAAAGGAGCATCCACCGAACCACCTGCCCATAGACATCGATATGCATCACCGGGGTTCGGGAAAGCACCAGTTGAATATGCACGAACTCCCCCACCTGAACCGGATTATCCACCGCCATTCGCATCCCGGCCCCGCCGATATCCACGGCCGTTCCCTTGTGAAAACGGATGGTTTCGGACGTATCCCTTGAAATCATGGCCATTATGGTATCCAGCTTGTCGTTGAGATGAATCAGAAAATTGATTAACTCCCGATCCAGTCCCGCGTTCTCCAGATGTGCCGCATCCATACACCCGTCAATATATTGACTGTTTTCCGCTTCCGGTGCCAGCTGGGAAATCTTTTTCTGGGACAGCTCATATTCCTCTTTGTCCACCACCCGGAATTTCACATCAAAGGTTAAACTGGCCCGGACAAATTCACGTTTTTCACTGAAATCCTGGGATTGATTCATGCCTGTCTCCTGATCTGGGAAATAAATGTCACATGCTTTTTTTTTCGTCTGTCTTCAGCCCTGATTAAAATGCAATAGTCATGCCTTTATTCGAGCGAAACACCGGTCACTCAGAAAAAAGCGTGAAAATTCCCTGGACGTCCAGAATAAGGCCCACAGTCCCGTCTCCGAGAATGGCGCCTCCTGAGATGCCCTTGATATGTTCCAGGCTGTATCCCAAATTTTTGATCACATATTCATCTCTTCCCAAAAGATCATCCACCAGAAGCCCCCGTTTTCATCATTGGATTCCAGCACCACCACCAGGGCTTCCCAGGGATTTTCGAACTCGTTCTGAAGATCGGCGATCCGGTTCATTCGAATCAGCGGGATCAGTGCATTCCCGTCCAGAATCATTTCCGCTTTTCCCTCCACCGTGCTGCAGTTGGACCGGTCCGGCCGGAAGGAGCGGCTCACCGCCAGTGTGGGGATAATGTATTTTTCTTTTCCGATGCGCACCAGCATGCCATCGATGATGGCCAGCGTCAAAGGCAGCGCAATGGTGAACCGGGTGCTTTCCCCGGTCGGGAAAGGATGGCGATCTCGCCCCTGAGTCTTTCAATGGCCTGCTTGACCACATCCATACCCACACCTCGGCCGGAGATATCCGTGATTTCACTGGCGGTGGAAAACCCTGCCGCCATGATCAGCTGATCCACCTGCTGGGTGGATAAATTGTCTCCGGATTGAATGATTCCCGAAGAAATGGCTTTGGCCCGGATCTTTTCCCGGTCCAGCCCTTTGCCGTCATCATCAATCTCGATCACGATGTTGCCTCCTTTGTGGAAGGCCCGCAACGTAATTTTTCCCTGAGGCGGCTTCCCCGCTTCCTTGCGTTCCGCTTCCTGTTCAATGGCATGGTCCACGGCATTTCGGATCATGTGAACCATGGGGTCGTACAACGCTTCCACCACGTTGCGGTCGATTTCGGTCTCCTCTCCGAACATTTCCAGCCTCACTTTTTTGCCGGAGCGGCGGGAAAGATCCCTGACCAGGCGGATCATTTTCATGAACGTTGACTTGATAGGCACCATGCGCATGGCCATGGCCACATTCTGCATGCTGGTCACGATCTGTCCCAGCTGGGCCAGGCTGTTGAGCAGGGCAGTATTCGACGATGCTTTCTGACGGAGCATGGACTGGGCAATTACCAGCTCACCGGCCAGGTCCACCAGATCATCGAGCTTGGCGGTGCTGACCTTGACCTGGGCATCGGTCTTTTTTTGCAGAGATTTCTGTTTGTTCAGAGCGGCGGTCACATCCTGCTCTTCCACCAGATGATCGGCAACAAATATCTCTCCGATCGGTTTGTGCGGGCCAATCGCTGTTTTCCAAAGCGGAGGAGACATCTTCTTTTCCGATTTCCGATCCCGGACCAGAATACCGCCCACTTTGCCGGATTCACCCCTGATGATCTGGTCCGGCAACTCCCGGAGCTGATAGGTGATGGCATCGATATCGATATCATCATCCTCTGGCATGCGGCCCAGGTTTACCCCTTCCCGGGTACGCTGCAGCAGCAGTTTCATGATATCCACCGACGCCAGGATGGCGTCGGTGGCCACATCATTGATCAAAAATCGCCGTTTCTGGCCTTGTCAAGAAAGGTCTCCGTGGTATGGGCAAGGGTATTCATCTTGGTCAGCTCCAGAAAGGCGGACACCCCTTTAATGGTATGAAACGGACGAAAAATGTCGTTGATGATTTCCTTGTCGCCCGGGTCTTCTTCCAGCTCCACCAGATGAATCTCAATGCTCTCGATGTTTTCGGTGGATTCGGAGACAAAATCGGACAATATCTCCAGATCCTCTGCAGACAGCTCTTTGTCTTTGGACGGACCGCTTTCGGCTGTTCCGCCAGTTGCCGAATCATTCACGGTTCCGCCCAGGATCAGCCGGACATCGTCCATATCCACAGTCGGCGCATTTCCGCCTTCAAGATCCGCCAACAGATCCTGAAGTATTTCCACACCATTTTCCAGAGGGGTCATGTCCGTGGTTTCCGCCAGCACCACCCGGCCGGCATATCCTTTATACAAAGCAATGATTTCCTGAAACACGGGAACATCCAGGTCGGCAGCAGCCTTGGTCATCTCGTCCAGGAGATTCAATATGCGGCCCATACCGTCGATATCATCATGACTGGCGATGGTCACCTGACCTGCCAGATCTTCCAAATATTCCTTAAGGGTATCCAGTCCCATTTGCCGTCCTCATGCTTGAATTCAGTCAAAACGATTTTTGATATGCCATCCTCTCCTTCCATTATCAGCCTGTTTCATCCAGTGTCAAGCAGAATGTTGCCTTAACGGTTTGTTCGCGTTGACATTTATGTCCTTCCCGGGTATATATAGTAGGCAATCTTAGCCAGTAGCCACCTGACCGACAATAAAATATGAACCGGATGAAAAATAATTTATGAGCGCGTCTACCGATATCACTTCCTCCCAACTCACCGCACTGTCCAGACTGATTTACCGCGAAACCGGTATCGTTATCGGCGAAAAAAACTGGCCTTGCTCCGGGCCAGGCTCGCCAAACGAATGAGACTCACCAGGAAACAAACGGTTTCCGATTACATAAAACTGCTGCAGCAGGACCAGATCGAATTCCTTCATTTCCTGGATGCTATCACCACGAATCACACCTATTTTTTCCGGGAAAACAGCCATACCGAATACCTGATCACACAACTGGAACCGTCCGTACCTGTCAAAATCTGGTGCGCAGCCTGCTCCAGCGGCGAAGAGCCCTATTCCATAGCGGCCCAGATGTTGGATGCAGGATTCCGGTTTTCCATCTTTGCTTCAGACATTTCTGAAACCATGCTGGCAGCGGCCCGCACCGGCATTTTTCCCAAAGAACGGTTGAAACAGTTTCCCAGACCCTCTCTTTCCCGGTATTTTCAGCGGGGGCAGGGCAAACGGGAAGGCAGTGTGCGGATCAAACCCGATGTTCGGCATCATGTCACATTTGCCAAATACAACCTCATTGCTGACCAACCCCGGGATATGTACGACGTGATTTTCTGCCGGAACGTCATGATCTATTTTGATACCCCTACCCGGCAGAAAGTGATCGACCGCCTGGTGCCCGCGCTCAAGCCGGGCGGCTATTTATTTGTGGGAATGTCCGAAAGCCTGAGCGGCATCCGCCACCCGTTGACCAACCAGATTCCCAGTGCTTACCGCAAAAATTGACATGGCAAAAAAGGAGCCTCTTTCATGACCCCTAAAATCAAAGTATTGATCGTTGACGATTCCGCTGTTGTCCGTAAAATTTTTACCCAGCAGCTGGAAAAGGCGCCCGGTATCGAGGTGGTGGGGACGGCCCCGGACCCTTACATTGCCAGAGAAAGAATCGTCCGGCTTAAACCGGATGTCATCACCCTGGATATTGAAATGCCCCGCATGGACGGCATTACCTTTCTGAAGCATTTAATGAGGTCCTACCCCCTGCCGGTGATCATTGTCAGCTCCCTGACCAGAAAAAGCAGCAAATTGGCTTTAGAAGCCATGTCGCTCGGAGCGCTTGAAGTCCTATCCAAACCCTCGGTAGCCTATTCCGTCGGCGACATGGGGGATCAACTCATTGAAAAAATTAGAGCTGTCGCTTTGGTGGACGTCAAATCCCGTCTGAAAAACAAGCCGCCAACCCCTGAATCGAACCGGGCTGTGTTTTCCCCCGCTCCCTGGCTGAAACCACCAACAAGCTCATTGCCATCGGGGCTTCCACCGGCGGCACCGAAGCCCTCAAACAGGTATTGACCAAAATCCCCCGCAACTCTCCCGGCATTCTGGTGGTCCAGCATATGCCGCCCAATTTCACGGCCGCCTTTGCCGAGCGGTTAAACGGTCTGTGCGACATCGCCGTGTCTGAGGCCAAAAACGGAGAAACCATCACCAACGGCAAAGCCCTGATCGCTCCGGGGAATTTCCACATGCTGCTGAAGCGCAGTGGAGCTACGTATTATGTTCAGATCAAATCCGGTCCCCGGGTGCATCACCAGCGCCCGGCCGTGGATGTGCTGTTCAAAACCGTGGCCATGCACGCCGGGGCCAATGCCCTGGGGATCATTCTCACGGGCATGGGTGCGGACGGGGCTCAGGGCCTGCTGACCATGAAACAGGCCGGGGCCTATACCATTGCCCAGGATGAGGAAACCAGCGTGGTGTTCGGCATGCCCAAGGAAGCCATACGGCTCAAGGCCGTGGACAATGTGCTGCCTTTGGATAAAATTGCCCAGGCCGCCCTCACCCGGATTGCAAAACCAGCCGGTTAGTGGTTATTGTATACTATGGATGATCAGACAACCCATATTGCGGTCGCTGACTATTTTCTGAGGCCCGGGTATATCTATATGCCGGACAGGCCCACGGCCATTTCCGCAGTGGTGGGCTCGGGCGTGGCCGTGTGCGTGTATGACAAAAAAAGAAAGGTCGGCGGCATGAACCTCTACAAACTGCCGGCCAACCAAAAAGGCCGAGACCTATACCCCATTTACGGCAATATTGCCACCAAAGCGCTGGTGATCATGCTTCTGGAACGAGGATCCAAACGCCGGCATCTCAGATCCCAGATTCTAGGGGGGGCGTTCAATCCGGAAGTGTCAGACCGGGATGTCGGCAAAGAAAACATTGCCATGGCCCGGCAAGTCCTTAACCGCATGGGAATCTCCATTGTTTCCGAAGACGTAGGCGGGGCGCTGGGCAGAAAAATCGTGTTCAACACCCTGACCAATGACATAGCGGTCCTCAAGACCGAAGGGGTTCGGAAATCCGACTGGTACCCTTACCACAGCGATCGATGATGGCATGAATTGTGCTTATTTTTTTCCAGACAAAAACCGAGCTATAAACCATGCTTTGTTCGACTATCAGGAACAGGAAACCGGAAATGAACAAACCCATTCTGATCATCAGTGACCAGGAAGCCGACCACGACCAGTTCACGCACCTGCTGGAAACCAAGGGATATACCGTTCAGGGTGCACACCCGGATCAGGCCCTCTCCCTTCTGGAACAAAGCAACGGCTTTTCAGCGGTGATCATGGATTACGATCTGGGCCGGGACCGGGTCCACCCCTTCTTAGACAAACTGCAACTGCTTCATTCCACGGCCTGCATGATCCTATACGGCCGCAAAGCCACGCCGGACAATATCTCGAATGTCCTACAAAAAGGTGTCTATGCCTATCTGGAAAGGCGTTTGATCCCGGAACGGATTATTGACACCCTTTTGGGGGGCCTGGAGAATCGGAAAGCCTTTATTCATATCCTCAAGATGATGGACCAGCTGGAAACCGAAAAAGCGGCCCTGAATCGTAAAAATCAGGAACTGCACTTCATCAACCGGCTAAGCCGTAAAGTGGCCTATGATTTGCACTGGGACGAAATCATGCCCCGGATACTGGACGCCGGGCTCATGGAAGTGGTGAATCTGACCCTGTTTGCTCTGCTCTACCGCATCGGAGACACCTGGCATCTCACCTGCCATGCCCCGAACAAAACCATCCGGCCGGACACCTTTGATGACATCAAACAGGATATGGCCGCCAAATTCATGACACTTTCCGGGGAAGAGGTGGAGCCGGACCAAATTTCTCATACCCAGATGTCCCAGGGCGCTGACACCTCCATTGGCATGAGCGATATTTCCGCGTATCCGCCACCCCTGATCCTGCCCTTGAATACCGGGGCCATCCCCATGGGCATGGTCAGCATGGTACCCCGCAGTCCCACGGTATTCACCCAGGACAATTCCGAACTCATGTCTACGCTGGCAAACATTCTGGCCATGTCCCTGAACAATGCCCAAAAATTCAACCGCCTCAAGGAACGATCCGCCATCGACGGCCTGACCGGACTGTGCAACCACAAACGGTTCAAGGAGATCGTCAAAAATGAATTCGACCGCTCGGCCCGGTATGGCAAACCAGTGACCCTGGTGATGCTGGATGGAGACGGGTTCAAGGCCATCAATGACACCTATGGCCACCTGGCCGGCGACATGGTTCTCCAGGAACTGGCAGGCTGCTTGAAACAATCAGTGCGGGGCACGGATGTGGTGGCCCGGTACGGCGGGGATGAGTTTGCTATTCTTTTGCCGGAAACCGACCGGCAAATGGCGGAAATCATGGTACAACGGATCGAAAATCAGATCGCTGACCATGTGTTTGAATGGAATGGGCATCAAATCGGGGTGAGTGTCAGCCATGGCATCGCCACCACAGCCAGAAACGACACCGGGCCCAATCCGCTGCGCCAGATGGATGAACAAGACCTGATCCATCAGGCCGACATGAGCCTGTACCGCATGAAACAGGCCCATAACAGACATGCGAACTGACTAAGTCTTCACGGTCATATCTTCATATCAAATATCAGGCCCACCATCTCCTGAAGCCTGCCAGCCAGGTCCAGAAACTCTTCCGAAGGAATTTCCCGGATCACATCCCCGGTTCCCTGATCAGTAATCCGCACCATAACCCGCTCGGTTTTTCATGTACCGAAAAGTTCAACTGGGTATGTTTCTGCTGCAACATCTCCAGAGAAGCCTGGAGATCCTCCACCATGGCGGACACCTGTTCGGCTCTGCCGGCGGCCTTTTCCGTCTCAGATTCCGGTTTCTGAGGAAACAGCTGCACCACTACGTCATTATTTGTCCGGGGTGTCTTTTCCCGGGCCGACAGGTCTCCATAGTCGGCACCGGAAGCACCCGGTACCGGTGGCACCGTTATCTTACTCTGAGCACTGATGATTTCGATTGCCATACATCACCTCAATTCTGCTTTTGACATCCCTTGGCAAGGATGCCTTTTTTACTTTTTTCCTTCATATGCGTCAAGGGCCTGACGGGTGTGAAGGCTTTTTTCCCGTTGCCGGACCAGGGACTGTCGTTTCTGCACCAGCCGTTCCTGTATGTCTGCCACCTGGGTCTGCACCCGTTTGGCAGCTGCCAGGCGGGCGGAGACCGTGTCGGCATCTGCCGCATGTGCGGCTTCTGTTTTTCCAGATCCGTCATGACCGTCCGGTGCTCGTTCAGCAGTTCCATCAGTTCCGGACCCGGAGTATCCGCATCCAGGGCCGCTCCCACCCGGTCATTGATGCGGGACAGGCGCTCATACAAAACCAGGACAGGATCATCACACTGCAATGGACAGTTTCCCTGACATATGATGATCTGATTCCCTGTCGTCATCAAAGGATTTCACCGGATCAGCAGATTTTTTTGTTTCCGGGTCAGGACCGCTTCTTTGAAACCGTCATGCAGGTGGGTCATCACGTGTTCCGCATCATTCAGGGCGGACAGATCGTTTTTCAGGTTGACACGGGTCAACCGGTCCATGACAAAATGATATAGCCCGGACAGATTTTCAGACATCTCTCTGGCGACGTCATGATCCAGGGCGCAGTCCAGTTCGGTCAAAATACTGATGGCCCGGGAAATACTTTCTCCCTTGAGTTTGGGATTGTCGTCTTCAATGCCCATGCGAACCTTTTTCAGATCCATGGCAGCGGCGTCCAGAAGCATCATGAGAATATCTTCCTTTTTCTCTACCGTTGCTGCGGCCTGGGTATACCGGCTGTATCCTGCGGATATCATAAGCGATTCCTTTTCAAGCTGAAATTAATTGGGTTGTTTTCATTTTTTTCACTCTGCCTATGTTATCGGGAGATGGCCAGAAAACTTGAATCCCTGCAGCAGAAAAAATCAGAAAACGATCAGAATTGAAAAGAAAAAGGAAAGCGGATCAATTTCGAAAATCAGGCTTTTAATGATAATTTGGTGTCGTCACCGGACTGGAACCGGGCCAGTTTGACCGGATCCGGCAATCCCAGAGTGATTTGCAGCCCGGAATTCTGTTTATGGGCCCGGGTGACCCAGTTTCTGATCTCAGCCTCCAGGAATTCTTCCCCCACGGCTCTGCCCCCGGGCCGGCCTGTCACCGGATTGTCCATGACCCCGGCATTGATGAATGTCCAGGTGTCCCCCCGACGGGAAACCACCCCGGTGTGGCCCCGGGTGGGCGTGGAAAACGACAGGATCTGACCGGGTGCCAGTTTTTCAGAAAGGGCATTGAGTGCCTGATCTACCGCTGCATTCACCCGGGGAACCGATTCCAGGGCCACGACATGCAGATCCCGGCCGATGGCTTTGGTCACCCCTTCTCCTGTCAGGTGGTGGTTGAGCGCCCTGCCGTTGCCCACCGCCTGATCAATCAGATACCGGCCTAAACCTTCCTGTCCCCGGTACTGAATTCCCATGGTTTCCAGTCCGGCCACCACCAGTTCATAACAGTCCATGCGCTCATATGCCGTCCCCATGTAACGGGCGGCAGCCGCATCCAGGGAGGCGGCTGTCAGAGAGGGCCGGTCCGGAAGCGGCGGCATGACCGTTGTCTCGTCATCCCTCACGGGCAGATCCGGCACGGATACCGTCTGACCGGCCGTCTCGCTTCCCCACATAATCTCACCGGTGTCCGGATCCATGAAAATGGCCTCGCCATCCGGAATCCGGGTAAACGGTTTGTCCGCGTTCACGGTGTTTGCCAGAATATCCCAGCACTCATTTTTATAAGGGCTTTGCACCAGCAGATGAGACACGGTGGGCGCATGGGCGGTCAGCCGTCCCAGAAAAACCAATGATGAAGACGACGTATTTTTTGGGGACCCGGCAATTTTTTCCTGAAACTGATTCAGCTGCACAGAAAATTCCTTTGGATCATCCTTTGAATAAGTGGCTTTTGCCGGACCCGACCCTGATGCATACTGTTTGAATGCATCCGATGAAATGTATGAACTGCCGACCGTCATGGGTTTCTTTTCGGCCTCCTGCCTTGTTCCGTTTGAATTGATGTTGCCCTGATTAAAGCGTTGACAATCCTATGATATGCAAGAGGCGTTCCATTCTTATAACAATTCCGGTGTGCCGGATTGAATTTTCATACTTGCCGACCATGGATCAAGTTTCTGCGCCATCCGCCGATATAATAACCATACCCATTTACTTACACCTCAGGAGGTAATCATGATTTCTCAAATCGGTTCTGCCGGTCCCCTGACCGGTTCTCAGAAACAGTCCACTGATTTATCCGTCAAAAAATCGACAACCGGTCCGGCAAACGACCCTTTGTCAGACACCTTGTCGTTGAACCGGACATCCGCTCCGGCCGGCACCTACGCCCCGGACCATGCAGCCAGCCTGCGGCAGATGATCGTCAACCTGTTCAGGGAACAGGGCCTGTCCGCCCGGATTGCCACCGGTGATAGCATCGTCGACTTTCGGGAACTCACTCCGGAACAGGCAACAGACTTGATCGCGGATGACGGATATTTCGGGGTGGAACAGACGTCTGAGCGCATCGTGACCACAGCGGTGGCCCTGGCAGGCAATGATCCGGGAAACTGGCACAGATCAAAGCAGGCATTGACAAAGGATTGAAATGGCGGCCCAGGCCTTGGGCGGCACCCTCCCGACATCTCCAGGCAAACCTATGACGCGGTCATGGAAAACTGGATGCCTGGGCCCAGGGCGATGGGACGGCCTGATCACGACTGTTCCGTCAATAACATGACGTCAGTTTGTTTATCTGTTGGAAATAAAGCTGTTCAGATTCTGCATGCCGGTGACGAACTGGCCCAGGTAATCCCCTGCGGACTGATACTGGGCCAGCAGCGCTTCCATGGCATTGAACTGGGCCCGGGTCCGTTCCTCCCACAGGGCTGCCCGCAACTGGTACTGCCCGATCTGTTCATTAATGCCGTCAATGGAGTCTTTGATGCCGTCCTCACGGGAAGCAAACGTCCCGGTTGAACTGTCAAGCATCGCCTCCAGGGTTTCATTCATTTTAACGGCAAATCCTTGGGCATCAGAAGATGACTGGGTAAAAAACTGAACAACATCCTCGAAATCGTTGTCCAGGGCATCGTCCAGGGTATCGGTATCCACTTTCAATTGATTGTCACTGCCAAGGGTGATGCCGATATCCGACAGCCGGGTAAAGGTTCCGGCACCGGATACCAGCCCGGTCACCATGGTTTTGAGTTGACTGCGGATGCTGTTGGTGGTGGCGTCTCCCATCAGTATCCCTGCCACTTCGGTATCTTCGGTGTATTTCTGGGCTTCGGTGATAAATGTTGCCACCTGGTTATACGCTTTCACAAACGCATTGATCTTTGACTTGGCCGCACTCGTGTTTCTGCCCACAGTCAGGGTGGTGGCATTGTCCGGTGATGCCGGTGCCGACACCAGGGTTAATGTTACCCCATCAATCACATCATTAATCTCGTTGCTGCTCCGATGGATGTCGGACACTCCGTCCACAGTGATAATGGCATCTGCCGCACTCTGGGTGTTACTTAGATTTTGGGTACTTCCCTGATCATAAACAAGTCGGGAGAGACCGGTAGCATCACTGTTTTCCGGATCTCCGGCCACCGTCCCCGCCTCGGTCACCGTCAGATTGATGACATTGTCGGCCCCGGTTTCTTCTGCGGACAAGTTAAAAAATAGTCAGTCCCATCAAACACGACCGCTGCCTTGACTCCTGCATCCGCATCGTTAATGGCCGATGCCACCTCATCATAGGTATCTGTGACTGAAACTGCGATATCGATTGCCTCGGCAGTCCCCACCTTGAGATGGATGGTCCCTTCTCCCATGGCTTCCTCTGCCGCGAAAGCGGTACTGGTCAGTTTATGGACTTTTGCCAGCTGCTGCACGGTCACGTCATAGGAACCCACTGCTGCATCATCTCCGGAAGTCACGGTAAACAGGTCTTTATCTCCGGAAGTCGCGGTGTATGAAGCCAGCCCGCCTTCGGTATCAATGGCGGAAACCGCACTCTGAAGACTGGAAACCAATCCTTTCAAAGTGCCGTAGGTGCTTAACTGGATCTGGTATTCCGACCCTTTGTTTTGCAGGCGTTCTATGGGCCTTTGCTGTATCGCCAGCATCTGGTCGATGATCCCGTTGGTATCCAGGCCTGATATGAGCCCTCCAATGGATATGGTCATGATCGCTTTTTCTCCTGACTTTTGGTTCCTGGCATTTTTTTAGGATATGATGCATATCCTTATTTCTGGTATCGGCATCTCTGTAAAACAACTTTAATACAAAAAAATAATGCAAAAAATGATCCGGATCCGGATTCATGAAACTATTAATTGCATCCCCGGTACAAACATTGCTACAAAATTCAGAGAGCCCTGATCGAAACAGGACCCAATCAATTCAAAGGAAGCCAATGACATGACAACTAACGTCCCTTACCTGCATGAAACAAACCTGGACATTTTAAAGAAAAACATCCCCACATCTGGCAGGCGCTGATCAATGACCTCACTGAACCGGAAGGGGAAATTATTTCCTGCTCAAACGGACAGCCCAACCTCAAAGTCACGACAAAAGAGGGCAAAGAAGCGTTTCTCCATGACCGGAACGACCCTGAAAAAGAGGCTGCAGAAGTGCTGAACCTGGTGCCGGAAAATGCCACCGGGGCCTGCGTTCTCATTGGAATGGGCCTGGGCTATATCATTCACGCGTTTCTGGAACAACGGCGGTCCATCCGTCATCTGGCCGTGTTCGACCTGAACATGAACGCGTTCAAACAGGCCCTGAAAGTGCGGGATTTTTCAACAGTTCTGGCTGACAAACGCCTGGTCCTGTGTTTTGATCCGGATCTGGATATCGCAAAGGCCCTTGAACCCGCAGACAAAGCCCTGCTCCTGGAAGACGTCTACCGGCTCCGCCAGGTCCGAGCCTTTCAAACCGATATCACTGCTTACCAGAAACTGGAGACGTCGGTCTTTGAATTCATCAGCGACCGGAACATCGCAGGCAACACAGATCATCGTTTTGGCATGCGGTTCATCAAAACCGGTTGAGCATTTTACCCCTGCTCCAATATCACGGGTTGCTGGAAAACCTGAAAAACTGCTTCAGCGGCATGCCAGCCATTCTGGTGGCCGGGGGGCCGTCTCTGGACAAAAATGTTCACTTGATCAAGGATCTGACCGGAAAAGCAGTGATCATTGCCGTGGATTCAGTGCTTCCGGTACTCCAGTCCCATGGAGTCCAGCCGCACTTTGTCACGTCCATAGACCCCCAGGCCCTGAACTTTGAAAAAATCGCAGACTGCACCATTGCTGCACAAACCGCCCTGATTGCCGCCCCCCATGCCACCCCGGAAGTTCCACCAGCATTTTCCGCCTGAAAACATTTTCTGGACCTTTTCCAAAAAACCCATTGAAAAATGGATCAACCGGCTGGCCGGGGGAAAAGCAGCCACGCCTGGAGCCAGCACAGCTGCTCATATCAACCTGACAGCCGCCATCATGTTGGGATGTGATCCCATAGTGTTCACCGGCCAGGACCTTGCGTATTCCGGATACCGGGACCATGCAGAAGGGGTCGTGCTCAACAATCCCGATGCCGCAAGAAAAACGTTTTTTTGAAAAAAATCCGGATGCCGTCATGATCACGGGTATTGACGGTGACAAAGTCCCTTCCACCCGGACCTTTGTTTCCATGAGAAACCACTTCGAGGCCATTATATCTGCCAATCCGGGCTTCAGGTACATCAACGCCACGGAAGGCGGAACCCACATTGCCGGCACAGAAGTCCTGCCCCTCAAACAGGTGACGGACACTTTTTGTTTGGAACCAATCAAAACTGATGCGGCACTCCGGTCTGCCCGGAAAAAACAAGATATTTCCACGCCCCGGCAGATCTCTGTTTCGCTGGAGCACATGCTGGAAAAAACCAAAAAACTGAATCAAATCATTTCAAAATATGACCAGGTGATCCATTCAGCGAAAAAAAGCCTGCCCAAAGACCGCCATGCCAGGGCGATCCGCTCAGCCGACACCCTGCCCCTGACTGTCCGGAAAAAAATCAGCCAGGCAGAAGCCCTGGAAAAAAAGATGGACCAGGGCGGATCCATGGAGATCTGGGAAATCCTGGAAGAAGCGGCTTTAGCCGCTGTCAAGGAAAGTGAACGCGCCCTTTATGCCGCCACCGCTTCTTCTGACAACACACCCGGTGCGTTTATCACCGGTTTCACCACCAACCTGAACCGACTGATCAAGCTGAACGCAGCCCGAAAACGCATTCTGTCTTTTTTTCAGGATGAATTGACAATAATTATCGATTTTTTAAAAAAAGAAAGTGTTTTAAGCCAGGCAGCGAAAAACAGTGCCGCATCCATTCAGCCCCTGTTTGATCTGGCCGCGTTTTATTTTGAAACCAACCAGTATTCAAGGCTGTCATACATGATCAACCGCCTGGAATCCCTGGCCCCTGATCACGGGCTGTGCCTTTTTTATCATGGGGTTTTGGCGGCTGTCCATGGCCGCTACAACCGGCGTGACACCTGTTTTGACGACGCGGCAAAAATAGATTCAGCCTTGGTACCGCTGATACAGTCATTTAAACGGAAAATGGGGGACAGATATTTTTCAATTGCCGCTGAATATAAAACAAATGGCGTTCATACGCCCAGTTCATGGAAACTGATTTTCAAGGGTCTGCGTCATTGCATCGACCATCCCGGTCTGGAGAGGGAACTGCTATCGCTTATTGACAGCGACAGGAAAAACATCCGAGAACTGCTCGAGACCGGCAATGCCTCACAAGCAAAAACCATACTGGCAGACTGGGACAATGCCCTGGCTGTCAACCCCGGTTTGATCAAACCGCTTACCAATGAACGGGCTGCCGATCTTTATCACCTGCAAAGCATTGTCTTGTTTGGCCGAAACCACCTGGAAAAGGCCCTTGAAAAACTGGAAACTGCCTTAAGCTTTTCACCGGAGAATCCGGCCCTGTTCGCCACTGCTGCAGAGATATTTTTCACAGCCGAAGAATATGATAACGGCATCCTTTATCTCAACCAGGCTGTATTACAAGACCCTTCCCATGCCATTCTCTGGGAAAAACTGGGGGACCGCCTCCAGGCTGAAGCCCGGTTCGCCGATGCGGTCACTGCCTATGAGCAGGCACTCTTATCCCTGCCGGACAGACTGGGCCTGTACAAAAAAATGGGGGATTGTTACCGGGAAACCGGACAACTGGCAGCTGCCCGGGAAGCTTACAAGATGATCACCCGGAATAAAACAATCAAGGCGGATTTGGAAAATCCCCAAACCCGCCTTGATGATCAGTAAATATTATGCACTTACTCGTTTAACAATGGCTGTGTTATTCAGCCCGGCTTACTGCAACAGCGAGAGTGCGATCTGGGGCAGCTGGTTGGCCTGGGCCAGCATAGCGGTCCCTGCCTGCTGCATCACCTGGGCCTTGGTCATAGCTGCCGTTTCTGCGGCAAAATCCGCATCCATAATCCGGGACCGGGCGGCAGAGACATTTTCAGACACATTCTGAAGGTTGGCAATGGTGGATTCAAACCGGTTCTGGATGGCACCCAGATCCCCCCGGGCCGAGTCGATACTGGCCAGGGCTGCATCCACAGTAGCAATGGCACTGGATGCCCCTGCCTGAGTGGTCAGATTAAGGGAAGACACACCGGCACCTGCGGTGGCGGTAGCAGCGGTATATCCGTCCGTGAGTCCGGCATTACCCTGAGCGTCACCACCAATGGTGATACCCGCTGCTGAAGAGGAGGACAGGTTGACAGATGAAGCCGTCACGGCAGTACCGCTTGTAGTTCCAGTAATACCTGTCGTTCCGCCCGAAACCCCATTAGCAGCAGAATATGTAACCGTAATATTTCGCCCATCGACTGACGTCAAATCGACAGCACCAGTAGAGGTATCAAAAGTAGCAGTCACACCGGTCTGATCAGAAATAGCATTAACGGCAGCTGCAACATCAGATCCTCGATCTATCGCAGCTCCGGATCCAGCTACAGCAATCGCACCGATATCAACACCATTAATAAGAACATCACCTGCCTGAATTGCTGTATCTGCATCATCAAGAGCAGTTCCGGTGACGGTAGCGATCTTACTGTGGCAGTCACGCCGGTGTCCCCGGTTCTGGCATTGATGGCATCAGCTACTGCAATGGCACTGGCAGAACCGGATGTAAAGATACCCCGTCATCAGATGTGGCACCGATTTGATACCCGTTGATGGTTAGGTCTCCGGCACTCAGCTTATCAGTCGCTGCTGTTCCAGTTATTGTTGTTGAATAACTGGAATTTGACCCGACCCCCAGGGAATCCGCCTTGACATTGACCATGGAAACACTGATGGTTTCTCCGCTGTTGGCCCCGACCTGGATATTCTTGCTTCCGAATGTGCCGTCCAGAAGATTGGTGCCGTTGAATGAGGTGGTCTCAGCCACCCGGTTGATTTCAGCCACCAGCTGGGTGACTTCATCGTTCAGAGCAGCACGGTCAGTGGCGGAGTTGGAATCACTGGCTGCCTGTACCGCCAGTTCCCTGATCCGCTGCAGGTTGTTGCTGACCTCCTGCATGGCACCTTCCGCTACCTGGGCCATGGAAATACCGTCGTTGGCGTTTCTGGCCGCCTGGTTCAACCCCCTGACCTGGGATGACATCCGGTTGGCAATGGACATCCCGGCGGCATCGTCTTTGGCACTGTTAATCCGTAGACCCGACGACAGCCTTTTCATGGCATTATTCAGTGAATTGCTGGTGTTGTTCAGGTTTCTCTGGGCGTTCAATGATGTGATGTTGCTGTTGATTGTAATGGCCATGATTAAAATTCCTCCGTGAATTTAAATTTTGATTTTTTGCCGGCATCCGTGCCAGCAGGTTCATTTATTTCGGGATCAAGCTGTCAAACGTTGTGTTTTGCACCTCCTTTTGCCTGCCATTTCCCGTTATTCATCTTCTCGGCATCTGTGAAAAAAACTTGAACCATTTTTTTACATTTTTTCTGGCTTTGCCATCATGACCAGAATGCAAAACAGATCATCCTTTACCCATGCCCGGGATATCCGGTCGTCCCGGCATGATACGCTATCTTCGCTGATAGATCCTCAACTCCGAATGAAACCCGTCTTCCGTTTGATGCCCAAACGGGGTGGTATTGGTATCTACCAGTTCATAGTTGGGCAGAAACACATCAGGCTCCATTTCCTGAAATGAAATAAAATTCACGAACAGGTCTACTTCCCCCCCAATTTTGGGAATCAGCCAGGGGCAGAACACCACCCCTTTGTATTTCTCTGATAACGCATCGATATCCAGCGTTGTTTTGTTTTTTAAATCCGCATAATCGCCGATATGGTTTTCTCCGATCACCTGTTTCAGATAATAGGTCGAAACAAAACTGGTTGGGGGAATATCCACATTCATATAAAAACAATGATTTCGATCATCCTTCAGAAGAATTTCACCCAGTGTGCCATACCCCCCCCCAATTTCCAATACCGTCTTAATGTTCTCCAGATCGAGAG
>LQAI01000013.1_pt1 | contig 200690 bp, 220 predicted proteins | sample 1535821 | NCBI WGS metagenome assembly LQAI01 (sample SAMN04331586, study PRJNA305678) | bioreactor metagenome | isolation source: bioreactor_5 inoculated with Wadden Sea sediment 1st replicate of a... | place: Germany:Bremen
CTGAACCGAGGAAAGATATATTCCCGGAGGGAGGTGGATTGAATGGAAACGGGCCACTGGATACTATTCGGCGGACTTATCGCGGCCCTTGCCGGGATGTACTTCATGGTGCGTATCCTGGTCTATCTGAGATCAAGGGGAGAAAGGATCAACTGGTTCCTGCTGAGGCTTCAGTGGTTCCGGTACATGTCACGCTACAGGGAGCTCACCATCGAGGCCGAAGGAGAGACCGGCCCGCTTCTTCGCCTGTACACCACTTCCATGATCATTGCCCTGGTTCTGGTTATCACCGGAGCGTTCCTGCTCAGCGGCTGATCCCCTTCAGAAGCATTACAAAGGTTGAAACGGCTTCAAGGGCCTTTTCAAGCCGGGCATCCGCCTTCCCGGTATCGCTCAGGTACTCCCTGAGAAGGGCGTTCGCTTCATGGAGATCCCTTTTTGCTTTTTGCAGCTTTTCCTCCGCATGGGCAAGCTCAAGTACGATGAGCCTGTCCCGGATGGCGGAAACATCTTCGATACTGTCCCGTATCCTTGCCGCTTTTTCGGTGTTCTCCTGGCTCAGCAGACTCAGTTCCGCCGTTCTCAACCTTGCGATCACGGAGAATACCCTATCCATTAGTGCCATAAACCATTCCCCCCTCAGAAACCGCCATGTCCCTGTATGTGAAGGTCCTTCAGCTCTTCAGCCATGATTCGCAGTGAAACCGAAAACCCGGGACTTTCCAGAGTTGCCATCAGCTCTTCATGAACCCCGGGCAGATCCAGCCAGGCTCGGTGGAGGGTTTCCATGGTTCCCAGCAGCTCGAGAATGTGTTCGTTGAGAATCAGTATCTCCTCCCCATGACCGCTTCCGCCCTCCTGTGTGATGAGGGATCTGCTCCTGGAACCCGTCAGATCATCGTAAGACCCCTGAAGGGAAACCGCCGCCAGACGGATTATCTCCGCCGACGCCGTGGCTATGCTGTCCAGAGAACCCGAAGCCGACCCCATTGCGGAAATCATGGATTCGTTGTCCTTCCTTACCCTGCCCATGGCCACCAGGGAACCGATAAGAAGTGAGGCCGGACCGGAGAGTGGGTCACCCGGTGAAAGGACCGGTGTGCCGCTGTTCACGCTGAGGGCTTCCAGGAGTAGAGCATACTCAACCACTTCAGCTGAAGTACTCTTAAGGGCATAACCGGCGGAGACAAGCGCCGCGGTCACCGTGGTGGTGTCCATTTCCATCTGAAAGTCGCCCCTTCTTTGAAGAAGTATTCTTTCCACCGCTTCGGGGGATTCACGGATGCGCTCCAGATCGGCCATGACAGCCAGCTCTATTGCCGCCTGAACAGCGGAACCGGAGGCGGAACCGAGCAGCTCGGTCTGCTGGTGGAAAAGGGTAAAGTCGGTGCTTTCCCTTGTTGAGCAACCGGTGACCGCAAGGAAGAGCAGTGCTGTAACGGCATAATGCTTGAATAAATACATGTCTTTAATATCGATGCCCGGTTAAAGCCAGGCAAGCCCGGGGGAATACATCTTACGCCATGCTAGCGGAAAGAGTATATATATATTATCTTTCGGGGTCTTCGAAGGGGGTTTGATTGCAGTCATCACTTCTCGGGCAGCAGGCCTGTCAGTGCCTTACCGGGCTGAAAACGCCGTAACTGATATACTCCAGGCCCTGCCGGGGGAACTTCAGCAGCCCAGGGATGTGTACAAGACCCTGGGAATAGATCGCATGATAGGATGGAATATCTACAAGCTTCACGAGGTGGAGGATTGTTTCCTTTCCGTGCGGCACATTCCCAGGAAGGCAGCCTTTAAGGGTTTCCTTCGGGCGGCTTCCAAGCTTGGGGTCCCGGACCAATTGCTGAAAACCGCCGAAGAGAACTTCACCGAGTTCGAAAACCTCGTCGAGCTCCACGCAGGGGACCGTCCCAGCATGGAAATGATGCTGCTGGCATACTCGGAAGAGGGCATGGAACAGGCCTCCGTCGACCACAGGAAACTGGCCTTCACCGGTAACCGCTTCCTTTACGGCCTTGAAGCAAGAACCAGGCTTACAGTAACCCTCTTCGAGCCCAACGGCCGTCCCGATTCATGGAAGCTGACACTTCTCAAGGGTTCCTTCGGCCTCAGAAGGAACAGACCTGATATACCCTGGTTCTATGTACGCCCCAGGCTTTTTACTGAACTGTCCGACAGCGCCCAGATACCCCGGAGCGAACCCCTTGTTCAGCAGGAGAACGGAGAGCTTCCATACTATATCCAGTTCTGCAACTGCTCCCTTCCCGGGTTGAAGTCCCGCTCCCGGTTCGTAGACAGCGTCGAGGAGATCTTCCCCCTTCAAACCGGTAATGCCGGTCTTATGGACCTTGTCTTCGCAGAGGTTCTCGAGCTGAACAACTTCTATATAGACAAGGACGGCAGCACTTCCGCAAAGGTGATTACCCCCTGCCATAACGCCGCAACCGACATCATTATGCCCACCTCCGAGATGGAGAAGTCTGTCTTCGCCCCCAGAATAGTTTCCTCGATACTTGAGGAAACGGAATCTTACAACGAGAATGTGATCGGAATGGCCCAGTCCATACTGCCGGTGGTGCCCTCCTTCGAAATACTGCCCACGGTGAACATGAACAGGCTGGAGGGTGTTCCCAACTACTTCGAAATAATTCAGGACCTTTTCAAGAGGCGTGATCTCAACCCGCTGAACTACACCACGATAAGAACCCATGTTGCTTTCCCCATAATCCCATCAAATATCGATGTAGCCTGGAAGGCAAAGGTCGGAGAACCTGTTCCGGAATCACTTAAAGGATAAACATTCAGAGCTGAGGCCCGATGTTATATATATATCCCTTGACATCTTCGTAGCGTATATGTATACTTGTTTCGTCAAAGGAACCAAGCAATGGCGTGCGGGGAAAATGGTTTCTTTGACACCTTCCTTCCTTATGGGCGCCGGAGCATCTCAGATGCTTCGGCGTCTAACATTATACCCCGTGCCTTCCCCCTTCGAATCGGTTATTTTCCCCTTTCCGGAGGTGGTTCCGGTTCTTTTCTGACGGGAGTTAAATGCTGTTCTCAAGGGAAACCGGGGTGCTGCTTCACCCCACATCACTGCCGGGGCCATGGGGAACAGGAACCCTGGGTGCAGAAGCTGAAGGGTTCATAAGATGGATGGCCGACTCAGGACTTTCCGTCTGGCAGGTTCTTCCCATCTCCCCTCCTGTTTACGGTCACTCCCCGTACCAGACCCTCTCCTCATTTGCGATCAATCCGATTCTGCTATCCCCTGAAAAGCTCCTTTCCCGGGGTTTGCTTCTTCCGGAAGAAGCGGACAGGCACACGAGCAAAGCCCGGGGCAGGGTTAACTGGAAACCCTTGGCGACAGGAAGTATCTTCTGGAGAAGGCGGCACGCCGGGCCATCGACAATAACCCGGAGGTTTCCACGGTTTTCGGCGAAGACGATGGGTGGTGGAATGGAGCAGATTCTCAACAAGAAAGGAAATGAACCGGGGAAAACCCTGGCATCTCTGGAAGAACAATGCACCTCCCCCGGAGGACAGGCTTGAGATACACGCAATGGTGCAGTTCCTTCTTGAGGAACAATGGCTTGCCCTGAGGAAACTGTGTGATTCCCTGGGCATAAGGATACTGGGAGACATTCCCATCTACACCGCCCACGACTCGGCGGACGTGTTTTCAACCGCTCCATCTTCAAACTGCTTCCTTCAGGGGCTCCGGCTTTTGTTGCCGGTGTTCCACCGGACTACTTCAGCTCCACCGGTCAGCTTTGGGGCAATCCGGTATACAACTGGGAGTCCAGCGGCGAAACCGGCCACCGCTGGTGGACATGCCGTGTGCGTCGGGCCCTGGAGCTCTTCCATACCGCCAGGGTGGACCACTTCAGAGGTTTCGAGAGCTACTGGGAAATACCCGCCGGGGCTGAAACAGCGGCTTCCGGAAAATGGGTACCGGGTCCGGGATCCCCCTTTTTTCAGGAACTGCGAAGGGATCTCGGCGAACTGCCCCTTGTGGCGGAAGACCTCGGGGTTATCACCAGTGCCGTCCGCGAACTCAGGAGGGAATGCGGTTTCCCCGGCATGACGGTGCTTCAATTCGCCCTTACTGACAGGAGTTTCTCCCTGGAGGAAGTCCCCCGTAACTCCGTGATCTATACCGGTACCCACGATAACGATACCACAGCGGGGTGGATAACCTCCAGGGGAAAAGAGCTGGGCTACACTTCTGTGGATGAGGTGGTACAACTTGCCCTCTCATCCCCCGCCGGGCTGGCTGTGATACCAATGCAGGATATCATGGGACTGGATTCCAGAGCAAGGATGAACACACCTGCCACATCCCGGGGCAACTGGAGTTTTAGGCTTCAAGACCTTCCGCCGCCTGTCTCCCTGGAACGCACCGGTTGACAATTCCCTTTTCTTCAGCATTATACACCCCATGAAAAGCGGCAGAACTCTTTCATTACGTTCAGCTTCCCGCGGTGTTTTCGCATGGCGCCGTTGGGCGGGTTTCTCCGCCCATAAATAACACTCTTTAGACAAACCATATCTTTATCTTTTGTAACTGCTTGAACAGCAGCAACTCAGGAGTGTATCATGCAACGATTCTCTACGAGGAGCAGCGATTATCTGCCCTCCTGTTACACAAATTTGAAGCCTTTTCTTCCCTCCCTTCCCCCGCCGCCGGTGGGACCCGACGGCAATCCGGTGGGTCCGGAGGTACTTCAGGCCCTCTTCCCCTCGGGGCTGATCGAGCACGAGGTTACCATGGAGCCAACGGTGCCTATTCCCACCGAGGTGCTGGAAGCATACAGGGTATACCGGCCATCCCCTCTTATACGGGCCGTTAAGCTGGAAAAATCGCTGAATACGCCGGCCCGCATCTACTACAAATACGAGGGTACGAACCCCGCAGGAAGCCACAAGAGCAACACAGCCATTCCACAGGCCTTCTTCGCCGCCAGGGACGGCATGAGCAGGATCTCAACGGAAACCGGCGCCGGCCAGTGGGGCAGCGCCCTTTCCCAGGCATGTGCCATGTTCGGGATAGATCTGGATGTGTTCATGGTCCGTGCAAGCTACCTGCAGAAGCCCCTGAGGAAAACCTTCATTGGAATCCACGGAGGCAGGGTCCATGCCAGCCCCAGTGATCGCACAAGGTCCGGAAGGTCCTTTCTGAAGGATGACACAGGTCACCCGGGAAGCCTTGGTATCGCCATCAGTGAAGCGGTGGAATGGGCTCTGGATCGTCCGGATTCCTGCTACAGCCTGGGAAGTGTTTCAGACGCGGTCTGCCTGCATCAGTCCATAATTGGCCAGGAGGCAATTGCCAGATGGAGGAGATGGGTGATTTCCCACGGAGATCGTAGCCTGTGTCGGCGGTGGCTCCAACTTCGCCGGTCTGGCATTTCCCTTCATTGAAGGAACACTTACCGGTGGGCCTGGCATTGAGTTCACCGCGGTGGAACCTACCGTCTGCCCCACTCTGACGGCGGGGAAACTTAAATATGACTTTGGTGATGCCTCCGGTCTCACTCCCAGATACATGATGTACACACTGGGAGCGGGATTCGTGCCTCCGCCGATCCATGCCGGGGGATTGAGATACCACGGCATGGCACCCCTGGTGAGCCACCTGGTCAAGCTGGGCATCGTGAACCCCGTTTCCTATGACCAGAAGAAGGTACTGAATGCCGGAAGGCTCTTCACCAGGGTGGAGGGAATACTCCCCGCCCCTGAATCGGCCCACGCAATTGCCAGGGCAATGGACTCCGCCGTTGAGGCCAGGGAAAGAAAGGAGGAAAGGATAATCCTATTCAACCTGAGCGGCCACGGTTTCCTTGACCTGGGCGCATACGAGGTCACCTGAAGTTTTGAAGGGCCCGGCGAAGACCTCCTCGCCGGGCCCTTCCTTTACTTGACCCGAAGGTGCCGCCGGTGTATGCTTTAGCCAGTTGTTAGAAAGGGGGAGTGCATGTCAGTACTTCTTTTCCTGGTTTTGTCAGCTTCATTCAACGCACCTCTGCTGAACCAACCGAGCGGCGGCAGCCTTGTTATAAACGAGATAATGATCGACCCCCTCTACTCGTCCAACGGTCTGATGGGGCAGTGGATAGAGCTCTACAACAACACAGGCGGCTGGGTAAATCTGGCGGACTGGAGAATAGAGAACGAAGAGGGCCAGCAGATCAACTTCTCCTCGGAACTCGTTCCCCCCGAGGGGTATTTCGTGGTGGGAGCCAGCGGCATCACCGGAGAGAACGGCGGATACTCACCCAACGCCGTATGGAACAACTTTTCCCTTTCAACCAGCGGAAGCCTTAAGCTGGAAAGCCGTCAGATCGACAGAAGTGAGTTCTTCAGCTGGGACGCCACCTGGGACCTATATCCCGGTGCTTCGCTGGAGAGGGCCAACCCGGGCTGGTCGGCCAACGACCCCGACAGCTGGTTCACAGTATAGATGCCTACGGAAACGGCGACCTCGGAACGCCGGGCAACCAGAACAGCGTTTTTCCGACGGCTTCGGGCAGAACACCTGGGCCTTCATCAAGGCTTTCGTTCACTGACCTCATCTTTACAGCTGTCAAAGCTTTTCGCACTTGAGTAATCAGCAAGATCGTATTTTATCAAGGTTTCGGGCATTTCCTGCCTGTCCAGCCTTACATCGGCTTCCCTGAAGAAGGTTTCCGCGTGGGTTGAGTGGTAGTCGCTGAAAACCACCACCCTTTTTATCCCGGCTCCTATCAGGGCCTTGGCGCAGGTAGTGCAGGGCATGTTGGTTACATAGGCTGTGGCGCCTGCTATTGAAACACCGTTCTTCGCCGCCTGTGTAATTGCGTTCATTTCCGCATGGTTGGTTCTTATGCAGTGGTCGTTCACTATAAGGCAGCCGATGTCGTCGCAGTGGGGAAGGCCTGGAAGTGAGCCATTATAGCCGGTGGCCAGAACATGCTTGTGCCGCACAAGAACGCACCCGCAGTGCATTCTGGGGCATGTTGCCCTTTCGCTGGCCAGCATGGCCAGTTTTAGAAAATACTGATCCCAGGATGGTCTCATCTCTTCTCCCTTCCTTACCCTATTCCAGGTTCCAGTCAAGCTGAATCCCCATGGCGTTCCGGCTGCTGCCCGGGGTTTCCTCGTACCCGGTTCCAAGGCTTTCTTCACCCTGCATTGAATACCAGGAGTATTTCCCGCGAAGAACCGCATTCGGTGAAATATGTACAGAAACCGCCGCCTGAAGAAGTACCGCTTTATTGTAAAGGGCCGATGAGCCGAACTGCCCCGGAAAGGACAGTGAATAGGCATACACCCGGCTTTCCCAGCCATCGGTGCTGCAGGCTGCCCCCGAAAGGGAGTACTCAAAGGCCTGTGAGAGCCTGTGCCTCAGCCTGGTTTCCAAACCGGCCCCCCTTTCCGAGGCACCCTCTTCAGAGGAGTAGAACCGGAAGGGGAGCTTCAGTGACAAGGAGAGGTTTCTCCCAGGGCTCCAGGAAGCACTGAACCTTCCGCTGAGGTTCCCTTCGGACTGGGAACTGGAAAGCACCAGCCGCTGGCTGAGTTCGGTCCTTCCTGAAAACCCCTGGGTGAACTGAACTCCCGCCCTGAGCCTGTTCCCCTGTTCACGCTGGAGAAGCAACAGACCGCCGTGGATAACGAGACCGCCGGAGGTTCTTGCCCGGATGCCATAGCCGGCACCTATATTGTGCTCAGTTCCCATTGCCCCGGCGGTTCTGGGCATGCCGCCGGTGTTCCTGCTCAAGGTAAGACCATGACGGAACCGGGGAAGACCCCTTGTTGCGGACAGGACAAAGTTGGTAATGGAGTCGAGATCGGTGACGAACTCTCCGGTAAGAAGTGACTCCTTTCCCTGGATATAGAGGTCGGCCCCGAACCGTGTGCTGATTTCCGTGGTATCTGATCCCCGGCTGACCGAGGCAAAGGACAGCCCGGCGGGGCCCCAACCCGCCCTGAAGGCACCAAGCTTCTCGGAGACGGTTCCCCGGGATTCCACCTCCCCCGGGGACCGATGCAGGCCTGTTTCACCGGGATCGATATGGGACCACCCCAGAACTCCGGCAAGTGACAGCTTTCCGTGGGTGAGATGGGAGGCCAGGCCTGAGAGCATTGCGGCATCGGACATACCCGGCTTTCCGCCGGCTCAAGACGAATTCTCCAGGGTGAAGGCTTTGACAGGGAGAGAGGGTCGGTGGATCCCCAGGAGCCGGGATGGCTTAGAAGGAGGCCCTGGGCGAACTGAACCCTGAGTGCCCCTGCAGATGCGGTGAAATTCTCTTCCCTTGAATACTGCAGGCCTGCTGATATGAGGTCAGCCCATTCTTCGCCGGGATCCTTCTCGGTGAGCAGAACCGCATGCCAGTTAGCGGGATCAAAGCGGAAACGCTGATAGAAAGACAGAGCATCTCCCTGCCAGTGGTTCTCGGTGATGCCCCTTGGACGGGGCCAGCCGATGGAACCCCTTGCCCTGACATCTCCGGGAAGGTTCATAACGAGAAGGATAAACAGAATTGAGGTCATATGGTAAGATAAGGCCTGAGATTCTCAAGGGTAGACGGACCTATACCAGGGACCTCGATCAGTTCGTCCACGGTCTTCAGGGGGCCGTAGGTTTCGATGTAGTTCCTGATCGCCGAAGCCTTTGAAGGGCCGATTCCCGGTATTTCGATCAGCTCTTCCGCAGTGGCATTGTTCACGTTAAGGGGAAAATGGGTTTCTCCTGTTACTTCCTGCGGCGGCTGGAACTCCGCAGGGGCAGGCCTGAAACCTGCGCCTCCGTAGGAAAGACATATGGAGTGGCCCGACTGGAGGTCGGGGTGCGTGTTGTACCCGTATTGAAGCCCTGCTACGGAAATGTTTACATGGAGAGAGAAACCCATTCGGACCGGCGGTGTTAACAACGAAGCGGCCAGGGTTACACCGGGATAGGGCTCGACTGATGTGCAGGCGGAGAACTCCTTACCCGAATACTGGTGGAACGAAGCGCCCCCGGAAAGTGTTACGCCTTCGTATGGACAAAGGCCGATGGCCCCGAAGTTCGAGGAACGGCCCCATGCCGTCGGAGGCAGGGGCGGAGCTGTAGAGGCCGCGGCAGGAAGCCCCCAGATAGAGCCCTGTAACTGGTCTGGCGATCAGGCCTATGTCCGTTGAGAAAGCACCGGAACCTCCGTAGCCTTCAATGGCAAGCCTGTGGTAAGACCCGGAAAGCCCGGCAACGAGACTGCGGGCGAGGGTGAATGCCCCGGCGGCGGTTGTTGTTGCCTCGGAGTAACCGTTCCTGCCGGAATAGGATGCATAACCGGCAAGGGCCAGGGATTCATTCGCCCAGCCGCCGGCGGCGGCGGTACGATCAAGCTCCTTGAAGCCGAATGGGCGGGCGGCGGACACGGCGAAGGCAGTTTCCGTTAGCAGACCGATGGAAGAGGGATTTACGCAAAGCGCAAGATGGGTTCTTGGGAACAGTGCGGAGGCGGCTCCCCCGGAAAGCCACGGGGATTCGCTTTGGGGTTCGACGCCGCCACCGCAATGGCAAAAGCAGATGGGTCACGATTCTCCTTCCTGCAATTATCAGTTACCGCCATCCGCTGTGTTTTTTCAACCGGCAATTGACCAAAGGCGGATTTATCGCCATTATAGATAAAGTGCGATATTGTTTTCTCTGTCGGAAAGAGGAAGAATGAAATTACTGGCAGCTGTTCTGTCCGTGCTGGCTTTTTCGGCCTTCGCGGGGGGGCTTCCTTTCGCCCACTTCGGGCTGCTGGATACACCCTCGGCAAACCTTCTAAGACACACCGAAATTGCCATCGGAGTGGGCGGCACCGGCTACTCAACCGAAGACTCAACGGGATCCTCAAACATGGATGTCGCGGTTGCAGGTTACATGGAAGTCGGTCTTTTCGGCAGGGGCCAGATTGGCGGTACATACCTTGGCGCGGCGGGCTTTCCGGAACCGCCCGGGGCCTTGTCTTAAGGGAAACCATAAACAGACCCGGTATCTCCGTTGGCGTCGAGAACCTCATAGGAGAGGAAAACTACGAATTCTATCGCCACGACAACGACAGCCTTTACAACTATCCCAATGCCCAGAACTTCAGTATCTACGGAGTTATCACCAAGGATTTCAGCTACTTCATCTCCCTGCCCATCTGCCTCAACATAGGCTTTGGTACCGGCAGGTTCCAGCAGTCCGATGAAGCGGTGGACGGCTTTGAGAACCCTTTACCGGGTGTTTTCGGTAGCATTCTGGCTCATCCTTCAATGGATTCGGAAATAATGGTGGAGTGGGACGGCCGCGATCTGAACGTAGGCGGACTGTACCGGCTGAACAGGAACTTCACTGTAATGGCTGCGGCTTCAGAACTCGAGCACCTTTTCGTTTCCAGCGATTCCGGGTCTTCCACACAGGATGTTATGCAGAGCGCAAAGTTCACGATTGGCCTCCAGGCAACAATAGGACCATTCCTCAACCGCACGGAACTCGACCCTTATCAGAGGCTCCGATACACCGACGACGATGAAGCCCTGCAGGCACTTGAGGAGATACGCGCGGCCCGGGAGGAGATCAGAGAGCTGGAAGATTCCATTCGCTGAATTTCCGTTGACAGAAGCACCATTCTCTGCAATCTTAGACGATTGGAGAATAAAGACATATCCTATCATTAAATAACGGAAAGCGAAATAATGGCACGCCTGGGAACCATCGACTGCGAAAGAATCATGAAGCGTACCAGGCTGAGCACCCTGGCGGCAAAAGTTCTGAGGGAAAGGTTTCCCGATGCACCGGATCCGGTGAAGATCTGGCTTCCTTCAAAACCCCGGTGGGAAAGGCTCCTCCCCGACCTCGACATATTCCGCAGTGAACTCGAGGGGGTAAAGAAGCGCGGTGGCAAGATAGTGCTCTACGGCCACGACGACATGGACGGCGTTACCGGCATATTCATAGGCCTGCGTGTGCTAAGGAACGAGAATTTCCATGTGGTTCCGATCATTCCCAGAAGGGACATCGAAACCTACGGCATAAGGCCCGGGAGGCTTCAGGGGCTCCTGGAGCCGGAGGACCTTCTTCTTACGGTGGATTACGGCTGCAGTGCAGTTGAAGGGGTTAAATGGGCCCGTGACCACGGTGCCAGGGTGGTGATCACCGACCACCACACGCTAAATCCGCCCCTTCCCGAGCTAACGCCATGGTGGATCCCCAGATAACCGGGGGAGCCGCGGCGGACCTGGCCGGCTGCGGAGTTCTCTACGGGGCCCTGGTACACCTCTTCCCCAGGTGGGAAAAGGATGCTCAGCTGCTTGCGGCGGTTGCTCTTGGAACTGTCAGCGACAGGGTTCCTTTCACCGAATGGAACAGATATCTGCTTCACTGCTTCTCCTCAATAAAGGAATCAAGGCTCACCGAGGGTTTGAAGCTCCTCATGGAGAAGTGGCCCTGCAGAAAGCACGCCTGGACAGGGGCCATGGTAAGACAGAGGATAACCAGTACCATAGGAAAAGGCGACCACAGCGGCATTGCGTCCATGATAGACTTCATGTCCAGCTACGATGCCACATGGTGCGAGAAGTTCTGGGAAGAGATGAAGACCAACAGCGAAGAACGGGGGAAGGCACTCAGCGACATCGTCACCTCGGCCATACAGAAGAAGGATTCAGAAGCTGATGCCCTGGGAATGGTCCTCATCTTCCTGGAAGACATACCACCCGCCATGGGCGGAACCCTTGCCAGCAGGCTTTGCAAGATCTACCGCCGGGGAACCATCGTTGTTACCAGAAGGGAAGACGGCAAGCTCATCGGGGATACCCGCTCCATAGGGGACTGGAACATGGCCGGTTTCCTTGTCAGTATGCGGAATGTTTTCTCCAGCGCCGGCGGACATTACCGGGCGGCGGGATTCAGCTACGAGGGCACCGACTGGGAGTATCTCAGGAATCTCCTCATCACCCACATGACCGAATATCCCACCCAGCCCGTTCCCGAACCACACATCGACCTGTATCTTGATGAACTCCCGGATCCTGCTCAGTTCACCTGCCTGGCCCCCTTCGGCCCGGGCTTCCTTCCTGTGGCTGTGAAGGTGGGTTCCATGCGGTATCTGCTGCAGCTGAACAACAACTGCCAGGCAAACTGGTGCATAACCGAGGACAGCGGAGAATAGAAGTGAGTCATTATCTGATCACCGGCTGCGCCGGATTCATCGGCAGCAGCCTGACGGATGCGCTGCTGGCCCGGGGAATGAAGGTTACCGGAGTTGACGCCTTCAGGGACTACTACGACACCTCCCTGAAAAGAAGAAATGTATCCTCCGCCCAGAACAGTGATCTTTTTACCCTTGCTGAGGAGGACCTCTCCGGAGATACGGCTTTCCTTGACCGGTTCATAGACCCCGGGGAACAGCTGGTAATTTATCACCTGGCAGCCCAGGCCGGTGTGAGAAAATCCTGGGGCTCCGACTTCACCGTGTACACCCGGGACAACATCGAGGCAACCCAGAACCTTCTGGAATGGGCTCTTAAAAGGGGCGGCGTGGTTAACTTCGTCTACGCCTCCTCATCATCCGTTTACGGCATCCCGGAAAAGCTCCCCATGGTGGAGGACAGAACCGTTCCCATTCCCCACTCCCCCTATGGTGTAACAAAGCTTGCAGCTGAAAACCTGGTGCGGCTCTACACCGCCAATATGGGCCTGCCCTCGGTCAGCCTGAGGTTCTTCACCGTATACGGCCCCCGTCAGCGGCCGGACATGGCCTTCAACAGGTTCATCACCGCAGGGCTCCGTGGCGAACCCATCGGGGTTTTCGGCACCGGAGAGCAAACAAGGGACTTCACCTATATTGCCGACATCGTCCAGGGGCTTATCCTGGCGGAAAATTCCACCGGCGGCCTTGCCATGAACCTTGGCGGAGGCAACAGGGTGACCCTTCTTCAGGCAATAGAGACCCTGTCGAACATCATGGACGATCCCCTTGAGATCTCTTTCACCAAGGGTAAAAGGGGTGATGTCCCCGATACCTGGGCATCAACGGACCTTGCCAGGAGTGAACTCGGTTGGATGCCTGAAACACCCCTGGAAGAAGGTCTGATACGGGAGTTCCACTGGATTAAAAACCGGTAGATTTGCCCCCTGCCATTCAGGTTCGTATATTTTCCTTCTTATAAATAACAGCATTCCCCGTCTTTATGAAAGGAAGCTTCCTATGCGAACCGCATTATCCATTCTCATACTGTTCCTTTTCTCCCTGCAGGCCAATGGTGAAGCCATTGTTTACACTCTCGAAAACGGCCTTCGAGTTGTGCTCGACGAGATGCACTTCGCCCCCTCGGCGGTGGTTCTGGTTCAGTACGAAGTGGGTTCCAGGAACGAGTCAGCTGACATAGCAGGCATCAGCCACTTCACCGAGCACATGATGTTCAACGGAACACAGGACATGCCCGGGCAGATGTTCTGGCAGCTGGTTCAAAAGGAAGGCGGGGTAGCTAACGGGGGCACCGGCGAGCACTTCACGAACTATTTCATCTACCTTCCCTCTTCCAAACTGGAGAACGCCCTGAGAATTGAGGCCGACAGAATGCACAACTGCCTCATGGACTCCGCCGCCATTGCCCAGGAGATAGGTGTGGTAACCGACGAGTGGAGGCTTTCAGTAGACTCCCCCGACGGCCAGCTTTATCAGAGGGCCCGGGGGGAGTTCTACGGCGACCACCCCCTGGGAAGACCGGTGATAGGATTCTCAGAAACCATTGCCGCCTACAACGAACAGACAGTCAGGGACTATTACGAAACATGGTACAGACCATCAAACGCGGTTCTGGTTGTGGCAGGCGACTTCCAGACCGAGGAAGCCATGGCAATGGTTGAGGAATACTTCGGTTCCATTCCCTGCCAGGGCCCCACACCGGACAATGTACCGGAGATCACCAGCCTCGACTTCCGGAAAGGGTCGACATAGAGTATCCCGCTGAGGCCGACCGTTTCATGGTATGGTTCAGGGGCTGCTCCTATGATTCTCCTGACCTTCCAGCGCTCTTCCTGCTGGCAACCCATTTCAGCGCAGGCAGACTTGGATGGCTCGAACGGGAGATGGTGAACAAGGGTCTTCTCTCGGCGGCATATGCTTCCAGCCCTGGGCAGGGATGAAAACCCTTCTCCCTGTACGGAGTCGTTCAACCGGGTATCAACACCGACAGTGTGATAACCCTTATAAAAGAGGAGGCATTCCGCCTCACCCGGGAACCCATTGATCCCGCCCGTCTTTCAATGCTGCAGAGCTTCCTTGTGGCAAGGGAGCTAACAAGCGTTGATACACCTGTAGCACAGGCCTACAGGCACGCCTACGATCTTTCCATGTCCGGAGAGCTGGAAGGATGGAAGCAAATACTTGAAATGGCTGCTGAACTGACCCTGAAGACCTTATGGAGACGGCCTCAAGGTACTTTACGCCGGACCGCATGATGATATCGGTGCTCCATGCCCAGGAGGGCGGATCCGGATCCCAGGGAACTTCCACGGCGGGGACCACGGAAACAAGCGTGCCGGAGATCACCGACTGGAGCGGACTGAACCTTACCGCCGATTTCCAGCTGCCTGAGTTCTCCATTTCCCGGGGTGTTGAGAGGTTCGTTCTCGACAACGGCCTTGTTCTGCTGGTCAAGGAAGACCACAGTTTCCCCAATGTGGAGATAATGGCCGCAATACCCATGTCTTCCAGAAGGGAAGATCCCGACAGGTGCGGTCTAACCTCGATTACCACGGAACTCATGCTCAGGGGAACCGATGAGATGGGCTATGAAGCATTCCACGAGAGGCTTGCGGTTCTGGGCAGCGGCATCTGGATCCAGACCAATAGCAACTATTCAATGGCAAACGTATACGGGCTAAGCGAGCATGCAGACACCTATTTCACCTCCCTTTCCGACCTGCTCATGCGCCCTGCCCTTGGTGAGGAGGATTTCCAAAGCGTTAAAACAAAGCTTCTCGGCAGCCTTGAGAGATACAGGGAAAGCCAGTTTTACATGGCCCGTAACGGCATCGATGAGATACTGCTGGAACCGGGTAACCAGAGGACCGCCACTATAGAGACCGTGGGTTCCATAACAGTGGAGGACGCCCGGGAATGGTGGAGGACCACCGTCCGCCCTGAAGGCACCGTCATCTCCATAGTGGGGGACATAACGCCCGAAAGGGCACTCAGCCTCGCCAATAACTACTTCGGAGACTGGGAAAACCCCCGGGATGCCCTTCCTGAACATACTGACCTCGCCTTCAGCTCAGCACCGGGAGATACCCTTGTCATATCCATGCCCGGCAAGATACAGGTAGCCGAGTACATTGCCTGCATGGGGCCATCATACGTAACTGAAGACTACGTCCCGTTCAGGATAATGTCTGGCATCCTCGGCGGGGGAATAGGCTCCAGGCTCGGCAAGAACGTCAGGGAAACCCAGGGTCTTGCCTATATGGTTGGAGCCTGGCTGGAGGGAGCCAGATCCGGCTCAGTCACCGGAAACAGGTTCACCGGCTTCCTCTCCACCGGCTCTCCCCTGGCAGAGAGAGCCCTCTCGGCAATGGCAGAAGAACTCAATAGGATCGCCGATGAAGGGGTGGAGGAAGAAGAGCTCCTTCTGGAACAGTCGAGGACCATTGGCCAAAACGCCATCAGCTACGACTCATACGATTCCCAGGCAAGGTACTTCGCCAACTGCGAGATCATGGGGATCCCCCTGGACAACGACCAGACCACCCTTCAGGAGATCACCCGGCTTACACCGGAATCTGTCCGGGAGGTGGCTGCAAAGTACTTCACCGAGGACTGGTTCGTGGTGGTTGCCGGGGGAGTGGACGAGAACCTCCAGCCACTGGAATAGCTAAGGAAAGAACAGGGCGGTACGGCAAAGCCTGTACCGCCCTATTTTATTTTACAACTATAAGTTACGCAATCTATTTGTCAAATTTACGGATGGCTTCAGCTCCAACGGTAACACCGGCCTCGTTGGACCAGGTGGAGAAGCCTCCTTCGTTGGTAACCTTGAGGGCATAGTACCAGGTGCCGGCGGAGAGGTTCTCGTCGTAGTACTCTTTGTCGTACCTGTCGTAGAAAACCCCGAGAACCGTGGCGGAGCCGGGGTTGTTCTTTATGTCCCCCACCTGAGAGCGGTAGAGGGTGTAGCTGTAGAAGTCGTCGTCGGGAGAGGCGTTCCACCGTACCCTTGCCGTTGACGGGCCTGTGAGCAGAACGGTGATGGCAACGCCGGAGGGGCCGGGGTCGAAGGGGTTGTCGGGCCCGCAGGCTGATATCAGTACCAGAAACAGTACCGCAGTAACCGCGAGCCCTCTCATGACAACCTCCATATTAATCAGGTTCTACTCAGTGATATCGTCATCGTCCCTGGCCTCGAGCTTGTAGTTGTCGTAGGTGTAAACGAGTATGCCAATTATCTCGCTGAAAGTGTCACCTGAAGCAGCAGGATACTGGTAGGCCTTCACCATTCCAGTACCGGAGCCGTCATCAACCAGGAACTCACCATACTGGTCAGGATCCGTGGTGGCGGTCACATCGGAAATGGAGACGAAAACTGCCTCCCATTTCTCCTGGTTGATATCAACTGTGGAAATTGACTCGGGACCGGGGATAGGATGGCCGCTCTCTACGAAGTCCACAGACTGTACGACCACCTCTGTGAGATCATAAAACTCCTGCACATACCCGGAAACGACAACACTGTCTCCCCTCTGGAAGCTATCCATTATGCCCTCGTAGCCATAAAGAAGCAGTCCTGACCACTCCCCTCCCTGGGAATCCATGATGGAGACAAGCTCACCGGAAGAGTTGTTGTAGAGTTCACCGGAGGCGGATGTAACTATTCCTGTCACCGTTACATCGTCGCCGTTGTAGGGTGATTCGTCCTGCTGGCCCTGTATCTCGTAGCAGGAGAGGACGCCACCGCCTCCACCACCGCCGGAGGAGTCCGGTGTGGTGATGGACACCTCGTTGCTCCAGGCGGTGAGCTGGGAGGAGTCGACTGTCTGGAGGGCGTAGTAGTAGGGGGTGTTCCAGGCGAGGTTGGCGTCGGTGTGGGTGAGTGTGGCTATATCGGTGAAGGTGCCCACCAGTGTTGCTGAAGAGGGGCTGGCGGCTATGCCGGAGGTCAGGGAGCGGTAGAGGTTGTATGAGGCGAAATCGGTGTCGGGGCACTGTGTCCAGGTGAGTGTGGCGGTGTTCTGACTGACAGCGGCTGAAAGTGTGGAGGCCGTTGGGTTGGTTCCGCCCCCCTGGGGGTTGTCCTCGTCGTCGCCGCAGGCGAAGACAAGGAGGAAAGCCATGAGAACGGCGGTGGCCGCCGTGATGCGAAGGGTCACTTCTATCTCCTCTCGGTTTTTCGGTTCTGCCTGTGTAACATAATTCAGTGAATCTCGTTCCCGTAACCGTTAATTATAATCGGGGATCATTCCTGAAGGAACGGAGAAAATATGCTCGCTGTTGTTTTGCTGATGCTGCTGCCCCCGCCCCGGCGGAGATACCCCATGAGATAACCTTTCACGGCCATACAAGGGTCGACGACTTCTACTGGCTGAGGAACATCGAAGACCCGGCGGTAACTGATTACCTCCTGGCGGAGAACACATACACCGACTCCATCATGGCCAGGTCCCGGGAACTGATGGATACCATTCTTGAGGAGCTGATCGAAAGGATACCTGAGGACGAGTCTTCGGTGCCATACTACAGGAACGGCTGGTGGTACTGGTACGAATACCCCCCCGGGGCCGACTACGCAGTGAACATGAGAAGGACCCACCCGGACGGTGAGCCCCTGGTGCTCCTCGACGAGAACAGTTACGGTGATCTTTACGGGTACTTCGACGTCGGGATGATCTCCGTGAGCCCGGACAACCGCACACTGGCCTGGGCCTACGACACCACCGGAGGCCACTGGTACACCCTGGTCTTCCAGGATATCCATACAGGGGACACACTGGACGTCATAAACAATGCATCCGGGGACCTGGCCTGGGCGGCGGACTCCCGGATGGTGTTCTACGGCCTGAACGACAAGACTGGAAGGACCGAACGGATCATGCGCAGGACCATAGCCTGCGACGACGAGATAACCCTTTCACCGAGGAGGACCCCACCTTCTGGCCCTGGGTGGAGAACTCCACCGACGGCAAGTGGGTGCTGCTGGGCACCGCCAGCTCACTTGAATCCGAGTACCGCATACTGCCCTCGGCCACCCCACGGGATTCCATGGTCCTGGTGCATCCCCGTACCGAGGGCTTGAATACTACATCTACCCCTCGGATTCCACCCTTTTCATTCAGACCAACCTCCCCGGAGAGAACTACGCGGTGATGCGGGCCCCGGCCTCTTCCCCGGGAATTGACAGCTGGACCACTGTGATACCCCACGACGAAGGGACCCTGATAGAGGAACTCGACGTGTTCAACGATTTCCTGGCGGTCTCCCTTCGCAGCGGCGGTCTCAGAAGGCTCTACCTTGCCGACAGAGAGACCGGCGGGGGCCGTTACGCCGACCTGGGCGGGGAACCCGCCACATTCTACACCTCGGCAAACTACTCAGCGGATGCGGATTCCATCAGACTTTTTTACACCTCACTCACAACGCCGTGGTCCATGATCTCCTACCATGTAGAGGACGATTCCGTGAAGACCCTGAAGACCACATTCGCCGGGGAAGGCTATGACCCTGACCTCTACACCGCCGAGAGGATAATGGTGCCCGCCGGGGACGGTGCCCTCGTTCCGGTGGGAATGGTATACAGGACCGACCTCTACAGCCCCGGGGAGAACCCGCTGCTGCTCTACGGATACGGGGCCTACGGCATGAGCCTGGACCCTATGTTCAGCGCCGGTCTCCTCTCCCTTCTGGACAGGGGCTTCATATACGCCGACGCCATGTGCGGGGGGGAAGCGAAATGGGCCGGAGCTGGTATCACCGGGGCAGGACACTAAACAAGATGAACTCCTTCACCGACTTCATAGCCTGCGCCGAATACATGGCAGACCAGGGATACTGCGACGCTGAGAGGATATTCGCCATGGGAGAGAGCGCCGGCGGTCTCCTTATGGGTGCGGTTACCAACATGAGGCCGGACCTGTGGCGGGGAGTGGTCGCAGGTGTTCCCTTCGTGGACGCCCTTACCACCATGCTTGACCCCACCATACCCCTTACCACCAACGAGTACGACGAATGGGGCAACCCCGGTGAAGACCCCGAGGCATACCGGTACATCCTCTCCTACTCACCGGTGGACAATCTTCACGAAACTGAGTATCCCGCCATGTACGTCTTCACCGGGGTGAACGACTCCCAGGTGGGCTACTGGGAGCCGGCGAAGTGGGTGGCGGGAATACGCAGGGTAAACACCGGTGATTCTCCCGTTCTTCTCAGGGTTAACATGGGCTCGGGCCACGGAGGCAACTCGGGAAGGTACGGCTGGCTGGCGGACACCGCGGAAAAGTACGCCTTCATACTGGAACAGGCGGGTATCAGGGAGTAGGCTTCCTGTACTTACAGGTGCAGTTCCTTCCCGAGGACTTCGCCTGGTACATGGCGTTGTCGGCCTTTTTCAGAAGCGTACCGGTTTCGTCCCCTGCTTCTGCCTGGGCGATACCCAGTGAGATGGTAACCGGCGGCAGGACCCTGCCGTCGGTTGTTATCACCTTTGTTTCGCTTATTGTCTTCCTGACCCTTTCCGCCACGATCCAGGCGAATTCCATTGGAACACCGGCCAGCAGTATTATGAACTCCTCCCCGCCGTACCTGGCGCAGAGGTCCGTCGGGCGCAGGCTGTCCACCGCCATCCTGGCCACGGCGGAAAGGACGTCGTCGCCGGCGTCGTGCCCGTAGCGGTCATTGTATTTCTTGAAGTAGTCCACATCGAAGAGTATCACACTCAGAGGCAGGTCGCTGAGTGTGTGCCGGGCCAGGAGCCTTGGAAGCTGAACCTCCACCCAGCGGCGGTTCTTCAGGCCGGTGAGGACATCAAGCATGGCGTCTTTCTCGAACCGCCGGCGCATTCTGATGTTCTCGGTAATGGTATCGTCGCTGGCCCTCATCCTGTCCGCCAGGAGCAGGAGCATGTTGCAGGCAAAGGCGTGGGAGGCGGAAATGAGCCCCCAGAACGAGGCCTCGTCCACCTCCAGTATCCTGGATGGCTCCTTTGCCACCACGAAGGCCGATGCCGGGCTGTCATCGATCACCGAGAGTTCGCCAACGGTTTCACCAATGTTCAGCACCGCCACGGGATCGCTCTCGGGGCTGTCGAGGTGCACCGTGAGCGCACCCTCAAGTATGATGTAGAGTTTCTGGTTGCTCTGGCCGGCCTGATAAGTGTTTCCCCCTTATCCATTTCGATAACTGGACACTCGCGGAAAACCTCCATGGCCTGGTCACCGGAAACCCTTCTGAGGATGAAAAGATCCTTTATATCGTTTATGGTAAGCGAGTTGTTCATTGCCCCTCCAGAAAATGCATTTGTACGAACTCTTTGGAATATTGAAGACTACCGCTCAAAAAACCAGTTCTCCACTTTCTTTTCCGCGGGAAATAGAATATTTTGCCCGTATCAACCGGAGGTGTATTTAATGAACACATATCCCGCAGTGAGAGATCCGGGTTCCATCGAGCTTCTCTTCAGAAGCGTGCGAAACAGCCCCCGGCCCGACAAGATAACCACCGACTACCTTGCTTCCATCGGATTCCGCCGGCAGTCCGACGTAAAACTCCTTGAGCTTCTCTTCTTCCTGGGCTTCATCGACAGCAACCTCTCCCCCTCGGAGCTCTGGAACGCCGCGTCGGACTCCGATGAAATCGCCTTCGCCTCCATCCTTGCAGGGGCTCTGTCGAAATCCTACTCCAAGGTCTTCGAAATCTATCCCGACGGCAGGAACATCGACGGCAAGGCCCTGATGACCCTCTTCAAGGAACAGACCGGAGTGTCGGACACCGAAGCGGCCTACATGGTCCTCACCCTTCAGGTCCTGGCGGACATGGCGGACTTCGGCAAAGGCGAAACCCTGCAGCAGAAATCCCCGCCGTCCCGGCGCCTGAGGAAGAAAAAACTGAACCCTCCCCCTCCCTCCCGGATGTTCCCGACGAGCCCGCCACCCACCATCGAGATCCCCCGTGAGGGCCTCTCCCTGAACATCACCATACCCCCGGAGGCCATGGACAAGGAGATGACCGAGATCGTAAAATCCCTTCTTAAAGCCATCCGTAAATTTGACAAATAGATTGTGTAAGCTCTAGCAGTACAACAATTAAAGCATGCACTACCAGGGAAGATAACGTCATGGAAATAGAGATTATAGCCGTTCTTTTCGGCATGGCCTTTTTTTGTGAGCTCGTGGATTCCACACTGGGAATGGGATACGGAACAACACTTACACCGGTGCTTCTTCTTATGGGATATCAGCCTATGCAGGTGGTCCCGGCGATACTGCTTTCAGAGCTTATTACCGGGGGATTCGCCGCCTTCGCCCACCACAGGCTGGTAACGCCTTCTTCGACTTCAGGAACGACACTGACCACAAGATCGTGAAAAGATGGGAGCGCTGGGCTATCTCCCAAAATCGAATGATGCCCGGATTGCCTACATACTGGGCATCTGCAGCCTGATCGGCGCGGTGGGGGCGGCGATCTTCGCCGTTAACCTGAAGGCGTATCTTTCACCGATCATAGGCTTCATTGTGCTGGCCATGGGAATACTGATCCTGGTAAGGCACAGAAGCCCCGGCGGATTCAGCTGGAAGAAGGTCACCGGCCTGGGAGTAACAGCCGCCTTCAACAAGGGCCTCTCCGGTGGAGGTTACGGCCCCCTGGTGACCAGCGGTCAGATACTTTCCGGCGTTAACGGAAAGAGCGCAATTGCCATAACCAGCATGGCGGAAAGCTTCACCTGCCTGGTGGGGGTGGTTACCTACCTCATCATTGGAACACAGGTCAACTGGGGCATTGCTCCTCCGCTTATTGCCGGAGCAGTGCTGAGCGTACCTCTCAGTGCCTTTCTCGTGAAGAGAATAAACACTGAGAAGTTCACCCTTGCGGTGGGCATCGCCACCACGGCACTAGGAGCGTTGACCCTCTATAAGGTGTTCTTCTAGAGGTAGTTGATCACCTCGGCCCGGGTAACCGCAAGCAGGTCCGCCTCGAAGGGCTTCAGCTCGGCGGGGGCATCGATGGAGTCCAGGGGGGTGGCCATGCTGAGGTTGTTCTCGCTCTTCCACCTTCTTGCCTCCTCTATCACCGTGAGGGCACTGTTGCCAAGGCGGAGAGCCTCCGGGTCCATGTAATCCCTTTCAGGCCATGGGGCCACATGTATCGAGGGGTGCTTCTCCGTGTCCATGAACACTCCGTGGTACAGCTCTTCTGATATGTGAACCAGTATCGGGGCGAAGAGCTTCAGCACAGTGTAAAGGCTGTGTACAGCGTGTACTGGGCGGCTTCCCTTCCCCGGCTGTCGTCGCCGTAGAGCCTGCCCTTGGCAATCTCCAGATAGTTGTCGCATAGCACCTTCCAGAAGAAGCCCTCGGTTTCCCTCATACAGGTGGAGTACTCGTACTGCTCCATTCCCGCCGTGGCTTTCCTGACGGTATCGGTGAGCCTGCTGAGAAGCCATCTGTCGAAGGGGTGGAGTTCCACTTCCCTGGCGGGGTCGAACCCCTCCAGTCTGCCTTCGGCGAACCTGGTGGCGTTCCAGAGCTTTGTCACGAGCCTTCTTCCCTCGCCGAGAACATCCTTGCTGAAAACAACATCGGTCCCCAGTTTCGAGGAACAGGCCCAGTATCTGAGCTCGTCGGCTGAGAACTGCTCGAGGGCGGCAATGGGATCACCGGCAACATTGCCCTTGCTCTTGGACATTTTCTGCCGGTTGGGGTTCAGTGAGTGACCGGAGATCATTACATGGCTCCAGGGTATGGTGCTGGAGTGGAGAAGTGACTTTGCGATGGTGTAGAACGCCCATGTCCTGATTATGTCGTGGGCCTGGGGTCTGAGGGCCATGGGGAAGATGTTTTCCCTCTGGTCTTCCTCGCCCCACTTCCAGTTTATCTGGGGGGTAAGGGAACTGGTCGCCCAGGTATCCATTACATCGCTTTCCGGCCTGAAAGCACCTCCTCCGCACTGTGGGCAGGGGCTCTTCGGGCTGTCCACCAGGGGGTCCACCGGAAGGTCTTCCTCCCTGGCGAAAATGGGGCGTCGCAGTCCTCACAGAACCACAGGGGAAGGGAACACCGTAGAACCGCTGCCTTGAGATGCACCAGTCCCACTTCAGGTTTTCCACCCAGTGGTCGTACCGCACCCTGAAATGGGCGGGGTGCCATTTGATCTCGCTGCCCTTTTCAAGCAGCTTATCCTTGAGGTCGAGGATCCGGATGAACCACTGCATGTTCACAAGGTATTCCAGAGGGGTTCCGCACCGTTCATGAACGTTCACCGCGTGGCTTATGTCTTCCCCGCCGGTCCTGTGGCCCTCGGTGTCCAGCCTCTCCACTATCACCTTCCGGGCCTTCTTCCAGTACATGCCCTGGAGGAAGCCGGTCTTTTCGTTCATGTGTCCCCGCTGGTCGAGGATTATTCTCAGGTCGAGGTTGTACTTCTCCCACCACTCTATGTCTGTGGTGTCGCCGAATGTGCAGCACATGACCACTCCGGAGCCCTTGTCAGCGGCGACCTTCTCGTCGGCCAGTATTTCCACCTCCCTGTCGTAGAGGGGAACCAGTGCTTTCCTGCCCACAAGATGTTTCCACCTTGCGTCGGAGGGGTTCACGAAAACAGCCACACAGGCGGGTATCAGCTCGGGTCTGTGGTGGCGATGGGAATGGTGCCGCTGCCGTCGGCCAGTTTGAAGAGAAGGTCGTGGAAGTGGCTGGGGAACTCTTTGTCCTCGGTTTCCGCCTGGGCAACTGCGGTCTGACATTCGGGACACCAGAGCGTGGGTGAGTTCTTCCTGTAGACCCTTTCCTTCTCCACAAGATCAAGGAATGATCTCTGGCTGAGCCTCTGCACCCACGGGTCGATGGTGGTGTACATGAGGGACCAGTCGCAGCTGAAACCGAAGCTGTTCCAGAGATCCCTGAACTGAGCTTCGGCGTCCTTTGCAACCTCGAGGCAGAGCTTAACGAACTCGCCCTGGTCATGTCGGTGGCCTTTACGTTCTTCACCTTCTCGGTGAACCTTTCGCTGGGCAGACCGTTGTCATCGAAGCAGAAGGGATAGAAGACCTCTTTACCGGTCATTCTGTGGTATCTGGCCATTACCTCGGCCTGGACATAACTGAATATGTGCCCCATATGGATCATTCCGCTCACCGTGGGCGGCGGGGTGTCTATTGAGTAAACCTGCCTGCCGGAATCGGGGTTGAACCTGTAAATGCCCTCTTCCTGCCAGTGCTTCTGCCACCTGGGCTCCGATTCCTTGGGGTTGTATCTCTTTGCCAGTGCCATCAGCTCTGCTCCTGTCCTTCCCAGCCCCGGGCCATTATTCGGCCCATGACCTCCACAAGGCTGTCTATGTCTACCCTGATCTGTTCGAGTGTGTCACGGTCCCGGATGGTCACCCTGTTGTCCTCAAGGCTGTCGAAATCGAATGTGATGCAGCAGGGTGTGCCTATTTCGTCGTTCCTTCTGTACCTCTTGCCTATGGAACCGGTTACGTCGAAAAGCACCGGCCAGTGGGGCCTGAGCAGGTCGGCGACCTTTTCCGCAGGTTCGCTGAGCTTCTTTGAAAGGGGAAGGACCGCCGCCTTCACCGGGGCAAGCTTCCTGTGGAGGCCGAGAACCACCCTGGTGCTGCCGTCGATCTCCTCTTCCCGGTAGGCGTCAAGCATTACCATGAGGAAGGTTCTCCCCACTCCCCCCGAGGTTTCCACCACATAGGGGGTTATTTTCTTTCCGGTTTCCTTGTCGAGAATGGTCAGGTCCTTGCCGCTGCCTGCCATCTGGGCCTTCAGGTCGTAATCGGTCCTGCTGGCAATGCCCTCGAGTTCTCCGAAACCTTCCTCACCGGAGAAGGGGTACCTGTATTCGATGTCGGTGCATCCCGTTGCGTAGTGGGCAAGTTCCTTTTCCGTATGCTTTCTCAGCCGGAGATTCTCCTTCTTTACTCCAAGGGTGTCGGTGTACCAGTTGAACCTCTTTTCCACCCAGTACTCGTACCACTTCTCCCACTGGTCGGGGTGACAGAAGAATTCCATTTCCATCTGTTCGAATTCCCGGCTCCTGAAGATGAAGTTCCTCACGGTTATCTCGTTCCTGAAGGCCTTGCCGATCTGGCGATGCCGAAGGGAAGTGATCTTCTGGTGGAGGTTACGATATTCTGGAACTGGGCGAAGATAGGCTGACAGGTCTCAGGGCGGAGATAGACCATGGAGCCCTCGTCCTCGAGGGGACCCATGAAGGTTTTGAACATGAGACCGAAGTTCCGGGGCTCGGTGAGTTCACCACCGCACTCGGGGCAGCGGTGGCCCTCTATGTGATCCTGCCGGAACCTGCCCCTGCATTCCCTGCAGTCCACCAGGGGTCGTGAAAGTTCTTCAGGTGTCCCGATGACTGCCAGACATTCGAATGGGTAATTATGGCGGTGTCCACCCCAACCACATCGGAGCGGGAACGGACCATTTCATGCCACCACAGTTCGGTGATGTTCCTTTTCAGCTCGGCCCCCAGGGGGCCGTAATCCCAGGCGGACTGAAGACCGCCGTAGATCTCGCCGGACTGATAAACGAAACCCAGCCTTTTCGCCAGGGAAATAATGTTCTTCATAAGGTCGTTACCGGGTTCCATCAAGAATCTCCTTCATGACTTTTTCAGATTTAAGCCCAAGCCTGTGCTCGAGGTGCACCTGGGCATACTCCTTCAACAGCGAATGGCACTGAATATAACCACCCGGCCAAAGACCGACCCGGGAGAGGGGTTCGAGGTCTGAACTCTGAGCTCTGGCGAGGAAGCTGACAATACCTGACTTCACCGGAAAACCCGGCTCTCGGCATCGGTCACAAACTATTCCTCCGTTGGCATGGGACCATCGGGGATCCTCCCCGGGAGGGTTGCCGCAGGCAACGCATAAATCGGCGGAAAGACCGTGACCGGAGAGCTGAAGCAGCTTCACTACTCCTCCGCAGACCACCGGCCAGGGATACGCGCCGGCTTCCAGAAGGCGGAACACCGACTCGGTCAGCCTGTAAACCGGGCCCGAGGGCTCGTTCCCGTGGCTCACCACCGCAAGCAGCCAGTCGGAAAACAGGCCGGCACCGGCGAATGCTCCATGGTTGGTTCGCAGAAAGGTGTTGTGAGCAATCACCGACGCTTCTGTGGCCGTATCCAGTTCCCGGCCCTCTCTCCGTGAAAGCTCGAGGTCTGTCTGGCTGAAGAGCTCCAGTCTTCCCAGAAACTTGTTACCGGGTCTCAGAGCACCCCTTGCCATGGCGGATATTCGGCCGAAATCCAGGGAGTAGAGCGTCAGTATGAGTGAGGAGTCGCTCCATCTGATCCTTCTCAGAACGAATGCTGGAGTGGATGTTCTCAACCAGTCTCTCCGGAAAGGGGAGATATCCTTATGAAGACGATACGCTGACCGCTGACCTTTTCCACGGTAAACCGCCAGGATTCTATTTCGGCGGATTCCCCGGGCTCCGGTATTCTGCCCAGCCGGTGGTATACCAGGCCTCCGGCTGACTCGTAATCCTCATCTTCTTCGAGATCGGTTTCCAGGAGGTCGTTCAACTCATCCATGGGAAGCCTTGCGTCAACACGGTAGGAATCGTTGCCTATCTTCTTCACCATGGGGGGTTCCAGGTCGTACTCGTCCCTTATATCACCGAAGACCTCTTCCACGATGTCTTCCATGGTGACTATTCCGGCCATTCCGCCGTACTCGTCCACAACCACCGCCATGTGTATGCGACTGGTCTGGAACTCGGCGAAAAGCTCATCTATTCGCTTGAACTCCGGGACGAAATAGGCCTCACGGAGGATGGACTCAAGATGGAAGTCCTTTCCCTTTCCGTTGGTTTCCACACCGAGAAGGTCCTTCGCATAGAGAACCCCGGCTATGTCGTCGATCTTTTTCCTGTAAACGGGGATGCGGCTCCTTCCAGCCTTCCGGACCTGTTTCACTATGCTTTCAATGTCGTCGGAGAGCTCGATGCTGTCCACATCTATCCGGGGGACCATGACCTCCCTTACGATCTTGTCGGAAAAGTCTAGAATTGAATCCACCAGCTCCTGCTCTTTTTCAAGCTCCTCCTGGTCGCCCTTCTCCCGCCTCTGTTCAAGCCAAAGGGTGTCCGGCGGGGTGTATGCCCAGTCGTCGGAGTCTTTGTCTTCCCGGCCAAGAAGTATTCTGGAAGGAACTCGGAAAAGCAGGGTGAGGAGACCCATCGGGATCCTGAATATCTTGGCCGCCCCCCCTTCGGTGAGCCCCTGGGCAGTCACCGGAGGAATGATCTCCGAGAGGATGGCGGCAATGAGTATGATCACCCCGCCGGAAAGCCAGGGGGAATAGCCAGTGGTCCGGGCGGTGAGGGCGGCACCGGCACCTATGAGTACAAGGCCGCAAACCCTTCCCAGCCAGATGACCCTAAGGCGAAGGGCGGCGCCCCGCCTTCTGTCCGATGGGTCCCTCCCTATGGAAGTAACAAGTTCAGGAAGGGCCGCACGGCAACCGTTGGCTGACCCGGCCAGTATGATACCGCAGGCAAGCAGGAGCAGACCTGTCGTGCTCATTTCGGGCCCCCAATATCAAGTGCCTTTGCAACAAGCTCCCGGGTCAGCCTGTTCATCTCTTCGGTGTCGGTTTCGTTGTCGTGGGTCTTGCCACGGAGATGAAGCCAGCCGTGGTAAACCCTCTCCAGTATATCGGAAAGGGGGGTGCCAGCCTGCCGTCAATGTACACTACTCCCTCGGGGCTGTCCTGCCCAGGCGAGGAGAGATCGAAGGTTAGTACATCTGTGGGCCTGTCGATGTGGCGCCACCGGAGATTGAGGAACCGCATTACGCCGGGGTCGCATATCACGAACTCCACCGGGTCTTCAATGGTTCTCTCTATGATCCCTTCCAGATGTTCAAGGTCCTCGGAAGGATTGTCCAGAATGATTTCCAGGGAGGGTCCGTGGGGTTCCGCGGGAGGTTTTTCACTTTCCATGGGGGAAGTTCTTTACCCTTTCATAGTTTTTTTTGTTTAAGACGTTCAGGAACACTCTGATCACTTCTCTCTTATCCGCTGGAGAAAGACCGCAGTTGTCGAACTGACCTGTTTCTTCCTTTTCTCTCAGTATTCTGGCAGCCATTTCCGCCTTCAGCTCGTCGGTGGCCTTACTTCCCTTGGACTGAACAAAACCGCGTATGGCTGATGATACGGAATCGGCGAGCATTATTATGGCGGACTCATCGGTGCCGGGAATGGGATTGTGATAATGATAGAGGTCTTCGTCAAGCTGGGCCCCGGGGGGAAGCTCTTTTTCAGCCATCTCAAGGAAGACTTTTACCGAGGAATCTCCGTGGTGCTCATGTATGATGTTCCTTATTTCCCTGGGAAGATGGTACTTCTTCGCAAGCTTAAGACCGTCGGTGACATGGGCGACTATCACAGCGGCGCTTTCCGCAGGGCTCATGTTTATGTGGGGGCTTGTATTTTCCGCGTCCTCCATGTTTTCCACGAACATACCGGGGTTGGTAAGCTTGCCTATGTCATGGAAGATCCCACCTAGTTTTGCTATGTCGCTATCGGCGCCAACCGCTTCGGCGGCATCGTGGGCCATTTCAGCGATCTCCATGGAGTGACTGTGGGTTCCAGGGGCCTTCAAACGAAGCTGTTCCCTGAGGGGATGGCTGTCTGAGCCCAGCCTCTGGTAGGTAAGGGCGGTTGGCTTGCCGAAGAGTATTTCCAAAGGATGAACGAGAACACGTACCATGCCGATAACCGCAAGGGGGACCCCGATGAGGAACAGCCAGACCAGGGGGGTGAACTCCCTGCTGCCGGAAGCACCGGCGGTGGAAAGCAGCCAGAAGACCAGAACAGATGAAACCACCCCGGCAAGGAGGCCCAGGGACGTTGCCATGTCGTTCAGGTCCCTTATGAGCAGGGCCACCAGGCATGAGGGAACGAAGGCAATGAAGAAGGTGGTAAGGGGGTGGGGTGAGTAGAGGGCGAAAACCGTGCTGAAGACCCCCGCCAGGAACCAGGAGTAATGGACGGCGTAGTCCTTTGACCTGCTGTCAAAGAAAACCGATGTGATGCCGGCTCCCAGCATGGTAAAGGAAAAGATGGAGATCTCGTTGACCCCGGATTTAACAAGAAGGACCGTGAGAAGAAGGGTAGCCCCCAGGCGGAGAACAGGAGCATGCCGTCGGAGAAGGATGAAACGGCCCCGGAACCTCTGCTATGATGAAGATAAAGGAAGGCGATAATAAAAAGCAAAGCTGTGAGCCCGCCCTTGGCAGTCCTGTGCTCGAACTGCCCCTGCTGCACCGAGGGAGATTCCAGCATGGAATCCCAGTACCGGCTGATCTCGGTGGTAAAAAGCCCGCCCGGAGGAAGTATCTCCTGTCCTGTGGTGAATGTTCTCAGATCCCTGGGAAGTGAGGCGATAGACCTCTCTATCATGCTGTCCCTGGAGGCGTGGTCGATGATGAGGTCGGGAACGATTTGCTGAAGGACTCGGGCAATGACCTCTTCAGAAACCCCCCTTCGCTGGAGGTCCATTCTCATGGCATCCCTGAATTCGGAAAGGGTGAGGAATTCCGATATGCTTTCCTGCTGCCCTCCGGATACCACGGCGAGGCTCCCCCCGTATGTATCACGGAGTTCGTCAAGGTCGATAACACCATTTTCATAAAGGCTTCTGACCCTGCTGGCGAAATAGTCGGCCTGGAGTGAATCCTCCCTGGTGTCACCGGCAAGCAGAGCTTCTATTTCCAGGGAAACACTACTGGAAACGGAGTCTTCCCGGCGGAGGTGAACCGGTGTCTCCTCCCGGACATCCGCAGCCATTTCAGCCAGCTCCGCCTGGGTGTGGGGCACCGAGAAATCGTGTACGGCTATTATGCCCTCGGGGACCGGTTCCCCTATCTTCATGTTCCTGTCGGAGATGGCTCCACGGGAGTCAAAACCTATGAAAACCCCTGCCAGAAGAAGCAGCCAAAGAAACGCCGAAAGGACCGAAACGGCATTCTTACCGAGGAAGGACACTCTCATGGGGATTCCTCTCTGCTGAATGCTTCGATCATCCTCTGAACCAGAGGATGACGCACCACGTCGGCCTGATCGAGGTAAACAAAACCTATTCCGCTCACATTTCTCAGTATTTTCGCCATTCGTACGAGACCGGAACCCACAGGGGGCTTGAGATCTATCTGGGTGACGTCGCCGGTTACCACAAGCCGGGAACCATAGCCCATCCTGGTAAGGAACATCTTTAGCTGGGTAAGAGTGGTATTCTGGGCTTCGTCAAGTATCACGAAGGCGTTGTTGAGGGTCCTGCCCCTCATGTAGGCCAGGGGAGCGACCTCGATGATCCTGCTCTCCATGTATTTCTGTACCCTGGCCGGAGAGAGGGTGTCGTTCAGCGAATCGTAGATGGGCCTGAGGTAGGGGTCTATCTTCTGCTGGAGGTCCCCGGGAAGGAAACCGAGATTCTCTCCGGCCTCTACGGCGGGCCTGGTAAGGATTATTCGTTCTACCCGGCTGTCCTGCAGGCGGAACCGCCGCTGCCACCGCCAGAAAGGTTTTCCCGTTCCAGCGGGACCTATTGAGAATACCAGCTCGTTGCTGGTCATGGACCGCATGTAGGATTCCTGCCCCGGGGTTCTGGTATGATCCTTCCCGCCCGTCCGGGAACATTGAAATCCAGGCCCTCGGCCCTTAGTTCCGGGAACTCTATGGCCTTCGCAAGTTCACTTCTGCTGATCCTGCCATGTGCCTGGAGGCAGGCCATGAGCCTTTCCGTGGCCGCCTGTGCCCTGTCCAGGCTGTGGCGGTCTCCGGTGTAGACGAGGCTTCCGTTCCTGTAAACCGCCGCGACACCCAGCCCCCGACAAATCTCCCTGAGATTCTCATCTCCGGGACCAAGCAGCCTGCCGGCATCGTCCGGAGCAAGGGGAATCCGTCTGCTTTCATTCTTCATCATAGTGATGCAAATATAAGAAACTCCCCGCCTTCACGGCGGGGAGCTTCTTTTTTGGTCAGGAAGGCTCGGTTACTGACGTCCGCCGCGTGTTCCGCCGCGGGGGATGTTCAGTACCTGGCCGGGATAGATCAGGTTGGGATCGCTGATCTTGTCGCGGTTGCCCTCGTAGAGCTGAGGCCATTCGCCCCTGTTGTTGTAAACGATGCCGTATCCGGCGATCTTACCGAGGTAATCGCCCTCTACAACTGTGTAGGTGCTGGCCATGGGAACGGGGACCACTATGGTGTCACCGGCGTAGATGAGGTTGGGGTCGCTGATGTGGCCGCTGTTGCGCTCGTAGATGCGGGGCCATTCAGAGCCGTTGCCGAAGTAGTAGTGGTAGCTGGCGATCTTCCAGAGGCTCTCGCCCTCGACGATGGTGTGGTTGACACCGCTGTTGCGGAGCCTGTTGATCTCGCCGCGAAGCCAGCTGATGTCCTGGTTGAGCTGGTTGACGATTGCCTGAAGCTCGTCGCGCTCGGCGCGGAGAGGAAGTACGAGGCCCTCCCACTCTTCAACCACTGCGTCGGCTTCGGCCTTCTGCCATTCCCAGTAAGCTATCTGAAGTTCGATGTCCTTGTCGCCCATTGCCTCGATCTCGTCGCGGCTGTAGTCCTGCAGATCCTCCACCGTGTAGCTCTTTGCGAATGAAAGAGCGGCGAAGAGGACCAGCGCGAAAATCATTGTGTAACGCATGCTATTCCCCTTCCTATCTTCCGGTTCCGCCGAGTGCCTGGTACTCGGCCTGAAGTTCTGCCTTTTCCGCTTCAAGCTCAACTATCTGGGCTTCAAGCTGAGGGATTTCCTCGTTAAGACTGGCGTACTCGTTCTCAAGGCTGACTGCCCTGGCTTCCGCGGCCAGTGCCGCTGCGCGAGCCGCGTCCCGTGCGCGAAGCTGTTCTTCGCTGGGACCGCAGGCCGCAACCAGCAGGACCATTGCCAGGAGAGCAATGAAGAACAATGAAGTTCTTGTTTTGAGCATCTCCGACTCCTCCTCTCGGTTACTCCGATTTTGAGTTTCACGTTGCATGGAATCCTGAATACGATGTGTTCTCATGACCCCCTGCCCCATCCAAAGGGACCGTACCATTATCCAGAAAGCTATTACTAATTCACAGCGCACCGCGCTGTCAAGATGCAACAGGCCATCCGACAAAGGATATATACTATTTATCATACATCAGGGAACAGTGTCAACCTCACCCATCCCGCCTATCAGTGCTGAGAACAGGAGGATACCAAGTACAAGTCCCAGGGCGTCAGCGGCGAAGTCCCCCAGGGAACAGAACCTGCCCGGGACGAAGTGCTGATGTAACTCGTCGGTGGCGGCCCAGAAAAGCCCCGCCGCGAGCATTTTCCTTCTGGTCCTGTTCTTTCCGAACAGGTCGACATTAAGGACCAGGGCAAGGGCGAGTCCGCCGAACTGACACATGTGGAATACCTTGTCCTGATGGGGAAAGAGCTCAAAGGGGGGTTTGAGCGAAGGCTGATGGCTGAGGGCAGCGATGAGGAAGGCTACAAGAAGCAGGAACAGCCTTGCGGGTATTCGATCCATCCTTTCCCTGTTTGTCATCTTGAACGGTCCCGCTCATAGAACTGGTCCACCTCGGTTATAGAGGAAAACCCCGGACGGTGGGAGATCCCTTCAGCCATTGCCATGGCAATTCCCGGGAGCTTCTTTATCATCTTGTCCACATGGGATACCGCTCCGCCAATGCAGACGCGCACCTCAATACTCCTGCCGGAGGTGGCAACCGGCGAATCGGCGAACTCTTCGTGTATCCTTGCGGCGAAGGCTTCCGCGGAAACCCGATCCACCTCCTGGAGGCACACCAGGAAACTGTCGGCTCCGCACCGGGCGAAAATCGCATCTTTCCCCACAGCATCTTGAAGCCTCCGGGCAGCGATGCCCAGCACATGGTCTCCGGCTTTGTACCCCCAAGTCTCGTTCATCTCGCTGAAGCCACAGATATCCACCGCAAGAACGGTTATGGACCATGCCCGGTTCCTTACTCCCCTTACCATGTCATCCAGGCGGTCGTGGAAGGATGAAAGCAATGGGAAACCGGTCAGCCTGTCATTCTCTTTCATCCTTTTCAGGGAATCCTGCAGGCTCTTCCTGCTTACGGCAAGGCTGAAGACCGTGGCAAATGCCGTTAGCAGGAAGAGGTCTTCCGGGGAAAAGTACTGCTCGCTCTCACTCTCCACGGTGACCACCCCAAGCACCGTGCCCATATCCTCCAGGGGCACTGCGCAGCATGATCCGGCCCTGCCTCCGGGTTCATCGGATAGGCCATAGGTCCTGGTGGCTTTCTGCCCAACCCCCATACGGAGCCTTCTCATTGGCTCCCTTCTTGTTACGGCCAGACCGGCGAAGCCGTCCTTCAGGCTGAACTCCCTGCCTGCCCTTCCTTCGCTGAAGGGGCCCATGGATTCAAAAACATGCAGCTTACCCCTTTCACCAATGATGGCCACGGTGGCGGTGGTGTCGGGGAAGGTTTTCAGTATTCTGGAGACCAGCCTGTGCACGGCGGCTCTGATATCACTTATGCGGGCCATCTCTTCGCAGATGGCAAGGAAGCCGTCGTTCCCTGGCAGATGTGACCTTTCCCAGGCAACCGAGAGGAGGAATGCGGAATCCACGAGAAGGGGTGCCGAGGCCTTCCTGGATTCCAGGGAATCGAAATCGAGGACCAGAAAACCATGCAGCTTCCCCTCCCTTCGAAACTGGACCAGTGTAACCCAGGGAGCGGTGACGGTTCCCGTGTACCAGGGAAGCCCTCCGCTGCCTCCCACCGAAAGCTTCTCCGCCTCTGTATGAACCATATCTCCTGGACATGACTCAAGGGCGAGTATCACCGGATCATCCCGGCCGGTCATGTACCTGCTTGAAACATTCCCGGAATCGACCACGAACTCGTCGAGGGTGGAAACACCCCTCTCGTCCCTGATGAACAGAAAGATCCCATTGGCCCCGGTGCTTTTCTTCAACACCGGGATTAGACTCCTTGCCACGTCGTCGGGGAACTCCGGCGGGGGTTCCTGTGTTTGCTTAACGTTATCGGAAGATTCTGGAACGGATTCCTTACCTTCCTTGAGATATTCCACCAGGAACAGGGAAACCAGTGGAATTACTCCGGCGGCAACAGCTTCACCTATGGATCGCAGCATGCCTCCGGCGTTGAATGTACCGGCTGAAAGGCCCGTGGCCCTCGTTATAACCGATGAGAACTCCACCACAGCCAGTGATACGCCGGCGGTCAGAACGGGGCCGGACACAGTTTCCCTCTTCATCCAGATGAACAGAAGGGGGTAAAGGAAAGCAGCGGGGCCGTAAGCGCCGCCCCAGAACTGAATGGCGGTGTTCAGCAGCGCTGCGGTGAAGAGCACAAAGCCCGTGTCGGGAGTTCTGTCGCGGTTGAGGATGAAAAGGCCAGGGCTGCGAAACCCGCAAGGGCAATGAAACCCGCCGCAAGGGTTCGGAAACCCCGCGGTGAGCCCTGAAGCGTTAACAAGGCCCGTTAGTGCCGCCGCAAGCAGCAGAAGCCCTCCGGCTGTTCTTCCTCCCAAAACCATCCCTTTCCGTCTCTGTTCTTCAAGGGTTAAATTTAGCGAATAACTGAGGTCAGCTGCCAGTCCACAGAAAGAGGGAAAATGTGCATCGGCCACAGGCACTTGACGCCGGGGTATGATTTGAATGATTTTTGAAGACACGGTTGACCCGAGCTTTTCCCATTCGAGAACAAACGCGAACAGTTCCATATACAATTCATATAAATTGAATTACAGAAACCAGATGTACAATCACCGCCCTGCGGCGGAACACCATGGAGTGATATTCATTGCAGAAGAACAGCCGTAACAAGAGAGGGTCCCAGGGCAAACATCGCCGTGTAATATCCGGCCCGTCCGCCTCCGACCTCGATTCGAAAACCCTCGCAGAGCTCCAGGCAATAGCCAGGGAAGCCGGCATTAAAAGGGTTACCAACATTCGCAAAGCCGACCTCGTAACAATCATCATGGAGAACAAGGCCGAGAAGAACGGGCTCGGGTACTCCAACGGAGTTCTTGAGGTCCTGAACGAGGGATACGGATTCCTGAGGAACGCTGCATGCAACTATCTTCCCGGTCCCGACGACGTGTATGTTTCTCCCAGCCAGATCAAGCGTTTCAATCTGATGACCGGGGACTCAATCTCCGGACACTCAAGAAAGCCACGGGAGGGCGAGAAGTATGCCGCCCTGGTGAGGTTGGAAACCGTTAATGGCGCCGGCCCGGAAGAGTTCTCCACAAGGCGCAGGTTCGACGCCCTTACCCCGTTCTACCCCGAAGAGAAGTTCAACCTCGAAACCACCCCGGAGCAGTACTCAGGGCGCATCATGGACCTCCTGGTCCCCATCGGCAAAGGCCAGAGGGCTCTCATCGTCTCGCCGCCCAGGGCGGGAAAGACGATCCTTCTACAGCACCTGGCCAACGCCATCAGCCAGAACCACCCTGATGTGGAACTCATCGTTCTCCTCATAGACGAAAGGCCGGAAGAGGTCACCGACATGAAGAGAATGGTACAGGGGGAGGTAATAAGCTCCACCTTCGACGAAGCCCCAAAAAGACATGTCCAGGTAGCCGACATGGTCATGGAAAAATCCAGAAGGCTGGTTGAAGCCGGCAAGGATGTGGTGGTCCTCCTCGACAGCATCACCCGTCTTGCCAGGGCGAACAACCAGGTCATTCCCCACTCGGGCAAGATCCTTTCCGGCGGTGTGGACTCCAACGCCCTGCAGCGGCCCAAGAGATTCTTCGGTGCCGCCAGGAACATCGTTGAAGGCGGAAGCCTCACCATCATCGGAACCGCGCTTGTCGATACCGGCAGCAGAATGGACGAAGTTATCTTTGAAGAGTTCAAGGGAACGGGTAACTGTGAGATCGTCCTTGACCGCCGACTTGCGGACAGAAGGGTCTATCCGGCCATCGACATAACCAAGTCGGGCACCCGCCGTGAAGACCTCCTCCTCGACGAGGAAACCATCAGCAGGGTATGGGTCATGAGGAAAATTCTGGTGGAAATGAGCCCGGTTGAGGCAATGGAGACCCTGAAGAAGCAGCTTTCAAAACACAAATCCAACCGCCGATTCCTTGACAACATGCAGAATTACGAGTAGTATACGGCGGTTTTCGGCTGGAGGAAAGTAAATTGAAAAAGATATACATCCCGATTACAAGGAAGCGGTTTTTCCTGTGCCTGCGGTAACGAAGTTCGTACCAGGTCCACAAGGGGCGACCACAAGTTCGACATCTGTTCCGCCTGCCATCCCTTCTACACCGGTAAGCAGAAGCTCATCGATTCAGCGGGCAGGGTTGACAAGTACCTCAGGAAGTACGGTATCGAGCAGAAGGACGACCAGGAGAAATAGCAATTCCCGACCGGTTTTGAAACGGGGGGCTTCGGCCTCCCGTTTTCTCACATACGGAAGTAAATCATGCAAAGTAACAGACCGAATATCGGTGGTCAGGCCCTGATAGAAGGGGTCTTCATGCGTGCGCCCCTTAAAGCTGCCGCAGCTGTCAGACGGGCCGACGGATCAATAGTTGCCCTTGATATGTCCACAATGGTGCCGAAGAAGCGCACGGGCATTTTGAGCAGGCCTGTATTCAGGGGAGCGGTTAATCTCATAGAGACCCTGAAACTCGGTTTCAGCGCGTTGAACTGGTCCGCCGAGGCGGCTGAGGAGAAGAAGGATGGCAAGGAAAAGTCCGGCTCCTCCTTCGGCGTGATCCTCTCCAATATAGCCGCGGTTGCCATTGCCCTTGTGCTCTTCGCCTGGCTTCCCCTGAGGCTGGGGCAGTGGATGGTTCCCGCGGGGCTTACCGGAGGCACCCAGCAGTTCCTGATTCACATAATTGCCGGGGTTTTCCGCATTATAGCCTTCGTTCTTTACATTGCGGGTATTTCCCTGATGCCTGAGATCAGGCGGGTGTTCATGTACCACGGTGCTGAACACCAGGTTATCCATGCCTGGGAGAACGGATCGGATGACCTTGCGGAAGATGCCCGGGGGAACACACCCCTCCACGCCAGATGCGGGACAAGCTTCCTTATGTATGTGATGATAATCACGATCATCTGCTACACCATCATAGACTCCACCGTGTATCTCATAACCGGGGTTTCCCCGGCGGCCCACTGGAGAGTTCTCTACCATCTTCCCCTTATTCCGCTGGTTATGGGAATAGCATATGAAGTACTAAAGGCCGCAGACAGACACATAGAGACCTCCTCCCTGGCCAGGTTGCTGTCGAAACCGGGACTTTGGCTCCAGCACCTTACAACCAGGAAGGCAACCCCGGATATGCTGGAGGTGGCGGAAACCGCCGCCAGAATGGCCCTGGGAATGGACATTCCGGAAACAGTGGAAATACAGAACCCTCAGAAGGAAAAGAACAGATGAACCACGGCGAAGAACAGTCAGGAATAAGGGAACGGCTCAGCGAGATAGACGGGGAGCTCTGCAAACCTGAAACCCTCCGTAACCCCCATCTGATTAAGTCCCTGAATACCGAGAGGTCCGCCCTTGTGAAGATAGACGAAGCCTGTCGGATATCATGGACACCGAATCACTCCTGGAGGAGATGCGGGCGGCGGCAGGAGGGGACGACCCCGAACTTTCCGAGATGGCTCAGGGGGAGATACCTGCTCTGGAAGAACGTCTGAAGTCCCTCAACAGGAAGCTCAAGATACTTCTCATACCCCCGGACCCAAACGACCAGAAGGGTGTGGTCATGGAAATAAGGGCTGGGACCGGCGGTGAGGAGGCAGCCCTTTTCGCAGGGGATATATACAGAATGTACAGCAGTTACGCCCAGAAAAGGGGATGGAAGCTGGATGTGATAGGTACAAGGGAGAGCGAAAGAGGCGGACTGAGGGAGATCATCTTCAATCTTTCCGGGCAGAATGTCTACAGCAGGCTCAAGTACGAGTCCGGTGTACACCGGGTCCAGCGTGTTCCGGAAACTGAAACCAGTGGCAGGATCCACACCTCTGCCTGCACCGTGGCCGTTCTTCCCGAAGCCGAGGAAGTTGACATCGACATAAACACCGAAGACCTGAGAATAGATGTTTTCAGGGCCTCGGGCCCCGGTGGCCAGAGCGTGAACACCACCGATTCCGCAGTACGGATAACCCACGTGCCCACTGGCACCGTTGTGTCATGCCAGGACGAGAAGAGCCAGCACAAGAACAAGGCCAAGGCCATGAAGGTCCTGCGCTCAAGGCTTCTTGCGGTGAACAGGAAGAGGAAGAGGCGAAAAGGTCCGAGAGCAGGAAAGCATGGTGGGCTCCGGAGACCGCTCGGCAAAGATAAGAACCTATAATTTCCCCCAGGGACGGTTCACCGACCACCGTATACACCTCACCCTTCATTCCCTGGATGCCATACTGGGCGGGGAGCTGGACCAGGTAATAGACGAACTGGTCAGGTCCGATCAGGAACGGCTTCTCGCAGGCAGGTCCGAGGGTTGACGGTTCGCCGGGCCATGAAGAGGGCGGGGGAACTCATGGAAGCCTCCGGCCTTGAAAGCCCCCTCTGGCAGGCAAGGGTATTAGCGGCACATGTGCTGGGCCTGTCCCCGGCACAACTGGTTAACACCGCGGCGGTCTCCTTTTCCCACGGGAATGAGGAGACTTTTTTCCCTGGTAAAAAGACGGCTTTCCGGAGAGCCCCTTCAGCATATCACCGGCAGCTGGGATTTCTACGGCAGGACCTTCAGGGTAACCCCCGCCGCACTGATCCCCAGGCCTGAAACGGAAGAACTCATCGGCCTCGTTCGAAAAATGCACCCCGGGGGCCCCGGCTGATCCTGGACCCGGGAACCGGAAGCGGGGTCATAGGCATCACCCTTGCCCTGGAGTTCCCTGAAGCAACCGTTATAGCCACGGACATTTCACCCTGTGCCATAGAGCTCGCCTGGCAGAACGCGAAAAGCCTGGGGGCGGTGAATTACCTTCCTGTGATCTGCAACCTGGCTGAACCCTTAAGGGGCTGTTTCCACGGAATAGCCGCAAACCTTCCCTACATCCCCACAAAGGACATAGCCGGTCTGGCCAGGGAGGTTCGTGACCACGATCCCCTTCCGGCCCTGGATGGTGGGCATAACGGTCTATCTCTTATATTGGAGCTGATCGAACAGGCCTCCGGTCTTCTGAAGCCCGGCGGTTTTATTGCACTCGAAACCGGTTTTGACCAGGAGATAGCCGTCGTAGAATCTTTTTCCCGGGGGCCGTGGTCCAGTATCAGCGCCCATCGGGACCTTTCCGGGAACCACAGGTTCGTAACGGCGGTGAGGAGCGATCGTGCCATCAGTTAACAGTGTTTTCGTCGGCGGTATCAAAATGGGGGGCGGAGCCCCTGTGCTGGTTCAATCCATGACCACCACCCGAACCTCCGACACCCGGGCTACACTGGCTCAGATAGAACGGCTGGCCACTCTAGGCGCGGAGATAGTCAGGGTCTCGGTTCCCGATACCGATTCAGCACATGCCCTGGAAGCCATTGTTGATCAGTCACCGGTTCCGGTGGTGGCGGACATACATTTCAGCGCCGACCTTGCCTTGATGGCAATCAGGGCCGGTATTCATAAACTGAGGCTTAATCCGGGGAACATCCGCAGGCGGGAGGATGTCACCCGCATCGCCGGTCTTGCGGCGGAGAAAGGCATTCCAATAAGGATAGGGGTTAATTCAGGCAGCGTTCCCGCCGACCTCAGGGAGAAGCACATGGGGGTGAATGAGGGCTCCATGTGGGAGGCGGCCCGAAGGCATATCACCCTTCTTGAGGAAGCCGGTTTCAGGGATATAGTCCTTTCGCTGAAGGCTTCGGATCCCATGCTCACCGTAAGGGTGAACCGTCTGGCCTCGGCAAACTGCCCCTATCCCCTTCACCTGGGGGTAACCGAAGCGGGACCAATGGGTACCGCCGGCATAAGGAGCGCCGTTGCATGGGTATCCTTCTTAACCAGGGGATAGGCGACACCATCCGTGTTTCAATTTCCGGTTCACCGGAACCGGAGCCCGGCGCCGGATGGGAGATACTGTCATCCCTGGGTCTTAGAAGACGTTTCCCCAGAATTGTCAGCTGCCCGACCTGCGCCCGGGCCAGGCTGGATGTGGAGGCACTGGCCCTGAAGGTAAAGGGTATCACCGGCTCAATGGAACTGCCGATCACCATCGCCGTAATGGGATGCGAGGTCAACGGCCCCGGCGAAGCCCGGGACGCGGACCTTGCGGTTATCGGAACCCCCACAGGCATAATTCTTTGGCGAAGGGGAAAGTCCCGTGGCATAGTGAAGCAAAATGAACTCGAAAAGGCACTGATAGAGGAAATTGAAAGGTTTGAAAGGCGGTAACTGAATGAGCAACGGCATAATTGAGGCGGCACAGAATAAGCTCAAGGAAAAGGGGATCGAAGAGATAGACATCAGGTTCACCGACATCCAGGGCTACTGGCGCCATGTCACCCTTCCCGTATCCTCTGCCCCCAGTGACCTTTTTCTGCGGGGAGTAGGCTTTGACGGCTCAACACTTGCCGGGATGAGCAGCACCGAAGCCGGAGACCTGGCCCTTATTCCCGACCCCAGAAGGCTCTATTTCGATCCCTTCGCCAGGAAACCCACCGTGGCCCTTTTCGGCGACATCGTGGATTGTGTAACGGGACACCCCTACAGCCGGGACCCCAGGGGGATCGCAAGGAAAGCCTGCAGCCTTCTGAAATTCGCCGGAATAGCAACGGACAGCTTCTGGGCACCGGAGTTCGAGTTCTACCTTTTCGATAAGGCCCGTTACTGGTCCCGCCCCGGCACCTCTGGATACGAGTTCAGGAACATAGAGAACCCCGGCGCCTCGGAAGATTTCGACACCCACGGCCTTGTACACGCCACCCACAGCGGCTACCACGCGATGTTCCCCCTCGACAGCCTTCACGACATCAGGGGAGAGATGGTGGCAAAGATGCAGGAGGCTGGCCTCAGCGTTAAGTACCATCACCACGAGGTGGGAAGGTGGGGGCAGGCGGAGATAGAGGTAAACTTCTCCCCCATGATGGTCAGCGCCGACAATGTGATGATAGCCAAGCACATCATCAGGAATGTTGCCCTCAGCCACAACATGGCTTCCACATTCATGCCGAAACCAATCCCGGGGGAGCCAGGAAGCGGAATGCACTTCCATCTCTACTTTGAGAAATCCGGGGAGAGGATATTCTACAAGAAGGACGGTTACTGCAGTCTCAGTCCCACCGCCAGGTCGGCAATAGCAGGCATACTTCACCACGCCAGGGCCCTTTCCGCATTCACCAACCCCAGCGTAAACAGCTACCGTAGACTGGTCCCGAACCAGGAAGCCCCGGTCTACAGATTCTTCAGCGGTCCGAACCGTTCAGCGGCGATAAGGGTTCCCGCCTACGCCCGTTCACCGAAGAAAATGCGCTTCGAATACCGGACCCCCGACGGCACCTGCAACCCCTACCTGGCCATGGGGGCCATGCTCATGGCGGCCATCGACGGCATAAAGAATGAAATGGAACCGGAAAAAATGGGCTTCGGCCCCATCGACGAGAACGTGTTCCGCGATGGATACGACACCTCCGGACTTCATTGTCTCCCCACCAGCCTCCACGAGGCCCTGGACTCCCTGGCCGAGGACCGCGACTTCCTTCAGACAGACGATGTCTTCACCCCGGATCTCATCGACGCGTTCCTTGATGTTAAGGGGAAAGAGGCTGACCTGTTCAGGGGAAATCCGCATCCGCTGGAACACGGGCTTTACTTCTCTCTCTAAGGACTGAACACGGGGCATGCCGCCGGGGCATGCCCCCTTTTGAAAGGAACCTGCAACATGAGTTTTCCGCTGTGCATATTGATAGCCGGGTCCATGGCCGCATTCCCCTCCTGGATAATCACACCGGACGGGATCGCCGGAATAACCAGGGACACCGTCCGGGAAGACCTCGCAGTGTTCGGGGAAGAGAACCTTGAGGATACCAGGGAACACCTTGGCGAAGGATACTACGCTGAAGGAACCCTTATCGGCGGAGGCACCGAGAACGAACTGGCAGTCATCTGGGAAGAGGGCAGAATATCCCAGATACGGATCCAGGGGTCCGGTCCGAGAACCGCCGAGGGTATAGGGCTGGGATCAAGGCTGACCGACCTCGAGGCGGTGATCGGAGAATTCCAGATGGCTGGTTTCGCATGGGACGCCGAGGGTTGGGTCGACCTTCAGGGAACGGTTTACGAAGGGCTGTACATAAGGCTGGTGCCCGATACCCCGGTTCCGGAACGATTCATGGGCGACGAACTTTTCTCCTCTTGCGAGCTGAGGGAGTACGACCCGGCGATCACGGATATTCGGGTATTGTTCTAAAGCCAGCCCTCTACCATTTCCGGGGAAACCCTCACCACTTCAAAGAGGGTGGCAACGAGTTCCTGATCCTCCCCGGCCCGATGGGGTTATAGAACTCCCAGACTGTTTCTCCCTCTGGTGTTACCTCAAAAGCTCTCCCCATCATTGATTCGGTGATGAGGGTGTTACCGTTGGGAAGCCTCTGGCAGGAACCCGCTCCCACGGAATAAAAGGGGTCATCACCATCGCCCCGATAAAGCCAGAGCACCTCGCTGGTTGCAGGGTCGATCTGAAGGACGGTGGATCTCCGTATCAGACCCTGATTGTCATACACCAGCATTGTGCCGTCATCCAGCACCGTTGGCTGATGCTGCATGTGCCAGAGGTCCGATTCCGCCCAGTAAACGGATTCCTCCTCAAGGTCCACGGCGCAGACAAGGTCGATGGCTCTGTGGGAAAGAAGCACGGTGTTGGGCCGCAGGGGACCTTCATACCCCTCGGGCAGGGCATCCGGTTCTATGTATTCAATGGTATTGGCGTGGAGGACATCTCCGCCGTCGGGCATCCTGCGAAGTACCGGAGCATATCGGGAATTCCTGATGACATCAAGTGTGGAAATGCGGCGGATCTCGTTTCCCAGGGAATCAAGTATCACTATGAAGTCTTCCGCTATGGTCTTACCCGGGAAGTATGAGGGGTTTTCGTGTATGGTCCTGCCTATGGCATAGATATTTCCCTCACGATCCACGCAGATATCGTGGTGGGCACCGTTCCAATCGCTGTACCAGAGGAGGTTTGAATCCCGGTCGACCTTTACCACTCCCCCGGCCTCTATCATTACGGTAAGATCCCCATTCGCATCGAGATGTGTTCTTCGCCAGTACGCGAAGGGCATTCCCTGGTCCTGGGCATCCGGCCAGAGGCCGTAAATGGAGACCTGGTTGTTGAACCAGTCGTGGACCACCTCTCCGTTCATGTCGATCATGGTAACCCCGGGACCATGGCCGGAGATCAGTATGTTGTAACCCTGGAAGGCCCTTGATGTATCATGGACGGTGACTCCCGTTTCCACCGGAGCCTCTTCATATCCCGGCAGATAACCGATGGAGCGAAGAAGCTCCAGCTGTTCCCTTTCGATATCGGTGAGGCCATCTTCCTCCAGGGTGGTTTCCCGGGCTTCCCACCATGCTCCGGGGGGCATCTCGGTTTCCTCCTGTACTTCAGGGGCATCGTCGAATGAATGAAGGAACTGAAGCATTTTCATTCGTGCATAACCTCTGTACCGATATCCCACCGGGACAGCGATAATAAGGATAAGAATCGCCGGGATTAAGGCCTTTTTGCCTGGTCTGATCATTGGAAGCCCCCTGAATATGCATTATGATTTTGTACTGGCGGGGTAAGGAATATAGCTTAAAGACCCTATTACGGAAAGGGAGAGAAATGCATCTGCATCACATCGAGAACGGCCTGATCCTTTTTAACTTTCCGGAAGTTGAGGGGTTCGATTATGGCTTCAACCTCTACGGGCTCCGGAACGAAGATGACATCCTGCTCATCGATGCCGCATTCCGCTCCCAGGCCCGCAGGGTGCTCAGGGAACTCAGGAAAGGTCTCAGCCTCACCCATCTGGTGGCCACACACTTCCATAACGATCATATAGCCGGGCTCATGGCCCTTCCGGAGGGAATTACCCTATTGGGGAGCCCAAAATACCGGCGCACCCTTTCGAAGCATATTCCCCAGAAAGTCACACCGGTTCAGTTTGAAGAGGCATTCAGTTTCGGCCGCTTCTCTCTGCGATTCATTCCGGCGCCGGGGCACTCTCAATGCAGCATACTGATCGACATCAACGGAGAATATCTCCACGCCGGGGACAATCTCATGGCACGGTACGATGGCAGGAGGATACTGCCCTGGGTTCAAAGGGGGCATATAGAGGAGCACATTCAGTCCCTTAATTTGATAAGGGCCATGAAAACCGATGGAGTTCTCCTGTCCCACGGCCCCATGATAGAGGGAAAGAAGAACATAGCCCGGGAGATCGATCTGAGGATCATGTATCTGGAAAAAATGCTCGACCCTTCCCCGGGTATTACCCTTGAAGAAGTGCTTGCCGATTCACCGGAGAACTGGGTGGGACATGATCATTTCAGGGAGATCCTGAAAGGACATCAGCAGGGGAGTCAGCCAGTATGACCCTGACGGGAGAGCCGTCGGCCCCCTGAAACTTCAATGGGAAAGCCAGCATAAGGTATTCTCCAGGCACTATACTGTCGAGGACCAGATTCTCTATCACAGGTATTCCGGCGCCCAGTATTGCTTTATGGGCGGCGTCGGTTCCCGGGTGATCTATGGAAATGGAAGCGGTTCCCACAAGAACCGTTCCACCGGAAACGATCTCAGAGGCTTCCTCCGGGGTGACAGGCCCCCTCAGGAGAACCGCTTTCCCCCTGAAATCCCCTGCGGTCTCCAGAAGGGCCGGCACCATGAAAGGGTCGAAACCGTCTATGGTCCTGCCATCCTCGAATCTGTGCCTGGGGGCATCCATGTGGGTACCCGTATGCAGGGACATCGTCACCGAAGAGGATGAGAACTCCCCGTTCTGGACCGTTTCCCTTTTGTATTCAACATCCCCGGGCCATACGGCCATTCCCTCATGGATGGTCTTTGTTATATCATGGAGCACTTTTCACCAGCTTTCCTCCCGGCATCAGGGGATCACAGTTTTACGAACTTGATGGTACTCCCTTTTCTCAGAGAAATGGCAAGCTTGCCCGTAAGGACATCGACGAGCTCCGGACCCAGCACCTCCTTCCGCCATTCGGTAAGGTCTTCACGATCCATGAGCTGCTTCAGGTTCTTCGGCGGCTTCTCCAGGATCGACTCGAAGCTCTCCCTGGGCAGGACCAGAGCAGGGGAAAGATCCAGTGCTTTGGACTTCATCTTAAGGAATATCCTGAGAATGTCCTTCCTGGCGGAGTATCCCCAGTCGTGCCTCGGCATGGTTATCACCGGCACATCCTTCGGAGGATTCTTTCTGCATTCCCGGGCGATCTCCACTATTGCGTTGCCGTACTTATCCACGAATCCACCGGGAAGCCCCCGAAGCCTCTCTATGGCCTGGATGTTCGCCGGGGCAAGGACCGCGAGCCTGCACAGAAGGTGATCCCGGGCCACGAAAACCCTGGGTCTGTTCATCCCTTCAGCCACCTTCTCCCGCCATTGCACAAGGCTCCACAAAAGCGGGAAATTCGCCTTTTTAACCTTCCCGGCGGACCTTGCCTTACCGAAGAGCTTCTCCATGGATACCGCATATGTCTCCGCCCTGAGCAGGGGCTCCTGCTCACCCAGGAACCAATGGGTCCTTCCCTTCTTCTTCAGCTGTGAGGAAAGGGTACCGTGTATCTTGATCAGATAGCGGACATCATCGAGGGCGTAGTCCAGCTGCCCCTTGTTTAGCGGCCTGGCGGACCAGTCGCTCATTGAGTACTGCTTGATTGCCTTAACGTTACACACGGACTGGACCAGGTTGACAAGGCTTATCTGTTCTCCGTAACCAAGGAAAGCCGCGGCTATCTGGGAATCGAAGAGGTTAATCACGGAAAAGCCGGGGATGGTCCCGAAGAGGATTGCCAGGTCATTCCTTGCGCTGTGAAGAACCTTAACGGTGGTCTCGTCTGAGAAAAGCTGGGATAGAGGCGAGAGATCCTTAACAGCAAGGGGATCCACCGCAACTGGTCCTATGCCCTCCGCAGCCAGCTGAATCAGGAAAAGGTCCGGCCAGTATCGCTTCTCACAGTGGAACTCGGTGTCGATGGCGACCACCGGCTTTTTTCGGAGTTCACATATCAGGGATTCAAATGTGGTCTGGTCCTCAACAAGGTCGGGGAAACTGCTCATTCCTCCACCGTTATCGCGGTTGACTCCCGGTGAAAGGGACAGAAGACCATCCCTTCCCTTATCTCGTAGTACTTGTAGCCATTGTCGGGACAACGCCAGCCTCCCCTTCTTCCGAATTCTTCAGAACTGATCGTGTAAATGTTTTCGAGCGAATCGGGAAGGCTGTATCCTGCTTCCAGAAAGGCCCTTATCTCGGCAGCCACCGAATCCCTTCGCATTGCACAGTTGTCTGAACCGACATACAGGCCATCTCCCAGGTGGCCTTCGGTGCATGTTACCATACCTGTGGATTCATTGAACCGGTAGGGCTCTCCGGATACCGGACAGACTCCCATCGGGTTTAAGGCGGCACTGGCCCGGCAGAGCATTACCGCAGATCCAAGCAGGTTGTCAACGGCTGTATCCCGGGAAACCAGAAGACCTTCTCCGGTGGAGAACCACAGCACCCTGCTTCCCCTCTCTTCCGTTGAACCGGCCATCCTGATCCCGTCCTCGTCGGTGCCGCTGAAAATGAAAGTTTCCGGCACGGGGACCCCTGAAGCCCTCCCAGGAAATCCGGGCTGAGACCCGAGGCCAGCTCCGGGGTCATCATATCAAGCGCCTGCCGGGGGTTTCCGGAAGACAGCGCTTCTGCATAGATCAGAGAAGCCTTCTCAAGGGAAATGCCAAGGCTTCCCGGCCTTGAAAGAACCGCAAGGAGCAGAGAGGCCAGGAACACCCATGCGGGAAATATGAACCGTTTCACCTGGTTCTGCCCCCTGAATCTCCGGAGGACCCGGAGGAGCCTGTTCTTCCGCCGGATGTCACACTGAAGAGATCGCCAAAGTTCCATCCGATACCGCTGACCATGAGTCCCCATTCCTTGTTCACATTCTCGCCGCTGAGCCTGAAGAACACGTCCACATCAAGCTTCAGCTGTGTATTGTCGAGTTCAATGCCGGTGCGGAAATCAACATGGGAAACACCGCTTCCGGGGATTTCCTGCGAATCTATCTCGGTTTCGCCCCTGCTGGCCATTTCAAGACCGAAATTGAAATCCAGCTCCCGGTTCACCGGAAGGATCATTCTGACCCCGCCTCTGAATTCGGTTCCCGGTGATGTGTCGGCGGAGTCGGACATGGTTCCGTGGACGCGGTCCCATGCGGTGAAGTAGTGTCTAAGACCCCCTGAAGCCTGAAGCCTTGGACCTGAGGCAGGTCCTGACAGGGGCAGCTGGACGGTTCCGGACACCTCCGCTGCAACATGCCTGTCGCTCTCTGTGTACTCCCCGGAATCCAGGGTGCCTTCAGTGTGGTCTCAGGGCTCCCCTGAGGATCAGCTGAGGATCCCTGCTCATCCAGCCCTCTACGGAAATCCAGGGGTCAGCTATGCCTGCTCCGGCTGTTTCCCCGGGGCCGGTGAACTGAAGGAAACCGGGGATGATGAGCCTGATGGTGTGACTGGGGGTGAGGCCGTAGCTTCCAGCCCACATGAATCGCAGAATGCCGTAGGATTCCCGGTGCTCATACAGGCTGTCGAAGTTAAGGGTGTCGGTTTCCCAGTACTCGCTGAAGGAGAAGTACCCAAGGGAAAAATCGCTGTCGGTACCGGTCACCGGCAGCACATGACTCATGTAGTTAGAAGAGAGAGGATCCCATGCCATGGTGGAACAGACCACCAGCAAAAGAACTGACAGGGTTTTTCTCATTCGGCATCTTCCTTTCTGTAGGCACTCCTCTACCGGAGAATGGAAAACCTCCGGAGTAGGGTTCGCCCGGGCCCTTCTTCATTACTTCCACGCAGTGCACTGAAGCCCCGGGAGGGCCGTGATGGAGCAGTTCCATCATGCTTTCCACGGCGTCTTCATTCCCGGAGAGGGCGGCTTCCACCGACCCGTCGGGCAGATTCTTCACAAAACCGGAAAGGGACAGGCTTCTGGCCCTGGAAAGCACCCAGTACCTGAACCCGACTCCCTGAACCTGGCCGCGCACCCTTACATGAACCGTAATATAACCGGCTTCAGTATTATCGATCATGTTGTTTCTATAGACCAGATTCCCATTTCAGTCAAGCTCTTTTTCCATCAGTTGACCTCAAAGGGTTATGTTAGCATGCTTTCGTGATAAGATGAGCATCATTTTCTCAAGGAGGGGTCAAATTGAAAACTGCCGTTATCCTGCTTATGACACTTGGAATAACCGCCGCCGTGGCGGCTCCTTCTATATGGGGCGTGCCCGGACTCTACCGGGTGAGCAGGGCCATGCCGCTTGGGTTCAACGAAATGTCTTTCGGCATAGGATTGAACTACTGGACCGCGGCGAACGAATACAGAAACTTCATCTACCACAGCCACTATCTTCCCCAGACGATCCTCTTTCCTGAGATCACCGAAACGGAACACACCGGCCAGGGAATGCTCACCCTGGGCTACGGCGTCTGGGACTATGTGGACATTGCCGCCATCGCCACCTATTCAGGCACAATGTACGAGCGAGACCTCTACGAAGAGCGCTCAACAGGCCACTGGGAGAATGTTCACGGTTTCGAAGGAGTCAACCTGGCGGTCCACGGCGGTTACAACCCCATCCCGAACCTCGAGGATGTGATCTGGTTCGGTGGTACCTTCAGGTTTGGCATGTCCCCGGCGGATACCGCCTTCATGAGGGCCCTGGATGACCCCGATGGCAGATGGCATACCGGTCAGATAATAAGTACTCTCAGAAAGCCCTTTACCACCACAGGCAACTCCTCCCTGGGGGCAGACCTTCTGATTTCCGGAGACTTTGGCAGATGGATACCTATGGCGGCGGTGAAGGCTCACCTCAACCTGGGCTATTCGAAGTATACCCAGAACTATCATTTCACGGATTTCCGGGTAGAAGCAGACAGCGTTGGCTGGAGCTACTCCGACTCCACCGACATCGCTCTCGAAGTTTCCGACGGCATTTTCTCCTGGGCCTTTGGTATTGAGATCCCACCCCCACGCCGATATTTTCTTTGAGTATTCCAGCCAGAAGCTCCTCGACCGCGACGATGCAACGGTTTCCTACTTCACCCCTGGCATCCGGTTCAAGAATGCTTCCGGCACATTTATAGATGTCACCTTCGACCTCAGCACCAGCACCTTCGATCCCCTCTACTACGACCTGGGGCATGGCCTCTATCAGCAGGGCGAGGTCACCGAGGCCGACCGCGCAGAAAGGGCACCCCTTCCCATAGGCGGCACCTTTGACTACGGTGTTGGTATCGGAGTTGGCTTCTCCTCAGACATGATGACCGAAGACAATGGCCCAGATCTCTCCACCCTCAGCGGAGTGGTAACCGATTCCATCACCGGACTGCCGGTGTTCGCCACCATTACCTTTCCCGGAGTGCCCATCGCCAACGTAACAAGTGACGAGGAAACAGGTTTCTACACCCACCGCATACCAGCAGGTGAGGTTCCAGTAACGGTAATAGCCGGGGGTTACGCCCCGGCAAACGCCATGGTGGTAATGGGCCGCGAGCAGTCCGCCACTCTGGACTTCGCCCTGGTTCCCAACCTGGGCACCATCAGCGGTTCTGTGAAAGACGGCCAGGGCAGGCCGATCGAGGGAGCCTCAGTTACCATCGGAAGCACCGAACCGGTCACTGTCAGCACCTCCAGCGCAGGTGTTTTCACCGCCCAGGTGGAAGCCGGCACATGGCCTATAGCGGTCCAGGCCGATGGCTTCATAGCCGACAACAAGTCGGTAACAGCAATTGCCAATGAAACTGTCCGTGTGGAGTTTTCCCTCAGGCAGGCCCTTCGCGAGGGCGAAGTGATGAGCTTCGACAACATCTATTTCGATTCCGGCAGTGCGAACATAAAGCCGGAAAGCTACCCCATACTGGACAGTGTGGCCATCCTTCTTCGTGACAACCCCTCAGCAAGGATGCAGATAGCCGGTCACACCGACAGCGACGGCAGCGCCAGCTCCAACCAGACCCTAAGCGAGCGCAGGGCCCAGTCGGTTTACCAGTACCTTGTAAGCAAGGGAATAGCGGGCAACAGGCTTACCACTATTGGCCATGGCGAATCCAACCCCGTAGCGCCCAACGACAATGCCGCCAATAAGGCCAGGAACAGAAGGATAGAGTTCACCGTACTCAGCATATAGAACTGCAGCATCGCCAGGGGGTCCGGCGGAATGCCGGGCCCCTTCTTCTCGTGTGGGCGTTGTTGCCGGGGATGATCGAAGGACATCCGCCAGGTTGAGAACAGGCCCATGGTGTATTAGTTTCCAGACTTGCTTTAGGAGGCGGGTATGAACGAGGCCGGGGCCTTTCTCAACGGTCTGTATGTGTCTCTGGACATCATTGGCCAGATGGCCCTGCTTGTCCTGCTTGGCTTCATAATGGTCCGCAGGGGATGGATAGGCGATGGCACCATGTCCGACCTTACCCGTTTCCTGATAGACGCGGTGATCCCCGCTGCCTTCATACTGGCCATGACCCGTTCCTTCACATTCGAACTCCTTGAACGTGGAGGAGTACTCGCCCTTGTGGCCACTGGATGGATCCTTATCTCCTGGCTTTTCGGAACCCTTTGGTTTCGGGCGTTCCCGGGGATATCCCCATCGAAGGACAGGGCGGTCACAGCAATGATGATGATTTCCAACAGCCTGTACCTTCCCCTGCCGGTAATACTCGCGGTTACACCTCCGCAGCTCCATGACCAGGCCATCGTCTACATATCGATAATCGCCGTTCCTTCTTCTCTGGCCATGTGGACCGCCGGTGTTCTACTTCTTGGTGGTTCGGGGGTTCCTTCGGTCCGCCAGCGGCTGAAGCTGGTGTTCAATCCCCCATTGATATCGCTGATAGCGGGAATACTCCTTACACTGATTCCAGGTGTAAGGGAAACGGCCAGGGGTGAAGCCGGGGCTTTCGTTCCCCTGAAAAGCCTTTTTTCCGCCGCCGGCTACCTCAGCAGCCTTCTATCCCCACTGGCAATGCTCATACTGGGCGGAATGATAGCTTCGGGGATGGGAAGGGGCGAGGCCGGTCTCAGGAACTCGCTTCCCCTGATCATCATACGGCTCCTGCTGGTCCCGGCGGTGGTCTATGGCCTCATAAGATGGGCCCTTCCCGGCCTTCCCCCACTGGCAGCCACCATTCTCCTGCTGGTTTCCGCCGGCTCCCCCGGCAACGAACCATGCCCTTGTGGCCCGTAGATACCACGGAGAGTGGGAACTTGTTGCTTCTCTGCAGCTCGTGGTTCATCTTGCAGCACTTGTCACGCTGCCCCTCTGGCTGAGCATGGGGCTCAATCTGTAAGGTCTTAGTCTGCTTAGTTTTGCGCAATCTATTTGTCAAATTTACGGATGGTTTTATATATCTTTCCAGAAAGGAGAGCCATGAAAAGAACATTCTATCTCTTATCCATTGTGCCCCTTCTGGCGGGCTGCGGCAGCAGGCCCCTTGAGGAAGACCCTTCCATGGGTGCCATCCCTGACACCATTACCGTTTCCCCCCGGGATACCATTGGGATCCTCTTGGGCGACTCAAACTACGTCTTCGCAACCATCGCCGATGCAATAACCCTGGACGGAGGAGTGACCGCGATCCTTGACGAAGCCAAGGGATGCGCCAGACTTTACACCCCCGAGGGTGAGTTCATAAGGCAGGTGTCCAGAAGCGGCAGCGGCCCCGGCGAACTGCTCAGGCCCGGAGGGATCGTCAGGCTTTCGGACAACACCATAGGGATACTGGACCATGCTACGGGATTACAGAGGTTCTCCGCCTCCGGTGAATTCATGGAACTCAGGACCGATTTCCTCGGGCAGAATGTCCCGCAGTGGGCCTGGGGGGTGAACGATATGGGATATGTAGGCGCCATAACGAAGATGGAGCCATCTGAAGAGGAGATGATCGTAAGCTTCATAGTAGGTAGATGGGACGATGCCTCAGAGCCAGGAGTGGAATACTTCAGGAACAGCTTTTCCTTCAACCCCCAGCGAATGGACGAGTTCCTTCGGAACTCTTTCTTCTCCGCCAGTTTCGCAGCTTCTCCGGAGGGGTTGGTGTACGTGGCTCCCACTTCTTCGGAAACCTATGAAATAGATGTTTTCAACCCCGATGGAAGCCTTCTCACCACCATAAGCAGGGAAATGCCCCGTGTATCCAAAACCTCCGAGGAGCTTGCCGATGAGACCGCCATGATGACCGCCATACTGAAGGAAAGGGGAATACCGGAGGACCACATAATGTACGAACCGGATCCCTATCGCTGGATGATTCAACCCCAGGGCCTTGGGGCCGACGGCGAAGGCCGGGTCTGGGTAAGGAACGGAACCAGCGATCAGGTCATCATGGATGTGTACGATACCGGGGGTGAGCACCTGGCGGTGGTGCGGTTCCAGGGGGTTACCCAGCCTGGAAGCATGGATTTCATCAACCTGAAGGTCCAGAATGGGACCATTCTGGTTTACTCCCTTCAGGACCCGGAATATCCCAGACTTTATGTGGTGGACATGCCGGAGATCCCCTGAGCTTCAGAGCACCACGACCCTTGCTTCCGCCACTCCGGATGGGGTTTCGTACCTCAAGAGGAACAAGCCTGTCCGTTCACCGGGGTCCCACAGCACCGATCCGGATAGCCCCTGGTCGGCCTGATAACTCTCCACCAGCCGTCCTGAACAGTCGAAAACGGACAGCTGGCCGCTGCCCGGGGAAAGGAATGCAACAAGGGCTCCACGGCAGGGGTCTGCGAAACCCTGAGAAGGGGAAGACCGTGAACCGGAGCCGGAGAAATGCTGATACCGGAAAAGCCCTCGCCCTCAACCGCGGTAATGTGCTGGTTCGCAGTTATGCCGTAATGGGTTCCACAAGCCCCGAGGGCCAGTGTATCTCCAGAGAATCCACAGTTCAGCATCGAAAAGACCGAACTCCAGGGGAAGCTGTGAAGATCATGGTAGCCCTCACCGCCCTTTACCCATCGGGTAAGGGCGGTTGACCCGAACCGGGCGGTGGCCCAGGCACCCACAGCATCCCGGTTGGAATCGGTCCGCGGAGTGTTACCGTGAGATAGTTGGCAGGGAGGGTTTCGCTCTGGTCATTCCTGAACAGCACGTACTTGTCTATGTGTCCCACTGCGAAGAGATCGATGTCTCCATCGTTGTTGTAGTCCCCCAGGCTGTACCGAAGTAGTCTCCCATGAATTCTCCGGAAAGCCCCAGCTCGCTGCCCACATCGGAAAATGTGCCGTCGCCGTTGTTCCTCCACATGATATTGGAGTAGGTGTAAAAATCGTGGTGTGAAGCAAAAATGTCCAGCCAGCCGTCGTTGTTGTAATCGGTGAAGGCAGCGGTCCGGGTGTCGGTGTGACCGGTTACCCCGGCGGCGGAGGTGACATCTGAGAATGTGCCATCTCCATTGTTCTCGAAGAGCTTGCACCCGGGAGAACTGTAGTTGGCCAGGTAGAGGTCCGGAAGGCCGTCGTTATTCCAGTCGCCCACTGTTATTCCCGTGGTGCTTCCTCCGAACTCTACCCCGGCGGCGGCGGTCACATCGGTGAGTGAACCGCCGTCGTTCCGAAGAAGGGTATTGGGGGAGCTGCCGTAGGTCCCCAGGTATATGTCCGGGTCGCCATCCATGTCGTAGTCGATGCATGCGGCGCACCACCAGCTGCCGACCGCCGACGGACCCTGGGCAAAGACCCCGGTGCCGGAGTTCAGCAGTACCTGGCATCCCGAAGAGGTAAGGGAAAGCAGGTCCAGGTTTCCGTCGTTGTTGAAGTCCGCTACCAGCGCAGGGGCTCCGGTTATGCCGCTGCCGGCAGTTATCTCCGTGAAGGTTCCGTTGCCGTTATTCTCAAAGAACTTCGTGGAGGAACTCCGTGACAGGATGAGGTCGGTATGGTCGTCACCGGTCATTTCTCCCCAGAGGATCCTGTTGGCCCCAGTCCTGCTAGACCAGCCTGTGCTGTTACATCGGTGAACTGGGTCCCGTCGTTCCTGTACAGCCAGAAGCCGGAACCGTCCTGGTTGGAAAAGGCCACATCGAGATCACCGTCTTCGTTGTAGTCGCACCAGGAGACCCCGTGCCCAAGTCCATTCTGACCGCCTATGCCCATCTGGGCGGAAACCTCGGTAAAGACCTGCTGGGCAAACCCGGTGGAAACAGCCAGCAACAGTGTTATCGTCCTGAGAAACATGTCGCCCCTTTCCGCAAAGCAAGCTTCACTTCCCCTGTTAGTAGGTCACGTTTAAATAGTTCCACTGCTTTTGCTTACGCAATCTATTTGTCAAATTTACGGATGGCCTTACTACAACACCATACACTTCCTCGTAAGGGAACCGGCGGGGCAGTCCAGCTTGTAGACATAAAGACCCGATGGGACAGTATCGGTGTTCCAGTTCACCCGGTACTCTCCCGCCTGGAGTTCCGCGTCCACCAGATTCTCCACGACCCGGCCGGAGAGGTCGTAAACCCGAAGGGTGGTCCTGCCGGGGCCGGGGAGATTGTAGCCAATTGAGAGGATGCCTCTAACTGGATTGATTGCAGGATGCTGAAGGAAGAGTGAGCCGGAGTTCCCACCGCCGATGCCTGTGGTCTCCCAATCTATTGTGGTGGATACAGCCTCTGAGAAACCAAATTCCGGACTCACTGCCTCGATGAGTATCTCCGTCTGTTCCTCACCTGGAGGCCTTGTTACCAGAGGAACGAAACAGGCGTTGCCGGGGGTTGCCCAGAGGAAGGTTCTGCTATCGTCGGCGTTAAGTCTGTAAACATTGTATGTGTAAACATCCGATGGTGAATGCTCCCACCTGAGCCTTATTGCCCCGCTGGTGTCATCCATCTGGCTGAACTGCTCCACATAGGTCCGGAAGGTGGCTGGGGGATATCGGTCTCTCCCCTTATGACCCCCATCCTCCCTATGAGGGCGGTGTAGTCCTGTACCGCCTCCGTGGTGGAAAAATAGATCCCCGCCACCGCCATGGTGGAGCCGGACTGTCCAGCCAGGGAGTAGGTGAAGGTATTCCAGCCTGGGGTTTCCGCTTCGGGAACCTGGATATACTGGAAGGTTTCCGGGCTGCTTGCCAGGGACATGGCCGCTTCCATTCCAGAGGGGTCCCCGGAGTTCTCTGCGTACCACACAAGGAGAAGGGAATCCGAGGGCTCTATTACCGCGTCGGTCTTGAACAGATAGAGCATGGTGCCGTTACCCGGATTAAGGTCCCCTGAGACCTTGAGGCAGTTACCGCCATAGTAGGAGCTCTCCCAGCTCATTTCAGGGTAGAGGGGGGTGGAGGAACCGTGGGCCATCCATCTCCATGTGGGCAGAACATCCTGCTGGCTTCTGTTGTGCCATTCCAAATCGGAGAGCATATCCCCCTCGATGGAATACATGTAGCCCTGCCCGGTGTTGAAGTTGGTCACGAAGGGGAAGGAGGTGATGGGGGTCCTGGCGGCGTAGTAGTGGGCAAGCCCCTTCCAGGGATGGGGGGTGTCGGTGTTCGATGGATCCCTGTTCGCGCCGCTCCAGAAACGGTTCGCCCTGGTATAGAAGGCCTGGTGGCTGGCGGCGTTGGTGTATGTCCAGTTAGGGCAGTAGAACCCCAGGGAGGTTACATGGTCGCCCTCCACGGGAAAGATGGCGTTCCAGTCCACCCCGGTGTTGTAGCCGTTCGCCTGGACATCCACACCGGCATAGAGCTCATAGGGGCTTCGTCCAAGCGACAGGGCATGGGTAGCTGAATTCTGAAGACCGGCGGCGCTCCACCAGAAGTTAAGGAACATATGCTGTGACACAAGGTCGTCGCCGTACTGAAATACCAGTCGTTGTTGTCGTTAAGGGCGTTCTGCCAGTTGATTCCCCCGGCCTCGGTCATGGCGTCATACCACTGTATTTCCAGATCGGAATTCTGCTGTATGTATATCATGAAGTCACGCATGTCCTGGGCAAGCTGGGCATTGCCCCCGGCGGTCTCCTGATTGATGAACCAGCCGTCAAAGCCGTAGTATTCAGTCATTTCGATGAGCTTGTCCGCAACCGGGAAGGTGGATCCGTCCTTCTGCACAAGGTCCCACACCCACTGTATCTGACCTCCGTAGGCCGTGGGTGGCAGGAAGATGGTTCCGTAGACCGGGACACCATTTCTGTGTCCGGCGTCTATTACCCCGGGATTAGGGGCCAATATGAGTCCCTCACCTGAGCTTCCACCCCAGAATGTGAGATGATCGATGTACTGCCAGTAGTTGAAGGCGTAGCAGTCGATGCCCGTTCCGCCCTGGGAAGGGTTGAAGCTGGTTGAGGGATACATGATGCTCAGGCTGAAACTCCGCCCTGATCGATACTGGCATTTGCGTTGCACTGGGTATCGCCGTAGGAACGGCTGGCCAGGGAAATGAAGCTCCGATTGTAGGGGGCGTCGGCGTCCCCGGCGGGGGTCCAGGCAAGGAGTTCATTAGGGAACCAGTAGGAAGCATAGGGCTGCCCGGGGGGATCCTGGGCAAAACCGGTGGAAACCGCCAGCAGAAGTGTGATCATTCTAAAATACATGTCGCCCCCATCCGTTAACCAAGCCTGCAAGACCCAAAGGCGGGTCATGCTTATATTGTTTTACCGCTTATTGTTACGCAATCTATTTGTCAAATTTACGAATGGCTTTAAACCTGCTCCGCTCCCCTCCGCTTTCTGAAGAAATCCTTCAGCATACTCGATGACTCATCAGCGAGAACTCCCCCCTGCACCGTTGGATAGTGGTTAAGGTGGCGCATATCAAGGAGGTTGGTGACAGAGCCGAAGGCGCCGAATCTCTTGTCCCAGGCGCCGTAAACCACCCTGGGGATCCGGGTGACAAGGATGAGGCCGGCGCACATCACGCAGGGTTCCAGGGTTGCGTAAAGGGTGCAGTCCTCCAGCCTCCAGTCCCCTCTTGCCCTGCAGGCGGCGTTTATCACCAGGCATTCCGCGTGGGACTGGGGCAGATGCCTTTCGGCGGTCCTGTTTGAGTCGCGAAAGAGCTCTCCGCCGCCGGTGACAAGGACGGCACCCACTGGGACCTCTCCCCTGGAGAAGGCCCCGGCGGCCTCCTCCAGGGCTACTCTCATGTATCCTTCGTCGGTCACTCGGCCGCCATGAGGCTTCGATCTCGTCCGGTGTCCTGGGGAAGCCTTCGGAAAGAACGGTGTTGGTCTCCTCTCCCACCAGGACATCGTCCTCAATCCTTATGCCAATGCCCTCTTCGGCGCTGTAGAAGCCGGGCTCCACGGTGAACACCATCCCCGGGGCGATGGGAATGTCCGATACGTTCTCGTCGTGGGTATCGAGGCCAAGGTGGTGACCGATGCCGTGGTAGTAGAACTCGCCGATGTCCTCGGGCTTCTCGATCTCACCCCTTTCCATCATTATCCCTTTGTAGGCCTCCAGGACCTCGTCGTTCCATTCCCGGTGCAGCTTCCCCGGCCTGAGGAGTTCTATTGCCTTCTGCTGTATCTGGAGCACCATTTCCATGAGCTCCCGCTGCCTGGGTGTGTATTCGCCGCTGACGGGGACAGTTCTGGTGATGTCGGCGCAGTAGAGCCCCTTCATTGCCCCGTGGTCCACAAGGAGCAGCTCGCCCTGGGCCAGTTCAGTATCGTTGGAGTTGTAGTGAAGGCAGGTGGCCCTGCTCCCCCCGGCGGCTATGGCGGGAAAGGCGGGCACCTTCTCACCGGCCCTTGCCCACTGGTACAGCAGGATAGCCTCGAACTCCGTTTCGTTCATACCGGGCTTCAGCTCCCTGACCGCCGCCTCAAAACCTGCGGGTAAGGTCGATGGCCCCCTTGATGCCCTTGATCTCATCCTTGTCCTTGATCATTCTCAGGGCGAAGACCGCATTGGATATGCTCCTGACACTCAGACCGGGATAGGCCTCCCTGAAGCGGTTCACGAAGAGAAGCCGTTTCCCCGGTGCGCCGTCTATTCCGCAGTTGTGCCAGTCGAACCAGAAGTTCTGAAGCCTCTCCCTTGAAACGAGCTTGTCCAGGAACTTGTTCTCTCCGCCGGTGAACATGACATTCTTGATGCCACTGCGCTCGGTTGCCTGTTCCCTGGTGAGAACGGTGCCGAACCACTTGGCATACTCCTCGTCGTAGGGGGATATATAGAGACTTTCCTGGGGATCCCGGCCCTTCAGCCGCCACATAACAAGTGTGGTTTTCTCCTGTGTGATCCCGGTGAGGTAATAGAGGTTCCTGGAGGGGGTATAGGGGTATGATCCGTCGGCGCTGGTGGGTTTCGAGGATGATGCCTGCACAACTATGCAGTAGTCTTCCTTCATGCCGTCGGCAAGCTTTCTGCGCCTTTCGGCGAACACTTCCGGTCTGGTCATCTTTATCCTTTCAGTATCAGTTCGTTCACAGGGTGTTTGGGAACATGATGGATTCCTTCCCGGTCCCGCCAGTACTGTGTTTCCGGGAGCTCTTCTCCAGGATAACCTTCTCGTCGGGGTAGCCAGGGCGATCACCAGCCGGGGGGTATACCCCGGAGCCGGGGCAACCTCCGCCGCTGACTCCCTGGAAAAGCTGAGAAGCATGCAGCTCCCCGCGCCCAGGTCAGCGGCCTCCAGAACTATGTACGACGCCGCTATGCCCACATCGATCCCGGTAAAGCTCTTCTCATCCTCAGGGGCGTGAATAACTATGTATGCCACCGGCCTTTCACCTTCTTCCGGACCGTTCCAGTCCTTGAGGTGCCCGGCCCAGCCGATGGAGCCGAAGAGAGTGTCCCTTTCTGCGGGCTCGGTAATGATGCTGAACCGAAGGCGCTGAAGGTTGGAGGCGCAGGGAGCCAGCCCGGCAGCCCCTACCATTGAGAGAAGGTCCTCCCGGGGAATATCCCTGTCCTCCTGAAATCTTCTGTAGCTCCTTGTTCTCTCCGCCATTTCCATGAATGTCATTTCAGCTCCTTTTCCACGTCCACCACGGAACCGCCGGGGGAATGGTCCACCTTGAAGTCCCTGTTCTCGAAGAGATGCACCATTCTGGGATTGTCGGTGGTTGTCTGTGCATAGACCTTTTTCATGCCCCATTCCCGGGCAATTTCAAGGCAGACATCGGTGAGCATTCCACCAAGTCCCCTGTTCTGCCACCTGTCGCTTACCAGAACGGCGTACTCAACCGTTTCCAGGTCGGGGTCCGCCACCAGGCGCCCGACACCTGTAAGCCTTTTCTCCCCGTTCTCCTCGATCTCGGATACGATGGCCATTTCCCTGTCGTAGTCAATGTAGCAGTACCTTGTTGCCACCTCGTGGGTGGACCAGTTGAAGAAGAAACGGAACCGGTTGTATATGGACTCCCTGGAACAGCTTCCCAGGAGCTCCAGCCATCTTGGCTCATCTTCGGGCCTTATGGGTCTCAGGGTTACCGGGTGCCGTCGGAGAGCTTCCCTGCCGTGGTGTACTCCTCGGGATAGGGGCGCAGGGCAAGATGGGCATATGGCTTGGCCGGGGCCGGGAGGGGTTTCACCACCGCCCTGGCGTCCAGGGCCACCATGCCGTCGGGACCCACTACCAGGGGATTTATGTCCAGCTCCACTATCTCAGGATTGTCCGCGGTGAGATATGAAAGCCTCATGATGACATTCAGAAGAGCGTCGACATCCACCGGGGGACGCCCCCTGTAGCCGTTGAGCAGGGGCCATATCTTCAGGGTCTCCAGCATTCTTCTGGCAAGCCTCTCATTAAGGGGGGGAAGCCCAGGGAGCTGTCCCCCCAGAGCTCGGCTTCCACTCCTCCCATGCCGGTCATTATGACGCTTCCGAACACCGGGTCCTTCTTTATACCAAGTATCATCTCCAGGCCGTGCTTCATCTGAACCATTTTCTGCACGGTTACTCCGCTTATCTCTGCGTCGGGACACGCTTCCGAAGCGCTTTTCATTATTGCGTGCCACCCCTCTTCAACCTGCACGGGGCTTTCCAGGTTCAGTTTAACGCCCCCGGCGTCGGTCTTGTGGGTTATCTGATCCGACCATACCTTGAGCACCACCGGATAGCCAATTTCCCCGGCCAGGCGTACCGCTTCTTCCGGGGTTGTGGCGGGAACCGGTCTGGTTACGGGAATGCCGTATATCTCAAGAAGCTCCTTTGAATTCTCCTCGGAGAGTATCGATTCACCGGTGGAAACATAGGAGTTAACCCTTTCCCTCATGGCCCGGCGGTGGAGGTGGAATTCCACGGGGATGTCCCTTGGGGTCTCATAGAGGGTCTCCAGGTTCCGGGAGTAATCCACAAGGGTCATGAAGGCTCCCACGGCCTGCTCAGGGGTGCGGTAGGCGGGAACCCCGGAGTCGGCCAGGAGTTTTGCCCCTTCGCTTACCCTCTCTCCTCCGAGCCATGCGGCAAGCACCGGTTTTGAGGTCTCCGATGCAATTCGGGCCACCGCCCTGGCAACCGCTGTGGGCTTGGTCATTGCCTGGGGGGTAAGTATTACCAGAACCGCGTCCACCCCTTTGTCCTTCACCACCGCCTCGGTTGCCCTGGCGAACCTTTTCGCCCTGGCGTCACCAAGGACATCCACCGGGTTCCCATGGGACCAGAAAGGAGGAAGGAAGGAATCGCATTCCTCTATTGTTTCCGGTGAAAGCTCTGCCAGAACGCCGTTCTGGGCTATCAGGGAGTCGGTGGCCATCACTCCGGGGCCGCCGGCGTTGGTGACGATGGCCAGCCTCGGACCCCTGGGAATCCTGTTCCTGCCTATCAGCTCGGCGCAGTCAAAAATCTCTCCGATGTTCAGGACCCTGGCTATACCGGTTCTCTGGAAAACAGCGTCGTAAATGGCGTCCTCGGAAGCCATGGCCCCGGTGTGGGAGGCGGCCACCGCGGCGGATTCCGGGAACCTGCCGGCCTTGTAAACAAGAATGGGTTTGGTCCTGGCAAAGGCCCTGGCGGCGGTGATGAATTCCCTTGCCCGGGAGATGGATTCCACATAAAGGATTATGGATTCAGTCTGCCGGTCTTCGCCGAAATAGTCGATGAGATCGGAAAAATCCACATCAAGCATGTTCCCCACGGAAACGAAGTAGGAAAAGCCTATTTTTTCCTGTATTGCCCAGTCCAGGACCGATGTGCACAGGGCACCGGACTGAGATATGAAGGCCACATTCCCCTTCCGGGGCATTCCCTCGCCGAAACTGGCGTTCAGGCTGATACCCGGCGCTATGATGCCCAGGCAGTTGGGGCCAAGCACACGCATTCCTTCGTATCGGGAAAGGGTTTCCTTTATCCTTTGTTCAAGGGCCAGGCCCTCTTCCCCGGTCTCCCTGAAGCCGGCGGACATGATGATCACTCCGGCAATTCCAATTTCACCGCACTGCTCCACCAGACCCGGAACCTGTTCTGCAGGTGTACAGATTATCGCCATGTCCGGCCGCCTTGGAAGGGAGGACAGGTCCCTGTAGCAGGGCACGCCGAGTATGGCCTCAGCGGAGGCGCTCACCGGGTAAACGACCCCCCGGAAACCGCCCCCCACCAGATTCCCCAGGACAACGCCGCCGACGCTGTTGGGGTTGATGGTTACGCCTATAAGGCTATTCGCCTGGGATTCAGCAGTTTTTCAAGCTTGTGAACGTTCATTGGGGCTCCCTGGATGAAGACTCCACAGAGTGGAATCGTTTGAGGTTACAGCCCCAATATTATAGCAAAAGGGGCGCAGCCCCTGTAAGACCGCGCCCCGGTAACATGGATCCCTAGCCCTTGATCTGGATCTTCCTGTGAAGGGCTTTTTCTTCCTTGGGAAGGGAAATGGTGAGAACGCCATCGTTGAACGATGCGTCCGCCTCGTCGGCCTTCACATCGGCGGGAAGGCTGAAGCTGCGAACGAAGTTCCGTAGCGCACTTCCCTTCTGTGCCATGTGTCACCGGTCTTTTCCTCTTCCATTTTCTTCTCGCCCTTGATGGTGAGAACACCATTGGCGACCTCGATCTCGATGTCGTCCCTGGGTATTCCCGGAAGTTCGGTCTTGAAGACTATGGAATCACCCTTTTCACAGATGTCCACCGCAGGGGCCCACTGGAAGTCCCTGTTCTCGCCCTCTTCAGGCCAGAGTCCATCAACGAGCTTATTGAATGTCCTGACCATATCGTAGGGCATCAGATCCGCTTTCTTTCTGTAGATCATTTCTGCTCCTTTCTTCCCTTTCGGGTTGCTTTTGTTCGCACTGTACATGTATGCAAATACCGTGCCAAACCCTGGAATAGTGGCGTTAGAGGCATGTACAGCAACTACTTGCCCGGTTCGTGAAAAGGATGGAATTGATCTATGGTAAAGGAAAAGCGTCAGAATGGCGCACCATTCTGACGCTTCACCGGCAAACCAGGTTTTCTCAGGAACCCACTACGCTGATGTCGTCGAGGAGGATGGCGGGGTTCTCATACATGCTTCCGGTGTAATGGGAAGCGTTCTCAACGGCAATTGTCCTGGAAAGCATGTCGTAGATGTTGCCGGCCACCATGCCGTCCTTCACCCTGCCAACAACCCTTCCGTTCTCCACATAGAGCCCGGGGCTGAGCCCCACGGACAGGTCGCCATTGAGGATGTTCCCGGAGTGGGCTCCCAGGGCGCCATAGAGAATAACTCCACGGTCCATCATTTTAAGCATGTCATCGAAGGAGGTTTCCCCGGCTTCGAAGGTGGCGAAGGAGAGGCTGGGAGACGGTGTAAGGGATACCTTTTCTCCCCCCACATGCCGCCCCTGAAACCTGTTCCAAGGGGTTTTTCACCAAGCTTGGCCGCATAGTCGAGATTGTTGTAGACATTCCTGAAGACACCCTTCTCGAAAATGGGCACCCTGCCGGTTTCAACCCCCTCGTCGTCAAAGACCCTTCGGCCGGTGGTACCTGTGGTGGGGTCGCTGACAAGGGAGAGAAGCGGGGAGATCACCTGCTTTCCCCTTTTTTCCATCAGGGGAGATATCTTCTCGTAGAAGGCTTTCCCCGAAGAGGCGGTTCCCAGCCTCCATGTAAATGCGTACATGGCTTCCGGGGGAAGCAGGACCTTCATCCTTCCCCCGCCGATCTCCACCTCGGGGAGTGAACTCTCAAAGAATTCCTTCGTCCTTTGAACATCTGGGTGGTGGATCACCCCGTCGGATTTGCCCTGGAAGACGTTCCTGAGGCCGGTGCTGGTCCCGGGGTATATCATGAGCCCCATACGGTAAACACCGGATTCCCTGTGAACCAGGCGGGCTCCAGAGGAGTTCATTATGGTGATCTCGGTTGTTCCGCAGCCGGCGTTTACTCCAACTATTCCGCTCTTCACTCCGGAATAGAGTTCTTCCAGCTCTTCCATCTTCCCCTTGAGGCAGGGAAAATCCATGGACTCCACCGTTTCGTCGTATTCCGCGGTGTATTCCACATCGCCGGAGGCGGGATAGTCGTAGTCGGCTTCCACACCGGCCTTCAGGGAGGCCATGGCATTGTCCACCAGCTCTTCCCTGTCGATGAGGTTCTTGGTGTAGGACATGCCGGTCATGCCGTTCTTTATCACACGGAGGGAAACGCCGGACTGTATGGAGGCGGAAACATCATTGACCGCCCCGTTAATCTTTCCCATGCCCAGGGACTTGTTCCTGACACTGTATACCTCGGCCCTGCATCCCCGGCTTTCGGCGATCCTGAGAAGCTTTTCCATCATGCACCTCCGATCACCATGGAGCGGATGAGAACGCTGGGGCCTCCGTAGCCGCTCTTTATGTTCATCTGACCCTTGCCGCAGCCGCCCCTCTCGCTGAGGACCATTTCATCGTCCACCGCTTCGATGTTGCCAAGGGTCTTGAAAAGATTACCCATGATGTTGATGTCCCTTATCATTTGCTTGATCTCACCGTTCTCCACCAGATAGCCGTACTGGGCACCGAAGGTGAAGTTCTCGCCGGAGGTCTGACCGCCCTTTCCGTCGCAGAGATAGAGGCCGTTATCAAGCTGTTTCAGCAGTTCTTCGAAGGACATCTCTCCCTTTTCCAGGTAGATGGTGCCCATCCTTACTATGGGTTCGAAGCGGTGGTCCTCGGCCACCGCGTGGCCGGAGACCGGCTCTCCGAACTCGGCGGCGGTTCGCCTGGAGTGAAGCCTTCCCCTGAGTACGCCCTGGACCATGAGGGGGGTCTTTCTTACCGGCGTTCCCTCATCGTCGTACTTGTAGAAGCCGACCTGGCCGGGGATGGTGGAGTCGGCGATTATGGTTGCCCCTTCGCTGCCTATCCTGGCCCCGAGGGCCATTTTCTCCCGGAGGGGAGGATTGTCCTCTATTATGTCGGCCTCGCTGAAGTGACCGAAGGCCTCGTGTATGAAAACACCGGTGAGACCGGGATTTATCACAACATCGTAGGTGCCGCCCTTGACCGGTCTGGCGTCGAGGAGCTGCCGGGCAAGCTCGGCCCTTTTTCTGAACACATCCTCGCGGTTATACAGGGAGGCCATTCCGTTTGCCCCCCCCACAGCGGCGCGGATGTTCTGTGTGAGGTCGCCCCTGCGTGCAACCACCTCTCCTCCGATGCTCACTGTACATACACGCTCCCGTATGGAAGCTCCATCGGAGGACACGAAGAATTTCTCACGGTCGACCTCGGTGTAGCTCATGTTGGTGTTGGCTATTTCCGGCTTCTCCAGCATCAGGTCGTTGTACTTCTTCAGAAGGGATATCTTTTCCGAAAGGGGCACATCGGCGGGATCGCCCTGGAGGTCGGGCTCCACATGGTCAACACAGGGTTCCGCCGGGGCCAGTGAAACTGTTTGCCTCCGCCGGCCATGGCGGAAGCGCCTGGACCGCCAGTTTACAGCCTCGGGAACATCGGACTCGGCGGTTACGGTTACCGATGAAAACCCTCCGTTCTTCAGGGCTCTGACCACATAGCCATCGGTGGTGCTGGACCCGGCCTTCTTCAATTCCGGACCGGCCACGGCGGCGGAGGTTTCCCTCTTGAGCTCGTACCTGATGTCGATATAGTCGGCCTCTGAACCGGAGATCATTTCCTTGAGTTTTTCGAGCATCTTACTCCCTACTTTTTAAAAAGGTGTCAGGGGTGCACGCAAGATATACTAAAACCGGCAGATACACCGCAAAGGAAACCAGTGCTGGAGTGTACGCACCGAGGTATCCGGGAGGAAAAACCTACTCAGGGGGGGAGACCTTCTTCAGTTCCTCTTCGGTTGCCCCCCTCACGGATTCCACCTTTATGTCAAAGAAAAGGGTTTTCCCGGCAAGAGGATGGTTCCTGTCCACTGTCACCTTATCGCCATCAATGGATCTTACGGTGATTATCTGGGTGTTCCCCTTGTCGTCCCTGGCCTGGAACTGCATGCCGGGCTCCACCTGGTCCACCCCTGAAAGGCCTCTTTGTCAAGAACGGTTATGAGCTGGGGTGAACCGGGCCGTAGCCCTCTTCCGGTTCAACCCGGACGCTGAACTCCTCATGGATCTTCCTGCCGGTGAGCTCCTTCTCGAGGCCGGGGATTATGGACCGTGTCCCATGCATATAGGTGAGGGGTTCGTTTTCCGGGGACTGGCTGAGGACCTCCCCATCTTCATCCTTGAGTGTATAGTGAATCGATACTACACTGGTGTCTTCTATGACCATTGTATCTCCAGATCAATGTTCGGGGAAAGGTTAAGGGACGAAGCGGTATGATACTGATACCGCTTTCAAAAGTCAAATGCATAAACCATAATCAGTTATGGTATTCACGAACCCTGCCGGGGGGAACAATGCCCGGGGAGAAAAGGTATAGTAGTGGCTCAGTAACATTCCACAAGAGAAAGGAAGCCCTTTGAAAAAGATCCATTTGACTTTTTTTGTCCTGCTGCCGGCCCTGCTGACGGTGCTGGCCTGCAGCGCCGCCGAGCTTGCCACGATGGGTTCCAGGCCCCAGTTCGCCCGGTCTCCTGTCCTGGACAGCAAGCCCCAGTGGAGAACGGTGGTCCTTCCCCCGGCCTCTTCTTCCCCCTCACAGCTCGTCCATTCCCCGGGTCTGCAGGATTTCGCAGGGATGAGCCTCCTCCAGACCGGCAAGTTCACCCTCATCGACAGGTCCATTGTGGATCAGCTCCTGGATGAACAGGAGTTCTCTTACTCCGGGGTGGTGGACCAGGCAACGGCGGTTCAGCTGGGAAGGCTTCTGGGGGCGGAGGCCGTTATGACGATCAACATAACCTCTTTAGCCCACGACTCCTTCTGGGATGATGAACCGGACCAGAGGGATGCCAGCCTCCATGTTAAGATAATATCCGTGGAAACCTCCGAGGTGCTCTATACCTCCGCCGGACAGGGTTCCGACTTCGAAGGCGCCGAGGGCGCGCTGCGGATGGCTCTGCAGGTGGCCCTCATGGGGCTCACCCTCTAGGAAAGGCATAAAATGAAAAGAATGGTACTGGCCGCACTGGCCATGACACTCACTGTTACCGCCTGCGGCACAGTTGCCGGGGCGGGCATCGCGGTCTCCGCCATTGAGACCGTGGCGGGAATGCTTTCTCCCGGCCAGGTTCAGGCACAGGTGGAAACCCTGGACATCGCAGCGCCCAGGGCAGCGGTTCCCGGGGACATCGTCGAAACCACCCCCTCCGGGGAGATAGACTGGTCCGGGAACACCATTAGGGCCACCGGCTCCGGAGTCATCGACCCGAACAACCCCAACCACGCCCAGGCCAGACTCATGGCGGAGAGGGCCGCGGTGGTTGTAGCCCAGAGGAACCTCCTGGAAGCCGCCCAGGGTGTGCGGATAAACTCCGAGACCCGTGTTGAGAACTTCATGACCGACTACGACGTGATCTACTCCAGGGTTGAGGGGGTGGTGCGGAACGCCAGGCAGGTGGGTCCGGCCAGATACGACTCCCTGGGAGGCATTGTCGAGGTGGAGCTGGAGATGGACATACACAGCCCCTCCGGCCTTTCCGGTGCCGTGGCCACCGCCCTTGCCTCTTCCCAGGAACAGGCACTGCCCATGACCCCCCAGACCCTTAACTTCCTCAACCAGTACTCAGCCCTTGTGTTCGACGGTTCCCAGGCCGGGCTGCAGCCGTCCATGTACCCTAAGATCTACGATTCCAGCGGCAACCTGCTTCTGGACACCGGCGTCTATGCCTCCTACATGGGCTCCACCGCCGAGAACGCAATACAGATAGTGTCCGACCTTAACGCCGTGTTCTCACAGCCGGGTTTTCATCGGAACCCTTCGTTGTTCAAGTGCAGCAGGCCGCCGGAGCCCTGGGCACCGACATAGTCCTCAGTCCCGAGGACTCCAGTTCGCTGGGATGGCTCAAGGCCGGTCTTCCCTATCTTGCCGCCGCGGGAAATTCCTGCTGGGCGTTATCTAGGTGGCGGCCATGGCAAGAGCGGCACTGCTTCTTTCCATCGTCCTGGCCCTGCCTGCGGAACACGGACAGCGGTTACACCCCCCCTCCGGGGCCTACCGTTCTTTCACCACCAGAGCCCGGGGAAACTGAGGTTCTCGCCGAGGGGGCCGCGGCTATAACCTCCACACCGGACATAGCCAGGGACAACGCCATAAGCGATGCCCTGCGGAAGGCGGTGGAACAGGGGGTTGGCACCTTCATTACCTCGGAGACCCAGGTAAGCAACTTCCATCTCATAGAGGATAACATCTACTCAAAGACCACCGGCTATGTCTCCAGCTACAGGATCATTGACGAAGGCCAGTCCGGTGGTCTGTACCGGGTGACCATAAGGGCCTCGGTAAAGACCGGCAGCATAGAGAACGACCTGGCGGCGGTGGGCCTTCTGCTTTCCGAACAGGGCAGGCCACGGGTAATGGTACTGGTGAGGGAACTGGCCGGCGGCCAGAACCTTGACGACGTGAGCATGGGCGCCTCCATGTTCGAGACCCTGGTCATGGACCACTTCCGCTCAAGGGGTTTCCCGGTGGTGGACGCCGCCACGGTTCAGAGCATACTGGAGGCGGATCAGCTGAAGCTTATCCTCGAAGGTGACGACAGGACCGCTGCCCTTCTCGGCCTTCAGGCCGGGGCGGAAATAGTTGTTTCGGGAACGGCCATGCACCGAAGCGAGGATCACCTGGTGGCAGGCTCCCGAAGGCAGATTCACCAGTACAGGGTCAGCTCCCGGGCGGTGAACACCGCCACCGGCGCTCTCCTGGCCGCCTCCGCCATGACCGTGGAGCTTCCCTTCAGCGAGGACCAGGCCCGTTCCCGGGCGGCGGACAGCACCGCAAGCTACCTCCAGTCGGTAATACTTCAGGGCTGGACGGAAAACAGCAATCTCACCGAGATCGTGGCCCACAACGCCGACTTCGCAAAACTGCAGACCCTCCGCTCGGAGATACTGAACTCCATAAGGGGGGTCTCCGATGTGGTCACCCGTGATCTCACCGGGGGCAGGGCAACCCTGGAGGTGGTTTCCGCCACCCCATCCCGGGAGGTCATGGACGGGCTCTTCCTTATGGAGGAGCTTCTCACCATAAAGGCTTCTCCGGCAACAGAATAGAGATAGAGTTCCTCTAGCACTAGTTCCAGGCCGCCCCGGTTCCCCGGGGCGGCCTCCTATCGGAACACCATGAACTTCCTGGTGACCTGGTCTTCGCCGCAGGAAAGACGCGCCATGAAGACCCCGCTGCACGGTGGAGACCATGTCAGGGTTCCCTCCGGGAGGCAGCATATTGAAGTCAGCCGCCTTCCGCTGCAGTCGAACACCTCCAGTGTCGCCGTTCCCTGGTAACTGGAGGAACAGGCCAGTGCAACCTGGCTCGGGGAGGGGTTCGCGCATGAAACTTCCAGGCTCATTTCCTCCCCTCCGCTATCTCCTGTAATGCCGGTACCATCGGCGTCCCTGACGCACCTTACGAAGTTGTATATCCGTACTACGTCTCCCTGGGGGCCGTGGCCATGGGGGTACTGACCTGGGTCGCCGGCCTTCGGGTCGCTTCTCTGGGCGCCTGCACCGTGTACATCCGCGGGCACAAACGAGGAGTCCGGGGTTGTCAGCCAGCCAGGGCCTCGCCGAAGGCTATGTAAACGGCGAACTCTCCGCTCTCAAAGGGCACCGCCGCCTCGTGGGTGGTTCCGGTCCAGTAGAACCCGTAGTTAGCGTCGCCTCCCTCGTCTGTTATCTCTGTGCAGGAGAACACCGGATCGATGGAGGGGCTTCCGGTTGCCTGCATGGATCTCTGGTAGTCCACGATGCTCTGCAGCTCATGGGCGTTTGGAAGCCTCCAGTCATCGTACCCTGCCAGGCTCAGCTCTTCGGCATAGGCAAGGGCGTCCTCCCAGTTCCTGCCGTTTCCGTCGTCGGCCTGCTGCCACATGAGACCGGTGGCAAGGTCTGTTACGGTACCGTCGCCGTTGTCCTGGAACTGATTCTCGCCGTAATCCGACCCCCGTACGTATCTTACGAAGGCGGTCATCTGAAAGGACCGGCCCCGGGGTCCCACTTCGTCCCGGGGATACCCCTTTATCCTTCCGTCGGCGAAATTCACTCCGAATGCGGTGGAATCCCCTGCCATGGTCAACCCCTGGTAAACTGTGGAGGACCAGTACTGGGCATCGATGAGCCTTTCTCCGGATAGGGTATCCCCGTACTGGAACTCAAAGAATTCGGTATCGATGAAGGGGATCAGGTTCACCGGGGAGGGCCCGCTGGGGTCGGTCCCGCTGAACTGAATAAGGGAGTAGAGTTCCTTGATTGTGGGGAGTCTCCAGTCGGAATAGCCCCCTGTGCCGCATGTGTCCGCCCCAGCTGCAGCCTCTTCCCATGTCATCTTGCCGCAGAACTCCTGCTGCCACATCAGCCCTGTGTTCAGATCGGTCACCGTTGCGTCACCGTTGTCCTGATACCACTGCTGGGGCCCCGCGTACTGGGCATCCTGCCCGTGGAAGGATTCTCCCTGGGCAGGGGCGGATATCACCTCCAGGCTGTCGAAGCAAAGTGACTGGCCGGTGTCCGTTACCGTGAACGCAGCTCCCCTGGATTCAGAAGCCAGCGCCACCAGCGAGATCAGCAGGAACAGTGCGGATACGGTGATCCACTGCCTTTTCTCAACTTTCATCATCTTCTCCCTATCTGATCACAGTGATAAGCTTTGATGTCATCTCTCCGCCTTGAGCAAGCCTGAGGACGTACAGCCCCACCGGGATATCGGCGGTTTCCAATGAAATTGACCCCGAACCGTTCAGCGTTCCCTGAAATGGTGTAGAGACAAGTCTTCCCGACATGTCGTACAATTCCAGCACCGCCATACCTGAAACTCCGGTCAATAAGATGGTGCTGCGCCCCCTCTGACGGGATTGGGTGAAAGTATGGAAAGTGCAGCCCCTGGCTCCCAGCCTTCCCCCTCATCTGGAGGAGTGTCGGTATTCGCGGCGCCTGGAGTGGGATATGCCTGCAGCGACCAGCTGCCCTCCACGTCCGGGAATCTTCCCCAGGATTCGTCGTCGCTGAGTTCGGGAAAGGTGATCTGATCGGCTATCACCGACCCCTGCATCAGGTAAAGGTCCTCTCCGTCGCCGTTCAGCTTGAATTCGGTATGTAAGGAACCTTGTTCAGGATCTCCATCTGCCCAGACAACCAGGTACTCGCCGGGCTGGATCACCGTGTCCGGAAATACGAACTTACTCGGGAAGGCCATGTCGTCGGTAAGCCGGAATGAGCCCAGGTCCATCGCCCCGGTCCCGCGGTTGGATATTTCGATCCAGTCATCGTATTCGCCGTTCTCATCGGCAATGGTGGAATCATTGCCGGCCATAAGTTCGTTCAGGACGATGTCGTTCACCGGATCCCAGCTCCCGATGACAGATGAAAGGTAATCGTGCCTGTTCTGGATGAATGTGCCCAGTGCAGGCGCGTACCTGCCCGGTCCAATGGGCACATCCGAGTCCATCGCCTGTTCGAACTGTTCAGGGGAGAACAACCTTCGGGGAGGTTCCTCCATGTAGACCCAGTCCCTGATAAGGTCCCTCATCTCTTCCATATCGGCTATCAGCGTTTCGGGCCTGGCCTCACGGGCCATCATCCGCAGAAGATGGCCTCGATATACTTCCTCCCAGGTATCTACTCCCCAGAGAACCGATGCCAGCGGTCGCTCCTCCGCAGGATCAGGGTTCGTCCAGTGGATGTCCAGCTGCTGAAGCTCACCGATGGAGTATCCCCAGGAGTTGAAACAACCCCATGATTCGTTCATGTCCCATTCACCGAACACGAATCTGCCGTCCCTGTCCATGTGATAGAGGTAGTAGTTCGCTCCCCTTCCCGCATAGCTGTCCAGATTCACCAGCAGATTGTCCACGGCCAGAAGAAGAAGGGCGGTGTTAACATCCATTACCTCCGACAGAGAATCCTCCAGACAGTCTTCAGGAGTGTTGTTAAGCTTATCTGCAAGCTCCAGAAGATCCGTCCAGTCATTCACGGATTCGTTTGTTTTAAGCTCATATTCTCCGTAGTAACTCTCCTGATTCCAGCCGAGGAACTCCAGGGTACCGTGGTTGTCGCCCTTCCAGAGGTTGCCGTCTTCGGATTCACCGAATCGTTCCTCGATGAAGTGTTTGTCGAACTGCTCCACAATAGTGTAAAGGCCCCAATAGGTATCGTTTATGTAAAGAGCGGCAAAGGAGGTTCTGGGGCAGGGAATCCCTGCAGACCGGCATATCTCGTAGGCAGCCGCTTCCCTTACGAAACTGGGATCGTCGTAGTTGCAGTTCAGGTTGATCTTATTGATGCCTTCGATGCTCTGATCCTCAACGAACACATCAAAGTCTATCTTGAAGGACTTTTTCATGGTGGGGTTGAACATGTAGCTGGAACCGCCCTTGAACCTTACTCCCACAGGATCCAGGTGGAAATCCTCCCATACGAACTCCGCCTCCAGATAAGTTTCCGTGGCGTAGTTCTCCTCCAGCAGATCCCAGAAATCCTCCTGTTCGAAATAGATCCTTATCTCAAGAACAACGTCCTCTTCAAAAAATGGATGCTCCTGTGGAACCAGTTCCGCACTTGAAGAGAATCCCGCCAGCAAGATCACCGCAGCAGCTGTTTTCATCCCCGCCTCCCCTGTTTCTTTGTCAGGGGACAATATTTTCGACGGCTTTTCACGCAGGATGAACGGTCTGTAACAAATCGTAACAGGATCGGTGAAGCGGGTTAGGCAGGCAATTGCTGCATCACACTGCTCGGCTTATGATCGTCCGTAACTGCAAAAAGAAAGGATAGCCATGAAGATCCTCGTGGTAACCGTTGTTCTGCTGACCCTTCCATGCATCGCCGGCACCTGGTTCCTGGACGTTGAGGGAGGCATGGCCTTCCCGGGATACAACGACGTTCAGGTGCCCAACGACGAAACCGGCACCAGGTTCTCACTTGCCGATGCCCTGGACATTGAATCGAAGCCTGTTTACAGGGTCCGTGCCGGCTATATGGCGGGCAGACATGCTTTCAGCCTTTTCGCCGCGCCTTTGAGCCTTGAGGCTTCCGGAAACCTGCCCGAGGAGATCCTCTTCGCCGGAGGAACCTTTGCTGAAGGCACGGAAGTGGATGCACTCTACAGGTTCGACTCATACAGGCCACCTGGCGATACCTGCTGGTTGACGATCCCGGGTTCCTCTTCAAGCTGGGATTCACCGCGAAGATCCGGGACGCTGAGATACGGATAGAATCGGAAGACCAGACGGCAAAGACCACCAATACGGGATTTGTTCCCCTGCTGAGTTTCGAGCTCCGCTGGGTACCCGCCGGAGATCTCACCGTTCTTCTTGAGGGCGACGCCCTGGTGGGCCCGGTGGGCAGGGCGGAGGATGTGTTCCTCGGCGGCGAGATGCCCCTGTCGGAAAAGCTCAGTGCCCGGGCGGGCTACAGGATAGTCGAGGGAGGAGCCGATGTGGAAACGGTTTACAACTTTACCCTTGTGAACTACGCAACCGCCGGGCTTACGCTAACTTTTTAGTTTCTCCAGGGTTTCCGCAAGGGCCGCGCCCAGTTTTTTTACGGCCCTCTGATCGGCGGTTTTTCTCAGCGAACCGTCCTCGGAGAAGGCTTGGTCCGCCAGTGGAATGCACCTGTAGACCGGGATTACCGTTACACCCAGCTCTCCAAGCATCATCCGCAGGATGACAAGCCCCCTCATTCCCCCCAGCCGACCCCGGCGAGGCGGACATGAGGACGGCGAACTTCCCCCGGAAGGCGGAGAGGGGCTTCTCATCGGGGCTCTGGCTTCTTGAGGCCCAGTCCAGGCAGTTCTTCAGCAGGGGAGTTATGGAGCTGTTGTACTCCGGCGCGGATACAATGAAGCCCTGTGCTTCCCTGAGCTTGTCCTTGAACCGGGCTGCCGCCTCGGGCATGCCCTTCTCTGCCTCCAGGTCTTCGTTCATCAGGGGCATGGGGTAGTCCACCAGTTCCAGCAGTTCAACGTCGGCCCCGGCGTCGGAGGCCCCCTCGGCGGCTATTCGAACCAGTTTCCTGTTCCAGGATCCCCTTCTTACGCTTCCGGCAAAAGCAACGATACCGCCCATTCTTCCTCCATTTCCTCTTAACACTTATTTAACCCTTCGTGTCTATTATCACATCCTGAACCCCGGGGGGAAAGGACCGTGACAAGATGGGCCTCAATCAGTCATTCAAGAGCTTGATGGGCTATATGATTCTAACTCATTATACCCCATAGATATAGACCCAGGAACAAGAATGGTTTTCATGGCGGACTGCCACAGGGGCAACGGGGGAAGGGGTGACGACTTCGCCCACAACCGGCTGATATTCCTTCACTCCCTGGCCTGGTACAGGAGGGCGGGTTTCACCTATGTGGAGGTGGGCGACGGCGAGGAATTGTGGGAGAACGGCGGGTTCGGCTCCATTCACTGGGCCTACTCGGACATCTACATAAGGATGGGATACCTCCACAGCGAGAACCGGCTGATCTTTCTGTGGGGCAACCACAATAATGTCTGGAGGAATCCCGAGGCGGTGCGGAGGCAGCTCATGCCCGCCATGTGCTTCTATTACGACGGCAGACCCAGCCCGCTCCTCTCCGGCATGGATACCGCCAGGGCGGAGGCGGTGCTCCGGGGCGACCTTCCGCCATCACCATCCTGTCCGGTGCTGAACGAACTGAAGGCCAGGGAGGCCATCGTTCTTCGCCATGGCCGGTCCGGGCTGTCACTGCTTGTGACCCATGGTCATCAGGGGGAGTTCTGGAGCGACAGGCTGTGGAGGCTGAGCCGATTCCTGGTTCGCAGGGTCTGGAGATTCCTGCAGAACGCCGGGGTGAGGCCCAGGATAACCCCCGCTGGGAACTATGCCCTGATGAAACAGGTTGAGAGCAGGCTCACCTCATGGAGCAGGAAGAGGGGCATCGCCCTTATCACCGGCCACACCCACCAGCCGGAATTCCCGTCACCGGGAAGGACCCCCTACTTCAACTGCGGAAGTTCCGTTCATCCCAGGTGCATAACCTCCATAGAGATAGAGAATGAAAGCATAGCCCTGGTGAAATGGCATGTGTCAACGCCCCTGGCCGCTGGAACAGGGGTCAGCTCCACCCTCACAATGGAGAGGGAAGTGCTGGAGGGTCCTGTTCCCCTGGAGGATTACGTGGGAAAAAGGGAAACCGGACGGAGCACCGATTACAGGCGCCCCGCCCGGTTGGAAACAGGCAGGTCCGGGGTCTGCTAGAGTTTTACCAGACTCAGGGACGAAGTACCCTGGCCGTCGGTAACGCTCACAACATACATTCCCCTGGGAACCTCTGAAGCCTCCCAGAAATGGCTGCCGGCAAAGGAACCGCTGTGCAGGGCCTGCCGGAGAGGTCCGTAATGCTGATCATTCCTTCGGCGAATCCTGTGCCGGTTATCGTAACCGAATTCTGCACCGGGTTCGCCGATGCCGAGAGCTGTCTTGCCTCGACTTCGGCTCCCTGGGCCTCCCATGAGCCGGTGGTATTCTGTATCCACATCCAGACATATCCGTTGAAGTCGCTGGTGAGCATGTCCGGCAGGCCGTCTTCGTTCCAGTCGTTAACCCAGAGCCTCATGCCGGAATACTTGGTTGCTATAACGGTGTTCCCGCTGAATGCCGGGCTCTCGTTGGTCCCGACGTTCTCGTAGAAGTAGACCTTGTTGTCGTTGGCCCCCACCAGAATATCCTTCTTGCCGTCGCCGTTCATGTCGTACACCTGGGGTGCGTTCCTGTAGTGGGCGATGGCAGAGGAGCCGTTCTGGATCAGGCTGTAGCTTGAGAATACCGGGACGGAGTCGCCTCCGTCATTGAGGTAAAGCCTTATGTTGCCGGGGCTTTCATTGCCCACCAGCATGTCCATTTCGCCGTCTTCATCCCAGTCCACCATGACCGGGGCTGAATTGCTGCCCACATCGATAGTCACCCCTGCGCAGGTTATCTTCGGCGCCTGGGTAAGGGTTATGGGGTTATTGGAGGTTCTCACGAAAAGATTCAAAAAGCCGTTCCGGTCGCCAACTATGATGTCCAGCATTCCGTCGCCGTTCCAGTCCACAACCTGTGGATTCGTTGCGCCGGTGCATCAACCGGAGGGGACGGAAATGGGGCTGCCGTCGGCCTGGATCATGGAGTATGTGTTGAACACCGGAGCGGCGTTGGTTCCCTCGTTCTTGTAGAACCGGATGTTGCCGCTTGTGAACTGCCCCAGGACAAGGTCCTTGATTCCGTCGCCGTCCCAGTCCACCACGCAGGGTGCGGCATAGTACCCCACATCGATAATGTTCCCGGCGCAGGTGAGCTGATACTCACTCTGCCAGTCCGGGGTCCAGGCCAGGCCGAGGCCGGCGCAGACCAGAAGAGCCAACAAATAGCGAATCAATGCGATACCTCCCGTAAAAAGAGTTTCAGGAAACACCGCAAAGATTAAATGGTTCCATACCGTTGTCAACCGGTCAAAGCTTTCCATCCAGCCATGCCCCCGGACATGTGCACCAGGTCGGTAAAGCCCCTGCCTTCAAGAATGCTTGCCGCAAGGCTGGATCTGTGGCCTGAGCTGCAGAAGAGAATGGTTCTCTTCCCGGGGTCAAGCTCGGAGTACCTTTCCCTCAGGTCCGGCGCCGGGATGTTCACCGCACCGGCAATGGTTCCCGTGGCGTACTCCCCGGGGCCCCTCACATCCACCAGGACAATATCATCACCGGAATCAAGCATTCCCTTCAGGTCATCTGGGAAGATCTGAAGGAACCGTGCGGAGGGAAAGCCATGCATGGCCCAGCTGAAGAGCCCACCCTGGAGGTAGCCCCTTATGCGGTTCTCCCCCTCCATCCTGAATGACCTGATGGTTTCCAGGGCGTGATCTGCGGTGTCGCACACGAAGAGGAGCTCCGCCTCCGGGGGATCACCCAGCCGGCGAATGTGGGGAATTCCCAGGGTGCTGATGTTCAGTGACCCGGGAACATGCTGGGCTGAGAAGCTGGAGCATGACCGGACATCCACCACCATGGTCCCGTGAACACGGGATTCCTCAAGGAACTCCGCCGGGGTGAGGGATTGCGGGTCACCCGGACCCTCCAGGGGCATGGGCCCCTTTCTGTTTATCTCGCTGCACCGGCTGAAATGGTCCGGAGCCGGTGGCATGTTAGTTGTAAGGCTTTCCACCAGGCCTTCCCGCTCTTCGATCTGAAGCACCGGGTTGTACAGCCTTTCATATCCTATGGTGCTGGTGTACTTGGCCCCCACGGCCCTGCCGCACAGGGAGCCAGCGCCGTGGGCGGGATAAACCTCGCAGTGATCCGGAAGGGCGGTGAGCTTCTTCAGGCTGCTGTAAAGCTTTCCCGCCAGTTCCTCCGCCCTGCCCGGGAAGAGGTCCGGCCTGCCGGCGTCTCCCACGAAAAGGGTGTCTCCGCAGAACACCCCAACGGGCTGCTCCCCCCTGGAGGTATCGGTGACAACATAGGAAACATGCTCAGGGGTGTGCCCGGGGGTTTCCAGAACATCTATTCGAATGTCCTCGAGGATAATGGAATCTCCCTCTGAAACACCCAGGTGGGGAAAGTCGCATTTGGCGGAGGCCGGGGCCACTATTTCAGCCCCGGTGGCAAGGGCAAGGTCTATGTGTCCCGAGAGAAAGTCAGCATGAAGGTGTGTTTCCAGTATGTGTGTGATCCTGAGGCCGGCTTCCTCCGCCGCCCTGAGGTAGATACCCGGGTCCCTTGCCGGATCAATCACCGCGCATGTGCCGGAACCCTGCAGCATGTAGGAGCTGTGGGCGATCTTTCTACGAAAAAGTGTTTGAGAAGCAATTCGTCCTCCCTGTGAGAGTTGTGTTTCAGCAATTATATACAAGCTCTGCACAGGAAGGAAAAACAAATGCAAATGCTTTCTCTGCTTCTGACCGCCCTTTCCCTGCAGGGGGGAGACATCGCCGGAACGGGGATACTGACCTAAGGGTGAGCGGTTTCCACGGGCTCCGGGGCAGCTTGAGGATTGCCATTTTCCACCGGGGTGAGTTCTTTCCCGAGGACATAGACAACGCCTTCATGAGGGTGGTGGAGCCGGTCACCGCAGACCCCATGCCCGTGAGCATTGAGGGCCTTCCCCACGGCCTCTACGCCATCGCCCTTTTCCACGACCGCAACGACGACGCGGTTCTCGACAGGAACATACTGGGAATACCAACCGAGAGGTTCGGTTTCTCCGGAGGAGCACGGGCGGTGACAGGCCCGCCGAGTTACGAAAGCGCCGCCTTCCTCTTCGACAATCCATCCCTGCTTCTTTTCATAGAGATGCAGTAGAGAACTAAAGTCCCAGCATGAGCTTCACCGTGGTGAAGTAAATAAGGACACCGGTCACATCCACCACCGACGCCAGGGCCGGGCTGGCCACAACGGCGGGGTCCAGCCTCAGCCTGAGTGCCCCCAGGGGAAGAAGGGCGCCGGTAACGGTGGAGGAGACAACCTGGAGGGCCAGTGCCAGGGAAATGGCGAACCCCACCGCATGGAGTGAATACCCCGGGGGAATGGAGGAGCCCACACCCAGCAGCACCACCCTGCCGTAGGCGAAGAGCCCCAGCAATATCCCCAGAAGAAGGGAAACCCTGAACTCCCTCCAAAGGATCAATCCCGCGTCCCCGGCGGATATCTCCCGGAGGGCCAGGGCCCGGATGACCAGTGTGGCGGACTGGCTGCCAGTGTTTCCCCCGGCGGCTGCCAGCATGGGCAGAAAGGTGGCCAGAACCGCAAATTGAAGCAGTATTCCCTCGAAGCGCTGAATTACGAAACCGGAGATAATGCCCAGAACCGCCAGTCCGGAGATCCAGTAAACCCTGTTGCGGAAATGCTCCATCGGGCCGGTCTTCATGTAGCTGAAGCTCTCGTGGGCACCGGAGATGGCCATTATCTTCTCCAGGTCCTCGGTGTTCTCCTGGGTGATGATGTCCAGTGCGTCGTCGTGGGTGATGATCCCCACTATTGCCTTGTTCTCGTCGATAACCGGAAGGGCGATGAGGTCGTACTTCTGGATCTTCCTGGCGGCATCCTCCTGGTCATCCGTTGCCCGTACCGAGATCACTTCCTTCTCCATTATCTCGTGGACCCTGCGGTTCCTCCCCGCCACGATGAGATCCTGAAGTTTTACATAACCCAGAAGCTCCCTGTTCTCATTCACCACATAGGAGGTGTATATGGTCTCCGTGTCCGGAGCGGCCTCCCTGAGACTCTCTATTGCGCCGGCGGCGGTGAGGTCCTGTGGAGGGTGGCATAATCGGAGGTCATCACAGCCCCTGCGGTACCCTCGGGGTAGGAGGTGAGCCTTCGAATATCCTCCCTCTCCGCCTGGGCCATTGCGGGGAGTATCTCCCCCTGTTTCTCCTCTGAGAGGCTTTTAAAAAGGTCTGCCCTGTCGTCGTGGGCCATGTCCGTGAGGAGCTTAGCGGCCTCAAGCCGGCCCAGCACGGTGAGGACCTCTCCCTGGAATTCCTGCTGCAGATGGCTGAACACCTCCGCCCGGGTCTCTCCATCCAGAAGGCGCAGTATCCTTCTTACCTCCCGGGGTTCCAGCAGGGAAAGGGCTTCAGCCACATCCGCAGGGTGATTCTCGGTGCACAGCTCCTCAACCGGAGCCAAGTGGTCGACCTCAAGGAGGCGAAGGAGTTCAGCGGGGTCCGGCGTGTTCATCTGTTACCCCTGGATTCCCAGAATGAGCTTCACCGTGGTGAAGTAAATCAGAAGGCCGCTTATGTCCACTATGCTGGTTATGGCCGGGCTTGCAACCACCGCCGGATCAAGTTTGAACCTGGCTATGCCCATGGGCAGCACCGCTCCTGCAAGTGTGGAAACAACCACCTGAATTCCCAGGGCCGCGGCGATGGCGGCACCAATCAGTGAAAGGGAATGGGAATCCGGGAAGGAGGAGCCACCGCCGAAGAGAATGACCCTGGCGAAGGCAAGCCCCCTAGAACGAGACCCAGAAGCAGGGAGACCCTGAGTTCCTTGAAAAGGACCGGGATCATCTCCCTGTGGGAGATCTCCTTCAGGGCAAGGGCCCTGATCACCATGGCCGCCGCCTGGCTGCCGGTGTTTCCCCCGGCGGCGGCAAGCATGGGCATGAAGGCCACCAGTATGGCGAACTGGAACAGCAGCCCTTCGTATGCATGTACGATGTATCCGGAGATCATCCCCAGGGCGGCCAGGGAAAGTATCCATAACGAGCGGTTCCTGAAGTGCTCCAGGGTACCGGTCTTCAGGTAGGCCGAGGCTTCATGGCTTCCAACTATGGCCATGAGCTTTTCCATATCCTCGGTGTGTTCCTGGGTAATTATGTCCAGGGCGTCGTCGTGGGTCACGATACCCACCAGTGCATCGAAGTCGTCCACCACCGGGAGGGCCATCAGGTCGTATTTCTGTATGGTCCGGGCGGCTTCCTCCTGATCGTCGGATACCCGGACGGATATCACCTCCCGGGACATTATTTCTTCCACCAGCTGGCTGCGCCCGGCGAGGATGAGGTCCTTCAGGGAAACATATCCCAGAAGCCTTCGGTGGGGGTCCACCACATAGGCGGAGTAGATGGTCTCCCTGTCCGGAGCCACCTGGCGGAGCTTCTCTATTGCCTTGAAGGCGGTTAGGTCCTGCTTGAGAAAGGCGTAGTCCGATGTCATCACGGCTCCAACCGTACCCTCTTCGTAGGCGGTGAGCCTGCGGATGTCCTCCCTTTCCGCCTGGGCCATTGCCGGAAGGATCTCCTCCCTGCGGTCTTCGGGAAGACTTTTCAGAAGGTCTACCCTGTCGTCCGGGGACATATCCGTGAGAAGTGAGGCCACCTCGGGCCTTTTGAGGAGTGTGATTATCTCGCCCTGGTGCTCCAGTTCAAGATGGCTGAAGACCTCCGCCCGGGTTTCGCCGTGGAGAAGCCTAAGTATGTCCCTTGCCTCGGGGTGGGGAAGGGTGGCGAGAACCTCGGCTGCTGTGGCGGGATGGCTGTCGGTGAAGAAGGACACAACGGCTTCCCTGTCCCCGGGGGAATAGGGCTCATGGAATGTTCCGGGTTCCCCTGGGGTCATGACTCACCTCCTTAGCCTCGATAACACCGCCGAAGCCGGAGAGAACCCCTAAAGGGATCAAATGCGGCGGGCGGCTAAACCTGTTGGTACGATCCATCCATATTGCTCTGAACACCCTCCTTGGAGTGAAGGATTACTATCGGCGGCCCGTGCTTTTTGTCAAGGCTTCCCGGGGGTCACAGCTCCGGGATCTCACCGGAAATGCACCGGGCCGCGTTGTATCCCGAAAGCACTGCCATTGGCATCCCTCCCCCGGGATTTACGCTGCCCCCCACGAACCAAAGCCCCCTCACCCTTCTGCTGCGCTTGGGCATCTTGAAGGCGTAGTTGGTCCTGATATCCGGGGAAACTCCGTAAATGGCGCCGTGGTTCGACCTGTAGCTGCTCTCAATTTCCACTGGAGTCCACATGTCCCGTACAACGATGTGTTTCCCGAGATCGGTAAGGCCCAGCCTTTCCATTTTCCGTATGCACAGGAGGGCTAGGTCCTCATAGTCCTGCCGGGAGACATCCCTTTCCGGATCCAGGGGCGGAATATGGGGCAGCACCTTTATGTTGTCGCAGCCGTCGGGGGCCTTGGCCGGATCGGTGCGTGTAACCGCCACAACGTAAAGGGTCGGGTCGTCGGGCAGAAGCCTTTCACGGGTGATCCTTCTGAAGTGGGCTGCCTGATCCTTCGAATAGAAGAAGTTATGGTGGGCCAGGGAGGGATAGACACGGTCGGTTCCAAGGTGAAGGACTATTCCCGAACAGGCGGGATGGTACTTCTTTTCCATGATGTCAAGCCAGGGACCGTCCATCCCCAGAAGCTCCCGATAAGCCGGTATCACCTCCATGTTGGACACCACCACATCCGCCGGAATGCTCAGGCCATCGGCGGTCCTTACCCCTGTGGTGCTTCCCCCGCGTGTTTCGATGGATACCACCTCGCAGTTCCGCCTGATCTCTACTCCCTGCCCCAGAAGAAGCTTTTCGAAGGCGTCGGCAATGTTGTGCATGCCCCCCTTCACATACCACAGGCCCTCCTCCCACTGGACCGCTGGAAGGAGGTTCATGAATCCCGGGGCGTCAAGGGCAGAGCCCCCCACATACTTGATGAAATAATCCATGGCGTCCCTGAGATTTGTGTTACCGAAAAAGGAAGTGTTCGTCCTGTGCATCGTTCTGAAGAGGTCAAGACCGAAGATCCTCAGGAAACCCGTTGCCCTCAGCATCCCCCACATGGTGTCGGGGCCCTTCTCGAAGTAGCCCCTGTCGGTGATGGAATACTGTCTTCCGGCGTAGGCCAGGTATTCCTTCAGCTTCCTTTCCGCTCCGGGAAACAGTTCCTCCAGCTCCCTGCCGGTCTTGTCAGCATCCCTCTGGAAATCAAAGACCATGCCGTCTTCGAAAAAGTTCCTCCAGTGAACCTCCAGGGCTTCTATGGGGCATAGGGCCTCGAAGTCTTTCCCCGCTTCTCTGAATACCCGTTTGAAAATCCCTGGAAGGGTGAGGATGGAAGGGCCGAGATCAAAGGTAAAACCCTGCTTTTCCAGCAGATTCAGTTTGCCGCCGAGGTGCCCGTTCCTCTCCAGAAGGATCACGGAGTAACCCCTTGAGGCCAGGGAAGTAGCGGCGGCCAGCCCGCCAAGCCCTCCCCCGACTACAACCACCCGTTCTCTCTGGTCGGTCATGGCTCCCCTTCCCGCTGGAGGCTTTTGCTATTAGTGTAACTTTATATAAGATCGAGGCCCTGGCCGGGCAACACCCGGGGAGAAACTATGGAATCACTGGCAGCCCTGTTGGAAAACAGCGAAGCTTCTTCAGAAGCGGAGCCACCGGATCACTCTCCGCCAGAAGAAATGCCCTGAAGAATCTGAAAAAAGCCATGGAGGACCGAGGTGACCATCTTGCGGAGGCCATAGGGAATGACCTGGGCAGATGCTGGCTGGAATCCTGGAGTTCCGAACCCGGCGTTGTTCTAGCCGACACCAGGCACGCCCTGAAACACCTTTTCTTCTGGAGCCTGACGAGATACTTCAAGCCCTCCCCGGTAATGGTCCCGGGTTTCGTCCGTTCCCACCGGGAGCCCTTTGGAACAGTGGTGATAATTGGCCCCTGGAACTATCCGGCTGGCCTGCTCCTGGCCCCCATGGTAAGCGCCCTGGCAGGGGGTAACACCGTTATTCTCAAACCATCGGAAAGGGCTCCGAAAACCGCGGGTATGCTTAAGACCATAATCGAGGAATACTTCGATGAAGAACTCGTGGCTGTGGTACAGGGCGGCGGAGACACTGCCCGCTGGCTTGTGAGGAACGCCGCGGACATGGTCTGCTTCACCGGCTCCGGCGATACCGGCAGGAAGGTGATGGCCGACGCAGCCACTCGGCCTGTTCCCCTTGTCCTGGAGCTGGGAGGAGCAAACCCCTGTTATGTGGACTCCACTGCCGATCTGAGACAGACCGCCCGCAGAATAGCCTGGGGTAAGTTCTTCGCCGCGGGGCAGACCTGTCTCGCCCCGAACCATGTGTATGCCGTTCCCGCTGTTCACGAAAAACTGCTCGAAGAGCTGAAAAGGCGGTGGACGATTTCTATGGCGAAAAACCGAAGGATTCTTTGGACTACGGCCGAATAATCGACCAGACCGCCTGGAACAGGCTGGCCCCATGCTGCACCAGGGCGAAGCGGTAACAGGAGGCTACGGGACAGGAAGATCTTTCATCGCCCCAACGGTCCTCACCGGTGTCAGCCCCGATTCCCCCTTCTGTCCGGTGAGATATTCGGCCCTGTTCTGCCGGTGGTGCGGTGCACCTCCGTCGAAGAGGCCATGAAGAACTGTCCCGGCGGAGACTCATCCCCCCTGGCGGCATATGGTTTTTCCGGAAGGCCCCGGGAGATGGAAGGGCTTCTGAAAAGGAATGTCCGGGCTGGTTCACTGACAGTGAACGGCACGCTGCACAGGATCGTATCCTCATCCATGGGTTTCGGAGGGGTTGGCGGAAGCGGTTTCGGCAGATACAGGGGCAGGGAGGGCTACAGGAATTTTACATGGGAAAGGGTTGTATTGAGAAAGAATCCCGTGATCGAGATGCCCATGATCTATCCTCCGTATAATATCAGCAAAAGCTTGTTCGAATGCTGGCGCGGTTCTTCTAGAAAGGGAAGCTGAGGTTCTTATGGCGAAAAAGATAGCGGTGATCGGAGCCGGACCCGGCGGTCTTACCGCGGCGATGCTCCTGGCAGGGAAGGGATATTCCGTAACGGTCTTCGAGAAGGCCGACCGTGTCGGGGGAAGAAGCGCGGCAATAACGGGCAATGGTTTCACCTTCGATACCGGGCCCACCTTCCTGATGATGACCTTCATTCTCAGGGAGATATTCGAAGCCGCCGGCAGGGACCTCGACGACTATTGCAAAGTAGTCCCCCTGGACCCCATGTACCGTCTGAACTTTTCCGGATTCAACTTCGACCCGTCAAGGGACAATGCGGTAACCAGACAGAGGATAGCCGAGGTTTTCCCGGGACAGGAAGAGGGCTTCGACAAGTTCTTCCACCGGGAGGCCATCAGGTACCGCTACATGTATCCCTGCCTCCAGAGCCCCTACGGCAGCCCGGTTTCAATGGTCTCCCCGAGGCTTCTCAGGGCCCTGCCCCACCTTTCCGCTGGAAGGTCCCTTTTCAGCGTGCTCGGAGACTACTTCACCGACGAAAACCTTCAAATATCCTTCACCTTCCAGGCCAAGTATCTGGGTATGTCCCCCTGGAACTGTCCCGGTCTCTACGCCATGATCCCCTACATAGAACACCGGTTCGGAATAGACCATGTCGAAGGAGGTCTCTCGGTTATTTCCGACGCCATGGCCCGGGTGGTAACCGAGGAGGGAGGAAGCATCCGCCTTTCCACCCCTGTTAAAACGGTGATCACCGACCGAAGCGCAACCGCCAGGGGGGTCATACTTGAGGACGGTTCAAGGGAAAGCTTTGACGCAGTGGTACTGAATGCCGACTTCGGCCACGCCGCGGAGAAGCTTTTTCAGCCCGGGGTAATACGGAAGTGGTCACCGAAAAGGCTGAACAAGGCCAACTATTCATGCTCCACATTCATGCTCTATCTGGGGCTGAATGGAACCTGGAACGAGCCCCACCACCAGATAATACTTGCCGAGGACTACAAGCGGAACATTACAGAGATAATGGGAGAGAAGGTCCTTTCAGAGGACATTTCCGTTTATGTGAGGAACGCCGGTGTAACCGACGGAACACTTGCACCGGAGGGGAAGACCGCCCTCTATGTGCTTGTTCCGGTACCCAACACCAGGGCACCCATTGACTGGACTCCGGAGCTTGTGGCCCGGTTCCGGTCCAGGGTACTTGGCAGAATAGAGGAACGCACATCCTTCAGGGACCTGGAGAACAGCATAGAGTTCGAAAAGGTGATAACCCCGGCGGACTGGCGGGATGAACGGACTATCTACCAGGGGGCTACCTTCAATCTGGGGCATAACATAAAGCAGATGCTCTACTTCAGGCCCCACAACAGGTTCGAGGAGGTGCGCCGGTGCTATCTGGTCGGGGGAGGGACCCACCCCGGCTCAGGTCTGCCCACTATTTACGAATCAGGCAGGATATCCTCGAACCTGATAATGAAGGACCTTCCTCTATAACCTCCGCATGACTAGATCACAAGGAAGATGGTCCTGCCCCCGCGCCAGACCAGCAGCAGGGCTTCACCCACGGTCCTGTCGAGCTGTTCACTGATCTCCCGAAGGATTCCACCACAGCCCTGTTTACCTCCATGATCACATCGCCGGGCTGCAGACCGGCCAGGGCGGCCCTGCTTCCCGGAGCCACACCTGTGACGACAACCCCCGGTTACCCCCCGGGCTCCCAGCCGGGAGGCAAGGTCATCGGTGAGTTCCGCAAGCTGCCAGCCGAAATCGCCTTGAAGGTCCTGTGAAAGGGTCTGGGGATCTTCTTCCCTGGAACCCAGCACAACGGAAAGGGTTCTTCTGTCCCCATCCTTATGAGGGTGAGCCTCACCCTGGTCCCGGGGCTTGTGTCCGCTATTCTGTTCCTGAAGTCCGGAAGGGACTGGAACTGTGTCCCGTCTATCTCCACCACAACGTCCCCCCGCTGAAGACCGGCTTCCTCGGCGGGGGAATCCGGAAGGATGTCAGCAAGCAGAACTCCCCGGCGGTCTTCCAGGTCGAACTGCTGCGCAAGTTCCGGGCTTACCTCCTGAAGGCTTACTCCCAGCCAGCCACGGCGGACCTCTCCATACTCCAGAAGATCGTCTACCACCGACCTGACCGTTCCCGCTGGAATGGCGAAGCCTATACCCTGGTAGCCCCCGCTTCGGGAGGCTATGGCGGTGTTTACCCCTATCAGCTCCCCATAGAGGTTCACCAGTGCTCCTCCGCTGTTCCCGGGGTTAATGGCGGCGTCGGTCTGGATGTAGCTCTCATAATCGGCAAGCCCCACGCCCTCCCGGCCCAGATAACTCACTATTCCCTGGGTTACGGTCTGGCTGAGTGCGAAGGGAGAGCCAACGGCTATAACCCATTCGCCAACTCTGAGTTCGTCGCTGTTCCCCATGGTGATGGCGGGAAGTTCTCCCTCGTACTCTATCTGTATCAGGGCCAGATCGCTCCTGGGATCGGTCCCGACTAGTTTAGCCGGGACCTCGTCTCCGCTGGAAAGGATCACCTGAAGCTCGTCGGCCTCACCGGCCACATGGTTGTTCGTTACTATCAGGCCGTCGGACCTTATTATCACACCACTCCCGAGCCCCTCTCTGGTGTATTCCCTGGTTCCGCCTCCCCCGGGGGGAAAACCGAAGCCGAAACCCCAGGGGTCGAAGGGCATTGCCGGGGCTGTAACGGTGGTCTTCGATGTGATTGTAACCACACTGGGGCCCACCCGCTCCGCTATGTCAGCGAAGAGGTCGCTCATGCTTCTGGGATCCAGCACCGCGAAGGCGGCGGGTTCTTCGTCTTTGTAGGGTTCTGCGCTGTCTCCGGGTAACACCGCCGGGATGGCGAATACCGTGGCGGACAAAAGGAACCCGGCAAGAATTCTGCCCATGCAGGCCTCCTTTCCTGTTAAACTCTCTGAAAAATAGTCCGGAACCCCGGTGCGGGTTCCAGGGATCAGGGAGAGGAAAGGATGGAGCAGATCTTCTGTCTGAGCTCCTCCGGGGTGAAGGGCTTGCGAAGGAATCCCCCGGGCTTTGTTCCTGGAAACACGGTTTCCAGTTTTTCTCCGGTGTACCCGCTTACAATCAGCACCGGATGGTAATTCCGCTCTGAACAAGACCGTTGAAAACCTCGATCCCGCTCATGCCCGGCATGGTAAGGTCCAGGATCATCAGATCCCCGGGGGATTGCCCATCCTGAAGATAATCAAGCACCTCCGCCCCGCCGCTGAACCCCACGGGTACGCAGCCTGATGCCCTCAGAATGGCGGAAACCGTTTCCCTTACTATCTCCTCGTCATCCACCACCAGAACGGTCCTTCCCAGAAGGGTTGGTCCATCAGCCCTGGAGGATTTCTCCTCGGAAGGGGCACATTCACTGGGGGCAAGAGCCAGGTACACGGTGAACTCAGACCCTTCCCCCGGGGCGGTTCTCAGTGTTATGGCGCCGCTGTGGCTCCTGATGATGCCGATCACCGCGGACAGACCGAGACCCCTTCCGGTCTGTCTCGTTGAGAAGAACGGGTCGAAGATCCTTGAAAGGACCCCGGGTTCCATCCCGGAACCCTCATCCCGTACCGTCAGGCAGAAATAGTCCCCTCCTGGAGGGGTGTTCTCAAGGAGATTGTCCGCGAAGTCGGTACGCTCCATATGCCTTGCGCAGGTTTCCACGAACACCTTCCCCCGGTGGGTGATGGCCTCGGCGCCGTTGGTGGCCAGATTGATGACGACCTGACGGAGCTGGACGGCGTCGCCCATGACGTTATGCTCTTCCGGGGAGAGATGGAGAACGAGCTCGGTATTCCCCGGAAAGGCGGTTTCCAGTAGAAGGGAGGCATTCCATATCAGCTCGTTCATGTGGACCAGTTCATAACCCACCGGTTTTACACCGGCATAGTCAAGCATCTGAAGGCACAGTTTCCTGGATCGTTCAGCGGCGGTTCTTATGAGCTCCGCGGACTGAAACTCCCCGGAATCCTGTTCCAGGGATTCACACAGGATCGAGGCGTTTCCCAGTATGCCCTGAAGAAGGTTGTTGAAATCATGTGCAATCCCTCCGGCAAGGGTGCCCAGGCCTCCAGCTTGTGGGCCCTTCGCATCTGTTCTTCGATTATGCTCTTCTGGCTCTCCGCCCGTCTCTGGTCCGTGAGGTCAACCAGTATCAGGAAGGTTCATCCCGGGACAGCCTTACAGGGGAAAGACGCACCTCCCGCCGGCCTCCATCGGAGGCAAGCATAATAACCCCGAACGAGCTCCCGGAGACCTTTCCGGGAAGAAGGGACCTGAACCTGTTCCGGAGTCCGCCGGGAACTAGGGTTTCCACAGCGTTCCTTCCCTTTACCTCCCCGGGGGAGTAGCCGAAGATGCCCTGGCACGTCCTGTTCCAGAAGGTTATCCTTTCCCCGCTGTCCACCGCCATGACTCCAATACCCGCCATGGAATGAACCAGGCTTCTGAACCTCTCCTCACTGGCGGCCAGTGCCCTGTTCCTCTCCTCCAGTATCTTCGCCTGATGTTTTGCCTCCTGCAGCTCTCTTTCTCTGGAGGCGGAATCGGATATCAGCTGTATGACCTTCTGGAGGGCTCCTGATTTAGCCCTGTCCATCTCTTCCCTGGCGGCGAGGCTTCTCAGAAGAATATCGTAGGCTTTCCTGTGGTCGCCCTTCATTGCATAGAGTTCAGAGCGAACACGAAACAGGAGCTCATCTTCCATACCGGGACGGTTCTCGCTCTGTATCTCTGTGCCCCTGTTGAACAGCTCCTCGGCTTTAACGTAATCGCCGATGGACATGTAGGTTTCCGCCTTCATGCCGCAGAACTCCACATGGCCGTCCCAGTCATCGCTTGAAAACACAAGTTCCTCTGCCCTGTCGAAGAGCTCCATGGCCCCCGGTGTGTCACCGGACCTGTGCTTCGCAACCGCGGCATTGGTAAGCACCAGCCCGGCCTTGCCCCCCTCTCCGTTCTCCAGCTGAAGCCCGGCGGCCTCCTTAAGTATTAGAAGGGCTCCCCCGGGCTTGTTGTAGTATTTCAGAAGCAGCATACCGAGATTGGCCAGGCTGTCGGCGTAGCATAGCGGTTCCCCACCCTCTGCTGGATATCCATGGATTCCCTGAAGCTTTCCTCGGCCTGGTCAAAGAGACCCATCTGCTGACAGAGCAGCCCCATGTTGCACAGAAGGTAGCCCCGATTGGAACTGGCGTCCCCCTCTTCATTGTATCCCCAGGGCTTCCATGTAGCAGCTCCATGCACTTGAATAATTTCTCAGCCGGGTGTGAATCACACCCTGCCAGTTCAGGCAGCTCACAAGGGTGGAATCCCTTCTGAGCCTGAGACCCTTTTCCGCCCGTTGCAGGAACTCAAGTGACTCACCGTAATCGCCCCTGGACCACATGATAACGCCGTGGGCCATGAGACAGCGAGCCGCAAGGTGCTTATCGCCATTCTCTTCAGCGGCTTCACCGGCCATGGCATAGCATCGCAGGGCATCATCGAACTTCCCGGATCTCCAGAGCATGGTTCCTGTATAGAAATCGCAGTAACCGCATATCTCATACGGCACCGGCTCTTCCAGCAGGTTCCTGTATGATTCGATCAGTTCCCCGGCCAGCTGGTGCTCACCGCTGTAGATAGCAAGTCGGATGGCCTCCTCGTGGTCGGCGGCAACCAAATGCAGGGGTCCGGGGTTCCTGGACTTGATTGACTGGACCAGCCCGTTGAGACGATCGGAGGGATCATTAGCCATGGCACCTTCCCTTCTGATGAGATTTATTATAGTCTTCGGGCACCCTTCACAAAAGAGATGATTGGAGAGCGGCATGACACCCGGCGAATCCCTTGACCGCATCGGAACGGAACTGAATGGGCTGAGCATTGATTACAGAAGGCTGAACTGGGCCAAATACACCACCGGGATGGACTTCGGCGTGAACGAGGCCTACGGCCGAATACTCTCCTTTCTGGAAAACAAGGAGACCTGGGACAAACTCATGGAGGCCGGGAATTCCCGCCTGGACCCCGTGGACGCCAGAAAAGCCGAGATACTCACAAGAAGCTTCAGACCATTCCATCTCTCCCCGGAGATGAATGAACTCGCGGTGAGGATACAGCGGCTTACCTCGGCCCTTTCAGGGGTTCTGAACACCCACCGGTGCTCCGTGGGGGGCCGGGAAAGGAACGCCACTGAGATAGAGAAACTTCTTTCCTCAGAGCCGGACAGGGCGCTCAGGAAGGAAGCCTTCCTCTCAAGGGTGCAGGTGTCCGACGCCCTGGCTGAGGCTGGGTTTCTTGACCTGCTTGAACTCCGGAGGGAGTATGCCAAGGGTATGGGCGAGAGGGATTTCGTGGCATACAGCCTGAAGGAGCAGGAGCTGGAACCGGACATGTTCAGCGCCTGGCCGGAAGCCCTGGGGGAGATACTTCCCCGAATGGAGAGGACAAGGGCCAATCTTGCGGAGGGGTGCGCCGGGATCAGCGACATAATGCCCTGGGATGAATCATTCATAGCCTCGTCCTTAGCACCGGAACTGGACTCCCACGTGGACATGACGGACTTCCTTTCACCCATCGCCGAGCTTTTCGCAGGATTCGGCTTCGATGTTCCGGCGATGAACATCACCTACGACATCTTTCCCAGGAGGAACAAGTCCGAGTGGGGTTACAATTTCCCCATTCAGACCGGCACCGACTCCCGAATACTTGCCAATGTCAGGAACAGATATTCTGACTTCAGGGTGCTGCTCCATGAAACCGGTCACGGTGTGCACAGTTTCACCTCGGACCCCGGCCAGGCCGTTCTCAACATGGGAATAAGCGGAATAGTAAGCGAGGGAATAGCGAATCTATTCGGCTCCTTCTTCACCCGAAGGGCTTTCTACTCGAATTTCTTCACCGGGAACGAAGCGGAAGGGCACTTCAGCAACCTTTCGAAGTGGAAGCGGGCCACCCAGCTCACCGCCCTGGGCAGAATACTCTTCGACGGATCCCTCTACACCTCCAGTCCCGGTTCGCTACAGGAGATAGAGAGGCTCAGATGGCAGACCGATGCTGACCTTTTCAACCGGGAACCCTATTCGAATCGTCCCGTATGGGCCAACACAATCCACCACACCACACACCCGATCTATCTTCACAACTACCTTCTCGGGGACCTTACCTGTGACATGCTTGAACGGTCTTTCTGAAGAGGGAGGCGTCGGTGACATCACCGAGAAGCCCGAGGCCTTCGGAGAGTTCCTCAGGGAAGAGGTTGTAGCCCCCTCGGGAATGTATCCCTTCCCGGAGCTGTTCAGAAGGATCAGCGGCGAGGACCTGTCCCTTTCCTTCCTGGTCCGGAGGATCAGGGAAGAGCTGGAAGGATAACATGATCCTTCTTTTCACGGTTCACCTGATACTTGCCGGCTATGATGTCTTCGCCGACGATCTGCAGAGCCCCGACGGCCTTGCCATCTCCCCCGGTGGCATCGTCTATGTGGCCGAGGAAAGAGCGGGCAGGATTACCGGGTTTACCCCGGAGGGAACAAGGTTCACCGTAATGGACGGCCTATCATCCCCGGAGGGAATAGCCTGGGATCCGGTGTTCGGCATTCTTGCGGTGGAGGATGTTCCGGCGGGAAGGCTGGTCTCCTCCGCCATGGGAGTTCTGCAGGAAAACATACCCAACCCCGAGGGGGTGGCGGTTACCGGATCCGGAGACATCTGCTACACATGGGCCCACCTGGGTGGCCCCTCGGGCATCTGCCGGTGGACCCCCCAGGGCCCGGATACCCTTCTGACACTGCCCCTGGGCTTCATGCTCTCAGGGATAACCGAGGGGCCGGACAGGCTCCTCTACGCCTGCATCGAAACCCCCGTGGTCAGCAGGTTCATCAGTGTGGTCCAGCTGAACCCCGCAACCGGGGACTGGCTCCCATACGCCGCCGGGATCAGTTCAGCAGAGGGACTCAGATTCTCCCTCGACGGCGAAACCCTTATTGTGGCCTCGGAGAGTGAGGGGCTAATCATTGCCGTTGACAGCCGGGGAGGAACATCGGTTTATGCCGATGCCGGTTCAACCATCGAAGGAGTTCTCTTTTTGTCCGACGGTTCCATCCTGGTCACCGACGACGGCCGGGGAAAGATACTAAGGTTTTCCGGACCCTGAATAGTAAGGAGCGGAAATTGTCCCACGTACCCAGAAAGACCGAGCTGGAAAAGGAGATCCTGAATATCCTTACCGCCGGCTCCCTCAGGGCCGCGAAAATGGCATTTACCCATGACGGGATCCATACCCTCCAGGACTATGCCAACACGGTGTCCATAAAGAGGCTGGGCATGAACGACCACGGGCCTGTCCACATGAGGATAAGCGCCCTGAACTCCCTGAAAATGCTTGACCTTCTGGGGGAAGCCGGAGTGGCCACCAGTCTGGGATCCGAATCGGGTCTCAGCCTCGACCACAGCAGGACCGCGGTATTTCTAGGGGCCTTCCTCCACGACATCGGAATGGCCATGGGACGGGACTCCCATGAGGAGTACTCCCTGCTTCTGGCAAAGCCAATTATCGAAGGAATGCTACTTGAGGTATTTCCTGAGTCCCTGAAAAGCAGAACGGCTGTACTGGCCACGGCCCTGGAGGGCATTGCCGGCCATATGGCAACCAGGAGGATCAGCTCCATAGAAGCGGGGCTTGTGCTGGTGGGAGACGGCTGCGATATGGAGCACGGCAGGTCCAGGGCCCCCTCGCGGCTCTTCCCAGGGCCGCAGGTCGGGGACATCCATCAGTATTCCGCCGCGGCGGTGGAACGGGTGCACATCGTTCCAGGAAGTGCCAGACCTATAAGAATAAGCATTACTCTCAGGGAGAACGCAGGGTTCTTCCAGGTGGAGAACGTTCTGTTCCCCAAGATAAACATCAGCCCGGTGAAGCCTTACATCGAGCTCTTCGCGGGACTAAGTGACAAGGCTCCCCTGCAGTATCTGTAGACCGGCCCCCGATCTCCGGGGGCCGGGTCACGGGTTCAGTCGTACAGGGAAAAACTCTCCTGCTCGCTTAGTCTTTCAAGCCTTGTCAGCGTAACCGTGATGGTGCCCTCTACTCCCTCGGAGTATGAATCGACCCTGAGTACAGCCTGTCCCAGCTGCTCCGCCTGGGGAACGAACTCCAGGTAGGAATCGTAATTGTCACCGCCGTCGTCGTCATAGAGCTGTGAGTTGTCCGGGAAGGTAAGGGTGATCACAGGATCCAGATGATCGCTGGTGGCGCTCAGTCCGTAGACATAGCCCCGATTATCTCCAGGTCGAAGAGCCCGTGGTTCTGCTGGGGGGAGAGGTGCAGGTTCACCGGTGTATCCGGAGGAAGAGCAATGGGTTCAGGATCAAAAACCTCAAGAAGCTCTATGGAGAAGGTAACCTCTCCGTGGTGCCTTCGGAGTAGCTGGAGATAAGAGCCACCATTTCGCAGGGCATGAGGGACATCGTAAGCCCTGGGTCGGTCCCGTAGTCGTCGTCGCTGTAGTCAACGAAGATAGGGCCGCCGTATTCGCTGAGTTCGATCAGTGTCATGGTGGCGTCGAAATCCGCCGAGGCACTTATGTAGTAGTCCGCCTCCTGTGTTATACTGAATGAGAAGGCAACCACAGGAGTGCTTCCGTTTATGGAGGAGTAGTGCCAGTCCTCGTCGATGGTCTCCCAGAACAGCATGGCCTCCTGATCTCCGGACAGGAATCCTGTTGCCTCTCCCGGAGCCTCCACGGGAATGATGGAGCCGTCACCGGCCTCAACCTCTTCCAGAAGCAGCGTGAACTCTCCGCCTTCTCCGAAATAGCTCATAACAATGACGCCGTAGGAACCGGGTTCCAGCACTCTGATGATTTTGAATCCGTGGACCCGCCCCGGTCGTCGTTCACCTCAAGGAACTCAAGCCCCCGCCTGCCATAGGATATCAGTATGAGATAGGCGTCAAAATCCTCGGACTGAAGAGAAAGGGAATACCGGGCCTCTTCCTCGACGGTGAAGGGCACGAGAAGGGCGTTTTCGTATTCGCTTGCGTAGATCTCCTCTGAGTCCAGATCCTCAATGAGTTCCTTCATGGATTCGCTGCCCTTGTCCTCCAGCAGCTCCGATCCCATAACACCCAGGGACAGTGAGGTTGCCGCCAGCCATTCATCGGCGTCATCGGATGATGCTTCGCTGACGGTAATGGTAACGCTTCCCGTGGCGCCGTCGACTCCCCATACCACAAGACGGCTTCCTTCCGGGAACTCCTCAAGCACGATCCTGCTTCCGGTATCTCCGTCCCAGTCATCGTTCACAGCAACAATGGCCCCTTCATCATCGAGAACGGCTATGACAGGGTCGAAACGTCTGCCGCCTTCGGCCTCTATCAGGGTTTCCCCCCCGGACTGAAGTTTGAACTCTTCGCAGTTGAAGCCCTCGTCGACGGGAATACCGTGACTCAGAAGCGATGCTTCGGGATCCTCAATTGCTTCGCCCAGTGTTGTGCCGGATGAAACTATCTCTGCCTGGGCGATGTCGCCATGGCCAAGGCCTGGATCACTCAAACACCCGGTAAAAAGCAGTGCCAGGGCCGGCAGAAGCACAAATGACCTTTTCATACCATTCCTCCCCGTTAAATGTACCGATCCATCGACATCGGCGGGAGACAATACAAGGGAATAAATCACCGGTCAACGACCTTCCCTGGGCAATTCTTTCTATCCGGCATTTTGTGTATCTTTTCAGGAAGGGAGGTAAAAATGTTGAGTCTCATCACTGTGCTCATTACAATGTTCCTGCCCTCAATGGGCTTTCAGCTTCCGGAACCGGAACCGGTCTCTAACATGTCTCTTTACGAGGTAATGGGCTCAAGGCGATCGATCCGGAGCTTCAGCGTAACGGACAGTATCACCGTGGAGCAGCTCTCAAACCTGCTCTGGGCAGCACAAGGCGTTTCCCACTCAAGGGGGCTGCGGACGGTTCCTCGGCGGGAGCCACTTATCCTCTCAACCTGTACTGCCTTGCCAGCAGGGTTGGAACCCTTTCCCCGGGGCTTTACCGTTACGAACCTGATGAGCACCGGCTTACCCCGGAACTCCCCGGTCCGGATCTCATAGAAGATCTGGCGGAGGCCTGTCTGGGCCAGAACTTCATAGCGAACGCCCCGGTGGTACTGGTCATAACGGCTGTTTACAGCCGTACAACGGACCATTATGGGGAGAAAGGAATTTGTTATACCCATATGGAAGCCGGTCATGCCGGGCAGAATATCTACCTTCAGGCAACGGCACTGGGGCTGGGAACCTGCGCGGTGGGCGCCTTCAACGAACCAGCCCTTGCCGACCTCCTGGGACTGACTGAAGAGGAGACCCCTCTCTATGTCTTCCCCGTGGGATATCCTCACTGAAGGGGGAATACCGGCCATCATTGCCATTTAGTTTTTCCGTATATTCCGCGTCGCCACCGGTTTCAGGTGTGCCATAGCAACTGGTTTCCATCAGAAGGAGAACAAGTGGAAAAGCCGTTCCTTGCATTGCTCGTTGCCCTGGCGGTTTTCGCCGGCTGCGGTGGCGATGAACCCGTTCCAGATGAAGATGTAACAACTGATGAACCTGTTACCGCTGAGCTCAGCGACACTATCGTCCTTCCAGACGGCTGGGAAATGATCGATGCAATAAGCGTTGAGGACATCGAGGAGCTCCTCGGCGCCCAGGGCTACGACACATGGCATGAACCCCTCAGCGATGCAGCCGCCGGCAAACCGCAGCTCAGCTACTACGACACAACAAGGGCTGAGGGAGCCTCCAGGAATCGCAGCAAGATCAACTTCCTGGTTTACACCTTCGACGGCCAGAGCAACTTCGACAGGGTAAGTGGTTACGTCAACGAGAGCGAAGAGGTTGAGGGAGAGCTCTGGGACAGGGCCATTGTTGGTCTCATGGGCGGTGGCATCGATGACATAACCGTGGGAATGCTGGTTCTCAGGGGCGATGTCTGCATTCGAATCAAATGGAGTCCCGAGGAATACCCGGACAAAGACAACATCGAGTTCAGCGTTCAGCTTGCCGAACTGGCTATCAACAACCTCTACGGAAACAGATAGAATCATTTCCCCACCCGGAAGGAATGGACTCAACCTTCATTACCCTCAGGGATGTTGCCATAGAGCAGAAAAGGGAGATCCCCGTTTACTACTACCCCAGATGATTGGAACCCGTGGCGGAGACATTATGTGGAGTGGGGATTCAACACATCTTGATTATCCGACCTACTCCTACCGGATCCCTTCCCCGCAGGAGTTTCTGCTTAATTGTAACCTTGCTCTGATGCGAGGTGCAGTTGCCCTTTTCCCGTACTGTCTCAGGTCCTACTCGGGAACAACAGCGAATGGAGATTCATACTTCACGGTGGGATACCTGGACAATAACAACATGCCCTTCGACGCTCCTTACGAGGAATGGGTCTATACTGATCGATGGAGGTCGGACTACGATGTGATCCCCCCCGACTCATTCCCTCCATTCTCTGACTCATGCAGGGTTTGTGGAGATTTCGATCCGCTGTGGGACCTTCCATCAAGACCGACCACTACCGGAGAGAGAGCCACGGAAGATTACCTGATGTGGAAGTTCGCAGCATACGCCAGAAGATGGAACAGTTTCCGGAAAACCTTTGCACAGGTGGCGGCAATTGCACCGGAGCTGACACAGCTTCACTGGTGGGAGGATTACGCTGAATGCCTGGATGCAGTCACTCTCAATGACAGAGTTGAGCCGCATATACGTCTGTTCAACGATGGAAATGACAACGGCTATGCCTTCTATGTTAACAGGAACTGCTACGATCCAGAGGTTGCCGTGAACATCATTCTCTGGCCGGACACGATACCGTCTGGTGTTCCCTATAATGCAAAGCTGCTTGATCACAGCAGAAGATTCCTGATGGAGCTCCAGTCAGATCTGGATTACGACTACCATTCTTCAGTGATACCCTCGAGGCTGGCCAGGCAAGGCTGGTTCAGTTTTTCTCCGGGAACCTCCCGGCGGATATCAGGATCACCGCACCGGACATTACCGCCAGCGGCGGCGGTGCCCTCAATGTTAGAGATTTCAGTTTTGCGGCAGGAACTGCCATCTCGGTCAACGCCACTTTCTACAACATGGGAACGCTGGGTGTTTCCGATGTGATCGTACATCTTTCCGATCTGACCCAGGAAGAAGTGCTTGATTCCGATACGATAAGCTTCAGCGGATTGCCCGGCACCGGGTATGAATGTGATGATGTGGAGGTAGCCTTCAGCTGGCTGACGGATTCTGATGACATCGGGATCCACATTCTCAGGATTGAAGCAGAAGGCATTTCCGGCGAACCCGATACTGACGACAACATCACAGAGGCGGTCTTTGAGATCAGGCCAAGGGACTACGCAAGCACTGTTCTGGGCAACCCCTGGAACATGACAGAGGCAACCGCCCCGGGGCTCCCGCCTGGCACACGAATGATGTGATATCCGTTTTCGGCTGGAATTCAACCTTCACCGATTCGATCAGCGGCATGTTCGAGGGCACCTTATCGAACCCGACGCAGACCAACAGGCTGGATCTTAACCTCGGCAGCGACAGTACAGAGTACATTCCTACAAGGCTGTACGATCAGTTCACCATGATTGCCAGGCCGGAGAGGGAGTTGACGGTAACGGTCCACTGGCAGTATGAGAACGGCAGGGAAAGCAGCCTGGAACTTGGAACCTCCATCGGCCCCGACTGGACGAGATCGGGCCGTTCGATCTGACTTCAGGATCTTCCGGCTGGGCAAGTGAGGATGTGAAAAGGTTGTGGCTTGAGTTTTCAGGGGCTTCCAATCTTGGAACGGACATCAGGATCGGCTGGATAAAGCTGACAGAGTAAAGGAGAGCATATGGAAGCCATCACTGCACTTCTTCTGGCAGCAGCAATGTTCGCTCAAACTGACGGTCCTCCTGCGATCCAGTGGGTAACAGAGTACGGTACGATGTTCTACGATGCCCATGAGACATCATCTCATCAGTTCATTGTCGCTGGAAGAAAGTACTACTCCGACTTTGCAAGAATCGTGTTCCTGTACGATCCTATGGAGAACTTGTCTGGGAAACCGGTATTCCCGGTCTTCTCACTCATGCATACGCCTACTGGGTAGAAGAACTCCCGGACGGTTCTTTCATAGCAGCTGGAGCCGGCAGGGATACACTCATGACCAGTACAGGTATCTACCTGATGAACATTAGTACTACTGGGAACTTATTGTGGTGGAAGTGCTTCGATTTCCTGACTCATCGGAAACTCCTTATTGCGTATTGCCATTACAGGACGGCAGACTGGCAGTTTGCGGGGAGATGGCTCCAGTTCAACCGGGGTATACAAACTCTTTCATTATGGTTACGGATGCTTCAGGGGACTCTCTGTGGACAGTGAGGCTTAAAAGGAACTATGCCAACAGAGCCCGCAGGATCTTGGAGTATCAGGATCAACTCATTGTGTATGTTTATTCCACTGGTGGAATACGGATCATTTCCCTGAACCAGGATTCAGGAGAAATTCTCTGGGAAGCAAGTGATTTCCCTGATGGGTTTCATCTTGGTCCAAGTGGCGGAGACATGACCCTTTCCACATCAGAAGAGGGATTCACTTTCGTTACTTCGCATTTCCCTTACATTGCTCACACCGATGAATTCGGTGAACTCCAGTGGTATTATGAACTCCCGTACTGGTCCGTTCCCTATGGACACTCAATCAACAGTACAATGGACGGAGGTACATCTACGGAGGAGAGAACACCCCGGGAACCCCCTGACGGGATACAGACTGGAATGATAGCCAAGCTGGACAGCGAGGGATCGCTTCAGTGGGCTGACATAGTCTGGGAGGCCCATGACATACAGTCTGTACGGCAACTGTCCTCAGGAGGGTACATTGCCTGCGGTGGAGAGACTCCTGGCACCCTCATCCGCTACGAGCCGGAAACCGGCATAGAGACGGAGCCGCCATCGACTGTTGTGATTACTTCCCTCTCTCCCGTGCCCTTCACTGAACAGCTTACGGTGAACTACAGTCTGGATGAAGCTGCCGTTGTTGACTTCCAGGTATTTGACCTGACCGGAAGGCTGGTTCATTCATCCTCCGAGGGATCGATCCCCGGAGGGGATCACAGCTGGATCTGGAGTGCAGGAGACGAGCCTTCAGGCTGTTATCTGGTAAGGCTTCAGACGGAAGCTGTGAGCTGTTCCCGGTATTGCGTGCTCATTGAATAGGGGTGTTCACCATGATTAACAGATATCCGTGCATTTGTGCTTCGCTCCTTATTCTTCTCTCCTCCTGCGGGGGCAGCCCATCCGAACCGAATGACGTTCCTGAAAGCGACTTCGAGATATTCATACCGAACGGGGACACCCAGTGGATGCTCTGGCAGACAGGCGTGCAGGTAGAGTACGACAAAATACCCATTGTCCGCGAATACATGGTCAAGCTCGAACTTGTGAAGGACGATTCCCTTACGGTTGACTTCGGAGACTGGGTGACTAATACCGGCAGCATCACAGTCAATGTGCAGGTGCCCCACTCGCTGGGAATGAGCGACAATTACAGACTCAGGATGTTCACCGCAGAGGGTGATACCGCCCTTAGTGAGGCATTCACCATCAGCGGTTACTCTCTGGGTGAGTTCGTAGAAGTGCCTGCAGGATCCTTCCTGATGGGTTCCCAGGAGGGCGACTGGTATCACCAGCCTAATGAGGCTCCTGCACATACGGTAACCTTCGAGAACTCTTTCGAGATACTGGGCAACGAAGTGATGCAGGTAACCTGGGAGAACGTGATGGGAAGCAACCCCTCCAATTGGGGAACCGATAGCTTCCCCGTGGAATCGGTAAGCTGGAACGACTGCCAGGTGTTCATAGAGACGCTGAGCGCCATGGATCCGGTGTACGACTACAGGCTCCCCAGCGAAGCTGAGTGGGAGTACGCCTGCAGGGCTGGAACCGACACATGGTTCTACTGGGGCAACGACAACAGCACTGCTACGGTATCTCTGTACGGCTGGTTCAGCGCCAACTCCAACGGCCACCCGCACTGGACCAATACCCTCGAGGCCAACGGTTGGGGTCTGTACGACATGTCGGGGAATGTCTACGAGTGGTGCCAGGACGTTTACCACGAGAACTACGAAGGCGCTCCCACCGACGGCAGCGCTTGGGTCACAGGCGGAAGCCAGGGCTACAGGGTTCAGCGAGGGGGAAGCTGGGGCAACAACGCCCAGTTCCTGAGAAGCGCTACCAGAAGCAAGCTGAACGAGGAACAGGTCAGCATCAGCACGGGCTTCAGGGTGATCCGTGAGATGGAACGCTGAAGAAGATCAATCAAAGATTCAGTGTGGTACGCCGAGTGTCACTACGGTCGAACCATTGAAGAAACGCCGGACATCCTTCGACTCAGGCGTCCTGACCTTCCTATCATAATTCCCCGAAAGCGATTTCGTAACCCTTTGATCGTTGCCATGGAGTTGCAGGATGAACTGGTCCGCGATAATCTGACCAGGAAACAACTGGCTGAGAGGCATGGCATCACATCCGACAGGGTGACCCAGTGGCTGTGCTTGCTTAAGCTGCCAGAAGAGGAGAAGACAAGAATTCTTGCTCTTGAAGACAACTGGGATAGGCAGGTCGTGACAGAGCGTGAGTTGAGAAAACTCCGAAGGTCCCACGAATAGTACATTATTCAGCGCTCGCTTCAACTGTCTCTATCAGATTGATCCCCAACTCATCTCTCCCCTTGACGCCCCCCCCATATCCTCTTTCATATTCGTTGATAAACATGTATCTTACACAGGATGAAAGGGATGGCTTTAAATGAAATCAAGTTTCTATGCACACGCCCTTAATGTTCTTCTTCTCTCCGGTTTCTGCTATGCTGACACTCCACTGATTCGAACAACGGTGGCCGACAGCTCCAGAGTTGCCTTCATCGCAGGGATCCACCTTTCCATAGACAGTGTAAGCCACGGCGGTCTTGATTTCATAAGATTTTCCGATGCTCCCGTTACGGACAGCACCGGCTTTCCTGAGCTTCCTGTTGTTACCGTGCTGGTTGCTGTTCCCGACAGTGTCACGCCATCAGTGGATTTCACAGTATCGGACATGGATTACAGAAAGACAGTCCCTGTTTATCCTTCGCCGGCCTGGTACGTATCCTACACCCGTACCGCAGCTGAAGTTGATTCCTTCACCATGGACTCCACCGCATATGCGTCTGATGCATTCTGGCCTGAAAACAGGATCGATGTTCTGGGGAAACCCGGATCTGCCATCAGCGCTTCCTCCAGCTGCAGTTGTATCCGGCGCAGTACCGGGCTTCCGACAGCATCCTCTGCACGGTCTCATCATTCAGCGTGTCCGTCTCGTTCGACAGCTCAGAGGCTGTCTGGAGCAGTATTGGTCTTGGACCGTTTCAAAGCATGGTTCGCGGCAGTCCAATGGTGGGTTATCAGCAAATTGAGCAGACCAGTGTACCGGTTCCGGACTATTTCGGTGTCGTCGACCCTATGAACGGACCCCAGGCCCCGAACAGAAGGATGCCTGACTATGTCATAATATGCGCTTCAGGTCTTTATGACGACTTCGGAGATGCGGTGGACGACCTGGCTGAGCACAGAGCAGGCCTAAACGGGTTCGATGTGGCTGCGGTACTCACCGATGACATCCTCGAGGACTTCGGGTCCGGAATGACGGAGATCACCGATGAAATGATACGGGAGTTCACCGAGCATATGTGGCAGAACTGGCCGGGGGCTTCGGAGAAATCGCCAAGCTATCTTCTTCTCGTTGGAGATCACGAGGACGTAACGTATGCAGGAGAGCAGTGGTATCTGCCTACCCACGAGTTCGCCATTGACACAGCACCGACAATGGTAGCCAATGATGAGTGGTATGCATACTTCAACGGGGATCCTGACATCGAATCAGCCTTTCCGTCCATGATGGTGGGAAGATTATCGGTAAGGAACGGTTCATCCCTGCAGACCGACACTCTCTCAGAGATCGTGGAGAACATACTTGCCCTTGAAGAACCCATTCAGCAGATACCACTGGTGGATAACCGGCGCAGGCTCCTGCGTCTGGCCGGTACCGGGAGTGATGACAATTCGGAGACGTCGGTGCAGGCCTATGTCAGCTGGGAACCTGACAGGGAATGGACCCATGATCTAACTGACTGGATGGGCTTTGACTTTGCGAGCTGCTACTGCGGAGACGGACGCGACTTCAGCAGCTCGGACGGAAGCATTCTGGCAAGCCACGAGTACAGGGACTGCGTTCTCAATGAACTATCCTCCGGTGCCGGAGTAGCCTTTTACTCCAACCACGGCGAATACCATATGCTCAGCGCCGGCCTTGAGTACTGGCCCCGGTACATTCCTGATGATGACCTGACCAAAGGAACCAGGGACAGCACTTTCAACAACTATCAGCTTGAGAACTATCTAGCCACACCTGATCAGTACTATGCGGCACCCTTCATTCTCCTGTTGTGCTGTTCTGCTGGAACCTTCAACCACTCGCTCCACGAACACCAGAACAGGGAGTCGCATCCCTATTACTGCAGACTGACCGAGTCATCGCAGGTTCCTTTGTATGATTTCGGCACGGACTGTCTGGGGGAAAAGCTCCTCAAGAACACGGGAGTTCCAGTGGCAGGCGTGTTCTGCGGCTCCAGGTATTCCCTTACAAGCTATTACCAGTACTATGGTGAAGGTATCCTGCAGGCTATATATGGCAGGGGATACGGGAGACTGGGTGAAGCCATTCAGGATGCCCGTTTTCAGTACGAAGCCTTCTTCTCCCACGAGCCGAAGGAGCTCGCACAGTTCAACCTGCTTGGGGATCCCGCCCTGGACATAAGCGACAGGGTCAGATACCCCAACTCATGTGATCTTGTGGTTTACCGGGACGACCTCAGCATCTCGGAGTACCCGGTGGAAACACCGTCAGGGGTAACACTGCCGGCGAACTTCACCATCCGCAATTTCGGCAGGCAGAACTCCGGTGCTTTCATCGCAAGGATAACCTTCACCAGTGGCAGCAATACATCTTCCTATGATCTCAGCTGCTCCTCGATCGGCACCAGGGATTCCCTTGAAGTCCAGTACGACTGGAACTGTTCCAACTGGTTCGTTCCCCCCATGGACGTAACGGTATCAGTAACGGCAGACTTTCAGGAAACCTGCTTTCATTCATGGCGGGGCAACAACAGCGCCACACGACAGGTTCGGCTGAATGACACCTATCCCCTGGACACCGGCTGGCATGATTCGTACTGGCCTTCTCATCCAGGCGGCATAGTGAGCACCACACCGATCCTTGTCAACCTCGATGGAGACTCGGAACTGGAGGTTGCAGCACTCACGGGCACCTCACTCACAGCCTATGAACACGACGGCACGCTGAAGTGGGAGTACTGCGAAGAGGGCCTCTCAGGCTGGCAGCCCCTGGCCGTAGACCTTGACGGTGATGGAACGAACGAGATCCTTTGCGGCTTCAACGGTGGAGTAAGGGTCATCAGCAATCAGGGATCAAGGATATCCGATCTGTCCCTTACTGGAGCAACCTGCTTCTGCATGGGAGATATGAGCAGTTCTCACTCAGGCCTTGAACTATGCGTTGCATCTGGTCTTGACCTGCATCTGTACTACTGGAACAGTTCCCGCGATGAGTTCGTTGAGATCACCTCAAAGAGATTCACCTTCCCAGAGAACCGGACCCCCGCATCGCTCTGCTGTGCCGATATGGGGGCAGTGCCCAGGATGAGGTGATATTCTGCATGATGAGCAACAATATAGGAACACCGTTCAACGCCGTGGTCGTATACGACTGGGCCGCATCGACAACACTGTTCTCCAAATCGTGGAACACCGGCACTAATTCTATGCATCCTGCAGCGGGGCAGCTTTCCGGCACATCCATGCTCGGTTACCCCCTGGGCAGTTATGATCCGGCATCTGATATCCCCGCTGAACTGATCGAAGCATCGTCATTCACGGAGCTGGACTGCAGAGAAGGCACTGAGGAAGCCGCTATGCTGAGGTACGGCGTCTTCGCCGACTGGGCGGCTGGCTCAGGCGCAGATGCCTTCGTTCTGCCATCTGAGATGGAATGCATGGCATGGGACTTCGAGGGCAGTATGCTGACTGGCTGGCCAACTGGCGAGTACTCAGGAGCCGTATTCTCATCCGCGATAAGCCCCACCTCCCTTGGCAAGCTGAACAACACAACATACGCGGATGTGCTGTTCAGCACTGCAGGGGTTGTTCATGCCTACAACTCAATTGGGAATAAACTGGCAACGCTTGGATTTCCCATCGCTTTACCCGAAGGAGTCAGTGCCACTGGGGGTTTCGCGGTAGGAGACCTGGACAGGGACGAGAAGGTGGAGATTGTCTTCGGAACCAGCGACGGCTGCCTGCACTGCTGGGAACTGGGAAGCAGCTCAGCCGGTTATGCTCCATGGACCCAGTTCAAACATGATCCTCGAAGATCCGGAGTGCTTGAGTGATGGGAATGCTGTTTCTGCTGCTGAGCCTGACGAGCGTTATACCCAGCCGGGCTGGAGCGAACCCTTCCTGGCAACGGATTCGGCAAATTCCGCAAGGAGAATTCAGTTCATCCATCGAGATGATTCGGGAAGGTTTCATCTTATCTGGGCGGGTTTCAATAATGAATCACGCATAGCCTACAAGATGTTCGACATCAATGGAACCACTCTCTACCCTGAAACAATGATCTCAAGAGATGAGCAAAGTGTCTACTTGAGGACTGCAGTGATGGGCGACAGTCTGTTCGCTTTCTGGCGGGAGTCCAGTCCCATCTACTACGCCATAAGAAGCCTTGAGGACGGCAGCGAGATCACTCCAGCGACCTACCTGTTCACCACCTCGACTATGTACCCCTACATCAGAGCCTGTCCAGACAGTCTGGGCAGGCTGCATGTTCTTTACAATGTTGGCAAGGAGGTTCACTATGCAGTGTGGACACCTGCACCCGGATCAGGTTTCATAACGGATTACGAGTGGATGGTTGAGGGGGCCGACGAGGGTGGAGTGCTGCTCGTGGACGGGAACAGGGTTCATCTGGTAGTTCAGGATTCACTGGTTCATGACTATCTGTACCTTCAGTATGACCTGGACGGTAATATCGCTGTCCCTCTGACGGATTTCACGGAGGGAGCCTATGAGTGTAGCAGGTTTCCTGAACTTATCCTCGATCCTGATGGGAATCTTATGGTGGTTGAGGATAGCTACCCTGGATACTTCCTGTGGAAACTGGACAAGTCAGACGGATCTATAATTATTAACGGATCACTCCTTGTAGCTGAATCGCTTCCCGAAATGAGCTATACCATATTCAGAACTCTGAACAAGGTACCAGACAAGGATGAGTATTTCCTGACCTGGACCCACAACTGGGGCGGAGGTATCCACAGGATCTACAATCTTATCTTTGATTCAGACGGGAACATGCTCGTTGACTGGCATATTGCTTACAACTACGACTACGAGGAGCCCGAGGATCTTTATCACATAAATGGTACTATGGATGAAGCCGGGAATCTGTACTTGATATACTCACAGGTTGAGACTGAACCAGAGATTGATTACTTCCCCACCTTCGGCTGGTTCGACTACGAATATGTCGGCACTGAGCAGCAAGAGACTGCTGCTGTTCCCGGAGAAGGATTCAGCTTTTCATGCAACCCGGTGACGGGCTCCGTCACGGTGTATACCACTTCCGAATCACAGACACTGCGCGTGTACGACATCTCTGGAAGAGAGGTCTCTTCTATTTCTGTTTCAGATGGAGTCGGCACCTGGAGCGGAACTGGGTTCTCCGGCGAGAAACTGTCTGCAGGTATCTACAATATCATAGACCCAACAGGTGACGTACAGCGCGTTACGCTTCTTAGCCTGTAATATTCTGCTGGTACGCCAACAAGGTTCGCCAAAGCCCCTTATTATGGTACTCCACGGGGTTCGATACAACAATAAAACGGCGTAAATCCAGAAAACGTACCGGAACCCACTCATCCGAGCCAGGGAAATAGCACTGGAGATCCAACTGAAGGGACTCACCCAGGGACAGATGGCGAAGAAGCTCGGATGCTCTCTTTCCAGGGTAAGCCAGATTCTCCACCTCCTCAAGCTTCCCGAGGAAAAGAAGAGAGAGATAGAAGCCTTGGAGACCGCTGGAAGACTCAGGTCGTTACGGAAAGACAACTGAGACGGCAGATGAGGACGGGTTGCCTAAGCGGTGAGGAGGACTAGCGATTCAGCAGATATCGGTCACCTAAACCGCTGTGTGTTGATGCAGGGGGTATTTCCTTCGTTGGAGATCAACCTGTGATCAAACGGGTTTAATGCACTTGGGTTTGGGAATAACTCAGACCAACAGCGTTACGACCATTGAAACTGGCATACGAGGTGAACCTTTTGCGGGCGATTCCCTTGTAAGATATAATCCCAGAAATGTTTGCTGGACTATGACTCCCCGAGCAGGAGAATTCTGCCTTCGTGGTGGAGTGGAGGCAGCATTCTATCGGACTTCAACTCAGTTGTGTTAACTTGTTGTGTTCAAGCTAAAGCATTAGCTTACTTTGTTGCTTTGAGTTTTCAGCATTCGGCTTCATGGCCTTTCGATCAATCGTAATGCGTTATCTGAATAGATATGGCAGTTATTTTTGGAGGCACTGGATATGTGTGAGATTACTATAGACCCACGCTATGACAGCTGGAGATGCTTGATTGACAATATGAGACGAAGGGGTATTGAATGGAATCAAATAGCTGATTACTGCGGTGTACAGAATGACAGACCCCTACAGGACGCTCTTGACATTATTGCTAAAACTAACTCCACAGAATCCATAACAACGGATCAATGGAAGCGAATTGTGTATGCTAAAAAGAGAGCTTACGATGAAAGTGTAGAGACTGACAGAAACCGTAGGGCATCCTCTGAAGATGCCGTGCTGGGAGCAGAGGTCGATAGCGATATCCAAGTATCCAGTAATCCAAGATCATGCTGGATGACCTATAGGCAAGTATTACTGGCTAATGGTTTTGATGAAGAATCCATTCAGAATATTGCCTCCAGTTCTTCGTCAGCACTTCGCAGAATGAGCAGAAATACAGTTCAGCAACCTTCAAAAAAGGGTATGATTGTAGGTTACGTGCAATCCGGAAAAACAGCCAACATGGCAGGAATGATGGCAATAGGGGCAGACAACGGTTACAATTTCTTCATAGTTCTTTCGGGCACGATTGAAAACCTCAGAAGACAGACACAGGAAAGATTATTCAATGATCTTAACACGAGCGGCAATGTAGCCTGGCAGAGTCTGGAAAATCTGAGAGTCGAATCTCCCGTAGGTTCAAGGTTGTCCGACCTCCACCTCAGAAGTGGAAACCGCCAAAGGTATATGACAGTGCTTCTGAAAAACTCAAGGAGACTTGATAACCTATTGAGTTGGTTGAGTAGGGGGCCTGACAACAGAAGTAACATGAAGCTTGTAATAATAGATGATGAAGCTGATCAGGCAGGAATAAACACTGCATGCGTTGATGATGAAAGAACAAGAATCAATAGCCTGATTGTAAATCTGACAAATGTCCAAGCTTCTGCTGTTAATTATTTAGCCTTCACAGCTACACCATATGCAAATTTTCTAAACGAAGCTTATCCGGAATCACTTTATCCGAAGGATTTTATCCTGACACTTCCCCAACCCAAAAAGCACTTCGGTCCTAAACAGATCTTCGGCCTGGAGGGAAGAATGCAGGATGAAAGAACACTGGATGGCCTTGAAATAATCAGAAGGATAGAAACTACTGAGCTTCCCTCGATAAGAAGCGTACATACTGATGCTGCTTCTTCAGTTCCTGCTTCCATGAAAGACGCCGTTTCTTGGTTTCTCTGTACATCTGCTGTAACCAGGCAATTGCGTGATCCAGATCCTAGAACGATGCTGATTCATACAAGCTGCAGAACAGAGCATCACAGAAATGTTGCTTCAGCTATATTCGAATGGTTAAGATGCACAGATAGTGTATTCAAACACTGCAATGAAGTCTGGCTCAAGGAAACTAAAGAATTTGACAAAGGCAAATTCGCTTCACAGTTTCCCGAGTACCCTTGTTCGAATGAAATCCAAGACTATCCAGATTTCTCAGATATTTTTTCACACATAAATGACCTTCTTGAAGAGATTACACATATCCCGATGAATGAAGACCAGACAATGAGCTATCATAGAGGTATTCACCTTTGTATTGACAATTCAACTGAAGAGGAGGTTATAGAAGGATCAAACCAGCATGTCAGACTGCTTTACCCATCTGGCTCAAACTCTAGTCCGGATTTCTCACCAGCATTCATTGTCATAGGAGGTAATACTCTTTCGAGAGGACTGACTCTTCAAGGTTTGACATCTACATACTTCCTTCGGTCTTCATCACAGATGGATACGCTTATGCAGATGGGCAGATGGTTCGGTTTCAGAAGTGGATACGAACTCCTCCCGAGAATATGGATGACTAAGGATACGCTGTTAAAATTCAAGTATATGACATTGGCAGAGCAGGAACTTAGAGAAGAACTCAGAGTCTATATGGAACCTCCATTTGTTGATCCTTCGGAGATAGCCCGCGTGTAAAAACTCACCTTCTTTTCCTGGCTTCGTCCCACTGCAAGAAACCGAATGCAAAGGGCAGAACCGGTTGATCTGGATTTCTCCGGCGCAAGCCTCAAACAACCATTTTCTTTTGCGATCCCGACATCCTTCTACATAACCTGGAAGTCACAGATGCTTTTCTACAGGAACTCAATGCTCCTGCTGAATCACCATCAGGTATGGGGCTGGTATGGAAAGATGTCCTCTTCGGGAGTGTTTCTGAATTCCTTAAAGAAATGGATTTCCATCCGAGATCAAGACTGTTTTCCGACATTGATACTTTTGTTAACTGGTATCAGCATACAGCAGATGTAACTAAATACACTGATTGGAATGTTGTTGCAGCTGGCGTTCGTAAAAGCCAGGATGCCGCGAATGCCTGGCAGATCGGGGACTTTTCTATCGGGAAAGTCACTCGATCGAGAAAGCTGAAAGAGTCCGGAGATGAGTCAGTTTCAATAGGAGCCCTAAGGAACCCATCTGATCTTCTTGCTGACCTGAATTGCAGAAGAGTCGCAGGCATTTCTAGAATTGATCAGATCATCCAACACAGAAAGGATGGAGGATTGGCCAGAACACCTCAGCTTCTGATCTACAGGATTTCAAAAGACAGTAAACCGAAAGACGACGAAGCTAATGTCAGAGGCCCTCTTGATACAGAACATGATGTAATCGGGATCAGTCTTTGGATTCCACTTGTCCGAAATGAAAAAGGAAATGTTAACTATGCAACAGGTCTTCAGATGAGGATCCCCTACATAAGCCATGATAGTCCCGAAGATAATCCCCTGGAATAAATCAATGAATCGTTTCAGATTGAACTTACTTTCTCTTGAGCCTCGCCCCATGAGCAGCAGAGGTTCATCATTCCTTCGCTCAATTCAGAATGACGAAATGATCCCTCTTGATATGCTGGTAAGAGAATCAGTTCAAAATAGTCTTGATGCATCATATGATCCTGATTCGGCTGTTGAAGTAACGTACACAGTAGCAAAATCTTCACCAGCAAACTTGATGCATTTATTCCCTCAGTTACAACTGTCTGAAATAGAGTGTAGTGAGCGTCCTATGATTGAGATAAGAGATACTGGAACGACGGGATTGACCGGCCCGGATCCAGCAGAGACCGGGGAACTTGATGGAAACTACTCTAAACTTGTTTTTGAACTGGGAGATCCACAGGAAAAAGCAGGCGCAGGAGGCTCCTGGGGTCTTGGCAAAACGGTTTACTTCAGAGTGGGAATTGGTCTTGTAGTCTTCTACTCACGTATAAACTTGGCGCTGAGAAATATATGAGCAGGCTTATTGCCTGTTTTGTCGAGAGTGAAGGCTCTAGTAAGCGACGTCTGGCTGAGGCATCAATGGGTATTGCGTGGTGGGGAGGAAACATTGTTGAAAAGAGTGATTCCAAATGGATACTGCCCGTTTCGGAAGAACACGTTGATACTGTTCTTTCTATGCTTGGGACAAAGCATTTCGGCCATGATGAAACAGGTACCGCTGTAATCATCCCCTGCCTGAAGACTGATGAAATCCTACCTAAAGAAGAATTTAGCGAAAGCGAACTGATTGAAGCAAATCAAATATCTGATTACATCAGAATTTCTGCCCAGCGATGGTATTCCGTACGCATTAACAACAGCGAGTATCCTCATGGAAGTGAACTGCGCATTAAAGTGAACAATGAATCCATTGATGAATCAAACATGTACCCTGTCTTCAGATGGGTTAGATCACTCTATGACTCACAAGGGAAAGAAAATGAATCCTTCTACAAAGACAAAATCACAATAAGAAAGACCTTCAAGAATGACACAACAGCAGGATACTTAATCTCAAAAATTTCTAAGCGAAGCTGAACTGGGAATGATTTATCCTGACAATGAGCCTTCGCCATTTGAAATTATTTTGCGGGAAAAAAATGAACCACCTTTTCGTCCACTTTTTGCATTTGTGAGAACCCCCGGTATGGTTTTGTCATGGAATGAGATAAATTGGATGAACCATTTGCCTGACACCGGAGAACGATATTTTCTTTCTCTGTTTATATCAAATCCGGATGCTTACTTGAATGAATCTTTTGTTGAAGTTACAGGCAAAACCACTCTGGAAGAATACCTTCGGGCAACAGAAAAAGCATCTCACCTGACATGGCACGATCCCGATACTCTTGGAGAAAAGGGAATAGTCGCTAGGATACGCAAAGGTGTTGCCAGAAAAATCAGGCAGATAGTATCTCCTCAAGAGGAAAACAGAGCTCCCCTTGATCTTTCACTGGCTCGTCGTCTCTCGAATGCTTTTCTTCCTGGTATGAAATCGGTAACCGGAAGTAAAACGGAATCATATACGAGAATGCGCGGTCCAATGCCGAAATTAAGCCTTGCTCTTGACAGTCTTGTTCATGCAGGAAACGGCATGATAATCGAATGGATACTCCACTGGGGAAAAGCTGAGTTGAATGAACAGAGAATCTCTCTTGAGATAAGCACGGAATCAGGCTCAATCTCCTTTGAGGATTGGACGAATGAAGACCATTTGGGGATCTTCCCCTATGTTTTTGATAATTTCACGCTAGAAGGAATTGATAATCGCAAACAAGGCAGCAATCCGGAATCATATCTTTCCGTTGATATGGATTGCGAGCATAAAAACAGACATTTCTCTATTAGTAACACCGGGAATCATATACAGATATCAAAACGGACTGATGAGCCGATTAACCGATGGATACTTCATGGTACTCTATCAGTGAAAAAGCAGGACCTTACATCAGACTTCAAGCCTGAAGTGAAGTTATCAAATTGATTGGTGGTTATTAATGAAACTGTCACCATTCCCGATTTTCAGCCTATCAGAGGGAGGACTTATCGGATTGCAGCATTTACCTTTTAGTTTTTCTTCCAGCAGCTCTGGTATAGTCCCGAAAGCTGACTCTGTGGGATGGGATGCAATTTCATTGGGAGTTGAAGGTGCATGGGATCCGAATTATCATGATTTAACCATAAATGCAGGAGTACTGATTTCCAATCCCGGTTACTTGTTCGGTAGATACCTTTGCTCGGAAGCAATTGCCGGAATAGGTATTGAATGGAAATCACGACAATCGGCACAAAGGGGCATCAGTAAGATAACTTCATTCAATAGGCATTCAGGGGAAGTTCATGCTGATTTTGAGCTTACATTTCGGAAAGCGCAAATCAGAGGGGCTTTGATGCTTGATCTCAATCTTTACGTAATTCATGCTCTGGATGCTGCTGATGTTCTCCCAGGAGAGGAACACCTTGCGAACAGAGATGGTCTGATTCTTGGGCGATTGTGTGATAGTTGTGAAATTACTTGGGACATTGACAGAGAGCTGTTTCCTATAACTGAAACTGGCGGTCGGAGAACGGATTCTCTCTGGAGGATGGTCTTCATGTCTGAAGATCCTGCTAATGACCCATTTTCAAGTGAATATCTCTCGCTTGAACTGAACCGGAATCACCCGGATTACACTGAGTTTAAGGGGCAGGTTAACTCAAATTCAGATCCGCTGTCTCCATTGGCCTGCGAAGTGATCTCATCTTGGATGTCTCTGGTCTTTCTTAAGATTAAGGATGAACATCCTGAGCTGTTCAACAAACTTTGTACAGGTACAGAGGAGGGAGATTTCTATCCGGATAGTATTGCTTCCACAGCAGGATACTGGTTACGCGTTTTTAATATTAACACAGAAAGCCACGAGGATCTCTTCGCCTCAGTGAGAAAAGTTGTTTCCGAGAAAATTCATTCAGATTGCAGAAAAGCATGAACGGATCAACTTTAAGCATAGAGATATTATCGCACAAGGATGCTGAAACCTTTTTCGAAGAAATGAAATCAACAGGGGATTTTTCTTATCCATCTCAGGAGAGTGAGACGCGGCTAAGATATACAAGAGATCATCTGTATAACAAATTGTCTATGATAGACTTCTCTGCTGACAAGTACCAGATTGACTTGGAAGCGGGACTTATTCTGTACAGAATGCTTCCTCCTGATGAATTCGGTTTAAGGAATGCTTCTGAAGACGGGGTATGGCGGTACTTTTCACTTATTGTACTTCCGGACATTGTCCATAAACGCTGGGAGAGCAATCCCACAGCAGAAAGGTTCTGGAAAAACGGAAGACGAATCTGGTTGAAAACAATCTGGTGGTACATTCACCTTTCGTGGCAGGGATGTGAAGAACAGACCAGGCAAACACTGCAGGGATTCAGCACAGATACAATTGTGCAACTTGTAGAGCGAGTTGGTAGGTATGGCTATCGCGAAAAGCTTTACCGGGAAATAATCAGGCAATCTGCAAGCAAGGATCAGAACCAGTTCCGATCGTTTATGAAACTGAACACCGCAGCCATTCTCTCAGTTGAACCTGAGTTATGCAATGGTAGTGTTTCAGGCTATGTTGAAAGGCTCTACAATAGACTTGAAGACACCAAGAAGAAACGATGTAACTGATCTGCCGGGCGTCATTGACCTATTCTGCGGTTGTGGCGGTTTCTCCCTCGGCTTTTGTAAAGCCGGTTTCCCTTTTTGGGGAGGTATCGATAATGACCGCGCGGCTGTCCAGAATTCTCTTTTCAATCTTCAGAATATACAAGAAGAGGATATACAGACTCTCTCTTGTGCTGATCTTTCAGAAGTATCTGCTGAGGGTTTAGTATTCTCAGGAAGAGAAAACTGCATTGTTGTTGGAGGTCCACCATGCCAGGCCTACTCAAAGGCGGGAAGAGGAAAACTGCGCTCTCTAGGAAAAAGGCGTGAGCATTTAAGAGATCCAAGAGGCGCCCTGTATGAAGATTTTGTAAGAATTGCACTTGAAATCAACCCTTTGGCAATCCTCATGGAAAATGTTACAGAAGCTCTTGATTATGGTGGTTTGAACATCGCCGAGAAAGTTGCTTTTCAACTGGAAGAGAACGGATATACTGCAGGCTGGTCGATTCTGAATGCTGCCGACTATGGTGTTCCTCAGATGCGCGAGCGTTTATTCTTATTGGCTTCAGAGAAAGCATTACTGAAAGAATTACCTTCCCGAGCCCGACACATTTCAACCCGGCAGACAGGGATTTCAGATCTGGCTCAAGAAGCAAACGCCTTTCCCGTAATCCTCACTTTGTAAAACCTCCAGAGCCGGAAGTGAATACACAACCATGGATCAGTGTTTGCGAAGCTCTTTCGGATTTGCCGAGTCTTTTCCCTAATTCAAGACGAGAATACAGATATCTGAAGCCGAACGTTCTTCTGCCATATAGAACTGATATTACCAATGGCTATCAAAAACACATGAGAAACTGGACAGGCAAGGAGAGAAGAATGGTAACCGGTAATTCATTCAGGAATAACCATAGAGACTTTCCGATTTTCGCAGAAATGAAACCCGGAGATGATTATCTGAAAGCATCTGAAATAGCCGATGGGATCTTTGAAAAGGCTTTGCAGGACAGCGGGATAAACAGATTTGACCACCCGAAAAGATTTTGTCAGTTGAAGAAGGACACAGTTCCTCCCTATTCGAGAAACAAGTTTACCAGCAAATGGAGAAGGCTACAGCCAGAATTGCCATCTCATACTTTAGTTGCACATCTATCGGTAGACACATACAGCCACATACATCCATGGGAACCCAGAGGTATAACAATACGTGAAGCAGCAAGACTTCAATCAATCCCAGACTGCTATCTTTTCTCTTGTTCGATGGGTGATGCTTTCAGGCAAATAGGTAATGCCGTTCCGCCCCTTCTTGCCGAAGCTCTGGCACTGCATATTTTAAAAGTAATCAGGGAGGGGGAGAATGACTGATTTGTTAGAAGTGGTAAGACTTGCTTTTGCGAACTTGCCTGATGGCCATTACAAGGAGATACAACTCGGGGATGAAGACGGAGCATGGCTGTTTCGTCTTGGTCACTCATATGGTGTCGGGATAGAGGTTAATCCAGAAATGGTTTTTTCAGAGCGGTTTGTTACAGCGAGAATGTACACCCGAACAGAGAGTATCAACAATCGGGAAATTCGTCTTTTGGTTCTTGAGAATTCAGAGGAATCTTTGCGGAATGAGTTTTCTACATTGTGTGCACAGTTTGCTGAACAAGGTGAAAAGAGGTCAAACAGGTTAATACTTGAAAGGTCACCCGATGTCTGGTGGAAAAAGTGGAAGAAACTACTCGGAAACTCTGTCAAAAGCAGTCAACCTCATAGCGCAGTCGGAGAACTCCTTGTATACAGAGTTCTAGTAGAAAAAGGTGTTACACCGAAATGGAACGGACCAGCATATGGTTCACATGACTTTGAAACAGACTCTATCGACTATGAAGTTAAGTCAACCCTCTCAAGATACGGGCACACTGTTACTGTGTCCGGCCAGCATCAGCTCGAGCAAACATCTGATAGAATGCTCTCTTTGCTCTTTTGCAGGTTCGAGGAAACCTCAGGAAAAGGATACTCAATAAATTCCCTTGCGCGTTCCCTCATTGAAAAGGGGATTGACAGAAATGAGCTAGAAACAGGACTTAGTGAAATGGGCTATGAGGAAGGCAGTGTTGCACGGCAAACTCTCTATATACTACATGATGCAGTAAGAGAATATTCGGTCAATGACAGCTTTCCAAGAATTACAAAATGTTCATTTATAGACCATAAATTCCCTAGTGGAATAGTTCAGCTAACCTACAAGATTGATCTTGCTTCACTTGCATATACAGATTTCGAAAAGCAATTTCCATAGAGCTCAGGAATTGCCAGTTATGCTTGTTTCAAGCTTCTGTTCTAACGTATCTAGGTCGGATAGCTCGCACTGCCAGACAACAGTAACCTTCCATCCCGCTGCTTCAAGAAGACTTGTCTTTGCTATGTCCCGCTCAATGTTCTTCTTGAATTTTTCAAGCCAGAAATCCCGATTGGATTTCGGTGTGGTTGTGTATTTGCAGTTTTCATGTCTGTGCCAAAAACAGCCATGAACGAAAACAACTGTTCTGTATTTGGGAAGTACTATGTCAGGCTTGCCGGGAAGGTCTTTTCTGTGCAGACGAAACCTGTATCCCATTCTGTGAAGAAGAGACCGAACTGCCTTCTCGGGTTTCGTATTCCTGGAACTGATACGGCTCATGTTCCAGCTTCGCTTATCTGCAGAGATTTTGTCCATCAGAGATGACTCTGTTTGTACTTAACTGAATCGGTGAACTCCCGGATGTTGATAAGCCATTCCTGTTGCAACGGGGTGTAGGATGACCTGATTTCCTCAGGAATAACAAGCGTGAGAAGATTCTCCTTCATCTCGTCAGTCTGACCGGTGCTGATCGCCGGCTCCATTGTCAGCAGATGTTTAACCGGAATTCTTGCTGCCTCTGAAAGGACCTGTCGCCACCTGTCTTTACACGTTGTTTTTACTCCAAGCATTGTAAGCAGCTCAACCGCAAAACCGGGGTCATGATAATGCTCAATTCCGGGAAACACAAAATCCGGCTTCACTCTGTTCTCTGTAACCCTGTTGTAGGAATAGCGTATACCCATCAATGAAAACAGATGACGGAGATGGTTTTCCAAAGCAAATCCGGCCCTGGCTTTTCTTCTGTTGTGAACGCTCAGGGAAAACCGGATGAAGTCGTCAACATCATGAAATCTCTTCTCAAGCCGTTTCCCTACAATGTGGCTTTCAAACACCTTGAACGCTTTTTCCTCAGTATAGAGCCATCTGGAAACAGCAAGATCCGGGGACGAACCTGCATCAACAGGTTCACATATCTCTCTAGCGAACTGAGAGAATATTGCTGTGGTCGGAAACCTGCTACCGAACCTTTCAATGAGTGTCTCCAGGAGGGTAGGTTCATACGTGATTGTCTCAATTCCGATTCGCTCAAGGATCAAATCTGTAAAGAAGCTGTCTTCATCCGACTCGGAGAATTCGCCGATTCTGAACCGGCTGAACATATCTCGGCCAAGATCAATATCGAACAACCAGGCCAGCTGATTTTCTATGGTATCACCTTCTCTGGCAATGAAAATATTCAGCTGATTTGAGGCATTCAGTGCAATGATCATAAGATCGCCGGCTTCAGCAGAGTCAATGCAGCCAGTCGACTGGTAGTAAAGCCTGTACTCGTTTCTGGTCGGATGGTTTTCCCTGGAGTTGTACCAGGTAACACAGATATCATCCCAGATAATATCATCCTCTTTATCGGTCAGATACACAATGTGAGCCCTGAATGTTCTTCGTTCCGGCCCGAACATTTCCTTGAATGCAGCAACGCCGTTGAACTCATGCTCATTTGATTTCTCTGGGTTTACCTCAACTTCAGCAAGCTTCTTGTATCCGAATACAGGAAAGTGATCTTTAAGATAACCGCGCTTCATCTCGCTTTCTCTTTCAGAATACGTGAGATTTCAGTTGCACAAGCAGATACAGCGGGCACCACAACACTGTTTCCGATCTGCCGGTACGCCTGTGTATTCGATACCGGGAAAACAAACCTGGAAGGATCATATCCCTGTAGCTGCATTGCTTCTGATACTGTCAGACGCCTGGGTCGATCTTTCTTCTGTTCGATGAGAATCTCTGCTCCGTCTTTGTGGTATCTGGCAGAAATGGTTCGAGTGACTTCGCCCTTCTTAAGGGGCAATCTATGAAGCCCATACCCGAAACCGTTTCCCTTGGAAGAATGATAAGCCTTATGACGTTCCAGTGTTGCCCATGTTCCCGGCCCGAGTGTATGACCGGAAACCTTCGATCCAATGATTGATGCGAGTTCCGGGTATGGATAGTCCTCTCCCGGCCCCTCTGGAATAGTGATTTCATTTTTCTCTATCATGACCTGACTCGGATCGTAACCGACTATGAAGATCCGCTCTCTGTGCTGTGGAACCCATCTGGCACCATCGACGATTTTCCAGGCAACCACATATCCGAGGTGCTTTTCCAGAGACTGAAGAATGATCTCAAACGTCCTGCCCTTGTCATGAGAGCAGAGATTCTTAACATTCTCTAGCATGAAAGCCTTAGGTCGCTTAACCCTGATAATCTCCTTGATATCGAAGAACAGCGTTCCCTGGGTTTCATCCTCGAAACCGTGTTTTCTACCGAGGGAGTTCTTCTTCGATACACCGGCAAGAGAAAACGGCTGACATGGGAATCCGGCACATAGTACATCATGGTCCGGGATCTCTGATTTGACAATTCTTCTGATATCTCCATAGGGAACTTCGCCAAAGTTGGCTTCATAGGTTTTCTTCGCGTACTTGTCCCACTCACTGGTGAAAACACATTTTCCCCCTGAGCCTTGAAAGGCAAGTCTGAACCCTCCGATACCAGCAAACAGATCAATGAAGGAGAAATCCCATGAATCAGGTGGAGGATAAGGACAATCAGAAAAAAGGAAGTTGAAACTCATTTGCTCATCCGAACCTGGCCATTTAGGCCCAGGAACCTTTGCAGAAAGATGCAGCTCCAGTAAAAGAGAACCAGCCTCAATCTGCATTGCATTGGTAAACAAGGGAGGCGAGGAATGGGGGTTCTGAAGCCAGTGAGATACGGATGCCTTTAGTTCTTCAGCCTCAGCCTGAGCAAGCCATGGCATAGATGCCAAGTGGTTTACAAGAACCTTAACTGTGTCTCTGATTTGGTGGTTCATTTTTCTTTTATACACGAACGAGCATGAAGAGACAAGACCTTCTTAATTCTCGGATTTCAATGATGACCATAGATGCTGACCCTGATCCCTCACTTCATCCAGTCAGTTGAAAACGGGTTTTGAATCTTGACAAACAGCCGGTCCACAGTCCTTCTAATCTGCCTGAATACATTCCGATTCTCCTAGTTTGATCTTTGTAACCGCAGTATATCCGACTTGTCAACGAAATGGGAGGATGAAACACTCAACACAATTTGGGCAACCTACCTCAAACTCGTCAATACTCTTGGCCATTTTTTTCCTCCACTTATGCTTACAATATCACCAATGAATGATGATATAGCCACGGGGATTTATCCACAAGGGGCGGAGGTAGCATGCTCAGCGTACCTAAGAAAAGACGAGGTATCCTTCTTCACTTAGAAGAAATCTTCGGCAAGAGGTTCAGCCTTTTTCGAAGAATGCCTATTCATGCGGCTGAATGGATTCTGATATCTGCTTTTGGAGCTTTCTTGACCTTCCCGATGGAGGAGCCCGACAGTGTATACCTGCTTTTTCTACTCGCGATTTTTCGCCTTTCGGGAGTGGTTCCAAATTGTTGTTGAGGACGACCGTTTTGTCAGGTGGATGATTTGATGTAGGGTTTTCCGGAGATGTGGTGGTTATCGGGGAAGAATTTCCGTAGATGCTTACCTGAGCAAAGGAGTCGCTTGATGCTTTTGGATTTGGACTTTTTGAGTGTATGGAAAGATTTGCTTCGTGGAAGACTGTTTGCTTTGGGAGAGTTTGTTTTCCGTCTGTAGTTAGGGTGGTTGTTTGTTGCGTGCAGCGTGTAGAGAACGAGTTCTGGAAGAAGAAAAAGTATGTCCGTGGTTGGTGGGGGTAACTCTCCTGTTGTCTTATGCTGTGAGAGAGAGGGTGGTGACCTTCTTTGGAGGGTTCTCTTTGAGGAAAACCTTTGATGACTTGTAGCGAGGAGGAAAGGGATTCCTTCATTATAGAGAGGACGTTCTTTTCCTTTGAGAAGAGTTGTAACATTATTCTCTGTAGATTGAGAGGCAACCTGCATCTTGAAGAGGTTGGGGCTGTTCTCCAGGGGACTTCTGGTTGTCTTGCTATGAGGTTCGTCTCTGTTTTGCGAGCGGAGATCTTCTTTTGTAACGATCTTCGTCTTTGATGGATGTACGGTGTGGTGAACAGGTATTAAGATAGGCTCACTGGGGTTCATCCTTCTTGTGGAAGGAAACCTTCCTTGTAAGCTCAACCTGTCTCTTCTGGAGTCGCAACACCGTTTTGAAGAAAGACGGGGGTCTTCACTGGCCTTGTCTACCCCGCTTACGCGATTAGAGTCCCATGTCTCTGTTTTCCCAAGCTTGTCTTGAAGTGCAACTTCTTTCTTTCCGGTACAATCACTGTCTGTCCATTTTCCTGCTTCCCGCAGATCGTGTGTTCCATTCCGTCGTTCCTTTTCGAACTTGCACTCCGATACCTTCGGAGTGAATTTCAGCTCAGAGTCATCTGCATGATATGCTTTAGACGGGAACGAGGTAAGGGAAACTCGATCAGAGTAACTGCATTCCGTAGCGGCTGTGAGGAGCGTTTCTTTCGGGTATAACTGCCCCCTTTCTGACTGCTCAAACCTATTGAACGATTGCCCTCCTGCTGGGCTCAAACATTCAACAGGTCCTGGCAGTGGTTCCATATTTCTCACCTTTCTAAGGGCAAATGTTTTTTGCCTCTGCTTAGAATGTATCACCTTGATGTCAAATTTTGGCTTTTGCTTCCGGAGAGCCTGGATATGTCTCCAGAAGGCATTGCTTTACCAGAGGTTTTCTTGCCCTTGAAAGGCCTGATCGAAGGCATTTGGCCAACCTCTGAAAGCCATTTCCGGTTGTGACTGTTCAGGTGAATCGAGGATAAGGTTGTGGGGAAGGATAAAGATGAGATATTGTCAGGCATCGCTTTGAAAGCGGGGTGAAGAAGATGGATGCCAGCCATGCTGAAGACCGGCTCATTTACAGGGTGGTAAGCGACGACAATGTAGAAGAAGTGCGAAAGCACATGCTTCAGCGTGGTAACTTAAGTAAGGCACCAGGCGTAGATGGTAAAAGTCAAAGCGAACTCACAAGTTTTCTCAAGAATGACTGGGCTTTGATACGGCAGGAAATCATTGATGGAAAATACAGGCCTCTTCCCGTAAGGCAATCCAAGATACCCAAACCGGACGGAGGAGTAAGGTGTCTTGGAGTTCCAACTGTTCAGGACCGCTTCATCATGACTCTTCTGTTGAACGTGCTGGAACCGATCTTCGATAAGGATTTCTCCCAGTCCAGTTATGGATACAGGAAGGGAGTACCACAGCACACCGCTGTGAAAGCAATGTTGCGCAATGTCAAGGAAGGCCGCAGATGGACAGTTACTATGGACTTGGCAAGCTTCTTCGACAGAATAGACCATGATCTTCTTATGGCGAGAGTTGCCAGGAAAGTCTCTGACCGGAAAGTATTGAAACTCCTCAGAAAATACCTTCAGCGTGGTTTTCTGCTTAACGGAGTTGCTGAGAAGAGAAACATTGGTGCCATCCAGGGAGGACCTGTTTCTCCTTTGCTGGCAAACATCCTTTTGGATGACCTGGACAAAGAACTCGAGCGGAGAGGTCACCGCTTTGCCAGGTTTGCAGACGATTTCGTAATTCAGCTAACATCAAGAAAGGCCGGTGAAAGAGTTCAAAAGTCTGTAACTGCTTTTCTCGAGAAGAAACTGAAGTTGAAGGTTAACGAGAAGAAGAGCGGAGTTGCAAGGCCCTGGGAGAGAAAGTTTCTTGGCTACATTGTTTCAGATGATGATAAGAATCCTGGATTGCTGGTCTCACCTTCGAGTTACCGGCGGTTTGATAACAGAGTAAAGGAAATCATTGAGGAGTCCCAGGAACCTCATGTAAAGCTAAGAGACTTCATCACCGGATGGTACGGCTACTATCGCCTGGCTGAGAAAACTGGGTTGTTCAGCGGTATAGACACAACGACAAAGGAATCCCTGTGTAGATTCCTTGGAAACGATTGGGAGAGGTGCTTCACTCGACACCAAGTATGAAACCTTGAAGCATGATTGAATTCCATTGACACAGGCCACTGGCAATTGAATAATGAGTTTTGGCAAGCAACTTGGATAAAATGACTCTGCCTATTCTGTCATGGATAGCAAGAGGGAAATGGTTCAATCATCGAAAAGGAGCGAAAGTATGCGAATGCCGGATTTGGAGTTCCTTGTTCTGCAAACAGCAGAACGCGTTGAATCAGGTGCTCACTCTGAAGACCAGACGATAGAGTTAAAGTCACAATTCCCTTGTGACCACGCTCGAGCAGCCAGGCAGCTTGCAGGACTTGCCAATTCAGCAAGGTCAGACGGTGTTGTGTGGATTATCGGCATTGATGAAGATAGAGGTATCGTAGGTGGAGTTGAAAAGGTGGAGGTATCTGATTGGTGGAATCAGGTTAAATCGAATTTCTCTTCAGTCCATCCTGAACTTGAGATACACGCAATCATACCTCTTGAGAAAGGGACGGTGTTGGGGTTGTATTTTGCAACACCTCAAGCACCATATCTAGTAAACAACTCTGAAGGTGGACGAATCACTCGAGAGATCCCTTGGCGTGAAGCAAACAGTACTCGAACTGCAACGCGGAATGACTTGCTGAAGGTTCTTGTCCCGAAAGTGAAACAACCTCAAATGGAGATACTTTCTTTGACTGTAACGAGGACAAGCAATATGCGAATCAATAATCTGGAGATACATAGTGAAGCATATGTTTACTCCATACCCCATCACACAATTACAATACCGTATCACAAAACCAGAGTTCAAGTCAAGAATGACAAGACTGGTTTAGTGAACGTGCCACTGAAGTACGATCCAGGAAATATCCGAAGCATAAGAATGCATACCGAAAATAGTATGGTAACTCAAACAAGGCATGAAGCATCGTAGCGGGTTCGGGATTACTTACTGTGATGGCAAAACTTGAGAATGTAATGATAAGCATAGATGACTTCAGAGACCTGCCAATCGAAGTGATCATGAATCTGCATTGTCATGAGATAGAGACAGATCTACATGCGAAAGTGATAATGGAAACCCCTGTTACGAGCGAGGCACATCAAATCCAGTGGATGTTCCCATTCAACAGGGAGAACCAGACTCCAGTCAGTAAGGGGAGAAGATGCTAAAGGAGCTGGTTGGTTGATACTATTGCTCCTCGAGAGACATTCCTCATTAGGCAGATGTTTGGCGTTTCAGCCAGTACTCTCAATGATGTTCTTCTTCCGCAATCTCACTATCTGTAGCCATCCACAGAAGAAGCAATAGGGTTCACTCTACACTGAAAAGGCAGAGGGGAGATGCAGCTTTCCAGGCACCTGCTTTTTGTGAGGATTTTGCGCATAATAGCTTATAGGAATGTATCTTCTAACAAGCTATTCGGAGGTGGCGGGCATGAGCGAAAAGGACAACCCTCAAGAAAACCTTCCTGTCAGGAGATCAGATCTTCTGCACAAGGAAATGATTCAGCCTATGAGAGACACCGGGGTGCTTTCCAGGGGAGGCCAGGAGAATCCGGCAGTTCTATACCTGACTGGCCTTCGAAGCGAGTCTGGTCGCTACCAGATGATGAGGAAACTGGATAAGGTAGCCAGGGTCTTCGGCGGTTGCTCATGGATGGACTTCCCGTGGAGCAGACTTACACCCGAGATGGTTACTACTCTGGTATCGATGCTGGCAGAGCAGCACAAACCCGCCTATGTGAACGCGATTCTCGCAGCAATACATGGAGTGGCGGAGTGCGCCTTTGACAAGGGTCAGATGGATGCGGTGACCTATCGGCTGATCAGGAAGGTCAAGGCTATCAGGGGAGGTTCCACGGAACCGGCAGGACGATACGTGAACGGAGGAGAGAGGGGAGCGATCATGGAAGCATGCCTCAGTGACCCCTCCCCTGTGGGGCGAAGAGACGCGGCTGTTCTGGCCTGTGCGTACCCAGGGGGACTCCGGAGAGGCGAGATAGCTTCCCTTACGAGAGAGGCGATTACAGACGACGGAGAGACTCTCAGCATCAAGGTCACTGGCAAGGGCAGGAAAGAGCGTACCGTCTTTGTTGGCAATGGAGGTGCCTATGCCATCAGGGATTGGCTTGAGTGCCGTGGAGATGCTCCTGGCCCCTTTTCTGGGCAGGAAGACGGGGAGGACATCTCGTCGAAGGCAGGGGATAAGCTCTCAGAGCCTGAATGAGATAATGAAGCGTCGAGCCAGGCAAGCCGGAGTAGAGGATCTGGTTACACACGATCTCCGCCGGACGACAGCAAGTGACCTCCTGGATGTAACGGATGCAGTAACCGTGGCAGGATACCTAGGACATGCAAGCACGAACACCACGGCGAAGTACGATCGAAGGGGTGAAAGGGCACGAAGGAAGGCGGCTCAGGAGCTTCATATTCCTTATGCAAGACGGAAGGAGTAACTATATCGATCAGGTCTTGTTACTGCTCACGCTAGAGAACTCGAAGAAGTATGATTGATTATTGTTGGGTGAATAGAGAATGGAGAATGTATGCTTACAGAAGATCAGGCAACTACCTTGATTGCTTTGCTTAAGGAATCAGCTCGAAAGACCGCTTTTTCTTGGTTCTCTTCTCAAAGGCATGATGAGATTTTCATAGCTACTGAAGGCAGTGATGTTGAGTTCGTACTTACCCTCAATCGTAACCCATTCGAAATCCGATTGCACTTCAGATCAAAACTGAATAATGTCGGATTGATGCGAATAGACAGCGCTGCATATCATATAAACCCAGATGGAACCGAGTTGAGACGCACGCCACATATTCACATATTCAGAGAGAGTTATGGTTTGGAGTGGGCGGAGCCAATAGACTGGTTCTGGCCAGATAGACCTATTGAGACCTTGGAACGGTTTTTGGAGGAAGTGAATGCTAGATTTAGGGGAGGGATTCAACTCACCACTGAATAGAGGTTACTATGCAATGTGAGAATTCTTTTTTTGCGAAAGAATATGCTGAGTGGTTAACATCAAGGTTCTCGACTACTGTTCGCCAAGGTGTCTCTGAGATTTCAACTCCTTTCCTCGACGTACATAACGATGGTCTAAGAGTATATGTTGAACCATTTGATAGAGGTTATCTCCTGCATGACAATGGCTTGACTCTGGAAACTCTTTCGCTTCAGGGTATTGATATAGAATCATCCCAGCGGCGAAAAGAACTCATTGAATCAACACTAAGTACATTCGGGTTAACTATAGATAGTCAAAGAATCCAGACAATTGCAAACGATACTAATCTGCCTCAACGCGTTCACTTCTTGCTTTGTGGAATGAAACGTCTCTCTGATTTTTGGTTAACTTTGAGGTCTGCTAGCTCAACAGATTTCTTTGAGCGTGTTTGCACATATCTTGATGATAATGAAGTTTTGTATTCAACAAATGTTGTTATTCCAGGGAAAACAGTTGAACATCCAATAGACATACTGATACCCCTGCCAAGGCGTAAAGAAAGGCTTGTTAAGCTAATTGGAACGCCAAATGTGAACACCGCCAAAGTTGTTTCTTTTTCTTGGATTGAGATAGAGCAAGCAAGACCTAACTCAGAGCGCGTAGTGCTCGTTAATGATGCAGCGTCTAGCGATGATAGTATTGCAAAACGACTTAGTGACCAGACTGAAGCAATACTAAGCGGATATAGTACGGCATACTATCGATGGAGTCAGCGAAACGATTCGAGTTTCCAAGCTCTCTGGCGTACGGCGTAATCAGCAACAAGCGTTCCAGTGGGGTACGCCGATACTATAGAGTTCTTAAGACGAGCACATCCTATTGACAAGAGTTAGTGGCTAGTTAATCATAATGCGGTGCAAGAGGAATTGGGATAACTCGAGTCGGCATGAGGATTGCTGGCATTGAGGAAAGACGGAATATGTCGATAAAACCAGAGGAACGTCGGCGATCCAATGAGTTTGCCCTTCGATGCTTCGGCACAGCCTATATCTTCGAGCGCAGAGCAACTCCCCTGCGCGTTGCACTCAAGATACTTGCGTTCTCCAGTCTGGCCGGGCCATTGGCGATCGGTGCGCTGGTTATCGCCGTCGGAACGACCTCCCGCCTGATATTTTGGGCAGTCGCTCTTGCTGCCACCCTGAGCATAGCGCAAATCCTGCTTTCGCTGTGGTCTTTGGTGTCAGGTTGGCGAGATAACCTGGCCTACTACATCGACTCGAAGGCCGACAACTATCATCTCGCTGATCGATATCACGATCTGGCCAATAGCACAGCCCTCTCGGATGCGAAGTGGCGTACCGAGATGGCTGTTCTTGAGACCATGGGCAGTAGTCGAGAACGGCTGGATCTTAGGCACGACATCAGCGACGATGAGAAGAGAATGGGACTTCGCGCTGGCTTGCGCCAGTATCAACGCGAGTGTGTGACCTGTGGCGAAACGCCACAGTCACTCGATTCATCGGATTGTTCAACATGCGGTAGGTTCAAACAAAGGAGGCTGAAGTGGCTGATGTGAATCGGAGAATGGTTAGTGTGCTTAGGGGATTCGCGTCTCTCGATTACAAAGAGCGCACAGAGGTCTTACGGCAAATTCAGCAATACCAAACGGACATCGATTCCCAGAAGCGCGCATCCCTTCTCAAAGCCTTTGAGAAACGTGCCGGTGTTGTTCTCGGCCCCACTGGCGGGGGTGGTTGTCCTTGCTGTGGTCGATAGGCTTGTGCCAACAAGTGTTTGGAGAGCTACAACTTGGGCCGCGAGTACGCGGTCCAAGTTGAGCCTCACGCGTGGCGTTGGAGGGAAAAAGAGGGACTTTGAAGAAATATTCGAGGGAGAATTAGCATCCGCAGTACGAGAATGTCGGGAGCTGATAATGCAAATCTCAGATGTTGTAACAGGATTCAAAAAAATACTCCGAAAGTTGATTTTACACAACCGCTAGAAGATCCTCCGTCACCGATAATCAGATGTGCAGAAGTAGCAGCTCAGATATTGAGCTACACCGAGGATAACCAAATAGGGAAGTACATTCTATTGATGGCGGCGGTGTGCTGTGGGGATGGAACGATCCTCTATGGAAAGCGAGCATCTTCCCGATATGAGATGCAAGTAGTTTGGCGACAGGATTCGCTTACGGTACTTCGATAGGCAGCATTAGGAAAACCATCAAGAACGGATGAGGTTAAGGATGCAAGGCTCACAGAATAGTAATTCTCTAGGGAAATCGGTTGTCAATGAGCAGAGCATCGTTGCCGTAGGGGCTGAGAAATACAACGAGAATCCTGTTGTGCAAGCTCTTTTACATCTTCTTCCTTTTTGGTCAAGCGCAGACACATTATTGAAAGCCCGTGCACTTGAGATGCACAAGGATAGATTATTCATATTCTTTGACGAGTTAGGAAGTGGTAGGCAAGAGCTTACTGAAGACTTAATCTCAACAAACGACTTCCTGCATGCATATTTTTCAACCGTCAAGGCAGTATGGGGAACAAGGAGAAAAGAGAAGATAAAGCGCCTTGCTCGGTTGCTTAAGTCTGAGCTTGTTACGAAGCAATCGGATGACAACGCTGAGACTTTCGAGGAGATGCTTGAGATACTTGATGCCTTGGGAGACCGGGAGTTTAGAATTCTACTTTTGCTTAAAGACTATGAAACACGATACTCTGAAAGACAGGCAGAGAGTGAACTCGCACGAATAATACTATACTGGAGTGAGTTCCAATGTGAAGCAAAGCAAATACTCCCCAACAAATCCTCTTATGATGCATTTATGGCGAGACTTGAACGTACCGGATGCTATCTGAGAATCACAGGTACTTATCTCGATAACACAGGTGGATATGGGAAAACAACTTATCTATTCCGTCAGCTGTGTGAACTAATAAGTGAGCAGTATGTGAATGAGCCTAATCTAGATACATAACAACAAACGCAGCAGCACTGCGTAATGGGGACACGTAAATTCAGGTTTTCGCAGTCTGCTGATTTCGAGCGTTAGGTAGGAATTGATATGATGAAACAGTACAAGATCATCAAGAAAATATCGGAGAAGGTTGCCCGGACGGCTGAGCAAACAGCTCGAACCGTACTAGGTGACTATAGAGATATACAAGGCAGAGAAGAGGAGATAACAGGCCAATTGCGAGGTGAGTTCAATAGGCACTTTCTCATGCAACTTGAAGCTAATCTGGATGGATTCTCAGCACCGAATTGTGAGTTGAAGCTTTCCACTTTCAAGAAATGTCAGGAGCATCAAGTTGGTGCTGATTTTGCTGTAGCTCTTAGGGTGACATGTGGTAGCATCTGTGTATCTAAGGCGTTTCTTGTGCAAGCAAAAGTTGGCAGAGTTGTAACCTCAGTAAGAGGCAATCTAGGAGTTGAATTCTATAGTCGTAATATTCTGCAACAGGTCGATAGAATGCTGGATATCACATCTGATTCTTTTGTTTTTATCTACTACCCATATGGGATTACCTGCATTCCTGCCTTTCAAGTGAAGCTTGGGAACTCGCAGAAGGTTACTACTGAGGAGTACCCAAGCCACAAAGTTGGTCCGTTTTTCGAGGAGTTCTTTAAATGCTTCATTGGGGATTACAAAATTTCTCCCTCAGCAATGGGAGTAACCTCACTTGAAGAGTATGCAGAGAAGCTAACCGTAATGAATGTTATCCAACTTGAAGTACACCTTGAAGATGATGCATACTGAGAAAAGGAACCTAATCATAGCATGAACCAGGCACCTGTCAGCGAATATGGTTGAGCGTAACGGTGCTGGTCACGCTGATTGGCAGGACTAATATGCTTGAGGACACAAAACGCTTCCAGTGGAATGAGTCGAGGATCTGGCTCGATCTGTACCGTCTCCTAGCGTACTTCTACTCGAGCAACACACTCTATCGGCTCCGGGACCCCGAGGGGTATGAATATGATTCCATCAAGAACCTCCGAGACGAGTGTGAGAAGGCGGAGATCCATGAGCTACTGCTGAAGATCGCAGCGTCCTACCGGACCCAGCAGGATTCCGTACCCGGTTGGAATGGTCGCACCGGACCGACAAATGTGAACCCGTGGCACAACGCATGCGGCACCCTGTGGCCAAATGCGGAACAGGAAGAACACGAGCCTCTCCAGTTAAGAGTGGCATGCAACAAAATCCTGCACGCAGATGCACTGAAGCATGATTACCATGAGTTCACTGACATTTGGAACTACGCACTCGCACCACGATTGCAGCTTTCTGGAGAGATGAACGGTACGAGATGGAAGGCGGTATTGGAGATTCCAGCCTTTGTCGACTGCCTTTTCTACAACTATGGAGAAGCCTAAAAGATCGGGGACAGAACAGAAATGGAGGATGGATGTTTTACTACATTGGATTAACAGATGATCCTCAGGGAAGAAGAGGGGAGATTGAAAACCCTCTGGAATGGGGAACCAAGGTCTTTGACTCTGAAGATGAGGCAAAATCATGGAAAGCAAAGTTCCTAGCAAAATCAGGTTATGTAGAGGATAACCCGGGATCTAATGGACTCGTCGGATACTGGTACAAAGTTGATACGAAGCTCTTTCCTTGTCCTGACTGCAAGAAACTCGTATCTCCGAATGCGAGTTCATGTCCTAATTGTGGCAAGGTTTTACTCGCTCCAGTTAAGAAAAAGAAAGAAACAAGTGGCTGTGCCAAGTTTGCGCTTATATCTATTCTCGCTGTTATTGCTCTGTCAATCATAGGGAGTCAAAACAGAGACCGTTCATCAAATCCAAGCAGGTCATCATCTACGACCCATCAGTCCACCACTACCCCTGCCACCACTATCCCCACCAGCAATCTTACGATGGGAGAGAGGAATGCTCTTGCGTCAGCTGAGAACTACTTGGCCTTCACAGCCTTCTCCAGGGAAGGCTTGATCAAGCAGCTTGAGTTCGAGGGTTACTCACATAGCGATGCTGTATACGGTGCTGACCATTGTGGTGCTAACTGGAACGAGCAGGCTGCTCGATCAGCCCAGCAGTACTTGAGTTACACGAGCTTCTCAAGACAGGGGCTCATCGAGCAGCTTGAGTTCGAAGGCTTCACACATAGTCAGGCGGTATATGGCGTAGAAGCTGTGGGCTACTAACCAGTCATAAAGCAATAAGCCGTTGAGACATAGTGAACAAATGGCAGAAACAGATGTCTAACGGTTAAAGTATTTGCACGGCACGATGTGCGCAGCAGTCCTGTGTTGAGTTAAGCAGCGATTCTTTTTGGAATATTGTTTTCAATGACGGATGCGTATTGCTGATCGAGCACTCTTTAGAAGAGCGGACATTCCCTGCTTTCCCTGCCCTGTGTCATTCATCAACCTCTCTTGTGTTTGCGCCTAGGCTCGTTGACCTTGCTGCAGTGTGGTTTCATACTCATCAGCGAGATTTCTGGTTGTTTGCCGGAGAGGGAAAAGAATCCGTGCAGTTTTCATTAGGAGGAGTTGGTGAAGAAAGACGGGAACGAAGTGGGAGCAATCGAAGAGACTCCCGAAGAGTTTCCTTTCATTGAAACCGAGAGCGAATTCGATGTAACCATAGAGGTCGTCGAATCAGGGGATTACGAGGCCCGTCTAGCGGAGTTCATGAAGCTGACGGGGAAAGCTGTGTCGGAATATGTAATGCGTCTTGACGGGGCTCTGAAGGAGTCTGAGGGGAATTCCTTCTATGAGGAGTATGCCGGGGTTCGACGGGAGCTCCTCAAGGGGCGCCGGTTGCTGCTTCTTATCAAAGAAAGACGGATAATGGAGAAATCCATAGCCAGGTCGGACGCTTCCTATCAGCGGATCGTGGAGGAAACCGAACAGCTGGGGAGCAAGATAAGAAGGCTGGAGAAGTGCGGACCTGAGGGGGATGCAGCACTGGAGGAGGAGATTCAACGGAGCCTCGCCAGAACTGCGCGGCTGTTTGCGCGTCATGAGAAGGAGTTCGGGAGAACGGAGCCTTCCGATGGTTCGTAAGTGTGCTCTTATCGCCAGGGTCAGTGATCCCAAGCAGGCCAGGGTAAAGGAAGGGTCGATACCCACCCAGCTCGACAAGATGAGAAGCCACATTGACTACAAGAACAAAACGGAAGAGAACCAGGACCGCTGGGAAGAGACAAGGACATATGTCCTCGAGGGAGTTTCCGGGAGCAAATCGATTCAGAGCGATGAGTTCCGGAAGCTTTACATCGATATCACATCAGGCGCGGTGAACACTGTCATGTGCACGAGGCTGGACAGAGTGAGTCGATCGATCAGGGACTTCATTGAGTTCTTCGATTTTCTGAAGGCAAACAGCGTTGATTTCGTGAGTGTCACTCAGCAGCTCGATACCACTTCTGTCTATGGTCGTTTCATCACATTCGTTCTGATGGCACTTGCCGAGCTTGAGCGCGAGCAGATAAGCGACCGGATGAAGACCAGCAAGAAAGCCCGGGCCAGAAAGGGAAGATGGACCGGCGGTTCCCATCCTTTCGGTTTCGATCTTGGAGCCAATCCGGGTGAGCTTGTTCCGAATCCGGAGGAAGCCGCCGTGGTGGAAATCATCTTTAAGAAATACCTTGAGCTGGGATCCATCAGCAAGGTAACAGCGTTCCTGAATGCCCAGGGCTACAGAACGAAGGTCCGGGTATCCAGGCACGGAACGACCAGGGGCGGGAAGCAGTTCAGGTTCGAAGCAGTCCGGAAGATCCTGCGTAGCCGGGAGTACATAGGCATCCTTTCCATCAACAAGCAGAAGATGTTCAAACCCGTTGACAGCACAGACGAGGATGAGCAGTACGAGGAAGTGGAGGCTACCTGGGATGCCATAATAGACTCGGAGCTTTTCTACGAGGTCCAGGCCCTCATGGACAGGGCAAGTGCAACCGGTCACAGTCCGGTAACGCCCAAGAAGTATCCCTACATTCTTGCGGATGTCATCTACTGCGGACAGTGCCTGGAGAAGATGACTGCTGATTCAACGAAGAAAGCCTCCGGAAAACGGTACTACCGTTATTCCTGCAGGAACAGTGAATGCAGGGTCAAGACCACGCCGGCGAAAAGACTCGAGGAAACGGTTCTGAAGCGGATTTCCGAACTTGCGTTCATGCCGGATATCCTCAGAGGGATCATAGAGGAAACGAACGGAAGGCTCACAGAGGAAGTGCCGCGGCTGAAGAAGGAGATCAAGTCACTCAGGACAACACTGAAGCGCGTTAAGAGCAGGATTGATTCCCTGACATACACCCACAGTGAAGTTGACAGGGAAGCTCAGCGGGTGATAGCGGAGAAGCTCGAGGAGAAGAGCAGACAAAAGGCTGCCCTGGAATCCAGCATTTCAGATATGGAAAATCGCATCTCGGAATATGGAAGCTATCGTGTGGCGACCGAGGCGGTCATCATGTCACTCGACAGGTTCTCAAGCTCAATAAGGATTTTGAACCCGCTAGAGCAGAGAAAACTGATTGGCACACTGATTGACAGAATCTACTGGGACGGCAAAATCGGGCTGCGAATAGGAATCATTGGTAATCAAGAAGATACGGCCTCTGTGAGGTTTACCGAATTGCAGAAGTTCGTTGGGAGACATGGTTGGTACGCCCATAGGGACTCGAACCCCAAACCTTCTGGTCCGTAGCCAGATGCTCTATCCAATTGAGCTATGGGCGCACCGCAGGAGTGCTATTCTAGCCTGTCAGGGTTTATCGGTCAAGTCGTTGTGCGGCTTTTTCCCTTCTGTATCAAATATCCTGCGCTATCTGTAGTAGGATTGCTAACCCTTTCCTGACTGGTCTTTGGTTGACTGTCTCTAAATTGTCTGTTTAAAGCCGTAGCCATCTATCTCGCCTATGTATGGTGAGTTACAAGACTTATTTGTCAAATTTACGGATGGCTTTGGATTGGGGTAAAGTCTCGCGGTAGGTGATGGTTACCGATTCGCCGGGAGAAAGCAAATGGTGTCCGGGCCTGGTTCGACAGCGGAGCCACGGGGGAGGCGGTGGGGGCCACTGGATGGTCCAGCGGATCTGTCGCGGGGTGAGGGATGTGGCGGTGAGGAAGCAGTTGTATTCCCTTGAGGTCTGCTGCCAGGAAAGGTCGATGTCCAGCAGGGAGTCAACTGGGAAGTAGAGGGTGTCGTTCAGGGGGAAGACCTGGCCGGTCCAGGTTTCCGCCGGGCCCATGGCGGGGCAGTGGACGGCGAGGAGGGGGTTCCACCTGCCGGGGACCGGCCAGCCGTAGCGGAGGACCGGGAGAGGGGGCGGAGGGGCGTCCCACCAGGGGATGAGGCTTCGGCCCTGCCTGACGGTTATTCGGCCGGAGGCTTCGGTGACTGGAGAGCCTCCGGGGCGGTGGAAGCGTATTGTGTCCGGCTGCCAGGTCTGTACTGTCATGTTCTCCAGGAGGGCGGAGGCGTGGACCCGGTATGTCTCTCCGGACTGGATTATGGAGTAGTCGGGCTTCCAGCTGAGACCCATGTGGTCTATGCTGAAGACAGGATGTCCCGCGGCGGGATCGATCCGGTAGAAGAGGGGAAACCCACCAGATCGTTGGCCTCAGCCATGCCCGCCGTGTCGGGGCAGATCACCCACATCCTCTGTATAAGAGGGCCATCGGCCATCCGGATGAAATCGGCGGGTTTGCCCGCGGGGAGAATTCCGGTTATTATGGCGGGGTCAGAATCATTGAATGAAATGGATGTTATTTGAAGATCCACGGAACCAAGGCCCGCGAACTCTTTGCCGCAGGAGCACAGCAGCAGTACTGCCAGTAACATGGCGGTTTTCTTCAAAGGACTTCCGTTCCCTTCGGTGATTTTGCGTAATATTCCAGGCTTCGGCAGCAAAGGAAAGGGCTGATTTGTCTCACTTCTCCGGTTTGCTCAGGAAGGAACTGAAACGGTTCATGGCCATGGACTGGACAGGTCCTTTCATTCTGGTTCCCGTTCTCTTCATTGTGTCTCTCCTTATTGAATCCTGGCTCCAGGAATCCGGAGTTATTCCCTATATACAAGTGGGAAAACGGGGAAGTTACTCCATCTGGAGAACGGTGATGCTCACAGGCTGGTGGCCACTCCGGTATCCACCCTTTTCATGGGAACCGCGTGGAAGGCTGGAATCACCCCGGGCAGGTTCCGGGAAACCTATTCAGCTGTGCTTCTTTCCTGTTTCATTATCACCGCAGTTGTGATGCTGCTTGCCTCCTTCGCCGTTCTTCCGCCACTTGGGGTTTCATTGTCCCTCATTGCCGGCAGCGTGTTTCTCAGGGCTTCGGTAACCGCGCTCTGGGTGGTTTCCGCCGCTTCGCTGTGCTCTTCCATCTCACCGGGGCATGGTGGGGGGTTCTTTCCCTGGGGCTTTTCAGCCTGGGGCTTTTCCCGGGCCTTTCGGGATCTTCCATGAACTGGTGGTTCGCCGCTCCCCTGGGGAAATGGTAACCTCATCCGGACCAGGCGCAACCCTTGCGGTGATGGGACATTCCCTTTTCTATCTCCTCTTCAGCTCATTCGTTCTCGGGAGGGTTACTCGCTGAGAACAGCGGCTCTCACTATCTGATCCAGCTCGTTCTGGGGGTTGGCTCCGGAGGGGCCGTAGATCATCAGCAGAACGGAATAGCCGTTGCGGAAGACTCCATAGGCCCTGCCCCTGCCCATGGTTCCCCCGGGAGGAGACAGGGTAAAGCTGATCCGGGACATCAGACCGAGGGACCTGTTATCGGATACATCGGCGTTCATGCTGCCCTGGTCCCATGTGGCGGTTCCCATGTTGATGGTTTCCATTAGATCCGGGGGAAGAACGCTTGAGAGCTTCTCCATTACCCAGAGGTCCTTGTCGGCGATGGGGTCATCCATCTTCCAGTAGTGACAGCTGAAGCTTATTCCCAGTGAATTGGGCTGGCCCGACAGGGCTCCGCTTTCGTCGGTCATTACGCCTTCGGTGATGGGAATGAGATACTCCGGCAGGTACATGAAGTCTATTCCCGGAGGGGAAAGGGAGTATTCAGGTACCTGGGCGGTGAGCAGGATAGCGGCGGTGAAGAAAATGGTCATTCCTTGTCCTTTCACTGTGATTGCGTTGTTCCCTGAAGCTCCATAGAATAGAAGAGCTTCAAGGAATGTCAACTGGAGGAAACATGCAGGAAAGAATACTCCTGGTGGAGGACGATGTTCCACTGGCCTCGCTGCTATCGGAATATCTCACCAACAAGGGCTATAAAGTAGAAGTTCTTCACCGCGGGGCCGATGCCAGGAAGAGGATCATCGCCGGTCGCCTGATCTGGTTATCCTTGACCTGATGCTGCCGGACATCGGCGGGCTGGAGATCTGCAGGTCCGTTCGGGAAGCCTGGCGGGGTCCCATACTGATGCTCACCGCCATGAAGGACGACGCCGATGTGGTGGTTGGCCTTGAGCTAGGCGCCGACGATTACCTTGGAAAACCCGTTGCTCCCCGGGTTCTTCTGGCCAGGATCAGGGCACTGCTCCGCAGGAGCAGCTCCGACCTGAATTCCGAAATGATAGAGGCTGGCCCCCTCACCATCGATGTCCCAGCCAGAGCCGCCGCCCTGAACGGGTCTCCCCTGGACCTTACCACAACGGAGTTCGACCTGCTGGTACTGCTGGCCAGAAGGGCGGGAAGGGTTCAGAAAAGGGAGGTGCTGGTGGAGGACCTCAGGGGAATTGGCTTTGATTCCTTCGACCGGTCGGTTGATGTACTGGTCTCAAGGCTTCGGCGGAAACTTGGATCCGGAGGGGAAATGATCAAGACGGTGAGGGGAATGGGCTATCTGCTCGCCCGGGGATTGAGGATGGGAATCAGTGAAACTCTACTGGCGTATATATTTATTCCTGGCGGCGACCACCCTTGCCACCCTGGTTCTATCCATCTGGGTCTCCTTCTCGGTGCTGCCTGCCCTCTTTGAAAGGCAAAGGAGCGACACTCTGGATGCCTTCGAAGAAAGGCTTGCCTCCGGTCATTTTTCCTCGAGGGAGCAGATCCATTCCCTGGCGGACTCCATGGGAGTCTTCCTGAGGTTCGTCCGGGCGGACCACCAGGGACCACCCTTCCAGGGACAGTTCCCCCTCCCCAGGCACACAGCACCCGGAGACAGGGACCCCGGCGTCCGTGTGATTCCCCTTCCGGGACAACAGTTCGCCCTGCTGGCCACCGCACGGGTAAGATCGCCGAGATTCCTTCTCTTCGCCCTTTTAGCCCTGGTCCTTTTTCTTTCCCAGGCCATTGCCCTTGCCCTTGGTCTGAGGTCGGTCTTCAGGAGGACCAGCCTTCTCACCAGGACCACCGGCCAGTTCGGCGGGGGAAAGCTCCAGTCCCGATATCCCGACCACGGAGGCAACGACGAGATCGATGAACTGGGAAGGGCTTTCAACAACATGGCGGAGAGGATCAACTCTCTCCTCGATTCCCACAACGAGCTTCTGAACTCCGTTGCCCACGAACTGAGAACCCCCATGGCCAGGCTGGGATTTGCCCTTGAACTGGCAAGGGATGATCCCGGCTGCGCTTCTGAAAAACTGGAGCTGATGGAAAAGGACCTCTATGAACTCGACAGACTGGTTTCGGAACTGCTGGAGTTCAACAGGATAGGCAGCTCGAAACCGGAGCTTCAGGATGTGTCCCTCAACGAGATCTGCCGTGAGGCCGCCGGAGTACCCGGAGATATTCCGGTAACGGTGAATGAACATCCTTCCCGGCCCAGGGTTGCCGGGGATCGCAGACTGCTGCTCAGGGCGGTGTCCAACCTGGTGCGGAATGCCATTTCCCATGCTGAATCCGGGGTTTCCATCGATGTCCTATCCTCCGGGGAGCATTTTTCCGTGAGGGTTACCGATGACGGCCCGGGATTCCCCCCGGGGCTCGGGAACCGGGTGGTAAATCCCTTTGTAAAGGGCGAGAACAGCGGGGGCTCCGGTCTTGGGCTTTCCATAGTGAAGAGGATAGCGGAGGGACACGGAGGCCGGCTGACAATAGGAGCCTCCCCTGGAGGTGGCGCGTCGGTGGAGATAGAGCTGCCGGCTGATGCATGAAGTAAGAAGGTCAGAAAATGAGGAACCCCCTTGAAGGACTTCAGCCCCTGACGGTTCTGTTACTGGCAAACGCCGGTTTTCTTATGATGATCGGATTTCTCACGGATTTCCGCTATCTCGTACTGAATCTGATCGGTGTTGTCCTGTCGGTTACAGGTGCTCTGCTGTTCCAGTGGATGCATGAGAAGGACAACGAAGAATAGGGATCCGGGGGAAGGGCTCGGCCCTCCCCCCGGGTGATTCAGAGGCTATCAGCTTTTCTTGGCCAGCTTCGCCCGCCAGTCGATGAGTATGGGGCTTGCCACGAAGATGGACGAGTAGGTTCCCACTATCACACCGAACATCAGGGTAAGGGCGAAATCCCTGATCTCTCCCGTTCCGAAAAGGAAGAGCATGAGCACCGCCACGAAGGTGGTGAGGGATGTGACCACGGTGCGGCTGAGGGTTTCGTTGATGCCCTTGTTAACCGTTTCCTCGAAGGTCTTTCCCCTGCGGAGGCGGTTGTCTTCCCTTATTCTGTCAAAGACCACGATGGTGTCGTTTATGGAGTAACCACTATCGTGAGAAGGGCTGCTATTATGGTGAGGCTCATCTCCACCTGGAACAGGGCCAGGAGCCCCACGGTTATCAGTATGTCGTGGATCAGGGCGGCAACGGCGGCAAGACCCCACTTGAACTGGAAACGGTACCAGATGTAGAGTACGATGAAGAACATGGCCAGGAGGATGGAATCCACCGCCCTGGACCTGAGTTCGCTTCCAACCCTCGGGCCTATCTGCTTGATGAAGGAGGCCTCTGAGTCTCCCCCTCGTCTTCCATCAGTGTGCAGTTCTCCTGCTCGAGGGCATCGTAGACCTGGTCTTTGTCGCTTGTGGAGGTCCTTATCACGAAGGCGCTGCCCTCTCCTGCCCAGTCCTGAAGAGCCTGAACCTGAACGCTCTCGAGACCGCGCCCGGAAAGGGCTCCGCTGAGTTCAGCGGTGGTGGAATGCTCCGAGGAGATCACATTCGTTTCCAGACCGCCGGTGAAATCGATGGATAGGTTAAGGCCTCCGTGGGCAAAGAACCCTATGACACCGATGAGTATCACCGCCAGGGAGAGCAGGTATGTCTTCCTGCGCTTCGTGATGATGTTGTAGTGGGCGTCCTTCACAAGGGAGTATTTGCCGATGCTGATGGCGGTTCTCTTTGCATTGGCCAGCAGATTGCTGAATATCGCCCTGGTGAACACAAGGGAGCAGAACATGGACGCCATGATACCGATGGAGAGGGTAACGGCAAAGCCCCTTATGGGACCGGTACCGAACCTGTAGAGGACCAGGGCGGTTATGAATGTGGTGAGGTTGGCGTCGAATATGGTCACGAAGGCCCTTGAATAACCTGCGTCAACAGCCGATCTGATACCCTTGCCTGATTTGAGTTCTTCACGGATCCTCTCATAAATGAGAACGCTGGCATCGACGGCCATACCTATGGTGAGGATGATACCGGCAATTCCCGGCAGTGTAAGGGTGGCGTTCATTCCTGCCACGCCGAACTGGGCAAGGGGTCCGGGGAAGCAGAGGAACCCCAGTATGATTATCATGTCGAACACCAGTGCCAGGACGGCGATTACACCGCTGACCCCGTAGTAGACGATCATGAACATCGTGATCAGAAGAAGGCCCACCAGGCCGGCGATCATGCCGTTCCTGATAGCGGAGCGTCCCAGGCTGGGGCCTATTGTCTGCTCTTCTGCGATTATCAGTCTGGCGGGAAGGCTTCCCGCCTTCAGTACCAGCCTGAGGTCCCTGGCCTCCTGGACGTTGAAACCGCCGGAGAGCCTGGTTCCGCCGCTGATCCGCTCGGTGATGGTGGCAACCGAATACACCCTGCCGTCGAGAAGGATGGCAACACGCTCGTCTACATTCTCGCCTGTGATGCGCTCCCACATGTCCGAGCCTTCAGAGTCGAACTCCAGAAGCAGATAGGGTCCCGGCTCATTGCGTTCTGGTCGCCCATGCGTATCCTGACATCGGTGAGGCTGGCGCCGGTGAGCCTGTAGTGGGGAAGCTCGAGGTCAGCCTGTCTGCCCCAGCCCATACCGGAATTGTCCGGTACCAGGAACACGCTGAGCATGGTGTCGCCGCTTGCGAGCTCCGTGGGCTTGCCGAAGGCGAATCTGAGATTTGCCCCGGAAAGGATCTCCCTCACATCTTCCCTGTTTATGATTGTCTGGAAGGCGTCGAGGTTCTCACCCTGCTGCAGCATCCAGTCCCCGGGCCTGATGCTGAGGACCGTTGCTGTGTTCTGATCGGCTATGGTGATCAGTGAACCCAGTTCACCGGCCACCTCGATGGTGGGGAAGGCCTCTTCGTCGGAAGCCGGCTCGGGAAGGGAGAGGTCGTCTCCCAGCGAGGGCATGGAGAAATCCTCCGTGTCTTCGCTCTCGGCTGTATCCGTTACTGTATCGGTTTCAGCGGGCTGAACCTCTTCCGCCGGGGTTTCGTCGCCCAGCACCGCCTCTATCTCCCTGATCACCGGTACGGTGGAGGGGGAAGGATACTCGGCGTTGGGATAGGCTACCACCTTGAACTCCAGCAGAGCCTGCCTTTCAACTATGGACCTGGCCCTTGCCGGATCCCTGACGCCGGGAAGCTGAACGATTATCCTGTCGTTGCCCTGTTTGGTGATGGAGGGTTCCGACACTCCGAACTCGTCTATTCGGTTCCGAATGATCTCAAGGGCCTGGTCCAGGGCTTCATCGGTATCGAGACCGGTGGTGGGTTCAACGGTGTAGGCAAGATACATTCCGCCCTGAAGGTCGAGACCCAGCTTGATGGTCCCCTGCTGGAGCCGTGGAGGTCCCTGTATTCTTCGAGAAGTTCCTCGCCCCCTCTTCCTGCATCTCCTCCAGGAGACCCCTGAGATATGGATTGGAAGTTTCGGGCTGTACGCTGGCCTCGGCGCGGTCCCTTTCGATCTCCGGCAGAGAGTACCACTTCACTGTTGGCCACACCAGCAGCAGCGAAATGACTAGTACTATCCCGGAGCTGTAATTCCTCCACTTATCGGCTTTCTTCATTGGGTTTCCCTTCATCCGGTTAGCAGGCCGGGTTAGCGCACCGGTCCAACTCTTTATTTACTCAGTAGTTATTGCTTTCGTAATGGCTGTACATTTTCACCGCGGCAGAAAAACACCCCCACGGAAGTCATGAAAGATAAAGAAAGTCAAGGGAGTTGACCACCTAGGGACGGTTCAGCCATATCTCCAGAGGCTGTCCGTTGGGGAAAAGGGCCTTGAACACGATTCCTCCGGTGACGGTTTCAGCAGCGGTAATCCCTGTGAACTCCATGTTCCTGAGAAGTCTTGTTATGTGAAGGTCTATCTGGGGAACGCTGTACATTATGTAATCCATGTCCGCGGACAGCACCGTGGTGTCTCCCCTGAAGGATTCGGATTTGGGCAGGTTACCGAAGTGGTACGGTCGAAGCTCCAGCTTCAGCTGTTCGTAAACGGATAGTTCCTCTTCCGGTTCAGGGGTGCGGAAGAACAGCTCCTGTTCCGGCATTTTGCTGAGACCAACGAAGAGCCCGCCGGCAAGAAAGACCACAAGCGCCGCGAGAACTCCGGTTTCCCCTGCTTTCATTACACCCTCCGAAAGTCTTGGGCCTATATTATAAGGTATCTTTCCATTTGACCCACGGCTTTGTCAACCCCGGAGGCATCATGAAATTCTCCCTGATATTCACCATCCTTTTCGCCATCACCGTTTTTGCCGAATCCATGGGGCTGGGGCCCCTGGGGCTTTCCGGATGGCAGGGTCTTCCCGGCTCTGATGTCCTTTCTTCGGGATCCCTACGGCTGGGGGCGTCTCTGGAGTATACCCAAACGGACAACGGGACCGTTCTCCGGGTCCCTCTTCGGGGCTGCCGGGGCTTCGGGGAAGACTTCGAGCTGGCGGCGGAGATCCCTCTGGTGCCTGTGGACAACGAATGGAACGGTTCATTCATGGGCGACATAAGCCTTTCCGGAGGTTGGGTTTACGAGAAAACCCGCGGTGGTACCGCCCTGAAGCTCACGGGAAGGCTGACGCTTCCCACCGGCGAGGAGTACCGGGACAGGGGCACGGAACTGGGTTTCGGCGGTGTCACCAGCACCACATTCCTTGCCTTCAGGCTTTCCATGGCCGGGGAATACGCCATAAACGGCGGAAGGAACCCCTTCAATGATGACATAGAGGATGTGTTCTATTTTTCCGGCGGAGGAAGCAGCTTCATCTCCGGAGATCTGCTTCTTTCCGGAGCTTCGGGGCTCAACGGCGGGGCTCTTCGAAGCCGGGGCCTCGGTTCAGTTCATTCTGGACGAGGATCTCTCCGCCGATTGCGGAGTGATACTGCCCCTGAGCGGAAGCGATAACTTCGGTTTGAAGGCCGGGGTCTTCTGGACCGGAGAGGCCTTCTAGAATACCCTCATCCTGAATAGGGCGATATCCTTCGAAGCCTTTCCACGATTGTCTCCAGTGCATCCACCGTTCCGGCGATCTCCCCTTCGGTGGTATACCTGCTCAGGCTGAATCTGACGGCGCTGTTCGCCAGGTTGTGATCTATGCCCATTGCATAGAGCACATGGCTGGGATCCTTGCTGCCGGTGCTGCAGGCTGAGCCGGAGGAAGCATAGATGCCCTGCATGTCCAGAAGGGTGAGGACCGCTTCACTCTCTATTCCCCTGAATATCACGGTTACAGTTCCTGGCAGCCTCTCCGAAGCGTTTTCTGCCACTATGAAGGCTCCGGGGCACCTATCCTTTACACCGGCCTCGAAGGATTCCCTGAGCTTCCTCTCGCGGACCACGGTGTCGCTTAGATGATTCAGGGCCAGTTCCGCCGCCTTTCCCAGGCCGACTATTCCGGGAACATTGTATGTGCCGGACCTTACGCCGCGCTCCTGATGACCCCCGGTCAAAAGGGGAGGGAGGTGGATGCCCTTTCTTATGTAGATGGCTCCGGCACCCTTCGGGCCATGGAGCTTGTGGGCGGAAAGGCTGAGCATATGGATACCTGCCGAGTGAACATCGATAGGGTTCTTCCCCACCATCTGAACGGCGTCGGTGTGGAAAAGAGCGCCCTCCTCGGTGGCCATCTCGGCCATTTCCGCAAGGGGCATGACAACCCCGGTTTCGTTGTTGGCGGCCATTACGGAAACAACTGCGGTCTGCTGATCGATGAGGCCTTTCAGGCTTTGCAGGTCGATCTCCCCGTTTTCGTTCACCGGGGCTATGGAAAGGGGGCAGCCATCCTTTTCAAGAGCCCGGGCGGTTTCCAGAATGGCCGGGTGCTCAACGGCGGAGGTGACTATTCCCCGTCTTGTTGGGTCGATCTTCACCGCGCCCTGAGTGCCTGGTTATCGCTTTCAGTGCCGCCGGAGGTGAAGTAGATCTCCTCGGACCTTGCGCCGAGAAGCCTTGCCACCTGCCCCCGGGCGGTTTCCACGGCATCCATTCGGGAGCTGCCGAAGGTGTGAAGCTGGAGGGGTTCCCGTAGTCTTCCTTCAGGTATGGAAGCATGGCCTCAAGTACTTCAGGAGCGATCCGGGTGGTAGCTGCGTTATCGAGATAAACGGGATCCATCATCTTACCTCAACCGCTATCTCTCTGCCCAGCTTTTTCTTGAGGACCTCTTTCGCCCTTTCCTGGTGTTCCTTGGTGGAAAGGACTACCTTACCGGGTCTGGCGATAACAGGTGTGATCCCCTCTTCCTCCAGGATCTTTTCTACTTCGGCGGTTTTCGTTCTGAAATCCTCCACAGCAGCCTTGAGGGCCTGGTGCCCCATGACCGAGCAGTGAAACTTCTCCGGGGGCATTCCGCCAGGTAATCGGCTATCTGGCTGTTCCTTATGCTGAGAGCCTCTTCCACGGGGAGGCCCTTGGCCATTTCCGTCAGTGCAGAGGCGCTGGCTATGGCCCCGGCACAGCCGAATGTCTTGAAGGCAATGTCGCTGATGCGGCCCTCTTCGTCGATCTCTATGTCGAGATACATGGCGTCGCCGCACTGGGGAGAACCGACCTCGGAGTGTCCATCGGGGTTATCCAGCGAACCGACGTTCCTTGGATTCATGAAGTGATCCATCAGTGTATCGGAGTATTTCCACATTTCTTCCTACTCCATTTCCAGCGACCCGCAGGCCAGGTCACTGAGTGTGTTGCCGAGAAGATAGGTTTCGCAGAGGACCTTGATGTCCGACCAGAGAATCCTTGTTGGACAGGTTTTCTCTCTGGCGCATCCGATCTTGCTCTGTTCTTCGATGGTCTTTGTATCGGGGCACTGCAGAATACAGTTAGTATGAAAGAATTCGGTTTCCAGCACCCTTATCACATCAAGAAGAGGTATTTCCGAGGGGTTTCTGCTGAGCACATAACCCCCGCCGGGACCCCTTCGGCCCCTGACTATGTCCGCGGCCCGGAGCCGCCCGAATATCTGCTCGAGATACCTTATCGGAATATCCTCGACCTTTGCGATGGCCGCCAGGCTCACTGGAGAGGTCCTGTCGGTCCTGGCAAGGTGGACAAGGGCCCTGAGCCCGTATCTGCTTCTGGTGGAAATAAGCATTCGGGACTCCTTTCTTACTTTTCCTCTACGGAATATAGCGAATAGGTCAACCTGATCACCGGCGGAGTTTCCTGAGGGTAATGATCGTGGCGGCAATGACCAGGCCGGCGGTAAAACGGTTATAAGAATGGTCATGCCCATGGGCAGTGAATCGTAGGTCACTCCGGTTCCCCGGAAGTAAACCCTCAGGCCGCCGATGAACCTGATCGGATGGTAGTTTCCCCTGTTGCTGACTATAAGCACATAGTCGCCGAAATCGGGAACCTCCAGGGAGACATCAGCCGATGTTCCTCGGTAGATGCCCAGAGTGTCTATGTCCCCCCTGTTCTGCCAGCCGTTCTGGTAGTTCCAGTGGGAAAGCAGTATGAGCTCCACCGGTGTATCAGGAGGAATGGTCTCAAACCTGCCGAATACCCTGACGCTGTCAGCCTGATCCGGTGTGACCCTGAACTTCAGATAACGGTAGGAAGCCACGCCGAGGTCCATGGTGTCCTCGAAAAGGGAAAAGGAGCCGGCAAGCGCCCATGAAGGAATGAGAAAGAGTATCAGGAGTATGAGCTTCACTGATCGGTTGCCCTTTTCATGAGATCCCTGAGCATCCTTCCCGATGATATGTGATAAAGGCCCGCAAGCACCAGCAGTATACCCACCAGGAAGGACAGCAGCATAACGACCATGGAGAAGGAACCCCCTCTATATAGTCAGCAGTGAGTTCCATTTTTCGGCGGCCTCGCTGAATGAACCCTCAGCGGAGAGAAGGTCTTCCCTGAGTGTGTCCACAGCCGAGGCTACCCCATCTATTGCCTCGGATGTCTGGATTACATCGGTGGAGAGGTTTTCCAGCTGGCCGTTGAGTAGCCCCAGTTTCGCCGCTACGTTCTCGGTTCTCTCGGCAACTTCGTCGAAGTGGTTTCCCGGCATGATGTTCCTGAGCATTGGCGGCATGGAGGCCATGTCATTTGCGATTGCCGGCAGAATGATCCTGGTTTCCTCAAGGATCCCCACGGTCTGATTCAGGACATCTCCGGTTCTAAAAAGAACGAGGGAGGTTGTGTTCATGGAGGTCTGAACTTCGTTGATCATCCCGCTGGAGTTTGAAACACCTTCGGTCAGGGTAATGATGGCGCCGGATGAGGTCCTGAGACCCCGCGCCGAGTTCATCAGCATGGAATCCAGTGGTTTCATAAGCAGTGGACCGGCTGCCATGAAAACTATTCCAAGAGCAATAAGCAGCACTCCCGTTGTGGTTCCCAGTATGTTTATGTACATCGAACCCTTCATATCACTACCTTTCAGCGATGGCCACTATCCTGCAGTCTTCATCCTTCGGCATCATCTCGCGGGAGGGAGGATTCAGTTCCACAACCGCGGCGGAGCCCCTGCCGGTAAGCCATCCGAGAACCGTTTCGCCCCTTAGGCGGCCCTGGGCCTGGATGTCAGCGAAGGTGCCTGGAAAGAACTGATCGGAGCACCGAAGCTGGATTTCACAGCCGGAGGGGTCAAATATCTCCTCAAAAACCTGACCCAGTTCATTCTGTTTCACAAGCTGGGCCATGATCATGCTGCAAACCTCATTGGAAATAACAAAATCGTCAATCTCAGCGGCGGAGGCAAGCCTTCTGTTCCTGGGATTCCTTATCTCCGCTACTGTGGTTCCCTTCCAGTCTTCCCGGTGTGAGTCCTTTATCCCCTTAAGTATGAGAAGTGTTACGATGCAATGTGAGTCAGCGGCTTCATCGGTTTCTCCAGGGGGTTTTCCGGACAACACCATTATGCTGTGGTAGTTCCAGGGATTAAGGGCCTCCACCTGAACGGGGTCGGTCCTGTCCACCATTTTGTAGTCCACGGTGCATTTCGTGCACTGGATGAGCCCGGTAACCCTTCTGCCCTCCTCCACCGGCAGGTTCCCGGCCACCAGAATCTCCGCCCCCCCGCTTGAGTACCGGTCAAGGAGGTCCAGCATGAGGTCGAACCTGGTGCTGTGACCGGAGAACACCAGCATCCTGAATAGTCCGCCGCAGACCTGTTTCGGCTTAACCTTCAGTGAATCAGTTTCCAGCTGTTCATCGATGAAGGAATAGCTGCGGGGGGTTTCCGCGAGAACCAGGAGACGGTCACCGGGTCTGTAAACCGTTTCAGAGGACGGGTTCAGGATTACCCTTCCACCCTTCTGTATTCCCGCGACCACTCCTCCCCGGCAGCGCTTTGCTATGCCGTCGAAGGAGGAACCCTCCAGAAAGGGCCATTCCCTTATGTAGAACTCGTTCCCCGCGAAGCTGAGTATTTCCTTGTAAACGGCACTCAGCCCGGGCTGTCTGCATATCTGTACCAGAAGACGCATTATGACATCACGGGAGGGAACCCAGCGCACATCTTCGCTTACGATGTTCGCCACCTGACCCAGTTTCCTGTTCTGTATCTCGCACACCGCACCCTGTGGCATTCTGTCACATAGCGCCCTTACCGCTATGAGGGTCTTCAGCACCGCACCGTCGTCTTCCCCACCACAACGAACCCCGGCAGGTGTCAAAGCCCGCCAGCCTCAGGGAATCTATGTCGGTGGTGTTGCCGCTGCGGCATATCACCTCGGGTATGACCCTGCGCCCGGTGCGCTGGGAAAGTGTATCCTCCATCTCCTCCCGAGTGGAACCGGAGAACATCACTATGCTTTTTCTGTCGCCCCTGGGCAGTTCCCTGCGGGACTCGATGAGCTCCCGAACCACTTCATAAAGCCTGTCGCCGCCGCCGCAGACTATCAGATGGTCCTTCTCGACGATCGGGGAACGGCCTTTTTTTCAGTGACTCCAGCCGCTCTGTTATCTTTGAGGAAAGAATGCCTATCAGGAGGGAAAGGATCATTATCCCGGAGATGGTAACGAACACCCCAACCGCCGCGGTATGGGTGTCGTACCTGTTGTCACCTATGAAGGTGCCCTGGTCAAGGAGTCGGGTGAATGACCACCAGAAGGTGTTTTCAGAGTACTCGTCGGAAAAGTGGCCGTCCACAAGTATCATTCCAGCGGTGATCACCGCTGCGGACATAACAACGAGAAACAGTATCTGCCAGAGCGGATTGCGCACGAGAATATCGTTGAGGTAGTACTGGAACCGCCTGCGGAAGTATTTCAGCGCCATGAACCCCTCCTTAAGGTATCAGGTGATATAATTACACAGGACTCAATCGGAAAAGGGATGTGATGACGAACAGTTTTGCGGGCATGGTGGCGGTACTTGCCGAAAAGGCGGGAAGCATTCTCACGGAGTTTTCCAGAAGGGGCTTTTCAGTGGAGAACAAGGAGGGAATGGAATGGGTAACCGAAGCAGACTACAGGGCGGAGGATTTCCTCAGGGATGAGCTGACCTCCCTTCTTCCCGGCTCGGCCTTCATAGGCGAGGAAAGCTGGAACGGCGAGTACCCTTCGCCTCCCATGTGGATAGTTGACCCCCTCGACGGCACCAACAACTTCGCCTCGGGGATACCTTTCTACTGCGTTTCCATAGCCCTGGCCGACGCAGAAGGGCTTTCCCTGGGCTGCATACACGATCCGGTTCACCGGGAGACCTTCATGGCCCTTCGGGGTGGAGGCGCCTGGCTGAACGGGAAACCCATGGCAGTTTCAGGGGCAAAGGATCTTTCCCGAGTTATCCTCGCAACGGGCTTCCCCTATTCCCGCACGGAAAATGACCTTACCTTTGACATCGGCGTTCTGAAAGCATTTCTGGGCAGGGCCAGGGGGATCAGAAGGTGCGGTTCCGCCGCCCTGGACCTGGCATACACCGCGGCGGGAAGGCTGGGGGGGTTCTGGGAACAGAAGCTTAACCCCTGGGACATGGCCGCCGGGGTTCTTCTTGTCAGGGAAGCCGGGGGGACCGTTACCGGATTCAGGGAGACATCCTGGACCCTCTCCTCAGGGGGCGTTCAGTGCTCCTGCCCCGGGGTCTGGAATGATTTCAGCGGCATAATAATGAAAAGCGCCCCCGGTGAAGGGGGCGCGGTTCACTGAAAGCCGTCTAGAAGCCCAGGTTGGCCCCGGCGAAGTAGGAAACAATCGCGTCGCCTGCGTCGTCGCCGAAGGGCTTTGAAAGCCTGACCTCTCCGAAGGCGGAGACAGGCATTCCAAGGGGCTGGAAGGTTAATCCTACAACTCCCTCGGCGGAGGGAAAGATATGATCGTAGGGGTCGATGGCCGGTTCACCGGTTGACTGCTGCTCCAGCAATCCCAGCATGGCGTCGGCATCGCTGACCACGAAGTGAAGACCGCCTCCGCCTCCCACATAGGGCTTGAAGGGAGTAGGGCCCAGGGGGATGTCGGCCCTGAGAAGGCCCGCGAGGCCAAGGTTGTGATAGGTGGCGGTGTAGTCGCTGATCATGTCCGCTTCCGAGGGAACGGTCCAGCCCAGCTCGTTCTCGAGATAGTTCCTGAGGTCGTCGATGTTGCCGCTGTAGTCGTAGTTGTACTCATCCTTCAGGTAGTTGGAGAGGTAGTTCTCCATCGAAACATCGGACTCGGTGCTGGTGTAGGTTCCGCTTACCTCAAGGCCGAGCATGGGCATCAGGGGAAACAGCATCTGACCACCGAATATTGCTCCGTCGGCGCTGAGGCCGGTGAAGGGTCGTCGGCGGTGGTGTAGCCCACCCTGCCTCCGAACTTCGGCCCGGCGAAGGCCGCCAGGGTCAGAACGAGTACCCCAAAAACAGCTATTCTCATTTTCCGTTCTCCTTTCTGTTACAGGGGGGATTATTCAATTCGGGAACTCCCAGGTCAACAGTCTGTATTGACTTGCAGGACGTTACACATGATTATACATGTAATCGCTCAAGGTACATACTTGTGCTCCCTGCGCCTTTATTTTATAAGCTGAAAGGAGAATGCTACAGCATGAAGAACGCTTTTCTCTTGGCTGTTGCTCTGGTAACAGCATCATTCGCCCTTAACGGGAACTTCGACTGGCAGTCATTCGGCGGCCAGCCCGGAGACCCCTGCCAGGTGGATCTTGTTGAATCCGACGCCGGCCACATTGTCGTGGACATCACCGTTCCGGGTTTCTGGCTAGGCAAACCGCTGCCGGAGGAACCACCTGGGACACCATCGTGCTTCCGGAATACTCCACCCAGACCGAAGTGGGCATGCCCGAGGTTCCCACGGTTCCACAGATGTTCGCTCTTCCCTTTGGAAGCCAACCTGTGGTTACCATCGAGGATGTCGGTTACACAACCTACTCCGGCATCAACCTGGTTCCCGTCCAGACCCCTGAGATCGACATGCCCCACAACCCCTACCCCTTCAGGAAGGATCAGGCTGTCTACGACACCAACTCCTTCTTCCCGGGCCAGTGGGCCGAAACCGCAAGCCCCGCCGTATGGGGCGGCATCAACACCGACCGCCTTCAGTTCAACCCCTTCAGATACAACCCCGTAACCGGTGAACTCATGGCGGCCAGAACCATCCGTGTAAGGATCGATTTCCAGGGGAATATGGATGCCCTTGCCTTCTCCTCCACTGAAACGGTGAGGAACGGCGCCTCCAGGATGCTGATCAACTACGACCTGGTCCAGGACGCGGCCTCTGCCCCCACCGACGCCGACGCCGCCGAGTATGTTTTCGTTACCACCAGCGCCAACCTTGCCGCCATCACTCCCCTTGTGGAGTTCTACCAGGGCGTCGGTTATGAGACCGCCGTGGTTACCCTTCCCAGCGGCTCCTCCTCCGGAACGATCAAAGCGGCCATTGGCGACTACTACGACACATCAATGACCCGTTTCGCCCTGATCGCCGGCGACCACGCCGCCCTTCCCAGTTACAACTACGGCTCCTTCGTTGGCGATTACTGGTATGCCTGCATGGTGGGCACCGATCTCGTCCCCGAGATAGCGGTGGGTCGTCTCACCGGAAACGCCTCACAGATCGAGCTTCAGGTTTCCAAGATAATCGACGGCTACTACCAGTACGCCTTCGACGACTCCAGAACCACAGGAATTATTCCCAGCACAACCGTACTCGCCGCCCACCAGGAGCAGTACCCGGGCAAGTACACCCAGTGCTGCAACGAGATAGCCGCGGCAAGCTACGCCACCGACATGACCTTCTTCAAGATCTACCCCCCCGAGGGCGGAACCAACACCATGGTGGAGGACTGGTTCAACGACGGCATCGGTTCCATAGGCTACAGGGGCCACGGCGATGTCACCATCTGGTCCTGGAGCGCACCTGGATACTGGTCTAAAACAAACATCCAGAACCTCACCAACGAGTTCCTTCCTCCGGTATGGACAATCGCCTGCCTCTGCGGTGAATACCAGAGCGGCAGCGAGTGCCTTGCGGAAAGCTTCGCCTGGGATGAGCACGGCGCCAGCGGCAACCTGGCCGCCAACGACCCCAGCTACACCATACCCAACCACGACTACATGAAGCAGATCTACCTTAAGGTATACGACGAAGGCGTTTACAACATGATGGAGGCCATCAACGAGGCCACCGTTGAGACCATCAACATCCACGGTTCCCTCGGTGAGACCAACGCTAAGATGTACATCTGGTTCGGCGACCCCGCCATGGAGCTGTTCACCAACGACACCACGAACCCCAAGCCTCTGTCCATCAGCACCGATCCCGGAATGGTCAACCCCGGCTCACAGACCATAACCGTAACCGTCACAAGCCAGGGCTCCCCTGTCAGCGGTGCAACCGTGGGCCTCTCCGACGGCATCGAAGGCATGGACGGCGGAACCTTCTTTGAAACCCAGACCACCAATGGCAGCGGTGAGGCGGTTTTCAGTGTGAACGTCTCCTCCTCGGCCACACACCTCTACACCGGGGCCAGGCTTCACAACTACAACCCCGACAGCCACATGATCGATGTCTATCCCTCCGAGGTCGACGACACCGTCGCCGGAGTGGAAACCTTCACACTGGGCATCACCGCCGCTGTTAACCCCATAGTAGGCAGCTCCGCCCTCAACTTCTCCACACCGGTGGAAGGACACGCCACGGTACAGGTATTCGACCTTGCCGGCCGTTCAGTCCAGACCCTTGTGAACGAAGAGGTAGGAGCGGGCAGCCACTCGGTTAACTGGACACCGGGCGAAGTAGCCAGCGGTGTTTACTTCATAAGGCTCACAACTCCCTCGGGAACCGTTTCCACACAGGCAATGGTTCTCAGGTAGTCGTACATCCTTCATTCTCTCCCCGGGGGCGGCAACAGCCGCCCCCTTTCTTCTGGCGGGTGTAATTATCATTGAAAATCCTGCCTTGACTTCCGGATTTTCAATGATCTTCCCGGGTCCCATGCAGAACCCTCCCCCCATATGTGCCCCTCCGGAAACGGTTTCCGGACTCCTGCCCCCTTGACCTGCCGGGGGCCCGTCCTTCATAATAGCGGGCTGCTTGCCCCGAACACCGATTCGGGGACGACGCGACTGAAATGATTGTCGCCGGCCCGAAAGCAGAGCGCGTGGCGCTGGAACCCCCGGGTTCCTTATCATGACTGTTCTGTCAGTCTCCTTTCGGGCACGGTGTTTGTTCCACACCAACAGGGCCGGAAGGAGGCTTTGTTAATTGCGTAATTACGAAACGGTACTTATCTGGAAATCCAGCCTTTCTGAAGCTGAGCTGAAGAAGGAAACTGGAAAGGTTCAGGAATCGTAACCGGCGGAGAGGGAGAACTTCTCGGCTTCGACGACTGGGCCGCCGTCAGCTTGCATACCCCATTCTCAAGGAAACCGAGGGAGTTTATCACCTGGTTCACTGGAACGGTGAGACCCGATAAAGGACGCCATCGATAAAATGCTGCGGATAAACGACAACTGTCTCCGCCACCTCACCCTCAGACAGGACAGAAACACAAGAATGGGTTCCTCTGACAAACCACAGACCCACCAGGACGGTGAATGACAGTGGATCTGAGAATGCCCAGCATCAACAAGATCCTGATCTCCGGCAACCTCACCGACGACCCCAGAACCAACATCCTGGAGAACGGAACCCATGTTGCCAATTTCAGGATGGCAAGCAACCAGAGATACAAGGCCCGGGACGGCGAATGGAAGGACAAGACCTGTTTCGTGGATGTGGTAACCTGGCGCCAGCTGGCGGAAAGGGTTGCCAGCCGCCTCCACAAGGGAAGCCCCGTAATGGTGGAGGGCGAGCTGCAGTACACCCAGTGGAACGCCCAGGACGGCACCAAGCGCAGCCGGGTTGAGATCCTCGCCCGTAGCGTACAGATGCTGGAGAAGACCGGAGACTCCGGATCAAGACCATCCTACGGTGACGACCCCGACGAGTCCCCCAGACGCGAGGCCTCCGATGAGCCCGACTACACCGACGACATTCCGTTCTAGGGAAAGCTGAAATGGATCTTCAGAGGGAACTTCCCGGCCTCAACTACGCAGCGCTGACCGGGGTGATTAAGAAGCGAAGGGGGATAAACCTCACCCGCACCGGAATTCCGGTCATTCACCTCATTATCGAGAACACAGTTGAGCCATGGTTCGAGGAAAGCAAACCCCGAACCTGCGAGATCAGCGTGGATATCTGGGGCAGGCTTGCCTCGGTCCACGACGAAGGGCTGAAGATCGGGGCGGGGATCTTCGCCGAGGGAGTCCTTGTTCACAGAGAGGTCGTAGACATAGCCGGCGGAGTCCATTTTCAGAACGTTCTGAAGGCCCGTCGCATACAGATAATCGCACCCATCAGAGAAAGGAAGGCTTAAATGCCTGGCCGTAAAGTGAGAAAGGGAGTCAAGAAGCTCACCAGAAAAAGAAGTGTCGCTTCTGCATGAACCCCACCATGGAAATAACATACAAGAACGAGAAAATGGTCCAGCGCTACATAAGCGACCGGGGCAAGATCGTTGCCAAGCGTGTTAGCGGCAACTGCGCCAAGCACCAGAGAATGGTTGCCCGGGAGCTGAAGATAGCCCGCTTCCTGGCCCTGGCCCCTTACATCAGAGAACACTACAGGTAGAGATCAATGGCAGGGGAGAGAAACCGGGGAAGCATGTTCATGTGGGGAGGGCTCGCCCTGATCACAGGACTGCCCTTCCTTGCCGCAGGGGTATCCGCTTTCCTGCTCTCGGGAAGGCTGAACAGGGGATTGCCCCTTACCGCTGTCATTCTCTTCTCGGTATGGTTCGTCACCGGTTTCCACGGGGCCGGTGTGGCGGCTGTCTGCTCGGTTGCCGCGGCTGTTTCCGCCGGTTCAGGGTCTTCACTCATGAAGACAATCTACTTGACCGCCGGACTCACCCTCCTTGCGGGAGGACTTCTCTCCCTGGGTTTTCGGGATTCATGAACATAGGTGAATCCGAACTGGAACCCTCCGGGAGGTTTATCTGTCAGCGGGAATGGAACCGGCCACCATCGACCATGTCTTCAACCTGATTCTATACTATTCCCCGGGTATAGGCGCCGCTCAGCTCACCGTGGGCGCCGTCGCCGCAGTTCTGTTCTTCAGGTCCCTTCCGGGAAGGGGAAGTACTCTCCCGGGACTCCGGGGAACGAAGAGGTTCAGAATGCACTGGGGGGTGGCCTGGATACCCATTCTCTGCCTGGCGGCGGTTGCCATGTCAAGAACGACATCCCTGCCGGACCTTTTGTGCGGGTGGCGGGGAACCTGCTTCTTTTCATGGCCCTTCCCTATACGGTGGAGGGATTTCAGGTTGCCGTCCACTGGGCAAAGGGCATTCCAGGAATGCTGGTGCTCCTGGCGGTGAGTGCCATCTTCGCAACACCGCTTGTGGTGGGCGGAGTGCTGCTGACGGGAATACTCGACACCTGGTTCGACTACAGAAACAAAATAGACCAAAGGATCGAAAGGACTGAAAATGAAGATTCTTCTGATAAAGACCGTTGACTCCCTGGGCACCGCCGGGGAAGTGGTCAGCGTCGCTCCGGGCTACGCGCGGAACTACCTGTTCCCGAATAAGCTGGCCGTTCAGGCCACCCCCGGCTCCATGAAAATGGCAGACGCCCTTAAGGCGGCTGCCGCCGCGAAGACCCAGGAGGAGAACAAGGCTGCTGAAGCCCTGGCCGCCAGGCTCAAGGACACTGTCCTCTCCTTCTCCGCAACCGCCGACGAGAATGGACAGCTCTACGGAGGAATAGGCGAAAGGGAGATAGCCTCCGCCCTTGCGGAAAAGGATTTCCAGATAGACAGGAACCAGGTGCTGCTGCCGGCGCATATCAAGGCGGTTGGGGAGCATCAGGTGGAGATAAAGGTACACGGGGATATCCGTCAGAACGTAACCGTGAAGGTGGAGGCTCAGGAATAGTGCTTCTTCTCGCCGTTGAAACCTCATGTGACGACTCCGCGGCTGCGGTTCTCGACGGCGACGGAAGGGTACTCTTCGAGCTTATCCACACACAGGCTGACCACAGCGCCCATGGAGGGGTGGTTCCGGAAATAGCCTCCAGGCTCCACATGGCTGTCCTTCCCGAACTCATCGGGGAAGTGCTGGAAAGATCCGGCACTTCCCCGAAGGACATGGACGCCTTCGCCGCCACCGCCGGGCCCGGCCTGACAGGGTCACTGCTTGTGGGCATCTCATACACAAGCGCCCTGTCCTTCGCACTGAACAGGCCATTTCTGGGGATCAACCATCTTTCCGCACATCTTCACATCCACTACGGAAGCGGTGTAGAGTTCCCCGCCACGGCCCTGCTTGCAAGCGGCGGGCACACCATGATCTTTCACATGACCTCCTGGGAACACTGCGTCCTTCTGGGAACCACCAGGGACGACGCCTCCGGAGAGGCCTTCGACAAGACCGCAAAACTCATGGACCTGGGATACCCCGGCGGTAAGATAATCGACCAGCTTGCGGAAACCGGCGATCCCTGCTCCGTTCCCCTGCCCTCCCCCCTTGGCAACAGAAGGAACCCCGAATTCAGCTTCAGTGGACTTAAGACCGCCGTCCGCCTGGCCTGGGAATCCGGTGAGGTCTCCAGGGAGGACCTTGCCGCTTCCTTCAGGAAGACCGTCTGTGATTTGCTTGTTAGCAAGACCCTCTACCAGGCGGTCAGACACCGGTCCAGATCCGTGCTGGTTGCAGGGGGGGTTTCCGCCAACAGTCTTCTTCGAAGGGAATTCAAGACCCAGTGCGATCAAAGGGACCTTAACCTCTTCATTCCTCCCATGCCCCACACAATGGACAACGCTGTCATGGTGGGCAGGGCGGCCCTTTCCGTTCTGAACACCAACCCCGATGCCCGTTCACCGCTTTCCTGCAATGCCTTTGCCAGGTGGGGCGGGACCTCCCTTTCTCCACTTTCCTGCTGACACAGGATTTCCCATTCACTATCTTTGTATTCGTCTCATCCATACGGGGGATTCATGGAAGCGGGCACCGATGTAGTTGAGCATGCCAGATTCGTCCGGTCCATCACCGGAAGGGGCGGAAGGCTCAGGGAAAGGCTGTTCACCTCCGGCGAGCTTCACAGGTTTTCCTCCCCCCTGGAACTCGCAATGGTGTTTTCCCTGAAGGAATCCCTGGCAAAGGCCCTGGGTTCAGGTTTTGACAAGAGCCTTTCATGGCAAGACATAGACGTGAGTTTCACAGAAGCGGGTCCCAGGGCCAGGCTTACCGGCGGCGCTCTGAAGCTTGCCGCCGGACGGGAGATCATTCTTTCGGCAACCCGTTGCGAAGAAAGAACATATACCTGCGCTCTTCTTTCAGAAAGGAAATGAAATGGCATTCTGGCTGACTCCACCGGAGATATCCGACCTGGACAGGAGCACGATCAACTCCGGCACACCGGGCCTGGTTCTCATGGAAAGGGCGGGTAATGCCGTTGCTGAAGCGGTTTTTGGAATGGTATCCCCCGGCGGGGGAGTGGTGATTGTTTATGCGGGTCCGGGCAACAACGGTGGAGACGGCTTCACCGCGGCCAGGATACTCATGGAGAAGGGATACACAGTTATAGTCCGGCCCTCCTTCGGTCCTTCAGGGAAGATAACCGATGACTGCAGGGTGAACATGGATAGGTTCATCTTCAACGGGGGACGGATATCCCATGAGCCGCAGGGTTCCGCGGCGGTTGCGGTGGACGCCCTTCTCGGCGTTGGATTCACCGGGAATCTCCGGGGGGCACCCTTGACCTCGCGGTGGAGTGCGCCGGCCTGGGCTGCCCGGTGGTTTCGGTGGACATTCCCACCGGGGTGGATGGCCTTACTGGAAAATGCGACCCCTCGGCGGTAAAGGCTGATGTAACCATTACTTTCGCCGCACCGAAGCTGGGTCTTCTCATACCTCCCGGGTGCGGTATGTGCGGATCTCTGCTCCTGAAGGATATCGGAATTCACATACCCCGGAACAATCTTCGAAGGGTAATGGATATGCCCATCGCCAGGGAGCTGCTTCCAAACAGACCGGTAGACAGCCACAAGGGCACCTTCGGCCGTGTTCTGATACTTGCCGGCTCGGAAAAAATGCCCGGTGCTCCAATGATGGCTTCCCTGGGCGCCCTCCGCTCTGGCTGCGGTCTTGTGGAAATGTGCGTTCCCCTGCCGGCATCTCCGGCGGTGGCGGGCAGAATTCCCGAGGCACTGTCCACCTATTTCCTTCCCGGGGACGTGACCTCGCTGCCGGATCCCGGCGGGTTCTCAGTGGTCCTGGTCGGACCGGGCATGGGAGCAGACGCCGGAACGGAAAGGGTTCTCAGGCACATACTGGGAACCTGGAAAATTCCCCTGGTGCTGGACGCCGATGCCCTTAACGTCATAGACTCAAATCTGGCGGACATGCTGCGGAAATATCCCGGGGAAACCGTCATCACCCCACATCCCGGGGAGCTGAAAAGGCTCACCGGCTGCGGAGACGACCTCAACGCCAGGTTTTCCGCTGCGGAGAAAACCGCAAAGGCCCTTGGTATCTCCGTACTGATCAAGGGCAAGCCCTCTCAGATCTTTTCCGAAGAGGGTTACAGGACCCTTATTCCCACGGGCAACCACGGCCTGGCCACCGGTGGAACCGGCGATATCCTCGCGGGTATGGTGGCGGGTTTCATGGCCCAGGGGTGCCCGGGATACGACTCCCTGTGTCTGGCATCCTACATTCACGGCCTGACATCGGAAGTCCTGTCAGCCTCCATTTCTCCCAGGTCCATCATTCCCGGGGATCTGGCCCGGGGGATCGGTGGAGCCATTCGCATGATCGAGGCGGGGAAACACGACAACCTTCTCTCTGGAAATCCCTACTGGACTCGGAGGGAACAATTGTGAAGATTAAGACCTGGTCTGTACAATTTTACATACAAGTTTACACGGAGGGATCGGTGCTAAATTGAAAACTGTCAAAGAGCGACTTGAACAGCTCAAGCTGCTTGTTTCAACAAGATCCGTATCAAGGGCTTCAAGCAACTGGGCCACCTACAGGACCGACACAGACCCTTCCACGGTGACGGACAAACTGGACCTTATCGGAAAGGTCTCATCCCTTACCGGGAAGGTTAAGGAGGTAATACTGCACTGCCCGGCGGACATCCGCGAAAAGGAAGACGCCCCGGCAGTTCTTGCATCCCTTGAGAAGAACGGCCTCACCGCCGCAACGGTCATTGCCGACCTTCACCTGCCCAGGAAACGGGGAGTGCTGAACCACAGGCTTATGTTCGGAACCCTTACATCACCCTATCCTGAGATCAGGGTGGCCTCCATCAACCAGGTCATATCCACACTGCAGGTAATGAGGGATGTCAAATGCAGGCAGCTGGGTCTGTGGATACCCGACGGCATGGACTCCCCGGGGGAAAAGAACACAGTGGAGATGCTTGACAGCATACTCAAAGGCCTCCGCCAGATAGGAATGAAGGTCCGAAAAAGCGAAAGCATGCTCCTCGGTTTCAGGCCCTATGGCCCCTCCTTCTGCAACACAGCGGTACCGGACTGGGGAACCGCCGGGTGGCTGTGCAGGGAAACGGTAAACTCCAGCAGACTCCTCCTTGACACAGCGTCACTGCTTCCCGGCGAAAGCCTGGAGTCGATTACCATCGCCCTCCTTCACCAGAAGATGCTGGGCCGCCTGGCAATTTCCGACAACAAGCTGGGAATGGGCGCCCTTCCTGCGGGTTCCCTTGATGCCGGGGCTCTTTTCAGGCTCTTCCTTAACCTGTTGATGGCCGAGGAAGCCGGTCTGTGCACCCTGGCGGATACCGGAATAGAACTCAGGATCGATTCCAGGGTAGGCTCTCCTGTGGAGAACCTGCTCACCGCGATAGAGAACACACAGCACGCCCTGGCCAGGGCTGCCCTTGTGGACCTTAAGGAGCTTAAGAAGGTTCAGGGCAAGCCGGATGTCACCGGTGCCAACAGGCTCCTGCGGGACGCCTTCGTTACCGATGTAAGACCGGTGGTGGAATCCTGGAGGAAGGACGCCGGCCTTCCTGAAGATCCCTTCGCCGAGCTTTAGGAAAGCTTGTCTCCCGGGGCGGCTGAATGCCGCCCCCTTTCCGTTACACAGATGTTATAATAGTCTACTATGTTTTATTTAGTAATTATACTGTTTCAGGGTTTGCTTCCCTGTTATTCCGTATCCGTTGACCCCGGGGAACTTGCATGGATGGAAGAGAATCTCCAGGAGGACATTCAAATCCCCGCCACCGTTTCCCTGGGGCCCCTTACCGCCCAGGGGACGCTGGCCTTCCGTGGGGGCACCAGCCTCTTCTGCGCAAAGAAGAGCTGGCACATACGCCTCGAGGAAGACGACATCTTCCCCCATGGGGGCCACATCCTTCTCAATGCTCAGTACCGCGACCCCTCCCTCATGAGGAACACTCTGGGCATGGCTGTTACGGCAGCCATGGGCTTTCCCGCCCCGGAAACGGAGTTCGTGACCCTCAGAATCAACGGGGAGAACATGGGGGTTTACGAGCGGGTGGAGAGGATCGACCGAAGGTTCTACCAGAGGAACGGCCTCGACTTCGGCCCCCTTTTCAAGGGGGTGGACACAATGGGCAGGCTTGTCTGCCACTTCTCCGACACTTCCGGGATCGTAGGACTTGAGCCTAAGGTGGACAGCGAACCCTACACCGGCGAGATCATTGAACTCATCGAAGCCTGCTTCAGGGGTGATGTCTCATCCCTGGAGACAGACGAGTTCCTGGCGGCATTCGCGGTGAACACAGCTATCTCAGACCGCGATGGGATCATAAAGAACTTCTATCTTCATGAATACATGGGGGTCTGGCACTACTACCCCTGGGACCGCGACGCCACATTCGGCAACAGCTGGAAGGGGGAGTACGATCCGGACTGGACCGACTTTCCCAGCATGAATGACATCGGTTACTTCGGGGCATCCGGAGCCCTGCTGTCATCCTGTGAAAATGTCAGCCTTCTCAATGAATACATCGAGGAAGCCGCCCGGGTGATGGCCGAAGACCTCCCGGGGATGGTGGACTCCATCAGGCTTCACATCCGGAACGATCTGGCGGAGGACCCATACTATTCCTACTCCGCCGGTCAGTTCGATTCCCTCTGCGCGGTTCTCTCCCTGGACATCCAGGAGAGGGCCTCCTTCCTTCAGGGAGTCTATCTGGAAAGTGAAGCCCCCGTTGTTGATCAGCTGGTGATATCCCAATGTCTTGATATGTCCGATCAAATCCATGTTACCCTTGGGCTGAAGGGCCCCGGGGTTGAGGCGGTGGTTCTCCTTGCCTCCTTCGACGGCACACACGAGGAGTGGCACAATATGGTGTTCGACCACGGGGAGGGGGTCTGGCGAAAAACCCTTGAGGTTCCTCCGGGAACATACTCCGTGAGCATGGCCTTAGGCCCGGTGATAAAGCCGGGAAACATGGCGATGTTCTATCCCTCCTGGGCCCTTCGAGGACATGAAGCCAGACCGGTGCCCGCCCCCGGGGCAAGGGTCTCCCTGGCGGCGCTTTCCCCGGGGCTCCTCTCCCCGGGAAGACCTGTGTGGTGCGGGGACAACCTCTGGGTGCTCCCGGTAACCAACGAAGCCTCCTTCACCCAGGACCTGAGCCTTTGTGGTTTCATGGTGGGGGATCCTCCGGGCACGGTTTTCTCCCGGAATCGATACTGATACAGCCGGGACAGACCTTCTATCTCACCAGCAACGCGGTGGAGGCCTCGAGGATATACGACGGACCCATTTACGGAGAGGCAGGAACATCCTATCCCGCCGGGACCATCCTGACCCTGAACGACCCTTCATGGAACACCCTTCGAAGCTGGTCGGTACAGCAGGGAGACTCCCTTGAACAGGAACACCCGGCCATTGTTCCCTCTGAGCTTAACTGCGGCCCGGGGGTGGACTGGATCGAGCTTTACAACAACGGCCTGGAGTCCGTTGACCTGTCCGGCTGGTATCTCATGGACGGCAACAGAAATGTTTCCATGCTGCCGGAAGACATGGTCATTCATTCCGGCCATTTCCTTGTTGCCTCCGATGACTATTCGGGGGAATACCCCGATTGCCAGCCGGTTTTCCTGAACTTAAGCCTTAACTCCGCTGCGGATTCTCTGCTTCTCTACAACAGCCTTGGTGAGCCGGTGTTCAGCATGGGCTGGAACGAAGGATGGCCCACCGCCGAAACCGGCCTTGTCTATCTGAACTCGCCCTTCTCATCCTTCCAATCTCACTGGGGATGGTCCCCGGCGGAGCCCCGGGCACCCCTGGGATGCCCAACCCAGGCTGGGCCGGCGGAGGCGGTTTCACCAGGGTAAGCCTTGTGTCCGGGAATCCCTCCTCCGGAAGCTTCAGTTTCTTCTATGAAACCTCCTCCATGCCAGCGGAGGCCATCCTCTATGACATGGCGGGAAGGGCCGTTTCCCGAATAGATCTTCCCCAGGCATCATCAGGTACCGTCCATGCGGACTTTTCCCGGTCACTTCCTTCCGGGGTCTATATTGTTTATCTAAGGTCATCAGCCGGTTGGGATTCTGTCCGGCTCACTGTTCTCACGGAGGAGTAGTTTATGAAGTACGTCACTGTGGCGCTTGTTTTCTTCGCAGCCGGGGCCATTGCCGACATAAATGTTGAGAACCCCCTCTCGGAAGAGTTCCTCGTTGGCGGTTACATCGATTTCAGATACGCCCAGTACGGGGAATACAACGCCGTCCCCTCCCGGGAGTTCTTCCTCAGACGGGCCGGTCTTGAAGCGGAAGCATCCCTAACCGACCATCTAACCGCCGAGCTCAAGGTGGAGACCAGGCCGGACCGGGTCTTTCTAAAGGATGCCTTCCTCAGGTGGGAACCGCTGAACTTCGCCGAAGCCCGATTCGGACAGTTCAAAAGGGAGACCCTTCTTGGGGAGAGCCTGAGCTCCTGGGAACTCCCTGTGTTTGACAGACCTCTTTCAGCGGACCTCCGGGAAAGCCTCACATATGGAGGCCGTGACCTGGGCATTGATGTAGAGGTTACCCTGCCGGAGATCGGCGGAGTGGAGCTGAGGGGAATAGCCGGGGTTTTTAACGGAGAGGAGAACGGCGACCAGAAGGAGGACAACGAGCTTGTCTACTCCTTCAGGGGGACCGCCGAGATCCTTTCACCGGGGATAACGCTTGGAGGATCAGCCGTTTCCCAGAGGCTGGGCACCATCGACCAGTCTGTTCCCGAGGGCTATACCCCCAGCGGAAGGCTCACCGCTTTCTCCGTGGATGTTTCCATGGAACATTCCTTCAGCAACTGGTACAGCGGATCCCTGTACGGGGAGTACACCACAGGTGACAACTGGGAATTCTGCGATGTCTTCGCCGGGGAAACCCCTCCTGAGTTCAGGGGGATATGGGGTGCTGCCACCTTCAGATATCACCCCTGGAGGGTGCAGTCCATCAGAACCCTTTCCCTCACCGTGGGTTTCGACGAGGTAAGGCAGGATACGGACATAGACAACTTCCAAAGGCGTATTTCCATCCTTGCCTCGATATATCCCAATGAAACATCCGGCTGAGATTCGGGGGATACGCAACACCGTCAGCGAGATACTTGCCGAAGTGGAGTACACCGATCTGGTGGCGGAAGCCGCTCTGAGGTTCTGATGGCCCGAACACAGGAGCATCTCCACTTCTACAGGTATGAGTTCAAGTACATAATGTCCAACGGCAGCATAGACCGCCTTACCTCCGAACTCGACCGCAATCTCAGCAGGGATGCCCACTGCAAGGCCGATGGCCACTATCCCATCCGCAGCGTTTATTTCGATTCCCCGGACATGCGCTGGTTCCACGAGAAGCGGGACGGACTTGAAAAACGCTTCAAGTACCGTCTCAGAACCTATTCACACCATGCAGGGGGCTTTGACTCTCCGCTCTTTCTGGAACTCAAGGGAAGGAACGGGGCCCTGGTGGTGAAACACAGGGTAAAACTTCTGTCCTCCGATTTCGACAAAGGGCTCTCCGGCGGCGCCTCGTGGCTGAGGAACCTGCTCTATGACAATCATTCGGGAAACAGCGTTGCTGAAAGGTTCATTGCCCAGTCCTTCAGATACAGGCTGTCCCCCAGTGTGATAACCGACTACCGCAGGGCGGCATGGGAAGACTCGTCGAACCCGGATTTCAGGGCCACCATAGACACCGCAACAACCGCCTGGCGCACCTCATGGGCCGGTTTGCCCGAGGGCATTCCCGTGGAGATATTACCCGGTGGTGGAATAGTCGAGATCAAGTTCCGCTACAGAATACCCTTCTGGTTCCAGAGGCTTGTGAGGGAAATGAGCTGGAGCAGGGTATCCTGCTCGAAGTTCCAGCGGGCGGTTGAAGGAGTTTACCTTCACCACGACGGAACCCGACTGAACCGCATGATAGAGAGGAGCCGCACTTGTCTTCACTGAACCAGTGGCTCAGCACAGGCAGCGAAATGCTTGGCTACAGCCCGGGAGAGATGATACTGAACCTGTTCATTGCCCTTGGAGCCGGGCTTGTTATTGGCCTTGTTTACAAGGCAACACACCGGGGACTTACATATTCCCAGAACTTCGTGGTTACGCTGGTTCTGATGAGCATAACCGTATGCGCGGTGATGATGGTGATAGGAAGCAACCTGGCAAGGGCCTTCGCCCTTGTGGGCGCCCTTACCATAGTGCGGTTCAGAACTGTGATAAAGGACACAAGGGATACGGCATTCGTTTTCTTCGCCCTCACCGAAGGAATAGCATCGGGAACGGGCAACTACCTTCTTACAGTGTTTTCCACCATTTTCATCAGCGCCGTTGCCATCATGCTTTACAAGACCAACTTCGGGGCCTACATGAGGAGCGAGTATGTGCTCCGATTCCGCTTCGACAGGGACTCCGGCGTGGAAGCCATCTATACGAAACTCATAGGAGAAAAGACCTCCCGCTCCACCCTGATACACATCGAGCCCTCCGGGGAGGGGCAGTTCCTGATCCTCTCATACGACATTACATTGAAACGGGGAGTCAACGCCGGCGGTCTGGTCTCCACTCTGGAGAGAACCGCCGGCATAGACAGGGTTAGCCTGGTGAGCTCCATGGAGGACAGCGAGTTCTAATCGGCTAGGGAGTTTTCTCCGCCGGGGGTTCCCCAGCACACCGCATCACCGTTCTCCTTCGGTGTGGGATTAGCGTAGTCCTCAGAAGGCTGCCAGTTTGATTCTTCATTGGGACCCCTCAGATCGATCCTTTCAAGGGAGGCTCCATCGCCGTCGGCCCTGGAGGAACCCGATTCGTCGACACCCCAGCTGTCGCTGTAGCTCAGGTACTCAAGCACCCTGCCATCGTTTGCATAGAGAGTGATCTCGTCTCCGGAGTTGCTCAGTTTGGTCCACTGGCCGCTCCAGGGGATAACGGCTATTCCCTCCCCATAGGCGGAGCGGAAGGCTGATTCGCTGGCGCACACCACTGCATAGGAACCGGGAGGCAGGATGAAGTCTTCAAGGAAGAGCTGGTTTCCCCGGTCGGCAAGCATCATCCCCGCCACATTCACCTCTTCCCCGGTGGGGTTGCAAAGTTCTATCCATTCCATTTCGTCATCGATGCCGAGGGTCTGCCGGTCGGGGTCATACATTATCTCGCTGAGAACAATGTTCCCCTGGAGGCCGGCAAAAAGCATGGTGGTAGCAAGAAGCAGTACCATATTCGCTCCAATCTCTCTGTTATCCGTTCTATACCCCGGGAGTCACCCTTTGTTTCCTGCGGTAAACAAGGATTACGGCGGCTGCCAGGAGAAGTACGGCTATGACCGGTACGGTTACCGCAAGCACCGAGGACACCACCGCGGCGGCGTCTTCCATTGCCGAGACCGCTCCAGAGCCCCCTGCCGGTGAAGCTACCGACCTTACCGCAACTGTGGAGAGCTGAATTCCCCCGGCAACGGTTCCCCCTGCCACCGCGGCGAGGATCCACCGAAGAAGGGGAGACATCTCGCCTATCATGGAGGCGGTGAGAAGGGTTCCGGCAGCCACCGCCGCAGGTGTGGCCACTGTATCCAGAGCGTTGTTCACCACGGGAATGAAGTAGGCAACTATCTCGACCACGGTGGCAACTCCGAAGCAAAGGATGGCGGGCCAGCTTCCCAGCCAGCCGAACCCCGAGGCCGGCTCAAGGTGGCCCGCCTGAACCGCGATGCCCATTACCAGCATTGGAACGAAGACCCTGAAGCCGCAGGAGGCGCTCAGGGCCAGCCCCGCCAGCACACCGAGGACCCACTCCATGCCGGATGCCCCCTAGAGGGCTCTGCCCCGCTGGAAGGCCTGCAGGTTGACCTCCAGGGCTTTGGCCGGCACCCTTTCCCTCACAGCGTCGAGCCAGTGTTCTTCCGGTATCTCCGGAAGCTCCTTCGATGCGGCACCCAGAAGGATGACATTGACGACCCTCATGTTTTTCAGCTCCCTGGCGATGTCCAGCACGGGCATCATCAGGCATGGAACACCAATTTTCTCAATGATGCCGTTGACATCGGGATACTCCGCCTGACCCGTGTTGACTGTCATCGGGTCTATGCGAAGGTCGCAGGCTATCAGCTTACCCCCGGGCGAAAGGTATTCAGCCCAGCGGAGGGCTTCCATTTTCTCCATTGCGAGGACTATGTCCGCGGCACCCTTTTCAACGAGGACGCTGCAGACCTTTTCCCCGAAGCGGACATGGCTGGATACCGATCCGCCCCTCTGGGCCATTCCGTGAACCTCGCTCTTCTTCACATCGAACCCGGCGCGCCAGGCGGCGCTGCAGAGAACCTCGCTTGCCAGGAGGATCCCCTGACCCCCGGTTCCGCATATGATCACGTTCTTGACGCCTTTCAATCAGATCACCCCCTCAAGGTCCTTTGACAGGGCATCTTTGGGACACACCTGAACGCAAAGGTTGCAGTTCGGCCAGCAGAGCATCTCGTTGATGACCGGTATGTTCTTTTCGCTGTCCCAGCTGATGGCCGGGCATCCCAGCTTCAGGCAGAGTTTGCAGTGTATGCACTTATCGGGATGGTGCTCAGCAACGGTTCTGCGCTTCGGCCTGTAGGCCATGATGCATGGCCTTCTGGTTATTATCACGCTGAGGTCTTCCCTGGCCATTTCCATCTCCAGGACCCTCCTCATTTCCGGCAGATCGTGGGGGTCCACCGTGGTCACATGCTCCACTCCGCAGGCCCGGACCATTCTTTCTATGTCCAGCACCGGTGCCGGATTACCCCTGAGGGTCTTGCCTGTTGTGGGGTTCTCCTGCCCTCCGGTCATGGCTGTGAGGCTGTTATCCATTACCATAACCGTTCCGGTGTTTCCATTGTAAACCATGTCTATCAGGCCGGTTATGCCTGAATGAACGAAGGTGGATTCACCGATGGCACTTACCAGTCTGGGCATGTTTTCGCTTCCAAGGGCCTTTTCGATCCCGGCGAGAACCCCAATTGCCGCTCCCATGCAAACCACGGTTTCAAGGGCATTGTAAGGGGGCATGAGACCCAGTGTATAGCAGCCAATATCCCCGGTGGAACTGGCCTTCAGTTTGGATAGGGAGTGGAAGGCGCCCTGTGGGGACAGCCGGGGCAAAGGGCAGGCGGTCTGCCGGGGAGTTCCACCGGCGGATAGGTAAGGGGAAGCTGTTCGCCGTTCTTTACTCCCTTTCTCACTTTTTCCGGGTTCAGCTCTCCCTCGATGGGTATTACATCGCTTCCCTTGCCGTCAACAAGGAACCGTGACCGGATGCGCTCCTCCAGATAGGGGTCTCCCTCTTCCACGAACATTACTTTGTCCACCCTGGAGATGAAGTCCTCTATAAGCTTCCAGGGAAGGGGGTTGGTCATGCCCAGCTTCAAAACACTGGCTTCGGGATGAACTTCCTTTACGTACTGGTAGCTTATGCCGCTTGTGATGATGCCCAGGGAGCGGTCCCCCAATTCCACCCTGTTCAACGGGCTTTCAGCCCCCCAGACCTCGAGATCCAGCAGCCTTTTTTCCACCCTGGTGTGCATTTTTCTGCCGTTTGCCGGAATGGGTACCCTTTTGGCGATATCTTTTTTTATAGCCCTTTACGGCTATTTCAGCCCGGGGACCGACATTAACCAGGCTCTTGGAATGGCATACCCTGGTGGTGACCCTGAGCAGGACCGGGGTGTCGAATTTTTCGCTTATCTCCAGGCTGCTCCGGTGAAGTCCTTGGCCTCCTGGCTGTCGGAGGGCTCCAGTATTACAACCTTGGCCGCCCTGCCCATGAGGCGGTTGTCCTGCTCGTTCTGGGAGGAGTGCAGGCCCGGGTCGTCGGCGCTTACCACCACTATGCCACCGGTGGCCCCGATGTAGCTCAGTGTGAAAAAGGGATCCGCCGCAACATTCAGCCCCACATGCTTCATGGAGGTGAGCACCCTTGCCCCGGCGAAGGACGCCCCGGCAACCACCTCCATGCCAACCTTCTCGTTTGGGGCCCATTGGGCATCTATTTCGGTGTATTCCTCGCCGATGGTTTCCATGATCTCCGTTGAAGGTGTCCCGGGGTAGGCACTGGCGAAGTGAACGCCGTGCTCCCAGGCTCCCCGGGCGATTGCCTCGTTCCCGGAAAGGAAAAGCCTCCCGGAATCGACTTCATTAAGTTTCTTCCTCATTCACTGCCTTTCTTTATTCGTATTCCCTTACCTTCTCCACGCCGTCCAAAACCCTGATGACCCCCCTTGCCAGAGCCTCCAGCTCGGCTTCACCGGGGAACACCAGGATTCTACCCAGGTAGGAAAGGTATTCCGTGAGAATCTCGGTTATCCAGGAGTTATATGCCATGCCTCCGGTTATGACAACCGCGTCTATGTTGCCCTTGAGGGCGGCGGCCATTGCCCCGGCCTCCTTGGCCATCTGGTATGTCATTCCCCTGAGAACGCCGTCGGCCTCCTTGTCTCCGGCAACCACCTTTTCCCGGATCCTACCCACGTGCTCCTCGCCGAGATAGGCATATACTCCGCCCTGTTTCAGGAACATCTTCTTGAGCTCCCCCGGGGAGTATTCGCCGCTGAGGCAGAGCTTCATAAGGCCTGTCATGGGAAGACCGCCGGTCCTTGTGGAACTGAATGGGCCGTCGTCGTTAGCGTTGTTCGTGTCGATCATCTTTCCTTTTCGCAGGGCGTTAACGCTGATCCCGCTGCCAAGGTGCATTACCACAAGGTTCAGGCTGTCCATGGGCCGGCCAAGCTCCTCCGCGGCCTTGTAGGCCACCATCCTGATGTTAAGGGCGTGGCTGAGGCTTTTCCTGGGCAGAAGGGGGTGTCCGCTGTAGCGGGCCTCGTCTATCATTTCATCCACGCATACAGGGTCAACGAAGTAGGCGGGAACTCCTGCCTTTTCAGCAATTCCCCGGGCTATGGGGGCGCCGAGATTCGAGGGATGGTCCGCCTGGAGGGTGGTTCCCTCCCGAATGTCCTGAAGAAGCCTTTCGTTCACAGCGTATGTTCCGCTTGCAAGGGGCTTGAAGGTTCCACCCCTTCCAACCACAGCGGTGAGGTCTTCCGGTGAATACCCCCTTTTATTCAGTTCAGCCAGAACTATGTCCCTCCTGAAGTTCATCTGGTCGAAAGTGGATCCAAAGGGCTCAAGCTCCGAGGGGTCGTGATGGATGCTTTCCTCGAAAACCTGCTCATCATCCCTGAAGAGCCCCAGTTTCGTCGAGGTTCCCCCGGGATTCACCGCGAGTATCAGCCTGTCCTTCACCGTGCACCCCCGGCAACCACGGCGCAAAGGGCCAGACTGTTCAGTTTGGTGCGCGGTGTATCGGAACGGCTCAGCATTACCACCGGGGCCGCGGCGCCTGCTATTAGTCCACCCACCTCGGCATCGGTCATGTACATGAATCCCTTGGCAAAAATGTTACCACTGGCGATGTCCGGTGTTACCAGAACGTTTGCCTGGCCGGCCACCGGGCCTGTCATTTTCTTTATTTCCGCAGCGGCGGGATCCATGGCGCCATCCACCGCTACGGGGCCGATGACATCGGCACCCTGGATACCTTCCCGGGCAAGTTGCTCCCATAGAACGGTTTCAGGCATTTTGTCCGAGACAGTTTCCACCGCCGCAAGAAGAGCGATCAGCGGCCGTTCAGCCCCGAGACGGACCATTATGTCCCCGGCATTGGAGGCAATCTGCTTTGCCTGTTCAAGGTCGGGACGGATGTTCATTCCGCCGTCGGTGATGGCCACCAGTCTGTTCTGCCTTGGAACGTGAACCACCGCCACATGGCTGAGCACCCTGCCCGTGCGCAGGCCGATTTCCTTGTCCAGAATGGCTTTCTGAAAAACTGATGTCTTTATCAGACCCTTCATCAGCATTCCAGCCCTGCCTGAGCTGACCATTTCAACACCCCGCCGGGCGGCCTCTTCGGGATCGGTGCAGTCTTCCACCTGAATGTTCCCGGGAAGGTCTTTCCGCAATCCCGCAAGGGACTTTTTGACTTCCTCCAGGGGGCCGATCACAACGCTGCCGGCTAGGCCGCTTTCCGCCGCCTCGATCAATGCGGCGAGGGATGCGGGATCATGTCCCATGGGAACCGCCACCACCGTACCTGAAAGGGCCCTGGCTGCTTTCCTTATCTCCGAAAAACTTCCCAGCAAGATAAAAACCTCCGTCTCTATGGAATTGGATGTGATTTATGGGTATGATACTATGGTTGAAAACCATAACTCGAACCAGACCCCGAAGGAGCAGTTCTTGACATTTGAAGAGCTCTGGCGGCGTTCTGAAGCCGTTCTCTTCGACTTCGACGGCGTTATCGCCGACAGCGAGCCCCTTTACCGAAGCTCATGGAATATCGTTCTCCGGCGGTATGGGCACACCGTACCTGAAAAGGTCTACTGGAAGCACTGGGCATTCCTCGGCGAGGGCCTTGAGGGTGAAATGCAGCGCACCGGACTGAAGGTTCCCGATCCCTCAGCGGCGAAGGATCGGCAGAAGGAGATTTACGGGGAAATGTGCCGCCGGGGCAGAGTCCCCCTTTTCAGCGGGGCGGTGGAGGCCGTTGAAAAGGTCATGGATCATCGCCTGTGCATCGTAGCGTCCAATACCCACAGCGATCTTATAGAAGCCGTGGTAGCCGGCAGGTTCCGTAAGTTTCCCCGGGTGGTTGGTGGCGAGGGGCTTTCCCCCAAACCATCCCCTGATATTTTTCTGAAGGCCGCCGATGTACTGGGGGTTCCCCCTCCCGCTGTCTGGTGTTCGAAGATGCCGATAAGGGCATCAGGGCGGCCTCCGGGGCAGCCATGCCCTCGGTTCTGATCAGGAATCCCTACAACAGGGACTTCCCCCGGGGGAGCTTCCTGTGAACTGCCGGGTATCGATTCCCTTCCGGGACTTGTCAGGGAGCTGGAATGCTAGGCGAACTCGTTCTCTGTCATCCGCTGTATGCTCCAATATTCATGCTGATCACCGGCCTGATCCTGGCCTTCCACGGCAGAAAGACCATTCCCCTGGCCATTGGTCTATGCGCCATGGCCCTGGGCTATCTTTACGGCGGCCTTTTCCTTGCTTCCGTATCATCCGATCCGGTACTGCTCCGCTGGGCACCCTTTGCCATAGCCGTGCTCTTCACGGTGCTGGTGCTGTTCCTGTACCGCCTGGCGTTTTTCTTCGCCGGGGTCCTGATAGGGCTCTTTCTCGCTGGTTTTCTTCTTCCGGAGGCTTCCTGGATGATCATCGGCCTTGCGGCCCTTGGAACCGGAGCTATTGTTTATGTGTCAAGGAATTTTGTATTCTCGGTACTTACAGCGGTTCTTGGGGGCGCCTGACTGCCACCGGCGCGGTAAACCTTTCCGCCTGGGCCGGGGTGTATGCGGGCCCCATTGCTTACTGGTTCCTGTTTGCTGCCATTTCCCTGTTTGGTGTTTTTTATCAATTGAAGCACGGAGGTAAGTGAGTTTGTCCCATCGTCTTCTGGATTATGCCATCGTTCTGGGCGTTGTGGTGCTGCTCACGCTCCTTTTCAAGCTTTCCCGCTTTCTCCTACACCGGTTCACAGGGAGGAAGCGTCCAGCCGGCAATGAATTCAGCACCGACGACGCCCTTATATGGGGGCTCAGATTCCTTCTTTCCGGCCTGCTTCTGCTGCCCTTCGTCACTTCTCTTCTGGCCTTCGCCGACAACAATAGGCTCATAGGGGGAATGCCCCTTCATCTTGCCCTGACCGCTGTTTCGGTGGTTCTCTTCAGCTTTGCCGAGGACCTTTTCAGGGATTACAACGGATACGGAGCGGCGGACCTGAAGCCGGTATCGTGGCATACCAGACGAATTACCCCTCTGCTTCTGGCCTTCTGGATAATCGGCAGTGTGTTCCTCAGCCCCCTCTTTTATTCCGGCCTCACGGTCCTTGTTGCAGCTTTTTATGGTTTGTGCCTTCGTTTCCGCAAACCCGCCGGGATCTTCTCTAAAAATGCCTGAGCGCAATACTTCAATCCTCCACATTATCACCAAAATGGCCGTAGGCGGAGCCCAGATGAACACCCTCATAAGCTGCAGGGAGATAACCCGTATGGGTTATCCTTCCGCTGTGCTCACCGGCCCTGAGATATCCCCGGAGGGAACCTTCGATGACCTGTCGGAAAAGTACGGCATTCCGGTTTTCAGGCGCCGCACCTTATTCGCAAGCTCTCTCCCTATCACGATATCCGGGCCTTCTTCGAAATTCGCAAGATAATAGAGGATAATCGCTTTACTATTGTTCACACACACGGATCAAAGGCTAAATTCCTTGGAAGGCTTGCCGCATCCCGTGCCCGTGTTCCGGTTAAGATCGTTCAGACAGTGCACGGTTGGTCCTTCTTCGATACCATGCCTCCCCTGAAGAAGGCCTTTTTCGCATCCCTCGAGCGAATAGGCTACGGCCTGGCCCACTCAAACATAGTTGTGAGTCCCCACGACATTCGTAAGGGAGTCAACTGGGGAATAGCAAGCCGGAAGACTACCAGCTGATACGCAGCGGGGTGGAGTTCGACGCATTCATTAACAGTAGGGGACGCAGGGAACAGGCCCGGCTTGATCTGAATATCCCGCTGGAGGCCCCGGTGGTAGGAACGGTTATACGCCTCGCGCCGCAGAAGCATCCGGAGGCCATAGTCGACGTTGCCGTAAAGGTCGCCGCCGGTTTCCCGGATGTCCGCTTCGTCATAGTCGGTGATGGCCCCCTGTCCGACTACATGCGAAACTATATCAGGGAAAAGGGGCTGGACGACAACTTCATGCTTCTGGGAAGCCGAAAGGATGTCGCTGAGATCCTTCCGGCATTCGATGTTTTCCTGCTCACCTCCAGAAGTGAAGGCCTTCCAAGGGCAATGCTGGAGGCCCTGGCGGTTAGAATACCCGTGGTGGCCACCGATGTGGGAGGAATTGCCGAGCTTGTGAACGGGCTGAAGAACGGGTTTCTTTGCGCCCATGGCGATATCCAGTGCCTTTCCAGCGGCGTGATGAAGCTTCTCGAATCACCGGAACTGGGAGAGAGCCTTCTGGCAACGGTGGATCAGGACCTCAAGCCCTTCAGCGCGAAGATCATGGTGGATGAACTCTTTCAGCTCTACACTTTCCTTATGAAAAACATGTAACCGCCCGAATAACCGTTAAGGCTAAACGGGCGGGTACAAGTGCACGAAACTGTTGTTCTAGGGTGCCTCTATGGCGCTCACCGGGCAGACAGCTGCGCAGGCTCCGCAGTCGATGCAGGTGGCGGCATCGATAATGTATGGTGTTCCTTCTGAAATGGCGTCAACGGGACATTCACCGACACAGGCACCGCAGCCGATGCAGGTGTCATTGATTTTGTAGGCCATGATAACCTCCGTTTGGATTTTGGGTCTCTCTGTTTCAACCGGTATTCACCGACCCCTTATTATATTAAGAATCCGGTCCAGTTCGTCCAGCGACTGATAGTCTATCTCAAGCTTGCCCCTTCCCCCGGAGTCCCTCAGGGCTACCTTTGTTCCAAGGCACCGCTGAAGCTCCTTTTCCAGCTGGACTATCTCGGGAAGCACAGTTCTAGCCCTTTTCTTTCTGGGTGATCTGCCGGTTTTCCTTACGGCATCCTCAAGGGCTCTGACGCTATATCCCCTTGCCAGTGCAAGCTTTGCCATTCTCAGCATGGCATCCTGATCGGTAAGACCCAGTAGTGTTCGACCGTGCCCCATGGAAAGGCTGCCGCTACGGACCATTTCCTTTACCTGTTCTGGAAGCTCCATAAGCCTCTGAAAATTGGCAATTGCCGAGCGGCTTATTCCGACCTGTTTTCCCAGCTCGTCCTGGGTCATGTTGAACTCGGCGCAGAACCGTGTGAAGGCCTCTGCCTTTTCCATGGGGTTCAGATCCTGTCTCTGTATGTTCTCTATCAGCGCCAGGGCCATCATCTGCCTGTCATCGGCTTCCCTGATGAAACGGGAACCTCTGTGAGCTCCGCGAGCATGGAAGCCCTCAGCCTTCTCTCCCCCGCTATGAGCTGATAGCGCTGGTCGGCCTTTCTCAGGACCAGGGGCTGAAGGATCCCCTGCTGCCTTATGGATTCAGCCAGGGACTCCAGTTCGTTGTCGTCCCAGTCCCTTCTGGGCTGAAAGGGATTGGGGTCGATGAGACCAATGGGAACCATTGCCGGGGTACCCCCGGAGGAACCGCCTTCCACATCGGGCAGAAGAGCCTCAAGGCCCCTTCCCAGAGCTTTTTTCCGCTTCATTTCGAAATTACCTCCCTGGCAAGACTCATGTAGCTTTTCGCCCCGGAGGAATAGGCGTCATAGAGGATCACCGGCATGCCGAAACTGGGAGCCTCGCTCAGGCGGACATTCCTGGGGATCCTCGTGGTAAAAAGAAGACCTCCGAGATGCTGGTCGGCTTCTTCCTCCACCTCCCTGCTCAGCTTGAGACGCCTGTCGTACATGGTAAGGACCACGCCGAATATCTCAAGGGATCTGTTCCAGTGGGCTTTTTATTCTTTTTATTGTATCGATAAGATGGGACAAGCCCTCAAGGGCATAGTATTCACTTTGAACGGTTAGGACCACGCCGTCGGCTGCAACCAGGGCGTTCACGGTGAGAAGCCCCAGGGACGGGGGGCAGTCGATCAGTACATAGTCGTACCTTGAGAGATCCGAAGCGGTAAGGGCCTTCGCAAGGTAGAACTCTCTGTCCTCCTCCGAGGCCAGTTCTATCTCGGTGCCGGCAAGATGTCTTGATCCTCTGATGAGATGAAGACCCTCTATGTCTGTTTTCGCAACGCAAAGCTCGAATGGCTCCTCACCGGCAAGGTAGGAGTGTATTCCCCTTACATCGGCCTCCCTGCATCCCAGGCCACTGGTTGCGTTGGCCTGGGGGTCGAGGTCTATCACAAGCACGTCTTTGTCGTGAACAGCCAGGCTCGCGCCGAGGTTGATAACTGTGGTGGTTTTGCCAACGCCGCCCTTCTGATTGGCCACGGCAAGGATTCTTGTCATTCGGTACACCTTTCTCTGCTGTTTACCGGGAATGCGAATACTGCAGTATAAATCCTTTGCGGTCAAGCGGGGGCGAGGGAAGGGGGGTTGAAACCCCAATCTCCACCGGATGGGCCACCCTGGTCAGTAGAAGGGAATCCCCCGGGAAACCGAATCAACCATGAGCAACATATCCTCCGGGCTCTTCACCCCGCGGGAGGTGAAGACCGTCCCCCGGGGGAAGGGTCCCGCGTCCTCGATCCTTCCATTTATTATCTTCGCACCGATGGAGCATTCCCTGGCGGCGGTCTCAAGGAAGGCGCACCTCTTCCTTCTGGGCTCGACCATGGTCACACTGAACCCGAGAAGGGCAAGAATGAAACCGGGAAACCCGGCTCCTGTGCCAATATCCACTACGTTTTCACCCTGAATGAAGGGACCGAAGGCAACCGACTCGAGAAGGTGTCTCTCCCACAGCCTGCCCCCCTCACCGGGACCGATGAGGTTCATCCTTTTGGAACTGAGGCTGAGAAGCTCAAGAAAGGTCCGCGCCCCGGTGTAGAAGCCCGGGGGAATACTTACCCCTAGCTGCATACAGCAGGATGAGACCCATTCCTCCGACCTATGTTCCACGTGGAACATCCCGTTTCATCAGGTAGAGCATCAGGGCCTCCATGTCCGATCTTCTCACGGCGGGGATCCCCCCGGCCTCCCCCATGGTTGCCGGTCTTTTTCCGTTAAGGGCCTCCACCGCCTCTGTGCTCAGTGAACTCACAAGGGAAAAGTCTGATATTGCTTCCAGGGAAACATCATTGTACCTGGAAAGGGCGTGCTGCCTTCGTTCTGCCCTGGCGATATAGCCCTTGTATTTCATGTCAAGGATTGCCGATCGAAGGAGGGCCATATCTCTGTCCGACGAAATACCAAGAATTGGGGCCAGGTTTTCCGCACCTGTACCGGGCCTTCTTGACAGCTCAGCAGCGGAACTCTCCCCGTGACGGGTTTTCTCCATGGTGACCTTGAGCTGTTCGCATTCCCGTTCCCTCCCGCTGAAGAACCGTCTGTCAGCTCCACTCAGTGTACCCAGGGCCTCTCCAAGCCTCCATATGCGGCGGTCGGCGTTGTCCAGTCTCAGGTGAAGCCGGTTTTCCGATCTGCTGGAAAACAAGCGATAGGGTTCCTCGACCCCTGTAGAGACAAGGTCGTCTACCATGACCCCGAGGTAGCTTTCCATCCGGTCCGGCTGAGCCTCGGACAGCCCCATGGCCCTTCGGGCTGCGTTAGCGCCTGCCAGAAGCCCGGTTGCAGCGGCCTCTTCGTATCCCGATGTCCCCAGTATCTGTCCGGCGACATACACATTTTCCGTTTTCTTCAACCTCAGGGTGCCGGTGAACTCACTGGTGTCAAAGCATGTGTACTCAACTGAATACCCGTAGGCGGCAATTTCCGCATTCCGGAAGCCCGGCAGGGACCTTACCACCCTGTCCTGTATCTCCTGGGGAAGACTTGTTGACAGGCCGTTGAGATACATGATCCTTGAGGACCTTCCCAAGGGCTCCAGATGGAGCGGATGCCCTGTTCTTTCCGGGAATTTCGTTACCTTGTCCTCAAAACTGGGACAGTATCGCGGGCCCTTCCCGGTTATCCTTCCGGAGTACAATGGGGAATGCCTGAGGCTTTCCTTCACTATCCCTTCGGTGACGGGGGTTGTTCTGGTTACCCAGCATTTCTCTGTGTTCTCCACGGGGACCCCGGAACGGAGACTGAAGGAGAACCGCATTTCAGAAGGCTTCTGTTCCTCAAGTATCGAGGTGTCGACGGACCTTCTCACTATCCTCGGGGATGTTCCCGTTTTGAATCGTTTCACGTGGAACATTCTTCTGCGAATATCCTTTTCAAGGGCATCGGCGCTTATGTCTCCCCTTCTTCCGCCGGGCCAGCTTTCCTCTCCCCTGTGCAGAATTCCACCCAGGAAGGTTCCCGTGGCCAGAACAAAACCTTCTGCCAGGATTTCCCTTCCGCTCTTAAGCCTGACCCCTGTTATCCTTTCGGTGGGGCCGGTAAGGGACAGCGCCGTGTCCTCCACGACGGACACCCCGGCGGACAGAAGCTGCTTTCTCTGTTCCCTGGAATACTCCTGTACATCGGTCTGCACCCTGGGGCCCCATACCGCCGGACCCTTTTTCATGTTCAGCATTCTGAACTGCAGGGTCGTCCTGTCGGCGCTGATGGCGGTTACTCCACCCATGGCGTCAATTTCCCTTACCAGGGTTCCCTTGGCTATCCCTCCAAGGGACGGGTTACATGACATCAGGGCAATCCGCGAGGCAACTGGAGTTATCAGGGTTACACTGGCGCCTATGGATGCCGCGGCAACCGCGGCCTCCACCCTGCGTGGCCTCCCCTATTACAACTATCCTCTTCATTTTCCCACGCAGAAAACATCCAGGGCACGTTCCACCGCAAGGCTGCCCCGTTCCTTCGCGTTAAGCTCATCTGTGGCCATGGCTATAATTTCCGCGGCAAGAGCCAGATCATTCCCCTCCCATGCAGCCAGGGCCTGCTTAAGAAGATCAGCAGCCTTCCACAGTCGTCTGGCGGGGCTTCCCCCCTCGGAGGCGGTTATGAACTCCTCTATTGCCCACAGGCCTTCACCCTGGATGGTGGAAAGCCTGCGCCACCCTGGAAGGGTGGAGTCCCCGGTCTTGTCGCTGAGGGATGCCAGCTTCATTGTGGGATGGTTCGATATGATCCCACCGGGTGGTTCTTTCATTTCCGGGTCAAGCCACAGGATTCTGTCACCGGTCCTTCTGGCGGCAATGGCTATATCCAGGGCCATTCCGTCCAGCTCGTCACCTCCGGTGCCGGCGGTATCGCAGACCCGGACTGCCCTGCTCCTGATGATCACCGTTCTTTCAGCGCCGTCCCTTGTGGTTCCCGGTGTGTCGGAAACTATGGCAGCGGTTTCTCCGCAGAGGCGATTGAACAGAGTGGACTTTCCGGAGTTTACCGGGCCCATGATGAATACCCTTGGAAGGACCTCTATCCTTCCGGTTGTCTCGGCGGCCTCCTCTGCTGTGCCTATTGCCTGCTTGAGGAGGTCCTCCATGGGAACTTCACCCTCTATTCCATGCTCTTCCTCGAACTCTATCATTGCTTCTGTCCGCACCATGAGAAGATCAAGCCTGTCATTGAGGTCCTTTGCCCTGCCGGAGGATTCCAGGCTTCTGAACTGAGCGGACAGAGTCAACACGTCCATCTCTGTAAGCCTGCCGTTCAGCCAGGCCCTTCTGGTGAACTCACCGGGTTCTGCCTGTCTTGCCCCTGCCTCTATCAGACGATTGAGCACTGCGGATGGGGTTCCCGGTGAGCCGTGGCACATAAGGTCAACCATTTCCTCACCGGTATAGCTTCGTCCCACTGGCCAGGATATTGCCACGAGACGGTCGATGCCGGCAAAATCCCCCACGGAGCGCCGCATACCACGAAGCCTTCCCTCGGGGAGCCCCATTAAGGATTCCACTATCCGTGAGGCTCCCCTTCCGGAGAGCCTCACCAGTGATATTGCTGAAACGGCTTCAGGGGTGGCCTGTGCCGCTATGAGATCAGAACTGCTGTCCATTCATGGTCCTATTCATCCACCAGTTTCTTCTTTATCAGTTCCTGGTGTATGAGGGTGAGCACATTGAAGACCAGCCAGTAGAGAGTAAGACCGGAGGCGAATCTCATGAAGAGGAACATCATGAAGAATGGCATGAGATACATCATCATCTTCTGCTGCTGGGCCGCGGCCCCTGCTGAGCTGGACCCGGTGAGCTTCTGCTGAAGGAACATGAACACACCCAGCAGAAGAGCCATGAGGCCGATGCCCTCAAGGCCCATGACCTTTGTGCCAAAGGGGATCAGGATCTCCGGTCTGGAAAGATCGTTTATCCATAGAATGAATCCCGCTCCCCTGAGCTCGACCATGTTTGCAAGGACCCGGTACATCGCGAAGAACACAGGCATCTGAAGGAGCAGAGGAAGACATCCGCCAAGTGGGTTTACACCGCTTTCCTTGTACAGTTTCTGCATTTCCGTCTGCTGCTGCTTCGGATCCTTTGCGTACTTCTTCTGTATCTCCTGCATGGCGGGCTGAATCTTCTGCATCTTCTGCATGGAGACATAGCTCTTTGTGGTGAGTGGGGACAGCAGGAATTTGAGGGCAAAGGCCAGGATGATGATCCGAAGGCCCCAGTTGCCCACGAAGGAAAGGACCGAAGTAAGGAACAGGAAGATGAGCTTTCCGATCCACCTTATTATGGGCCAGCCGAAGTCTATCATATCGCTCTGTGAACCGCCAAGATCACTGAGCAGCCCGTATGCCTTGGGGCCGGCAAAGACCCTCACGTTAGCATCGTCTATGGAGACCTCGGGAGAACCGCCCTCGCCGGGGGCTATGTATCCGTTTGCCCTCTGGCCGGAAGCCGGCATCAGTATTATGGCGAAGTACTGGCTTGTTGCCGCTGCCCAGGTTACGTTCCCTGTGGTTTCCAGCCCCTCTATCTTGTGTGAATCGGTGCTCTTGTGGCCGTTGGTGTACCAGGATGCCTTGAAGTAGCCCCGATCCGGGGCATTGGTCTCGGTAACCGGCAGGGTTCCCGCTGGAATTGCCGTATTCTCGTCGAGGCCGTTCTTCTGAAGGGAGAAACCATAATAGTTCCCGGTGAAGGTGAAGACCTTGCTGGAAGTTCCCGTTGTGAACACCAGCTGTACCGGTTCAGTTCCGGCCCATATGGTGTCCGGGCCTTCGTAGTTGAAGAGCACGGGCCCTCCGTCGGGCCGCTGTGAGACCAGCCAGGGTCTTTCAGACAGCTCCACCGGCTGGCCGATATCCTGATCGGGATAGTCCTCATACTGTTCGAGGGTCCAGGATGTAACCGAGCCTCCGGTTGTGGACAGGACCGCGGTGACCATTTCATTACCGCTGTCATCGGGTATGATGACCGTTATTGTCCTCTCCCGATAACTCTCCTGCTCATCCGGTTCAGTTGGGACATCCGCCTCTTCCGGCTGAACCTGCTCTGGCACGGTTTCCTGTTCCGGCGGAACACTTTCCATCACAGTCGGATCCTGTTGCCGGGGGCTCTGGCCCTTGCCGGAAATGAACCAGCTGACCAGGAGCACTCCCATCATAAGTATTGCCGCGATGAAAAGCCTGGATTGATCACTCATTATTCTTTACCTCCGGAACAGGGTCATATCCCCCTTTGTGCCAGGGATGACATCTTGAAATTCTCTTCACGGCCAGTACGGTTCCCTTGAATGCACCATGCTTCTGCAGGGCCTCAATGGCATATGTACTGCATGTGGGCGTGTATATGCAGCTGGGGGGAATGAACGGGGAAATGGCTTTCCTGTAGACCTTTATCAGGAAGATGATTATTCCCTTAATTTACTGCCTCCATGGAGTTTACCATTTCCGTAAGCCTGTTCATGTCCTCCAGCATTTCCTCCCAGCCAATGCTCTCCAGCCTCCTGACCGGGAAGACCACGGCGTCGTATCCCACAAGTGTGTCCTTTTCCACCGAGTATTGCCTGAGCCGTCTTTTGAACAGATTCCTTCTAACCGCATTTCCCGTTTTCGCCGATACAGAAAACCCCAGGCGAATCTGGCCCAGGGAATTCTTTAAGTATCTTGCTTTCAGTACGTTACCCCTGAAATACTTTCCCTGTCTTAAGAGTTTCCTGAACTGCCAGCTTTTTCTGACCCTCTTTAAGACACGCCTTTTCAAGGCTAAGGTACTAGACGCTTGCGCCCTTTGCGCCTTCTGGCATTCAGGACTTTTCTTCCGCCTTTTGTGGCCATTCTTGCCCTGAACCCGTGTCTTCTCTTCTTTGAGATGTTACTGGGCTGAAATGTTCTCTTCATCTTATACTCCTGTATCTGGCATCCGGTATTCAATACCGGCACCGTTACTTCATGTTCCTGCCGGAAGCGGAAAGTTATCTAAATTCGTCTCTGATGTCAAGTTCTGCCGGTGGGCTTGGCCGTGTTGTGAATATTTTTGCATTATTTGAGCTGCCTGTTTTTTTGGTTTACCTATGTGATTGTTCTTGAGTGCTTTCACGGCGGCGAACTTTTGCAGCCCCGGCTGATTATTTGATGCGGAGTATTTCCCATGAATTTTTCTCCAGAGGATGCCTTCGAGCTTTGCCTTGAGAGGGCTCGATCCCTTATGGGTTCGGAAAAATACAATTCCTGGCTTTCCAATGCCTCCTTCAGAGGTTTCGCCAACGGCGTTTTTACCATAGGCCTTGACTCGCAGATCCGTGTGAACTTCGTGTCTCTGAACTACAAGGACAAACTGGAAGAACTGCTTCGTGAGATATCGGGAGATCCCTCTGTCACAGCCGAGTTTACCCATCTTCCGGAAACCCTGTCCCTCGGAGGCTTTTCCTCCACTCCCAGGAACGATCTCTTTTCCAACTTTCTTCGGCCCGGATATGTATTTGAAAGGTTCGTTGAGGGTCCCAACAATCAGCTTGCCTACGCCACGGCATGTTCCGTTGCCTATGAGATGGGTCATTCCTCAACCAATCCCCTTTTCATTCATGGCGGTGTGGGCCTGGGAAAGACCCACCTGGTTCAGGCCATAGCCCATTATGTAAAGGATAATCAGCCGGGGAGGGTTTTCACCTATATATCCAGCGAAGAGTTCACCACCCGTTTCATCCGGGCCCTGGTCCCCTCCAGGAATCCCGACAAGAGCTCGGTGAGGGACATGGAAAAATTCAAGGATGCCCTGAGCAGCTGCCACTACCTCATAATGGACGACGTTCAGAACCTGGCCGGTAAGGAAAGGACGCAGGACCTCTTCTTTCAGCTTTTCAATGAACTCTATCTTCAGGGCCGTCAGATCGTCCTCACCTCCGACAGGCCTCCCCACGAGATCGAACCACTGGAGGAGCGCCTGGTTTCCCGTTTCCAGTCCGGTATGGTGGTGGACATCAAACCGCCCATGCTTGAAACGAGGATAGCCATCCTCAATCAGAAGCTCCGTGACGAGAACATCCTTGTGGAAGACAAAGTGGTTTTCTACATCGCGGAAACGATCAAATCGAACGTAAGGCAGCTGGAAGGGGTGGTAAATCTCCTGGCGGCCACCCTTCGCATACAGAACCGTGAGCTGAACCTCGAGAATGTGAAGCTCATAGTCTCGGACTATCTGGGAGCCTCTGCCAGAAGGCTGAACCCCTCAACCATTACATCAGCGGTGGCGGCTTCTTTTGAGATCAATCCCGAATTTCTCAAGGGCAAGAAGAGGAAGAGGGAGATCCTGATTCCAAGGCAGGTTGCCATGTATCTCATCCGCGATCTCACAGACCTCCCCCTTGAGGAGGTTGGAGCTTTCTTTGACCGTGACCACTCCACTGTCCTCAATGCCGTGAGAAAAATAGACTCCATGATGGAAGCGGACAGTGCCTTCCGGAGAAGCATCCTTGATATACGGGAATCACTGCTGAACTGAGTACTCTGTTGAAAACCCTGTTGATATCTCCCGATCACGGAGCATTGTTGAAAACCCGGTTTTCGTTTGGAGGCTTTTCAACATTTTTCAACACCGCAAGTGCCCTAAACTCTCCTCATAAGGGTTACTTTTCCACAGTGTATTAGGTATAATTACTAGTACTGTATTTTTTTCTTTCTGTATTTTTTTACCGAAGATGTGGAGGGCTTTCTATGTTGAATCTTCTCGTTGATCACAAAACCCTGCTTATGGGTCTGAATACTGTGGCCTCGGCACTTCCACCCAAAACGAGCCTGCCATCCCTGTCCAATATCCTTCTGGAAACCGAAGGGGAGAAACTCCGTCTGGCCGCCACCGACCTCGACACAACTGTTGTATGCTGGATACCCGCAACCATCTCCTCCCAGGGCGCAATAGCACTGCCCGGCAAGAAACTGCTGGAGATAGTCAGAACTGGATGGAACCGATGTAAGCATAAGCACAAGCGGTTCAAGAACTTCCATTAGTTGCGATAAAAGCTCCTTCACACTGCCGGGAAGCAGCCGGGACAGTTACCCCTCCCTTCCCTCGGCTGGAGCCGAGGAGAACAGGATCGAGCTGCCCCTTTCTGCCCTGAAGGAGGCCATCAAGAGAACCTCCTACGCAGTGGCCGGAGCCAGCGAGATAAGGGCATCTCTCACGGGCTCACTCTGGCAGTTCACCCCGGAAGGCCTCGTTATGGTGGCCACCGACGGCCACAGGCTCGCCCGGGTAAAGCTGCCGGCCCTGAACGCCGATTCTGAAATGGAAGCCATTATTGCGCCAAAGGCCCTCAACCTCCTTCTTCGTCTCACCACCACGGAAACGGTCTCCATGTACTTCCAGGGTTCACAGATCAGCTTCCACGCCGACGAGACAAGCGTATACAGCAGGGTTATCGAGGGTCCCTATCCACCCTACGAGAAGGTCATTCCCTCCGGGAACAAGATCCAGCTCATGCTTAACCGCAGCGACCTTCTCGGAGCACTGAAAAGAATGAGCATCATAGCAAACCCGGCAACCCACCAGATAATGTTCACAATCGAGCACAACAGGGTAATCCTTCAGGCGGAGAACACCGACGCCGGGGAAGCCAGGGAGGATATAGAAGCGGTCTACACGGATGATCCCCTCCAGATAGCCTTCAACGGAAATCTCGTCATGGATATTCTCAGAAGCATGGCCTCCGAGGATATCCGCATCAGCATGCAGGACAGCTCAACTGCGGTAATTATCACCGAGGTAGAGCCGGAGGACGATTCCATGGACTATCTCACCCTGGTCATGCCCGTAAGGCTGCCGGACCCGTCCTGAAAAAATGAGAAGCCTTCGCAGCCTTGTCGAGGAACTTCTTGAAAACCTGGACCTCGACAGAATTCCCCCCGCCAGAAGGGGTCTGGCTTCCTGGAGGGAAATCGCAGGCGCAGAACTGGCAGAACTATGCGATCCACCTGTATTCCGGGGAGGCACACTTATGGTAAGGGCCCACAATCCCGGCGTGGCAATGGAATTGAAATATAGAAGCAGTGAAATAATCACTGCACTTAATAGTAAAGCGGGGGCCGAGGTATTCAGCTCCATCAGGGTTCTGCTAAGACCCCCCTGTGAAAAGAAAGAAAGGCAGCATTTTGACCGGTAAAACACCAGATAACTACGGCGCTGAGTCAATACAGATCCTTGAGGGGCTTGAGGCGGTGAGGAAAAGACCGTCAATGTATATCGGTTCCACCTCTTCGGCGGGGCTGCATCACCTTGTATACGAAGTGGTAGACAACAGCGTGGATGAGGCCCAGGGAGGGTATTGCGACAGCATACATGTGGTGCTTGAACCCCAAGGCGGAGTCAGCGTTTCCGACAACGGCAGGGGAATACCCACCGAGATACACACCAAGAGCGGCATCTCTGCCCTGCAGGTGGTAATGACCACACTCCACGCCGGTGGCAAGTTCGACAACAGTTCCTACAAGGTTTCCGGCGGGCTTCACGGCGTAGGCGTCAGCGTGGTCAATGCTCTTTCAAGCCGGCTGTCTGTCAGGATACACAAGAACGGGGTTCTCTGCAGCCAGGAATACCAGCGGGGCATTCCCCAGTCGCCCCCGGTTGAATCGGTAACCGATCAGGAGGGGACCGGCACCTACATTCATTTCGTTCCCGACGATGACATTTTCGAAACAACGGACTTCAGTTTCGACATTCTTGCTAAAAGGCTTCGGGAGCTTGCTTTCCTTAACAGCGGTCTCAGCATCAGCATAATTGACAGGAGATCATCCGACGGGAAGAAGAAAGAGTTCCGCTACGAAGGGGGATCACATCCTTCGTGGGTTACCTTAACGAAAACAAGCATCCCCTGCACGAGCCACCGGTGCATTTCACCCGGGAAGGCGTTCTGGAGGACGGCTCCTTCGTTTTCACAGATGTTTCGCTGCAGTACAATTCCGGTTATCAGGAGGATGTATTCAGTTTCGCCAACAACATCAACACCATCGACGGCGGCACGCACCTCACCGGTTTCCGCGCGGCACTCACCAGGTGTCTTAACGACTATGCCTCAAGGAACGGTTTGTTCAAGAAGAGCGGAGAGTCCTTTTCCGGTAACGATGTCAGGGAAGGACTTACCGCCGTTGTTAGCGTGAAGCTCTCAAGTCCCCAGTTCGAAGGCCAGACGAAAACAAGGCTGGGCAACAGGGAGATAAAGGGAATAGTTGAAAACACCGTTTACGGCGGGCTAAGCCAGCACTTCGAGGAAAATCCTTCCACCGCCAGGAAGATCGTGCAGAAATGCATAGACACCTGCGCCGCAAGACAGGCCGCAAGGAAAGCAAGGGAGCTCACCCGGAGGAAAAGCGCCCTGGAAACCGCATCCCTGCCGGGAAAACTTTCCGACTGCACCGTCCGCGATCCCGACAAGGCCGAACTCTTTCTGGTTGAGGGAGATTCCGCCGGGGGAAGTGCCAAGCAGGGCAGAGAACGCTATTTCCAGGCCATTCTTCCCCTCAGGGGAAAGATCATAAACGTTGAGAAGGCACCCCTGCATAAAATATTGAACAACAATGAGATAAGAACCCTTGTAACCGCCGCCGGCACAGGCATAGGAGCTGAAGATTTCGACATGAGCAAGCTCCGGTACGGAAAGATCATCATCATGACCGATGCCGATGTGGACGGAGCCCACATAAGGACCCTGCTTCTGACCTTCTTCTTCAGGTACATGACCAGACTGATAGAAGAGGGACACATATTCATTGCCCAGCCGCCGCTCTTCAGGATAAAATGGGGTAAGAACGAGAAGTACGCCTATTCCGAGAAGGAGCGCGATCTCATAATAGAGAACGATACCGGCTCCCAGAAGGTATCCATTCAGAGATACAAGGGCCTTGGAGAAATGAATCCCGAACAGCTTTGGACCACAACCATGGACCCGGAAAACCGTCTGATGCTTCAGGTTAGAATGGACGACGCCGTGGAGGCCGACAGGATCTTCTCGATACTGATGGGAGACGAGGTTGAGCCCAGGCGCAACTTCATTGAATCCCACGCCGGGGAGGTGAAGAATCTTGACTACTAGGAAAGACGGCGAGAAACCCAGGGAAATTCTCATTCCCGACCATATCGAACTCGAGGACGAGATGAAGAAATCCTATCTGGATTACTCCATGAGCGTCCTTGTTGGAAGGGCCCTTCCCGATGTAAGGGACGGCCTCAAGCCGGTTCACAGAAGGATCCTTTACAGCATGTACGAGCAGCGGCTCACCCATCAGAAGGCCTACAAGAAGTCGGCCACAGTAGTGGGAGACGTCCTCGGAAAGTACCATCCCCACGGCGATGGCTCCGTTTACGATGCCATGGTGCGAATGGCCCAGGACTTTTCCCTGAGACATCCTCTGGTGCAGGGTCAGGGCAACTTCGGATCCGTCGACGGCGATCCTGCGGCGGCCTACCGCTATACCGAGGCCAGAATGGCCCTGATCGGCGAGGAGATGCTGGCGGACATAGAGAAAAAGACCGTGGACTTCGAACCAAACTTCGATCAGCGGCTGGAGGAGCCCAGGGTCCTTCCCTCGGGTATTCCCAACCTTCTTGTGAACGGTTCATCGGGAATCGCGGTGGGAATGGCCACGAACATTCCTCCCCACAACCTTCGGGACACCGTTGCGGCCTGCATTGCCCTCATCGAAGACCCTGAAATAACCGATGACAGGCTCATTGAGATACTTAAGGCCCCGGACTTCCCAACCGGCGGTATCATCATGGGGCTCAGGGGAGTGAGGAACGCCTACCTTTCCGGACGGGGCAGAATAGTAGTAAGAAGCCGCATCGCACCGGAGGAGGTGGAGGGCAGGAACTGCCTGATCGTCACCGAACTTCCCTACATGGTGAACAAGGCGAGGCTGATAAAGTCCATCGCAGACCTTGTCAAGGACAGGAAGATCACCGGAATAGCCGATCTCCGTGACGAATCCGACCGCGACGGCATGAGGATAGTGATCGTACTGAAGAGGGATGCCATCGAAGAGGTTGTTCAGAACCAGCTTTTCAAGCACACTGCACTGGAGACCACCTTCGGCGCCAACCTGATCGCACTGGTGGACAACATCCCCAGAAGGCTTAACCTCCGTGAAATGCTTTCCTTCTACATCCTTCATCGTCATGAAGTGGTTCACAGAAGGACCCTGTTCGATTACGAGAAGGCCGAGGCCAGGGCCCACATTCTCAGGGGACTCATAAAGGCCCAGGACAATATCGATGAGGTCATAAGGATAATCAAGCATCCGCCAGCCAGAACGAGGCGAAGGCGACCCTGATGGAAACCTTCGATTTTTCCGAGAAACAGACCCAGGCGATACTGGACATGCGCCTTGGAAAACTCACCGCCCTCGACAGGAAATCCCTGGAAGAAGAGCTTTTGGAGCTGGAAGCAACCATTGCTGAGCTGAAGGAGATCCTGGAGCACAAGCACCTGCGCATGGCGCTTGTCTCCGACGAGCTTCTTCAGACAGCGGAGAAATATGGCGAAGAGCGCAGAACCAGCATAGTTCCCTATGCTCCGGACGATATAGACATTGAGGACATGATACCCGACGACCCCATGGTAGTAATGGTGTCCCACCGGGGTTACATAAAGCGACTTCCCCTTGATACATGGCGAAGCCAGATCCGGGGAGGCAGGGGCAAGACCGGGGTTACCACCCGAGAGGAAGACTACCTGGAACAGGTTTTCGTAGCGACCAGCCACGGGCACATACTCTTCTTCACCAACCAGGGCCGCTGCCACTGGTTGAAGGTCTGGAAGATACCCGAAGCCGGCAGGAACAGCCACGGCAAGGCAATAATCAACCTGCTGGAACTTAACCCGGGAGAAAGACCCGTTGCCAATGTCTGCGTGAAGAACTTCAGCGGAGACCGCTATGTACTAATGGTCACAAGCAACGGAATGGTAAAGAAAACACCCCTCGACGCCTACAGCCATCCCAGGCGAAATGGGATCAAGGCCATCAGGCTTCACGGTGAAAGCGAACTGGTAAGGGCTGTGCTTACCGATGGCGGTTCCAGAGTAATTCTGGCCACCCATGACGGCAGGGCCATCAAGTTCCCGGAAACCGAAGTAAGGCCCCAGGGGCGGGACACCATGGGTGTTACAGGTATGCGGCTTTCAGAGGGCGACAGAGTGGTTGACCTTGTGACCGTTACCGAAAACGATTCCCTTATGACAGTCACCGAGAACGGGTACGGCAAGAAAACGCCGGTTTCCGAATACAGGGAAACCCACCGCGGGGGCAGGGGTGTGATAAACATCATCACCGATGACAGGAACGGCGGTGTGGTTGCGGTTTCCGCTCCGGAACAGGGATGCGATATGCTTCTGGTAACGCTGTCCGGCATGGTCATCCGTTTCCAGTGCGACCAGGTTAGCGTAATCGGCAGGGCCACCAAGGGAGTGAGGCTGATCAGCCTCCACGAGGAGGATACCGTCTCGGATGTCACGCTTATCCGGGGGGATATGATCGAAAACGAAGATGCCGAATTGATTGAGGAACCGGAAGGGGAACAGGAAGAGTGACGCCCCGGGATGACAACCTGGCCAGGAGGATCAGAGCGTGGCTCGGGGTAAAGACCCTGGGGGACATACCGTCCCCACCACCCGAGGTGGTCCCCCCGATGCTTCCCGATGTATCCCGGCTGGAGCTGAAGTCCGTTCCCAGGCTCCAGGGATCCCTGGAAAGGCTTCCCGTTGCGGGAGAACTGGGCGCCGCGGTTCCAGCCCTGGCATCCCTCATGTCCATCATGGACAGGAACGAGGCGGAGAAGATATACGATTTCCTCGGCTCCCTGTCCCTTCCTCCGGGCTACGACCCGGCCCTGGCCGATATCTGGTTCAACAGAGTCACGGCCTCAGGGTTTCACTGATGCCCCCGGCGGTAACGGGCTTTTTTCCATTTCGGAGATGCACACTGTGGAAGCCTTTGGCTTCACCCTGGAGGAAACCCTTTCCTGCTGGCTTAAAGCCTGAGATCCTCCGGTTCGCCGGAGGGTTCCCGTGTTGAGATCTCCATGGAAACCGCCGCCCGGTTCCCGGACAGGTTCGGTTTCGTCTGCCTCCGGATCTCCTCCGGGGGACCGACCTTGTAAATGCCCTTTCAAGGGCCTTCAAGCGACTTGAAAAAGGGGATCTCTCCGGGGAGACCCGGAGATATCTGCTGGACTTCACCATTGAGACCGGATGGCTTCTGGACGAGTCCGACTTCGATCAGATATGGCAACTCATCCTCAGGCGGGGGAACCTGGTTCACCGAAGGCTGAGCAGGGGCCTCGTACCGGTGAGCTCCATCAGGTTCCTTGCGGGGATCCTCAGGGGGATCAGCGACAGGCGCGAGCTGCCGGAGCTTCTTCGGGAGGAACGGGTACACAAGGCGATGGAGATATTCTCCTCCCACGACAGGAAGGCCATGACGAAATGTCTTTCCGACTTCCCGGACCTTATCGGACACATTGATGATCAGACGGAAATGGATCTGGTGATAGAAGCGGTCTCCCACGGAATCGCCGGCAGTGAGCACTCGAAAATGGGAGAGTCCATTGCCGTGTTCCTCCACAACACCCCCGGGGGGGTATCCATTGGTAAGATGGTTAGGTTTCTCAGGGCGGTGGGGGAAGAGATCAGCGGTGAGGTGGTTCACTTCCTGGCGAGGCTGGTTGAGGAGACCAGCCCCGAGAACAGGCTTTCTCCCTCGAACACCATCAGGTTCTCAAAAATAGTGGCGGGGATCCTTCCGGTGAGCGTTACCACCGACAGAACGGCACTGAAGGCCTTCTATCGCTCCATTATCGAAATGAGCCACTCGGAAGCAAGGATGGCCCTTATTCAGCTTGACAAGGCCGCCTTCCACAGCGGGGTTTCCCTGAGCAGCGTTCTTTCCGCCAGTTCCCTGCTGATAAGAGCGGCTGAACCTGATCAGGTCAGACTATACCTTTCAAGGATAACTGAAACCGCCAGGTTGATAGAGGCCCTCTCCCCCATTGACAGGAAGCGCACCCTTGCCGGGCTCTCACCCCTGTGGGTGGAGGTAATACTCTCCTTCCCCTCCGAGGTGGAAAAGACCATCATAGACTTCCTCGGCAAGATCAACGACGTAACGATAAGGTGCAGGTATCTGGAGAATGTGGTCACCAGGCTTCTTCAGGAGGTGGAGCCATCCGATCCGGTCTTCAGGGAGTGCCTTGCCTTTGCCGCAACAGGCTACAATTCCGCCGGTGACATCGAGAGGCTTCGTGATACGGAACACAGGGTTTTCCAGAAGGTGCTCCGGGCAGGTGGACGGATAGAGGCGGTTGACAAGGTAATAACCGATCTGCTCTCCATTCCCGGTTTCGAGGGGAACCGCTCCGAGGAACTGATAACAGGCATAAGGATCATCTGCGACAAGTTCAGTCGGCTGGCCGTGTGGGAGGAGGGCGCGGACAGACTCTTCTCCCAGTTCCTGGTGAACGGGGTCTCCAACATACTCAGGGTGTTCGTGGATAATCCCAGCGTGCTGGAAGCCGTTGACAGTTCCATAATAGCCGAGTTGGCCGGGAAGCTCATGCCCGACGGCAACGGTCCCGGAACATCGGAAATGAGCAGCACCGGTGCCACCTTTGGAGTCTTTTTCGGGGCGATCTTTCCCGACTGTGTCTCCCTTTCGGCAGGGAAAGCTCCCAGCTGCAGGATTTTCTCTTCAACCTTGCCGACGAAATAACAAGAAGCATAGGGGGAATGACCGGCGACAGCGAACTGGCCTCCTTCATAGCTGAAGAGCTCGATCACGAGATCCTCCAGGACAGGGTAACCGTTCTCGATTCCTGGCTTTCCCTGAAGACTCCGCCGCCGATCGACATGGAAGATAACTGGCCGGAGAACAGACGGCGGGAATGGGCCCTCAGACGGGCTACCTCGGATGATACCCGAATAAAGCTGTATGGTGCGGTTTCCGCCCTCATAGGGACCACCGGAGCGGATCTCAAGGAAACGGTACTGGACCTTGCCGGTTTCCTTGCCATGGAACTCCATGGGGCAAAGATCCCCGGAAGCGACTCCATATCCCTGAACTGGGACAGGAAAATGATGGAAGACCTCATCTCCCGCTCCGAGGGGGTTCCTCCATTTTCCCTTTTCGCCGCCCACCGCGCCGGAGCAATGCCAACCGAGGAGGCCTATTCATACCTCTCCAACCTCAGCGGGTTCATGGAACAGGATGTGTACCACGGATGGAGACAGGCCGCCATTCCCCCCATCCTCAACTGCGCCGTGGAGATAGCCCTCGTCTCAAAGAAATCCCGGGTCGCCGCCATGGCAATAGCCAGATCCGCCACCGATGCCATAGAATTCCTGGGATATCCCGACGCCGAGAGCTTTCTGTCCACCCTTCAACAGAGTTTCTTCAATTCATCGGGCTCTATGGATCCCCTGGAACTCATGGAAAAGAACTTCCTTCTTCCACTCTGGAAGAGGAACTCCGCGGATCGCCTTGATCTCCTGATTCTTGGGATGAGTAAGAGCAGAATACTTATGGATGCCCTTCTGGAAAGGCTTTCCATGGAAAGCACGGTAAAGGGGCGGATCGGTTTCATGACAAGCTACTCAAATTTCTTCATTTCCGTGGAGAATGCCCTCCTTGAGATCGACTCCGACTCCGTTCGATCGAAAATTGCCGAAGCACTCATGGATTCCTGGATTTTCAGCGGAACGGGAGAACCGCAGAAGAGGCCTGTGGAGGAAGTTACCGAAGCGGCGGAGTTCGTCCGTGACGTGTTCAGAAGGGTCAGGTACGGAAGCGGAATAGTCTCCGCCCGGGAAGCCGGTGAGATTAGTGCGGATATGCGCCGCAAGTATCGTGACAACGCAGATTCCGTTGCCATAATTCTCAGGTGGACGGTGGATCCCGCCAGGGAAGGGCTGCTGAAGATGCTGGAGGAAAGTCAGACCCTCCTTCAGGCAGCCGGTTCCGATTCCGAGCTGATGAGGCTTCTGGACACCCACGGCGCCGATGCGGGCTTTGTTCAGGAAGCCCTTCCCCTGGCTGAGGATCCAGCTGAGCTGAAGAAGCTCCTCAGGAACAGAAAACCTGCTGTAGCCGGGGAATGACAATGAAGAAGATACTCATCCTTTCCACCGGAGGTACGATCGAAATGCTGCCCGGAAGCGGCGGCATAACCATAGGGCCTGTTTCCGGAATGGACATGAAGGTCCTGGACACCATTCCCGGGGCGGAAATAACTGTAAGACGATACTCCAACCTTCCCAGCCCCCACATAACTCCGGAGATCATGGCGGACATCTCCCGGGAACTCCGGGCCCTGGAGATATCCGGCGAATTCCACGGCGTTGTGGTAACCCATGGTACCGATACCCTCGAGGAAACAGCCTTCATGGCGGACATACACCTTGAGGGAACACTTCCGGTGGTGTTCACCGCGGCCATGAGAAGCAGCAGCGAACTCGGGGTTGACGGCCCAGGAACATCAGAAGCGCCGTAAGGGTTGCCTGTACCGAAACGAAGAACCTGGGAGTTACAGTGGTCCTCAACGACGAGATCCACGCGGCGGGGAGGGTTACGAAGACCTGCACCTCAAATGTGAGCAGTTTTGATTCTCCCGGTTATGGACCCCTTGGCTTCGTCGACGATGACAAGGTTATCTATCACCGCCTGCCTATCTGGAGGATCAACCTTCCCCCGGGACCCCTTGAGATAGACAGCAGGGTGGGCCTGGTCAGGACCGCTGCCGGTTTCGGCCACGATCTGATCGATTTCATGGTAGCCGCGGGATACAGAGGAATAGCGGTGGAAGCCTTCGGAAGGGGGAACGTGCACCCCCTTACTGCCGATGCCATCCAGAGGGCGGTGGAGGCCTCGGTCTTCGTGGCCGTAGCCAGCCGATGCCACAAGGGAAGGGTCCTGGGCATCTACGCATACCCCGGCGGTGGACTCGATCTCATCAAAAGGGGGCCATCTCCGCCGGCGACATGGCAGGGAACAAAATAAGAATAGTTCTGATGGCCTGCCTGGGCGCAGGAATGTCCAGAGAGGACATAAAGGGGCTTCTGGCCTGCCTCTGACCCTTTGACCGGAGATATGTACGGCTTTAGGTTAGCGTGTACCGGGACCCGTATTGGAGAGCAATTGGCACACAGAGATAAAAGCTTTACTGTTAACATAATACCCCACGACGCCAACCGGACTCGGCGTGAATGGATCATTACCGGCAAGAAACTGCTTCTTTTCAGGGTTGCCATTGCTCTGTTCGTCCTGTCTCTGACCGGTTCCATACTGCTTCTTTCCATCGGGGCGAACCGACTGTCCATGAACGCTGAGCTCTCCAGAAGGAACTCTGCCCTCTCCGATTCCCTCAGGGCATCCCTGGAGCTGAACGCAAGGCTTGACGAGATAGAGGATGAACTCGAAGAGATAAGGAACACAAGGCTGGTAATAGAGAACCTCGCCACAGAAGGGTTCCCCCGGAGGATACGGAATAAGAAGGAAGTGCTATGGCCAAAGAAGACTCATACAGCTCGATTAACTCCACGGTAGGCGGTGGAAGTACCATTACCGGTTCCCTGGACATCAAGGGCGGTCTCCGTGTGGATGGCTTCATTGATGGAGAGGTAAGGGTAACAGGAACCCTCACCGTGGGCCATGAAGGCAGGATAAAGGGAGACGTGGTGGTTACCCATGCCGTCATAGGCGGAACCATCAACGGAACCATCAGGGCTGAAAAGCAGCTGGAGCTCCAGAACGGATCAAGGATCGAGGGGGATATTGTCACGAAATCCCTGATCATCGAAGAGGGCGTTTTCTTTGAGGGTCACTGCAGCATGAGCGCCGTCGAAGGAAAGCCTAAGCAGAAGTAACGAACGAATTTCTGCGGGATTGTGGATAACTTCCAAATCCTGTGGAGAACACTATAAAATGTTATACCGTAAAGGATTATGCCGCACACTTCGAGTAGTTTCTGGGGTGATATCCACAACTGCCGAAACAGGCATGTCCCTGATCCTCCATTCTTTTGGAAGGGATGGTGAACCGATTGAGTGACAGGCTTAACCAGCTTCTTGCGGCGGAAAACACTGCGAAGGAAGCGGTGGAAGACGCGGAGCGAAGATCCAGGGAGATCAGAACGGGTATTCCTGAAGAAGCGGCTGCCATAGAAAAGGAATATGAGTCGGAGCTCGAGAAGTATGAATCAAAGGGGCTGGAGAAGATCGATGAAGAGCTGAAGAAGCTCCGGGCGAACTGGATGAAACCTTCGTAAAGACGTGATGAGCTCGACGACTCTGCTTCGGTGCTTGCTCCAAAGGCACTGGAGCTTGTCCGGCAGGCGGTTGAAGGCGAGGGGCCTGATGGCCAGAGATCAAGTGGTAAAGACCTCCATCCTGTGTCATTCCGCCAGGAAGGACGATGTTCTGACCCTTCTGGAGAACAGGGGAAGAGTTCACCTCATAGACATTTCCGGGGAGGAGGACGCTCCCCTTTCACCCTTCACTCCAGAGGAGAACTCCCGGCTGAACGAACTCAGCTCCGCTCTGGGCAGGGCCATTCCCCTTCTCAGGGACCTGGCCGGGAAGGACAGGGGCGGTGACGCACAGGTATATACCGTGCAGAAACTGCAGAAGCTCCTGGAAGACCAGGGGATCAGCCGGGCGGCATTCAGGGCCGCGGAGATATCCGATCAGCTGTCTGACCTCGAGTCCAGCGCCCAGGAGCAGCAGAGACAGATCGATTTCCTGAATAAATGGAAAGACCTCCCGGTTCCCTTTGAACAGATAAACAGAGAGGGGCTTTTCAGCGTCCGTGCGGGAACCGTTGCATCCCCCGACGGCTTTGAGGCCCTTGGGGAGATCGAACGGGAAGAGAGCCTTTTTCACTTCACGAAGCTGTCGGACACAAGGGCCGTTGCCCTCTGGCATACCTCCACCGAGGAGAGGATACTGAACTCCCTGGCGGAAGCCGCTTCGCCTCCGAGGATTTTTCGGGCTTCAGCAAATCCCCGGAAAGGGAGCTGGAAGAGCTTGAAGCAGGCCTAAGCGAAACACGGCGGAAAACGAAGGAACTGGAAAGGGAAGCCGATGGAATGGTGAAGTTCCTTCCCGGCTTCAAGGCCCTTAAGGATGCCGCCGGCCTCGAGGATTTCAGACAGAACGCCGCAGCCGCCGGCAGAGAGAGCAGCACCTCGGTGCTTCTCAACGCCTGGTTGAGGGAATCGGATGTGTCCCTGCTGAGGAAGGCCCTGGAGGAGCTAGGAGAGGTGGAGCTGGAGATGATCGAGCCCCGGGAGGACGAAGTCCCGCCGGTGTATCTCTCCGAGTCCGCCGCCGCCGACCCCTATCTCATGCTCACGGACATGTACGGTCGTCCCAGGGGCGCCGACCCCGACCCCACCCCCATCATGGCTCCCTTCTATGTGATGTTCTTCGGCATCTGCATCGGCGATGCCGGATATGGGATCGCCCTGGCCGCCGGGGCCGCCGCCGGGTGGTACCTCACCGAGAGAAGGCAGGGCAATTCAAGGCTTTTCAGGCTTCTCTTCCAGGGCGGCCTCGCCAGTATTTTCTGGGGGATCCTCCTCGGGGGCTGGTTCGGAATGGCCTTTCACAAGCTGCCGGCCATTCTTCAGGCCGCCGCCGAACCCCTCAACAGCCTTCTTCCCTCCGGGGATACACCCCTGAAACCGGTGGATTCTCCCTTTCTAACCAGTTCCTCTACCTCACTCTGGTCCTGGGTGTTGTTCAGCTGGGATGGGGTCTTGTGGTAAACCTGAAAAAGAGGCTTCGGGAGGGAGAGGGATTGCCGGCGATCATAGATCAGACAGGGTGGATACTGGCCCTTCTGGGTCTTTTCCCCTGGCTCTTCGACCACTACCTCTTCAACATCTATTCCAACGAAGGCATCATCGACTCGGTGCTCATGGGCATGCTGGGAATCGGCGCCCTGCTGATATTCATTATGGGAGGCCGGGAAGCCGGAGGAATAGGTGGAAAGGTGGGGCTGGGTGCCTATGCCTGCTATGGCATAGTTAACCTTCTTGGGGATGTGCTCAGCTACTCCCGGCTCTTCGCCCTCGCCCTTTCCAGCGCCATAATCGCATCGGTTATCAACGACATAGCAGGAATGCTGAGCGCCTCCATCCCGGTACTTGGATTCATTCTGGCCCTTCTGGTGCTCGTGGCGGGCCATGTTTTCAATATCGCAATGGCGGTGCTGAGCGGGTTCATACACACCGCAAGGCTTCAGTTCGTGGAGTTCTTCGGTAAGTTCTACGACGGAACCGGGGTTCCCTTCAGAGCCCTCCGTTACGAACCGCAATTCGTGAGAATAGAACGATAAAGACAGAAACAAAAACAAGGAGGACATGAAGTGACTGTATATCTGGTGGCATACCTGGGAGTGGCCCTTGCCTGTGCCCTTGCGGGGATAGGAAGTGCCGTGGGTGTCGGTATAGCGGCCCAGGCCAGCACCGGGGTCATGAGCGTCGACCCCAAGAAATTCGGAAAACTTCTTCTGCTTTCAGCCCTTCCTGGAACCCAGGGTATCTATGGATTCGTTATTGCCTTCCTTCTCATTGGGAAGATAGGCGCCGGAGACGACCTCACAATGATGACCGCATGGAAGATATTCGCCGCGGGGCTTCCCATCGCCCTGGCCGGCCTTATGTCCGGAATTCACCAGGGAAAGGTCTGCGCAGGCGGCGCAATGATGACCGCAAAGCAGCCCGATGACAGCGCCAAGGCCCTTATCCTCGCGGTGTTCGTGGAGTTCTACGCCATCCTCGGTTTCCTGGTGTCATTCCTCATGCTCGGCCAGATCTGATAGCGGGGCGGGTATGTCACTAGAGGCAATACTGGCAAAGATCGAGAATGACGCCCGGGAGAAGGCGGCCAGTATCATCGAGTCCGCGGAAAAGGAGAGGAAGGAAGCTCTGCACCGGGTTAAGGCCGATATCAAGGAAAAACACCACCGGGACGTAGAGCGCATAAAGAAAAAGCTCCATGACACAGAACGAAGGATGAAGGAACACCTTCACCGTGAAATGGAAAGATCCCTTCTCAGCCACCGCAGACATCTTGTGGACCGGGCCATTCAGGACGCTGTCAAGCAGATAGCCCAGGCTCCGGACTACCTGAAGTTGATAGAGGCCCTTCTGGAAGGGTGCGATCTCACCGGCGAGGTCGAGGTCATCACCGCACCGGGGGACGGGGAAAGGATCACACCGGATTTCCTGAAAAGCAAATCCACCGGTGAGACAACATTCTCTCTCTCCAGGGAGAAACACAGCGACCACGGCGGAATAGTGATGCGGTCCGGAAGCATAAGTCTGAACGGGACCCTCTCCATGATCGCCGAGCTCAACCATGATGAAATGGTCATGGAGCTTTCGCGGCTTCTGCCGCTGGAGGGACAGGGGGAGTAAAGTGTCGGGCAGTTCTTACATATATGCCAGTGGCAGGGTAAGCGGCCTTGAGGGATCCCTTTTGTCCCGGAGGTTGTGGCATCAGCTCCTGGCCGCCGAGGACAGGGCCGATGTTCTGAGAATACTGGGAGAAACCTGGTACGGCCCCCTTCTGCAGGGGGAAGGCGGGCTTGAAAAAGCATTCGGAACAGCGGTCTCCAAAGCCGAGGACGAGCTGCTGGAACTCTCCCCCGGACAGAGTTTCACAAAGGGGATCCTCCAGAGGAGGGATGTCAGGAATGCCAGATACATCTGGAAGAACCTGGCATCCGGCCACGACGCGCCGTTGAAACCGAGCCTCCTGGAACCATCCCCACCGAGAAGCTTGTCCGAGCCTGGGGGATCCGGTTGAGGCCGACGGCCTTCCTCCCCTCTTCCGCCGGTGCCTGGAAGAGCTGCTGGAGCTGAACAAACCCCAGGCATCCCAGCTGGACGCCGTTCTTGACAGGCTGGCCGCCGGGGTTGAAGCAAAGCACCTGGTCAGATGGATGAACCCCTCAGAAACCTTCCAGCGGTGAAGATCGAACTGAGGAATTTCCTCACAGCCGCCCGGAACAGGAACGACCAGCACTCCGCCTCGGATCTCGAGGAGATCCTCCTCGAGGGGGATACCACAGCCCGGAGGACATAGCCGAGGCATCCAGAATGAAAAAGCTCTCATCCCTCCTGGGAGAGAGAAGCGGAATGGAAGCTTCCGCGGCGGCCCTTGACGAGGGTATGGAGTCGGGCTCCTTCCTGGCCTACCAGCGGGAAACCGATCTGGTGACAATGGATATCCTTGACAGGGCCTCCACCGAGATGTTCGGCCCGGGTCCGCTGGTGGCCTACGTGCTGCGCAGGGAACTCGAGGTTTCCCATCTCAAACTCATAACCGCCGGTAAAACCGCCGGCATAGACCCCAGGCGTCTCAAGGCGCGGGTTCCCAGAGGATAGGAGGGGTCATGGAGGAAAAGGGCAGAACGGCCTTCATAGGTGATGCTGATTCGGTTCTTGGTTTTCGGGCCCTTGGTGTTGAGACCTACACACCGGAATCCGGAAAAGAGGCCGTGGGTACGTTCAGAAAACTCGTTAAGGAAAAAGCGGCAGTAATAATGATTACCGAGGATATGCTGAATCACCTCCAGAGCGAGGTTGATCAGGTTGTCAGCCTTCCGGTTCCGGCCATCGTGGTCCTTCCGGGGGTTTCAGGCTCGAAACACACAGGCGAGGACACCATAAGGAACCTGATCATAAAGGCCGTTGGTGTAGACCTGATGGCGGAGGATGAACAGTGAGTCGGAGGATGCAATGATAAATGGCAAAATAGACAAAATTGCCGGACCCCTGGTTGTGGCAACCGGGATGACGGAAGCGAAGATGTACGATGTGGTCTTCGTCTCCGATTACAGGCTTCTGGGGGAGATCATAGAGCTGAAGGGGGAGAAGGCTTCCATTCAGGTTTATGAGGAAACCGGCGGCCTGAAACCGGGAGACCCCGTCTACCAGACGGGCAGCCCCCTCTCCGTGGAGCTGGGCCCCGGTCTCATGAGATCCATCTACGACGGCATACAGCGTCCCCTCGACAAGGTCAGGGAAGAGGCCGGCGACTGGATCACCAGGGGAATAAACATCCCGGGTCTCGACCACGAGAAGCTCTGGAAGTTCACACCTGCCATCGATACGGGATCGAAGGTATCAGGCGGGGAGATAATAGGCACAGTGCCTGAAACCGAGCTGATCGAGCACAGGATCATGGTTCCCCCGAATGTGAGCGGGGAGGTTACCTGGGTAAAGGAAGAGGGCGAATACAACATCGACACCGTTATAGCAAAGGTGAAGAAGGAATCCGGTGACACCCAGGAACTGAAGATGTACCAGAACTGGCCCGTCCGTCAGTCCCGGCCTGTCAGCACCAAGATAGCCCCGGACGAGCCCCTGGTTACCGGCCAGAGGGTGGTGGACGTCTTCTTCCCGGTGGGCAAGGGCGGAACCGCCTGCGTTCCAGGCCCCTTCGGCAGCGGCAAAACGGTGATTCAGCATCAGCTCGCCAAGTGGGCCGATACCGAACTCGTGGTTTATGTGGGTTGCGGCGAGCGGGGCAATGAAATGACCGACGTTCTTCAGGAGTTCCCCGAGCTGGAAGACCCCAAGAGCGGCAAGCCCCTGATGCTGAAAACCGTTCTGGTGGCCAACACCTCCAACATGCCCGTGGCCGCCAGGGAGGCCAGTGTCTACACCGGCATTACCATAGCCGAGTACTTCAGGGACATGGGCTACTCGGTGGCCCTCATGGCCGATTCCACCAGCAGGTGGGCCGAGGCCATGCGGGAGATGTCCGGCAGGCTGGAGGAAATGCCCGGCGAAGAGGGCTACCCCGCCTATCTGGGCACCAGGATCGCCGAGTTCTATGAAAGGGCGGGCAAGGTCCGCTGCCTCGGCGACAGCGAGAGAATAGGGGCCCTCACCGTGGTGGGTGCCGTGAGCCCCGCCGGCGGAGACCTCTCCGATCCTGTGGTTCAGGCCACACTTCGTGTTGTGAAGGTCTTCTGGAGCCTCCAGGCAAACCTGGCCTACATGCGCCATTTCCCGGCGATCGGATGGCTGGACAGCTACAGCCTCTACACGAAGAACCTCCGGGAATACTACGACGAGAACCTGGGACCGGAATGGGTAAAGATGGTGAAGAAGGCAATGGCCCTCCTCCAGGACGAGTCGAACCTCATGGAGATCGCCCGCCTGGTGGGTGCGGAAAGCCTTTCCCCCGAGGATCAGCTGATACTCCACACCTCCCGGAGCCTCAGGGAAGACTTCCTTCACCAGAACGCCTTCCACCCTGTGGATACATTCGCCTCAATAAGGAAGCAGCAGCTCATGCTCAGCACCATCCTTCACACCCACGACGAAATGGCCAGGGCGGTGAAGGCCGATGTCTCCCCGAAGACCATCTTCGACTTCCCCCTCTCCGAGGACATCGCCAAGATGAGATACCTCCCCGAGGAGGATATCGAGCAGATAACCGGGCTGCAGAAACAAATAACCGAAGCCGTGAATGAAAAAATCCGGCTCGAGAACGCTTAGGGAGGTTGAGAATGATACGGGAGTACAAAACTACCGTGGAGATATCCGGCCCCCTGATGCTGGTGGACAATGTCACCGATGTGGGCTTCGAGGAGCTTGTTGAGATAGAACTTTCAAGTGGAGAGATCAGGCACGGAAAGGTTCTTGAGATAGACAGCACCAGGGCTCTTGTGCAGCTCTTCGAGGGCTCCAGCGGAACCGACCTGGAAACGGGAAAGGTAAGGTTTCTGGGCAAGGGTGTCGAGTTGGGCGTATCAACGGAGATGCTCGGCAGGGTATTCGACGGCCAGGGCCGTCCCAGGGCCCCCTTCGATAACGACCCCCCCATTGTTCCTGAAAAGATGAACAACATAAACGGAGCCCCGATAAATCCCTACGCGAGGGACTATCCCGCCGAGTTCATCCAGACCGGATTCAGCTCCATCGACGGCATCAACACACTGGTCAGGGGACAGAAGCTGCCCATCTTCAGCGCCAACGGTCTGCCCCACAGCACCGTTGCAGCCCAGATAGCCAGGCAGGCAAGGGTGACAGGCGGGGAGGAGAACTTCGCCGTTATCTTCGCCGCCATGGGCATCACCTTCGAGGAGGCCGACTACTTCATCAAGGATTTCAGAAAGACCGGCGCCATGGACAGGGCCGTGGTTTTCCTGAACCTTGCCGACGACCCGGCCATCGAGAGGATAAGCACACCCAGAATGGCCCTCACCGCCGCGGAATACCTCGCCTACGAGAAGGACATGCACATACTTGTCATCCTCACGGACATGACCAACTACTGCGACGCCCTCAGGGAGATCAGCGCCGCCAGGCGCGAGGTTCCCGGCAGAAGGGGTTACCCCGGTTATCTCTACACCGACCTTGCCTCCATCTACGAGAGGGCCGGCAGGATCAAGGACCGAAAGGGCTCCATAACCCAGATCCCCATTCTTACAATGCCCGAGGACGACAAGACCCACCCGATCCCCGACCTCACAGGTACATCACCGAGGCCAGCTCATTCTGAACAGAGAGCTGCACAAAAGGGCATCTACCCCCCCATGGACGTTATGGAATCCCTCAGCCGCCTGAAGGACAAGGGAATAGGTGAAGGCAAGACCAGGGAAGACCACTCCGACCTCTTCAACCAGCTCATGGCCGCCTATTCATCGGGGAAACAGGCCAGGGAGCTTTCCGTTATCCTGGGAGTGGCGGCCCTCAGCGAACTGGACAGGAAGTTCCTGAACTTCGCCACCGAGTACGAGAACCGCTACATAAGCCAGGACGAACACGAGGAGCGTGGAATCAACGAAACCCTCGACCTGGGCTGGGAGCTTCTCAAGCTGCTTCCCAGGACCGAGATGAAGCGAATCAGGCCAGAATACCTCGACAAGTACTGGCCGGTTGAAAAGGGCGAAACCCATGGCGATTGAGGTAAAAGCCACCAGAATGGAGATGCTTCACCTGAAGAAGCGTCACAAACTGGCAAAGAAGGGGCACAAGCTACTGAAGGACAAACTGGACGAGCTGATGCGCCAGTTCAAGATCCTCATCGCCGAGTACGGCGGAGCCCGGGCTACCCTTGAGAGCAGACTGGCCGCTGCCTACTCTGAGTTCCTGTTCGCCAGGGCTGCAATGAAGGAGGAGAGCCTCCTCGACGCCCTGCGCTACCCCGGAGCCCGGGCGGTTGTTAAGTCTTCCACCAGAAGGGTGATGAACCTTACTCTGCCGGAGTTCAGGGTATCCATCGAGGGCCGCGTACGGAACTACGGAATGTTCGACACTCCACCGGAACTCGACGAGGCCCTGGAGGTCTACAAGGCCGTTCTGCCGGAGATAATAAAGCTGGCGGAGCAGGAGAAGGCCATCATCCTCATAGCCGGGGAGATAGACAGCACAAGGCGCAGGGTGAATTCCCTGGAGTATGTGATGATCCCGGAGATAGAAGAGGCTATCAGGTACATCCGCCTCAAACTGGATGAAATGGAGCGGGGCAACACCACCCGCCTCATGAAGGTCAAGGAAATGGTGGAGGCCAGCAAGGGCCTCTGATAGAAAAGGGGAGGGCCCCGGGGCTCTCCCCCTTCCCTCCCACGGGGAATCGAACCCCGGTTGCTCCTCGCATCAACTACGGGCAAATCCCCTCGGAGATCGGTGCTCACGCCCCCGAT